>FWWL01000028.1_pt1 | contig 393263 bp, 328 predicted proteins | sample 2228331 | NCBI WGS metagenome assembly FWWL01 (sample SAMEA103939775, study PRJEB20133) | metagenome
TTGGCTGATGCGGCGCCGAAGTGCACGGCGGTGTCAGGGCGACGCACCGCGTCGCCCCTACATTGCCGGCCGTGGCGCAGGTTCGTGTGAACCACGCGCCTTTTCGTTCGTATGGTATCGGGGCACGGCACCGCCGTGCCCTTACGTGCCTCGCGTCCACAGCCGCATGCGTTGGGCCAGCGAACACCGCAAGCACCTGGCCGCACCGGTTGTAGGGGCGGTTCGCGAACCGCCCCTACAGTGCCCCGCGATGTTGCGGCGCAACCCGTGGTGCGATCGTCTGGGAGCGGGTCGCCCGCATCCTCACCCGTCGTGATACAAACGTGGTGGTGCACACCCGGGTGCAGGCAATCATTTTCGCGGCACGGCGGCGCCATGCCCCATGCCCAAACGCGCGTGGTGCGGGTGGTTCCTAGGTGACTCGCCTTTCCGCTGCGTTGCGCTACTACCGTGGTGACGCGTGGAGCGACGCCATGACCGCAGGCGATCTTGGCTCTACGCTTGGACTTTGAATGACCCAAATCCGTAGTTCCCAGTACACATTTTTCGTGACCGCTGCGCGCGGCACTGAAGCATTTGCATCCGAGGAGGCGCGTGCCTTAGGCGCGGAGATCCTGGACGTACTGCCCGGCGGCGTGAGCGTTCGCGGGCCGCTCGAACTGGGGTATCGCTTGTGTCTCTGGTCGCGGGTTGCGCAGCGCGTGCTCCTGCCTATCGCTCACTTTCAGGCCGCAACTGCGGAAGAGCTTTACGAGGCGATCCGCGGCTTACCCTGGGAGGAACATCTCGAAGTCGACACCCCGTTCGAAGTCGAGTGCACTCGCGCGGCCGAGTCGGCCATTGCGCACAGTCACTATGCTGCGCTCAAGACAAAGGATGCCATTGCCGATCGTTTTCGCTCCCGAATGGGAAGGCGACCGTCTGTTCGTCGGAGCGGTCGGCGGCTGACCATTCACCTGTATTTGAAAGGCAGTGAAGGCTCCGTCTCCGTCGATCTCTCCGGCGAGCCGCTGTACAAACGCGGCTACCGGCAACACAGCGGAACTGCACCGCTGAAGGAAACGCTGGCGGCTGCGCTGCTGTACGCGGCTTCTTGGCCCGAGTACGCTGCCCAAGGCGACCCCCTAGTGGATCCTTTTTGTGGCTCCGGCACCATTGCCATCGAGGCTGCCACAATGGCCTTGCGCATTGCTCCGGGTCTTCTCCGCTCGCATTTTGGTTTTCTGGCGTGGCGGCAACACGACCAACAGACTTGGCACGCGCTGCGTGCTGAAGCCCGATCTCGGACCTTGCCTGCAAACGGGCGCCCGCCCTTGATCTACGCAAGCGACTGCTCGGCCAACGTGCTTCACCAAGCACACGATGCGGCAAAACGGGCTGGCGTTTTGCCCGCCATTCGTTTTGCGCAAGCCGATGCTCGCGGTTTACAACCGCCGCCCCATTCGCGTCCCGGGCTGGTTCTCACCAACCCGCCTTATGGCCACCGGTTGTCGGGAGATGCCATCGACGAACTGTACGCGCAGTTCGGCGATACGCTCCGCCACAATTTTCTCGGTTGGACCGCCTTCGTGCTCACCGGCAACCTTTCTGCGGCGCGCCACATTGGCTTGCGTCCCACTCAGCGCCTTCCATTTTGGAACGGTCCGATCGAGTGCCGGCTCCTTCGCTTCCCGATCGCAAGCACCAGCGTCCGTGGTTCGGGACCTCGCTGGCGACAGCAAACGCGAGAAGCCGCCACTCCGAAAGGCTAGTCGTTCGTCGACGCTGCCGACCCGCCCGGCGGTTCCTGGAACGTCGGCACAGGTCCAGCGGCACTTTCGAAAAACTCCCAGATGCGCTTTCCCGCGCCCGGGGGCCAATGGTGTTCGAGGTCCGACTCGCAGTACACCACCGCACCACCCGGCTTGCACTTCCGATACGCCACACAGCCGTCTTGCAGGGGCACCTCGCGTGCTTCACACCCGTTCAGCGCTCGCCATTGGTCGCGTAGGGCCCGCGCCCGTGCAACAGGTACCCGGTCGTCCCGAATGCCGTGGTGGATGATCACCGGAATTGGCTGCGCTGGCGCGCATGGGACCTCGAGCGTGCCTCCACCCACCGGAGCGATTCCCGCGATGCGTCCCGCGAGAGCACACGCCAGCAAATGAGAAAGGAACGCGCCGTTGGAAAAGCCCGTCGCAAATACGCGATCCAGATCGATGCAGTAACGCCCCGCCACATGCTCGATCAGCGCGATCGTAAACTGCACGTCCCGGTTGTGCTCCGGCGGTGCAAGGTCCCAACCGACGCCTTCGCGTCCGCGCAGCCGTACGGGCAAGCCCTGAGGGTACACCGTAATGAAACCTCGAGCGGCCCCCAGCTCCTTGAACTCCGACACCCGCCACACGCCCGCGGCGCTGTGCTGAAAGCCGTGGAAATCCAACAGCAGGGGCACGGGAGTTCCACGTAGAGCTGCCGCCGGAACGTCGAGCAGAAAGGCGCGCTTCTGGCCTGCGACGATCAGCGTTTCTTCTACGCCTCGAGCCTCGTGCGGGTCCGCACGCAGGCGACAACCTGTGCTCGGCCGACTTGCCCAAGACGCAGACGCAGCCGCACAGAAGAGCAACACGGCAGGCAGCACGACCGACAAAACCTTGCGGCGTGCTGCGCCTGGGATCCGCCCGCAGGCTCGGCCCCACGCTTGACTTTGGCAGCGAACCAAGGAGTTAAGAAGCATGTCTCGCATTCAGTTCCCCCGGGATTTCGTTTTCGGCTCGGCAACCGCGGCGCACCAGGTGGAAGGGAACAACGTTCATAATGACTGGTGGGCTCATGAGCACGCTCCCGACACGAACGCCATCGAGGTCTCCGGCATTGCCTGCGATCATTACCACCGCTTTCGCGACGACTTCCAGCTTCTGCGAGAACTCGGCCATCCAGCGCACCGACTGTCGCTCGAGTGGAGCCGCGTCGAGCCTGCTCCCGGGGAAATCGACCGCAATGCCATCGAGCACTACCGAAGCGTGCTCGGCACCCTGCTCGATTATGGAATCGAACCTTGGGTGACCGTTCACCACTTCACGTCTCCACGCTGGTTCATCCAGCGCGGCGGTTTTACGCGCGAGGAAAACCTGGATGCCCTCGTGCGTCACACGGAGCTGATCGCGCGCGAGTTCGGCGACTTGGTTTCCCACTGGTGCACGATCAACGAACCGAACGTCGTTGCCGAACTTGGCTATCGATTTGGCTACTTCCCTCCTCGGCTGCTCGACGCCGACCTGGCAGCAGACGTGCTGACGAACTTTTTCCGCTTGCACGCACGCATGTCCGAGGTGCTTCGCGCATACACGCGCGGGAAGCCCGAGATTGGCATCACGTTGGCCGTTCAAGCCCATGAACCGCTCCGCCTGGAAAGCGAAGCCGACCGGGCACTGGCAGCTCGCCGCGATGCGGAAACCAACGGGGTGATGTTCGATGCTCTGCGCACGGGAGTGTTTGCCTATCCAGGGCGCGAGCCGGTGCAGATTCCCGGGTTGCGCGAAGCCTCCACCTTTGTGGGTGTACAGTACTACTCACGAGTGCGGTACGACGGAGAGTCGCAAGGCCCAGCGATGCCCGACTTCGATCGGGTGCTGAGCCAAATGGGGTGGGAAGTCTACCCCGAGGGATTCGGGCCGCTGCTCGAGCGCGCCGCTGCCACGGGCCTCCCGGTCGTGGTGACGGAAAACGGCATGGCCCACGACGACGACCGCGTGCGGGTGCGCTACATCGCGGACCACCTCGCTGTACTCGACCGTGTACGCCGCAACGGCGCCGACATTCGGGGGTACTTTTACTGGTCGGCCATGGACAACTTCGAGTGGAACTTTGGTTACGGCCCGAAATTCGGATTGATCGAAGTGGATCGTAACACCTTGGAGCGCAAACCGCGTCCGAGCGCCTACTTTTTCCGCGACCTCATCCAAGAGCGTGGCTTCGACGAACATCTGGTCGCCGCCTGGAGCCGATGAGCTTCGCCACGGTTGCCAACTTTCCTCGCTCGCCGGCAGAACTGGATCCTTCGTGGCTCCACCACACACTCACGCCGTTCTTCCCCGACTTGCCGCCGGTGCGCGCCTTGCAGTGTGAGCGCATGGGCACCGGGCAGATGGGGCACAACGTGCGGGTCGCGCTCGAGTACGATGGCTCGCCGGGGCTCGCGCCCCACAGCTTGGTTTGCAAGTTCCCATCTCTCGACCCGATGAGCCGCGCTACCGGGGTCGCACTCCGCAGCTACGAGATCGAAACCAACTTCTACCGTCAGGTCGCCTCGCGCATTCAGTTGCCGGTGCCGCGCTGCTTTTTTGCCAGCTGCGACCCGAACACTGGCCACTTCCTGATTGTGCTCGAAGACGTTCGCGGAGCTGAACCTGGAGACCAACTTGCCTCCTGCACCCTTGCGCAAGCTCGGTGTGCGATAGACGCGCTCGCCGCGATTCACGCCGCCACCTGGGAGCGACCCGAACTCGCCTCGCTCGAGTGGCTCAACCGCAGCAACGAGGAGCGCCGCGCCCAAGTGGTGCAATTTTTCCAAGCTGCCGTGCCAGGTTTTCTCGATCGGTACGCGTCCGCTCTCGAAGCTCGTCACGTGCGCGTGTTGGACGAGTTTCTCTCGCTGATGCCGCTTTGGTCGGAACTACCGCGCCCGCCGTTTGCTCTGCAGCACGGTGACTTTCGGCCCGACAACCTTCTGTTCCTTCGCAACCGCTCCAGCCCTTACCGGACCCTGGTTGTCGACTGGCAAACTGCGTCGTGGGGACCACCCCTGGCGGATCTTGCGTATTTCATCGGCGGTGCCTTCGAACCCGACGACCGCCGCCGCTACGAAGGCGATCTCTTGGTTTTTTATTGGGAGCGCCTGCGCCGCCGTGGCGTGCGCGGCGTTTCCTTCATTCGTTGCGTCGAAGATCACTCCCTCTACGCCTTTGCTGGAATCGTGATGGCAGTTGCCGCCGCCATGCTCGTCGAACGTACGCCCCGGGGCGACCACATGTTTTGCACCATGTTCGCGCGGCACGCACAGCACGTACTCGACCTGCAAGCATTCTCGGTGCTCGAGCCCCGCATGGTGGCCCGACTTCGCGAGCATCGTAGTCTCGAGTAAGCCAACGGACCCGGCACCGGCCCGCGGCACCTTTCCACGTTTCGACGCGCGGTAGCGCAAGGTGCGCGTCGGAGAAGCACCTGGCTGCATGTCGGCCTTGCCCGCTGCGTTCCCCCATGTTAGCGAGCCAACGCTTCCGCAGAGGAGCCCGAGAGCCGTTAGCTCAGTCGGTAGAGCACCTGCCTTTTAAGCAGGGGGTCGCTGGTTCGAATCCAGCACGGCTCATGTTCACAACCCCGGAAAGCACCGCAAATGTTCTTTTCTACTTGGGGGAGGAATCCTTCCCCTACGCCATTCGCGTGGTGGTGAAAATCCTCGAAGCGAAAAAATGTTGAATTCTCGGGGCGGTGGCCGTAGATGCGAAGCCAGCGTTCCAAGAACACAAGGGCGCCACAACAGCCCATGCAATCACGGAAGTACGTGAGAACTCGGGCTCCTTGGACAAACTCGCCGGGCCGAAGATCCGCAACGGAGGCACGACTTGGCAGGTGGCCGGGGTTGGCCTTGCCGGGATAGCGTCCACGCATCCGGTGGCCCTGCAACCGCAGCGGAAATCGCAGCGGCTGTCTGTGGCAGTACACCATGAAAGCGGGTCGCTGCGTTCCACCCGCCGGCGCCCTCAGGTGAGTCCAGCAGGAACTGGAGCCCGCGGCCCCGGGAGATTCACCCCGACACTCTGCAGAAACCCAGCGGCGCGTTTCTCGCGTGTCTCACGTGTCTCTAAGGTCGGGAGCTTGCCGCGCGCCAGACAATCGGTTCCCAGCGGATTCAGCCTGCTTTTCGTGCGACGGCCAAAATTTCACCGGCGACCGACCACGGTGAAAGCGCCCAGAGAGCCCGCACGAGGGTTGCCCACGCACCGGTAAGCTCCCAGCCACGCCACTCGGGGAGCTCGAGCTCCCAGCCACCACCCGGCTTCGCAACGAACCGAATCGCTAACATGTTGCGATCCGCCACGAGCCCCATGTTCCGTGGCGGTACGAATTCGTGAGGCACGAACCGCTTCACGACAAACCCTGCCTCGCTCAGCAGCCGGCCCAATTCACGCCTCGAAAAGCGATACTCCACAAAATGGCACCCCTTTCCTGCCATGCGGTTGTTCGACCAGCGATACCTCGGGTGGATCAACGCTCGCCGCAGAACATTGCTGTAGGGTACGCTCAGCAGCAGCGTGCCTCCCGGAGCGAGTACGCGCGCCAGCTCGGCAAGCATTGCGCGCGGTCCTGCCGGATCGTGTTCGACCACCCCTAGGGAAATCACGCCAGCTACGGAACACGACTTTAAAGGCAACCGGGCGACATCCGCAGCAAGCACAGGCACGCCAGCACAAGCTGCACGCACACGGCGGAGCACGGGAGGATGCCAGTCGACCGCAAGCACACGGCAGCCAAGCTGCCGAGCAAAATGCACCCAACGCCCGCCACCGCACCCAGCATCGACGATCCACCCCTCGCGCGGCAGCTCTTCGGCGAACACTCGCGCGGAAATCATGCGACCGGCCTCGGCAAAGTACTCACTGGAGTGAGCTTGTTCGGCGTTCGCCTCGCGGCTCAGGAGGCGACTGGGCTCGAGGCCGGGATAAAACGGCACGTACACGGGGAACGGCATAGCCACGATGCCTCGCCGTTCAGCTCGGCTGCGGCCGGGCCGGCACCCGCAAGGCGCGTTGCAACTGGCGGAGCGACTTTGCCCGCGGAAGCGCCTGCACTGCCGCAAGCAGCGCTTCGCCTTCTTCCTCCTGCCACACACGCGCTACGTTTCCACGGAACTTCTCGATCACCTCGTCGCGACCAAGCGGCTTGTCGGGGTGGCCACGGTTGATCGGTTCCCGATGTTCCCATACGTCGCCGTTGCGAAAACGGATGCGCAGTCCACCATCGAAGTACCGCGGGTACTGGCTGGAAGCGTCCGGCCGGTATCCCACGCGAGCGGCCAGCGCACGCACGGCCTCGTCGGCAATCGCTGCAGGGGTAAAGTCTGCCACTCCTACGTGGCCACGAACCAGCATGCTTGCCACCACATACGGCAAGCTGAATTTGGCTTCGTAGTCGGTGCGGGGCGCGCGCTTTGCCTCCAGGGGTTCGCACACCACAGGCACGGCTCGTTCGTGGATGTCTGCCTCGACGCTTTCGATCTCGTCGACGCGAAAGCCCGGCCTCTCGCCCAGCACGCGGGCAGCGTCGATGTGCGCGTGCACCATGTGACAAGCTGGGTACGGTTTCAGGCTGATTTCCAACAAGCGCCAGTTCTGGCCGAGATCGTGGGTGACCGCCGAGACGTCCCACCCTCCGTCGCCAAGATGCGTGCGGTACAAACCGAACCGTCCTTCCAACGTGGCGCGCGGACCCACAAACCCCGCGCGCCCCAGTTGCGCCGCCACGATCCCGGCGTGGGCAGCCCAACCAGCATGGAGCCGCTTCGACCAGCTCCCGTCGCCCAAGAACTCCAATGTGCCAGCGGCTTGGCTCCCCGCGAGGCCTAGCGCATGCACCATGGCACTGGCGTCGAGTCGCATCGCACGGGCTGCAGCAACGGCTGCTCCGTACGCACCGCACACCCCCGTAGGGTGAAACCCGCGGTCGTGAAATCCACCGGGGGCGGCGATGCCGATGCGCGCGTTCACCTCCATTCCCGCCGCTATGGCCGCGAGAAGCTCGCGCCCGGAGATCGCCGTGGCCTCCGCAACCGCTAGCGCTGCAGGCACTACCGTCGTGCTTACGTGCAGCACTGCTTCCGCGTGGGTGTCGTCGAAATCGAGCCCGTGTGCCAGCATCCCGTTGAACAGCGCAGCCCAAGGGGTTGGCCAGCTACTCGAGGCTCCCCACACAGAGGCACGGCCCCGGCCGCGACCGGCTAGCGGAGCAATGGCCGCTCGAGCGCGCATCGCAAACTCTTCCACTGTGGCAGCGAGCCCCACGCCCAGCGTGTCGAGCAAGTGCAGCAACACCTTTTGCTGCACCGACTCCGGCAACGCATCGTACTGCACCGACGCAGCAAAAGCGGCCAGCGTTTCACTTGCAGTACAGTTCGACATGGGGCGCTCTCCGGAGAACTGTGCGCTGCCCCGCGTGGTCACTTCCGCGGCACCATGGGACCCGCGACTTCCCGCACCGCCTTGGTTTCCGCGTCGATCAAAACAGCGCGGATCCCTACGTACGTACCAGCGGGGTAAAACACGAAGCCACTGACGGGGATGCCTGGCTTCACCTCTCGTTCGGCAAAGTACAAGCCATGAAGTTGGTCGATAATTTCCTGCTCGGTCTTGGACTTCGACTCCTGGTATCCGCCGATCGCCCCTACTGCCACACCGATTCCAGCACCGATCGCAGCGCCTTTGCCCGCACCCTCGGCTCCTCCTTGCGCGGCTCCGATGATCGCCCCTGGGATTGCCCCCAGCAGGCCTGTGAGAAACGCGCCGGCGCCAGCTCCCTGGAGGCCGGCCATCAACGCCGTCACTCCACCCGCTTGCCGGGCGGCTTCTTCCACGCTGAGGGGAGCGATGCGGTTGCCCGACTCGTCGACTGCGTAAATCCGTTCAGCAGCGGCTAGATACGTGCGTGTCTCCCCGTTCGAGATGCCCACACCCAGGGCCACCATGCTGCCAAAATTTTTCCCTTCCGACGCCACGATGCGTACTTCGGCCGGGGCCGTTTCCGGGACTACTGCACGCGGCGCCGTCACTGGCTTTTTCGCACAGGCCATGGCCAAAGACCCGACAAGCAACATTACCGGCACTTTTCTCCACTGATTCATGGCTTCCTCCTTCGGCGTTCTTTTGCCCGATGGGTGCGTGTTGGGGAAGAGCGCAACGAGCTGCCTGTTCCTTTCGGACTCGGCGTCGCTTGCACCGTCGGCAACAATCCCTCGAGCGCTGCCGCAGACAACGTTGGCGTGGGCGTCGCCGGCCACAACTCTGGGGGACGCAAACGCAAGTAGCGGCGCAGGCCAGGAAAGGCGTCCTCCGGGGTCCGCACGATGCCCGCATTGAGGGTCGACGAAACGACCACCCCTTCCTCTTCGAGCACAGCCACGTGGTAAGGAACTTCACCATCCAGGTACAGCACCAGGTCGCCCGGATTCCCTTCCGTAGCACTGCGGAACACCTGCGTGCGGGCTAACTCTGCCGTCGACTCCATGGGGATCCCCCATCCGCTGCCCCGGAAGAGCTGCCACACGAACAGGGAATTTGGCAGGAAGTTCACGCCCCCTCTCTCTAAAGAGCGTTGCATCCCAGGAACGTCGACATCGTTGGCAAACACGTGGGGGGGCGGAGGCGGCCCGGCAATGCGCCAGCTTCCGTCGTCTCCAGGCTCCACGACAAACTGGCGCGATTCGATTTGTGCACTTTCGCGGAACCCGCGAGCCGTCACTTCCCCCGTAACCGCGTATCGCACCTCGACACGAAAGCCGGTCTCGCCCTCCGCCAAGGGCCAGCCGACAGTGTAACTCGTCACCAGCACGACTCGGTCCCACGCCGGTTCGAATTCCCAAGCCACGAGCGGCGCAATTTGTGGCCAGCCGTGCAAGGTGGCGCGTGCGCCAAGGGCGTCGAGCCGACAAAACTCCCGCACGACCGTTTGCGGTCCAAGCTGGGCTTGCGCCACCGGTAGAAGCCACAGGAGAGAACAAGGCCACCAGGCAAACAGCCTCAGGACGTACACCGCCCACCGTCGGATTCGTGCACCCATGAATGCAACCAGGGAATGAGTAGCAATGCCGGCAAGGCGAACACAAATGTCAGCGCGAAGTAGGTTGCGTAGCCAAGCAGTTCCGTGAGCACACCGCTGGCCGCTCCCACCACCTGACGAGGCACCGCAAACAACGCGGACAAGAGCGCGTACTCGGTGGCTGCTCGCTCCCGCTCGCACACGCGCATCAGAAACGCGAGAAACGCCGCACTGCCAAGCCCGCCGGTGAAGCTCTCGGTCAACGAAGCCGCATAAATTCCCGCACGGCCCCACTCGGCAAACGCCACCCAAGCATACCCTAGATTGGAAAGAGCTTGCGCCATTCCCAGCACCCACAGCGCACGCAAGATCCCGACGCGGCTCGTGTACCACCCACCCAGTAGCGCACCGGCAACCGTAGCCAGGGCACCCGCCGTGGTGGACACCATCCCAATTTCTGCCGGGCTCAAGCCCCGGTCGACCCAAAACGGCTTGATCATCGGGCCCATGCTGGCATCCCCGAGCTTGTACGTGAGCGCGAAGAGGAACAAGGCGCCCGCACGCGGCCGGGTGAGCCAGCGAAGAAGTGCGTTCGCCCACTCGGCCATCGTGCTTGGCTCCACGCCAACGCGTGGGCTTTGCCACAAGATCACCGCCAAGATGGACGCCGTGGCGGCGATCGCCAAAAACACCGCGGCCCAGCCGAACGGAGCCACGAGCAACAGCGAGGCGCCGCCAATCACCATTAACGCGATCCGATACGCTGCCTGACGAACCCCGTTCGCAACTCCCTCTTCGCCGCGGCGCACGAGCTGGATGGAGTACGCATCCACAGCAATGTCTTGGGTCGCGCCAGCAAGGCAAACCAGAAACAGCGCCGCGACCCACAACTGCGTAGAAGCGCGCGGGTCGAGCGATCCTAACCACAACACCGCTCCTGCCACCGTTGCCAGGCAGGCACCAATCCACACCTGGTAGCGTGGATGGCGATCCACGAGCGGAGCCCAAAATACCTTGAGACTCCACGGAGTGCCTAATGCCGACACGAGCCCAATCGTGGCTAGCTCCACTTGGTGCTGGCGCAAAAACACCGGCACGACGTCCACGAACACAGCCAGGGGCAAGCCGGAGGCAAAGTACAGTACGGCTAGCCAAGCCAACGTTTTGCGTCGCCTATCGAACCACCGCCACTCGTCCACCGGCACTCGAGCCGCCTTTCGCGCAATGCTGCCCCACCCATAAACGTCGCCGCGAGCTTCGCAACGAAGAACCGCCGACGTGCGGAAGCGACTTCCCGCCTCCACCACCCGGGGACAACCGCTGCTCGTGCACTTTCGCGCAAATAGACTTGTTCCTGACCGGTCGCCCCAGCAGCCGTTGGCACGTCCCACGGGCTTCCGAGCGTGCTCGATTTGGCGATCGGCGAACGACCCGGACCCGCCCTTCGCCACAGCGCGCTTGCCCGAAGCCGATTGCGGTCCGCAAGAGCTGCCCGAAAGCTTCCACCGTGTCGGCAGGAACACCAAGGACCGTAACCCGCATGCGGCGTTTTGGCCGCCCACGTCCCGCGGGATCACGCGTGTTGTTTCCGGTACGGCTTTCCGCGTCGCGGCGAAAAATCGTTCGCCCCGACGCGACATTACAGACCTCCTGCTCCAAAAGGCTCCAAAGCGATGCGGACTCGCAATACCTCGGCAACCGTGGCACAAGGCCGTTACGCGTGGAGGCGCGAAGCTCGTGCACATCGGGATTCCCCTGTTTTTGTTGCGACCACAGAGAATGGCCGCGGTAGCGGCTCATGCCGAGGCACTTGGCTTCGAATCGGTCTGGCTCCCGGAACACCTGGTTTTTCCTCCCGTCATCCGCAGCCGTTATCCGTACGCAGAAGACGGCATTGCACCCATCCGGCCCCGCACCCCGCTGCTCGACCCTTTCGTGCTGCTCGCCCACGTGGCGGCGCGCACGCAACGCATTCGTCTCGGCACCAACGTGTACCTTCCCGCGCTCCGGCACCCCATTGCCAGCGCACGTATGATCGTCACGCTCGATGTTCTCTCCAGCGGGCGGCTGACGCTTGGCGTGGGTGCGGGCTGGCTGGAAGAAGAGTTCGCGGCTCTCGGCATCGACTTTGCCTCCCGTGGAGCCCGACTGCGGGAGTGCGTGCGCGCGTGGCGGGTGCTGTGGGAGCAGCCGGAGCCTCAGTTCTCGGGGCGTTTTTTTTCCTTCGGACCCGTAGTGTTCGAGCCCAAGCCAGTACAGCGTCCTGGTCCTCCCATTCTCTTTGGCGGCGAGAGCGAAGCAGCCCTTCGCCGCGCAGCGGCGCTGGGCGACGGATGGTACGGGGTGCGGCACACTCCCGAAAGCGTACGAGCGCAAATCCAGCGGCTGCAACGCTTGCGCGAAGAAGCTGGTCGTGCCGCCGACCCCTTCGAGATCACGGTCAGCTCCGGGCCACTCACGCGCGCCGAGCGCGACGCGTTCGCGGCAGCCGGTGTGCACCGCATTGTCGTGCTACCGTGGCGCGAGGACCGCGAAGCAGAGCGAGCCCTGGACACGCTCGCTCGCGAGCTGGAGCTAGCTCCGTAGCCGGTGGCTGCGTTCGCCGACACGCATACTCGAACGCACGACTCGCTCCTGAGTCCCTGCTCCGCTCCCCTCGCCGGCTGAAAATCCCTGGAACGCCGTTCCCTGCACGCAGCAAGGCTCAACGCCGCCCTTCACGGGAGGCTCGCCAGGTCTCTTCTCGGCGGTGGCGGGAGGTAGCCAGGACAGTCGTTGCGCGATTGGCACAGATCCGCGCTCAGCTCCATTCCGTTGGTCACCAGGAAACGCCCAATCATGTTGAGCAAGAAGTTGCCGATGTCGTACGTGGTCTTCGTTCTACAACCGCATGGATCACCGCTGCCGGGAATCGGGCACTCACGCTGGCACTTCGCGCGGAAGTCATCGGTCATCGCACCCGGCAAGCTAAAACCATGCTCGCCCGTATCCCGGGCTAGCGGGAAAATGGCCGCCGAGCGGCCTCCGAGACGGTCCCAACGATCGAACCCCAGCCGCAAGGGCGGGTCGAGGCGAGGATACCCCGGTCCCCAGAGATCGTCGCCACCGCTGAAGTTTTCCACGTCGAGGTGAACCCCCTTGCCCGTTGCATCCGTGAAACGCGCCAGATTGTCCACCGCTTCCAGCGTATACGTGTCGATCAGCACCTGGTTGGCAGAGCGGCCGTAGCGAGGATCGGGCTCCAGAAAGGGGACCAACCCAGCGGCGCGCGCGAATGTCACGCCGGAACTCGCCGGCACGTTCATGTCGCCTTGCGAGGTAACGGTGAGCACGTGGCTGCCGGTACGCTCGCGCGTAAATGGGAATTCCAGCGGTTCCAGCAGCAAATGCGGCGCGAAGACCACCGGGTCGGCCGGATCGACAACGAGTTGCCCGATGCTCCCGAGCCGCCGGATTTCGGGCGTGTTCCGCGGACGGCCCAAGCCGTCTTCGAGGGCGCGGAGCGGCTCCCCAGCGCGGAACTGCTGCGCTTGGTACACGAAATCCTCCCCGAACCGATCGAGCACGGCGCGCACCGGAGTCCCTGGGGGCACTTCGCACTTCGTGCCAGGAATCAGCACGGAGCCGGCGTAAAACACCAGCCGGATCGGGTCGCCGCGATCGCTTTCCAACGATGCGCGGACCCGACCCGGAGGCAGCACGAGACCGCAACCGCGTGCTCCGTTGGCGAGGTTTTCTGCCACTAAGGTGTCCCCCACACGTACACCCGCAACCGTACCGAGCGGGCGGCGGGCAACATCGTTCAGGTCCACCACCACGGTTCGCATGTGCATCAAGCCCGTGTTCGGGTCCAGGTCGCCGACGTACAGCGGACCCATCATCCGAAGCACAAACGCTTCCAGTGCGCCGCCCTGCACGGTACGCATGCCAATGTCGACATAGCCACCGCCTCCGGCAATAGGCGCCACGGCTGTAATCTGCGGCTCCGCTCCACCCATGAGCATGGACATGATGCCCCCGAGGGACGCGCCGGTCATGACGATCGGGGCGTCGCCGCCCACGTCGACATGGCCATCGCCATCGAAGTCTCCGGCGATGTCGGGCACGCCATCCTCGCCCAAGTCAAAATCCCAAAGGCGGCGGCCGTTGAAGCTCCGCAAAATGCGCACGAGCTGCGAGTAATCGAGCATGAATTGGCGCACGATGTCGCGCGTGTGGAACAAGTACGCACTCCAAAAGTCGGCTCCCGAATCCTTGATGCCGTCGCCGTTTTGGTCGAATGCACGGTCGGAAAGCGTGGCGTCCACGGCTGCCCCGTAGCCCATCGTCCCGAGCAGTTGCTTTGCCAAGGCTTCTTGTTCGGGCGTCAGGCCGATGCCATGCGACGGCCCGTCGATCGCAATCGTCGCCAGGCCGTGGCGGGCGAAGAAACCGGCAAACTGCATGATGGGAAAGCGGTTCCCGGTGTACCCGTGGCTCAAGATCGCCACTGGCACCGGGCGGCCATCTTTGCGGGCGGAGACTTCTTTGCGCGGCACGGCAAGCGTGAAGTACACCAGTTCGCTGCGGGCTGGCGCAGGAATGCGGTCGAGATCCGGTGGCCAAGCCTGGAGATTCAGCGGCAAGAAATTTCCGGCGTCGTCGGTGCGCGGGAACAACTGGGGCGAGCGATACGTGCCGATGACAAAGTAATCCACGTACTCCAACGAGGTGGCAAGCTGGCGATACTCTTCGGAGTTCGGGTTCAGCCCCAGAAACGTGGTCGCCAGCGGACGCGCTGCCTGCAGCCAGTTTTCTCCGTACAGCAGATACAGGCGTTTGCTGTCAGGAAAACGGGCCGCGTCGCGCAACGGCAGCAGCGCTTCGACTTTTGCCGGAAATTCGTGGGCCAGATGGCGCTGAGGCCCGTAGCCGTACAGCCCCTCGCGCACAGCACGCCAGTGGCTTTCCACCGACTGGGTCGTGAAGGCAAACGCAAACGCCACGTCGCGCAGCGTCAACCCGTGAGGCAACACTTCAGCCAAGGGACGCAAAGCTTCCGTCTGTGCGGTGTGGTGGATGGTGGGGTACGGCGAGCCAACCGGTTCGCCATTGGCATCTTTGAGCCGTCGAGTAATGACGACTGCGTACGTCGTCCGCTCGCGCAGCGGCACCAGCGGCCGCAGGATGAGCGTGTTCGTCTCGCGCTCGTAGAAGCTCATGAAAGCATCGGCGCGCGCTTTCAGATCGTCGGCAGGCGGATGCGCCCCTGGCAAGTAGTTTGGTCGATCCAACACGCCGTCGGCATCGGTGTCCTCCCCGGGATCGAGCTGCCCGTTGCCGTTTACGTCCTCGTCGACCTCTTCGAACAAAATGGAAATCGTGCCGGCGCGGGGGTCGTTGTCCCAATAGTTATCCCGGCGTTCGAGAACGACGGGGTAGTTCCCGTTGCCGACGTCGAGGTAATGGAGCTTCCCGAACTCAGGCGAACGCCGGTCGATGTCGATCAGGTAGACGACATCGTTTTCGGTCTCGTAAAACGGGTCACGATGCCCATCCAGAATCGACTGCACATCCAACGGGCCGGTGAAAGGAATCGTGATTGGCTGGAACACGCCCCATCCGTCGAGCTCGTCGATCTTCTCGCGCGTCAGCCGCTCGAACCCTGTCGGCGCCACCATCGATGCGTTGATTCGGCGTCCCGTTGGCGACGTGAAGTCGACCACCGTCGCGACATCGTTGGGCAACGGAATTTCCGGAAGCGGTTTGTGGAAAAAATCCATTTTCACCGTGGTGCGCGCCGGTTGCGCTGTGCCCACACCTTCCGATTCGGAAAGCGAACACCCGGTGGCAAAGAGTGCCGCTGCACCGGTGCCGAGCAGCACTAGCCACGCAAGCGAAGCCTGGAACCCTCGTGCCCTATCCATGGTATCGCCTCCCTCACAAGCGAACTTCCACCAACATCCGGCCTAAAAACACTTCGCTCATGGTGCCGCCTTGCAAGCGCCGAAAGGCGTTTCCTGGAAACAGCACCGCGCCTTCGGCCCCGAGTTGGAAGTTCAATCCCGCGACCGTGCCGAAGTACCGCATGCCGAGATCAAGTTCGGTTCCGTAGTACTGCCCAGGGCGCCCCCCGAGAGCATTGTGCGGCTCTCCGCCAGACAGGCGCGTATTCAAGGCATCCGCAACATCCACCTCGCTCCACGCAAACAGCGGGCCGCCGTAAAGCACGAGCGACCTCCACGCCTGCCACCACGCACGCGGAAACAGAGCGATCGTGTTGCTCGGAGCACCTCGAGTGGGAACCCGGTTCAAGTCGGGAACCGGGCGCCCCACCAATGTCGGGTCCGCAGCGGTCACCACTGCCCGACCCGTCTGCGCAGCAAGTACTACACGGTACAGCAACAAACCGAACTCGTAGTTGGGATCTACCTTGAACGCATTCTGCTCACGGTCATCGAAGTTCTCGTCTCCCGATGCGTAGAGGAAATCCAGGGCGAGGCCGTGGGTTATGCGGTCCAAGCGCGCTTGGAGCGTAGCTCCCACTTGCAAAATGTCGTGCTTTGGGAAGTCCACTGTGGGGCCGAGCGTCGTGCTGCCGTGGATCACGGCCGCTTCGCCAGCCAGCGACACTTCGCCGTACCAGCCAAGTTTCTTTCCCGTGCGGGCAAACACATCGTACACCACCACATCGAAGCCACGGCGTACTCGCGCATCTTGGGTGCGGTATACCACGTAGAGGCCTGCGGAATGGGCGAGCCCGTACCCGGCAAGCACACTGCCGATGTACTGCTGCGCGCTGTCGTGCCGCAGCAGCGGATCGTCTCCCTCGACCTCGTCGTACGCCAGGCGGAACACGACGTTCGCTTTCGTGAGCGGCGTCGTTCCCACGGTTGCGCGCAGCACCCGGTCGCCGCTGCGAGGGTCGCCAAAGTATGCGTTGCTTTTCGTCCACCCATGCGCCCCGTCGTTGGCCAACAAGCCAAGCCCCCAATGGCTCATCGTGTATCCCCCGCCGACGACCAAGTACGCGGATGGAATCTTGGCCCGCAGGAACAGGCGTCGCAGTTCCGCATGGCTCTTTCGGCCAAAGGGCAACTCGGCGCCGAGACGGTCGGCAGGGGCGCCGTCTTCCACGCCCGTGACCAGATCGTGCTCGTATTCGAATTGAAGCACGTAGGGACGCGTTGCGGTGTCCAGGGTTTCGGCCGCGACTCCAGCACGCAACACCGGTAGAAAGAAGAAGTTCCGGTCGAGCGTCGTGCCGTAACGGTCGAGCGGAAACGTGCTGACTCCCTCCAGGCGCGTTTGATATTGCGCCTGGCCGCGAAGCCGCCAGGTGTCCGTTTCGATACAAGCAACCCCGCAAGCATCCGCAGCAGCACGCAGCGGCATCAGCACAAAACACCAGGCAGCCACCACCCACATTTTCGTTTGACGCATCGAAAGCCCCTCCCGCTTTGCCGGTGCTGATATTCACAACGCGCGAAGTCTTGCAACCACCACGGCCGCCTGAACCATGCGGCAACGCTACGGATCCAGGTCCACCTTGTGCCTGCCCGGATGTTCGGTGTCCCCGAACAACACGCCCTGGGGCACGGCGCCCATGTTGTACGGGGCACGTCATTGAATTGGAGGACCACGGCGCCGCCGTGCCCCTGGTTTGCGGGCGGATTCGCTTACAGGCCGGCCAGGAGGTGCGCGTAAAACTCCACGCCTTTTCGGTACACCTCCACGCTGACCCGTTCGTTGGCACCGTGCATGCGTGCCAAGTCGCTGCGGTCGGCTTGTAAAGGCATGAACCGGTACAAGTTTTGGCTCACTCGCGAGTAATGGCGCACATCGGTGCCGCCAATGGTCAGGTACGGTGCCACCACTGCGTCTGGGAACACGTTGCGGATGGTTTGGCTCAAGTAGCGAAACGCTGGAGTGGTCGTCGGAGAAACCCCGGTGGGCTCCCTCGCACGCGGAGCAGCGGCAACGGCGACGTCGGGGTCCGCCACGGTCCGCTCCACGTGCGCAAGAACCGAGGCCACACTGTCTCCGGGCAAGATTCGGTAGTTCACCAGCGCCCAAGCCGATGCGGGCAAGACATTTTCCTTTACGCCGCCGCCAATCATCGTTGCCGCCGTGGTGGTCCGAACGCTCGCGTTCGTGGCCGGCTCGCCGGTGAGAGCGCGGAGCAAGAACGGCTCGAACAACCACAGGTTGGCGGCCACCAATCGGTGCGGCACCAAGGGAAGCTCCGGCGCTAAGTAGCGCAGCATCTCGGCTACGGGCGGGGTGATCCGCGGAGGGAACTGGTTCCTCTCTAGGGCAGCGACCGCAGCAGCGACCTTTCCCACCGCGGTCTGGCGCGGGGGCGCCGAAGAGTGCCCCCCGACTGCCTGTACTTCGAGGCGCACGCCTACGCTGCCCTTTTCCGCCACCCCGATGCACGCCAAGGGTCCACGGAGCCCGGGCACGGCCTCTTTCATCAGCGCGCCGCCCTCGTCGAGCACAAATTCGGGGCGAATCCCCCGGCGCTCTAGCTCGGCAGCAATGACCGCAGCACCGTGGTCGCCGCCCACTTCCTCGTCGTGGCCGAATGCGAAGTACACCGTGCGCTGCGGTTGAACGTTTTGCGCGAGCAACGCCTCTGCCGCCTCGAGCAAGCCAAGCACGGTGAATTTGTCGTCGATCGTGCCCCGACCCCACACGAACCCTCCGGCAATCGCGCCCGAAAACGGCGGCTGCTCCCACACGTGTTCTGTACCAGGCTCTACCGGCACGACATCCAGATGGCCAATCAGCAGTGCCGGCGGGGCCGAAGGGTTGCGTCCGGCCCACGTGTACAGCAGCGAGTGCCCGGCAATCACTTCCCTTCGCAAGGCGGCGTGCACCCGGGGAAATTGCTCGCTCAAGTACGCATGCAAGCGCGCGAACTCCTCGGAACGCACAGGCGCAGTTTCGCTTTCCGAAACCGTCGCGATGCGCACTGCGCCCGCGAGCCGCTCCGCGGCCCCGTGCTCATCGACGGCGATTGGCTTGAGCTTCTGCGGAGTCGGCTGCAGGGAAGAAATGGTCCATGCGCGCACGAGCAACAGCGCGCACAGCGCACCGACGGCAGCAAAGGCAACCCCGATCAGCCGCCACACCACTCCGCTTTGTCTTCGGCGCTCAACCACGGCTCGGGTCCCCAGCAGGCCGGTACAAATCGTTGAAGTACGCCGTCAACAATTTCTCTGCTGCCGCGGGAGGCAACTGGTTCAGCAAGGTGCTGATCGCGGCCATGCGCTGCGGGAGACCACTTCCGACCCCCGCCATGGACAACAGGTTCCGCAAGGCTTCGGGGGTCAGGTGTTCCCAGTCCACACCCGCAAGCCACTCGCGCAAGGCACCCAAATCCTCGGCGCTCCCCTGGCGGGCCGCCTCCACGCTCGCCCGCAAGTCGGCAAGCAACGCATCCGCCCATCTCACGTTGGCAGGGTTGATCGACAAGTGGATGTTTTCCTTGGAGCCTCCGAATCCGAGCTGCGGCTGCACGTACCAGCCGCGGGCCTTCATTTCGTCCACGATCTGAAACACGTTCACTTCGTCGGAGGTAAAGGCGATCAAGTTCATCTCCGGCTGGCCAAGCAGGCGCAGCCCAGGGATGCGCTCGATCTCCTGCGCAATGTACCGCGTGGCTTCGAGCACCTTCCGTGCAAGCTCCAGGTAGCCTTCGTCGCCGAAAAAGTTTAAAACTGCCCACGCTGCGGCCATCGGACCCGCCGACTTGGTGCTTTGCACCGTCGGGTTGATCATGGTGTAGCCAGTCCAAGTGGCGCAGGTGAAAATCTGGTACTGGCGGAGTTCCGCATTGCGATACAAGATGACCGACGCACCCTTGGCTGCAAACGCGTACTTGTGGAAGTCCATCGAGATCGATGTGACTCCGGGCACGTGGAATTCGAAGTCCGGCACGGGGGCTCCTAACCTGCGGAAATAGGGAAGAAGAAAGCCCCCCATGCACGCGTCGACATGCAAGAGCACACCGCGCTCCTGGGCAATTTTCCCGAGCTCGACGATCGGGTCGACCACACCGTGAGCGTACGAAACAGCGGACCCCACGATGAGCACGGTGTTCGGAGTGACCGCTGCCGCCATTCGCTCTGGATCGGCTTTGAACGTACGCGGATCGACCGGCACCAAAACCGGTTTGAGGCAAAAGTAATGCGCGGCTTTCTGGAAGGCCGCATGCGCGGTCACCGGCAACACAATTTCCGGCTCCCGGATGTGCGGCCGCTCGGCACGCGCCCAGTCGCGCGCGGTCTTGACCGCAAGAAGGATGCTTTCGGTGCCTCCGGACGTGAAATTGCCCACCACGTTCTCGTCGCCACGCAAGTGACTCGCAGCCATGGCAACAAGTTCGCGCTCGAGCTGCAGCGCGCTGGGGAAGGCCGTGGGATCGAGGCCATTTTCCGACAGGTACATCATGTACGCTTCCTTGATCACCTCCTCGGCCTCAGGACCAGGATCGTACACGTAGGCCCACGTACGGCCGCTGCGCCAATCCACGTCATGCGCGCGAAATTGCTCGAGATCCCGCAAAATCTCGGCCTTCGAACGCCCGCGGGGGGGAATCCGTCGCATACCGATCTCCTTTCCGTTTGAGTGCTTGCTCGCCCGATTCCTCGAAACTCGTGCAAGCTCGCACCCAAAACTGCGTTCTGTCAACCAGAGGTGCATGGACGCCCCGTTGGTGGTACGGACGCACGCATGCGTTTCTTTCCTCGTGCCCATCGACTCCAGGGCCACACACCACGCTCGGTCGCTACGCCCCCGTTCCTCGCGCTGCGACGCGAACAGAATTGGCTTTTCCTTCTCGGCCTCGTGTTCCCGGTATTCACGCTGCTAGCGTGCAGCAGAGGACCGAGCCGAGGTGGAGAGCCGGCCCCGGAAACTTTGCGCAATCCGCCGGCGGGGCCGGTCGTCGGTATCCGCGAGCAGTACGACAGTTTCGCGTGGCTTGGAATCCCTTACGCGCAACCGCCTGTGGGGCCCTTGCGCTGGCGCGCCCCGCAACCGTTGCCATCGTGGAACGAGCCACGGCAAGCAGTTGTGCCAGGGGCGCCATGCATGCAGTACCCGAGTCGCTTTGGCGGCGTTCCCGGCCCGACTGGCAAACCCGCCGGGAGCGAGGATTGTCTCACGCTCGATCTCTATAGCCCGCGGCTAAGCGCGGACGACCTGAGCCGTGGGTCTCGCCTACCCGTGATGGTGTGGATTCACGGAGGTGGAAACACCATTGGCTCTTCACAGCTGTACCACGGCGGACACTTAGCGAGCGCACATCGAGTGCTCGTGGTCGCGGTGCAGTATCGCCTCGGTCCGTTCGGGTGGTTCCGGCATCCGGCGATCCGTGCCGGAGCTGCCGACCCGATCGAGGCATCCGGCAACTTTGGCACACTCGACCTGATCGCCGCACTGCAATGGGTGCGCCGGAACATCGCCGCTTTTGGCGGCGACCCAGACAACGTGACGATTTTTGGCGAGTCGGCAGGCGGCACGAACGTCTTCACGCTTCTACTCTCGCCGCTAGCTCGCGGGCTCTTCCAGCGCGCCATTGTCCAGAGCGGAGGCATGCGCTTCTCCGCTCCTGAAGAAGGAGAACAGGGGGAAGGACCGCACACTTCGACGGCAGTGGTTTTGCGCTGGCTAGAGCGGGAAACCCGCTCGCGCACGGAAGCCCGCACGCGCCTCGCACGCGCGACACCTCAGGAGATTGCTGAGGGACTCCGTGCGCTCCCAGCTGGGGACCTCCTGTCGCTTTACGAGCCCGGACCCGCAGGAATGATTCGCATGCCGCTTGTGTTCCGGGATGGCACTGTGCTTCCGGCGGAAGACCCGCTCGAGCTGCTCGCGCAAGGGCAGTACCGGCAAGTGCCCGTGATCTTGGGAACCAACCGCGATGAAATGAAGCTGTTTTTCTCGCAACGTCCCGAACTGGTTCAGTATCGCCTGTGGATCTTCCCGCGTATTCGTGATCCTCGGCTGTACGAGTTGTTCAGCGAGTATGCGTCGCGCATGTGGAAGGCCACGGGCGCCGACGAACCAGCGGAGCGGATGCGTGCCGTGCAAGGGCCTTCGGTGTTCGTATATCGGTTCGACTGGGACGAAGAACCTCGCCGCCTCGGAGTCGATCTGGCTACGTTGCTGGGAGCTGCGCACGGGTTGGAAATCCCCTTCGTGTTCGGGCACTTCGACCTCGGCCGCGCCAGCGGACTGTTGTTTACCAAAGAAAACGAGCCGGGCCGTAGGGCGTTGAGCGCAGCCATGATGTCGTACTGGGCGGAATTTGCCTGGCGCGGAGCACCCGGACGCGGCCGGAACGACGATCTCGTGCCTTGGCTCCCTTGGGATCCTACAACCCCCGAGGCTCCGAAGTTCCTGATTTTCGACACTCCAAACGGAGGTGGCTTGCGCATGAGCAACGAAGTGGTGCGTCGCCAAGAATTGCTGGCGGCCATCGCGAGCGACCCGCGTTTCCGCGACGACCGCGAGCGCTGTGCTTTGTACCGCTTGTTGGCGGAGTTCGGCCGCGGACTGACCCCAGAACAGTACCGCGAACGCGGTTGTGCCGAACCGCTCGCCCGCTTACAAAGGTAACCCATGCGTGCTCATGCGATTCGATTCGAGCGCACTGGCGGCCCCGAGGTGTTGCGCTGGGAAGAAGTCGAGGTGCCGGCCCCGGGCCCGGGTGAGGCCCTTTTACGGCAAACCGCGATTGGCGTGAACTTCATCGACGTGTACCACCGCACCGGCCTTTACCCTGTGCCAAGCTTTCCTTCGGGCATCGGGATGGAAGCGGTGGGCGTGGTAGAGGCCATTGGCCCAGGCGTGACCGAAGTGAGCCCAGGCGACCGTGTCGCGTACGCAAGTCTACCCATTGGCGGGTACGCCGAATGGCGCTGCATGCCCGCCGAGCGTCTCGTACGTGTGCCTCCCGGAATCAGCGACGAGGAGGCGGCCGCCATGATGCTGAAAGGCATGACCGCACAGTATCTTCTCCGGCGCACGTACCGCGTTCAGCCCGGAGACACGATCGTCTTTTACGCCGCGGCCGGAGGTGTCGGATCGATTGCCTGCCAGTGGGCCAAGCACTTGGGCGCCGAAGTGATTGGCGTGGTGGGCTCCGACGAAAAGGCGGCCTTGGCACGCGAACTTGGTTGCGCCCATACCATCGTGTACACGCGCGAGCGGGTACCCGAGCGCGTGCGTGCGCTTACCGGCGGCAAAGGGGTACCGGTGGTTTACGACTCCGTGGGCAAGGCCACGTTTTTCGACTCCCTCGACTGCCTCGCCCCACGCGGGCTCATGGTCAGCTTCGGTAACGCGTCGGGCCCTGTACCGCCATTCGACATCCAGCAACTCGCATTACGCGGTTCGCTGTACCTCACCCGCCCGACCTTGGCCACGTACACGGCGACTCGCGAAGAACTTCTGGCCACAGCGGAAGAGCTGTTCGACGTCGTTCTTTCGAAGGCCGTGCGCATTCGCATCGGGTTGCGGCTCCCGCTTCGCGAAGCCGCGCGTGCCCACGAGGCTCTGGAACGTCGATCGACGACAGGCGCAATCGTGCTGTTGCCTTGAGTGCCGCGCTGCCAGCGGTTGGCGTGAACGCTCCCGGTCTCACGGGCAGCCGTACAAGGCCGAGTGCACAGCAGCGATGATTTCCTCGATGGTTACGAGCCCATCGCCGTTCAGGTCGGCAGCGACACACTGCGGAGACCGCTCGTCCAACGCAACTGCGACCATGGCCACAAGTTCGTCAATGGTTACCTGGTCGTCGGCGTTGCAATCGCCCGGACACAGCGGAGCGGGTGTCGGCTCCGGTGTGGCTGTGGGTAGCGGCGTCACCGTGAACGTCGGCGTCGGTTCGTTCTGCCGTATTTCCAGTACGCCATCGATCCCGCGCGCGCCAGGAAGGAGCATCCCAGCGGGATCCGAGGCGATCACCTTGGCTACGGGAACGGAATAGGTGCCTTCAGCGATCTCTGCTCGCACTTCGATATCGCAAGTAAGGATCGTTCCTTCAGGGATCGGTGTACGGTCGAAAAAATCGAACACAACCACCTTGAGCCCGGAGCAATTTCCCTCGGTTCCGGGCGTGCACCCGGATGGAATAAAGGCGGTCGCGCTTGCGGTGCGTTGAATGTCTGGGTTCACCGTACAACTGGGCACGCCCCCACGGCGCTCCGCAACGACGAATGCTTCCGTGAATCCCATTTCGAACTGCAGCGCCGCGGTGTTCGTCCCCTCCGGAAGCAACACCACTCGAGCAAGCACGCGTTCGCCAGGCTGGGCGCGGATGGGCTCTACGGTCACGACTTGCGCGTGGGCGAGGCGCGCCACCGTCAACAGCGCTAGATACGCAACCGACAGGGTTTTCCGACGAGGGCTCTCCATTACGCAGCTACCCTACTCCGTCGCCGGCCAGCGAGCCAGCAACATCTTCGCGACCTGCCTCGCCCGCTGGTGGGCGTGGCGCAAAGGCTCGGGAACACGAAACCTTGGCGCCGCAGCCAACACCAAGTGCGCGGCTTCGTCCAGCTCGATCGATCCACCCACGCTCACGAACACGGGCCGCACGCGAGTTTGCGTGCGCACGGCTTGCCCGATCAGCTCTCCATGGTCGAAAATGCCCGCCGTGGCTCCGCGGTCGGGTAGTAGCTGCGCATAGCTCCCACACAGCACCGTTTTGGCACAACCGATGGTGGGTAAGCCCACGGCTGCGCCCACCTCGCACGCGAGACCCCATCGTCGCGGATGCGCCCGCCCGTGCGCGTCGCACAGGATCGCGGCGGGCCGACGCTTCAGCGCGCGTAGCACGGCGAGGATCGCCTCTGCCTCCCGCACGGCGAAGTTCCCGGGCTGGTAGGCTCGAGGGCGAGCTGCGACGGCCACGTGGTGCTCGACGACCCGTTCGGCAAGGCGATCCCACAGAACCACAGCAGCGACCACCGCTTCGTCGGCGGGCAAGTACGCGGCATCCACCCCAGCGATCAGCACATGGCCTCCCCAAGGCGGAGAGCAAGGGCAGCGGAAGGCGCAGGAGGCTTACCCCAAACCTGCGCCTTTGGCGTCCGAAAGCCCCGCCGTAGTGCGAAAGGGGGGAGTTGAACCCCCACGGGTGTTACCCCACAGGATCCTGAGTCCTGCGCGTCTGCCAGTTCCGCCACTTTCGCGCGGCACGCGTGTGTAGCGTTTTTCCCCGAAAGCGACAACCCGAACGACATCCGCCACGATTGCTCCCGTGGGCTGGAGCCGCCGAGCGAGGGACAATTCTTTCACTTGTGCCTTCCCGGCGGTTGCTCGGTGACTCTGCCCCGCGATACATGCCGGCACAGATGCCACCATGGGAAAGCAAGCACGTGCGTTCCAGAATCTCCTGGTGATCACGACCTGCGGCAGCAGTATTTTGCAGCACGCAGGCGACGAAACGGATCGGCGCTGGCTTACGCTGCACGCCAACAGCCAACGCCTCGAAGGGGAGCACTACGACCGGCTGGAGCGACTGTCATCTATTGCTCGCGAGCTGCTTGCCCGCGAGCCGCTCGAGCGGCTGCGCGAACTTAGTGCAGAGATCAACGGCATCGAAGCAGTGCGGGAACGCTGGCACGCAAATGCCCTTCAGCACGTTCTGATCCACACTGAAACTGCGATCGGAACCCGTTGTGCCGAACTTCTGCGCGATTGGCTCGAACGGCGAGACCAGCACTCCGTTCACCTGCAAAGTGCGACCGGCTTGCGAACCAACAGCAGGGAGGACTTCGCTGCAGCCGTGAGCGATCTCACGAAATGGCTCGTCGATTACGACTTCGACGCGTATCGCAAGAAAGGCTGGCGCGTGGTGTTTCACCTCACAGGCGGCTTCAAGGCGCTGAACGCGTACTTGCAAGCCCTCGGGTCGGTACTCGCGGATCGGTGCGTGTTCCTGTTCGAGGGGTCCACAGAACTCATCGAAATCCCTCGGTTGCCGCTGACGCTCGCGTTGGAGGAGACAGTTCGAGCCCACTTGGACCTATTCCGACGGCTAGCGGCAGGGTACTCGCTACCCATCTCAAAGATCCGTGACGCTCCCGAATCTCTGTTCCTCGTAGTCGACAACGAGGCGACCTTGAGCGTCTGGGGCGAAATGGTGTGGAACCAGGTGCGCGATCGCGTGCTTGGCGACGAGCTGTTGCCGCCGCTGTCGAGCCGGATCCGGGTGAAGGAAAGTGTCCGGGACACCGTTCGAAAACTTCCGCGGCAACGCCGTGTGCTTGCCAATGCCGCCCTCGACGAATTTGCCGCGTACGTTGATACTCGCACGCCCCTGAGAGCTGCCCGAAAGTTTACGCGCTTGGCGAGCCCCCACAACGGCGTGTCGACCCATGAACTCTACGCGTGGAGCGACCAAGGCGCATGGCGCTTTTTCTTGCACAAGGAACAGGGAGATGTCTGGGTTGTCGATGCTCTCGAGCCCCATTTGTGAGCCGAGGGTGCCGACCGGGAATTCGTCCGTTCTTGCCGGACCCTCCACGATCCAGGAGAGTTTGCGTTTGTCGTGCGCAGGCGAGTGCCCGAACTGGGCGTGACCATCGTGTCCGCAAGGGTCGAACGAACTCGCCGTTGCGCCAAGAGAAGCGTCCTACCGGTCTGCGACCGCGCCCTTTGCTCACTGGTCACATGCTGCCCTCGCAGCGAGGAAGCAACCGCCCGAAAACCGCCCTTACTCCCGCTGGTGAGGGCAGGTTGCTCGCCTGCTACGCGCATTTGCCATGCGCAGCAGCACACTTCGCAAAGCAATCCGATGCCGTCGCGAAGGAGCCCGGCAGCCAGCACGGCTCGTAGCCAGATTCGTTTGCCATCCCGGGATTAGCGCAAGCTCCCGAACAAACGCTCCCGTGCGCTCGGCGCTAACGAGCGCCCGTCGAGAAGCACGTGTCGCGGATTGTAATCAGGATGCCGGATGGACACAGCGATTTCGGCTGCACTGCGATCCGCCGGAATTGCAAACCCAGCCACTCCGGCCGCGTTGGTTCTGAGATGTGCCACCAGTCGGTCCACACCCGCCGTCACGCGCACCTCGGCACCTTCGACCGGAAGCCGCTCATCGTTCGAGTCCGCATCGTTATCGAACACGAACACGCGCGCCGTGCGCCCGTCGGGAGCACGCTCGACACGGATGGCCAGGTCGCGCAACCAAATCATCGGCTCCCCTGTAATCGTGCTCATGCCCATGCGTTCCGGATGGCGTGCCGGATTGGCTCGCAGTTCGACCCGTTGAGCCGCCATGCCGTGATCCGACGTAATCACGAACAAGGTCGACTTCGACAGCCCTTTGCGCTCCAACACGTCCAGCACGATGCCCAAGCGCCGGTCGGTCTCCGCCACCGCCGCGCGCAAACCAGCACCGTGCGGGCCGTATTCGTGGCCAGCGCCGTCGGTCAAAGCGAACTCGTGCGCTACGAATACGGGCGGAGGCAACGCAGGATCGTCGAGCAACGCCAGCAGTTGCGCTAGCCCGCGGGCATCCAGCACGGCTTCGCGGTACACGCTCTCTTTTCCCTCCGCCTGATACCGCGGGTCGATGTGGTCCAGGAATTCGCGCGTATAGGCGCGCAAGCGGTCTCGCGGCCCGAGCACCCGTTGCTCCAGCGCGGCATGTTGGGCACCACGACTTTGCGGCTCGTGAATGCTCACGGTCAGCGCTTGCGGCCCATAAACGCGGCCAAAAGCCTCGTACAATGTTTCCACAGCGTTGCCGAGAAATCCCTCGGTCAACATCCCTTGTGCTTGCGGAGCCAGCGGCTGCCGACGGGCTCGGTCGTAATACGTGGGGTTGACGATGTCGTGGTGGCCGCACCAAGCCCCCGTGAGAATCGTACTATGGCTCGGCCATGTGATGCTGGGAAAGTTCACCACGGAGCCGTAGGCGAACCACGCGCTACGGTCGAGCAACCGCCGAAGATTCCGTACCGCCGGGTCGCGCGTGGCCCAGAGATGCATCAGTTCTGAATGGCTGAGCCCGTCGAAGACGATCAGGTACACACGTTCGGGACGAGCGCTGCCGTTTGCCTGGAGAATTTCTTGCAGCACGCGCCCATCTTGTCGTTCGAGGTACACGTCCGGCTCCGCCCCGCGCTCGGAGGCGCGGCGGCCGCTCCAATCGCGCCCGTCGATCAGCGGAAAGCCCATCAGGTGGCAAATGGTTGGGGCAATGTCCACGTGACGCACGGGCACGCGATACGTCCCGGGCACCACTCCCGGCCCGGCAAACACCAGAGGTGCGCGCGATTGCAAAACGTCCAACGCTCCGTGCTGTCCAAGCTGAACGCCAAACGCGTAGCATTTGGGGCTGACCACCAAGTCGCCGGTGAAGGGGCTATCGAATAACTGGGCAATCCGTTCGAGCGCGAATGGGTAACTCAGTTCCTCCGGCTCGATAAACGCAGCGTTCGCGTCGGCCGTCGGAAAACCCGAGCGGGTCGCCGCGGCGCATTCCTCTTCGATGGAGGCGACCAGGTCCACCTCCGTGCGCGCCACCGGGTTGGCACCGACTTGTTCGACGACGCGAAATGCCTGGGCCCCTCCGCGACACAACCGCTGGAACCGCAAGAGACCGCGACGCGACCACACTTCGTAGGTATCGCCGCGGCAAGTCAGCACGAGATCGACATGGTCCCGCACTTCCGGGTCGTCAAGCAGTGCAAGCAATGCTCGCTCTCCGGACTCCTGTTGTTCCGGATCGAGTCCTTGTCCCCCCGCACGCTCCGGGCCCCAAACTTGTTCCGTGGTTGTCGCTTCCGCCATCTCGCATCGCTCCTCACGCTCGTCTAGTCAGCTACGCATAGAAGGGTCACTGGGAATGTGCTAGCCGTGCTCGTTCATATGCCATTGCGCCTTGGCTTCGCCTCCACACTGAGTTGGGTCGCTGCCACCTGGACCGCGGTTTCGTTGCTATTGTCGGGGTGCGCGCTGGTGCGCAAGCCGGTGGACCCGTGGCAGTCGTTTCCTTGGGCCGTGGAACTCGGCCACTCGGATGTGCAGCGTGGAGTCGCCATTCCACCAGAGGCAAAGGCACTCAGCCACTTTCTCAAGTCGCAACTGGCCCTTCAGGAAGGCGAGTTGGAAGTGGCGTCGCGCGAACTCGCAGCCGCGGCCACAGCCGACCCGAACTCTCCCTTCTTGCGCCGGCGCCTTGGCCTCTTGTACTTGCGGCTCGGCAAGCTTGCGGAGGCTCGTGAGCAACTCCAGGCAGCGGTGGATCTCGACCCCACCGATACGCATTCGCGCTTGCTCTTGGCAGGCATCGACTCGGCAATCGGCGACGAAGCAGCCGCGCAACGGGAATACGAAGCCGTGTTGCAGCTCGAGCCCGCGAACCAAGAGGCACACTTGTTTCTTGGGGCCCTGCACGCGAAGCAAGGAAATTACGACGCCGCCATCGAAGTGCTCGAGCGGCTGACGAAGCTCAATCCGGGCTCCTTTCTCGCCTTCGCGTATCTCGGGCGCGTGTACGCAGCGAAACAAGACTTCGCCGCTGCGGAACGCGCCTTCAAGGAAGCGCTGCGGCTGAGTCCCAACACCGAGAACCTTTTGCTCGACCTTGCCGAGCTGTACCAACTGCAAAACAAGCCGGAGCAAGCCATCGAAATCTATCAGCGCATGCTCCAGGCCGATCCGCACAGCGCCGTGGTGCGGCGGCGCCTTGGTGGCCTTTACGTCGGACAAAATCGACTCGACGAGGCGCTCTCGGAGTTCAAAGAACTGGAAAAAATCGAGACGGATCCGCAGGACACCCGCACCAAGATTGGCCTCATTTACTACGAGAAAGGCGATCTAGAAAAAGCCGCTACCGAGTTTTCGTTGGTGCTTGCCGCCGACCCGCAAAACTACCGTGTGCGTTACTACCTCGGAACCGTGTTCACCGACTTGCGCGATTTCGATCGCGCCGTGGTGGAGTTCGAGCAGATCCCTCGGGACTCGGAGTTTTACGCCGACGCGCAAACGCAAATTGCTGGGATTCGCCAGCGACAAGGGCGCTTGGACGAAGCGATCGCGGCCGTGCAGCGTGCCCTGGAAGCAAAGCAGGACAGCGACGAGCTCCGTACCTTCCTCGCCTCGCTGTACCGGGAGAAGGGCAACCTCCAGCAAGCTATCCAGATCCTGGAGGAACTGGTGCAAAAGCAGCCCGACAACGACCGCTACCACTTTACCCTCGGGGCCCTGTACGACGAGGCCAAGGATAAAGAGGCATGCATCCGGCACATGCGCAAAGCGATCGAGCTCAACCCCAACAATGCCCCCGCACTGAACTACTTGGGCTACACGTTTGCCGAGCAAGGCGTGAACCTCGACGAGGCGGAAGACCTGATCCGACGGGCACTGCGCATCGAGCCGAACGACGGGTACTACGTCGACAGCTTAGGCTGGGTGTACTACCAGCGCGGAGACTACACGAAAGCAATCGAACTCCTCGAGCGTGCGCTGGAGTTGGTCAGCGACGACCCTACCATTACCGAGCATCTGGCCGATGCCTACTTGAAGGTCGGCAGGACCCAAGAAGCGCTGAACCTCTTCCAGCAAGCGTACAAGCGGGCCAAGGACCGCGACCAAATCCGCCGCCTGCAAAGCAAGATCGAAGCACTTGGAGCAAAGCCGGAAACCGCCGAACAACACGGAGAGAAAGGAGCGACACCGTGACCTGGCACCGCTCCCGCGTGGGTGCTGCAACCTTCCTGCTTGGCGCCCTTGCTGTGGGATGCGCTGCGCGGGGACCAGCGCCACGAACGGTCGCGGCTCCGTTGGCGGACCCGAAAGAAGTCGCGGCCGCATTTGCCGAGCGCGGCCGCGCACTTCGTAGCCTGCGGGCACTCGCCAAGGTGCGGTACACCGACCCGCAGGAACGCCACTCCTCGCGCCAGGCCGTGGTGGTGGCGCGTCCGGACCAAATTCGCGTCGAGGTGCTTTCCATGCTTGGCACGGCATTCGTGCTCACCGCACAAGGTGGCCACCTCGTCGCCTACTGGCCGGAAGAGCGTACCCTGTTCGAAGGGCTCGCCTCGGCAGAAAACCTCTGGCGATACACGCGAGTGTGGATGCCGGTGGAAACTCTGATCGACGTTCTCCTGGGAACACCCGCTGCGCAAAGCGCCGAACTCGCGCCCTGCCCTTCGGAAACAACTTCGGCCACCTGCCTCCGCCAAGACACCGCTGGTCGCGGCGCGTTGCTCGTGGCGCTCGATTCCCGCGGGCTTCCCCAGGAAGTGGAAGAGCTGGGAGTTGTGGACGGGGAAGTGCTTTGGCGCGCTCGTTACTTGGAGTACACACACGAAACCGTGCCGCCCGCTGCAAAGTCGATCGTCATCGAAGTGCCCCGATACCGCCGCAGCGTCGCCTTGCAATTGAGCGATGTGGAAGTGAACCCTGCCTTACCGCACGGGGTGTTCCAACTGGTTGCGCCGCCGGACGCGCGTGTCGTGGATCTCGATGCCCAGGAGGTCGACTAGTGCGGCACGTACTGGTGCTTCTCGCAGCAGGATTGCTCGCTGCTGGTTGTACGCGCAGTAGTTCTGACAACCCATCACCAAGGAAAGCCCAACCTCGACTGTTGACCACAGCCACGATCAGCGACCCCAAAACGTTCAATCCCATCCTTTCGGTCGATGCAGCCTCGAGTGCGGCCACTGGGGATGTGTTCGAAGGGCTGGTGCGGACGAACCCCCTGACCACCGAGCAGGAGCCGTTGCTGGCAGAGCGCTGGGAGGTGGACAGCACGGGCACGCAGTGGACGTTCCATCTCCGCCGCAACGTGCGCTGGTTCGACGGCCAACCGTTTACCGCCGCCGACGTGGTGTTCACGTTCCAAGTGGTGTTCGATGATCGCGTCCCGAACAGCTTCAAACATGTCCTGCTGGTCGATGGGCAGCCGATCAAGTTGACCGCGATCGACGACTACACGGTTCGTGTCATCCTCCCCCGGCCGTTTGCGCCACTCATCAATGCCATTGGCATCCCGATTATTCCCAAGCACATTCTCGAGCCGGCGCTGCAAAACGGAACCTTTGCCCAGCAGTGGGCGATCGACACTCCACCGGAAAAGCTCGTCGGCACGGGTCCGTACAAAATGACACGTTTCGTTCCCGCACAGTTCATCCAGTTCGAACGCAACGCAGATTACTGGATGCGCGACGACGACGGGCAGCCGCTGCCGTACTTGCCTGGCCGGGTGCAAATGATCGTGCCGGACCAAGACACCACGTACCTCAAATTCTTGGCTGGCCAGACGGACGTGCACTATCCCCGCCCGGAAGAAATTGCCGAGCTACGGCAAAAGGCAGATTCGCTTCGCATCTCCGTCGACGAAGTGGGCATCGATCCGGGGTCTACGTTCGTCGCCTTCAACCGCAACCCCGCACACTACGTACGCAACGGCAAGCGCGATCCCCGGCTCGACTGGTTTACCGACCGCAACTTCCTGCGCGCGATCGCGCACTCCATCGACAAGCAGTCGATGATCGTCAATTGCCTCAACGGCTACGGGAAGCCGGCGGTGGCAGAAATCTCGCCGGCGAACAAACTCTACCACAACCCGAATTTGAAGGATTACGAGTACGACCTCGACCGCGCTCGGCAGTTGCTGGAAGAGGGGGGATACAAAGACCGCGATGGCGACGGTTGGCGCGAAGACTCGCGCGGCAACGTGCTGGAGTTCTCCCTCACCACCAACGCCGGGAACCAAGTGCGCGAAAAGATGTGCTCGATTCTCAAGGAGGATTGGACAAAGCTCGGCATCAAGGTGAACTACCGTCCGCTGGATTTCCAAACGCTCGTGGAAAAGCTCAGCGTGAACTACGACTGGGACGCTGTTCTGATCGGTTTCACGGGAACGATCGAGCCGAACAACAGTGCCAATTTCCTGCGCTCGAGCGGGAACCTGCACTTCTGGCACCCCAATCAGCCCGAGCCAGCGACGCCCTGGGAGGCAGAAATCGACCAGCTTCTGGATCAAGGGTCGCGCGAACTCGATCCGCAAAAGCGCCGGCAGTATTACTGGCGCATTCAAGAAATCTTGCACGAAGAGCTGCCGATCATCATGACGGTGCGTGACTTGCGGTTTGTCGCTTATCGCAACTCCTTGCAAAACTTTCGGCCCACCGTTTGGGGCCTTTACCGGCCAGAGTTGATCCGGTTCGCGGAGTAACTTGCGGCACCGCACGCGCCGCACTCTGCTCGCGACAGGCAAGCAGCACCGAGGTGGAGGAAACATGGCAGGCTACGTATTGCGGCGTTTGCTGCAAATGATTCCGCTGCTCCTTGGCATCACGTTTCTTTCGTTCCTCGTGATGAGCTTGGCCCCGGGAAACTTCTTCACCCAGTTGCGCATGAACCCGGCAATTTCGCCGGAACTCATCCGCCAACTCGAAGAGCAGTTCGGCTACGGCGACCCGCTCCTCGTCCAGTACGCCAAGTGGCTGTGGCGGGTCCTACACTTCGACCTCGGGATGTCGGTGGCGTACCGGGTAAACGTGACGGATCTAATCGGCATGCGGGTCGGCAATACCGTGATCTTGGCGGTGACCAGCATGCTCGTGTCCTGGGGGCTCGCGATTCCGATGGGAATCTTGGTGGCCCTGCGGCCGCACTCCTGGCTCGATCGTAGCCTGTCGTTCGCCGCGTTCTTTTGGATGTCGCTTCCGAGCTTTTTCTTTGCCTTTCTGCTCATGTACCTCGCCTTGCAAACGGGATGGTTTCCCGTCGGCGGCACCATCTCGGTGGACTACGATCAACTCGACTGGTGGGGCAAAATCGTCGACCGCGCCCGCCACTTGGTGTTGCCGGCTCTCGTCCTGGGAACCGGAGGACTTGCCAGTCTCATGCGGCTGATGCGCGCCAACATTTTGGAAATCAAACAAGCGGATTTCGTGCGCACCGCGCGCGCCAAAGGCTTGCCGGAGTCGCGCGTGGTCGGACGCCACATTCTTCGCAACGCGTTGAACCCGTTTGTCACCTTGGCGGGCGCCGAGCTTGGCGAACTATTGGGCGGCGCGGCCTTGGTGGAAGCGGTCATGAACCTGCAAGGCATGGGAACGCTGATTCTCGAGGCCGTGCAAAAGCTCGACACTTACGTCGTCATGGGTTCCATCCTCATTGGTTCGCTGCTGTTGTTGATCGGCAACCTGCTGGCGGATTTGCTGCTCACCGTGGTCGACCCGCGCATCGACTTCACGCGCTTGCAGCGAGAAGGCTGAACCTCACGGAGCGTGTTCGGGACGATCCATGGCAAAGACACGGACAGCATCGCGGAACGCACGCTGGGGCCAAAAGCGACCGGGGATCCTCGTCTACACGAGCGCCACCGTACTGCTCGTGTTTTACACCATGGCGATTTTTGCCCCCTGGGTGGCGCCGTACGATTACACCGAGCAACTGCGTACCTTCCCGCACTGCCCCCCGTCGAGCCTGCACGTGAACCCCCCGTGGCGATGGAACGAATCGATTTTTTACACGCATCCGCAACGGCTCGCAGATCCGATCGATCGGAGATACGAGGAAGACCTGAGCGAGCGCGTGCCGATCGTTCTGTTTTCTTACGGCAAGCTCTTTACCACTCCACCAGGGCAGCCTCGGTTTTTTCTTCTGGGCACTGACAGCCTCGGGCGCGACTTGTTTTCCAGGATCGTGCACGGAGGTCGCGTCAGCTTGTTCATCGGCGTGATCGGTGTCGCCGTAAGTTTCACGATCGGACTGTTCGTCGGCAGCGTTGCCGGTTACACCGGGGGCTGGGTCGACAACGTGCTCATGCGCCTCGTCGAGGTCGTGATGTCGTTACCTTCGTTTTACTTGCTGCTCGCACTGGCGGCGGTCATTCCCCCGAACATCGATCCGGCAACCACCTTCGTGCTCATCGTCGTGCTGATGAGTTTTGTGCGCTGGGCTGGATTTGCGCGCATCGTTCGCGGCATGGTCGCGTCGCTCCGAGAACGAGAATACGTGCTGGCAGCGCGCGCCTTAGGCGCGACCCGCGGCCGCATCCTCGTTCGCCACATCATTCCGGGGACGCTTGGCTACACGATCACCGCGGCAACGCTCAGCATTCCGGGATTCATTCTCGGAGAAAGCGCCTTGTCGCTTTTGGGTCTTGGCATTCAAGAGCCCGGCGCAAGCTGGGGGAACTTGCTTGCCACAGCGCGCAACGTGCAAGTGCTGGCCCGCTACCCTTGGGTGCTCGCCCCCGGGGTGTTCATTTTCGCCACGGTCATGGCGTTCAACTTCCTCGGCGACTATTTGCGCGACCGCTTCGACCCGCGCGCCGTGGGATGAGGTCGATCCCTCCTTCTGCACCGGATGGCGCTTGCGATGGCCGCACGGGGTCCCGGCACGACAACGGGCGGAGCGCACCTGCTCATCCTCGGCGCGTTCTCGTTCAGTGTTGTCGGTATCGCCGTGGTGCTTCCCGGAGCGCTCCTGCCGGTATTTTTTGCGCGCCTGGGCCTATCGCTCAGCGATGCGGGAATGTTCCTTGCCGCCCAACCCTTGGGCCACCTTGTCGCTGTACTCGCTGCCCCGCGTGTGTTTCCGCTTGTTTCCGCCCACCGGCAGATTGCCGGCGCGTGTTTGGTCCTAGCATGTGCACTGGTCGGACTTGGTGTCAGCGGCTCGTGGACCGGCGCGCTGGCCACCATGGCCGCCACAGGGATCGGCATTGGCGTTTTGGAGGTCGGCACCAACACCGTGCTGCTCCGCGAGTCGCCGACACCGAACCGGACGCTCAATTTGACCCACCTGTTTTTCGGTGTCGCTAGCATCGTCACTCCCCTGCTGGCGACATGGGCCACGAACCGTGGGGTTCCCTGGCCGTGGCTTTGGGCCACGGCTGCGTTGTGTGCAGCGGTGACCGGCACCGCCTGGCTGCTTGCAGCATCACGCCCATCCAAAGCCGACTCGGGAGTCGCGCGAGCGACGGTTCCGGCGCGACCCAGGTTGTCGGTGGTCATGCTTGCCGTCGCGATGGGAATGTACGTCGGGGCCGAAATTGGGTTCGGGAGCTGGTACACGAAGTATCTGACCACGACGCTTGGCACCTCGCTGCCCACAGCCGGCAGCGGGCTGGCATTGTACTGGGCCGGTTTGACGACTGGCCGTCTCGCCCTAGGTTTGCTCGCGCCCGGCCGCAGTAGCGCCCGGTTCATCGGCGCCCTCTCGGTGGCGGCTGGTTGCATGGCAAGCGTTTCCCTGCTGGCTCCGAGCCCCGCGTGGTTTTGGGTCGCAGGTGCGGGATTCGGGGCCGCTCTTGCCGGGATTTTTCCCGGAATTCTCGCGCTGGCGGGACACTGGTACCCGGACGCACTGGCCCGAAGCACAGGGGTCTTGTTGGCGGGCGCCGGCGCGGGGCAAGTTGTATTCCCGTGGGTAGCGGCGATTGCTGCGGAGTTCGTCGGACTCGCACCGGCCATGTGGGTCTATCCCGCCCTGTGCTTTGGCGTTGCGTTGACGGTCCGACTCGCCGCCACCCTGCAAGCAACCGGGCGGTAGGCGCGGGTTCGGAAACGCGCGTGGTTCGAACGATCCTGAACCTTACTGCAGGGCAATGTAGGGGCGACCCGGTGGGTCGCCCGGCGGGGGGGCGGCCCAGCGCAGGCGCGTGGCGTTGCGTGGGCCGTGGTGCACGACCGCATCAGGGCGACGCACCGCGTCGCCCCTACCGTCCGCCCCCGTTGGGGGCGGAATAGGATGTTCCTACCTTGACGGGGTGCGACGTTGTGAGGGGGCGTAAATGCCACGATCGCGCTGCGAGGCAGGCCGCAGCGGCGCAGGGCGGCTGCGCCACCACCGTGCGGAAGTTCGAACACCTCCCAAGGTGGCATACCGAACCCAACGGCGACGCACCGCGTCGCCCCGGCGTGCCGTGCATATGGCAGCGTGCGTTGTGTCAGGCACCATCGCGGGCGCCCAGCGGCACCGGTCGCAGGGGCGGTTCGCGAACCGCCCTACGACGCCCCGCGATGTCCGCGATGCAAACCTGGCAATGGGCACCCGCGTGTGTGCGATCGTTTCCAGGGGCACCGCGGTGCTGTGGGGCACTGGTTGCTTCGCCTGCGGATTCTTGCAAGCAACAGGATTGCGATGGATTTCCGTGAATCTCCTGCGGAGCGTGCATTCCGGCTAGCGCTACGCTCCTGGTTGCGCGACAACGTGCCCGGCCCCGAGCCTGAAGACCTCGACGCGTGGGTTGCCTACGGCAAGCGCTGGCAACGACGCCTCTACGAAGCTGGTTGGTGCGGGATCGCTTGGCCGAAGGAATACGGCGGGCGCGGCGCCACGTTGATCGAACAAATGATTTTCGAAGAGGAAATGGCTCGGGCCCGGGCGCCCATGCTCATCAACTTGGCCGGACTCACCATGGCCGGGCCGATTCTGATCGCCCACGGCACCGAGGAGCAAAAACGCCGCTACTTGCGCCCGATCCTCGCCGCCGAGGAAATCTGGTGCCAAGGTTTTTCCGAGCCACAGGCAGGGTCGGACCTTGCCGCCCTCCGTACCCAAGCAGTGCGCGAGGGCGATTGGTTCATCGTCCGTGGCCAAAAAGTGTGGACCAGTTTTGCGCGCTACGCCGACTGGTGCATGCTCCTGGCCCGCACCGACCCGGCCGCTCCGAAACACAAGGGCATCAGTTTCTTCCTCGTGAACATGCACAGCCCTGGGGTCACCGTGCGGCCACTGAAACAAATGAATGGCGACGATGACTTCAACGAAGTGTTTTTCGACGACGTGCGAGTGCCCGCGGAAAATCTGGTGGGCGGACTCAACGAGGGATGGCGCATTGCCGTAAGCACGCTGCTGTACGAGCGCACAATCCTCACCTTTGCGCGCCAGCTTCAGTCGCGCACGGCGCTGGTGGAAACGCTGCGGCTTGCCCGGGAATGGCCCGATCCCGGCGCACCCGTTGCTCGGGATGCGATCGTTCGCCAACGCCTGGCGCAGTCTTGGATCGAAAGCGAAGCGATGAAGTACACTTCGTACCGCTACTTGACTCGGCTGTTACGCGGCGAGCCGCCAGGGCCCCAGAGCTCGCTGGAGAAGCTCTTCTGGAGCGAAATGTACCAACGCTTGTTGGAGGCTGCCGTGGCAATGTTGGGACCCTTCGGCCAGCTCGCCAAAGGCGAAGTGCGCGCCCCGCTTCTTGGCCGCTTGCAGCACTGGATGCTGTACTCGCGCGGGCGCACGATCGCCGCGGGCACTTCCGAAATTCAGCGCAATACGCTCGCGGAACGTGTGCTCGGCTTGCCGCGGGGCAGTTGAGCGTTTGCGGGCCAGGGCCAGGTCCAACGCGAGGTCTGCGCGATGCAAGCACTGGAGTGGTTGACCCTCGGCCTCATCCCTACGCTTCCGCTCGCGTTCGCCGCCGGAGACAGCGCACGCCTACTCGCACTGCTGGCGGCACTGCCGCTCGGTTTCTTGCTGCAGCAACTCGAACGGTTCCGCTTGGAGGTCCTTTGCCGCGGATTCGATCGTCCCGAGCGCCCGGCCTTGGCGTTCCTGCGCAAGCACTTGCAACTTCGCTCACCGGCGGATGCTTACGCCGTTTACGAAGTGGCGTTCTACCGCCACCCGGAGTGGCAGGCCGCGCGCGACCACGTGCATCGCTGCTGGCACTGGGCGGTGTTGTTACGCTCCGCTGCGGTCTCCTGCGCACTCGCTGCGGCCGCGACGGTTGTGTCCGTGCTTGCCGCAGGTCAACCCAATGTTCGCGGGGACTTCCCCGTCGCCCGCACCGCGGTTGCGCTGCTGTTGCTGGCAACCGGAGCAGCGCTGTGGCGCAAAGGACAGCACACGGAAGAGCTGCTGCACCGTTTCGATTGTGGTTGGGTAGCCGCCCACTGGCAGGAGTACGCGCAGGTGGCCGCCGCGCTTGGCATCGAAACACGGGCGGCCGAAGAGGCGAGCGCAACACCTTGCGAACCGAGCCCTGCCCTGCACAGGCAGCACGGAAAAAGCTGACGCCCGCACCAACCCGTCAAGGTCCCGCGCAGTACGCTCCCGACCGTGGCTTGGTCGGAAAATTCGGCGACGGCTGCGCTGCGGCGCGTGGAAGGGCAACCGAGAGCGCTGAGGACCCCTGGGTAACAAGCTACCTCACTCGCCAGTCGGCGCGATGCTGAATTCCACCACTGCGGGCTCTTCCCGCCAGCGCTGCGCGAGGCGTTCGAAACTTGTTCGGCGGTACGACCGAATCACCATCGCGTACTCGAAGGCCTTGCCACCATCGACCAACTGGTAGCTCAAGCTTGCCACCTCTGCCTTTTGTTCCGCGATCATCTGGCGCAGCGCATCTTCCCTCGGCACGTGGGCTCGGTCGAAGCGCACCCAGCACTGCGCATAAAGCTGCGTCGGAAGCCGGTCTTCCATCCACCGAAACACGGCAAGCGTGCCCAACGTGGCCACGGTCCCCAACACTGCGGGCGGGAAGAACCCGATTCCGTAAAGAATCCCCAATGCGGCCGTGACCCAAATCGAAGCCGCAGTGGTCAGCCCTCGAACCGTCAGCCGTTCCTTGAAAATCACCCCGGCACCTAAAAATCCAATGCCCGTCATGATTCCTGCCGCCATGCGCGTCGGATCGGTCCGCACGGTCTCGAGCGGAACGGCCCCGATCCAACGCCACTGGTGCGTGGTCACGACCATGAGCAGGGCCGAAGCCAGGCATACGAGCGCATGCGTCCGGAAGCCGGCCGGACGACCGTGGAATGTGCGCTCGAGGCCAATGAGACTACCGGCAAGCCACGCGGAGCCCAGGTACAGAACAATGTTCAGCAAATCCGCCTGCATGTCGAGCCTGTAGCACACGAAGGGCGGGCAAAGACATCCAGCGGGCGGGTCCCGCACGGAGGAATTTTGCACCGCTGCGAAGGGCGGCCGCAATGGCCTCGACACGACGCGCACGCGCAGGTGGTCACGAAGTTTGCAGTGTGTCGGTTTACAACTTGGACTCGCCGACACATATTGGGCCGTGCTTCGCATCGACACCATGCCGCGCAGCTTCGGCGGCTTGGAGTTTGAAAGGGAAAGGAGGAACGAGCATGAAAGTTCTAGCGATCAGCGACCTACGCGAGGAATTCCGTTATCTCGACCGATTGCCCGAGGTCGTACGCAATGTCCAAGCCCGGGGCGTACTGTTTTGCGGCAACATTTTGCGCGCCGACGCGCGCCAGGCTGAGTGGGAACGGGCCAAGAGCGAGGGGCGAAAACCGCTGCTGGACAATCCGGAAGTTGTGCGGGAACGCCGGGACGACGCCGAGTCTGTCTCTCGCTTCTTCCGTGCGTTGGATCAGCTCGGGGTTCCGGTGTTTGTCGTTCCCGGGCGGAACGACGCTCCCGAGCGCTTCTTCCTGCAAGCGGCGTTCAACTCGGAAGTCGTGGAGCCCCATATCCACGTGGTGCACCGGAGCTTTGCCCCACTGGGTCGCGGTTTTGTCGTTGCTGGTTTCGGAGGAGAAATCACCGCAAACGAGCGGGACCACGAATTTTTCCTCCAGTATCCAGGTTGGGAAGCACAGTTCTCGCTCGACTTCCTGCGGCATCTGGAACAGGTCAAAATCCTGCTGACCCACACCGCTCCAGCAACGCCGCTCGAAGGCAGCACCCAAGCGAACGGTCACGAGGCCATCAGCCACATCTTGAAGACTTACAATCCGCTCGTTGCCGTTTGTTCCCATCCCGGAGGACAAAAAGGCAAAGCCGTCGTGGGGAAAACCTTGGTGGTGTCTCCCGGACACTTGGCAAACGGCGACTACGCGGTCATCGACCTCGAGGAAAAGACCGTTTCTTTTGGCGACTTGCGGTGAGGATCGGGGTAGGCCCCCTGCCTGTCCGTTCGGTGGGGGCAACCACAAGGGCTGCCCCTACGAGTGGGGATGACCGGCCCAGCACCCGTGTTCCCTATATGCGAATGGCCAGATCGTTGGTCCATGGGGTGCGGGCTACGTCCAACCATGTCGCAGTCGTGCTGCGATACGTCCGATTACAGCGCAGCGCGCTGCCGAGCCCGCGCGGCTAGCGGCACACTCCTCGTGTAGAGCCCTCGATAAAACGGACGAATCGTTCCACCTCGGCCACGCCAGGCATTTCGGCACGAACTCGGGCAGCCGCCTCGGGCACGGTCAACCCAGAGCGAAACACGATGCGGTATGCCCGTTTGAGCTGCCGCACCAGCTCGGGCGAAAAACCTCGGCGGGTCAGGCCGACCAGGTTGAGCCCGTGCAACGTGGCGCGATTGCCCGTGGCGTTGCAAAACGGTGGAACGTCTTGCGACACCATCGAGCCGGCCCCCACGATGGCCGATTCGCCCACGCGTACGAACTGGTGGATCCCACTGAGGGCGCCAAGCACGGCGTAATCTTCCACGGTGACATGTCCGGCCAGTTGCGTGCCGTTGGCGACAATCACGTGGTTGCCGATCTGGCAGTCGTGCGCGATGTGGGTGTAGTTCATCAACAAGTTGTCGTTGCCAATGCGTGTGACCATGCCGCCGCCGGCAGTTCCAAGGTGAACGGTGGCGAACTCACGAATGATGTTTCGGTGCCCGATCTCCAGGCGGCTGTCTTCCCCGCGATACTTCAAGTCTTGCGGAATCTGTCCGACCGAAGCGAAAGGGAAGATCTGGTTATCTTCCCCGATGACCGTGTTGCCCGTGACCACCGCGTGGGCGCCGATCCGCGTCCGTGCTCCTAGGCGCACGCGGCTTCCGACAACGGCGTACGGACCAATCTCGACGCCTTCGGCCAATTCCGCGCCGGCCTCCACCACAGCCGTGGGATGAATGCGTGGATTCGTCACAACGCAACCTGTTCCGTCTCGCTCAGCAACACGTCGGCCTCGGCAACCACCTGCCCGTCCACCGTGGCCACACCGTGAAACTTCCACAGAGGGGCCCGGCGGCGCACGACCCGAACCTCGAGGCGGAGCTGATCGCCCGGCAGGACGGGCCGGCGAAACCGCGCGGCGTCGATGCCGGACAACACGACAACCTTGGTGCTTTGCTCAGCGCGCAAGGCGTGGTGGGCCAACAGCGCGGCTGCTTGCGCCAGCGCCTCGCAAATGAGAACCCCGGGCATGAGTGGCTGTGCGGGGAAGTGCCCAGGGAAAAATGGTTCGTTGCTCGACACGTTTTTGCTCGCCACCACTCGCTCGCCGGTCACGAGTTCGTGCACGGAGTCGACGAAGCAAAACGGGAAGCGATGCGGCAACAACTGGGCGATTTCGTGTTGCTTCAGCGCGCGTTCCATGGGGCGCTCGCACCGGGTCCTAGCGCTTGCGGCGGTTGTACTCTTCGAGGATTGCGTCGGTCAAATCGGCACTCTTGGCCCCGTACAGCACAGCACTCGCTCCAGCCTCGAAAATCATCGTGTAGCCCTCCCGCTCGCCGTACTCCTGAATGACCTCTTGCAACTCCTTGAGAATGGCGCCGGTCAGTTCGCTGTCTTTCCGCTGCAAGTCGGCCTGGGAGTCTTTGTAGTCACGCTCGAAGTCGCGCAGCTTCTTACGATACTCCTCTTCGAGGTTGGCGCGTTCCTCTTCTTTCATCACTGCGCCTTTTTTTTCCAACTGATCCTTCAAGCTTTCGATCTGGTCTTTTTTCTTTTTCAGTTGCGCCTGCAGCTTTTCCACCTCGGCTTTGAATTCCTCTTTGGCCTTTTTCCCACGGTTCGATTCGTTCAGGGCACGTTGCAAGTCGACGTACCCAATCTTCACGTCCGCCCCAAGCGCCGGTACGGCGAGCAGCAAACCAACCAGGATCCATCCAGACACGGACACACCTTTCATCACAAGGCTCCTTCTGCAGTTCTGCGGTGGGCGTGTATCGAGAAAACCGGCTGCGCACGCAAGCGCACTCACGGTGGACCACCGAAGGAAAACATCACCGTTTGCCGGTCGTCCCCGACCCGCGGATTGAGTGGAAATCCCACCTCGATGCGCAACGGACCGATCGGCGATAACCAGCGAATGCCTGCCCCCGAGGCCAACCGCAAATTGCCTGGGTCGATGCCCCGAGCAGCCAAAAATGCATTCCCCGCATCGAAGAACACCACGCCTTTCAGCCCGATCGACTCCACGATGGGGAAAATCAGGTCGTTGTTGAAAATCAACTGCTGGCTGCCACCAATGGACGTGCGCCCCAGGTTGTTTCCGAACGGGTCCATCAACGGAACGCGCTGTCCCAGCGACAAGATGCGAAAACCGCGAACCGAATTGATGCCCCCGGGGAAGTACCGTTCGAACAGCGGTAGCTCGGTGCGGCCGCCAAAACCTTGGCCGTAACCCAGTTGCGCCCCGAGAGAGTACACGAACGTGCCCCAGTTCTCGCTGCGGTAAAAGGGGTAATAAAAGCGAGTGCGCGCCTCCAAGCGCAGGAACTTGCTTTGGCCACCGAGACCAGCGAATTCGAACGAAAGGTCCTGCAACGATCCCGCAGTGGGATCGAACGGATGGTTGCGGGTGTCACGATACAGCCGAGGAGTCAAGCTGCTGGTCAGGCTGCTGCCTTGCTCGGCAGCAATTTGCGACGGAGCCAGAGCAGACACGTCGGTGATCTCTGCGTTCTCCAGCCGGTACTCGAGGCCCAGCCGCGTATCCTCGAGCGAGTAGCCCCACAGGCGCTCGTATCCGAGAGCGGGCAGCGGATACAAAAAGCGCAAGGCCATTCCGGTGCCTCCGCGAGTGAACTGGTCGAAAATGAGCTGCCAGTTAAACGCGGTAAAACCCAAGGTCAGGTCGGTATCCAAGAAATACGGTTCGGACACATCGAAGCTGAAATTGCGCCGGATAGAGCCGAAATCCGCGTTGAGCACGAGCCGCTGGCCACGGCCGAGGAAATTCAGTTCCGATAGCCGCACGTTAAAGAGGTACGTCTCGCCGCTGGAAATACCGGCGCCGGCGGAAAATGCGCCCGTCGACGCTTCTTTGACGTCGACGAGCAAATCGAGCCGGTCGTCGCGCGCTGCCTTCCGTGTGGTGATGTTGATGTCCTCGAAAAATCCAAGCCGCCGCAAGCGTTCTTGGCTACGCTTCAACTTCGTTCCGGAAAATTTCTCTTGTTCTCCCAAGCGAATTTCCCGGCGAATGACTTTGTCGCGCGTTTTGGTGTTCCCGCTGATGATGATCTTGTCGATGAAGACTTCCGGCCCTTTGCTCACTTGGTAGGTGACGTCGACGGTACGCGAGGTTGGATCGACGTCGGTATCCGGGCTCACGTTGACGAACGCGTAGCCGGCGTCGCCGTAGAAATCGGTGAGCATGGAAATGTCTTCGCGCAGTTTGCTCGTGCGGAAACGCTCGCCCGGCTTGAGTTTGAGCTTTTGCTCCGCCGACGACATGTCCGGCAACAAGTCACCGGCGATCCGCACTCGGCCCACGTTGTACGGCGCCCCCTCGTCGATCCGCACCGTCACGTGCAGCCCATCTTCGCGCCGCTCCACCCTGGGCTCGTCGATTTTCACATCGATGTAGCCGTTGTCGTAGTAAAAGGCGGTGAGCCGCTCCATGTCGGTTTTCAGGACTTCCTGGTCCAAGTTGCCTGCTCCGGTAACGAACGACAGGAACCATTTTTCCTGCGTTTGCATTTGTTTGAGCAGTTGCCGCTTGGAAAACGCGCGCGCTCCTTCGAAGCGAATCTCCGCAATGCGCACGATTTTGCCCTCGTCGATCCGGAAGCGCAGGACCACTTGGTTCTCGGGCAACGGTTCGGTTTTGTATTCCACGCGAGCGTCGAGATATCCTTTTTTCGCGTAAAGCTTCTTTACCTCCTCGATGCCGCGCTGAATCTTGTTCGGATCGAGGATGGTATTCGGGCGAATTTTCAGCGCAGCATCGATGTCCTCTTTGGACACCTTCTTCTCGCCCTCGATTTTGACCTCCTTGATGTAAGGCCGCTCGCGCACGCGGTAGGTCAGCACGTTCATGCCGTTTTCCGTCGACCACTCTGCTTCCACGCGGTCGAAGAACCCCGTGCGCCACAACGCGCGAATGTCTTCGTCCACCACCGCCTCGTCCAGAGTGGTCCCGGGCCGGGCGCGAATCTGCACCCGAATGGCTTGCTCGTCGACGCGCTGGTTCCCGCGAATGTCGACCCGATCGATCCGAGGGGCCTCAGCGGATACCCCGGCAGCGAGGCTCAGCAGGAGCGCAAGCCCCAACACCACCGGTCGCCAATGCATCTTCCCCTCGCTCTCCGCGTTGCCCGCCACCGCTAGCAAACCCCAATGTTGGAGTAAACCGCACACCATCGAACCCCGCGCAGGCTTTCGTCCTACCTTTCCATCCAAAGAGCCCCGCCCCAGAGCCACCGGCACCAGAAAACGCAGCGAGCCTCGACGCAATCCTCTTCGCCCGCGGCGGGAGAAAGAGCGACTGGCGCGCAGACCCGTTGGCGTGCACGCAGTGGGCAGCTCGGCTGCATTCAGTGGAGTCGCCCTTGGTACAAGCGCAAAGAACGATGGGCCAAGCGTGCCAGTTCCTCGTTGTGCGTGACCAGCACGAGGGTGGTTCCCCGCTCGCGGTTGAGTTCCAGCAACAACTGGTGCACCTCGGCAGCCGTAGCAGGATCGAGATTCCCTGTAGGCTCGTCGGCCAGTAACGCCTTCGGGCTCTGCACCAGCGCCCGGGCAATGGCGACACGTTGCAGTTCACCGCCGGAGAGTTGACCCGGTCGGTGGTCGAGCCGGTCGCCTAACCCCACGCGCTCGAGAAGTGCCCGCGCCCGGGCGTACGCCTCCGAACGCCGCACGCCTTGGATCAACGCCGGCATCATGACGTTCTCCACGGCGTCGAAATCGGGAAGCAAGTGGTGGAACTGGAACACGAAGCCAATGGAGCGATTGCGAAACGCAGCTTGCTGCTTTTCGTCGAGTGCGAACACGTCTTGCCCTTCGAAGAACACGCGACCGCCCGTGGGCCGATCGAGAGTCCCGAGGATGTGCAGCAAGGTGCTCTTGCCCACGCCCGACTGCCCGATGATGGCCACCACTTCGCCGGGAGCAACGGTCAGGTCGAGCCCGTCCAACACCACCACCCGATGCCCGTCGCCGTACACCTTGCACAAGCCTTCCGCCCGTATGAGCTCCTTACTCACTCCTCAGTACCTCCACCGGCACCACCTGCGATGCCCGCCGCGCCGGGTACACGGTCGCGAGAAAGCAAATGCCCAGCGATGCCGCGGCCACCACGACAAAATGCGCCACGTGCATGCGAACCGGCAAGTTGTTCACGTAAAAGACACCTTCCGGCAAAGGAATCAGCGGATATTCCTGCAGCAGCGTGCCGGCAACGAAGGCGACGAGACTGCCTGCCAACGTGCCGAAAGCCCCGATGACCAAGCCCTTGTAATGAAACACGCGCGCGATGTCCGCCGCGGTGGCTCCAAGCGATTTGAGTACGCCAATGTCCTTTCGCTTCTCGAGTACGGTTAACGTAAGCATGGCCACGATGTTGAACGCCGCTACCAAGACGATCAGCAGCAAAACGAGAAAGTACACCGTCTTTTCGAGCTGCAGGGCAGAGAACAAGGTGCGGTTGTTGTCCATCCAATCGCGCACGTCGTAGTGGGGCCCGAGCCGCGCGCGGAGTCGGTCGCGCACCACGCGCGCTTGGTCGAGACTCGTGGCACGCACCTCGATGGCCGAGACGCTCTGCCCGAGGTCGAAAAATCGCTGCGCATCGCGAAGGCTCATGTACGCCAGCGCGGCATCGTACTCGGTCATCCCCGCCTCGAACCAACCCCTCACGACGAACCGGCGCACGCGCGGGACCAAGCCCACGGCCGAAGGGGTCGCCAAGGGAGAAAGCACACTCACTGGATCGCCCACGACCAATCCCAATTGCCGCGTAAGTTCGTGGCCCAGAATGATTGCTGGCATCTTGACGGGATCGGGACGTCCTTCGGTCTGCACTTCGTGCACGCGGAACAAGTCGCTCAACTCCCCTCCCTTGATGCGGGCTGCAATCGGCCAAACATCGGCTGCCGAGGCATCGACCCCTCGCACTTGCGCGCCCGTGACGCCGGCCGTGGTGGCAAGCATCACTTGTCCGGTGACGACCGGCGCGGCTGCGGTCACGCCAGGGGTGGAACGCACGGTTTCCAGCACCCCGGCAACATCGTGCACGACGCCATCCGTTCCCTGGACCACGACGTGGGCCTGGAAACCCAGAATGCGATCGCGCAAGTCTTCCTCGAAACCCGTCATGATCGCGAGCACGAGATTCAGCGTGGTCACCCCTAACACGACACCCCCGATGGCAATCCAGGTAATCAACGAGATGAACCGCTCTCGCCGCCGCGCACGCAAGTAGCGCAACCCGACAAACAGCTCGAACGGCAGTTGCTCGCGCAAGAGTTCCACCATGAGGCATCACTCGTAGCGAATGATTTCCACCGGCGAGAGGCGGGCTGCCTGGCGCGCGGGATACAACGTGGCGAGCCAGCACAAGAACAACGCAACCGCAGCGATCACCACAAAGTATTCGGGGTAAATCCGCACCACCGGCCGATCGATGCCGTATACGTCTGCAGGCAAGTCGATGAAACGGTAGTGCTGGATGAGCAAGCAGGCGAGATACCCGCCGATGCTGCCGGCAAGCGTGCCGACAAATCCGATGATCATCCCTTTGCTCACGAAGATGCGCCGCACGCTTGCCCGCGTGGCCCCCATGGACATCAAAATGGCCAAATCCTTGCGCTTCTCCATCACCACCATGATCAAGGTGGAGACGATGTTGAACGCAGCCACCAACACGATGAGCAGCAAGACAATGGAGTACACGATTTTTCCCAAGGTCAGCGCCGAAAACAGGTTGCGGTTGAGATCGATCCAGTTGCGCACGCGGTAGGGGAAGCCCAAGTCCTGCCCGAGCTCCCGACTCACCCGCGGTGCCTCGTACACATCGGCCAGTCGCACTTCGAGCCCGGTGACACGCCCCTCCATCCGAAACAGCGCTTGAGCGGTTGCAAGCGCGGTGTACGCGAGCACGCCGTCGTACTCGCCGAGGCCCGAATCGAACACGCCCGCCACTCGCATTGCCTGCACGCGCGGGATGAACCCGACCGCAGTGGTTTGCGCCGCGGGCGACACGACTTCCACCGTATCGCCCACACCCACGCGGAGTTTTTCCGCGACGCCCTTGCCTACGACCAATGCCGGCAAAGCCCCGTCGGTAGAGGGATTCTCCCACAATGGCGCTACAGAACCGGCACGCAAAAAGTGGCTCAGAGGCATGACCTCTTCCGAGGCCGACGTGATACCACGGATCAGCACTCCCGTGACCGCGTGGCCCGTCGTCACCATCGCTTGCGCGAGCAAAAACGGCGCGACTGCGCGAACCTCGGGGTGCCGCTGCACTTTTTCCACGAGGTGTTCTGTGTCGCTGACAGAGCCCGTAAAACTCACGATGATCAAGTGCGGATGGAAGCCGAGAATTCTTTGGCGCAGCTCTTCCTCGAATCCCGTGTACACGGCGAGCACGACATTGAGGGTCATCACGCCCACGAACAAGCCCAGGGCGGCGATCAGGGTGGTCCACGATCCGAGAATGCCCTTGCGACGGGAGAGCAAGTAACGCAAACCGACGAACAGCTCGAAACGCATCGCGGGTGGTTCTCAACAGCAGCCCGGCGCACGCCGGCAATCGTGGCTACGATGCCGTTTCATTCCGGGCGCATTTGGGGGAATAGGATTACGTCGCGAATCGAAGGCGAGTTCGTGAACAACATCACGAGGCGGTCGATGCCGATCCCTTCGCCTGCGGCAGGCGGCATGCCGTGCTCTAGCGCTCGCAGGAAGTCTTCGTCCATTGCGTGGGCTTCTTCGTCCCCGGCGGCGCGGGCGCGCAACTGTTCCTCGAAGCGGGCGCGCTGGTCGAGCGGGTCGTTCAACTCCGAAAACGCGTTGCAAATTTCGCGTTGTGCACAGTAAAGCTCGAACCGATCGACGAAAGCCGGGTGTGTCGCATTGCGACGCGCTAGCGGCGAGACCGACGCTGGGTAGTGGTACACAAAGGTCGGTTGGATCAGGTCGGGCAACGCCGCGGCCTCGAACACGTCCACGAGCATATGGCCTGCAGCCGCAGGGCCGTAGTGGCCTTCGTAGTCTTTTTCGATCGGCACCCCCAACCGCTGGGCAACTTCGCGAATGGTGCGGATCTCGAGTGCGAACACCGAATCCACGGGCACGCCAGCACGCTCCGCGAGGTATTGCGGAATCGAGATGCGGCGAAACGGCGGGGTGAAGTCAAGGCTCCACTCGCCGTACGGCAGCACGCGGGAACCCTTGAGTTCGTCGGCCAAGGTCACGAACAGTTCTTCGGTCAGCACCATCAAGTCTTCGTAGGTGGCGTACGCCCAGTAAAACTCGAGCATCGTAAATTCCGGGTTGTGGCGGACCGAGATTCCCTCGTTGCGAAAGTTCCGGTTGATTTCGTACACACGCTCGAACCCGCCCACGAGCAAGCGCTTCAAGTACAATTCCGGGGCGATCCGCAGGTACAAGTCGATGTCCAGCGCATTGTGGTGGGTCACGAACGGCCGCGCCGCTGCGCCGCCGGGAATGGGGTGCATCATCGGGGTTTCCACCTCGATGAACTCGCGGGCGTTGAAGAAGGCACGCACCCGCTCGACCAGCCGCGAGCGCAGCAAAAACACCTGCCGCGACTGCGGGTTGGCAATCAGGTCGAGATACCGCTGGCGGTACCGAGCCTCGACATCGGTGAGGCCGTGCCATTTTTCCGGCAGTGGCCGCAAGGCCTTGGCGAGCAAACGGAGCTGTCGCGCTTCGATCGTCAACTCGTTCGTTCGGGTGCGAAACGGCCGTCCGACGATCCCGAGGAAATCGCCAAGATCGGTGAGTTTGAACACCTCGAAGGCGTCGTCGCCAACAAGATCTCGCCGTACGTACACCTGAATAGTGCCGCTGCGATCCAGCAAGTGAAAAAACGATGCTTTGCCGAAGTCGCGGCGCGTGAGCATGCGGCCGGCCACGGCAACCGTGTCCTGACAATGTTCCAGTGCGGCCGCGTCGAGGGCGCCGTACCACTCGATGATGCGGGCGGCCGTGTGGGTAGGCCGGAAATCGTTCGGATAAGGATCGATTCCGCGGGCGCGCAACTGCTCGAGCTTGTGCCGCCGCGCACGTTCCAAGTCCGAAAGCTCGTCAGCCACGATCACGATCCTCGCAAGTGGGTTCCGTTTCCACGAAAAGGCAGAACATTTCCGCGCCGCCGGCCAACTCGCGCGTCCGGGTACACAAAGCAGCGTGGGCGCCTCGCCTTGCCAGCGCATGCTTGTCCGCACCCATGGCCGGGGCCGCGAAGTACGCTCGCTTAACGGCACGCGCGAAACGAGTCAAGCAAACGCAACCCGTGCGTCGTTCGTTCTGGTGCGGTCGGGGCGGTTCACGACCCGCCCTACGGCGCCCCGCGATGTTGTGGCACAACCCGTAGCGAAATCGCCTGGAAGCGCGGGCGTCTGGCGCGCAAGAGGTCGCCTCACCCCGCGGGCGACCTACCGGGTCGCCCCTACATCGCCTGCCGGTCACGTAGGTGTTGCCCACGAAGAGGGTGTTGGCGGCGCGAAGGTTCTGTCAACCACGCGCGTTTCGGTGTGCGGTGTAGGGGCACGGCGGCGCCGTGCCCCTACACGCCCCGTGTGCAGCCGCGCGCGTTGCAGCAGCACCACCAGGGGCGGTTCGCGAACCGCCGCTACCAAAATAGTTGCCGCGATGACTAAAACCTGCCCGACCGTCAGGCGTGGTGCGTGGATCAATCCACGCGTACGGTTTCGAGGTAGCGGGGCACGACGGCGTTCCAGCCTAAGGTGTCCTGGATGGCATCCCGCAACCCTCGTGCAGCTACGGGTTCGCCATGGACAATGTACGTCGTGTCCGGAGGGCGCTGATTCGTGCGCAGCCAGCCGAGCAGCTCGTTGCGGTCGGCGTGCACGGAAAATGCGGGCACGTCGACCACTTCGGCCGCCACAGCCACGTAGCGACCGAGCAGCTTGATTTGTCGCGCGCCTTCCAACAGTGCGCGCCCACGCGTGCCTTCGGCTTGAAACCCCACCAGCACGACCGTGTTTCGCGCATCCGGCAAGCGGTGCAGCAAATGGTGCAACACGCGACCACCGGTGGCCATCCCAGATGCGGAAATGACGATGCCCGGCCCTCGCTCCGCGTTGATTGCCATCGACTGCTCCGGTGTGCGCGCCTCCACGAGTTCGCCGGGATCGAACGGATCTCCCCCGCTCAAAATGCCTGGATGAACCTCCTGGCTGCCTTCTGCGAGCGCGCGGCGGTAGATCGCCAGGGTGGCCAGTGCCATGGGACTGTCCACCCACACTGGAAGGCGCGGCACCTCACCGGCCGCCATCATGGAGCGGAGGTGGTACAGGACCACTTCGGTGCGGTCGACAGCGAACGATGGAATCACCACCATGCCGCCGCGTGCCGCGGTGCGGCGAATGGCGTCGCGAAATCGCTCGAGCGAGGCTACGTCCTCGTGCAGCCGGTCGCCGTACGTCGACTCCACCAGCAGTACGTCGCACGTGGGCCGACCGGCGGGCGGTCGCAAGATGGGATGGCGCGGCCGGCCAAGGTCGCCGCTGAACACGATGACGCGGCCGTGCATGCCGCCAACCCGCACCTCCACGATGGCGGAGCCCAAGATGTGGCCGGCGCGATGAAACACCACGCCCACGTCAGGGGCCACTTCGGTGAGAGTTCCGAAATCCACTACCCGCAACGCCGACAACGCCTGAACCGCGTCTGCCTCCGTGTACAACGGCAGCGCGGGAGAGTGCTTGGAGAACCCCTTGCGGTTTGCGTACGCGGCGTCTTCCTCCTGCACACGCCCACTATCGGGCAACACAATTCCGCAAAGTTCCTTTGTCGCTGGCGTGCAAAACACTTCTCCGCGGAATCCGTCGCGAACGAGTGCGGGAAGGTAGCCGGAATGGTCGAGGTGCGCGTGCGACAGCACCACCGCGTCGATGCTCGCCGGAGGGATGGGCAAGCCTTCCCAGTTGCGGAGTCGGAGCTGTTTGAGTCCCTGGTACAACCCACAGTCGATCAACACGCGGGAGCGGGGCGTGTCGAGCAAAAACCGGCTGCCCGTTACGGTTTCCGTGGCACCCAAGAACCGCAGGACGGGCACGCTCGGTCGCGGGGGCTGCACGCGCGTTTTCATGATTCCTCACAATGCCGCGGCAACGAGCGGCGCGCAAGGAATTCGGTTCGTCGGATGCGGGACCGTGTCGCACGACACCACGCGTCGAACCCCCGCCCGCCGCAGGAGCTCCTCCGCACCGGGAGCGAAAATCGCGTGTACCACCACCGCATCGACCCGTTCGGCTCCCAAGCGGTACAAGCTTCGCGCAGCCACCGCGAGCGTAGCTCCGCTGCTCGCAATGTCGTCCACCAGCACGACGTGACGCGCTGGCAGCGGTGCTGAAAAGCGCACGCGCACCCGGCGATCGCCCGTGCGTTCCTTCTCGCCGACGAGATCCGGTAGGCCACTGAGGCGGGCCACCGCCTGCACCCAGCGCGCCGACTCGCCATCCGGGCCGGCGATGCACGCGCGCGGAGCATGGCGCCCGAGCCACTGTGAAATGGCAGGGGCCGCCGAGAGCGACTCCCCAGGCACCACCGCGCGCAAACTCGGCACGCGATGTAAGTGCGCCTCGAGAGTGAGCACACGGTCGAACCCGAGCCGTAAAAGCCGGCCGAACACTTTCTGCGAGAGACACTCGCCGGGACGAAACACCGCATCCTGCCGCATGTACGGGAGATACGGTGCCACTAGCGTGACCCTTTGCGCCCCTGACCGCCGCAACGCATCTGCGGCCAGCAATGTAGGAAACAGCTTGCTGTTCGGATCGTGCAATTGCTGCACAAGCACAGCGTGTGGCGCCGCCGGCGGGGACACGCGTACCAACGTTTCCCGGTCGGGGAAAACGTGCACCCGCACGGGAGAAAACGGCACGCCACGCGCGGCCGCCGTTGCCCGGCCCCAGCCGCGGCTGTCGGGCATGGAGTACACCGCCAGCTCGTGGTTCTCAGGGCTCACGCTAGCGCTGCTCCAGCCCGCGCAGGTGTTGCGCATCTACCCCGCCCGACGATTCCGCTGTTCCGTGCGCAGTCGGGCAACGTGCGTGCTGCGGGCAGCTCCTTGCAGCTCATTGAGGTGCGTCGGGTCAGTGGACGTCCAGCGTGCAGGCGCAACAGCGTTACCGGCGTGGGTTGCCACGAGCGAAGTACGCGGAGCGGCAACCACGATTGCGGCAAAACCACAGGCCCGCGTCGAAGAAGGCCGTGGGGCAAGTCTCTTCGCCGTTGGCCAGCCGCACCACCGGATGGCGCTCACCGCAGTACCCGCAGTGCACAAATTTGGCGCCACCTTGCTTCTTTTGTCGGAACGCGCGGAAGTCGATTACCTCACCCATAGCGTCTCTTTTTATTTTTCGGAGCGCGAAAAAAGTCAAAGGGCTATCCTGCCGGGCCCGCCTTCACTCATCGCGCTCCCACACCGCATACAAGCAACCATCGTCAGGCGACCAGTGATACGACGCCTTTCCTCGGTACAATTTCTTCAATTCGTGCACGATGCGATGCGCGAGTTTCTGCGAAGTCGTGAGCACTTCGATCACGTTGCCATCGCGCTCTGCGGAAACCAGCCGCCGCAACGGTTGCGTGAACTGCGCGCGCTCCTCGATGTTGCGGATGCGGCGGCGAATTTCCTCTTCGTGCTCGGCAGCGAACTTTCCCCGAATGACGACCCGGCCGAAGTACTCTCCTTGCTCGGCTTGCTTGCACGCCGGGCACACGGTCCAGTGGACTTTTTGCAGCAACGTGTGCGAGCGCTCGCCAGCCCGCCGCCACGCTTGTTTGGTGTACAATGCCCCGCAACGCTCGCAGCATGACGGATCCGGCGGCGGCGGAAGCTTCACCGCTACGGGCGGCTTTTTGGTTTTGCGAGTGCCTTTCTTGTTCATGGCCCGGATCAGACCTTTGCTCGATGCCATTGGTTCCTCCTCGACTTCCGTTTGGTTCGCTGCCGCGGTTCGCTACCGCGCAACGCCGCTTCTTGTAAGCATTCTCCTCGCCACTGAGAACCCACCAGCGAGGCGCCCACCTATCTAAGGTCGGCTTTGCAACGACGCAACGCTTTTCACAGCGCCGTTCCCGCGTCGCACCACCCGCATCGTCCTGCCCCCGCGTCCTCTACCCCATTGCCGTCACTCGTCGGCCACATGGCTAGACGTGCATGGGTCCACACCTACCCCGTAATCCGGAGAAGCCGCGATGCCTTTCGCTCGGAAGGTCGACCGATCCCCGAAAACGCCAACGGTGCGAAAGCCGATCCAAGGAAGGATTGCAGCCAAGGAACCGTCCCCGCTGCCGACCTCGGAACGGGACTTTCCCTGTGGCTTTCCCTCTCCGCTCCTGCCATGCTACGCAAGCGAACGACGCGCGGAGGGACAGAGCTATGGCAGCGGGTTATTACTACGAGCGACTCAGTGCTTTGGATGCCTCGTTTTTGGGGCTGGAAGATTCCAATTGCCACATGCATGTGGGAGCGGTGAGCATCTTCGATGCTGGTCCGGTGCGCACACCCGACGGGGGGATCGACATCGAAAAAATTCGCAGTGCGATTCATGCCCGTTTGCACTTGGTGCCCCGTTTTCGCCAGCGGATCGCCTACATTCCGTACGAAAATCATCCGATTTGGGTGGACGACAAGCGCTTTCGGCTCGCGTACCACGTCCGCCACACTGCTCTGCCCCACCCGGGTGACGACCGTACTCTCAAGCGCCTCGTCGGGCGCATCATGTCACAGCCGCTCGACCGCAAACGCCCCCTGTGGGAAATGTGGGTCGTGGAGGGGCTGGAAAACGACCGTTTTGCTTTGGTCAGCAAAACCCACCACTGCATGGTCGACGGCATCTCGGGCGCGGACTTGATGTCGGTCATTTTGAGCCCCTTTCCCGAAGACGACCCCGGCGTACCCGAACCATGGACTCCCCGGCCAGAGCCCACACGGGCACAGTTGATCGTCGACGAGTTGGTGCGGCGAGCGGAACAGCCGCTAGCCGCAGCCAAGGCCATCATCGACACCTTGCGCCACCCCGAGCAACGGGTCCATCAAATTGCCGACGCAATCGAAGGCATTATTGAAACGTTGGCGCCCGCATTCAGCCCGGTTTCTCCCACTCCATTGCAGGTCGAAGTCGGCCCGCACCGGCGGTTCGACTGGACCGACATGTCGCTCGCCGAGGTCAAAGAGGTCAAACGCGTGCTGGGCGGCACGGTCAACGATGTAGTGCTCGCCACCGTGAGCGGCGCGTTGCGGCGGTTTTTCGAACGCCGTGGCTTGAATCCCGACGAGCTGGAAATTCGTGCCATGGTGCCCGTGAGCGTGCGCGCCCACAACGAGCGAGGCCACCTGGGCAATCGCGTCACCCAAATTGCTGCGCCGTTGCCCGTGCACATTGCCGACCCGGTTGCCCGGCTGCACGCGGTTACGGAAACCACCAAGGATTTGAAAGAATCGAAGCAGGCGCTTGGCGGAGAGGTGCTGACCGCGATTAGCGAGTGGACGGTTCCGAATCTTCTTGTTCAAGCCGTGCGATTGGCCGCTCGCACCCGCCCCTACAATCTCATCGTCACGAACGTGCCCGGTCCACAAGTGCCCTTGTACCTTCTGGGCGCGCAGATGCGCACGGCGTACCCGGTGGTGCCACTGTTCGAGAACCTCGGCGTGGTCGTGGGCTTGTTCAGTTACAACGGTGGATTGTTCTGGGGCGTCAATGCGGATTGGGAACACTTTCCGGACCTGCACGACTTCATCCTCGACATCGAGCATGCGTTCCGCGAGCTGCAAGCTGCTGCCCAAGCGCAGTTGAAACGCACAGCGCGCCGTCGACGCGCGCTCAAGGCTGAGCCGCTGCGGTTGGCTCCGAGGGAACAAGCGACTGCGTCGTAGCGCTCTTTCTGCGCGCTGAAGGCGGTGGGTGGCCGGCCATGACCCTAGGCGCGCTCATCCGAGAACGAGGCACCGCGGATGGCACACGCGCGCTGCCATTCCTTCGCTTTTTTGGGTGGGAGTGCACGTTCGAGGAGTATTACCAAGAGTCGGTCGCCTGGGCGCACCTGTTCCTCGCGCAACGAGGCAAACGAACCAACGCTCCCTTCCACGTCGGGATTCTGCTCGACAACACGCCCGATTATCTGTTCGCTCTTGGCGGAGCGTGGCTCGCAGGGGCTGTGGCCGTCGGAATCAACAACACCAAACGAGGTACCCACCTGGCCCACGATATCTTGCACACCGACTGCCGGTGGGTCGTCACCGAACCGCACTACCTCGACGTGCTCGCGCCGATCATCCCGGAACTCGAGTCCAAGGTAGAATGCATTTTCCTTTCCCGGCGGTGGCAACACGTCGGCCGCGCTCCGAGCGAGCATCCTGAGGCCCGAGCCGAGGCGTTGGCGGCCGTCGCCGAGGTCGAACCACGGTTGCAACGCTTGCGCGGGAATGTCGACCCGCATGCCCCAGTGGAGCCCGGAGACCTGGCACTCTTGCTGTTCACGAGCGGAACGGTCACGGCACCAAAAGCCGTGCAGTGCAGCCACCGGCGCCTGGTCGAGACCGGCACGAACATCGCGCGCAACGTGTACAACTTGGGTCCCGGCGACGCCGGCTACATCGCGATGCCGCTGTTCCACGCGAATGCGATCATGTGCGGCTTTTTACCGGCGCTTGCCGCCGCGGTGCCGGTGGGCCTCGCACGCAAGTTTTCCAAACACCACTGGCTGGAAGACGTCCGCCGGTATGGCGCGACGTACTTCAACTACACGGGCAAGCCGCTCGCGTACATCCTCTCCACACCACGCCGTCCGGACGATGCCGACAACCCGCTACGGATTTGTTTTGGCAACGAGGGCTCTGCCCGTGTGGCCCGCGAGTTCGAAGAGCGCTTCGGGTGCCAGGTGGTCGACGTGTTCGGCTCGAGCGAGGGCGGACTCGGAGTGACGCGCCAGCCCGGAGACCCGCCAGGAAGCATTGGCTTCCCTGCGCCAGGCATTGCGGTGGTGGACGAGCATGGAACGGAGCGCCCGCCAGCAAAATTCGACTCGCACGGCAAGCTCGTGAACCCCGAGGAATGCATTGGCGAGATCGTCAATACGCAGGGCGTTGCCTGGTTCGAGGGCTACTACAAGAACGACGAGGCTACCCGCGAGCGCACCCGCTTTGGCTGGTACTGGAGCGGCGACCTGGGGTACAAAGACGAACGCGGCTACCTGTACTTCGTTGGCCGCACCACGGAGTGGCTGCGAGTGGATGGCGAAAATTTTCTTGCACGCCCAGTGGAAGAAATTCTCCTTCGCCATCCCGACATTGCCCTAGCAGCCGTGTATGGCGTGCCCGACCCGAACGGCGGCGACCAAGTCATGGCCGCGCTCGTGTTGCGTGCGGGCTGCCAGTTCGACCCGCACGAGTTTGCAACATTCCTTCAGGCCCAAGCCGACCTTTCGCCCAAGTGGGTTCCGAAGTTCGTGCGCCTCGCAACCGAGCTACCGCAAACTGCCAGCGCCAAAATCCTCAAGAGCGAACTCCGCCGGCAAAAGTTTCTCCCTGAGCACTGTCGCGATCCGATTTATTGGCGGCCGAGCCGCACGTTGGAGTTCCGCCTGTTCACACGCGAGGATCTCCAAGGGCTGCTCGCCGAGTTCACGCGCACCGGCCGAGAAAGTTTGCTGTTGCTCTAGCAGTGCCTCCAGAAACACGCGGGTTTGCTGGCCCGACGCAAGCGCGGCCCGTTCGGCTTCCAGGCATACACCAGGCCTGGGCCCTGATGATGATGTGAACGAAGTTCAGCATCGTCGCCCAACGAAACAGCGCGGTTGTGCCTCCAGATGGTGCGGCAATCAGGGCTGCCGTTGTTGGGCCACTTTGACCTCGGTCGCAAGCGGGGAACTTGCATCGATCACGCTCGTCGCACCGCAAAGCTGATCTGCGGGGTCCGGCCCCGGCCCGGACGGGCTGCCCCAAAAGTTCTGCGTCGCCAGGATCGATCCGAACCCGGACAGCTTGTTGATCCCACAGTTAAAGCCGGACCCGATGTTCCCGTAAATCGTGGACTTCTCCACCTTCAGATAGCCGGAAACTTGAATGCCGTCGCCCTGATTTCCGATGGCCGCGCAGTTGGTCAGGGTCGGATAGTTACTCGAGTCCGTCATGCCTGGGAAAGTAAAACCCGCGGCCCCGTTGTTCGCGGCCGTGTTGCGCAACAAGGTGATGGCTGTCGGCGTACTGAAGTTGAAATAAAACCCCGAACTTCCGTTCGCGTTCGCCAGGTTCCCGGTGACGACGTGACCACTCCCCGCCAACACCTCGAACCCGTGCCCATTGTTTCGCCGCGCGATGTTGTCGAGAAATGCCACACCCGAGCAGGTTCCTGAACAACGGAATCCCGCTCCGGAAAGTCCAGCCACGACAACGTTTCGGCGCACGGTGTGGCCGGTGCCTTGCAAATCTACACCCACCCCGGTGCTGCGCTGTACCTGGTTGCGATCGATCACCACGGCGTTGGAACCGACGCCTGTTGCCAACGTGGCAGCGACGAACAGGTTGTCGCGCACGAGCACAGAGCTGCCATCGATCGTGAGCGTACCATTGAGCCACCAGTTGTTGCGCACGCTGTGCGAGTTCCCACCGAGAATCCCAGCCCCTCCAGCATGGTTGTCGAACACGTTCCCCATCATCGTGACGTTGTTCGCCGCCGGATCGATGCGTACGCCGACACTGCCAGGAAGTCCCCCCCGGACGGTGAATCCCTTTGCCTTCTTCCCGAACGTCACGTTGCTCGCGGCAATGTACACCGCATCCGCGGTGCCAACGTTCCGAATGACCGTCGACCCTGCCCCGTCGCGCGAAAGGATCACGAGGGGCTTGGAGACCACGATCGTTTTCCCCGCCATCCCTGAACTCTCTTCCCCAGGGTCGGCAAGGTTTCCATCGTTGTTCACGTCGCCGTACAAACCCGGACCAACCAAGATGGTGTCGCCCGGGGCGGCGTTCGTGATCGCTTGCGAGATGGTGCGGCACGGGCTCGTGGAACTCCCGCACGTTCCGCTGTCAGTACCGAGGTTGGATACCTGAAGCGTGGCCGCGCGAGCCGCAACACTGAAAACCGCAACGCAAACAATGGCCAAAGATCCTGCCGTGGCTCGTCTCATCGGATTCCTTTCCTCCAGACTGGGGTGTGTACGCACACCACAAGGACCCAAGCATCGCCCGCTTGGAGCGACTTTGTCAAGTAAGAACCTGAGAGAGCACGATGCCCATGCGTTCGCCGGCCATGGTCTGTCAGCCGACGCAAACGCGCGGCAAATCCGGCTCCGCACCCACCGCCCCGACCCGGGCGCTTCACTGCTGCCGACCGCCAAACCCTTGTCGGGAATGGAACCTAGAGGAGGTTTTTCCGCCGCCTCGATCGATCACAACCGCAGCGCTTGAGCGAGCCGCTGCCACTGGCGCATGGGCAGGGCTCGCGGGTCGGGATCGATCACTTGAATGCACACGTGGCTCGCACCAGCGTCGAGCTGTGCTTGGATGCGGCGGCAGACGGCTTCTTCGTCGCCCCAGGCGACGATGGCGTCGACCAAGCGATCGCTGCCACCGTTGGCAATGTCCTCTTCCGTGTACCCCAAGCGGCGCAAGTTTCGCGCGTAATTCGGAAGCCCGAGGTAGACCGCCATAAACCGCCGGGCAATCTCGCGTGCTTGGCTCGGCTGGGTTTCCAACACGACCGTTTGTTCCACGGCCAAGATCGCGTCTTTCCCCAACTGTGCTCGAGCCCACGCGGTATGTTCGGGCGGGACGAAGTACGTGTGCGAGCCGTGAGCGCGCTCGCGAGCCAGTTCGAGCATGCGCGGGTGCAACGCCGCCAGCACTCGTTTTGGCGGATTTGCCGGCGGCACAGCCATGAATGGCGCCGAGTCCATTGCGTCGAGGTACTGCCGCATTGCAGTCAGCGGCCGATCGTACTGTTGGCCGCGCACCGCCACCATCGGGGCGTGACTGACCCCCAAGCCGAGCAAGAACCGGTCGTTGTACGCTTCGCACAAGGTCTTTTGCGCGGCGGCGCAGGCCATGGCATCGCGGGCCCAAATGGAGGCAATACCCGTCGCGATCACGGCCCGCTTGGTTCCCGAAAGCAACAAGGCTGCGTTGGTAAAGGCTTCCCGGCCCATGGCTTCGGGAATCCAAATGGCCCCGTAGCCCAGCTCTTCGATTTGCGCAGCAATTTCGCGGGCCCGAGCTCCCGGCTGAAGGTCCAAGGCAAACGTCCAGATTCCAATCTTGCTAAGTTCCATTCGTTCCTCCTCCGTCACTGTTCGGGGAGCTTCCGTGGCCGCCAGCCACGCACGGCGTCCCCGTCGGTAACAGAAATTTCCCTTGCCACATCGTCCCCCTTGGGGCTAGCTAACCAGTATGTCGTGGTGGCAGCGAGTCACCGAGCCGGTTCGCCGTCGCGTTGTCGGGTGGATGATGCGCGTGCTGACCAAGCCTCGCAAAACGTACGAGCAGCGCATCCCCAACGATGCCGACGCGCTGCGCAGCCAGCTGCGGCCTGGCGACGTGATCTTGGTGGAAGGCGACCAACGCATCAGCCAAGTGATCCGCTACCTCACGCAAAGCTCGTGGTCCCACGCGGCCTTGTACATTGGCGATGAACTCCGCCGCTTTCGCCCCGACTTGGCTCAGGAAATGCGCGAGCGGTTCGGACCCGACGCCGCTTACTTGCTGATCGAGGCTCTCGAGGACGGTGTCGTGTGCAACCCGGTCACGAAATACCTGCGGCACAACATCCGCGTCTGCCGCCCGCGTGGCTTGCGCCGCGACGATTTGGAGCGGATCCTTGCGCACGTCACTGCGCAAATCGGCACTCCTTACAACGTGCGCCACGTACTCGAACTCGCGCGCTACTTTTTTCCGGTCAGCCTCATTCCGCGCCGCTACCGCCGCGCCGCGCTGCGCTACGGTGGCGAGGCGACCCGAGTGATTTGCACCACTATGCTTGCTCGGGCGTTCGCCTCGGTAGGTTTTCCGATCGTTCCTCGCGTCACCCTGAACCCCGAGGCGCCGCGCCGCTGGCTGCGTTGGTGGCGACGACCGTTGTACCAGGCGCTGTACGAAAAGGAGGATCCCGCGTTGGTCACCCCCCGCGATTTCGATCTCTCCCCCTACTTCGATATTGTGAAGTTCCACCATGCGGCAGTGGGGCATTTCGACTACCGCCGCATCCACTGGACCGAAGAAGCACACGCGTCCGCCACTCCCATGCCCGCACCGGCCAAGGTCGAAGGGAACGCCGCGTGAGTTCGGACGGTCCGAACGTTTCTCTTCCGGTCTCCTGGTGAGATGGCGGTGGCCACGGCACCGCTCTCTTCGCCCCGCGCGCCGGGGGTCTCCGATCGGCTGCTCACGCGCGACTTCGTCTTCGCCTGTGCCATGCAGCTCACGGGCTCGCTGGCGGGCGCCCTGTACATTCTCTTCCCGTTGTTCGTGCGCTCACTGGGCGGGACGGAGTTCACCATCGGGCTGTACGCCGGAATCGGCACGGCCGCAGCAGTGCTGGTGCGTTGGCCCATGGGCACGTTGTTGGACCGTCTTGGCAGAAAGCGCATCATGATCGCTTCCGCGCTCGTGCACATTGCCGCGTCGCTCGGATACCTCAGCGTCGCCCACCTCGGTGTGTGGTGCGGCCTGTTGGTCATCGCCACTGCAATTTCCAGCGGCGCCATGTTCACGAGCTTTGTGACCTACGCGAGCGACGTGATTCCGGTCACTCGCCGAGCCCAGGGGCTGGCGTGGTTCGGCTTGTGGGGCATGGCCAGCAATGGGCTGAGTCCGTTGCTGGGCGAGTGGGTGCTCCGAACATACGGGTTCTCCGCCTACTTCCTCACGGCAGCGGGGCTTGCCTTCCTCTGCTTGCTCGTGATCACCCAAGTTGCCGAGCGTTCCGTGCCGAAAAGTTCCGCGAGCGCACAGACGACCTCGGCAGAGCCAATTCCTCGCGCCTTTTGGCAGTTGATGCTCCTCACATTTCTTTTCGGCATGGCCGAAGCCAGCGTGTTCACCTTCCTGGCGCCGTATCTCACCACGATCCAACAAGCGCCCGCGGGTACGGTGTTCTTTGTCTACGCGGGTTCCGCTGTCTTCGTGCGCATTGTCAGCGGGCACTTGCCTGATCGGCTTGGCCGCTACCCCATGCTCGCGTTTGCCTTTTTGCTTTATGGCAGCGCCTTGTACTTATTGCCCCGCGCGCCCGACCGCACCGTGCTCCACTTGGTGGGCGCGCTCGCGGGGGCCGGCCACGGCTATGCGTTCCCCATTCTCGCCGCGCTGGTCGTCGATCTGGGTCACGGGCGGCGGGGACGCGCAGTGAGCTGGTTCACGGCCATGTTCGACCTCGGTCACACCCTCAGCAACCCGTTGCTCGGCGCCATGGCGGAACACCTTGGTTACCGCGCCATGTACTCCAGCGTCGGCGCGCTGGCCTTTAGCGCGGGCGCCGCAGCCGCACTCCGCGCGTATCGCGCCGCTCAACGAGGCAAGGAACAGAGCTGACGGGTCACGGCCTCTGGGCGCTCGAGCATGACCAAATGGCCCGTATCGGGCACGATTTCTAGCCGCGCCCCGGGAATCGCGGCAGCGTAACGTTCCGCGTACGCAACCGGGAAGAACCGGTCTTCCTTCCCCCAAACCACCACCGTCGAAGCGCGCACACGGCGCAACTGCCGCTCGAGCTTTGGGTTATGGAAGTACGGGTTCCAGGCAACCCGAGCCAGTGCTTCCATGGCTCGGACTTGTTGCACGATCAGCTCTTCCGGAAGCTGTGCGACGTCGGTGACCGCTGCCATCATCGCAGCCACGGGATGCTGGAGGTCGTGAAACAACAACGCTGCCAGCTCGGGCGGCGAGTTCCCGAACAGCTCGCCCGGCGGCGCCTCGTCGAGCCACAACCCAGCAGCACCGACCAATACCAGGCGTCGGACCAAATGCGGGTATCGCGATGCGATCTCCGCGGCAATCCAGCCTCCGAAGGAAGCTCCCACCACGGTCAAATCGCTTCCCTCGATCCCGAGAGCGCCGAGCAAGTCGATATAGTGGAACACGAGGTCTTCCATGCCGTCGAGTTTGTCGCCGCCGGTCGACTCGCCGAATCCCGGGTGCAGGGGCTGGAATACCGTAAACTCCCGCGACCATTCGTCGAACACCGGCAACCAATCGGTGTCGCCAATGCCGCCGTGAAGGTACAACAGTGGCTGCCCCTCACCCTGCCGCCGGAGTTCGACGGTTTCCGTTCCGACTTGCAGTTTCTCGCTCACGGCTCGCCTCTCCCCATGGCCTCACGCTGCCGCCGCCCGGCGCTGCTGCTCCCAGGCTCGCAGCCGCGGCATCACCTCGCGTGCAAACAGTTCCATGTTGCGCCGGGTAAGTTCCGCCGGGAGCGTTCCGACCTGCAAGAGAGCCAAGATGTTGCCCACTCCCAAGGTGCTGATCATGTCGATCATTTGCTCCACGACCGTATCCGGGCTGCCCACGATCGCGTAGCGTCCATCCACTACTTGCTCCCACGTGTCGACGAACAGCAAAAAATCGCTCCGCGACGTGATGAGCTTCACCGCGGAACGTACCGACGTATAGCCGGGCGGGCTCGTTTCGATTCCTGGCAGCAAGCGCTTGGCAAAGTACCAAAAGTGCGGCTCGTATTCGCGTCGCGCTGCCTCGTCGCTTTCCGCCACGTAAATCGGGCAAAGCCAACCCATTTGCTCCGGGCGCGCGCGGTACCCTTCCTTCTCACAGGCCTCGCGAAAGAACGAAAAGTTGCGCTCGAACACGCGCCGGTGAAAGTACGGAATGCCCATGTACGCGTACCGGCGCCGAGCCACAAACTCCATCGTTTCCAGACTGCCTGCCCCCGGAATCCAAATGGGCGGATGCGGTTTCTGCAGCGGCCGGGGCCAAGGGTTCACGTAGCGCAGCTTGTAATACTTTCCGTTGAACACGAACGGGCCCGGGCGGGTCCATGCTTGCACGATCAAATCGTGCGCTTCGTAAAATCGCTCGCGTGCTTGCGCGGGGTTGAGCCCGTTCGAGTAGTACTCCGGGCCCCCACCCACCACCATGCCGGCAACCAAGCGGCCGCCCGAAATGACATCGATCATGGCGAACTCCTCGGCAACCCGCAGCGGTGGGTTGTACAAGGGCAAGGCGTTGCCGACGATGGCAATTTTGCAGCGTTGCGTTTGGCGGGCCAAAATCGAACCGATCAGGTTCGGGGAAGGCATGTTCCCGTACGCGTTCGCGTGGTGCTCGTTGACGCACACTCCGTCGAATCCGAGCTGCTCCGCGTACACCAGCTCGTCGAGGTAACGGTTGTACACCGCGACTCCGCGCTCGGGGTCGTACAACTCGTTCGGGCAGCGAATCCATGCGGGGCCCTGATACTCCGCCGGCAAATGCGGCCACGGCATCAAGTGGAAGAAGTAAAATTCCATTGCGCCTCCTTTCCGTGCGCAACAGGCGAGCCCGCTCCTCCCACGGCCACACGCACCCTCGCTCCGTCGGTACGAACGCTGTGTTGCACGTTCGGAATGCTTACTCCCGATTCAATCACAGCGAAAGACATTGGTCCCTTCGTGGGATTCCACATGCCCTTCGCGACCGATCATTTCCTCTTCTTCCCACGCCGCCAATGCGTCCGGTTCCGGCGGCAGGTTGGCGAGGAACCGACGCCCATCGGCCAGCCGGCCGATCACGATGCCACGCACCGGTCGCCCGTCACGTTCGTGCACGATGGTGTACGTTTCCACCGCGCCACGACCACACGGGTGGAGGGCAAGTTCCGGTCGCGCCATGCAGTCGATTTCCTGCTGGTACTCTGCAGGTGCGCGCCGCTCGAAGGGGCGCGGCGGAGGCTCCGTGCTGTACAGCCCGACACTATGCTTCGTGATGTACCAGCCCAGACCGGTCACCATCCCCCGCTTGCCGGGATGCTGGCGCAGGAGGTCGAGCATCGTGGCGATCGAGTGGGTGACGTAATTGTTTCCCGGACCCCCAAAGTACGGCAGCCCGCCGGTCACGGTGAGCGGGCGAGGGTCGTCTGGCGAGATGCCTAATGCATCGCGGCCAATTTGCACCGCGCAAGGAAAGCAACTGTACAAGTCGAAGAAGTCCACCTCACCGATCGACCAGCCTGCCATGGCGAGGGCTTCCCGGCCGGCAACCCGGATGGCCGGTGACGACCAGTAGTTCACCCGCTCGGTGACAAACCAGTGATCCTGAGTATCGGCCACGCCCCACAGGTACACCCAGCGGTCGCGCGGCACGCCAAGTTCCTTCGCCCGCGCAACCGAGGTCAGCAGCAGCGCAGCTCCTTGATCGACTTCGATGATGGCATTCATGTACTTGGTGTACGGAAAGGCCACCATGCGGTTTTCCGGACCGGGCGTCGCGATTTCCTCGGGCGAACGCCGAGTAGGGAACCACGCGTACGGGTTCTTGGCCGCAACCTCGGTCATCCGCGCACACAGCGCTCCGAGCCGTTGCCGGTGCTCTTCGAGGGAATACCCATAGTGCCGGCGCAACGCGTTTTCGAACAAGGGATACACCACGACCGGCAACGTGAGCCCGTGGGCCGCTTCGACGTCGCTCGTTCCCGGGCGGTTGCTACCGAGGATCTCCGGCGCTGGCATCCCAGGGGCCTCGCCGGTCGACCACTGCAACGACACCTTGGCGCGCCGAGCTCGTTGCAAGGTGGCGATCGCCTCCGCTCCCGCCAGCAACGCAAACTGCACTTCCCCGTTCGCAACGCGAGCAGCAAGTTCGTTCACCAGCCACTGCGGCGTGTTCCCGCCTAACGTGGAGTACCACAAACGGCTCGGTTTTGCGCCAACGCGAGCTGCAAGCGCTCCCGGCGGATTTGCGTACGACCAGCCCAAGATGTTGACCACCGCAACGAGGTCGACCTCGGCTAACTGGCTTGGCAACAGCGCCGCGTTTTCGGCCGCGCGTTGCGCAGCCGTCGCCATGAGTTCCAAGGGTTCCGCAGCCGCGGTTGGCTCCGCATCGCGCTGCGTCACCTGCCCGCCCCCGATCAAAATGGGAATTCGGTCTTCGGACAATTTCGGCATGGAGAAACCTCGGCCTTTCGCGACGGCGGTTCGCGCCGGTTCGGTAGCGGGGTTACGAGTACACGATCACACTCCGCGCAACTTCGCCCGACTCCATTGCCGCAAAGGCCTCGTTGACTTGATCGAGGGAAATTCGGCGCGAGATCAACTCGTCGAGCTTCAGCCGCTTTTGCATGTACAGCTCCAGCAACTTCGGCATGTCGCGCCGCATACGGGCAGAACCGTACAGCGATCCCAGCACCGACTTCTCTTCCAGTGGGATTGCCGATGCCGGCAGTTGCACGGTTTGGTCGAAGCCGGGAACGCCCACGACCACCACCTTGCCGCCCCTACGCAACGACAAGAACGCCTGCCCGATCACCTCCGGCATGCCAATCACTTCGAAGGCAAAGTCCACGCCACGGCCGTCAGTGAGGGAGCGAATGGCGTCGGGCACATCGGTCGTCTGCTTCGCGTTGATCGTATCGGTGGCCCCAAACTCGCGAGCCCACTGAAGCTTTTTCTCCACCAAGTCCACCGCGATGATGCGGCCGGCACCGCAGAGCACCGCCCCTTGGATCACGTTGAGACCAACTCCACCGCAGCCAAACACGGCGACCGTTTGGCCTGGTCGAACCTTGGCAGTGTTGGTGACCGCGCCTACCCCGGTCATCACGCCACATCCCACCAGGCACGCTTTGTCGAGCGGGACCTCCTCGGGAATCTTGATGCAGGCAGAGGCCCGCACCAAGGTGCGCTCGGCAAACGAGCCCACTCCAGCCATCCGCGAGATGGCCATGCCATCTTTTTCGAATGCGGTTTCCTCGCCCGCCATCATGGCCTTGATTGCCGCATCGCACAGATGCTCCTCTCCCTCGATGCAATAAGCGCAGCGACCACAACTTTGCACCCAAGCAAGAACCACGTGGTCGCCCGGCTTAAGCCCGGTCACTTCCTTGCCCACTTCTTCCACGATCCCGGCGCCCTCGTGTCCGAGAATCACCGGCGGGGGAAACGGCAGCTTTGCCTGCTGCACCGACAAATCGGAGTGACACACGCCACTGGCCGCCATTTTCACTACGACCTCATCGGGCCGCGGTGCGCGTAGCTTCACGCTTTCCACCTTCAATGGCTCGAAAAAGTTGTACAACACAGCTCCACGGACGCTCATTGGCCACCTCGCAATTTTGGTTTGGGCTTTTTCTCGTACGTCCGTACCGGCGAAGAGGCAAGCAGGGCTCGGCCACGTGCGGCGCGCGCCGCGCCCGCACACGAAGGCTTGGCGCCGCGAGCGTTCCCGTGCCCCGCTTCCGCGAGCAGCACAGAAAACGCTCTGGCCCACCCCGCGAGGTTGCGTTGTCGGTCGTTGCCATTTTACAAGGGCTGCTTTGCACGTCGCGGACTTTCGGGCTGTTGGTCTCCTTATGACTCTGGACCTTACCGGTGTTGGCTTGTTGGTTGTTGCCGGACTCGCCGCTGGAATCGTGAACACGCTCGCAGGCGCCGGTTCGTTGCTGACCGTTCCGGCGCTGATCCTTCTTGGCGTGCCTGCGGACATTGCAAACGGCACAAACCGCATCGGTGTACTGGTCCACAACTTGGTTGCCAGTTGGCGTTTTCATGCGGAGGGAGTGCGAGGGTTGCGCCATGCTGTTCCCTTGGTGGTCCCGATGGTCCTCGGCTCGCTCGCAGGTTCGTACGCGATCTCGTTGTTGCCGGCGGCTTCTTTTCAGCGGTTGTTTGCCGTGATCATGTTGGTTTTGGTGGTGCCCATTGTCGCCCGGCCAGCGCCTCGTTCGACCGCGCGTGCCTGGCCAGCGTGGGTCACAGCCAGCGTGTTCTTCCTTGTTGGCGCCTTCGGCGGGGCGTTCCAAGCAGGCGTGGGTCTACTGCTGATCGCCGCCCTCGCCCACGCTGGGCACAACTTGTTGCGAGCGAACAGCATCAAGGTGTTTCTCAACGCGGTGCAAACTGCGGCCGCGGCAATCGTGTTCGTTCTGCAAGCGAAGGTCTGGTGGATTCCCGGAATCTATTTGGCCCTGGGTTACGCTGGTGGTGCATTTGTGGGGGTGCGGATCGCGGTGCTGGGCGGCGAGCCCTTCGTGCGCGTCTTCCTGGCTGCCACCGTGCTCGTGCTCGCGGTACGGCTTCTGGGCTGGTGGTAGCCTGGCTCGGCGGAGGTGGAAACCGGGGCCGCGACCGCAGCGACGGTCGTTATGCGCCGCGCAGCCAGGCGACGAACGTGTTCGCTGCCCGACGCCAGTCAGCGAACAACGTGGCCACCGAGTACATGGCCACGAACGCGAGCGCGTAAAACCCTGCGGGGTGTCGCGCAGCGAAATTCAGCAGTCGAGCCGCGCCAGTGCGCACCCAACCGACGCGCGGCACGACCAGGGCGGCAGTGACCCCAAGCAACGCGCCACCAGCGATATCCGTTGGGTAGTGCAACCCCAAGTACACTCTGGGAAACGAGACAACGAGCAGGGCGTGCGCAAACGCGAAGGCGCCTAGCTTCGGAGCAACGCGCCACAAACCCGTGGCCAAGGCGAAAAACAGCGTGGCATGGTGGCTCGGGAATGCACTCCATTCTGCCCGCCCGGGCGACAGGGTAGGATCCATCCCTGCCCAGATTCGCGGGCGAGGCCGCTATGGCAGAACCAATACGGCGCCACTGGCCATCGCCAAACCTACGAGTGCAGCAAAGAGCGCCGCCAAAATTTCCGCCCGTTGTTGCTGCTGCACTTTGCTGGGGCGAAACCACACGAACCAATACAGCGCAACCACTACGCCACCCTTCGCCCACCTCCCATTGCACCAAGAAGGCGAGCAACCCGTCGAACGAGGGCCAAACATTTGCGTACGCGGTCACCCACCGCAGCAGCGTCAAATCGACCGGGTTCATGCGTGCCGAGGTCGACGCTGCCTCGATTCAAGCTTCGCGAAACTTGGCTAGACCCTGCGAAAGCACCACATTGCCTCGCTGCGTCTCGCACTGGACGATGGCTTCCCCAGGCGCCGTGCGCCACATTTTCGTGACGATGGTGTCGCCAAAGTACACCTGGTCAGCAAACCGTGCCTCGAAGTGAAGAAATCGGCCTGGATCGCCTCCGCACAGGGCGCGCAAAATCGCTCGTCCGGCAAACCCGTAGGTGCACAAGCCATGCATGAAGGGTTTCTCGAACCCTGCCATCCGAGCAAAATCGGGATCGATATGAATCGGGTTGCGATCTCCCGAAAGCCGGTAAATCGCCCCCTGTTCCGGGCGAGTGACGAATTCCACCACCGCATCGGGGGGCCGGTCGGGCGGACGGTTGCGGTCTTGAGTCGAGGGGCCACGGTCGCCCCCAAAGCCGCCAGCCCCACGGATGAACAAAGTAGCCTTGGTCGTGCAAAGCAGGCCGTTGCGATCCTCCACGATGCCTTCGCACCCGATCACGGCAGCCTTCCCTTTGTCCCACACCTCCGCCACACGGCCGGTGATGGTCACTTCAGCCTCGGGCGGCAGCTCGCGATGGAGGGTGATGGATTGCTCTCCGTGCAACAGCATGGCCAAGTTGATCTCCACGTTGGACACCAACCCGCCCATGGAGAACATGCCGGGAATGACCGCGTACGTAGGCAGTACCTTTGGCCCACGGCCTTCGTAAACGAAGTCCAGCTCGCCTTCCGGCTGCGCGCCCACACCCACGGCGTACAGCATCACGTCCTTCGCGTCCCACCGGAACGTCACCGGCGGAAACGTCATTCCAACGAGGGCGCTCGAGACTGGCTGACCCATGAAAGCGCTTTCTTCGTCAAACCCCGCCGCGTGTCAACCGTACCACCGTAAGAGGCTCCCCTGTGGAGCACCCACGGAGGGGTTTGCCGACCTACTGGAGTCGGCGCTGGCCCCAAGGTAGGCGCAAGCCTCATTCGGGCAGCCACAAGGGTCGCCCCTACGACCCGGAACGCCGCGGTTCTGGCGAAGCAAACAATGTTGCGGCGCTGCCGTCCGCCCCGACGAGGGCTGACCCGCCTGTGCCCGCCCTTTCGCGGCAAACGCGATGCCGAGCCGCGGCAGGGATCACATGTGGTCGATGACGGCCTGCCCGAACTCGGAGCACTTCACCAGCTTCGCACCCTCCATCAGGCGGTGGAAATCGTACGTGACGGTTTTTGCCGCAATCGCTCCTTCCATCCCACGGATGATCAGATCGGCCGCCTCGTTCCAGCCGAGGTGGCGGAACATCATCTCCCCCGAAAGAATCACGGAGCCCGGATTGACCTTGTCCAGGTTGGCGTACTTTGGTGCGGTGCCGTGCGTGGCTTCAAAGATGGCGTGGCCAGTCACGTAGTTGATATTGCCGCCAGGGGCGATGCCGATTCCCCCCACTTGTGCTGCGAGGGCATCGGACAAGTAGTCGCCGTTGAGGTTGAGCGTGGCGATCACATCGAAGTCCCGCGGCCGCGTGAGCACCTGCTGCAAGGTGATGTCGGCAATGGTGTCGCGGATGAGCAGCTTTTGCTTCCACTGGCCGTTTCCGTGCGTGTCCCACAACGCCAAGCCAGCCTCCACCTCGGCGCGCACCTTGGCTTGCTGTTCGGGCGTCATCATGTCGTATCCGGGTTCGATCAGACGCGCATTTTCTTCCACGGAGAGATTGGGATTTTGCTCCTTGTTCGCGAGAATCCAGCTCTCGCGCTCGGTAACGATGCGCTGCCGGTACTCACGTTTCGCCAAGGCGTATCCCCAATCGCGGAAGCCCCCTTCGGTAAACTTCATGATGTTGCCTTTGTGCACCAGCGTGACGCTGCGGCGGTTGTAGCGCAGCGCGTACTCGATGGCCGCCCGCACGAGCCGCTCGCTCCCCTCGATGGAAACAGGTTTGATCCCAATGGCGCTGGTCTCCGGGAAGCGGATTTTGGTTACACCCATTTCTTTTTGGAGGAAGTCGATCACTTTGCGGACCTCAGGCGAACCGGCCGGCCACTCGATGCCTGCGTAAATGTCCTCGGTGTTCTCCCGGAAAATCACCATGTCCACGAGCTCGGGTTGCTTCACCGGACTAGGAACCCCAGGGAAATACCGCACCGGGCGCAAGCAAACGTACAGGTCAAGGAGTTGCCGCAAGGCAACGTTGAGGGAGCGGATGCCACCGCCAATGGGAGTGGTGAGTGGCCCCTTGATGCCGACCACGTAGTCCTGAAAGGCTTGTACGGTTTCGTCGGGCAGCCAGGTGCCGAGTTTGTTGAACGATTTTTCCCCAGCCAACACTTCCATCCAGGCGACCTTACGCTTCCCGCGGTACGCCTTTTCCACTGCGGCGTCGAAGACACGTTGGGCGGCGCGCCAAATGTCCGGACCCGTACCATCGCCTTCGATAAAGGGAATGATGGGCTGGTCGGGCACTTCGAGCTTGCCGTGAGTGCAACGGATGCGTTCCCCTGCTGGCACTACCAACCAACTTGCCATCGATCGTACTCCTCGCTGAGAGAATTCTTCGCGCCGCGAAGCGCCCTTGGCGTATATCAACGCAAGCCGGAGCTGTCGACTAGAACAGCTCCACTACGCGCGGCTCCGCAGCGACCTGCCGTTCGAGGAGCTGCGAGCAAATGCGTTCGGCAGCGCGTTGGCCCGCGTGGATACAGTCTGGAATGCCGACGCCACGGTAGGAGTTGCCCGCAAGTGCGAGCCCGGCGTGCGCATCGAGGATGCGCTCGATACGGTCGACTCGCTCCGTGTGGCCGAGCGCGTACAGGGGCATCGTCTCCGGATAACGGAACACCCGGGCGAAGAGAGGCTCGCTGCGAATGCGCAACAGCGGCTCGATTTCCTCGCGCACGGCGCTCACGAGCCGAGCGTCGTCCCAGCCCAGCACCGCCGCTTGTTCCTCGCCACCGAGAAACGCACGTACCAGCATCGTACCCTCCGGAGCGCGACCGGGATACTTTTGGTGGCACAAGGTGCAAGCCCAGGTGAGCAAACCTTCCGTACGCGGAACGACGAAGCCAAACCCGCTCAGCGGTTGTGGAGAAGCGGACGCCGGATATGCGAGGCTGACCGTCACCGACGGAATCGTAGCAATGGACGCCAACTCGGAGGCCAGCGCGGGAACCGAATTGCGCAACATGCGAGCTACGCGAGCAGCAGGCACGGCCAAAATCACCGCGTCCGCGTGCATGGTTTCACCGGCGAGCGTTACCACCTGCCAGCCTGTTGGGGTCCGGTTGACTTCCGCGACCGCAGTGGAGGGGCACAGGCGAGCCGGCCCCAGTGCTTGTACGAGTGCGTCGACAAGCACTTGGAGCCCTGCGTCGAACGACAAGAACAAGCTCCACCGCGCTCCGCTACCGGAGTTGCGTGCGGCCCGGGCTTGCGCGCGCATGGCCAGGAGCACGCTTCTCCGCTGGCGCTCCATGTCCAGAAACCGCGGCATCGTTGCCCGCAAACTGAGCTTCTCTGCGTTGGCGAGGTAAATGCCACCAATCATCGGTTGCGCCACTCGCTCCACCGCTTCGCGGCCAAAGCGGCGAGCGACGAAGCTTGCGAGGGTTTCGTCGGCGAGCGCTGGTCCCCGTGGCAACAACACCTCGGCAGCCATGCGCAGCTTTCCTTTCCAACTAAACAGCGGCGACAAAGCGAACGGCCAGAGTCGCGTGGGCGCCAACAGGAGAAAGCCCTCGGGCAACGGATGCAGACGCCCGCGATGCGCAATGTAGGTACGGCGAAACTGCTCGTTCGTTCCCACGAGGCGGCCTTCGAGCCCCAGTTTCCGAGCAAGTTCCAACGCCCACGGTTTTTCCGACAAAAAGGAATCGGGACCGCCTTCGATCACGAACCCGTCGGTGATCTCCGTGGCAATCGCCCCGCCGAACCGGCTTGCGGCTTCGAGTACGGTCAACTCGATGGGCAGGCGCTGTCGCTCGGCGAGTTCCAGGCAGCGTTGCGCCGCAGCAAGTCCGGAAATCCCCCCGCCAACGACCACGATGCGCATCTTCATCGCTGCCACCACTCACTTGGTCTCCGGCGCTCGAGCTTGCTCGCACACCAAATCCGCAAGCATGCGGATGAACGCTGCGTGCTCGCCAACCGTTTGTGCGCGCACGAATCGGAGGCCTACTTCCTCTGCGGTCGCGCGCGCTACCACGTCGAGGTCGTACAGCACTTCTACGTGGTCGCACACAAAGCCCAGCGGCGCCACAACTGCTGCTTTGGCTCCTTCTTCCGCGAGCTTCCGCAAGCACGCGGAAATATCGGGTTCGAGCCAAGGTTCGGTGGGCGGTCCGCTCCGGCTTTGGAAGGCCAACTGCCATCTGGGGTGTTGCAGCGTACGAGCAATGCTCTGGGCAGCGTATTCGAGTTGAGGAACGTACGGGCCGCGCTCGGCCATTGCTCGCGGCAAGCTGTGGGCGGTAAACACCACCGGCGTGCGGGCACGCTCGTCCTCCGGAAGTTGTGCAAGCGCCTGCGCAACCCGACAGCTCATTGCTTGCAAAAACCCTTCGCGATCGTACCACGGCGGAACCAGGTCGACGGCCGGCGCCTCGCGACCGACCTCAGCGCGTGCTTCCGCAACGTCGTGGACGTAGCGATCCCACCCGGCCTCGGAACGCTGGGGCGACAGGATCACCCCGACGGCACGCCGGATTCCTTTCCGCCCCATGTCGGCAAGCGTTTCGGCCAGAAATGGATGCCAGTTGCGCATGCCCACGAACACCGGCAGCCGACGTCCCCGGAAGTACAGTTCGGCCTCGAGCCGCTTGGCTTGGCGCAAAGTGACCTCGAGCAGTGGCGATCGACCGCCAATGGCAAGATAGTTTTGGTGCACTTCGTCGAGGCGATGCGGGGGAACGTTTCGCCCGCGCACTACGCGCTCGAGAAAGGGACGGATTTCCTCGGGCGACCGCGGACCACCAAACGCAATGAGCAAAACGGCATCGTGCATGGCTCGAGCTTACTCGCACTACGAGGCCAAACCAGAGCGTTGGCGCTGGCTGTAATCGTGAACGAAATCGACCAGTGCCCGCACCTGGTCGACGTCGGTTTGCGGGAGAATGCCGTGTCCGAGATTGAAAATGTGCCCAGGACGATGCCCGGCTGCGTCCAAGATCTCTCGCGCCTGCGCCAGCAACGTTTCGCGCGGAGCGAGCAACACCACCGGATCGAGATTGCCCTGGATCGCTCGGTCGAAACCCACCCGTTGCCAACCCGCGGCCAAATCCACGCGCCAGTCGAGCCCGATCACCGTGCCGCCGGCCTCGCGCAGCAGTTCCAAAAGGCCGGCGGTACCGGTGCCAAAGTGGATGGCCGGGACTTCCGGCGGCAGCGCAGCAAACAGTTTCTGCATGTGTGGTAAGACAAACACCCGATAATCTTGCGGCGACAGGCAGCCCACCCAACTATCGAACACCTGCACCGCTTGTGCACCAGCTTCGACTTGCCGCCGCAAGTAGGCAGCGGTGTGTTCCGCAAGCAGGTCGAGCAACGCGTGCCACGCGTGCGGCGCCTGGTACATCAACCCCTTGGTGCGCGCATAATGGCGCGATCCACCACCCTCGATGAGGTACGACGCAAGCGTAAACGGCGCACCCGCAAAGCCAATCAACGGCACCTTCAGGGCCGCCCGTGCCAAACGCACCGCTTCGTACACGAACGTCAGCTCCGCTGCTGCGTCGACGCGAGGGAGCCGAGCCACGTCTTCGGCGGTCCGCACGGGGCGCTGGATGACCGGACCGTCATTGCGGGTGAACTCGAGCCCAACACCAAGCGGTTCGAGGATCAAGAGAATGTCCGCGAAAATAATGGCCGCATCGACACCCAGTCGCTCTGCGGCCGTGACGGTGACCTCCGCAGCCGCCGCCGGTGTGCGGCACAGTTCGAGGAAACTGTAGCGCGCCCGTACCTCGCGGTATTCCTGCATGTACCGCCCAGCCTGCCGCATGAGCCAAACGGGCGTGTAGGGCACGTGCGCGCGCCGGCAAGCGGCAAGAAACGTCGGTTCGGTCACGCTTGCCTCTGTAGTGAGAAACCATCGGCCGGTAAAGCGTTGCGCTGGCTCGGCGGCGCCACGGCCGCGAACAGCGGAGCCTCAGGCAGCCCGGGGGCGAAACGAGGTACGCGGGAATGCCCCAACTGCCGGGCAAGACTGCGCGCCGGACCCTGCAGGCAGCGCCGACCGCACGCGTGGGTTTTCCTTTACCAGGAGCGAGGTGCGAAAGTCTCTCCGGCGAGCTGCCTGTGCACGTGCGCGCGATCAGCGAGTCGGTCGCTTGTGCTGCAAACACGCGGCAGCAGAGCGAGCAAGCTCGCGAACCAGCACGCCCATTTTCGGCGGGGAGGCTTCGAGATCCGGTTCCAAGCCGTGGGCACGAAGCGCCTCGGAGCAAACTGGACCGATCGAAGCCAGAACCACTTCGCGCAACCGCGTGCGCCAACGCTCGAGCTCCGCCTCGAATTCGTGCTCGACAAAGGCAAACACGTTGTGCACCTGATTTGCGCTGGTGAACACCACGACTGCGGCCTTCCCGTCGAGCACCGTGCGGATCCCCTCCCGTAGCGGTTCCAGTTGTTCCGGGTAGTCCCACTGGTACGGGACTACGCGCCGAACACGGGCGCCACGTTCGGCCAGTGCGTCGAGCAAGCTCGTATTCGGAACGCCGTACTCCTGCAGGGCCACGGTTTTCCCCGCGACGGGAACGTGGCGGTCGAGCAACGCCAGCAGTTCCTTCCACGTGTGAGGCTCGGGAACACGCCATTGAGGAACGAGGCCCAAATCGCGCAGTGCCGCCACGGGTTTGGGTCCCCGCGCAATCAACACTGCATTGCGGAGTGCGGCAGCGATCCGTTCTGGCTGGGCATCGCTGCGGAGCTGGTGCACCAGCATCCGCAGCCCGACACCGGTCAGCAACACCACGATGTCGATTTGGCCGCTCTCCAACTCTTGAAGATAGGCGAGCAGGTCTTGCCGGTCGTCGCGAGCGCGCTCGGTCATCGCGGGCGCCGAAACGGGGGCTCCGCCGTGCCGGCGAATTGCTTCTGCAAGCTCCTGCGCGCGGCGGCTCTCGAACGCCACCACGGTCAGGCCGTGGAGGCGCGAGGATTCGGCTTCCTGTGGGGGGTCGCTGTCGGTCACCACCGATCCGCTCCGGGCAGCGTTCGTACCCTCTTACTCGGTCAGGGTCGTCATGGACTTTCCGGTGGCAGCATCCACCACCTCGAAACGCACCTGGCTTGCGACCTGGAACCGGGCTTTTTGTTCCCGGATGCGCGTGGTCATCCGCTCGCGAAACATCGCCTGCATCTCCGGGCCCATTTGGTCCATGGGAAAGTCCCGCACGTAGACTTTCGCGTAGTCGTCGCTCGGCCACTCGATGCGGTCGACCTTGGGCCCCATCACCGGGTTCTTGCGGAAGATCCTTTCCGCAGCGCTGCGGAACGAGTCGGACTCGGCTTCCGCGACTGCCGGTGCACTCGTCTCCGGCGAGGGTTCCCCTTTGAGGCGCGCGAGCAGCAAGTCCACCTGCGCACGAATTTGCTCGTTCGGCGCCAGTTCGCGGGCGCGGGCAAACGCCGCCAAAGCTTCCTCGGTCTTGCCCAAGCCGTGGTATGCCACACCAAGATTGAAGTGGGCTTGGAAAAACTTGGGGTCGTCTTGCAGCACCGCTTGGTAGGTTGCCAGGGCTTTGTCGGTTTGGCCTGCAGCTAACAACATGGTGCCAAGATCGGTCCGCACCTCGAGATCCTCGGGCTTTTTGGCCAGGTACTGTTCGTAGTACGCGATGGCGACATCTGGCTGCCGCCGTTCATAGGCGATGTTGCCAAGAGCGCGGAGCGCTTCGAGGTCGCCAGGAACCTGTTCCAGTACGTGCTGGTACGCGGACGCGGCTCCGGCCAGGTACGAAGGGTCGACGAAACTCGCGCGATACTGCACCTGTGCTGCTTGGCGCCAGCGCTCAATGTCGTTTGGCGATGCTTGCGCTTGCTCCACGACTTCGCGGATGGCGTCCTTCACTTGCTGTGGGAGTTCCACGGGTGGATGGCTTTCGGGCAGATTTTGCTCCGCGGGCGAGGCCACGCGCGGCACCGTGCGCTTCGGCGCGGGAAACAGCGTGCCATGAACGACGGCCCCTGCACCGACCAAGAGCACCGTCCCCAGCACGAACGCGGGGGCCCACTGCGGGGGCAGCCGGAAGCGCCGCCGGGCGGACCCAAACGCATGCCCGCACCGCGTGCAAAACTGCGCCTCGGGCAACCGTTGGGTTCCGCAGAAGCCGCAAAACCGCTGTTCCATGCGTAGGCACGCTAACGTCGCTGCTCTGGCGCTGCAATGCGGCTTGGTGCCGCAGATCACCGGCGTCTGGCCGCGGGCTACCAGGAGGGCAAGGCTCCGCTATACTGCGCCCGCGTTGTCAAGAGGAGGACGGGATGAAGCATCTCGAGCGTTGGATTGTGGCGGGTTTGTGTTTGGGGCTCACGATGTCGTCGTGCACGTGCGAACGTGCCCTACCACCGGCACCGGAGCCGCCCGCAGCCTTGCCGGAGCGCGGTGCCGGGCTCACGATGCCAAGCCCGTCGCCCCAAGTGGCAAAAGCAACTCCGACGCCGGAAACGCAACGGGCCGAGGAGACGCCCAGTCCGCCTGCTGTGGCGCTACCGGAAGACTTCCCTGCCGACGTGCCGATTTACGCTGGGGCCCGCTTGGAGCAAGTGCACGACCTCCCGAACAACGCCCACAACGTGATTTTCCGCGCCGAGGGAAGCGTGGAAGACATCAACCGCTTTTATCATGAGAAGCTATCGGCGGCGGGGTGGAACGTGACCCAGCAGTTCGCTCGACCGAATCACGCGTTCATGACCTACAAAAAGGGCAACCTGATCGCGAACGTCACGATCGCAGAAGATGCCCGCGACCCGAGCCGTCGAGTGATCGCCATCATGTACGAAGAAGAGCAACCGCTGCCGTTCGAGGAGTTTTAACCGCCGCTTGCTCCCCGCCGGTGGCGCGTGGGCCTACCGGCTGCGTCGCCATCGTCGGATCACGGCAGGAACGACGTGCCGGGCGGCCCTTACTCTTCCGACCGCATCGCGCCGCACCACCATCGGCGATGCGTCGTGGAATCAGCACAAACGCTGCTCGACGGGTGCGGGCACAACCCTGCAGCCGGTTTTACCGCGCGAGGCTTGCGGCGGATTTCGCTTCTTGCGTCAAAAATTCCAGCACGGCGGCAGAAAACGCGTCGTTGCGGTCGCCGGCGATCATGTGACCAGCCCCCGACACATCGGCAAAGCGGGCATGGGGCACGGCCTCGAGAAACTCGGCGACGCTTTCCGGGCTGATCACGTCGCTCATCCGACCGCGCACGAGCAGCGTGGGCACCACCAAACGCCGCGCGGCCGCAAGCAATCGTGCTGGCTGTTGCGAGGCGTCGGGACGCTTGGGGCCGACCACGAATTGGGGATCCCAATGCCAGCGGTAACGACCGTCGGGCCCGCGCCGGAGGTTCTTGGCCAAGCCGGAAAGGTCTCTGGGGCGGGGCCGATGCGGCAAGTACGAGGCAACGGCTGCAGCCGCTTCTTCGATGGTGGCAAAGCCGTCCAAATGATTCCGCATGAACTGCACGATGCGCTGAACGCCTTCCGGCTCCATGCGCGGGGCAATGTCCACCAAAACGAGAGCAGAAAACGCGTGCGGGTCGTGCTCTCCCGCAAGCAACAGCCCCGTGATGCCGCCGAGCGAAGCCCCCACCAACACGGGCGGGCGACCGAGCGCGTCCACCACACCACGCAAATCTTCCACGAACGCTTCGAGAGAATAGTCGGCGTCGGGCGCCCAGTCGCTTTCCCCATGCCCGCGGAGGTCGAGCGCGATGGCAAACCAGCCGCGGGTGCTCACTTCGATCGCGGTGTTGCCCCAAGCGTGACGCGTTTGGCCTCCACCGGCCAAAAACAACACCGGAGGCGCTGCTGGATCTCCCCAAGCATCGCCGCGCAATCGCACTCCGCGAGCGCCACGGAACTCTACGCGCTGTGCTGCTGGTTTCATGGCCGTCGCGGTTGTTTGTGAACGGGGTGCAAGCCTACGTCAACTACCGCGCGAGCGAGCCGACAGGCGCCGCAGCGTTGCAACCGCACAACCAACCCAAGCAAGGGCCAATTCTCGGCGGGCGCCGGGACTCCAAAACTCTTGCATTGCCCCACATCCGTTGCGCCCGTATAATCGTCGGTCGTCACCACTGCGACAGCAGAAAGGCCGAACAATATGCAAGACATCCGGACCCTCGGCGAACTCAAGGCCAGCGGCTACGAAGTCGTGCCCGTGCGCGAAGAAATGCGCCGCAACTTGATTGCGATGTTGGAACGCGGCGAGCCACTTCTGCCGGGCATCATCGGATTCGATGACACGGTGATCCCGGAAATCGAAAATGCCATTTTGGCGGGGCATCACATGGTGTTTCTGGGGGAGCGCGGCCAAGCCAAGTCGCGCATCATCCGCTCCTTGGTGCGCTTGCTCGATCCCCTCGTGCCTGCGGTTGCTGGCTGCCCCATTCATGACAACCCGTTCGCGCCCATTTGCAAGAGCTGCCGGCTGCAAGCAGTGCAGATGGGCGACGCGCTTCCGATTGCGTGGATTCCCCGCGAGCAACGGTACGGAGAAAAGCTCGCCACGCCGGACGTTTCCATTGCCGACCTGATCGGAGACATCGACCCGGTGAAAGTGGCCGAAGGGCGCTACCTTGCCGACGAGGACACGATCCACTTCGGCATCGTGCCGCGAACCAATCGCGGCATCTTTGCCATCAATGAGCTACCGGACCTGGCGGAAAAGGTGCAGGTCGGGCTGTTCAACTTGATGGAAGAAAAGGACATCCAAATTAAGGGGTACAAGATTCGCTTGCCCTTGGACATCGTGATCGTGGCCAGCGCCAATCCCGAGGACTACACGAACCGGGGCCGGATGATCACGCCGCTCAAGGACCGGTTCGACGTGCAAATTCGCACCCATTACCCGCGCCGCTTGGAGGACGAAATCGCGATCATGGAGCAAGAGGCTCTTCGGCCTCGCAGCGCGAGCCGGCCACTGTTGGTGCCGCAGTTCATGAAGGAAATCGTTGCGCAACTGACCTTCGAAGCGCGAGCGAGCAACGAAATCAACCAAACCTCCGGCGTGAGCGTGCGGACAACGATCAACAACTACGAGAGCTTGATCAGCAACGCGGAAAAGCGCGCGATCCGCAACGGAGAGCCCGAGATCGTGCCACGGATCAGCGACTTGCACGCCATGCTCGCGTCGACTGCGGGGAAACTCGAAATCGAGTATCTGGGAGACGACAAGAGCCCAGTCGATTTGTTCGACCGCCTGCTCGATCGCGCCGTGCTGAAGGTGTTCGATCGGTGGTGCAAGCTGGAAGATTTGCGCCCGATCCTGACGTACTTCGAGGGTGGCGGTGGGGTGGAGGTCTCCGACGTCATGCCTGCCGAGGAGTACTTGGAGGGCGTGCGTGCCATTCCGGGTCTCGAGCCCGCCGTACGTGCTTTTGGCAGCATCGAAAGCCCGGCGTTCATTGCCTCGGTCACCGAGTTCTTGTTCGAGGGCCTGCACCTCCACCAGAAGCTCAACAAAGAGCGCCAGGGTGGGCGGCTCACGTACCACCAGTGAAATAGGCGGCCGCGATGTTGGTGACACGCTACACGATCTGGGACGGCCGCCAGCGGCGCCGCGTGGATGCCGATCGCCTGTTCCAGGAACTGCGACGCTACCTCGAACATACCGACAACCTCGTGGAAGCGTTGGAGTGGTTGCTCCGCCACGGCGCCGAGTTCGAAGACACGCGTTTGGTCGGGCTCGACGAGCTGCTTGAAAACGTGCGGCGCAAGATCCAGGAGCAGTTCGAGCGTTACAACTTGGACCATGCGTTCGATCGCTTGCGCGAACGCCTCGAGGAAATTCTCGAACTGGAGCGCGATACGTTGCGAAGCCGCGAAGGCAGCGATCCGGAGGCGCGCGCAAAATTGGAATTCCTGGATCGGTTGCCGCCGTCGCCCGGCAAGGCCATGCGCGCCCTGAAGGAGTACGCGTTTGCCGACCGCGACGCGGAGCGCGAGTTTGCCCACTTGCTCGAAGAGTTCGAAGACGCCGAGGAGCTGGAGCAGTGGATTCAGCAGTTCGGTGCGTTGTTTCGCGGACCCGAGGCGCTGGACTACGACGAAGCTCTTGAGCTCATGCAGCTCTTGCGGCGACTGAAAGCGCTGGAAGATGCTTTGGCGCAAGGAGCGTTGGAACAGATCGACAGTGACGAGCTGGAGGAACTGTTAGGGGTCGATGCGGTCGTGGCCCTGGAGCAGTTGCGCGCCGTGCAGGCAATGCTGGAACGCGCCGGTTACCTGGTCCGGTCGGGCGATCGCCTGCAGTTGTCGCCCAAAGGGGTGCGCCGCCTGGGCCAGCTTGCCCTACGCGATATCTACCAGGGCTTGTTGCGCGACCGCCGAGGTGGTCACGGTTCCGACCATCGCGGTCAGGCGCAACTCCGCATCGATACGAGCAAGCCATACCAGTTTGGCGATCCGTTGGAGTTGGACCTCGTACAAACGCTGAAAAACGCGCTCAGCCGCGGAACCGGCACGCCCATTGCGCTCGCACCAGAGGATTTCGTGGTCTACGGCATGGATCATTCTGTAACCACGGCAACGGTGTTGCTGCTGGACATGAGCTGGTCGATGAGTTGGGAGGGGCGGTTCGCAGCTGCCAAGCGCGTGGCGTTGGCCCTGGAAACCCTGGTGCGGACACAGTTTCCGCGCGACTACTTGGGCATCGTGGGCTTCTACACCCGGGCGCGCGAACTCAAAACCCGCGACCTGCCGGAAGTCACATGGAACATGGGCGACCCGTTCACGAACCTGCAGGAAGGCTTGCAGCTTGCAACCCAGTTGCTCGAGCGGCATCCCGCGCGCAACCGCCACATCATTGTCATTACCGATGGCCAACCCACCGCCTATTTTTCCCGCGGCCGCTTGTACTGCGAATGGCCGCTCTCCTTTGGCGGCATCAGCGTGCGTGCCGCTCAGGAAACCCTGCGCGAAGTCGAGCGAGTTACACGCAAGGGGATCGTGATCAACACGTTCATGCTCGACGACAGCCCCGCCTTGCGGGCCTTCGTGGAGAAAATGACCCGCGTGAACAAAGGTCGCGCCTTTTATACCCACCCGGAGCACCTCGGGCGTTACCTGTTGGTGGACTACCTCGGCCGCAAACGTAAGGTCATTACCCGCCGCTAGCCCCCGTCGACTCGGACATCGTCATCATCCCCACGGACGAGCGATTTCGGGCAGGTACACGGCCTACCCCTACGGTTCGTCATCCTGGCAAGACGGAAGCGGAACGGCACCGCCGTGCCCCTACACCGCACAAGGAAACGTGCGTGGTGGACACAAACCTGCGAGCCAACACGGACCCTGTTGGCAAGCGGTGTAGGGGCGACCCGGTGGGTCGCCCGCGGGGTGGGGCAGCGTCTTGGGGCGATTTCGCCACAAGTTGCGCCGCAACATCGCGGGCCGTTGTAGGGGCGGTTCGCGAACCGCCCGTGGTTCTGTGCCGCTGCAGCGCAGGCGGCTGTACACGGGGGCACGCAGGGGGCAACGGCACGGCACCGCGGTGCCCGTACAAACGCCGCACGCTGCATGGCCAACAAAAACCGCGGCGCCGCGGGAAAGGGCAGCCCCAACGCGGGTGTCATTCGTTGTAACGAGGCGCAGCGAATGCGCCCTGACGCCAGCGCACGAACTGCGAAGTTCCTCAGGCGACCGACGCGAGGAACTCGAGCACGACGCGGTTGAACGCCTCTGGATTCTCCGCGTTGGCAATGTGACCCGCGTGAGGAATCACCTCCAAACGCGCCCCGGCTATGCGGCGCACCACGTCCTCCGCTAACGGCAGCGGGGTGACGCGATCGTGCTCGCCCACAACAACCAAGGTGGGCTTTTGCACCTGGCTGAGCGCAGCCCCAGCATCGAAGTGGAAGGTTGCACGCGCTGCACGAAGGTACGAAGCGTAATCGTTCTTCGCCACCTGCTCGATGAAATACTCCCGCATGGCCGGATCCACATTGTCCGAAAATGCCGCAGTGATGCGCTCGCGGGCAATCTCCGCCATGCTCTGCTGCTCCATTCGCTCCAGCGCCACCTGGGCCATCTCCCGAGCCGGAGGGGGCAACGAGGCAAACGTGTCGGCCAACACCAGGGAGGCCACCACTAGCGGAAAATCCAACGCCAGTTGCTGGGCCACCACGCCGCCCATCGACAAGCCGATCCAGTGAGCCCGCTCGATGCCGAGCACCCGCGACAAGCGGAGCAGGTCGCGCGCCATATCGGCAACGGTAAAGTCGCGCGTCGGGCGGGTGGACAAGCCGTGCCCGCGCAAGTCGACCACAACGGTCGGATAGCGAGCAGAAAACACCGGAATCTGGAACAGCCACATGCGGCGATCGCCACCGAGTCCGTGGACGAACACCACCGGGGGTGGTCCGGCCTTCCACGGCGGCGTGAAGTCATACAGTTCGTAATACAGCTCGATTCCGTCACCCACAGCAACGTGCGGCATGCGCGCGGTCTCCCAAATCTCGAGCGCAAGCAACCACAAACCTGCCGATCCGACAAGGCCGGAATTGCGACCCTCTTTTGTCAGCTCCGCCCCAGTGGCAATGTTCGCCCGTATGCACCCATTGCGCGGGAAAGCAGCGATTGTCGGACTCGGCATCACAGATCAAGGCAAGGTGTTTCACACCAACCACGTCGGATTTGCCGTGGAAGCGGTGCAGCGCGCGCTGGCAGACGCCGGACTCGAACGGCGCGACGTCGACGGGTTGCTGCTCAATCCGGGACTGAGTTGGGGCGAGGCCAGCATGGGTGCCTTTCAACTCCAACAAGCACTTGGGCTGCGGAATCTGACCCTCGCAGCCACCATGAATCTGGGCGGAGCGACGGCTGGCGCGATGGTGGCCCACGCAGCGGAGGCCATCGCGAGCGGCCGGTGCTCCGTCGTGGTGTGTGTGTTCTCCGACGCTCCGTTGAAACCGCCGCGGCCAGAAACAAAGGACTCCTCGCGGGGAGCTTCCACAGGTTCGGGCGCCACGTACGCGTTTGCACGCGGATTCGAAGCCGCGTACGGGTACTTTGGCATCGCTGCGCAGTATGCCATGATCGCTCGGCGATACATGCACGTGTACGGCCTCCAACAAGAGCACCTTGGCGCGGTGGCCGTTGCTCAGCGGCAGTGGGCAAACCGGAACCCGATCGCGCAGTACTACGATCGCCCGTTGACGCTCGAAGAGTACCACGCCTCTCGCTGGATCGTAGAGCCCTTCCACTTGTACGATTGCTGCCTCGTGTCGAACGGGGGGCTCGCCTTGGTCGTCACCAGCGCTGAGCGTGCTCGCGATTTGCGCCAGCCACCGGTGTACATCCTCGGTGTTGGCCAAGGGCATCCGGGGGGCGACCCCGTGGAAACCCTCGCTACGGGCGCGCCCATTGCCAAGCAGCAGGCTCTGACGATGGCGGGTCTCACCCTCGACGACATCGACGTGGTGGAACTGTACGACTGCTACACGTTCACTGTGGTCATCTCCTTGGAGGACTATGGCTTTGTCGAGAAGGGCGAGGGCGGACCGTTCATCGCCGCCGGGAGCACGGCGCCCGGAGGGTCTTTGCCGGTGAATACAGGCGGGGGTCAGCTTTCCGCGTTTTACATGTGGGGAATGACGCCACTGTCGGAAGCGGTCATCCAGCTTCGCGGGCAAGGCGGGGCCCGCCAAGTTCCGGGGGCGCGGACGGCGCTGGCCAGTGGTAACGGCGGAGTCCTTTCCACCCATTCCACCACCATTCTCGGTCGGGAGGTGTAGTCGTGCCGGAAACGATCGCGAGGCCGTTACCTCCACAAACGCCCGAATGGGAACCGTTTTATCGAGCGGCGGCTCGCGGGACCCTCGCGCTGCCACGATGCACGCAGTGCGGGGAGTTTCGCTTTCCGCCGCGCCCTGTGTGCCCCACGTGTCTTGGCCAGACGTTCGAGTGGCAAGCCGTCAGCGGGCTTGGGGAAGTATGGAGTTACGTGGTGATGCATCAAGTCTATCACCCCGCCTTTGCCAGCGAGGTGCCCTATGCCGTGGTTCTCGTTCGACTCGAAGAAGGGCCGCGGATCATCAGCCGATTGCTCGACGTTCCTCCGCATCAGGTCAGGATCGGAGCGCCCGTGGAAGTGACCTTCGTGACCGTGGCGGACGGTCTCCACCTCCCCATGTTTCGCCTACGCCCACCGGCAACAGATCACTCGTGAAACCGGTGCTGGAGAGCGGTCGTAAGCCGCTCGGACCGGAACCTGGCGTTCAGCGCTCGCTGCGCGCTCCCTAGACATACAGGCAGAGATTGACTACCTGTGGCTCTCTCGCACGCTGGCGTAGCTCAGTCGGCAGAGCAACTGATTCGTAATCAGTAGGTCGGGAGTTCGACTCTCCCCGCCAGCTTTACACACGCCCCTGATTTTTCAGGGGTTTCCCTGAGACAACCAACGGCCCGGCTGCCGTTTTGTAGCCATTGTGTAGCCATTCTCTGTAGAGGCACGGCGCCGCCGTGCCCTGAAAACGGTCGCCTGCACACGGGCGCCTATCGCCACGTTCGCACCACGGACCCGCCGGGCGTTGTAGGGGCGGTTCGCGAACCGCCCCTACAACAACTGGTGCGGCCAGGTGCTTGCGGTGTTCGCTGGGCCAACGCACGCGGCTGTACGCAGGTGATGTAGGGGCGACGCGGTGCGTCGCCCTGGTCCCGTCGTGCACCACGGCCCACGCAACGCGGTGCGCCTGCGCCAGGCCGCCCCCCGCCGGGCGACCCACCGGGTCGCCCCTACATTGCCGTGGTCGCCTCGTTGCCGACGTGGTTGCGGCATGGAACACCCACGACGCACACCCAACATTCGGTTCGTCCGGTCCTGGCGTTGTAGGGGCGATGCCGTGCGTCACCGTTGGGTTCGGTATGCCACGTTGGTAGGTGTTCGAACTTCCGCACGCTGGTGCCGCAGGCGCCCTGCGCTGCCGCGGCCTACCTCGCAGCGCGATCGTGGCATCCACGCACCCGTCACAACGTCGCACCTCGTCGACGTGGGAGCATCTTATTCCGCCCCAACCGGGGCGGACGGTAGGGGCGACGCGGTGCGTCGCCCTGGCAACAGTGGTGCACCCGGGTCCCCGATAACCCAACGTGCCTGCCGCGCGTGCGGCGCACCGAAAGCGCGACCCACCGGGTCGCCCCTACATTACCTGCCGGTAGGGTGCGGGTCGGTGGAGTGAGCGGACAGAACGCTGCCGGCTGTTCCCAACGAAGCAACAAAGAGACGCCTCTCCCTGCCAGGGAGAGGCCGGCGCGCAGCGCCGGGTGAGGGTCGGTTGCGTCGTGGATTGACGTTCGACCCACTCTCTCACCTTTCATCCTCTCCCTCGCCCTAGCGAGGGCGAGGGAGAGGAGTCGACGTCACTTGGTGCGATGGAGTGACGGTTTGCACATCGCAGTTGCGCGGGAGAGAAAAGACGCCTCTCCCTGGCAGGGAGAGGCCGGCGCGCAGCGCCGGGTGAGGGTCGATGCTGTCGCCGTGCGACCTCCGAGGGTCCACGTCGTCTGTCATCCCGCCCCGTGCCTGGCAGCGGGGATTCCATCACGGGATCCGATGCAACATGGCATGTTGCAAGGGCGGTTCGCGAACCGCCCCTACGACGCCCCGCGATGTTGTGGCGCAACCCGTGGTGAAACCTCCTGCAAGCGCGGGCGGCTCCGCCTCGGCGCAACGAACGCCGCGAGCATCGTGGGCCCCCGTGTTCCTCGCGGGAAGGAACAAGCGAGGTCAGCTTCGTCGAGCGGTGCGGAACTGGGTGAACGCCGCGATCGATGCCTGGCGGGTTGCGGTCGGGTCGGCCATGGGTCGAGGATAGGTTTTCCCGAGTACGACGCCTGCGCGATCGAGCACCGACGGAGGTGCTAGCCAAGGCTGGTGGATATACTCCGCCGGCAAGTCGGCTAGTTCCGGAACCCAGCGGCGTACGTACAGCCCCTCGGGATCGAATTTGGTGCCCTGCCGCACGGGCTGCAAAACCCTCCAGTAAGGCGCAGCGTCCGCTCCGCTTCCGGCGACCCACTGCCAACCGAACGGATTGTTGGCAGGATCGGCATCCACCAGACGCTCCCAAAACCATTGTTCGCCGTGCCGCCAATGGGCACGCAGATTTTTGCACAGCCACGAAGCTACGATCATTCGCGCACGGTTGTGCATCCATCCAGTGGCCAGCAGCTCGCGCATCCCCGCGTCGACAACCGGAATGCCCGTGAGCCCTTGCTGCCACCGGCTCCAAGCGTCCGCCTCCAGCTCCACCCATGGGAACCGGTCGAACTCGGGCCGCAAGCTTCGCACCGGCAGCTCCGGATGGTGCACGAGCGTATGGTACGCAAACTCGCGCCACGCAAGTTGCCGCAAGAACGCTGCGGCAGCGGGGCTCGAACCCGCGGCCTGGTCGACCCGATGCCAAATTTGCCGAGGCGTCAACTGCCCGTGCGCCAAGTACGGCGACAGCTTCGAGGTGCCCGGCACCGCAAGCTGGTCGCGCCGCTGTGCATACTCCGACAATCCCTCGCGAACGAACTCTTCCAAGCAGCGAAGAGCTGCAGTTTCCGTCGGCTCCCAACAACGCGCCCAGGTTGCTTGGTTCGTTTGCGGCACCAGCTCCAACGCATCCAGCTCGTCGCTGCGCGGCACGTGCGACGGCGCGGCCGCTGCGACTGGCGGAGGCAACGGTCCCGCCGGTGCCCTCGTGGCCAATACCCGCCAAAACGGCGTGAACACGCGGTACGGATGCCCTGCCTCGCGGGCAAGCTCTTCCGGCTCGTGCCACAGGGCACCGGGAAACTGTTGCACCCAAATTCCTAGGCGACGCAACGATCGCGCAATTTGCTCGTCGCGGTGCGCCACGGCGGGGTCGTATCGCCGGTTCCAAAACACCGCATCGGCCTCGGCACTCCGCACCACCTCCTCGATTGCCGGCAGTGCGGCCTCGCTTCGTCGTAACACGAGCGGAACACCGCAGCGCTGCAGTGCGCCTGCAAGGTCCCGCAACGCGCTCCCGAGCCACCACCGCTTTGCTGCCCCGGGAGCCCGCGAGCCTGGTTCCGCGGGACTCCAGACAAACAACGCAACGACCGCACCGCGTCGGCATGCCGCATGAAGCGCCTCGTTGTCCGAGATTCGCAAGTCGCTCGAGAACCAAACAACGGTGGTGGCCACTTGGGCACCTCGGGAGATCGTTTCAGTCGGGGTCGCACACCCCCGAGCAAAAGTTTTCGATTTTCCCTCCCGGGCGGAAAAACGCGTCCACCTGGCGTTGCGCAACCTCGAGCTCGCGCTGCCCCTCGTGCACTTCGTTCGGCTCCTGGGGTGGAATCGGCAGAACTCCCGGGAAGGGATCCACGTTGTACACGAAGGCCACCAGCGCAGATCCATCCACAGGGAACTGCGCGGTTCCTAACAATGGAACTTCGTGCGCAGAGGGCTGAGCGAGCGGCAGGCCGGCAGCGCGCGCGTGCAGCTCGGTGGCAAGGTTCGGCACCTCCGCGTCGCCCGTGCCCATTTGCATCAAGATCCGCTTTGGGCGGGCCCCGGGCAAGGTTTGCCGGACCAAGTACGGCGCATACGTGAGAGGATCGATCCGGTCGAAAACTGTCTGCAAAAGCACGGTCATTTTTTGCTGGTCCAGTGGATCCGGGAACATGCCGGCAATGATTCCGAGGAACAACCCGAACGCCCGCGAGCGAAACATGATGAAGGTAAAATCCGCCCCACCCACACCAACGAGCGCGCGCTCGATGTGGGGCGAGAGCGCCAAGTACGTAGAGCCGAGGATATGGCCTTGGCTCAAGCCGATGAAGTACAGCTCTCGCGCGTCCGCCACAGGCATCCCACCACGCTGGAGTTCGCCCTGGGCGAAGATTTGCTCGCGCGCCGCCGCCAGGGCGAGAAAGTTCACCATTGCCTGGTGCACCCGGTCGGTAAAGCGTATGGCCATACTTGGATCACCGAGCAAATCCGCAGCGACGGTCGTGAGATCGTTCTGCGACATCCCCCACCACTCGGTGCCCATCGCGGCAAAGCCGTACTCCTCCAGGAACTTCGGCAAGTAGCCGCGCTCCATTTCCAGCACGGATCCGAAAAATCCGTGCCCGAACTGCAACAGGCGAAGCGGCGCATCGCTCCGCTCGGCCACGCGCGGCACCAGGACCAAAAACGGCACGCGAACGCTTCCGCGAGCCACGGGCCGACCGGCTGCATCGCGGGCAATGCGCGCTCCAGGGCGTGCACTTTCCATGTACAGCGGCACTTCCATGGTCCCTTCGATCCGGCGCGACAATTCCGGACGATCGGAGCTGCCCGCACTGGTGATTTCCACCCGCACCGGATTCGCCGCGAAGCGTTGTAAGGCATCGTCGCGGATGGCGAGCAAATCGCTCGTTACGTGCTCCTCGGATTCGACCGTGAAATCCCAAGCAAGTTGCAATTCGCGGCGATCGACCCGGGCTGCCGCGAGCACCGGGAAGATGTGCTGTTCGTAGTACCGGGCAAGCGGTTCCAACGCTGGATCGGCCAGTTGGCGATCGCGAATTTGGCGAAACCCCGCCGGCGCCGGCAACAGGCGCCCCTCGGAGTTCACCAACCGACGCAGCGCCACCACGTAACGATGTCGGGGAGAAAGGCGCACCAGCGGACGCAACACCAATGCGCGCCGCGCGTCGTCGCTGGCGCGAGGGTCCACATCGACCAGGTGAAAGATGCGTTCGCCCGTTGCCGCGTCCAAAATCAACGTGGGGCTGTCGGGCGCGAGCGACCGTAGCAGGCGCCCGGGCTCGCGCGGGTCGTACGTTGCGAGCGCCGCCGTATCGACCCGGTCGCCAAGCAGCGCCAAAATCTGCGTGCCCATGGAAAAGCCGTCGGCAACGTGAACCCTCGAAGGATCGAACGGGCGATCGTACATGTCGTGAGGAAGTGCCGTAGCCGGAATGGCTACCCGGCGGCCCGAGGGAAGCGTTGCATCCTCGACGAGGAACACGTTCGATGGGAACGGCAGCAAGCAATCGAACTCGGCCGCCAGCGGGTTGCACGCTGGCGGCGGGCCCGGCGGCAACTCCACAGTTGTCGAAGTCGGTTCACCGTCCGACCCGCAGCCAGACATCAACACGCACACCAGCCCGAGCACCACCACCCATTCGCGCCGCACTTGGCCTACTCGCTTGCACATGGCGAGCCTCCCTACCGAAACCGCGCCTGCCGTACCAGAGGACCCGCAGCCCCGCATGGGTGCCGCCACATCGTGTCTCCTTCACCGCTGAGCGTCCCTCCACCTCAGCGACCATGGAAGACGCCCCCGTCTCCCCGCGCTCAGTGCATCGTGTGGCGATGCACCCCTGCCAGACCTGGACCCAACGTGTCCCGTCCGCGCGCGCATAGGCAGCGACTGCGGGACCGATGGTCGTCGGACCAGGGGCCCGCGATTCCAGTCATGGCGCGAGGGCGCGGAAACTGCGCTCCTACATCCTTTCGGCACGGGAGCAACTACGCATCTCGTTGCGCGACCCCCAGCAGTGCCGAGGTCGACCCAACAGGCCGCACCGACATCGTCACGATCACTCGGGTATGGGAACGCTGCCGTGCCGCCTCGGGGCGAACAGCACCGCGCTTTCGCAGCGAGACCCACGGACCGTGGAACGACCACAAATGAGGGTCAATCGTTGACGTCCGTGAAGCGGCTGACATCGCTTCGAAGTGCCGGTGCGCTCATTGTTGCCTGCCAACACGAGCCGGCGGAGTTTCGCAGTTCGACGACGACCGAGGGATCTTGTTGCAGCGGCAACGAAGGCAGCGGAATTTTCGGTCCGCGCGCTCGGAAGCGCAGGCCTGCTTTCCCTGCGGAGCTCGTATACAGCGACAGTGTTACGACACCGAACGGGTTTCCCCACCGGCTCCGATACACAAACCCTGTAGAGCCTGCCGACCAGCACGGTCGGCCAGAGCATACTTCCCCGGCCCGTACGGGCAAGCTGAGGGCCAGGCTGGGCATGCCCGCCGTATGGGAGAACACGCACAGCTCATAGTCCGTGGAGATCCGGGGATCTCCAAATTCTGCGAGTGCGACCGGCGTTCCCGCACGCCATGTCCACTCCACCAGATCCCGGCGGTCGTTCGCCAAATCGACGATGCGCAAACGCGAGGTGCCCGAGCGGACGAGCTGGTGACAGCCCGTCGTCAGGGGCACTGCGGCTCCGGTGCACACGCCGCCGCCGTCGCACTGGTCGGGTGCTGTGCACAGCACACCGTCGGAGCATGGGCTTCCGGCTGGTTCGAACGTACAGGTTGCGGAACAGCAGTCGCCCCCGCTGGTATTGCCGTCGTCGCACTGTTCCGGCGCACAGACGACCCGATTCCCGCACACGGACGAAGCAGTGCAGTTGCGATCGCAACCGTCGCAATCCACCAAATTACCATCGTCGCAGCTCTCTCCCGGTTCGAGTGTACCGTTGCCGCACGTGAATTCGTCGGCGCCGATGTCGACACGTGCGCCCATTTGCCTTGGCGCCCCGTCGAGGTCCACGCTTCCGAAAGCCACACTCGTTGCCGGGTCGCCCCCGTCCACCGCTGGCGATGCCGCATCAAGGTGCATGTCGCCTTGTTGTGGCGCCCAAAGCAAAGGATCGGCAAACACCGAGTGCCCGTCTTGGCCCGATGCGGCGCGATACGCGGCAAAGCCGATCACTTCGTTGCCCTGCCACACCCAGCGGCTTTGCCCGGCACTCGACGGGCCAAACCACAAATTGAAGTCGATCGTGTTTGCTGTCGCACCGGGCGAAGTTGTCAGCAGCAAATTTTGCCGCCCCGTAACCACCAAATTGTTGCGTACCACGTTGTTCGTTGCCCACTGAATCCAGATTTCGCCAAAACCGCTCCAGAGCTGCTCGTTCTGGTACAGGGTGTTGTTTTCGAACAAGCAGTTCTCCACGCGGCCGACCTGGGGGGCATAGCCACCGAAGGCGAGCCCCGCTTTGTGGTTGCGCATCAATACATTGCTGCGCACTGTGATGTTACGCGCCACGATGCCCGCATTTTCTGCACCCACCTCGATCCCTAAGTCGCACTGAGCAACGAAGTTGTTCTCAATCGTGATATCTTGCCCGCCATCGACGTAAATGCCTGCGGCGAATCCATCGCCATAAATCGAGCGTGCTCTGAGCACGCGGTTCCCCCGCACCACACCCAGCCGAGCGACCTTCGCCGGGTCGGGCTGAATGTCCCTCTCGCCTCCGATCAGATCGATGCCGATGTTGTTCACGTCGTGAACGAAATTGTTGGTCACACTGAAGTTGGTCACGTTCCCGTTCAACACGAGGGCTTCGCTTGGCGCAGGCTCACAGTCGAAGATCTCGTTGCCATCGATCACGAGATCAGAAAGCGGTTGCGCTTGCGTTCCGTAAACGGTGATACCCATCGCGTTCCGTCCCCGCATGTCATGAATCCGATTTTGGCGGATCTCGATATGGGAGCCACTACCGGTGATGCGAATTCCCGACCCGTCGCGAACGTTCAAATTGTTCCGAATTTCGAAGCCTTGGATGCGCACCCAGCTCTTCGACTCGATCGCGATCATATTCGCGCCCGGCACGCCGGTTCCGTCGAGTACAACGGTCTCCCCGGGGTGGGCCTGCAACGTCACGAACGAGCCAGGACTCCCTCCTTGAGTCACGCGGAGCTTTTCGAAGTACACGCCAGCACGAACGACGATCGTGTCGCCGGGCTGCGCTGCGTCCAGCGCACTTTGAATCGTGGGGTACGAAGTGGGCACCTCGAGCATGGCCGCCTCTGCGCCCCGAACGAAGTGAAGCAGAAGCAGGGCGAGCAACACGAAATCTTGGACACGCCCTACCTGTTTTCTCACCACTCGGTATCGAACCATGCCTTTCCTCTAAGGCAGCCAACGCCGATCCTTTGTCAACCGTGAATCGCAAAGAACCGCGATGGATGCGCAAAGGATTGTTCTTGCTGCACGACGATTTCTAGGTCTCGTGTAGACCCGTCGCGCACAGGTTTTCCTCACCCTGGCCCCGGCGCGCGGTACCCCTGCTTATGCAGCGAGCCCCGGATCACCCCTCAACCCCAGGCAAACCGAATCGGTGCCGAACGGGACTTAGTTTGTCGTGCGATTTTCGCCAGAAAAGAAGCGCACTCCCGGAGGAACGGAGGCAGGGACCAAGAAAGCGGAAAAGCGAGCATCTTGGGCCACCGTTTCGAGCAAGAACGGAATGGCAAAGCGGAGGGCAAACAAGTGAGCTTGCTCGACTGTCAGGCTCGTGGGCGTGCATTCGAGGCAAAAATCGGAAAACGGCGAATGCGTCATGCGCTCGATTTCCACGAGCATTCGCGGCGCCGACAGCAAGTCGTACCCGAGCCGTGCATCAGCCAGAAGACCGTCGAGTGTCCCGACTTGGATCATCGTGGGTTGGACGATGGTACGCACCTCGTCCTGAATCGTGCGCACCACTGGAGCCAAGGCCAGTCCGGCCACAAAGCGCGGGTCGCGGGCCAACACCCGCAATGTGGTCAGACCGCCAAACGAGTGTCCCAGCACGCCGACACGGGTGGGATCGATGCGGCCGTACCAAAACGAGTCGGGCTTGGCATTTTCTTCCAGCAGTCTGTCGAGCACGAACACCATATCGGCGGGCCGGTTCACGAACGAGTCGGCCAGGACAGCCGGGGTCATACAGGTTTGGAACTCGGACGTGGTATTCCCGGGGTGCGGAGGGGCGGCAACGACGAACCCCCAAGTCGCTAGCCGGCGCACGAGAAAAATCGATTGGCGGTCGAACCCGCACGAACCGTGCGAAAAGAGCAACAACGGCCGAGGCCCTTCGGCCGCCTCGGCAAACGGCGCCTGTGGCTGACCTCCCGGCAGGGTATCGCTCGGGAAGGTGCCCGGCGCCGCCGGGTACCACACGCTCGTGAGCAACCGGCGCGTGACTTGGGGGTCTGTTTCCGAAGGTTTGGACAAGTCCAGTCGCCGCCACCCCGTGCCGTACGGACCGTCTTCTGTCGGGTTCGACGAGCCAAGCACCTTGCCCACCACGTCGGCCGCGGTGGCGCGGCCATCGGCGTTGGTATCGCCGGCCACGTCGCCCACGACGGGTTCGAACAACCGCTGCGTGATCGGCGTAACCGCCCCGAAGGCAGCCGCAGCGCTCAGCAAAAGCACCGGCGCCAGCAACGGGCCCACCAACAGTTGCCTGTGCGTACGCATGACCCGTACATTGCGCCGAAGCCAACGCAATTGCAAACCCGGCCCGAGCAACGTTGATTCTCTGGGGTGGTAACTGTATTCGGGTCGGACAATGAGTCGACCGGTCACAATGGAAAAAATCGTGAACCTCGCCAAGCGGCGGGGTTTCGCATTTCAGTCGAGCGAAATTTACGGCGGCCTGGCAAGCTGCTGGGACTACGGGCCGATTGGCGTGGAGCTCAAGCGAAACGTGAAGGATGCGTGGTGGCGCGACATGGTCATGCGCCGCCGCGACATCGTCGGGATCGACTGCTCCATCCTGATGCACCCGCGGGTTTGGGAGGCCTCAGGCCACGTGGCCGGATTCACCGATCCCCTGGTGGACTGCAAATTGTGCAAGGAGCGCTTCCGGGCGGACAAGCTGATGGACGCGCAATGCCCGCGCAAACCTTCCAAGCACCCCGGCGAGTGCGAGGGAGAACTCACGGAAGCACGGCAGTTCAATTTGATGTTCAAAACCTTCATGGGCCCGGTGGAAGACACGGCAAGCATCGTGTTCATGCGCCCGGAAACCGCACAAGGCATCTTCGTGAACTTTCTCAACGTGTTGAACACTTCCCGGCAAAAGATTCCCTTCGGGATTGCGCAAATTGGCAAGTCGTTCCGCAACGAGATCACGCCGGGCAACTTCCTGTTCCGCACGCGCGAATTCGAGCAAATGGAAATGGAGTTTTTCGTGCGGCCTGGCGAGGACGAGCAATGGTACGAATACTGGCGGGAACAACGCCTCGAGTGGTACGTGAAGTACGGGATCCGGCGGGAAAACTTGCGCTTGCGGGAGCACGAGCGTGACGAACTCGCGCATTACGCGAAGGCCTGCGTGGACGTGGAATACCACTTCCCGTTCGGCTGGGCCGAGTTGGAAGGCATCGCGAACCGCACCGACTTCGATTTGCGGCGGCATGCGGAGTACAGCGGGAAGGACCTGAGCTACTACGACGAGGAAACCAAAGAACGCTTCTATCCCTACGTGATCGAGCCGGCAGCAGGAGCCGACCGCGCAACGCTGGCCTTCCTGGTGGACGCCTATGACGAAGATATTGCCGACGGCGAGCCAAGAGTGGTCCTGCGCTTTCATCCGCGCATCGCACCCGTCAAAGTGGCCGTTTTCCCGTTGCTCCGGAAAGACGGCCAACCGGAAAAAGCGCTCGAAGTTGCCGATTTGTTGCGGCAGCACTTTACGGTGCAGTACGACCAAGCCGGCTCCATCGGGCGCCGCTACCGCCGCCAAGACGAAATCGGCACACCGTTTGGCGTGACCATCGATCACCAAACGATGCAGGACGGCACCGTGACGTTGCGCGATCGCGATACGATGCAACAAGAACGGATCCCCATCGATCGACTCGTGGAGGAGTTGGAAAGGCGGATTGGATCATGAAACGCAACCGTGGCAAACGAGGAACGAACAAGGAACGGTCGCAGGCTCGCCGAGTGAAGGCTGCGCCCGCGAAGAAAAAACCGGCGGCAAAAAAACAGGCTGCACGCAGCCACACGCGCGCAGTGGCCGCGTTAGACCGTGCCCAGCCGGCTGGACCGCTGCGCAAACCAGCGCGGCAAGCGCAGCCACAGCAGCGATTCGTGTACTTTTTCGGCGGCGGGCGCGCCGAGGGGAACGCCCAAATGAAGGACCTCCTCGGGGGCAAGGGCGCGAACTTGGCCGAAATGGCTGGCCTCGGTCTGCCGGTGCCTCCCGGCTTCACCATCACCACGGAAGTGTGCACGTACTACTACAGCCACAACCGGACGTATCCGCCCGGGCTGAAAGAAGAAGTCGAGCGAGCCCTCGCGCGCGTGGAGCAACTTGTCGGCCGCCGCTTTGGCGATCCCGACAATCCGCTCTTGGTCTCCGTCCGTTCCGGAGCACGTGCTTCGATGCCCGGAATGATGGATACGGTTTTGAACCTCGGGCTCAACGACGTGACCGTCCAAGGGCTCATCAAAATGAGCGGCAACGAGCGCTTTGCCTACGATGCGTATCGTCGCTTTGTCGCCATGTACGGTGACGTCGTTCTCGGCCTCAAACCGCAAAGCAAGACCGAGATCGATCCATTCGAAGCCATTTTGCAGCGCAAGAAAGAAGCCCGCGGAGTCAAACTCGACACCGAACTCACGGCTGCCGATCTGCGCGAGCTGGTTGCCGAGTTCAAGCAAGCCATCCGCGAGCGCCTGGGCATCGAGTTTCCCGAGGACCCGCAAGAGCAGCTCTGGGGAGCCATCGGTGCGGTCTTTGGCTCCTGGATGAACGAGCGGGCCATCGTGTACCGGAAGCTGAACAACATCCCGGAAGAATGGGGAACTGCGGTCAACGTTCAGTCCATGGTGTTTGGCAACCTTGGCGACGATTCGGGCACTGGCGTGGCCTTTACCCGCGACCCGTCGACGGGAGAAAACGTGCTGTACGGCGAGTTCCTGATGAACGCGCAGGGCGAAGACGTGGTGGCCGGCATTCGCACGCCCATCCCCATTGCTGCGCTCGAGCAAGAAAATCCGCGGGCCTACAAGGAACTCCTCCGCATTCGGCGGATTCTCGAGCGGCACTACCGCGACATGATGGACATCGAATTTACCATCGAGCGCGGCAAGCTGTACATGCTGCAGTGTCGCGTGGGCAAGCGGACCGGCGTGGCGGCTTTGCGCATTGCGGTGGACATGGTGCGCGAGCGCTTGATCCCCGCACGCGAGGCGCTGCTGCGCGTCGCGCCGGAGCAACTCGAGCAACTGTTGCGACCCACGTTCGTTCCCTCAGCGAAAGAGCAAGCAATTGCGGAGAATCGGCTGCTTGCAAAAGGACTCAACGCGGGCCCAGGCGCTGCCAGCGGACGCATTTACTTTCACGCCGACGATGCCGAAGCCGCGAAAGCGCGGGGCGAGAAGGTCATTCTCGTGCGCATCGAAACCTCTCCCGAAGATATTCGCGGCATGGCCGCGGCCGAAGGCATCCTGACGGCGCGGGGGGGCATGACCTCGCATGCGGCGTTGGTGGGCCGACAAATGGGCAAGGTGTGTGTGGTCGGTTGCGAGGCCTTGCAAATCGACTACGCAGCCGGAGAGATGCGCGTTGCAGGAACCACGCACGTGCTGCGTACGGGCGACGCAATCGCGATCGACGGAACCACCGGGGAAGTGTTTGCCGGGGAAATCGCCACCCAACCGAGCGAGGTCGTGCGTGTGCTGGTGGAGAAAACCCTCTCTCCCGACGACTCGCCCCTCTACCAGCAATTTGCCCAGTTCATGAGCTGGGCCGACCGCGAGCGCAAGCTCGGCGTTTGGGCCAACGCAGACCTGGCGGAACAGTGTGCGCAGGCGCTCGCGTTTGGCGCGGAGGGGATCGGTCTTTGCCGCACGGAGCATATGTTTTTCGGAGAGGGGAAGATCGGCCCCATGCGGCAAATGATTTTGGCGGAAACCCCGGAGGAGCGCCGAGCGGCCTTGGCCAAGCTCCTCCCGCTGCAGCGCAGCGACTTCGAGGCGATTTTCCGGGTCATGCAAGGGCGGCCCGTGACCATCCGCACGCTCGATCCTCCCTTGCACGAGTTTCTGCCGCACGATGAAGCCGGCCAGCGAGCGTTGGCCGAAGAACTCGGGATTCCCTTCGAGCGCGTCCGAGCGCGCGTAGAGGCACTTCACGAATTCAATCCGATGCTGGGGTTCCGCGGCTGCCGATTGGGCATCGCGTATCCGGAAATTACGGAAATGCAGGCACGCGCCATCTTCGAGGCAGCAGCCAACGTGACGCAAGCTGGCATCCCCGTACTTCCGGAGATCATGGTGCCACTGGTCGGCCATCGGAAAGAATTGGAGCTGCAAGCCAACTTGATTCACCGCGTGGCCGCAGAAGTTGCGCGAGAGCGGGGCGTGAAGCTTCGCTACCACATCGGAACGATGATCGAAGTGCCGCGCGCTGCGGTAACGGCCGACGAAATCGCCCAAGTGGCGGAATTCTTCTCCTTTGGTACCAACGACCTCACGCAAACCACCCTCGGCATGTCGCGTGACGATGCGGGGAGGTTCCTGGCCCGGTACGTAGGGGAGTTCGAGATTTACCCGCGCGACCCGTTCGAGTCGCTCGACGTGCCCGGTGTGGGCGGGCTCATGCGCATCGCAGTGGAGAAAGGCCGCCAAGTGAATCCGAAACTGAAGATCGGAATTTGTGGGGAGCACGGGGGCGACCCGGCAACAGTGAAGTTTTGCCACTACTTGCAGCTAGACTACGTCTCGTGCTCGCCGTACCGGGTTCCCATCGCCCGCCTCGCGGCTGCTCACGCTGCCCTAGCCGCGAGCCAAGCAGCACACGGCGACTAGCGAACCGCCCGGCGTTGGCGAAGCGGAGCATGTGCCGGTATGACGCCCCGATCCGCAGCGCCTCCTCCGCGTAACGCTGGAGTCGAGCGCGCCGGGCTCCCTGTGCGCGGCTCCACCCGCGTCGTGGGAATCATCGGCGACCCGGTGGCCCATTCGCTTTCTCCTGCAATGCACAACGCCGCATTCTCGGCACTGGCAATGGACTGGGTGTACGTTCCGTTCCCTGTCGCCCCCACGTCGCTCGGCCAGGCGATCCGCGGCCTCCGTGCGCTTGGCATTGCCGGTGTGAATGTAACCGTACCGCACAAAGAAGCCGTGCTGCGATACTTGGACGGCTCGAGCGAACTTGCTCGGCGGGTGGGTGCAGTGAACACCATCGTACATCGCAGCGGGCAGCTTTGGGGGGAGAATACGGACGTTTATGGCGTCCGCCAGGCCTTGCGTGCGGTACGATTGCGGGGTGCTTCCGCGATGGTCGTTGGTGCCGGGGGAGCTGCCCGAGCGGTACTGGTCGCGTTGGAACAAGCCGGCGTGCGGCGCGTGATTCTGGCTAACCGCACCGTCGCCCGCGCCCGACGAGTTGCACGCCAGCTCGGAACTCCGACGTTTTCCATTGACGTTCACGATCTCGGCGCGCTCGAGGATCCTCGACTGCTCGCACACGTGCGGCTTGTCGTAAACACGACGTCCGTGGGTTTGCACGGCGAGGGCTTTTTCCCCCTGAACATGGATGCCACGCCTGCAGAGTGCGTGTTTTTCGACCTCGTGTACGGCCGCCGCACCGAATTTCTCGGACGCGCACAAGCGGCGGGGCGACTCACGATCGACGGTACGGAAATGCTCCTTTACCAAGGGGCGGCGGCGTTCCGGTTATGGACCGGTCGCCGCCCGCCCGTCGAAGTCATGCGCGATGCGCTGACCATGGCCCTAAAAGGGCAGCGCGCCAAAAGCTAAGCGGCATCGATCACGGGTGCCGTTTGCTTGGCGTTGAGCCCCGGGGCTGTTTGCGCGGGCGACGCGGTGCGTCGTGCTCGTCCCCCTGTACCACGAGGCACCACGGGCGAGCAGCCGGCTCGCCCCTACACGTTCATGGTCGTGCTATTGCCCATGTCGGCGCGCTGGGAACGCCCGCCACCCGCATCCAACATCCAGTTTGTTTGGGCCTACTGGGGGCAACCGGCGAGCGCATGGGTTACGGCAAGCAGGATCTCGTCGATCGTAATGGTTCCATCGGTATCGCGATCCATGGCGGCGCAGCGACTCACCGCCTCTTCGCCGAGCGCCGCGCGCACACCCAGCACCACCTCGTCCACGGTGACCACCCCGTCGCCATTGCAGTCGCCAACACAAACCGGCGGAGGCGCTCCCGCGACCTCCACGATCATCTCCCGTGGCCAGCCGACGTTGCCCGCCTCGTCGCGCAATCGGGCTTTGACAATGGTTTGACCGGGACGAAAAGCCCACGGTGCAGAGATCACGGCACAAAACTGCACATTGCTTCCCGGGGCAACGAAATGAAAACTCCCGTCGGGAAACGAGGTGCATGCAAACTCGGGGTCCGAACGGCCAAGCGGGTTGCCGGTACCATCGTCCACCCGGCAGCCAAAGTCGTTCGCCGCGCGAATGATGCCCGGCTGGTCGAGAAACTCCAGCGTTGGCGACGCAGGAACACCACCGAGGTTCGGGCGACGCACATCGCAGAGCGCGGGGTTTCCGTCGCCGAGTGGCCGAGATACCAGAACTTGCAAGTCGGGCCACGAGGTGTCCCCGCCCTCCACGGCGCGAGAAGCGGTCAAGCCTGGAGGCACGCCGTTTCGGCCTTGCTTCCCCTCGATCACGAGGATGAATCCGGAGCCGTGGTCGAGTCGGTAGATCGGGCGGCCTTCGGCGTCGTAATCGTCGGGCCGAATCGGTGACCCGCTTGCCGAGGCCAAACCCAAGTACGTGATCTCGGGTCCGGAGGGACACGCAGGGCTGTCGAACGCAAGCCAGTACACGCCGGCCTCGGCCTTGCCACAAGCGCTCACCAGAACTGTGTACTGGCCGGTCACCGGCGCCCGCAGGGAGAGCTGCCCTCCGCACGAGTCGCCACGGCCCAGGGGCCTCCCGTCGGGCCCGAACAACCGCAACCGCATGCGCTGCTCCCCTGCTCGGGGCAATCCGCGCCCTGCCCAGACATCGATGGAGTCGCCAGCGCGCGCGAGGAAAGAATATGCCTGCGTCTCCCCGGCGACACCAAAGCGGCGCACGAAGGGCACACTGCCGCACGGCAACGGCTTGGCGCAATTCGCCGGCCCGGCGGAAACCACGGAGGCGGTGATCACGAACTGGCCCGTGTCGCGCCCGATGCAATCCGACACCTTGGCCTCGATGTCCTCGCCAGGGCGCACCCGCACAGCGGCCGAACCGTTGCACGTTGCTGCATCCCCTACGCGCAATTTGAGCAAGTCGAGCGTGCCCGAGCTGTCGGCCACGTCGATCACGACCGTGGCGGCTACGCCGGACAGATTCCGCAACTGAAATTCTTGCTCCCGCTCGTCGCGGCCCAAAAAGCCCAAAGCCGGCTGCCCGCACTGGAGCAAGACCACATCGTCCGCCGCTGCTGGAGGTTGTGCGGCTGCCAGCAGGACAAACCCGAAGGCTACTGCCACCGACCACCGCTGTACGTGCAGGCAAAGTCGCCCGCATTTCTGACTCAACGGAACGCGTCCTGCTCGACCCATCCTACCGTGCCATCAGGCAGCGACACCCGATACCATTCTCGCTCCTCGCTTCCAATTGTGACCGTATCGCCTCGGCGCAAGGTAGCCACCACCTCGGCTCGCGGGTGGGGCTCTTTGCGAACCACCGCTGTGCGCGCGGAAACCTCGAGGGTATTGCGCACCGCGATCGCCCGCGTCGTCCGCTCGCTCGCATCGGAACTAGGCCACGGCCGAACTTGCACTCCCACTACGAGAAGGAGTCCAGCCGCCAGGGCCAAAGGCCACGACCACCTGGGGGGAATCGGCAGGCGAGCACGCCGCGCAGTTTGCAGCGCTGGCGCGCCGCCCGCCGATGTAGCAGCCGCACGGTGGGGGGTGGCCGCTACCTTTTCGGCTACCTCGCGTGGCACGGGCGCCAAGCAATCGCTGACCACCTGCAGGCGGTGCTTCGCCAGCGCCAAGGCAGCGATGCACGCATCGCAGCTCGCGAGGTGCTGTTCCATTTCGGCTGTACCTGGCCCGTCGAGCAGGCGCAAACCGTAAGCCAACAACAACTCTTCGTCTGGGCATTCGTGTGCAATCGTTTCGTTCATTTTTCGGCTCCTCGATTGGGGTCGCGCGGCAAGGCGGCCAATCCACCGAGATGACGGGCTACCTCTTTGCGCACGCGCAAAATCTGCGAGGCAACGTTGCCCACCGTGGTCCCCAACAGTCGGGCAATTTCCTTGTACGGCGCGGTCACCTTGCGGGCCTGCAACTGCTGGCGCAAGCGCTCGCGCTGGTTTTCGCGCCACACCAACTTGCGCTCCAGTTCCCGACATTCCGCATGCACACGCTCGGCAGCGGCCGTACCGGGAGCCAGCCGGGCAGCATCCGCACGCAGCCGAGCGAGCCGGCGGTGGTACAAACGAATCCAGCCTTGTACCGACTCGAGTTGGTCGTCGAGACGGCGCAGCGTGGCTTCGCGTTGCCGCACGAGGCCGCGTAAGCGCTCGACCGCGTCGATCACTTCGGCAATGCTCTTTCCGCTTGCTCGCGCCAAAGAACGAATCTCCTCGGGCGTAAAGTCCGCGTCTTCCACGTGGAGCAGCTTCAACAACAGCGCCTTTTGTGGCGAGAGTTCTCGCAAGGCCTGCTCCCACGACCGGCGCGCCTCGAAGGAGGCACCGTCGGGTTCCTGCTGCGCAATGGCACGGTGCAGCTCGGCCTCGCTCACGGCGTCGAGCGAAATCGTTTCCGCCGCGCGTTCCGCGCGTTTCCACTCGAGGACCAGGTGGTCCAACACGAAACCCGCCAAGTAACTGCGCAACGGCACTCTTCCGGCGTACGTGCGCAACCGTCGGAACAAGCGGCCGCCCTCGAACACGAACACGTAGAAATCGCCGGCTTGGTCCGCTGGCAGCCGATACGCGCGCAAGGGAAAGTTGTAAATCAGTTCGCCGAACTTCTCCTGAAATTCCCGAATCGCCTGCGCGTTCCCATCCAGGCACCGCTGCACCAAGGCGCGGTCCTCCTCGGCACCGATTTGTTCCGGCATCACCGTCCCACCGTCTAGCCCCGCACGGCGAGCGCGCAACGCCTCGCGGGCGCGCGATCTCGGCTCGGAAGCGAGCGAAGATTCGCGTTGCAACGCCATGTTTTGCGTGCTTAGCATGAGCGCTCCCTTGCAGGTCTCGTCAAACTGGCGGAACGATAGGATGCGACAAACGCGCCTTTTATTGCTTGGGGACGCGCCGCCAGTGCAATTTTCTTCATATTCCTCTCGCCTGCTGTGGTTTGGCTCAGGCTGGCGAACCGTCGTTCGGCGGTGGTTTGCGGGCTCGCAGCCGCGGATTCCTCGAGCAGGTTGGTCTGCCTTGTCGTTTGTCGTGGTTTGGTTGCTCTGCCAAGTCGGATCGCTCCCACCGGCGGGACCGGTGAAGACACAGGCCCAAACCGTGGCAGCATCGCCGCCCGGGGAGCTTTGGCTACTAGCCATTGGCGTGAGCCGGTACGCCCAGCCCGAGCTGCGTCTTCGTTTTGCCGCGGCGGACGCGCGGGCCATCGCGGCTGCCCTCGAGCGGCAAGCTGGCGGGAGTCTCTATCGGACCGTGCACACTCGGGTGTTGCTCGACGAGGAAGTCACCCGCGAAGCCATCATCGAGAGTATGACGCAGTTCCTCGGGAGTGCCCGGCCGAACGACGTTGCCGTGCTGTTCCTTGCAGGGCATGGAGTGCAAGACCGCTCCACGGGCAGCTACTACTTTTTGCCAGCCCCGGCGACAACGACGAATTACGCCAGCGCCGGGCTCCGCATGACCGACCTGGACGAGATGCTACGGGTCGTGCGGCGCAGCGCTCGCGCGGTGTTGGTCATGCTCGACACGTGCCACGCCGGTGCCTTGCGAGCAGCCTCGCCCCACCTCGAAGCACTCGACGACCCCGCGGCACGACTGAACACTGGCGAGGGCTTCTTCTTGCTCGCAGCAAGCAAACCTGGGGAGGAGTCGGAGGAGCGCACCGACTTGCAACAGGGCGTGTTCACGTACGCGATTCTCCAAGGTCTTGCCGGTGCTGCGGATATCGACGGCAATCGCGAAATCACCGTGACCGAACTGTTCGGCTACGTGACCCGAACGGTGGCGAGCCTCACCAACGGGCGGCAGCACCCGTATTCCAAGGTGGAGGGCAGCGACTTCACGTTTGCTGCTGTGCGCTTGGGTTCCGCCGCTCTGCCTACACCTGCGCGCACGGGTGCAGGGAGCTCACCAGACCCATTCGCCAGCCAAGCGGCGAGCAACTCCGTGGCGGTGCTCACCTTTCAGAATCTCCGTTCCGACCCCCAGCACGATTGGGTCGGGGTCGCCTTGCGCACGGCGTTCAACACCGAACTCAGCAAAGTCAAAGCGCTACAAGTGTACGCACCCGAGCTGATCGACCGTGCCCTCGCGCAGCGCTCGGGAGATTTGCTCGGCGTGGCGCGACAGCTCGGGATCGAGCGACTCGTGACCGGGTCGTTCAGCATCGTCGGCAACGAAATCCGCATCGATGCGCACATCGTCTACAGCCGTTCTGGCTTGCAGGAAGGATCCGATAGCGTTCAAGGATCGCTGGACGATTTTTTTACCCTGCAGCGGCAGCTCGTGTTCAGCTTGCTGCGTCGAATGCACATTGCCGTCCCTGCGGACACTGGCAGCGGAAGCGAAAAGAGCAACCTCGACGCTCTGCGGTTGCTGCTCGAAAGCGAAGGCGAACTCGAGCCTCGGCCCTCTCCGGCGCGTCCGGCCACCCCCACGGCACCGCGGCGGCTTCCGCGCAAGAGTTCCCTGTGGCAACAACCGTGGCGTGTGTTCGAACTTGCCGCTCCTGCTTGGGCGGAGGAAACGCCCGCGCCCCCACTGCACGAAGCGCTTGCCGTTCTCGAACAGTACCGCCGCGCGCTATCGGCTAAGGATCTCGAAGCCTTTGCGCGCTTGTACGTCGACTTCCCCGCCGATCGGCGAGCGACCCTGGCCCGATATCTGGACAATGCCGCGGATCTTCAGGTGGAAATCGAGGACGTGTGGGCGGAGCGCCAAGGCGAGGAGCTGGTCGTGTCGTTCCTGAGGAGAGACAAATTTGTGGACCGCCAAACGGGGAAGCCGGTTACTTTGGAAGTGCGGCTCACCCGCCGCTTGGTGTTCACGCCGCGAGGGTGGCTCATTGCGGGCAAGCCGTGAACGAGACACAGGGATGCTCTTTCGCTCGGTAAGCGCGTTGCGGGCCACGGTCGGCTTCCCCGTCCCAAGTTGGGGACTTGCGCGACGCACCGCTTGCTTGACGTTCCTTGCCTGGTTCGTTGCCCTGGCCGGTTCCGCCCGCGCGCAACCGTTGGGCGAGCGCATCCCTCAGCTCTTCGGGGGAGTGTTCCGCACATCCATTACGCCGCGGGCCTTCAACGACGTGCAACAGCCCCGAGTGGCCGATCAGTTTCGGGCACTTTCGGCAGCACTGGCAACCGCGCGCGCGCAAGTGCCGCCGCCTTCGGCAACCGGAGCCTTTCGCTTCGAGTTCGACGACGCTTCCGAGAGTTACGTGCGGCGGTCGCAAAGTCTGGGGCCGAACTTGGCGGAACGTGCAACGACGCTAGGCGAGGGAACCATTTCGCTCGGATTTTCGTACACGCGGATTGACTTCGACACCTTGGAGGGAACCTCGCTGCGACACCTGCACTCAGCTCAACCAGCGCTCTCCGCTGGCTTTCTGGCGGAGCTGCCCGACGAGGATCGTATGCGCGCGGAAGATAACATTCTCGAGACGAACCTCGCCCTCCGACTCGGCTTCGACCTGTGGTTTCTGACTGCCGCATATGGCCTCACGGACAACATCGATGTGAGCCTCAGCTTGTCGTTCGCCCGCGCACGGATGCGTGCGGATGCAACGGCGGTCATTCGCGACCCGCACAACGACGGAGGTGCCTTCTTCACGGTGGATCAAAAAGGGGTTGTCGTAGACAACCTCGGCTCGTGTCCGGGCGAGTTCCTGTGCGCGCGCGATGGCTTCGACGCCAGCGCGTTTGGTACTGGCGACGTGTATCTCCGAACCAAATGGCACCTCGGAAACTTCGCTTGGGCCAACGTCGCTTTGGCCCAAGTGACGACGTTGCCGACCGGTCGTGCGGCGGATTTGCTTGGCTTTCACGACCCCACGTTGACGCCTTGGCTGATCCTCTCGAAGCAACTTGGCAACTGGGAGCCGCACCTCAATCTCGGCTACGCCCTCCGCAGCCGGCGCGATGTGAGCCAGGCCCAATGGGTGGCTGGCACCGATTGGATGGCGGCGCCGTGGCTCACATTGGCCGCTGACGTGCTGGGGTTCCACGACGACTGGCGCGACGGCGTGAACGACAACGTGATTCAAAGCGCCCTTGGCTTCAAGCTCAACCCTTTCGGCCAATGGGTTGCAGCCGGCAACGTGCAGCTGCCGCTCAATCGCGATGGCCTCCGCGCGGACGTGATTTACTCCGTACAACTCGAGTACGCGTTCTGACCGCCCGTCGTACGCGCGGTTTCGGCGCCATTCATGCACGCGGCCACGCGTGCGCGGCCTCCCCACGACGCTCGACTCCAGAATCAACGGAACGGGGTGACACGTTGGAAACTCGCCTCTGGCCCCGTGTGGCGCGACGGATCGGGCTCGGACTTGCGCCTGCCCGAACTGCTTGCGTCACAAGGCTCGAACTCGCTAACGGTACTCAGTGGTCGTTCTGGAGGAACGCGCAAATATGATCATCGTGATGAAGGCTGACCTCGAACCCGATTCGCCCGCCGTTCAAGAGGTAGTGAAACTTGCAGAGCGCTACCCCAACGTGCGCGCCGAGGTCCGCCGGATCCAAGGCGCCACACGCGTGCTTACGGAAGTGTACTTGCTCGGTCCCACCACCTCCGTGCCCGTGGAGCCGTTCGAGGAAATGGAAGCGGTGGAGAAAGTCATCCGCATTCGGGAGCGCTACCGCGCCATCGGGCGGCACGAAGGACAAGCAGAGGTCGTGGGCTTCGAATACAATGGAATCCGTTTCACCCAGGATACGTTCCACGTATTCGCTGGGCTTTGTGCTGTAGACACACGGGAGAACGTGGAAGCGATGTTTCGCGCCCTGCGGGACGTCGGTCTCACGACGACCCGAGCTGGCGCGTACAAGCCGCGCACGAGCCCCTACGACTTTCAGGGTCACGGAAAACATTGCTTGCCCTACGTCTTCGAGCTGGCCGGCAAGTACGGCATCAAAATCATCGCGATGGAGGTGACTCACGAGTCGCACGTCGACGAAATCCGCAACGCGTTAGCGGCAGCGGGAAACCCGACCGGGGTCATGCTGCAAATTGGAACTCGGAACGCGCAAAATTTCGAGCTGCTGAAGGCTGTGGGGCAGCAGCAGGATTTCCCCATTTTGTTCAAACGCGGCATGGGCATCACCCTCGACGAGTCGCTGAACGCTTGCGAATACTTGGCGACCGCTGGGAACCATCGCATTGTATTTTGCTTGCGCGGGATGAAAACCCACCTTGGCGACCCGCATCGGAACTTCGTGGATTTTGCCCACGTACCTGTGGTCAAGCGGCTCACCCGGTTGCCGGTGTGCATCGATCCTTCTCACTCCGTGGGCAAGAAGACGATGGCGCCCGACGGCATCTTGGACATCGCACACGTCACCGCGCAGGGAATCATCGCCGGGGCGAACATGGTGCTCGTGGATTTTCACCCCCGCCCAGAAGAAGCCTTGTGCGATGGTCCGCAAGCCCTGTTGCTTTCCGAGCTGGAGCCGTTCCTGCGCGACGTGGAACTTGTGCGCAAGGCCTATCTGGAGCGGCAACGGATCTACGCACCGAGCGAATCGGAAACCCGAGCAACTGCGACAGGTTGAAGAGCAATACGGCGGGTCTCCCTCCTGCGCCGAAAACGGCGGGGGAACGGAAGCGAGGGTGTTCGCCCCGCCGTACCTCGAGCGCAGGCAGTTACTCGGCTGCGCGCCGTTACGGCCGCTTCCGGGTGCCCGGGCGTAGCGGCACCACTTGCGGTTTTCCGAGCGGCTGCTTCCGCTGCTCCTCCTCTACACGTTTCCCCTGCTTCTCGGGGTCCGGCAACGGCACCACCATGCTCCAACGCCGCTGATCCTTGAGCCATTTGCCTCGAACCAACAACCGCATCCGCTCCTCCTCCAAAGAAAACTGGGGAGTAGGGACGGCAAGCCGCGTGCCACGGTGGCGCCTGCACACACGCCGTTTCACGCAGCGCACAGTGCACAAGTTCGTTCAGCCGGCATGCACACATTTGCACGCGGCACGGGGCAAGGATCGGTTCTGTACACCTCTATCGATGATTCTTGCCCTCCCGGCGGCGGACGCTCCTCGACGGGTTCCACTCGAGGCGACCAGTATGGTACACGAGAAGGGCTGACGACGGGTCCATGGAGTTCGCAAAGGAAAGCCGCGTTCGGTATCCCGCTCCGTTGCTGCTCGAGACGATGATCGAGCGCATGGAGGCAATCGTTCCGTTTCTGCCGAACATCGAGGCAATCGAAACCCTCGAAAAGAAGAAGCGGCGCGACGGATGTTGGGAGATTTTGCGCCGCTGGCATGCCAAGGTCGATCGCGTGCCCGCGGTGGTGCGGCCGTTTCTCTCGGAAGAAATGTACCAGTGGTTCGACCATGCCCTCTGGGTGCCGCGGGAGTACAAGGTCGAATGGCGTCAGGAGCCCGTGTATCGTGCCGCGAGCAACTTGTACGAATGTCACGGTACGAACTTTTTCCTGCCTGCGCCCGAGGACCCCGAGCACACGAGTTGCGTGCGGATCACAGGTTCGTTGCAGGTGTACCCTGAGCGCCTGCCCGGCGTGCCTGCGTTCCTGGCGCGCCGTGTAGCCCCCCAAGTCGAGGCCTTCCTCATCCGTATGATCGAGCCGAACCTCACCGAGCTCGCAAAGGGCTTAGAAGAGTATCTGGACTCTCAGCGTGCCGGCCGGCGGCGGCGCCGCTCATGAAGAAGGGTTTCCGTTCCCTGTCGAGTCGACCTGCTGTCGTCGGCGTTGCCAACGCTCGAAACTCGCGAGGAACAAGATGACACAGGCTTGCACCACATACACCACGACCGAAGACACTCCGGCCACGCGTTGCATGGCGTTCGACCCCGCATCGAGAGCGCCGAAAAACAACGCAGCGAACACGACGCCCACAGGCGAGAGGCGGCCAAGCAACCCGACGGCGATCGCTGTGTATCCCCATCCTGGAGAGAAGCGCTCGTAAACGCGACGCGTAATGCCGCTGAGTTCCACGCCCCCAGCCAGTCCTGCAAGCGCCCCACTCAGCACGAACGCCCAAAACAGCCTGCGGGCAACCGGAATACCTGCCAAGCGCGCGGCCGCAGGGTTGAGCCCAGCCGCCCGCAGTTCGTATCCCGGGCGCCACAAAAAAAGTCCCGCGTGCGCCATGGCTGCAGCGAGAAGCGCTACGACCAGCCCCAAGTGGACCCGGTACGGTGCCCAACGAGGCAGCAAAAATTCAGCGGGGAGCGCTTCGGTTTGGGGATAGCGCCCACTTGCTTCCATCAGTGGCCCCTGCACGAGGTAGCTTACCAGCGCTGCGGCGATGAAGTTCAGCATGATCGTGGCGATCACCTCGTTCACGGCGCGTGTCAGCTTGAGCACTGCAGGAATCATGGCCCACAGAGCGCCGCCAACGGCGGCAACGATAAGGGCAAGTACGAGGGCAATGGGCCTCGGCAGGCTCGTGCCCACCAGTTGGGCCAGCGCGGCGACACCCACCGCGCCAACGAGAAGCTGGCCTTCCGCGCCGATGTTCCACACCCCGGCACGAAACGAGAGCGCGACCGCAAGTCCGGTAAACACCAGCGGGCACGCTTTTACGGCCACCTCCGCCACGCTGTCGCGACTACCAAAGGCCCCTTCGAGCAAAGCGGCAAACGCGAGCGATGGGCTGTGTCCACTTGCCCACACCACCAGAGCGCTCACCGCCAGCGCCAGGACAACAGCGAGCAGCGACGGCAAGAACTTGCTTGCCTCATCCCGCATGGTTTCCAGCACCACTCGCTTCCAATCCAGCCATCAGCGCTCCGAGTTTCGCTGGGTCCCAAGGGGGCGGCAAACTTTCGCTCAACCGACCTCGATACAACACAGCCACGCGGTCGCTCAGGGCAACAATTTCATCGAGGTCCGTGGAAATGAGCACCGCGGCTGCCCCCTGGCTTACGGCCTCGGTAATGGCGGCGTACACAAACTGCGTGGCAGCAAAGTCGAGGCCGCGCGTTGGGTTCACGGCCACCAGCACCCGTGGTTCTGCCGCAAGCTCGCGCGCGAGAATCGTGCGCTGTTGGTTGCCTCCCGACAACGTAGCAACAGGGGCGTCGAGAGCACCGGCCCGGATGCCGTACTTTTCCACCAGTTGCTGGCCGTACTCGCGCGCCTGTGCCCAATCGATCCTTCCCCCTCGTCGCGTGAACTTACCCAGCACTCGATCGTGCAACAGCAGGTTCTCGAGAACGGTCATTTCCAGCACCAACCCCTCACGGCGTCGGTCGGGAGGCACCAATCCCAAACCCGCGCTCAAGGCGTCCTTCGGGTTCCGTGCGACCGTGGTCTTCCCGGCCACGCATAGTTGGCCGGAGGTTGGCGGACGCAACCCCGCCAGGACCTCGAAGAGTTCCCGCTGACCGTTGCCATCCACCCCAGCGATTCCCAACACCTCGCCGGCGTGCAACGTAAAGGAAATGTCGCGCAACGAGGTACCGCTCGGCGCAGGCTCGCACGTCACCCGACGCAGCGCGAGCACTTCGCCGCCTCGGGAAGCCGGTGGTTTGCTCCAGCCGAGCGTGAATTGCCCCACCATCGCCCGGGCAAGGTCCGCCAAATCGGCTACTGGTGCGCGCATCTCGGCGACGACGCGCCCCTGGCGCAGCACCGTAATGCGGTCGGCAATTTCCTGCACTTCTGCGAGCTTGTGGGTGATGAACAAGACCGCTCGCCCTTGAGTTCTCAGTTGCCGCACCATGGCGAACAGTTGCTGAGTTTCCTGCGGCGTCAGCACCGCAGTGGGCTCGTCGAGAATGAGCACGCGGCTTGCGCGCCGGAGGGCTTTGAGGATTTCCAGTCGTTGCCGGGTGCCAACGGGCAAATCGCCCAGCCGCGTGTGCAAAGGCGGCAACTCCAGGCCCAGCTCCTGTGCCCAAGCCCGGACACGCACTGCGAGCTCGGCGGGTCGCAGCCGCCATTCGCCCGGTTCGGCGAAACTCAGCGCCAAATTTTCGGCCACGGTCAAGGAATCCACCAAGGCAAAGTGCTGGTGCACCATGCCAATGCCTGCAGCACGCGCGTCCGCCGGAGACCGGAAGTCGACCCGCTGCCCGTCGATCCATACTTCGCCAGCGTCCGGCACTTCTTCGCCTGCGAAGATGCGCATGAGCGTGGTCTTGCCCGCACCATTCTCGCCCAGAACCGCATGCACTTCGCCCGCAAAGCACTGCAAGCTCACGTCGGCGAGCGCCTGCACCGTCCCGTATCGTTTGGAAATCCGGCGTGCGGCCAACACGACCGAAACGCCATCGGATGCCGCGCCTGGCGTCGACGCTGCCTGAACGGGGCGCTCCATATACCGCCGCGTCAGAACTCCACGGTTGGCACCTGGAGCTTGCCGGCCACGATTGCCGCACGCGCGTCAGCCAGTCGCTGCTTGACCTCTGCAGGAATCAGATGCTCGAGCCGGGGATTCAGGACCAAATCGACGACGCCGTCCTTCATTCCCTTGCGCTCGATCTTGCCCTCGAACTTCCCTTCCTTCACTTCGCGGGCAATTTGCACGAACGCCCGCGGGATATCGATCGTAGCGCTGGCAATCACCACGTCCGGAGCCACGTCGTTTTGGTTTTTGTTCGCACCAAAGGCGAGCACCTGTTTTTCCTGTGCAGCTCGGAACACGCCTAGCCCTGCCGCATCGGCATTGTGGAACAGGAAATCCGCTCCCTGCTGGATGAGCGCGAGGCTCGCGGCCTTGGCTGCGCCCACGTCTTCCCAATTCCCGATGTACACCGTGGTCACCTGAAAATCGGGGCGGACCGACTTGGCGCCTGCCTCGAATGCCACGATGGTGCTCTTCACGGATGGGATCTCGATTCCGCCCACGGCCCCAGCCTTGCCCGTTTTTGACAACGACGCTGCCAGAATCCCTTCCAAGTACGTGGCCTCTTCCAATAGGAAACGGATGGGCGCAACGTTTTTCCGCACGGTATTTCCCGAAGTGGTGATGAACACCGTTCCAGGAAAATCCGGAGCTACCGCAGCCGCCGCTTCTTGGAACTCGAAGCCGTGGCCAAAGATCAGGTGGTAGCCGCGACGGGCAAAGTCGCGAAAACCCTCCTCGAACTCCGCTGGCGTTTTGGTTTGGATTTGCGCCACCTCGGCGCCAAGCTGATCGCGGATCGCAAGAAGTCCCTCGTACGCCAGCGCGTTCCATCCTGCATCGCTGACCGGGCCAGGGCTTAGCAGCGCGACTTTGAACGGCTTCTTTTCCTGCCCTGGCGCAAGCCCTGCGACCGCAACCGCCAACAAGCCGGCAAGCCAAGGCAGCCAAGAGTTCTTCATGCCCGCGGCTATAGCCAAGCACTTTTCGCACGCGCAACTATTTGACCCGCGCTTGTTCGTTCGCCAGCATGGAACGGATGTTCTCCGCATTTCTTGCCACTTTTCTTCTTCTGGCTACGCACACATCCGCCGCGAACCGCGACCCGCTCGTGGTCGCGGCAACCCTGTTTGCTCCCGCAAGTTGGCTGCAAACACTCGTGGGTACCGAAGCACAGGTAGTGGTGTTGCTCCCCCCAGGAGCGAACCCGCACACGTTCGAGCCACTGCCTGCGCAAGTGCGCTCGCTCCGCGAAGCAACACTGCTCGTGCAAATTGGCGCTGGTCTCGACGAATGGGCCGCCAAGCTCACACGGGTCGCCGAGCGACCGATCCGTGTGTGGACATTGGCAGAGCACGTACCTCTGCTGCCGCTCGACGAACACGAGCACGGCCGAGACCCGCACTTCTGGCTCGATCCAATTTTGGTCCGGGACCATGCGGTACCCGCATTGGTCGCCGCGCTCAGCGAGCTCGACCCTACGCGTGCAGAGGCGTTCCGGGCCCGGGGAGAACAGTTGCGTGCAGAACTCACGCAGCTCGATGCCCGGCTGCAGCACCTCCTCGCCCCAGTGCGCGGCCGAGCATACGTTGCTGTCCACTCCGCGTGGCGTTACTTCGCCCGTCGCTATGGGTTGGTGGAAGCAGGAAGCGTGGAACCAATACCGGGGCGAGAACCGTCGGCCAAGGAGTTGATTCAGCTCGTGGAAAGCATCCGCCGCACCGGGGCGAGGGCGCTGGTGGTAGAGCCGTACTCCTTTTCGCGCACGGCCGAACAGCTTGCCGCCGAAACGCAGCTTCGGCTCGTGACGATCGATCCGTTCGGCTCGGGGGCGTTGATCGGCGGATACACTCGTTTGCTCGAAGCGAACGCGCACGCATTTGTGGAGGCGTTGCAATGAGCGAGGACACCTCATTGGTTGTCGAAACCCGGGACCTCGAAGTTCGCCTCGACGGGCGGCGCGTGCTTTGGGACATCGACCTGGCCATTCCACCTGGCCGCTTTGTGGGCATTATCGGCCCCAACGGCGCCGGCAAGACGACCCTGTTGCGCGTGCTACTCGGGCTCGTTCCAGCGAGCAGCGGCGTGGTGCGTGTGTTCGGCTTTCCGCCCCTCGAAGCGCGCCGGCGAGGGCTTCGCGTCGGGTACGTGCCCCAACGGCCCATGTTCGATCCGTATTTCCCGGTGTCCGTGTGGGACGTGGTGTTCATGGGCCGCGTACCGCGGATTGGCTGGTTCCGTTGGGGCGGAGCCGACGACCGTGCTCAGGTAGCCCGCGCGATTGCTCTCGTGGGCATGAAAGGCCACGAGCACCAGCGGCTATCGGAACTCTCGGGAGGCGAGCAGCAGCGCGTGTTTCTTGCGCGTGCCCTGGCTAGCGAAGCGCGCTTGCTCCTGCTCGACGAAGCGACTACGGGCCTCGACTTGCCGGCCCAGCACGAGCTGTACGCGTTATTGCAGCAGTTGCGCCGTGAACTGGGGCTCACGATTGTGGCGGTCTCCCACGACCTCATGGAGCTGGCCGCGCACGCCGATGAACTCGTGTGCATCAACGGCACGACACACATTCACGGCAACCCGCAGGTCGTGCTGCACAGCCACGAATTGCGCGAGGCTTACCGGTGCGAGTTCGATTTTCTCTATGCAGACCGCAGCCAGGCTGCGGCAAGTGTGCACAGGGCGGGAGAATGACCGACTGGCTTACGTACGGGTTTTTGCAGCGCGCCTTGTTGGCTGGGCTCGTGGCGTCCTGCCTGTGCGGTGTCCTGGGATTTTTCGTCGTCTTGCGGCGCCTGTCGTTCATTGGCGTTGGGATTTCCCATTCCGCTCTGGGAGGAGTGGCGCTCGGGGTTCTGCTCGGCATCGAACCCGTGGTTGCAGCGGCGGTTTTTGCCGCGTTGGTCGCGTGGTCGATTGGCTGGCTCGGCACAGCTGCCCGCCTCCACGAAGACACCGCGATCGGGGTGATGTTCTCGGCGGCGATGGCACTGGGGGTGATCTTGCTGAGCTTTTCCACTCAGTACCAAAGCGACTTGTTGAGCTACCTCTTCGGGAACATCCTCGCAGTGTCGCGCAGCGATGTCTGGCTGCTCGTGGGTATGGCCGCTGTCGTTTTGGCAGGCACCGCTCTGGTTTTCAAAGAACTCCTGTTCGCTGCCTTTGATGAAGAGGTGGCGCGGGCCAGCGGCTTGCCTGTACAACTCTTGGACTATTTGCTCCTCACCGCGCTGGCGCTCACGGTCGTTGTCGCGATGCGGGTCGTTGGCCTCGTGCTCGTCGAGGCCTTGTTGGTGATTCCCGCAGCTGCGGCCTACCAGCTAGCCCGCGGCTACAAAGGGATGCTCGCTTGGGCAGTCGCGCTCGCAAGCGGCGGAACCGTACTCGGCCTGGTCAGCTCGTACCAGTGGAACACACCCGCCGGAGCCACGATCGTGGTGGTGCAAACCGTTCTGTTCTTGCTCGCACTCGCTAGCCGCCGCTTGCGCGACACACACGCGCGGCGCTGAGACGGCGATCGCGCTCGCGATCCGAACGCTTGCCGCCGGATCCGTGTTGCGTCCGCGCGGCGCGCGGCTACTCGCGGAAGCCTGCAGCGGCCGCAAACGCATGCCGCAGCTCGTCGTACGAGTAAGCCACACGGAACTGAGGGAACTCGCCAGCGATTTTCTCAGGCGGTCGGAACAAAATCCCGTGGTCGGCCTCGCTGAGCATACTGATGTCGTTGTACGAGTCGCCCGCAGCCACCACGTCGAAGTTCAGCAGCTTCAAGGCCATCACCGCCTTGCGCTTGCCATCGCGGATCCGGATCCGGTAATCGCGCACGCGGCCCTCGGCATCCACCACGAGAGAGTTACAAAACAACGTGGGGTAGCCGAGTTTCGCCATCAGCGGGCGGGCGAACTCGTCGAACGTGTCCGACAGGATGATCACCTGGAAGCGCGCGCGAAGCCAATCCAGGAAGGCTGGAGCACCTTCGAGTGGGTTCATGCCCGCAATCACGGATTGAATGTCGGCGAGTTTCAACCCGTGCTGGTCGAGGATCTCGAGCCGGCGGCGCATGAGCTTGTCGTAGTCCGGTTCGTCTCGGGTGGTGCGGCGTAGCTCGGCAATCCCCGTCCGCTCCGCCACGTTGATCCAGATCTCTGGCACCAGTACGCCTTCTAGGTCGAGACACGCAATCATATGCGGCGCCGTTAAGAACATCCTTTCGGTGGTTGCAAGAGCGCCGCTCATCCAGCGGGAACTTGCAACGCAAGCTCGGGGTGCCGCGGTTTTAGCGGCCGCCCACCGGTGCGCTCGAGCAATGCCGCCAGGGCAGCGATGGTTGCGGGAACGTCGTTTTCGGCCCAACGGTGCGGATCGGGCGGATTTGCCAAAGAGAAAAAGTGCAGCCAGCGATGCGGCTGCCACACGAGTTGCTTCGACGGGCGACTGACCTCGACGGTCGCACTTGGCACCCCAAAGGCATCGAGGAGGAACAAATCGAGCTGGCCGGCTAGTGTCGACCACGGCTCGGGCACAGGCCGGTAACGGCACCACGTTTGGTGCGCGGGGAACACCGTACGAAACACGTCGAAGATCCGTGCGCACTCCTGCGTGTCGGGCTCCGGGAAAAACACCACGCCCCCAAAACTGTGAAAGTGCAACGCGGCGCAAAATCCTTCGCGCAGACACAGGCGCGCAAGCGCCATACACTCGGGCTCGCTCAACGGCTGCGGTCCGCGGTAGTAAGGCGACCACGTGCGCTCGCTACTGGAATTCCAACCGCGCCGGCCGGGAACAGGCACATACGGGAAGTTCCGATTCGGGTCGACCCCGTTGGCGGTCACCCGCGACCCAGCAAGGCCCACCCAACCCCAGCGCCGCCATACCCGGAGTGCGCCGTCGGGATTCAACAGCGGGACCACGCACACCACTGCTTGTTGCAACAGAAGACGCGCCTCCGGACCACCGCCAAGGAGCCTCTCCACCAATGCGCGCGCCACAAATCCAGCGACGAATTCTGCGGCGTGGATTTGGCCAGTGACCAGCAAGCGCGGCACGCCGGTGCCGCCGGTCGCACTGGATAGGTGGAAGGCAAACAGCGGATGCCCACGCGAGGAAGTACCGATCTCTTCTACTTGGCAGCCGAGCGCACGTGCGCGCTGCGCAAGCTCCACTGTCGCTGTTACGGGATTCGGATAGAAGCGCAACCAGCGGCTGCCCACGCGCTCTCCTGCTCGTTCGGGCATCGACACCGCCCTTACTGCAGGAGCCCCGGAACCGCGAGCGTGAACGGCGCAATGCGTACGTCGAACGCTTCGCCGCTTTCGCTGATCATGCGATAGCTGCCGTGCATGCTGCCCAAGGGCGTCGGCAGCGGGCAACCCGAAGTGTAAGCAAACTCCTGGCCTGGTCTCAGCACGGGCTGTTCCCCCACCACGCCAAGGCCGCGGACTTCCTGCACCTCGCCATGCGCATCGGTGATAATCCAGTGGCGGCTCCATAGCTGTGCGGAAACATCGCCTTCGTTGGTAATACGCACGTGGTAGGCAAAGAACCAACGGCCCTGTTCTGGGTCCGAGTGTTCCGGCAAGAATCGCGATTCCACCCGGACCCGGAAACCACGCGTACACGCCTCGGAGAAAAACGTTTCCGACATGTCGCCGCGCGCCATAGTCTCTGTGGAACCGCTGGTCAACGCGGCCGCGGTGCAGCTTCCCGCACGACCCCGGGACGCCGCCGGCCGCCACAGCCCAAGGCTCACTGGGTGTCGGATCGGCGTGGGGTGGCGCCACCATGCCCTCCGCCGCACGCACACCACTCAAGGCCGTTCCAGAATCCGGTAGAGCAAGCTGGGAGCGCTGGCACCACGCCGGCAAACCGAACAATCAACGAAACACACTCAAAGCCAAAGTGGCGCTCGGCTTCTTTGGCTGCCCTTGACTCGGCAGGAAACTATGCCATCCGAATCGGCCCCAGGTTCGCGCTGCAGGAGGTACGATGACACAGCGTCCCTTTCGAGTGTTAGGAGTGCAACAAATTGCCATTGGTGGGTTGGACAAATCCCGCCTGCGCCAATTGTGGGTGGACTTGTTCGGCCTCGAACTCACCGGCTCTTTTCGCAGCGAGAGCGAAAATGTCGACGAGGACATTTGCACCCTCGGCCAAGGCGCCACGCGCGTAGAGGTCGATCTGATGCAGCCGCTCGATCCGGAAAAACGGCCGAAGGTTCATGAACCGCCACTCAATCACATCGGACTGTGGGTCGACAACCTCCGCGCCGCTGTCGATTGGCTGACCCAAAAAGGCGTGCGCTTTGCCCCAGGAGGCATTCGCAAAGGCGCTGCCGGTTACGATGTGTGCTTCATCCACCCGAAGGGCAACGACGAATTTCCCCTCAGTGGCGAAGGGGTTCTCATCGAGCTGGTGCAAGCTCCACCGGAGGTGATTGCCGCCTTGTCTCCGTCCCGGTAGCTGTCTCGAGCGAACCCCAAGGGAGCGTGCGCCACGCGCGAGCGGAGGTCCGGTTCAGCCGCGCAACCGCTGGATTCTATTCCCCACGAATTTCGCGGCTCGGCTGACCGCGCCGTGCAGCACCCGCAATCCGCGGCGTTGAAAACCGCGGATCCACCCTTCCACTTGCTCCAAACTGACACCTACGGTGGACGCGATGTCTTCCTCGTCCTTGCCCTCGGCAGCAGCCAACAAAACCTGAGCTAACAGCCGCCGCCCTGGGTTCGGGCCGCGGCTCCAGGCAACGAGCAGTCGCTCCATTGCCGGAGTCAGCCGAATGCGCAACTCGCGACCGCGGCGCCAGTAGCGCTCCGGAATATCGTGCCCGCGAAGGATTTGGCGGATCCCTTCGACGCTCACGTCCTCGACAATTCCCTGCTCGATCAAATAACTCCGCAGCCGCCGCAACGACCAACGGGCGTGGCCCAAGCCCAGCGTCCGCGGCGAGGTCTGCGCCAACTGCACAATTTTCGCTCGCACTTCCTCGCTAAAGACAATAGGGCGAGTGGTCCCGGTGGCCGCGTGGGTCAGACCCGCAACCCCTCGCTCGTAAAACCGTAACAGCCGATTCCGCACCGTGTTGGGATGCACACCGACCGTCAGTGCCACTGCGCGAAGCGGCAACCCCTGTGCTCGGGCCAACACGATTTTCGCGTTCCGCGCAACCCCCTCCGGACCGTTTCGAGCAAGCCATTCGAGCTCACGCCGTACCGCTTCCGGCAGGTCGAGTGGCTTGCGAAGCGACTGTTTCGTCATCGATCACACTCCTCCTACCCTACTCTGACCCTGCGCAATACGCATGCTGCGTACTCCAACCCATCGGGGAAGTCAACATCAAAGCAGGGACTGTTGCGCGCTTGGTTGTTGCTGCGGTGGAGCGATCTGGAGCCCCAGTGACTGTTCGCTGGGCAGCACCTGATCGCTCGCTCGCCGAGATACCCGGCAACGTTCCTCTCGTCTTCGCCAAGCTCCGGTACGAAACTCGGCAGAGGAACAACTTGTCAGCGCGCCCTAGCAGCAGAGCCGCGTTCCGAAGCCCGCGCGCAGGGCGGCCCAACGCATTTGCGCGGGGCGCTCGCCTGCATGTTCCGCAAATGGTCCTCTGTGCAGCGCCGGCGGGCCCAGCCACCGCGAGCGCTCGACCGAGGCTGCCCTGCTTTTTCCGGTCATCACAGGTTGGGCAGGAGGTTCCCGGCGCGAACACTGGCACGAGCGCCCGCGAGTGATTACTAACTGTGCCGCTTTCCCACCGGCGCATTTTGTCGTCCGATGGTTTCCTACAAAGTTCCTTCCCGCTTTCGGCTTAGCAGGGTGAACAAGAACGAACGGAAAGGAGGAATCATGCGGATTGCACAAGTTGCCCCGTTGATCGAAAGCGTTCCGCCCAAGCTTTACGGGGGCACGGAGCGGGTGGTTGCGTATCTTACCGAAGCGCTCATCGATATGGGTCATGAGGTCACCCTGTTTGCCAGTGGCGACTCGAACACACGCGCGCGTCTAGTATCGACGTGCCCGCGGGCGTTGCGCCTGGATCCCGCGGTGCGCGATCCGCTTCCGCACACGTTGCTGCTGATCGAACGGGTGCGCCAAATGGCCGACGAGTTCGACATTCTGCACTTTCACGTCGACCTGCTCCATTTCCCGACCTTCCGGGGGTACAAGCATCGCAGTGTCACGACTTTGCATGGGCGGCTGGACCTGCCGGATCTCCTGCCTTTTGCTCGCGAGTTCGACGACATGCCGGTGGTATCGATCTCCGACGCCCAGAGAACTCCCCTCCCGTTCATGAACTGGGTGGCAACCGTTCCGCACGGTCTGCCAAAAGATCTGTTGACCTTTCAGCCCAAGCCAGAGGGGTACTTGGCATTTCTCGGCCGAATTTCCCCGGAAAAAGGCCCGGAGCGAGCCATCCGAATTGCGCGGCGCGCTGGTTTGCCGCTCAAAATTGCCGCGAAAGTAGACCGTGCAGATCAGGCTTACTACGAAGCAGTCGTCCGCCCGATGCTCCGTCAGCCCGGGATCGAGTTTCTCGGGGAAATTCGCGAAGCGGAAAAGTCAGAATTTCTGGGAAACGCCCTTGCTCTGTTGTTCCCCGTAGACTGGCCTGAGCCGTTCGGACTGGTGATGATCGAAGCGATGGCGTGTGGCACGCCTGTGATTGCGTTTCGGCGGGGTTCGGTGCCCGAGGTTCTCGACGACGGGGTTACCGGGTTGATTGTCGACGACGAAGCGCAAGCCGTGCGCGCAATCGAGCGCGCGCAACGTCTCGACCGAAGGGCCATTCGCGCCGTGTTCGAGCGCCGCTTTACCGCAGAGCGCATGGCGGCCGATTACGTTTCGGTGTACCGACGGCTGCTCCAGCACGAGTACAACGGAAAGCTCGAAGAAGCCGCATGAACGAGGCGGATCTCAACGCGCCGACCTTTTACATCCCGGCGCTTGGCTCGGGAGTGGAACGCAGCCGTATTTTGAAACACGGCGACACGTTTGCCGTGTTCGACCTTCTCGGCGACCTTCCTGGCCAACCCCGGAGTGTGGAAGGGATCTACCATCGCGACACCCGCCACCTGCATTACTTGCGGTTGAAACTCGACGGGCGTACCCCGCTGCTGCTCAGTTCACACGTGCAACGCAACAACGCACGCCTGAACGTCGACTTGACGAACCCCGATTACTGGCGCGACGGCCAACTCTTGCTGCCTCGCGATACGGTACACCTCGGGCGCATGAAGTTTTTGTGGGAAAGCGGGGTGTACGAAATCCTCACGCTCAGGAACTTCGCGAACCGCCACCTACGCATCACTGTGGACCTCGAGTTCGGGGCCGACTTCAGCGACATTTTCGAGGTGCGCGGCCTGCGCCGCGAGCAGCGGGGAACGCGCGAGGATCGCGTCGACGGAACCTGCCAAGTCTGGCTCCGCTACCACGGCCTCGACCGACAGACGCGCTTCACGCGGATCGACTTCCACCCGCAGCCTGCGGAACTCACCACTGCCTCGGCACGTTACGTTTTCGAGCTGGCGCCCGCCCAACGCGTGCGCGTCGCCATCGTGGTGCGTTGCGGAAGCGATAGCGGCGAGGTGCCTGCGGCCGCGTCGCTGGCGCGCGGTGTGCGCAAAGCGCACCGCGCCCGTGTGCTTGCCAGCAAGCGCTTTCCAACCATCACCACCGGCGATGAGTTGTTCAACGAGTGGCTGTGCCGGAGCACCGCCGACTTGGTCATGCTCACCACCGACACGCCGTACGGTCCTTACCCCTACGCAGGCATCCCCTGGTTTTCCACGGTGTTCGGGCGCGACGGACTCTTAACGGCGTTCCAAGTTCTCTGGGCGAACCCAGACTATGCTCTTGGCGTGTTGCGGTTCCTCGCAGCCCACCAAGCCGACACACGCAACCCCGCGCAGGCTGCCGAACCAGGAAAAATTCTGCACGAGCTGCGGCAAGGTGAAATGGCCAACACGGGAGAAATCCCATTTGGTGCGTACTACGGTAGCGTGGATGCCACGCCGTTGTTCGTTTGGCTCGCCGCGGAGTATTTCCGGCGCACGGGCGACGCCGCAGCCATGCGTGCGTTGTATCCCCACATTCAGCGCGCGCTCGAGTGGTTCGATACGGCCACCGATCCCTGGGGCTTCTTACGCTACTCGGGAGAAACCCAGCGCGGCCTCGCCAACCAAGGGTGGAAAGACTCCGAGGACTCCGTGTTTCACGCCGACGGGCAGCTCGCCCGTGGTCCAATCGCACTTTGCGAGGTGCAAGGCTACCTGTACGCGGCCCGTTTAGGAGCCGCCACCATCGCGCGTGCGCTCGGCGATCACGAACTGGCGCAGGTGCAAGAAGCAAAAGCCGCAGCATTGCAGCAACAATTCGAGGCTCGGTTTTGGTTGCCCGAGCGCAAGTATTACGCCCTTGCACTGGATGGCGACAATCGACCCTGCGCGGTGTTGGCCTCGAATGCTGGTCACTTGCTGCTTTCCGGAATTTGCCACCCCCAGCGAACCCAAGAAGTACGAGCGGCCCTGTTGTCTCCCCGGTTTTTTTCCGGCTGGGGCATTCGAACCGTGGCCGCAGGCGAGGCGCGGTACAACCCAATGTCGTATCACAACGGTTCCGTGTGGCCCCACGACAATGCTCTCATCGCGATGGGTTTCGCGCGCTACGGAGACGCCGAGGGCTTTGCCCTGTTGTTCCATGCACTGTTCGACGCGGCGGTGCACATGGAGCTGCGCCGGCTGCCAGAACTTTACTGTGGATTTACGCGCCGCAGAGATGCTGGACCGACGCTGTACCCCGTGGCCTGCTCGCCGCAAGCATGGGCGGCAGCCGTGCCGTGGGCTCTGTTGGGCGCCTCTCTTGGAATCGATGTTGATGCCGCTCGGTCGGCTGTCATCTTGCGCCGACCGGTACTGCCCCGGTTCCTCGACTGGGTGCGAATTTGCAACCTGCGTGTCCTCGGCGGAGAACTGACCCTCCACTTGCGGCGGGCCGATCGCACGGTCGCCGTAGAGGTGGAAGACGCGAGCCCTGGTTTGCGGGTCGAAGTACAACCGCGGTAGCGACCTCACTCGCGGGCGAGGCGCAGCCGCGCATCGACAACCACCACACCTTCTCCAGGCGGCAGCACTTTCACCGGGTTTAGGTCCAACTCGCGCAACTCGGGAACAAGTTCGACAAGCGCCGACACGCGCTGGATCAACTCGGCGAACGCATCCTTGTCACCCGCCGGCATGCCGCGATAGCCAGACAGCAGGGGTGCGGTGCGCAAGCTTTCGATCATTTCCCGCGCATCCAGGTCGGTTACCGGTGTCAGCCGGAAGCACACGTCGCGCAGTAACTCCACCAGCACGCCTCCCAAGCCACAGACCACGAGGGGGCCGAACGTGGGGTCGGTCACCACCCCCACCATGGCCTCGTGCCCTCCCACGATCTGCCGCTGCACGAGTACGCGTTCCAACGCCCAGCCATGTTCCGCCAGTTGGGCCCGCATTTCCGCCACGGCGGCTTCCACTTGCTCGGGGGCGAATAGGTTCATGACCACTCCACCAACTTCCGTTTTGTGCAGCAACCCAGGCACCTGTGCTTTCACCACGAGCGGGTAGCCCAGGCGCTCTGCCGCTTCGACCGCTTGCTCGCACGGAACGGTTTCCCCTGCTGCAACGCGAATTCCCGCGGCACGCAGCAGTAAACTCGTGTCGTGCTCGTCGACCCAGATCGGCTCGGTGGCGTGAGCGACGACCCGATCGACCACGGCACGGATCGTGTTCTCGGCAAAACGATCGAGGCGGAGTTCCTGGCCCCGAGGACGCTCGCGCCATCGCCGATAGCGATACGCTTTTGCCAGAGCACGCGCAGCGTCTTCCGGAAAACGGAACGACGGTAGCGGTCCGCGGGGCCCTCGAGCCAGTTCTCGTGGGATACCGCGGGAAGACAGAAACACATTCAGAGCCGGTTTGTGCGCCGGAATGCGGCCAACTGCGCGGGCGATGGCTGCCGCGGTTTCCTCCACCTGTGTGAGAAACAACGGAATGAAAATAGCCACCACACAGTCGATGTTCGGATCGTTCCCTACCAGTTCCAGGCTGCGCTCGAATTGCTCCGGGGTTGCCGATGCAATGATGTCGACCGGGTTCGCGAGGCTCGCTTGGGGAGGCAAAAACTCCGCGAGCGCGGACCGTGTCTGCGCGCTCAACTCGGGAAGCGTCAGGCCGTGCGCTTCGCAGGCGTCGGCGAGCAAAATGCCCGGACCACCCGCGTTGGTCACGACCCCGACCCGCGGCCCTGGCGGCACTGGCTGGGTCGATAGCAACGCCGCAACATCGAACAGCTCTTCCAAAGTGTCCGTGCGGATCACGCCCGCTTGTTCGAACAACGCGTCCACCGCCACATCCAGGCTTGCCAATGCCGCCGAGTGGCTCGCGGCTGCGCGCGTGCCTGCCGCAGAGCGCCCCGATTTGACTGCCACAATCGGTTTTTCACGCGCCACCACAGGTGCAATTCGCGCAAATTTGCGCGGGTTTCCGAAACTCTCCAAGTACAACAAGATGACCTTCGTCGACGGATCGTCGAGCCAGTACCAAAGTAAATCGTTGCCCGACACGTCGGCCTTGTTCCCGACCGACACGAACGTGGCAATGCCAACGTCCAGAGTGCGTACCGTGTCCAAAATCGCCAGCCCGAGTGCACCGCTTTGCGAGAGCATGCTGATGTTGCCTCGCGGGGGAAACGTGGGGGCGAAGGTGGCGTTCAGGGAGACTTCGGGGTCGGTGTTCAGCAACCCCATGCAATTCGGTCCGACCATGCGCATGCCCGAGCCACGCACCAATTGGCGCAAGCGCTGCTCGCGCTCCCGGCCTTCAGGCGAGCTTTCGCCAAAGCCGGCGGAAATCACCACGACAGCCCGCACGTGCGCCCGGGCACAGTCCGCCACCACCTCTTCCACCGCTGCTGCCGGCACCGCAATCACCGCAAGATCCACCGGCCCGGGCGCTTCCGAAACCTTGCGGTACACCGGCAACCCCTCGATCCGATCCTCGCGGGGATGGATCGGATACAATGCTCCGCGAAAGCCGCACTCCTTGAGGTTTTTCACCAACGCATTGCCCACGGTGTTTGGTCGATTGGATGCGCCCACGACTGCCACCGCGCGGGGGTAAAAAAACGGGCGAATGCTTTGCGCCACAGCTTGGCGTTCTCGGGTTTCCACGGCCACGCGATATTCGGGTGTTTCCGCCGTGGGGAACGACACGTGCACGATGCCGCCCTCCACCGTGCGGGCCACGTGGAAACCACTGCGGGCAAAGACTTCGAGCATCTGATTGTTTTCCCCAAGCACGTTTGCCTCGAACTCGGTCACCCCCATGTTGCGGGCAATGTTCACGAGGTGTTCCAGCAAGGCAGTGCCAATGCCCTTGCCCTGGTACTTGTCGGCGACGGCGAACGCGACCTCCGCTCGGTGCGGGTCGCCTCCCGGCGGCACGATGTAGCGGCCAACGCCAATAATTCGCTCGGTCCCGTCCTCCAGCAGCGTGGCCACCAAGGCAACGTGCGTGACGAAGTCCGGCTCTGTAAACGCCTTCAGTTCTTCGTCGGTCAGCCGCTTCTTTGCGCTAAAAAACCGGAAGTACACGGACCGCTCGCTCAAGCTGTTGAAGTGGTCGAGCAGCCGCTGTTTGTCGTCTGGCCGGATCGCGCGGATGCGAATCGAACTGCCGTCCCGCAACACGACCGTTGTGTCGTACGACCGCGGATCGAATCCCATGCCTCCACCTCGTAGGCCAACTACAAAGCACGAAGCCTGCGGCGGGGAAACGTCTGAAATCTTGCGCGAGGCGAAATTCTTCTCTTCCCCCCGTGACAACGCCGTGCCATTCGGTACATTGCGTCGGCTTTTGTAGGCGGAACCACGGACGGAGGAGGACGATTGTTCCATGTTGGTGATTGGTGTGCCGCGGGAAAGTTTCCCAGGGGAGCAGCGGGTAGCGCTGATTCCCGCGTCCGTACCGGCACTCGCAAAAATTGGCTGCAAGGTGTTGATCGAAAGAGGCGCCGGGGAACTCGCTGGCTATCCGGACAAGGCATACGAGGAGCACGGGGCGACGCTGGTGCCGGATCGCGCCACGGTATTCGAACAAGCGCAGGTCATCGTGCAAGTGTTAGGGATTGGCGCCAACCCCCCACGCGGACGGGAGGACTTATCTCGGTTCCGTGCCGGGCAAGTGGTGGTGGGGTTCCTGCGTGCTCTCGGTAACCCAGAGGCAATCGAAGAACTCGCCAAAACTGGCGTGTCTGCCTTCGCCATCGAGATGTTGCCCCGGATTACCCGCGCGCAATCCATGGACGCCCTGACCTCCATGGCCACGATTGCCGGATACAAGGCAGTGCTCGTCGCCGCCCACGCGCTGCCAAAAATGTTCCCCCTGATGATGACTGCGGCGGGCACCTTGCGCCCGGCCAAGGTGCTCGTTCTCGGTGCCGGCGTGGCGGGCCTGCAAGCCATCGCGACGGCCCGAAAGCTTGGCGGCGTCGTGTCCGCGTACGACATTCGCCCGGCAGCGAAGGAACAGGTCCTGAGTTTGGGAGCGCGCTTTGTCGAACTCCCGTTGGAGACGCAAGACGTCGAGGACAAAAGTGGCTATGCGAAGCCGCAGGACGAGCGTTTCCTCGAGCGGCAACGCGAATTGCTCGCGAAGGTCATTGCCGACAGCGACGTGGTGATCACCACGGCAAACGTACCCGGAAGGAAGGCCCCCGTGTTGGTGACCGCGGAGATGGTTGCGGGAATGGCTCCGGGTTCGGTCGTTGTGGACCTCGCCGCCGAGCGAGGCGGCAACTGTGCCGTAACTCGGGCCAACGAGGAAGTGCTGTATCACGGAGTACGCGTATTCGGTCCGGTAAACCTCGCCAGCACTGTTCCGTACCACGCCAGCCAAATGTATTCGAACAACATCGTCGCGTTCTTGCTCCACGTCTTTCCAAAGGGAGAACTACAGTTCGACCTCAGCGATGAGATCACTGCGGAGACCCTCGTCGCCCACGAAGGGCGCGTGGTTCACCCCGCGGTGCAAAATGCTCTCGCACGTGGGCAATAAGCGTTGCATCGACAAAGAAAGGAGGCCGGTGATGGGCGATTTTGTCGACATCCTCACCATTTTCGTTCTCGCCATCCTGGTGGGATTCGAGGTGATCAGCAAAGTGCCGCCGACGTTGCACACCCCGCTCATGTCGGGCTCGAATGCAATTTCGGGGATTACCATCGTGGGAGCGATTCTGTCGCTCGGCATGCAGCACACAACGCTCACGGCAGTTCTGGGATTCGTGGCTGTGGTGTTCGCCATGATCAACGTCGTAGGCGGCTTTCTCGTCACCGACCGCATGCTTGGCATGTTCAAGAGAAAGGAATGAACCCGTGTCGCTGGCTGTCATCAATGTCGCGTACCTCGTCGCGGCGCTGCTGTTCATTTGGGGCCTGAAAGAGCTTGCCCACCCGCGCACCGCACGGCGAGGCAACTGGATTGCCGCGCTGGGCATGCTCATCGCCATCGTGTTCACGCTGCTCGACCAGCAAGTGCTGTCGTACAGCGCAATCTTCGTGGCACTGGTGATCGGGTCGGCCATTGGTGCGGTGCTGGCGATGCGGATTCGCATGACCGCAATGCCGCAAATGGTGGCTTTGCTGAACGGCTTTGGCGGCGGCGCCTCCGTGTTGGTTGCGGGGGCCGCGCTGATCGAAGCGGTAGGGATTGCCGAGCGACCGGTGACCCTGCAATTGACCATCGCCACGGCTGCATCCGGCCTGATTGGAGCAGTGACGTTCTGGGGCTCCCTGGTTGCTTTTGCCAAGCTGCAGGAAATCGTCTCCGGCCAGCCGATTCTGTTGCCAGCGCGCCATGCCATCAACGCTGTGCTGGCCGTGGTTACGCTCGCTCTTAGCGTTGGCGTTGTGGCGCAGCCGGAGAACATGTGGCTGTACTGGCTCGTGGTCGCAGTAGCTTCGGTGCTTGGGGTGCTCACGGTCATCCCCATTGGTGGCGCCGACATGCCGGTCGTGATTTCCCTGTTGAACTCCTACTCCGGTCTTGCAGGGTGCGCCACAGGCTTCGTTCTCAACAACAACATGCTGATTATCGCCGGGTCTCTCGTCGGCGCGAGCGGCATTATTCTCACGCAGATCATGTGCAAAGCCATGAACCGCTCGCTCCCCAACGTGCTGTTCGGTGGCGTGGGAGTCGTTGCTGCCGGCAGCGCGACCGACGAAATTTACGCTGGCCGCATCAAGGCGGCCACGGCGGAGGAAATTGCCATGCTGCTCGAGAGCGCCCGGCGGGTGCTCATCGTCCCGGGGTATGGCATGGCTGTGTCGCAAGCGCAGCACGCGGTGCGTGACCTCGTGCGTTTGCTCGAATCCCGAGGAACCGAGGTGGCCTTCGCCATTCATCCGGTTGCCGGCCGGATGCCCGGGCACATGAACGTCCTGTTGGCAGAAGCCGACATCCCATACGAAAAAATGCTCACCATGGAGGAAGCCAATCCCCTGTTCGAGCAAACCGACGTGGCCATTGTCATTGGTGCCAACGATGTGGTGAACCCGATTGCGCGCGATCAAGCGAGTGGCCCGATTGCAGGCATGCCCATCTTGGACGTCGATAAGGCCCGCACCGTCGTCGTGGTCAAGCGTTCGCTTTCCCCCGGATTTGCCGGCATCCCGAATCCATTGTTCGCAGCAGACAACACGCTCATGTACTTTGCAGACGGGAAAAAGGCCATTTTAGACCTGATCAACGCCCTCAAGGATTTGTGATCCCGCACCCTCGACCGGGTGAGGGGCAACCGTTCTCTACCGCGAGGGGCGGCGCGTGGCGCAGTTTGTCGTCAGCGTTGACGTCCTCGTCGCCCAGCACAATCCCGAGTAACCGCTGCGCCGTGAACTTGCGCACAGGGAGCCCGACCGCGCCAGGATTACGGCTGTCGGTTCCGTAGCATGGTAGGGGCGAAAAATTTTTCTTCCCTACCAATTGCTACGCGGACTGCCGCGGGCCGCGCACGCCTTGGGGGCATGTAGCGACCGCTCCGTTTTCGGACGGCTAAGTGCCGCGATACATGTGAATGCGTTTCTTGTCGGGCGTCGTAGCCAGAAGTTCCGAAATGGTTTTGTGTAGTTCCGGGTGCCGCAAACTGGGAGCAAGTTCGCTCAAAGGCAGCAAAACGAACTTTCGGTTCGGCAGCTCCGGGTGGGGAATTTTCAGGTTCCGCTTGTTCAAAACCAACCCCTCGTACAGCAAAATATCGAGGTCGATCACCCGGTTGCCCCATTTCTTGCCTTTCACCCGCTTCCGCCCCATTGCTTTTTCGATTGCTTGCAGCTTGCGAAGCAGCTCTTCCGGGGAAAGCTCGGTTTCCACCTCGATCACCGAGTTCACGAACCACTGCGTGGCATCACCGTGTGGCTCGCTTTCATAAAACGACGACTGTTTCACCACCCGCGTACGGGGCAGTTCCTGGATCCTCCGCACTGCTTCCAAGTGGTTGGCTTTTCGGTCGCCGAGGTTCGAGCCAATTGCGATGAACACCTGATGAGGCATCGTCGCTCAACCTCCCCTCTGGCTTTCCCAGCCTCCTCCTAATCCCTCGCGCCCCGGCAAACCGGGCCACCGCAGAACCGCAAGCCGACGTTCGTGTTCATATCGTGGTTTGATGCCCTTGACAACTTTCCAAACGCCATTCTTTCCGCCGCCGCGCCCCTTCGCACGCGATCCAGGAGACCGGTCACGCCCTGCTGAACCCCCCAAAATTCCGGTTTCGGAACAGGGTTCCGGCTCGCTCTACGTTCGCCCCGTTCGCCACAGCCGGCCCGATGACGCCCGACACGCACAGCCCCGCATCTGCTCCCGCAGCAACCCCCACCGCGCGCTCGCGCATTTTGCACGGAGGCGGGCTGACTCGGCGGGTGCCCCGCTTCGGTTGGCGCCGCGGACTGGTGCGCCGCTCGGCCGCATGGAGGTGAGCGCGTTGCTCCAATCGGAGCAACCCGGGGTGTTCCTCCCTGACCTTGGGTGGATCCGGTGTGCCATGCGACCGATCTCCGGGCGTGGCCTAGGTTTCGCGTGCGGTTGTGAGCCTACGCATGCGATGCTACGCCGGAGCGGCTTTTGGAGGAACGAGGAGCATGCGGGCAGCGGAACGTTTGAAAAAAATTCCGCCATACTTGTTCATGGAACTGCGCCAAAAGATCGCACGGGCGCGGGCCGAAGGGGTCGACGTGATCAGTTTGGCCATTGGTGACCCCGTGGAGCCGACTCCGGCACCGGTGGTGGAAGAATTGGCTCGGGCGGCGCGCGATCCTGCAAATCATCGCTACCCAACCGACGAGGAAAAGGGCATGCTCGCGTTCCGTCAGGCAGTGGCTCGCTGGTACGCTCGCCGGTACGGCGTGGAGGTCGACCCGGCCACCGAGGTGATCGCCCTGATTGGGTCCAAGGAAGGGTGCCACCATTTCGTCTTGGCGCGGGTGAACCCCGGGGAAATCGTGCTCATGACCGACCCGGGCTACCCTGCTTACCGAGCGAGCATCTTGATTGGCGGCGGTGAACCGTACAGCGTGCCGATCCGGGCGGAAGACGACTACCTGCCGCAGTTCGCGGACATCCCGACCGACGTGGCCAAGCGCGCCAGCGCAATGTTCCTGAACTACCCGAACAACCCCACCGGGGCTACCGCTACGCGCCGCTTCCTTGCGGAACTCGTCGACTTTGCGCGCTCCTACGACATTGCCGTGTGTTACGACAACCCTTACAGCGAGATCGTGTTCGACGGCGAGCGGCCCCTAAGCTTCTTGTCCGTTCCTGGCGCCAAAGATGTCGGCATCGAACTGAACTCGCTGTCAAAACCATTCAACATGACCGGTTGGCGCCTCGGCATGGCGCTTGGCAACCGCGACCTCATTGCCGCCATTTCGCAGGTGAAAGAAAACACCGACTCGGGCGTGTTCAACGCGATCCAGTACGCGGGCATCGTGGCGCTCGAGCAGTGCAACGACAACATCCGCCACATGCTGGAAATTTACCAGCGCCGCCGCCGGATGGTGTTGGAGACACTGACCGACTTGGGCATTCGCTTCGTGCCTGGCCGCGGCACGTTTTATCTTTGGGTTCCCGTGCCGGAGGGGATGACCAGCATCGAATTTGCCACCTTGCTGTTCGAAAAAGCCCACGTGGTCGTGGCGGCCGGTGCTGCGTACGGCCAGCATGGGGAAGGCTACGTGCGGTTTTCCCTGACCGTCAGCGATGAGCGCCTCGCCGAAGCCATGGAGCGCATCCGCGCTGCCCTGAAGTAACTCGGGTTCGTTGCTCCCTCGCCGCGGGCTCCCGTTCAGCGGATGCGCCGCACCAACTGTGCCGACCACGGGCAGTAACGCCGGACTACTTCGAGCCACTCCGCCAAGTGTTCCTCGACATACGAAGGACAGCCGTCGCAAAGCTCGATCGCAGCCTCGGCAAACCCAACGGAGCACGGCTCCAAGTGCCATCGCCATGGGCCGTTGAAGTTTCCATTGCCAGGGCGCAGCTCTCCTGTCACGATTTTCTGTGGTTCGCTTCCGGCGAGAATTCGCTCCGCTTCTTCGATCGCTTGCGGTTGGCGAAGCAACACGCGAAACGGCTCCCCGCAGGCGTGCACCTCGTACAGGGCCCCGCTGCCTAGCGGGCAACCTTCTAGAAGCCGACCCACACCGGCCACGATCTCGTCGATGGTCACCTGTTCATCGTTGTTGGCATCCGCGTTTGCACAGACAGACAATGGTGCAGCACCAAGCGCAATCAACACCGACCGCACCACTTCGTCGACGGTTACCTCCGCATCGCTGCTGCAGTCTCCCCTACACACTGGTACTTCCTCAGGCTTGCAACCCTCACGCGGCGCAAGCCTCGCTGCCCCGCCGATCCAGGCGTTGCCGAGCGGAGCTTCCAGCACGCGGGAGCCGCTACCGGCACCAAAACCGCACCGTGTGCCCGATGCAACCCCTTCCGATACCACCATCAGCAAGCCGGCAAGCACGAACGCTGCAGCGCGTGCCCAGCTACTGCTCCGAACCTGGGCGCAACACGCTTGCCGCCACGGTTTCCCTCCCCAGCTTCGAACTCCGCCAATCGACGCGATGCACTTCATGGCACGACCACTCCTTTTGTGGATCCTCTTCGGTGTCAGCCACGTGTGTAGTCTCGCTCGCCACCTCCGCAACGGGCTTGTACTTCGTCGGTCGAGCAGGACAACCGGCTTCAGCGTCGTCGCGCGGCGAACGGACTCCTGCCCTCTCGTCACTTCGGAGAGGAGGAAGAAACACTTCGCCTTGTTGGCTGAAAAGACCACTGGTGCGCTGGTCGCCGCACGATGATCAACTAGAACCGCGAGCCCGTGCCATGATCGCACTGCGAGCCAAAGCATCCGGGCCAAACTCTCTCGCGGCGAGCAACTTCGTTTGAGGGAAGCATTGCTTGCATCGCCTAGGTGATTCGTTATGCCAGGGGCCCGCGAGGAGCAGCCATGAGTGCAGGGAACGTTTTTCCTCCGCCAGTGCGGTTGTTGTTGGGACCCGGACCGAGCATGGTTCATCCACGGGTGTTGCAAGCGATGAGCACCCCACTGGTGGGGCATCTCGACCCGGCCTTCTTGGCAATCATGGAGGAAAACAAGCGCTTGCTGCGCTGGCTCTTCGGCACGGCCAACGAACTCACGATTCCAGTTTCCGGAACGGGAAGCGCGGGGATGGAAACGTGTTTCGTGAATCTCGTGGAGCCAGGCGATGAAGTGGTGGTTTGCGTCAACGGTCTTTTCGGCCAGCGCATGAGCGACGTTGCCCGTCGCTGCGGAGCCGAGGTGCACGAGGTTTCTGCTCCGTGGGGACGCATCGTCGACGCGGGGGATGTCCGCCGCGCGTTGCAACAGTGCCGCCGGCCCAAGCTCCTCGCGGTCGTTCACGCGGAAACCTCCACCGGCATTTTGCAACCGCTCGACGAGCTCGGTTCGTTGGCCAAAGAGTTCGGTGCGCTGTTCCTGGTGGACACGGTCACTTCACTGGGTGGCCATCCTGTGCGGGTCGATGAGTGGGGCATCGATGCTTGTTACAGCGGCACGCAAAAGTGTTTGAGCGCTCCGCCCGGGCTGGCACCAGTGACGTTTTCGCCACGGGCAACAGAAGTTGCGCGCAAGCGACGCCAGCCAATTCAAAGCTGGTACTTGGACGTGACGTTGCTTTCGCAGTACTGGGGCTCCGACCGCGTGTACCACCACACCGCCCCCATCACGATGAACTACGCCTTGCTCGAGGCACTACGGCTCATAGAAGCCGAGGGCCCGGAGGCGCGTTGGCAACGACACGAACGAAACCATCGCGCGTTGGTAGCCGGACTTACGGCGCTCGGACTCTCTCTGGCATCTCAGGAAGGTTACCGGCTGTGGACCCTCAACTGCGTGGAAGTGCCTCCTACGGTGAACGACGCACAACTACGTGGCGCGCTGCTGAACGAATTTGGGATCGAAATCGGTGGCGGCCTTGGCCCGTTCAAGGGTCGCGCGTGGCGGATTGGCTTGATGGGCGAGTCGAGTACAGCGGCCAACGTGTTGGCCGTTCTGTCCGCCCTGGAACAGACGTTGCCCCGTTTTGGGTTTCCCGTCGAGCCGGGCAGCGGCGTCGCAGCCGCTGAGCGAGTGTTCGCCGCCCGCTAATTCGCACCACGAAAATCACCTGGGAAATTTTTTCGGATGCAAATGCACGCGCTTTCATGGAATCGTGTTGGCTGGTTGGCCTCTGGCCTGTGTCTCCTCGCGGCGGGCTGCGTAGAGCCTGCCCGAACACCTTCGGCACCAACGGCGGCCGGGCCACCAAGCAGACAGGTGGACACCCCTGGCGGCGGAAGCGCACGCCTGGTCGCATTGGACGACAGCGCCTGCCGAGAGCGTTTGCGCGACGACGCTACCCCTGACTCCTTACGGCAAGCAGCCGAACGCAACCTGGAGTACCTTTCGCGCCTCCCCGCTGAGCGTCGCCTGGCGTTTCTCGGTCACGAAGTTCCCGTGTGGCAGCTCGTCGCCATCACCCGTGCCGTGCTCGAATTGGAAGGTCAGCAGCTCGACCGACTTTGCGACCGTTTTCGCTTGTACCAAGTGCAAACACCGGAACCGTTGTTGGTCACCGGCTACTACCAGCCCGAGCTCCGCGCGAGCCGCAAGCGGACGGAACGGTTTCGCTACCCCGTGTATCGCACGCCGGACGACCTTGTGGACGTCGATCTGCGAGACTTTTGCCCGGCATGCCCACCGCGGGTGGTTCAGGGACGCGTGAAAGACGGAAAGCTCGTTCCCTACTATACCCGCGCTGAAATCGAAGCAGGCGCACTGTCGGGCCGCGGCTACGAACTCGCGTGGCTCGAGGATCCAGTGGAAGCGTATTTCCTCCACGTGCAGGGATCGGCACTCCTGGAGCTGGAAGATGGCGTCCGGCTGCAAGTAAGTTACGCGGCTTCCAATGGACATCCGTACAAAAGCCTCGCGAAGATTCTCTCCGAACGTGGCAAGCTCAGCGGCACTACGGTGAGCTTGCGAATGCTGAAAGACTATCTGCGCGCTCACCCCGAGGAACAAGCCGAACTGTTTGCCCAAAACCCGCGCTGGATTTTTTTCCGCGCTGTCGTGGCTGGTCCGGTGGGAAGCTGCAACGTTCCGCTCACGCCCGGACGCTCGATTGCCACCGACCCGGAGAGCTACAGCCACGGTGCGCTCGCCTTTCTGGAAATCGATCCGCGCAGCGACAGCGACCGCAGTCGCCACCCCTACCGCCGGTTCGTGTTCCTCCAGGATGCAGGCAGCGCCGTATCTGGACCGCACCGCCTCGACGTCTACTGGGGCAGCGGCAGTGTCGCCGAGGCGGTTGCGGGGGAAATGCAAAACCCTGGGAGGTTGTATTTCCTGCTACCGAGAGAGTAGAGTGCGATTCGGAGTGACCCGGTGCGTTCGAAAACCTCTCGTGCAGGCACTGAGGGAAAGCAATGGGTAAAGCCCTCAAGCCGATGGCAGAAACGGTCGTAATCGGTGGCAAGGGCGAAGTGGTGTTGCCCCGGAAAGTGCGTACTGAACTCGGCCTTGCCCCTGGCGACGAACTGGAGCTTCGTCTGGAAGACGACCGTATTGTGCTCCGCAAAAAAGCCGGGCGGTTCGCGAGCTACCTGGCGCGCCTGGGCCGTGCCCCTGACACGTCGGGGACATGACTGCCGACCGAGGGAACGCGGGTTTGCGCGACGTCGGTGTGCTCCGCAGGAGCAAAGCCACCCATGAGCGAGTTCTGGGAAAGCAGCGTTCTACTGGTTAGCGAGCCTGCTCCCGGCATTCGCCGCATCGTGCTGGAGCGGCCACGAGGGCTCGAGTGGCTTCCCGGGCAGGGGCTGGCGGTCGACGTCGGCGGAGCGGCAAAGAACCCCGTGTATGCGATCGCCACGACACCGGAAACAATCGATCGGATCGAGCTCATGGTCGACGTGAACCGCCGCGGCCGCGGGGCCGAATTCATGGGCAGGTTAAACGTTGGCGACCGCGTACGCTTCCAGGCACCGGTCGGCTACTTTGCCCTCGAGCGGGCGCCAGGCGCTCCGGTGGCATTTCTTGCCTGCCAACTGGGCGTTGCCGCCATTCGACCGATGGTCTTACGACTCCTCCGCCACCGGCTCACGTTTCCGGTGCGGCTGCATCACTTCGTGCAAACTCTCCAGGAACAACTGTTTCGAGACGACTTTATGAAGGCGGTCTTCCAGCTTGAAAAGTTCGAGTACGAGGTTTTGTTCGACATTCCAGTGCGCGAGTACGTGGACGGCCGGTATGTCTCCGGTACAGATCGAAGAGACTGGCGCTTTTACGTTTGCGGTCCGGCCGCTCAAGTAACCGAAGCGTGCGCGCTCTTGCAGCGTGGCGGCTACCCACCCGAGGCCATTTGCGCCGAGCCCTGGTGACGCACCACGCTACCGAGAGGGCGCGAGCAGGCGCGCGCGAAAAAACGCCAGCACGCGCTCCAAGGCTTGCTTGGTCGGGTGGCCATCGCGGTCGACCAAATCCATCGTCAGCACCGAGTGCGCTCGCGGCGAAATTCCGTGCGGATTGCCTGGGGAAGAATCGATTTCGATGGCCTCGAACCCGTCACCGAGTTCTTCCCGCAAACGCTCGAACCGCTCTCTCGGGCAGGTGAAGTCGTTGGTGAAGCGCAGCCCCAACACCGGGCAGCCGTCGCGAACTCGTTGCTTGACCACTTCGAGCTGCTCCGGAGCCAAATGCAACGCACGGCGATGGGATTTGCTGATCGGAAACGGGAGCGAGGGTTGGCTCAGCACCGGTGCTTGTACTGCGGGGTCGATCATCATCGCCAGGGCAAAGTTCCCGGTCAGGCACATACCCAGCGCGCCGACGCCTGGGCCGCCGCATTCCCGCAGCGCTTCCCGCGCCAAGGCGCGCAGCCAAATGGTCACCGGACTCGCCTCGTTCCGTGCCAGTACTTTGAATTCGCGACTGATGCACGCGTGCAGCATCGACCTCGCCAGGTAACCTGCCGAAACGGGCCTGCCCGGTTCACCGAACAAATGCGGCAGGTACACGCGAAACCCAGCTTCTTTTACGCGCCCTGCGAAGCGCAAGACCTCGGGCGTGATGCCCGGGATTTCGTGGATCACAATGACGGCCGGGCCGCTGCCGCCACAGTAAACATCATGGGTCGTCCCATCGAATCGAAAAGAAACCCGGTCGTACCCCTCTAACATCGCGATCCGACTATGGCCAATCAGGTGGCAGGTCCAGCGTGGCCGCCCGCGAACCTTCCAAGTACGGTTCGTTGCTCGAAGTCGAAGGCGCACCCGACCCCGGCACCCGGAAGCGCTCGATCACCAAGCCAATCACCGGAACTTCTACGCCGCGCACAATCAAATGTGCCGTCGTCGTTCCAATACTGCTGAAGCGGAGCGCGGGGATCGTTTGAAACGCCCGCCGCTCCATGCAGGTAAACGAACTCGCTCCCGAAAACGTTTGTTCGAGCTCGTTGATCACGGCGTACTGTAGGGTCACGGAGGAGAACACTTGCCCCTCCAAATTTTGCGTGCAGGGCACCAACACAAGCTCGCTGTTCGACGTGGCCGTTTGGGACAATACGTTGAAGTGCAAGCGATCCGGACACCCTTCATAGTTCACGCCATCCAAGGAGATAAAGCTGGTCGGGGCATCGTCGCGCAACTTGCGGAACGCGATCGCCGAGTACGCAATGCGTTGGCCGGCGTTGTCTGCCACGATGGCGCGGCCGGTCAGGGAGTTGCTCGTCGCGAAGCACTTCAGTTCCCCATCTCCTTGGAAGGGAGGTGCGATCCGGCGCCCGTTACCGTCGAGACCGCTGCTGACCATCCACGACAGCGGTCGAGCGGCAGCTCCGCCACCGCCAGAAGGCGCAATGGCCGAAAATCCGATTTCGACGCAGTTACCTGCAGTCACGTAAAAGCAACGAGCGGCTGGGCCCGCTGTTGTCAACGACGACGCTAGCTCGATGCGCGTATCGGTCGTGGCCGACGCCCGCACCAGCGGGAAGATCAGCACCGCCGCAGCCAACTTTTGCGCCGGCGGATCTCCTTGCGCCACGATCCCGAGCGGGTCGACCTCCCCGCGCACGCGCGTGGGCCGCGGCGTGGGAGAAGCAGTTGCGGTGTTGGTGGGACGTGGAGTCCACGTGGGAACTCGGGTGAACGTTGCCGTCGGGGTACGTGTGGGCGGCGGGGTGTTGGTCACGGTGGGCGTGAGCGAAGCAGTGCTCGAAGGCGTGGGCGTACGCGTTGCCGTAATGGTGCGCGTTTGGGTAGCAGAGGAACTCGGGGTCATGGTTTGCGTTGGCGTGGATGTCGGCGTCGACGAACGCGTTGCAGTGGCCGAGCGTGTGGCGGTTGCCGACATTGTCGGCGAGGCGGTACGGCTCGGGCTGAAGCTCGGACGGGGCGTGAAGGACACGGTAGCGGTGGGAACGGGCGACGGTGTTCTCGTGGAGGTGGAGGTACGCGTGGCGGTTCGAGTTGCCGAGGGAATCGGCGACCAAGTTGCGGTTGCCGCAGGAGTGGAACTAGGGCTCCACGTAGGCGAAGCCGGCACCGGTGTGGCCGTGGCTGGAATTTGGTCGGTTGGGGTCCACGCCGGTGCCACCGTTCGGGTCGCGGTCGGACTTTGCGGCGGCGTGGGCTGCGGAGTTCCCGGCAGCAACCCGTACTGCGCCAGCAGTTGGAACCAAGCAAACAAGAAAGCTGCGAGTCCGTTCAGCAACTGGTTCATCAGGTTTCACCGCATGCGAGGTACCGAGATGGTCGCCGAGCGGCCGCCCTGGAACATCGGCTCGTTGCCGGCCGTCCCGAACGTTGCCGCAAACGGGATCCCATCGATCACCAAGCCAATTAACGGACCGCCAACTCCGCGAACCGAGATTTGCACGACATCCGATCCACCGACGCTGCGGCGCAAGACGTCCGCGACGTCTCCAAGAAACCGCCGCGAGTAGCAGCGCACCTGAAACGAGGTCGACACGGTTTGTCCCAACTCGGTGGTGAGCAGAAGCTGCGCAGTGACAGTGGCCGGCGATTGCAAGACCAAGTCTTGCGAACACGGGAGCAAGATCAGCTCGCTCGTCGCGGTCGGGGTGTCGGCAAGAACCGTGAACAGCAAGCGATCGGGACACTGGGCGTACTGATTCCCATCCAAACGCAGAAAGCCCGTGTACTCGCCACCCGTGAACCGCGGGAAGCCGTAAGCAGTGTACGAAACCGTCGTGCCGTCGAGCCCGAACACCGTAGCTCGTCCCTGCACCGTGTTGTACAACTCGAGCGCCGGCTCGGGCGGTACCACCGCGCACTTCAACTCCCCGAACCCCCAGAACGGGGGCGCCGCGGTGCCATTGATCACATTGCTCATTCCCTCGCTCGCCAGCCATGCAAAGGGCTGGTAGGGGGTCAGCGCCAGAACAAAGCCCACCTCGTTACAAGCAGGGTCCTCCCCATTCACGTAAAAGCACTCCAGCTCGATGGGCACGCCGCTCAGGTTCACCAACTCTACCCGCGTGTCTCGCCCAGCCCCCGCCTCGATGTACGGGAACATCAACAACGCCGCGGGAACGCGCTGCGCCGGCGGCCCCGCGGCTGCGCCCACACGTCCAGCCAATAGGCAGAGCACCGCCGCCAACCACGCCACCCAACACCTGCCCGATCGTGCTGTCATAGCCCTCCTGAGCGAACGCGTATCCTACGCCTCGGTGCCGGGCAATGCAATCGCGAAAAACCAGCGTGGCTTCCGCTCGAGCTTCCAAGAAGCAGAATCGCAGAGCAGCCTCGTTCTCGGTGCCCTCCGGCAGAGCCTCGTTGCAACGGCATCCCCAACATGTGCGACCGCCCGCGGTTGCGGGCTCGGCCCCGAGTAGCCCGTGCAAGGTTCGCGCGCGCGGTTGGTCTCTAATGGGGTGGCGAAAGCAGACCGGGCTCGGCCTTTGCGCCGTGGGGTCCTCGCACCGCGGGTTCGAACAACGGCTCTCCGCCTAGACGAAAATTGGCAATGGCTCCTTGCGCCTCCGGCGACACGAACCACTCTGCAAGCTTGCGGGCGGCCGCGGCTCTCGCCTCGAGGTGCTGGCGAGGATTGGGCAGCAACACCCGGTACACATTGTGCAGTGGCGGTTGGTTCCGGGCCAAGATTTCCAAGTCGATACGGCCACGATAAGTCAGGAATGTTGCGCGGTCCGTCAAGGTATACGCTAGTCGCTCCGCAGCCATTACGAGGGTCGCACCCATTCCTTGCCCGCTTTCCAGATACCACGGAGGAGCTGGGTGGACTCCAGCTTGTTTCCACAACTGCAGCTCCATCGCATGGGTGCCCGAGCGGTCGCCACGAGAAACAAACGGGGCCTTTTGCCGAGCGATCGCCGCCAATGCCTGAGCTAGGTTGGTGGAGCCGCGGATCCGGGCAGGATCGGTCGGAGGGCCAACCAGGAGGAATTCGTTTCTCATCAGCTCCCGTGGCTCCACGACCACGCCTTTCGCCAGCGCTTGCTCTTCCAGTTGCGGAGCGTGCGTGATCACGATGTCCACATCGCCCCGGCCCGCGAGTTCCAAGGCTTGCCCGCTTCCCACCGGCAGTACCTCGATGCGAATTCCGAGTGCACGCTCTGCCAACGGAATCAGATGTTCCGTCAAGCCCGAGTTTTCGACGCTCGTGGTGGTCGCCAGGCGTAACCGCACTTGGCCTTGGGCCGTCGCTGGGTACGAAAGCGCGCTCAGGAACGCGCAAGCAGCCAACAAAGCCGAAACGCGCCCCGTCGAGTGGGGCGCATGTGCACTCATCGTGCTGCGCACGCGACGCGGTCGATTGCGTCTACCATCTCGGGCCACAGCGGCCGCGGCATGTCGTGGGCCATGTCGTCGAAGGCGAGCAGCTCTGCCCGAGGCAAAGCTCGGGCCGTGGCCTCGCCGGCAGGAAATGGCACGAGGGGATCGATGCGCCCATGAATCACCAGTGCGGGCACTTCGACTTTGCGTAGCGCTTCCGTCCGGTTGCCGGAGGCCAAAATGGCCGCCAGTTGGCGCATGACCCCGGCAGGGTTCACTCCCCGATCGAACGAGCGGGCGGCGAGTTCCCGAATTTCCGCCTCGTCGAAGTACTTCGGGCTGCCGATCGTGCGGAAGATCAACACACCGCGCTCGATCGCTTCCTCGCGGCTCGTGGGTTGCGGCGCGAGCAACACGCTCATCGCGTCGGGCCGAGGCGGCGGGAGCGTCGGGTCGCCCGTGCTGGACATGATGGAGGTCAAGCTGAGCGTGCGCTGCGGGTACTGAATGGCAAACGTTTGCGCGATCATGCCGCCCATCGAAGCCCCCACGATGTGAGCGCGCTCGATGCCGAGGGCGTCGAGGAGACCAGCGGTATCGGCAGCCATGTCCGCGAGGCGATACGGGGCCTCGGCTGGCTGACCTGAGGCTGCGGCACTCATGAGGGCCATCACATTGGGCACACCGAGGTGATCGAGCCATGTAGAGCGGCCAATGTCGCGGTTATCGAAGCGAATCACGCGATAACCTCGGTCGACGAGCATCTGGCAAAAATCGTCGCGCCACAAAATCATCTGGGCGCCCAGGCCCATGATCAACACCATGGGCGGCCCGGTTTCGGGTCCGAACACCTCGTACTCGATCTCGATGCCATTCGTCCGTACGCGTGCCATACGGCGACCATCAAGCGAATTGCCGTGGCAGGGTCAACCGAGGGGCAGCTCGACCCGATGCCGCTAGCGCTTCGGGCGGACCTGGCGGGCGAGGCGGAGAATCTCGGGTGGCAACTTGATGTTGCCTACCAAGGAGCGAATCTGTTGCTCTTCCTCAGGGGTGAGCTGGAGGTCCTCTTGTTTGGGACGTGCGAGCAAGGCGGCGTGCACCTCGGCAACGTACTCGGGGAAGCCCGCGGCGAAGATGGTACCTGGACCGTCCGGGCTGCGGATTTCGATGTAGCCTTGGTGTTCCTCGGCAATTTGCAGGCAGAGCGCGAGGCCGAGACCGGTGCCGTCCTTTTTCGTCGTGAAGAACGGCTGGAAGATTTTCTCCCGCACTTCTGGTGGAACACCGGGTCCTCGGTCACGAACGCGCACTTCCGCATAGCTTCGGCCGTTTTTCTCGGCGCGCGCGACTTGGATGGTCACCTCCTCGCCTTTTCCCGAGGCTTCGATGGCGTTCAGGGTCAGGTTGAACAGCACCTGACGCACACGGTCGGGGTCGGCAAACGCGAGCAGGCCTTGCGCGAGCGGTTCCACTTTCAGTTCCACGCGAGCGTGCTTGGCTTGGGGTTTCAACAAATTGACCACTTCCGAAGCAGCAGCGGCCAAGTCCACGGCTGCGAACTCCGGGGTTTTGCTGCGCGTGGCGTGCAGCAGTTGCTCCAGCAAGCGTTGAACGCGGTCAATTTCACCCTTGATGACCGGCAAGCTGGTCTCGATCAGATCCGGGTCGCCCTTCCGCTCCTTGGCAACCTGCATGAACGTGCTGAACGCCGAGAGCGGATTGCGCACTTCGTGTACGATGCCGGCAACCATCGTGCCGACTGCACTCAGTCGTTCCACGCGTTCCAATGCTTGCTGGGCCAAGGCTGCTTGTTCGTGCAAGTAAATATTCTCCAGCGCAAGCGCGAGTTCGTCGCCCAAACGCTCCAGGGCTTCCAGCTCGGTCAGCATGTACCAGTCGCGGCCTTCCTTGAGGCCTAAGGCAAGGAAGCCGACGACGCGGCTTTGGGTTTTCATCGGCACGCAAACTGTCCACCGATTGCGAGCCAGCAGCTCGCCCACTTCGCGAGCGCGCGGTTTTTTCGACTCCAACAGCTCGCTTTGCAGCAAGGAGAGGCTTGCATCTTCGATTTCAGCGACCAATGCGCTCGTGAGCGGAAACGCACGGTCGGGCGGCGGTTCGCCAAGGTGGTGCACCAAGCGCAATTCCGCAGCCTCGGGAACGCGGAGAAAGATGGCCAAGTTCGGTGGGCGGAACACAGCCGCAAGCCCGCCGGCAATCACTTCCAACAACCGCTCGCGGCTTTTCTCTCGAAATACCGCCCGGCTGACCATTTCGAGAGAGGTGCGCTGCTCGATCTTGTACGGGAAGGCCCGCTTGGCAAACTCCGCTTCCAGCCGCCGCTGGATTAACGGGAACAAAACGACGACTGCGATCAAGGCAAAGAACACCGCGGAAGACAGCTCCACGTGCGCGCGGCCGAGGGCATGAATCTGCAGGACAACGATCGCAGCATACGCTGGAACGATGGTGAGCAGTCCCGCAAGGAACATCGTGCCGAACCGTGAAATCCAAATTTCCACATCGAGCAAGCGGTGCCGAACCATCGCGTAAGCGACGATGCTGGCCCACACTGCGCTGCCCAAGTTGCCCAGCGGATACATCGGAACGCCGTACGCCGGCAGCAAGTTGGTCACACCCAACGGGAGGGCAACGGCCGACGCAAGAACCCAGAAGCGGGCCACCAGACGCTCCCGCGCACCCACCGCCGCTTGTAGGTCGTAAACCCACAACCCGAACGCCAGGCAAAAACAAGCGACGACGGTGAACGTGTACACCGGATAAGCCGGCCCCGCCACCGAGTAACAGCCCCAGGCGAAGTGCTGAACGCCGCTTACCAAAAGCCCTCGGGAATTGGCCACCAGCGTTACGACTGTAGTAGCCAGAAGCGCGTACGAGGCTGCCCGAACGCTTCGAGGCCGAGGACCCAGTGACAAGGCAAAGTTTAAGATCGCCCAGGGTAGAACCAACCCTCCGATCCGCAGCACTACAAACCCCGATGAAAGCCCCCCCGTACAGTTTGACGCGAATAAAGCTGCAAAATACAGATTCCACCAAGCCAAGCACACAGTCAGGAGAAAAAAACAGCGAGCAGGGTAGCTCGAGCGCAGCTGAGCTGAGACAGCCGCCCCAAGCAACACGCTAAGGCTCGCGCCGGCCAGCGCGATCAATGCATGGTGAGGGAACATTCAGGAAGATCTCAAGTCAGTGCGTGCCCCAATCCGATAGCCGTCGTGACCCGACCGAACCGGGCTCCCCACGGACCGAAGCATCACGAACGAGGGTCCCCAACAAGGGTCCACAAAGTCAAGGTCCGAGACGTATCTAAATCCCACAGCCTGGTAGTACGGTTGCAGTACTCTTTTGAACGCTTTCAAGGTGCGCAGCACTAGCCACTGGACCTGAAACCGCTCGGCCAACTGGATGACGAAACGAAAAATACTGAGTGATGTCAAACCCGCGTGTACACGGCGATGGGTTGGTAGAATCCAAAGACCACCCACTTGCGCCCAACGATCGGACCACAGATGTTTCTCTACGGCCCCACAGTAGGCGAGGACCTCGGCGGGTAGGGGACTAGGCCCCATGAAACGCGCTCCCCCTACTATTACCTGTTGCTCCGGATCCACTGCGATGACCTGAAGCGCATATTCATCGTAAGCGTCAACACCGTGGTGTCCAAAATGCTCCTGAAAGAACTTCCTGCGAAGAAGTAAAGCATGATCACGCTCGCGGCAATCAGCGATCTTTATTTCAAGGCGGATCCGCATTGCGTGCGGGTTGGATGTGTGCTGCATGTCCCTTGCGTTCAGGCCTAGACTTTTACGCATTTGGAGCGCTTTCCACTCTCAGCCAAAATCGGGCGGGTAGTCAAGCGGATCGTTGTAAGCAATCGCGCGGGAGGTTCAGGTAGCAGCAAATGAGCAGTGGCAACGAAAGACATGGATTAAACTCCGTTAAACAGCGTGCGCGGGAGCTCGTGCACGAGATCACGGGCTTACCGCTTGAAGAGATCACCGACGACGCCAGCTTCGACACCACACTGGTGATGGAGTCGGTGCAGTTAGTGGAACTCCAGGTGGCCCTCGAAGAAGAATTCCAAACCGAGCTCGATCCAATTTACATGATCGAACTCAATCGCTTCGGGGACATTGCCGAGTACATCTACCGCCGTGCACGCGGCGAGGAGGTCCCTTGATGGCCCTCTTTCGTCCCGAGCACCAGGAGTTTCGGCGTCGGGCACGCGCCATCGTGGAAAGCGAGCTGGCGCCTCGGGCAAACCAACTGGAGCAGCCCGGCGGTGTCGACCGAAAGCTCTTCTTGCAGCTCGGGAGTTACGGTTGGTTCGGCCTTTCCGTACCGAAGGAGTATGGCGGCCAGGGGCTAGATTTTTCCTACGATGTGGTCCTGGTCGAGGAGCTCCCCCGTTCACGCATGATGGGCCTCCCGCTCAGCTTTGCCGCACAAGCTTATTTTGTGATTCCCTTCTTGCTGCAATACGGCTCGCCGGAGCACAAGCAACAGTTTCTCCTTCCCTTCGTGCGCGGAGAGCGCGTAGCAGCACTGGCTGCCACGGAGCCGACCGGAGGAACGGACCTGACGCGATCGGTTCGCTGCACTGCGACCGACGATGGCGACTTTTGGGTGATCAACGGCGAGAAGAAATTTACGACCAACGGCCCGATTGCTGATTACGTCTTGACCTTGGTGCGCACCCCGACAGCCAAGGGACCAACGGGCTTCGCGCTCGTACTGGTTCCCACGGAGACTCCTGGCTTCGAAGCGACAACGCTGCGCACGATGGGGATGAAGTCTTCTCCTACGGGCTGGCTGCGCTTTCGCGACTGCCGGGTGCCCAAGTGGATGACCATTGGAAAACCACACCTGGGCCTCTTGTACCTCATGAACGGGTTGCAACGAGAGCGACTGATCACCTCGATCAGCGCTCTTTCGCTAGCAAGCCTTGCGTTGGACGAAACCATCGCCCGCGTACGCGCACGCATGATTTACGATCGCCCCCTCGCCGAGCTCCAAACCGTCCGGCACCGCATTGCGGAGATGGCTGCGCAAATCGAAAGCAATCGACGATTCGCGTACTCTGTGGCCGAATCGTTCCGCGATGGGCAAGTCGAAACCAAGGAAATTTGCATGATCAAGTTCCAGGTGATGGAAACGGTGCAACGAATCATCGAACAGTGCGCACAACTCCACGGCGCGGAGGGTTACTTGGAAGACCACTGGCTCACCCGTGCCTACCGGGACGTGCGCATGTTCACCATAGGCGGAGGGGTGTCCGAACTGATGAAAGATCTGGTCGCGGGATACTTGCGACTGTGAGGCTCTCAGGGGAACCGTGGCACGGCGCGTTGTCATTACGGGCATGGGCTTCGTGAGCCCGTGCGGGTGCAGCCTCGAAGAGTTTTGGGGCGCGCTGATCGAGGGGCGCTCGGGCATTCAGCGACTGGAATGGGCCGACCCAGGGGTGTTCACCTGCCAAGTGGGTGGGCTTGTGCCGCCAGCGCAGTATGCCGAACTGGTCGATCCGCGCCTGGTGCGCACCACAAGTCAAGCGAGTCAACTCGGGCTTGCAGCCGTTACCCTCGCGATGCGCTCGGCCAATTTGGACGCGCACGCTTGGAGCGACCCGGGCCGTGTCGCCTTGTTACTAGGAACGGCAATTGGGGGCCTGCGTACCACGGAGCAGCAATTTGCGATCCTGTTCGAGCGTGGCGCGCGGCGTGTGAATCCCTTCCTTGCCAATGGTTCTCTTCCGTTTGCCACGGCAGCGGAACTGGCTTCCCTGGCAAACGCGCGTGGCTTTCAACTCACGATTACCACCGGCTGCACAGCGAGTACCCAAGCCATTGCTCTCGGGCAGCAATTGGTCGCAAATGGCGAAGCGGACGTGGTCGTTGCCGGGGGCGCCGAAGCTCCGTTGGCGCTCACGGTGTTCGCCAGCATGGGCCGCACGATGGAGCTGGCACGCGATTCCTCCGACCCTGCGCGTGCTTCGCGTCCGTTCGATCGTGCGCACAGCGGCATGGTGCTAAGCGAAGGCGCGTGCGTGGTGATCTTGGAGCCCCGCGAACAGGCGCTAGCGCGGGGAGCGCGCATTTATGCCGAAGTCCTCGGGGGCGCCAGTTCCTGCGACGCCCGCGGCTTGTTTCACACCGACCCCACCGGAGAAACCGGCGGCCACACCATCCGGACCCTGTTGCAACGCTGCGGGCTCGAGCCTCGTCATGTGCACTGGCTGTGCGCCCACGCGAACGCGTCTCCGGCGTTCGACAGCAAGGAAACCCGAGTGGCCAAAGCTGCGTTTGGCGAGTGGGCCGCAAGGTTGCCGATCAGCTCCATCAAGGCCGTGCTGGGGCACCCGTTCGGAGCCTCGGGAGCGTTTCAAACCGTGGCAGCATGCCTCGCGTTCCACCACCAACAAATTCCGCCCACACATTTTCTCGAACAGCCAGCGGACGACTGCGATCTGGATTACGTCCCCCACACGCCGCGCGCTGCTACGCTCGAACACGTGCTCCTCAGCAGTTACGGCTACGGGGGCGCGAATAGTTATCTACTCTTGCGCCACCCTGATGCGTAAAACCTTCCGGCAGCCGAAGCGACCAGGCCACGCCGTGCCGCTTCGCGTTCGAGCTTGCTTGCGTTTTCTACGCGCATTTCGCTCACCATTCGGGAACGCACTCTCTTGTTTCCCACGGGACGGTACGCCACAAACTTTCGCGTGCCCCGAAACATCGCTCGACTTCCACGAAAACGGCGCCTTCAACCACGTGGTCACACCGTGTATCGACTGAGCCAGCAGGCGCTCCTCGTCTTCAAGCCCGCCGGGCACAGAGAGCCGGAGCATACCCACCCGTACAGCCAAACTCTGCACGTGGTCGCGGGTGAACTCGCGGTCACCTCGAAGGGCCGCACTGTCACTCTAGACGCAGCGTCCGCTCCCTACCGGGTTCGTGCTCGCGAACCGCACGCCACACACGCGATGCAACCGACTTGGCTCGTGGTTACGCGCCATGAGCGCGACGAGGGCCCGGCTACTCGCCAGAGACGAGCCGGTCCGTCTTGAGACTCCCTCCACGCGAGCCCCCGGATTCTTGCGTGCCGGGACGTACGAGCGGCGGCGGGCGGGGCGCAGCGGCGCTGCGCCCTCGCATGGTCCAGCCGTCAGCGCGCCCGAATTGAACGACCGGCGCCGGACTATTCTGAACCAAGGGCGACGCGCCGCGTCGCCCCTACCGTCCGCCCCCGTTGGGGACGGATCGGGATCTCCCCGCCTCGACCGAGGCGTAGGCTGCGAGGCAAACGGATGCCCTGCATCGCACTACGATGCCGGCCGCGGGGACGCGGTTTCCAACTCCTTGGTCGGTCCTGGAACTACGTCGCAGCGTCCCAAGGACCAACGATGCCAGAGATGGCCGTGCGGCGACGGAGCTCCGGCCTGCGTGGCACACCGACGGTGCGGGCCGCAATTCCCTCCGGGGACGGAGTACCACGACCGCTCAGGCGTTTGCCCTGGTGGTGCGAGCGGGGCGGGCAAAAGAAGCACATGGCCCCCGCGAAGTTGCAAGCCTGCGGGTCGCCACTGTGCCTGCAACCGGTAGTGTGCCGCACGTGCGATTCAGCGCCTCCGCGCTCGGCGAATACGAACAGAACTTCGATTCAGGATCCAGGTGCTTGTTCGCCAGTTTTTTTGCCGTACTCCTTGGCGAAATGTTCCGCGCACAGGCCGCGGCGTTCCAGCCGCTCGTGGCATCCCTCGGCGTGGCAGGTTTTGTAACGGGGCTTGGGCATGCGCCCTTTTCGCCACAGCCGATAATGCCGCGCGCAATAGCGCTTTCCTTGTACGGCACCGTTGCAGCCCTCCACTCGACAAATGCCTTTCCCCATGTTGTCCCTCCGGTTCAGCTCCAAAATTCCGGTTTCGCTTGCCGCCGAAGCAGATCTCCTAAAACTTGCAGCGGCGGCTTCTCCTCGTGCAAGAGCAGGCGCACTTGTTCGGTAATTGGCATCTCCACGCCCGCTTTGCGGGCCAACTGCGAAATACTGATGCTGTTGCGAAACCCCTCGGCCACCATGTGCATGCTGGCCAAGATATCGGCCAATTTTTCCCCGCGCCCAAGGCGCAATCCGAGGGTGCGATTGCGGCTCAGGTCGCCGGTGCACGTCAGCACCAAGTCGCCCACGCCGGAGAGCCCCGACACCGTGCGCGCGTCGCCGCCAAGGCGCACGACCAGTCGAGAAATCTCCGCGACGCCACGAGTGATGAGCGCAGCACGGCTGCTGTGGCCGAGGCCGAGTCCGTCGCTCACTCCCGCGGCAATCGCAATCACGTTCTTTGCAGCCCCGCCAATCTCCACGCCCACGACGTCGTCGTGGGTGTACACACGGAACGTGCTGGCTTGAAACGCCTTTTGCACGGCTTCTGCGGCTGACGGGTTGCAACTCGCGGCGGTGACCGCCGTGGGCATGCCGGCCGCAACTTCTTTGGCGAAACTCGGGCCGGAGAGCACGGCAATTCGATCCACGTGATCTGGACCCAGGACTTCGGCAAGCACCTCCGACATGCGCAGGAGGGAATCCTCTTCGACCCCTTTCGCGGCGCTCACGACCCAGGGAACATCGCCGAGGCATGCGCGTGCACGCACCATCACCTCGCGCACCACGTGCGAGGGTACCGCCACGACGAGCATGTCCGCGCGCTGCACTGCCTCGGACAAATCGGCAGTCGCGGTGAGTGGTTCCGGCAAGACAATGCCCGGCAAGTACAGGCTGTTTTCACGCCGCTCGGCAATTTCGCGGGCTCGCTCCGCCCGATGGCACCACAACACCACTTCGTGGCCGTTCTCGGCCAGGACCTTGGCGAGCGCCGTTCCAAAACTGCCAGCACCTACGACCGCAATACGCATGGCGAGCCTCGCTCGCGTTTACACAATGGCCGCATCGAAGCCAACCCGAGTTCCGTGGGACGAGCCATGGGCGTCACGGAACACGGATCACAATTTTCGCCGGGCGCCCGAGGTTCCCGTTGCGATCGCGCCAACGCACGATCAACGTCGTGCTGCCCGAAGGAAAGCGTAGTTCGGTTCCAATGACGCCCTCGCTGCACACTTGGGTCGTGGAATCCGGGGCCACGAATGCCGGGCGCTCGCGCGCGTCGAGTGTGCATGGGTCGATCGTGTTGTTCGCCAAACGACAGGAAAAATCGTTCAGCGCATCGGTCACTGCCTGGGACGGATCATCCAAATTCAAAGTCGGAAAGCCCGGCACCCCACCGAGCGGGAATGGAGGGGGGCCTTTATCGCACACCTCGGCACTACCATTGCCGAGCGGACGCGAGGACAAGATTTGCACGTCCGGCCGCGAACTCGGATCCGATGGATTGTAAAAGTTCCGCGTGTCCGGCGGGCTGTTGCTCGTGCCCGGTTTTGCCTCCACTACGAGGAAAAAGCCGGCCCCAAAGGGGCGCTCGAATATGGGTACGCCGTTTTCATCGGTCCCCGTTGGAGGCACGACGTGATTGTCGGCGGTCGTAATCCCAAAGTAGGTAATCACCGGACCAGCGAGCGGGGGCAGCGTTGGTGTGGGTGTGCGTGTGACCGTCGGCGTGCGTGTAGCCGTACCCGTTTGGGTGATCGTGGGGGTATTCGTAGGCGTGCGGGTCTGAGTGGGAGTGCGCGTGACCGTACGGGTCGCCGTATCCGTCGGCGTAAACGACGGCGTTCCCGTGGCCGTCGGTGAGCGTGTACTCGTGCGTGTGCGTGTCGGAGATGCTGTGAAGCTACCGGTCGCCGAAGGGCTGGGCGTCGGCGTGGGTGTCGGGGAGCGCGTGTTGGAAGCGGTGCGCGTCGCAGTTGCGGAACTTGTCGCTGAAGGCGCAACCGTCGGTGTTTCTGTTGCCGATGGTGTTCGCGTGCGCGACGGGCTCGGCGTGCGCGACGGGGTGACCGTTGCCGAGCTGGTTGCCGTGCTTGTCGGCGTTCGTGTGACCGAAGCGGTGCGCGTGGGGGACGGCGTAGGCGTCGCGGTCCCCGCAAACGTTGGGCTCTGAGTCAATGTTGCTGGTGTGAAGGGGGTTGGCGATGCGCTCGGTGCTTCCGACGGGGTCCATGTAGGAGTGACCGAAGGGGATCGGGCGTCCGCCGAGACGGTAGGGCTGGGGGTCAGAGGCACCGTCGGCGTGCTGCTCACTGTTGCGGACGGGCTCCGCGAAGGCGGCAAGGAGGGCGATGCGGAAGCAGTCGGGGAAGCCGTCTCGGTCGGCGTCGCCGATGGCACGGCAACAGTCGGTGCCGTTTCCGTAGCCGTCGCACTTGGAGTGGGCGACGGCGGGAGCGTGGCCGTTTCGCTAGGTGCAGGTGTAGGGGGCTCCATCATGGCCCTGATGGAGGCCACCAAATCAGCCACTGTGATGCGGCCATCGTCGTTCCCGTCGGCCGCAATGCACGACAGACGCGCCGAAAACAAACCCAGCACAAGAGCTTCGAGGTCGGCGCTGTCCAAACGCCCGTCGCAGTTTGCGTCGCCAGGCTGCAACGAAATTTGCCCCGACGCAGGCCGCGCCGCTACGAACAGAGAGAGCAAAACCATTGCTACCAGCGCAGCCACCACAAGCTTTTCCACGAACGCCCGAACCACCGCCATGCGCGGGCAGCATGCATACACCGATTCCCTAGCCAGCGCTACCCAGAAAACGCCTTCCAGGAGCGCGGCAGCGCTGGGACCTATTTTTTGCCCCCAGCGCTACCCGAGTGCTCGAAACAAGGAGCTGCTGGCCTACCGGCCGCAGAATTTGAATTCGGTTACTAGGTCCCCTCCCTGGAAGCCGTGCAATACCGGGGCAGCCAAAACGAAACAGCCAGGGCCGTCGGGGTTGCGCCAATCTTGGCAAGACAAATTCTCTCCCCGTACCTCGTGCGAGAGGAAGTGCCCGCACACTCCCTTGCCGGGGCCGTCGGCCCTATCGCAATCGCTGTCCACTTGGCAGCTCGAGTTGTCGCTGCACAGTCCAAACTCGTTCGAAACGTTGTGCACGACTGCCCGTGCGGTGCCGGTGGTAAAGGCAAACGACTGGCTGAACCCTGCCGACACCGGCTCGTCCCCGCAAGGCAAAGCACTCTCGAACGAGAGCTCGACCGGCAAGCCCCGCAAACCAAACACAGGAGCGAGCACGGCGGCGCCGGGGCCGCTGTCCTCGCCGACCGAACCGGCGGTGAGCGGACCGTTACACACGCCCGGGTGCACGCCGCGGGGGCCGCACTGACCATCGCCCGCCCCCTCGCTGCTGTCGCAGTCACCATCGTTGCGGCACGGCGCGCCGCGCCGCCCTGCAGCACACGTGGGTTGTGGCGAGCATCGGCCGGCCACATCGGGCAAGGTACAATCTGCGTCGGCGGTGCAAGCTACGCCAACACGGCCTGCGGTACAGTAACGGCCTAGACCGCAACGCCCATCACCAGCGCCATTCGCGGTGTCGCAATCGGCATCCGTTCGGCAAAGTTCGCCCACCGCACCAGCGGCACAAATTTGCGTGGGCCCTTCGATTTGACCGCACACTGGCCCACTGCAGGTGGAGAGGCAATCCGCCAAGGTGAACCCATCTTGGCCGAGCTGGCCGACATGGTGGTTTGTCTCCAACAGGATGCTGTAATCCTGCCCGCCGCGGCACTGCACGACGCCCGCGCTCACAACAGGAATCAGCGGGCGAATGCATACCAGGATGTTGGCAATCTGAGCTTGGACGAAAAAGAAATCCGAACCGTCCACGATGTCGATCGTTGCCACCCCATTTTCGTCGGGCTCGTGCCCACGCAAGACCAAATACGCAGGCCCGGTCTGCCCGTCTTTCTGCCCGCGGAAAGACCCCAACGGGAGGCGAAAGCCCTGATTCAACACCGCCGCAAACTCGCTTCGGCTGCTGAAGGTGAAGCGGCGATCCCCAAGCCCGCCGCCCGTATCGGGTGTCGGCGTCACTGTCGGGCCCGGAGTCGGAGTGGAGCTTGGGCACGACCCGAGCAAATTGTTCACCGCGGCGATAATTTCGTCCACGGTAATCCCGCCGTCGCCATCGCGGTCGCCTGCCGGGCAGACAGCAATCCCTTGGTTGCCCAAGGCAATGTTCACCATGGTCACGATTTCATCCACCGTGACCTCGCTGTTGCCGTTGCAGTCGCCCAGACATTGGCCTCGAGATTCCTGCGGGAGCAACCACAGCAACGCCAAGATCGCACTCAACAACACCCGATGCATAAACGTTCCCCTTGCACTGTTGACGTTCCGCTCGCAGCTACACGCTTGTGTGGGCTAGCGCAACAGCCGGGCGCAGGAACGATGGGAGAACCGCGCAAGCGGTCGAAACCTCGGCCTCACCAGTGCATGCGGGTGCGCAAAAGGCGGGTTTGTGCTCGGCTCAGCTCGAGCTCGGAACTCTTTTGATCTTTCATCACCAGCTTGTAACGACCGCCGAACCACGGGACGATGGCTTTGACATGCTTCAGGTTTACCAACCGCGATTTGTGGGCGCGGAAGAACGTATTAGGATCGAGTTTTTCCTCGAGTTCGCGGAGGGTGAAGTTGGTCATAAAACGGTCGCCGTCGACGTACGCGAACACGATCCGGTATTCCACTTCGAACCACAAGATTTCCTCGGTGGAAAGCACCAAAATACTCCGGCCCCGCTGTACGGGAATTTGCTGTAGGTAGCGGTGCTCGCGAGCCTCCAATGCCTGAACGATTTCTTCGATTGCAGGCGGAGGCGCATGGGCCGCCAGACGATCGCGCACGCGGCGCATGGTTTCCGCAAGTCGCTCCCGAGAAATTGGCTTGAGGAGGTAGTCGACTGCACAAACCTCGAACGCACGGATGGCGTATTGGTCGTACGCGGTCGCAAAGACCACTTGTGGCCGATGTTGGATCGAGCGCAGCACACCGAAGCCGTCGAGCCCCGGCATTTGCACGTCGAGGAAGACAACGTCTGGCTTGAGCGTGTCGATCGCCTGAATTGCTTGGGGGCCGTTTTTCGCGGTCCCCACGACGTCGACCTCTGCAAAGTCACGCAGAAAACTTTGCAAGCGTTCGCGAGCCAGCTTTTCGTCGTCCACAATGAACGCGCGAATCATGTCGCCTCCTTGCGGTTCGCAGCAACCGGCAGACGCAAGCGAACGATGGTCCCAGTGCCAGGCGAGGATTCGATCTCGGGCTGCCAGTCGGCACCGTACAAGCGCGCCAACCGATCGCGCACACTGCGCAAACCCAAACCCGAACCGTTCTCCGGCTGCAGTGCGTCGAACCCGACTCCCGTGTCTGCAACCTCGATCCACAACTGTGCGTGGTCCACGCGCGCACGCACGGTCAAGGTGCCGCCTTCGACCTTCTTGGAAATTCCGTGTTTCACGGCGTTTTCTACCAATGGCTGCAAAATCAAGCTCGGAACTAAGTGGTGGCGAGCAGCAGGAGCAATGTCCCACTCCACTGTCAGGTCTTCGCCAAAGCGTGCTTTTTCAATCTCCAGATATGCATGGGCAAAGCGCAACTCCTCCTCCAGAGGGACGAACTCCGCCCCCGAGCGGGAGAACAAGTAGCGGAAGACCTCCGCAAGGCGTTCGACACAACGTTCGGCCTGATCAGGATCGCTGCGAATCAACTGGGCAATGGAGTTCAGGCTGTTGAAAAAGAAGTGCGGGTGAATTTGGGCACGCAGCGCCGCGAGCTGAGCGGAAGCGGCAACGTCCTCTAAAGCGCGGGCACGCGCTTGCATCACCAAGATTCGCCACCAGTGCAAGTTAAAACCGACGACACAAAGGATGGCCGTGGGAACGATGGGAATTAGAAAGTAAATGACCGGCGCCCGACGCAAGGCGGCCGCCGGGATGGTGATCGTCCGGTCCGGCCCGTCGTATGGGTTCAGGATCGAATGCCCGCCAAAAAGGAACGAGTTGGCCTCTACGGTGAGAAAGGACAATGCTGCGATGGCGAGAGCGGAGGTCGCTACTTGTGCGGCGAGGCGAGCAGGAAACCGCCAGTGTGCAAAGCGTGGCAACACCCAAATCCACAACGCGAGGATTGCCGTGCACGAAAGCGCGGTGGCGGCAAGAAAGAAGAAAAATGCCCGCGGAGAACGCCACAGGTACAAGTGCACCAAAGCGAGGTGGAGGCCAATGGCGAGTCCCGTGGCGTACAAGAACACCACCTGCAGCAAGGGCGACGAGGAAGCGTGGGAGCGAAGTGCCATCGACGGAGCGTGAGCCGGTTTCCATGTCTCCACGGAGGAGCGTTGCAACTCGGCGCCGCTCCCAAGCGACCCCGTTCCTCCAGTTCGCGCGTCCAGCGCGAACCATTGGCGCCATTTGTGCGAAAGGGAAATTGACATATCCGATGTGGTGCGGATACTAGAGCGACCATGACGACAAAGAAAGCATCCCTGCACTTCCTGGGTGCAGCATTCGCGCTTGGCTTGTTCGTGTCGGCGGCCGTGGCTCAAGAGGACGTCGTGGTCCAAGGCGAGGTCGTGGACATGGCCTGCTACATGGCCAAAGGCGCAAAAGGGACAGCGCACAAGACCTGCGCCGAGATGTGCGCGAAGAAAGGTGTTCCTCTCGGGCTGTTGACGGACAACGGGGAGCTGTACTTGTTGGTCGACGACCACAACAACGAGCAGCCGTACCAGGAAGTGAAGAAGTTCGCCGGCGCTCGCGCAGAGGTGAGCGGCAAGAAGTACGTGCGCAACGGGATGAACGGAATCGTCGTGCATGGAGTCAAGGGGCTATAAGTTCGCGCCCCGACGCCCGCGGCGAAGTTCGCCAGCTGTAGTCCTCGCTGCGATTTTTACACTCGGGGTGTACGCAGCGACCTCGGGCTGTGCGGGAGATGGTCCGGATCCCGAATCCCTGGCCACTGGCTCCTTTGCTGCCCTGCAGACAGACGTCTTTGCCGTGCACTGCGCCACCGGACCGTGTCACTCCGCGGCAACAGCCGCAGGAGGACTTGTCTTGGAAGGGCCGGACGCGTTCGACCAACTCGTCGGTGCCCAGCCCACCAACGAATCAGCACGCTCTGCCGGATGGCTCCGTGTAGCCCCCGGAAGCCTCGACCGCAGTTTCCTCTGGGTGAAGCTCACCGGACCGGGCCCAGGACAAGGAAGCCGAATGCCACTTGGGGCCCCGCCGTTGGCAGCCGCAGACTTGCAGCGGATCGAAGACTGGATTCTCGCCGGCGCGCCCCGTGGAGATCTGGGCGGACCTGGCCTGACGCCCACCGCGTCGCCAACGCCAACGCAAACGCCTTTGGTCCCGTCACCTACACCAGGGGTGGTGGCCTTCTCCGAACTCCAAAACCAAGTCTTTACGCCGCGCTGTGCAGTGGCCTTTTGTCACGACGGTACGACCAAAGCAGGCGCCCTGGATCTTACGGACGCTTACGCGAGCCTCGTGAACGTGGCCCCGACGAATGCCGCAGCGAGGGAGGCGGGGTGGCTGCGCGTGGCGCCTGGACAAGTAGAAAGAAGCTTTCTGCTCACCAAGCTTACACTGACAACGTTCGATCCGCGCTGGGGCAGCCCAATGCCCCTTTCCGGTGCTCGCCTCGAGTCATTTTGGATCGCCGCCATCGAAGATTGGATTCGGCGCGGAGCCCCGCGGACCGACTGAGCTGCACCGCAGTTTCTGCCCGGCGCTAGAGCTTGGCTGCGTGCGTGCCGGGGGCGCCGCACGCGCGTATCCCTCCATCGCGCATTTGCTTCATTCGGGGGCACAGTACTCGATCTGGGCTGTGCCCGTTGCCGTACGCACCTCGAGCGGCACAGGAGCAAAGCAGGTAAACGGCATGCGCACGAACAGCATGGTGGGCGTCGCAGCCTCGATCGGGGCCGGCACACCATCGACCAGCACGCACGGCAGGGTTTCGTCTTGGCACGGCAAGCTGTTTTGGCAGGAGGCTAGAGGGAGGCTTTGCCAACCACTCCCAGCAATCCGGAGCAATGTTCCTGCGTGCGCGAGTTTCGGCCGTACTTCGTCGACAAGCAGGACGTGCGAAGGTGCGTCCGATCGCACCGGCTCCAGATGCACGCGCTCCGCATTGCCTCCCAAGTCGCGGGCACGCACCGCAGCAAGGTCACAATTCGATGCAGCGCCACACTGCTCCCAAACATTGCCCCGAGCGAACAGCCAGTCGTGACCGAGAAACACCAAATTCCGCCGCAGTGCAGGAATCGCGTTCAACGCGAAGGCGTTTGCCCCGAAGCTCCCAAAGGTTCCGTCGCCCAAGTCGGCGTACAAGACTCCTGCTTCGACCACCAAGCCGGCTGCACCGTTGCAAACAAAGGAATTGCCATCGGCGCGCAAGGCGGGAGCGCGAGCCCCATCGACTGGTTGCATGCGCGCCCCGTCGCGCGCATTCGTTGTGAACACGTTGGACCGAGCGAACACGCCAGAATACGCCCGCACCAAGAGGCCCGCGCCAGCGTTGGCGCGAACGAGGTTTCCCTCGGCAAAGAGCAGTGCCGGGTCTTCCGGGCGGTTCGGGTGCGCTCCGTTGACTGCGAAGCCGTTTTGGGCGGTAGCTCCTTCGTTCCGTTCGATCAGGTTGTCGCGCGCATAAACTTTCCCTCCCAAGGTTGCTTGCACGCCCCCGTTGGCGTTGTGCAGCACCCAGTTCCCCTCCACGCGTGCATGCGCACCGCCGGTCACTTTGATGCCCTTGTCGCTCGCCCCCAAGATGATGCTGTCGCGAAGCACGTTGGCGCCTGCGGCAAAGTCGGTTCCTGCACCATCGTCGATGCCAACACCGTCGGCCGACGCCGAACCCTCGATGCGGCACTGCTCCACGACGTTGCCCCGGGCCGCTGGGCCGGCAATGGAAAGGACGTCGCGATCCGTTCCGCCGGCGTTCCGTAAGGCCAGGCCGACGATGCGGTTTCGCGCACCTCGGATCGCCAGGGCCGGAAACGCTCCCCCCGCCGCATCGATCACCCGCATGCCCGGAACTCCAAGCTCATCGCGGCCATCGATGGTGACGTCGCTGGCCGTCAAAGCTGGCAGCGCGCGGCGTAAGGTGACGATCCCCGGTTGTCCCGCAGGGAACGCAGTGTCGTCGAACCGGATCAACGTAGGCCCCAACGTGCGGTTTGCCTCTTCGAGAGCACGCCGCAGAGTTGCCGAGCCATTTGGGGCATCGCCGGCCTCAGCGACCACCAGAACGGTTCGGAACACTCGCCATCGCACGCGATTCGGCCGACTGGCTGCAACGACTAAACTCCGCTGGTGCTGCACCTGGCCATTGGCGGGCTGTGTCACTTCGACATGGTGCACCCAGATACCGGGAGCGAGCTGCTCGAAGCGGGCCGGTGTTCCGCCTGTCAATGGTGCAGCGTACGCTGTGAGCAAGCGACCGTCGGCCGTCGCGCAACTCGGGTACAACAATTCACCTCGAACGACTGCCTGGGATTCCACCGGCTGCCCTTCGTCGACTTCCAAAACGACTTCCAAGGTCGCCGCTGCTTGTGGCCGGCACGACTTCGGGGTCGGCGTGATCGTGGGCGTGGCGCTGGGTGTCGGAGTGCGAGTGATCGTTGGTGTTGCCGTTCGCGTCGGTGTCACCGAAGGCGTCGACGTTGGACTTGGCGTCGGGGTGATCGAAGGTGTCGACGTCGCGGTGTAGGTACCGAGCCATGGGGTGGGGGAAGCACTTTCGCCAAGGAGCTGCACCGCAACGACCACATCGGCGGCCGAGACGACGCCATCTCCGTTCCAGTCGAAACACTCCGGGAGCGATGCGCCGGCAAACAGAGCCGCTGGGAAAACCGGACCGGCCTCAGGATCTCCGGAACAATAGCCCCCGAGGTTGTGATGGCTCTCCCCGAGCGCCCACATGCAGAAGCCGGCGAGAACCGCTGCGGTCGCAGCGGCACGGGAAGGCGCCACCATGCCTCGCCTAGCGACCCGACGCTTCCGCAGGCTTTCTTTGCAACTGTGGCTGTCGGCGGCGCACTTCGTCGAGACCTTCGTTCAACAAGGCGATGACCGCAGCGGTTTTTGTCACGCCAAGCCGATCGGCCAAATTATGCACCCGGTCGAGGACGTCGGCGGGCACCTTGAGGTTCACAAGACGCTTATCGCCCGATCCACTGCCTTCGCGCACTAAGTCTTCAAATTTCAAATTCACCAACGAGAGCGGCAGGGCCTTACGTCGCTTTCTCATTTCAACAGCACCTCGCGCTCGATTGTGCATTGCGCTGCAACCACAAGACGTACCTTGACGCGAGCCGTCGCGACAGTCAAGCGGCCGCGCTTCAAACTGGTGCGGACACAGCGGAACACGGCGCACGCTCCGCGCGTGGTCTTGCGAACGGAGTGTCGTTGACTTCTCACCGGCCGGCTGACTAACGTGGCGCCCAACTCTGCAGCTTACGATGAGGTAAGGAGAGCCTAGGATGACAGAACGTGTTCGCGAAATTCTCAGTTGGTATCGAAGCGAAAACCCGGGGGTCTTGACCAATCTCGCCAGGCTGCTCAACCACGGTCGCCTGGCCGGAACCGGAAAGCTGGTCATTCTCCCCGTGGACCAAGGGTTCGAGCACGGACCTGCGCGGAGTTTCGCACCGAACCCTGCGGGGTACGATCCGCGCTACCATTTTGAACTCGCGATCGAGGCAGGATGTAACGCTTACGCGGCGCCCTTGGGGTTTTTAGAGGCCGGTGCCGCCGAGTATGCTGGTGAGGTCCCACTGATTCTGAAGCTCAACAACTCGGACACGCTGTACACCGGAGCCGATCCCTGCCCAGCGGTCACCGGCAGCGTGGACGATGCGCTTCGGCTCGGTTGTGTTGCCATCGGGTTTACCATTTATCCTGGTTCTGCGGCTCGGAACGAAATGTATGGGCAGTTGCGTGCCCTTGCCGAAGAGGCGAAGCGCAAGGGTTTGGCTGTGGTGGTGTGGTCTTATCCGCGGGGCTCTGGGCTATCTAAGGCGGGAGAAACGGCTGTAGACGTGGTTGCCTACGCGGCCCAAATTGCGGCGCAGCTTGGAGCCCATCTCATCAAGGTCAAGCCACCCACGAACCACATCGAGCAAGAGGCCGCACGGAAGGTGTACGAAAAACAGCGCATTCCCATCGAAACGCTAGCCGATCGTGTGCGCCACGTGGTGCAAAGCGCGTTCAACGGGCGCCGGATTGTCATTTTCTCCGGAGGCGAGGCAAAAGAGACCAGTGCGATTCTCGATGAGATCCGGGCCATTCGCGACGGTGGCGGGTTCGGATCCATCATCGGCCGCAACTCGTTTCAGCGGCCGAAACAAGAAGCGCTCGACTTTCTTCGCACGGTCATGGACATCTACGCGGGGAACATCGCTTAGCAGCGCCCCTACTGGTATGATGCGCGGCCGCTTGCGGGCACACCTAGGGGGACGCGGTGCCCCTCGCTGCCGCGCATCGGACCGTACGCGTGAGGCAGAGTTGGCTGAGCGTCGAGAGAGGACGCCGCTCCTCGCCTCGTGGGTAGAAACCAATTTTCAGCGCGGACGAATAGGCACGTTCGCCTGGGACAAGGAAAAGCGAGTCAGTGGGCCAGACTCACCACTCCGTTCCCCGTCGCCACGACTCGCTCGTCAAAGGTACCGGCGTGGGGACTGTGCTGCAACGGTTAGCCCTAGTGAGTTTCCCCAGCAGCACGGCTAGCACGCCGATCAAGCACGCAAAGAACCGCTGGCCACGAACCGCTGCTGCCTCTGCTAGCGGCGGTGTCACATTCAGGCCTTGAGCAAGTTGCGCGCGATCACGACGCGTTGGATTTGCGAGGTTCCCTCGTAAATCTGCAGCAACTTGGCGTCGCGCATCAGCTTTTCCACGGGGTACTCTCGCATGTACCCGTAGCCGCCAAAGATTTGCACGGCGTCGGTGGTGATCCGCATGCAAGCGTCGGCTCCAAATGCCTTTGCGTAACTCGAAACGATCGGGGCTCCTGCGCCTTGATCCAGGAGCCAAGCTGCTTTGTACGTGAGCAGGCGCATCGCCTCGATTTCGATTGCCATGTCTGCCAGCATAAATTGAATGGCCTGGAAGTTCGCGATGGGCTGACCAAAGGCTTGGCGCTCGAGGGCGTACTTTCTTGCTTCGTCCAGCGCGCGCTGAGAGATCCCGATGGCGATGGCGCCGATTTCGGGCCGGGTATGATCAAAGGTTTGCATTGCCAGTTTGAACCCTTGCCCCTCTTCGCCAACGAGAGCGCTTTTCGGGACGACGACCTCTTCGAAGACAACCTCGGCAGTATCGGCAGCTCTTTGCCCGAGCTTGCCGTGCATGCGGCGGCGACGGATTCCAGGCGTATCCGCTGGCAGCACGAAGCAAGAGATCCCTTGGTGGCGCAGGTTCCGGTCGCGCGTGGCAAACACGGTGTACCAGTGGGCCATCGAGCCATTTGAAATAAAGTGTTTGACGCCATTGATCACGAAATCGTCGCCCACCCGCCGGTACGTCGTGGACATACCGGCTACGTCCGACCCAGCCCCGGGTTCCGTGGTGCAGAAGGCAGCGAAGGTAAACTCATGGGCCAGCATGCCGAGGTACTTCTTCTTTTGTTCCTCGGTGCCAGCTTTCAGCAGTGGCACAGCCGCCAAGCCATTGGCTGCAAGGGCGTTCGTGATCCCCGCGCAACCGTAGTTCAGTTCTTCCAGAATGAGGATTGTATCCAGGACTCCCAAGCCCGGCCCGCCATACTCCTTGGGGATCTCCAAATTCATCAAGCCCAGTTCCCACGCCTTGCGGCACACTTCTACAGGAAAGGTTTCCGTTTCATCACAGTGCGCAGCGATCGGAATGATCTCTTCAGCGGCAAACTTGCGCGCCAGCTCTTTCATCTCGCGTTGCTCTGGGCTCATCTCGAACGAGAACATCGCGTCCCTCCTTTTTTGTCGGCTGCGACTGCCAAAGTTCGATCTTCGAGCCGCCCCCTAGCATGGGGCGAGTTGCGCAATCCAGGTCGCCAACAAAGGTGCTTGCTTTACCACAATACTTGTGCGCTAAAGGCGGCTTCGATTGTATCCTTCGATGGGAATCTTTCCGTTTGACAAATCCGGTACGTGATTGAAAAGTAGCAGGCCACAACTTCAGCTTGGCTCGACGGGAAGAATTTTGGTAAGCGGGTCGCCATCCAAACGAGGAGAACGGTAGATGAGGCGTACGATTGGCAACTTCATTCGGGTCATCACTTTCACGTGGGTGGCAGCACTGCCTGCCGCGGCGCAGGTTTCGTTCATCCCCGGGGAGCAACGTCCGGTTCCAAACGGCCCGACATATGTCGCTGGCGGTGACTTCAACGGAGATGGGATCAACGACGTTGTCGTGGCGAGCACCGTCCGCGACCGTGTGAGCGTACTCTTTGGTAGCCCAACCGGAGTTTTTCTTTCGGCTGCTGAAATTCCGGTGGGAACCCTTCTGAGGGGTGTAGCGGTGGGAGACTTTAACGGGGACAACCTCAACGATATCGCGGTTACCGATCCCAACGTTGGCAAGTTGTTCATTATTCGAGGTGAGGGTTCCGGCGGGCGCAACGATGGGCGCTTTGCTTCGCCGCAGTCATTCGACGTCGCCCGCCGCGGACCAGTGTGGGTTGCCACAGGAAATTTCGATAATCGTCCTGGCCTCGACGCCGCTACTGCCAACGGAGCGGCAGATTCGTTCACCGTGCTCCTCAACCAAGGGGGAAACCGCGGCCTGAGCCGTGTGGGCACGTTCCCCGTTGGTCCCAATGCAAACCCGCGAGTGATCTTGGCTCATGACCTCAACGGCGACCGCCTCGACGACCTGATACTTCTCGACACTGGCGCGCGCGGGACCGATGAAGTGTCCATTTTCCTCAACACGGGAACAGGCACCTTCAGCGGCGTGGTGGCTCAACGGTACATCATCGGCACCGATGCCATCGGAATCGCAAAAGCTGATTTCAACAACGACGGCCGGATCGATCTTGCCGTTGTCAATCGCGACTTACAGGCAACGAACTCCTTCTCTCTTTCTATTCTCATTGGCGGGGAAAGCCCTCTTTTCCGGGTCTTACCGCCACTGCGCCTTTCTTGCCCTTCGCGAATCAACGGGGTGCCCGTTGTGTGTACCCCCCAAGACATCGCCGCTGCAGACTTCGATCTCGACACGCGACCGGACCTCGCCGTCTCCTTCAGTACTCGTTCGGCGGAGAACAACTCCGTCACCGCTGGCTTTGTCAACGTTTACACAGGCTTGGGGGATGGGAGGTTCGAATTTGGCACGCAGGTCATCGTGGGGCTGGGCCCAAGGCGAATCGCAGCGATGGACTTTACCGGCGATGCGATTCCTGACATCGCGGTTGCAGAGTTCTCGAATAACTCGGTGCGGGTCCTCAGGGCGAGAGAAATCCCGCCGCGTCCGAACGGCGCTGCTTGCACCGTGGGGCGGCAGTGCGAGTCGGGCAACTGTGTAGACAACACCTGTTGTAGTACGCCTTCCTGCCCCCAAGGCCAACGCTGCGACATCCTACCGCCGCGCGCCACGACTCTGGATGGAGTCTGTCGGCCGCCCGCGCCGAACGGCAGCCGGTGTACGACTGGCGCGCAGTGCGAGTCGCTTCGTTGTGTTGACGGCTTCTGCTGTGCGACCGCCTCCTGCCCCGAGGGGCAATTCTGCAACACGGGTACGTGCGGCCCGCCGGCCGGAAACGGGACGCCATGCAGTGCTCCCGAACAGTGTGCATCCGGATTCTGCACCGATGGCGTATGCTGTAGCGACCCGCTTTGCGCCATCAACGCGGCGTGCAATATCCCCGGCTCCGAGGGAACATGCACCACGCGCCTGCCACCCGGCAGCCCGTGTACCGACGCGGCACAATGCTGCACAAGTACAACAGATCCTACTCAGTGCGATCCATCTTTCTGCATCGACGGATTCTGCTGCGAGCGACAGTGCAGCAGCAACGAAACGTGCGGCGCGCCGGGTCGTGAAGGGCTTTGCGTGCCAAAACCAACTGCAACACCGACCCCGATATTCACACCCACTCCGTTGCCCATCGGCTTCCCCTGCACTTCGGATGCACGATGCATCAGTGGATTCTGCGTCGACGGGGTGTGCTGCCGGGAGCGGCTCTGTCCCGCTGGGCAGTCGTGCAGCGTCCCCGGCTTTGCAGGAACCTGCCAGTTGAAACAGGCCCCCGGCCAAGTATGCGACAGCAACGACGATTGCGAAACCGGCTTTTGCCGGCCTACGGGAGGAGGGATGGGGGTTTGCGATATTCCACCGCCAACTCCCACGCCGACAAAGGTGCCACGGGGAGGGTCTTGCTCGGAAACGGGGCAGTGTGAGTCGTTCTTCGTCTGCAACCAGATCGAAGGCGGGGTGTGCTGCAATCTGGCCGAATGTCCCGCTGGCCAGTCTTGCCGCGTGCCGGGCAAGGAAGGATTCTGTCAGCCCATTCCTCCCACCCCGACTCCGAGGCTTCCCTTAGGTGCCACCTGTTCCCAGGGAATTCAGTGCGAAAGCGGCTTTTGCGTGAACAACGTCTGCTGCGAAGTACAACAGTGCGAAAATCCGGGCGACCGCTGTGACATCACGGACTTCAGGGGCTTTTGCGTACCCCCGTTCGACGTAGGCGAGTCGTGCCAGAAAAATTCCGACTGTATCACGAACCTGTGCCTGTTTAACATTTGCCAAGTCCCGCCCACGCCACCGCCCACGCCTCCCACGCCCGGGCTGGCGACGCCAACGCCTGTGATTATCGGCAAGGTCGACCGTAGCGGTGGCTGCCACGTCGCCCCAGAGAGCACCTCGAGCGGGTGGTTGTTGTGGAGCCTCGTGGGCGTGCTGTGGCTCCGCCGGCGAACACGCTCAGGAAGCCGGCTCGTGTAGTTGCGGAGCCGCAAGAAGCGCTGCACAACTGGCCCGCCACTCTTCGAACAAGGTGGCGGGCCAGTTTGTTTCAGGGGAGGGCAAGCGGAAAAGAGCGCCGCGGCTTTGTTTCCGGTCGCGCAGCCAGGCTGCCAGAATAATGGTTGCGTCGATGCTCACCGCGTCTGCACGCGGCGCTTGCGCTTGCTCTATTTGTGCCTGCAGCCAAGGGACCAATTCGTTCGCGTGGTGAATGGATGTTCGGCCGACCAGGCGGCCCGACAGCATCAGATACGCCTCGAGCGCACCACCACTCGATCGCGGCAGCAGCAACAGAAAATGCTGCTCTCGCGTGACCCATCCCAGCTCTTGGAAGCGTGCACACAGCCGTTCAAAGAAGACGAATTCCTCCTGCCACCGTTGAGCAGCTTCGAACCGCTCGAGTTCTACCAACCGATCTCGCTCTGCAATCAGGAACGCCCGCGTCCCCGCTCCACCCTGCGCGATGTCCTCCAGAAGCGCTTGCACACGAGCATGGTACTCACGCTCGCCGATCCGTGCGGTACACGGCATCGTGCAAAGGCCAGTTTGCCCTTGGAAGCAGGGAGAAGCCTCCGGGTCCGGCACCAGGGATCCCCGGCAGGTGCGCAAACCGTACACACGCAGCCAAATGCGGAGCAGCCGCTCGGCCTCTTGCCGGGAGCGCAATGGCCCCACAAGGAGGTCGCTTCGCGAACGCAAACGTTGGGCAATCGAGACCCGCGGGAATGGACTTTCCCGACCGATTCTCAAGTAGGCCACCTGGGGTAAATGCTTCAGGCGCTGGTTGTATGGTGGTTTTTCTCGGCGGATGGCCTCGGCTTCACGCAAAGCAGCTTCCAACTCCGAAGGGCAGCATTCAACGCGAACCTCATGGATATGACGGATGAGATCCAGCACCTTGTCGGAGTGATGGTCGGAATTTGCCAAGTACGACGCCACACGGCGGCGCAAGTCCTTGGCCCGGCCCACGTACAACAGTCGACCGCGATCATCGTAAAATCGGTACACTCCAGGTTCGTTTGGCAGGGTCTCGACGCTCGATCGCGGCAAAGGGCAGTAAAACGGGCGGCCATCACGCCCAACCTGTTGCAAAGCCAGCAACTGATCCAACCGCTCCACGCCTCGCGTCCGAGCACGTTCGAGCAGATGGAACAGCACCTCGGCCGTGATTCGCGCATCTCCAAGGGCGCGGTGCCGCCCATCGCTCCGAATGCCGAACAAAGCGGCAAGGGCGTCGAGCCCGCGGCGGCGCGTTTCCGGCACCAAGCGGCGAGCCAGCTTGAGGGTGCACAAATGCGTGTCCGTAAGGATCGATCCCGTCAGTTCGCGTGCGGCCAAATTCAAATAGCTCAGATCGAATGCTGCGTTGTGCGCAACCAACAAGCCGTCTCCGACAAACCCCACAAACTCCGGCCATACGTCGCTGAGCCTCGGTTGTTCGCGCAGCATCGCCCACGTGATGCCCGTGAGGTGCACGATGAACGGAGGAGGCGGTTTCACGGGCCGCACAAGGCGTTGGAACTCGTCCACGATCCGCCCTCGTTCTACCCGTACGGCCCCAATTTCCATGATTCCCCCGGGCTCCGGAGTTAGGCCTGTAGTTTCGAGATCGACGACCACGAAGGAAACCGCGTCCAACGGCAAGGCAAGCGTTGCCCATTCGCGCAGCTTCCATCGCTGTTCTCCTGGGTCCCAGAGAAAGCGAGGATCCTGCTCCAAGAACATCTGCAAGAAGCGTGGGCCAAACTCCGGGTCGCTTCCCGGGTGCGTGAAAATCAAATCGAGGAGCTCGTCGATGCTAGCGCCAGCGGGGCGTTGCTGGAGATAGGCAAAGATCTTCTCGCGCATAGGCATCGGCCCTTCTTCAGGACCCACCACTCCCGCTCAGGCGGTCGAACCCGACTGTTGGCTCACCTGTTGACGCAAATACGCTTCGATGAAAGGGTCGATCGCTCCGTCCAGCACAGCGTCCGCATTTCCGATTTCGACCCCGGTCCGATGGTCTTTCACGAGCCGGTAGGGTTGTAACACATAGGACCGGATTTGGTTTCCCCACGCAATCTCGCGTTGCGACTCGGCAAGCTCCGCAATTTGTTCTTGACGCTTTTTTTGTTCTAGCTCGTACAACCGCGCCCGCAGGATCCGCATCGCCATGGACTTGTTCTTGTGCTGCGAGCGTTCGTTCTGGCAGGTCACCACGATGCCCGTCGGAATATGGGTGATGCGCACCGCAGAGTCTGTCTTGTTCACGTGCTGGCCACCCGCTCCGCTGGCACGGAAGGTATCGATGCGGAGATCCTTTTCGTCGATTTCTACCTCGATATCCTCACCCAGATCCGGATACACAAAGACCGAAGCAAACGACGTGTGGCGACGAGCGTTTGCATCGAACGGCGAAATTCGAACCAGGCGGTGTACCCCTACCTCGGCTTTGAGATAGCCGTAGGCATACGGACCCTCGATGGCCACCGTTGCACTCTTGATTCCCGCCCCTTCTCCGGGCTGCAAATCCAGCACCTCGGTCTTGAATCCGCGCCGCTCAGCCCACCGCAAGTACATCCGCAGGAGCATCTCGGCCCAGTCTTGTGCTTCGAGGCCGCCAGCACCCGGGTGGATCGTAAGAATCGCGTTGCCTGCATCGTGCTCGCCCGAAAGCAATCGCTCGAGCTCGAGTTGCTCGAGGCGGCTGCGCAACTCGCCCACCCTGCGTTTCAGTTCCGCCGCCGACTCGGCGTCACCCTCGCGCGCAAATTCCTCCAGTACCCGCAAGTCGTCTAGTTCCCGCTGGAGTGCGCGAAACCGACCTACAATGCGCTCGATCTCGGCGCGCTCTTGCTGGACCTGCTTGGCCCGCGACCGGTCGGTCCAAAACTCTGGCGCAGCTGCTAGTGCATCCAGTTCCGACAACCGTCGTTCCCGACCGGCGATGTCAAAGATAGCTCCCGAGCGTATTGATCCGGTGGGCCAGCTCTTCCACCTGGCCGCTGACTCCCTCGTCCAGAACTGCAACTTCTACCGGCGGATTTGACATAGTGGCGTCTCCTAGCGATTCCCATTCCCGCTGCAACCCGGACGCGAGCTGGGCCACTTAAAATTCCACCACGGCGTCCGGCGAGCCATCCAAGTGGACAGTGTCCACGAACCGAATGATGTGCTCGCGCAAGGCCATCACCACCGAGTATGTACGCGCCCCATGGCCAAAAAATCGCACACCGCGGAGCAATGCACCGTCCGTCACGCCCGTTGCGGCAAAGAGGATGTCCGGTCCTGGCGCTAGATCGCGCTCCGTGTAGATCCGGTTTGGGTCGGCAATGCCCATTGCCTTCAATCGCTCCTCGAATTTCTGGCGTTCCTCTGGACCGGGTTTTGCCGGGACCAATCGTCCCTCCATTCCACCGTTGAGACACCGCAGTGCAGCCGCTGTCAGAACGCCCTCAGGCGCGCCCCCGATGCCCATGACGGCGTGCACATTCGTGCGCCGAATTGCAGCCGAGATGCCTGCAGAAAGGTCGCCATCGCTAATCAAACGAATGCGCGCTCCGGCACTGCGGATGTCCTCGATGAGCTTCTCGTGCCGTGGTCGATCGAGAACAATCACGACAAGGTCTTTCACCGCCCGATCGAGCCGCCGCGCAATTGCGGACAGGTTCTCTTTCACCGTAGCATCGAGGTGTACGGCCCCCCGAGCAGCTGGCCCGACGATGATCTTCTCCATGTAACAATCCGGTGCGTGCAACAACCCACCTTTGTTTGCCGCCGCCAGTACGGCAATGGCACCCGGAGCACCGGTGGCGCAGAGATTCGTACCTTCCAGGGGATCTACGGCAATGTCCACTTCGAGGTCCTCGGGCTGCTGCCGGCCCACCTTTTCTCCGATGTACAACATCGGAGCCTCGTCTCGCTCGCCTTCGCCGATCACCACGGTTCCCCGCATCGGCAGGCGATCCATCGACTTGCGCATTGCTTCCACCGCCACGCGGTCCGACAGTTTTCGGTCGCCCTGCCCCATCGTCCGCGCCGCTGCAATCGCCGCTTCCTCCACCACGCGCAAAAATTCTCGTGACAACAAACTCTCGAACGACATCTCCGCGCCCTCCGCAAAGAAAAGGAATTTGCCCCGTCCTTGCACAACCGCCATGATCGCGCAAGAAAATGGACGCAATGCACGTGCGCCCGAGGTAGTTCCCCGAGGCGCGCGCGTTAGCCACAGAACCATTCCATGATACCGCGAGCTCTGACGATTGCCGGTTCCGACTCGAGCGGTGGAGCCGGCATCCAAGCCGATCTCAAAACCTTCACCGTGTTTCGGGTATACGGGATGAGTGCGATTACCGCGTTGACCGCGCAAAATACGTGCGGGGTGGTGAGCGTCCATGTTGTGCCGCCGGAGTTTGTCGCGGCCCAAATCGACGCGGTGATTCGCGATTGCGGTCCAGCCCCTACCAAAACAGGGATGCTGGCAACCGCCGAGATCGTCGAGGTGGTGGCGGAGGCTGTTCGCCGCTTCCAACTCCAGCCGCTGGTCGTCGATCCCGTCATGGTGTCGCAAAGCGGGTCGCGGCTGCTCGAAGAAGATGCTGTCCGCGCGCTTCGCACACACTTGCTGCCGCTCGCAAGTCTCGTCACTCCGAACATCCTGGAAGCAGAAGCTCTGGTCGGCTTCCCGATCCGCACGCTGGACGCGATGCGTGAAGCGGCGCGTGCGTTCGTTCAGACCGGGGTACGAGCTTGCTTGCTCAAAGGTGGCCATTTGGAAGGACCGCTCGCTTCGGATGTGTTCGACGATGGCCATGAGCAAATCGTCCTCGAAGCCCCTCGGCGAGATACGCCCCACACCCACGGCACCGGTTGCCAGCTGTCCGCCGCGATCGTGGCCTCCCTCTGCCGCGGAGCTTCACTGTTAGACGCGGTGCGCATTGCCAAGCGGTTCATTACTGTTGCCATCGACGCTGGGCTCCCGATCGGCAAGGGCAACGGGCCCGCAAATCCGTTGGCTTGGCTGGACCAAAGCGAAAACAGCAATCGGCAAAGCCGTCCGCACTCGGAACGTCGTTAAGGAAGCAGCGGCTGCTCGTTTGCCGTTCTAGTGAGAGGTGTCAGCCCCCGTCGTGCGCTTGCAGATGGGCGCGAATCTTTTCTGGTGGGATCTTGCCAAGGGCAAGGGTCCGTGCTGCGCGCAACCGCGAAACGTGAAACGCGGCCAGGGCAGCACAAAAGCCGCTTGCGACTACTCCCAGCACCGGAAGGGTTCCTGGATCGGATCGCAAATCCTGCACGTGGGTGATTGCAATCCAAACAGCGAGCCCAGCCCCAAGCAGCGCGCCGGCCGCGGAAAGAAGCGCAGACGTCGCCGCACGTGAAGGCTTGCCTGCCAGGTACGCGGCTAAATCCGAGCGAGAAAAGTAGTCCAAAAACCAACCCGTTTGCTCGTCCACCGCTCGTTGATTCGGCGGAGGCAATACACGCCGGGTGAGAGGATCGATCGCCGGGAGGCCTCGCCGGTGCTGTTCGATCCCCAGCAAAATTTCGCGGTGTACGCGTTCGGAAATGGGAAATCGCCAGGCAATCACGAAGGCCAAACAAGCACACGCGGCTGGAGCGAGTGCGAAAATCGCCTTGATCGCAAAGATCACTTGAGCGCTCTGGGGCTGGTTCGGCACGTAACCCAGCGAACCGAGGATCGCGATCGGAACCGCAGCGCTTGGAATCGCAACGAGTTTCGGCAGCATTCCCCAAAACGCTGAATACTGGGCCTCGCGGCGTTTGCCGGTGTGGAGCTCGTCGTAATCGATGACGTCGGCTTGCATTGCTGGGCCAAGAAACAGCCCCGCCCCAAAGCTCGATCCGGCCCATGCAATGAGAAACGCCGCGGGAATCAAATCGCCCTCGTCTAGGAAAAACAAACCCCCACCGCCCGTGACACCCATGAAGAAACTCGCAAGCCAAGCCGGCTTTTTACCCATGCGCCTTGCCAGCCACACCCAACCGGGTAAGCACACAAAGGCTGCGCAAAAGTACACACCCAAGAGCAGCGCCAGCCAACCTGCTTCGTTGTCCGGGCGGAGGACGTATGCGTTGTAGTAAGGCATGAGCGTGCCGGGAATTGCGCCGGTGATGCTTGATACCACGTAAGTCGCGAGCAGGATCCGAAACGGTCGATTGCGAAGCGCGCGCCGCACCCCTGGAGCAAACGGATTTGCAGTCCGCTCCGCAAATCCTGGTCGCTCCCGAATCCTGGCAACCACTAGGTAGCAAGTGGCCACCAGCAAGATCGCGAAGGTGCCCCCGATCCAGGAGAACGCTTGTCGTTCCGGTAAGCCGAGGTACCCAACCAGCAGTCCTGGTGCGACCGACGCGCAAATGGTTCCGAGAATGCTGAATCCCTCGCGAACACCAAACAGCCGTGAGCGTTCGTGGTAATCGAGCGTTAGCTCCGAGCCGAGAGCCCAGTATGGCAAACCGTAGGCCGTGTGGAACACCGAGTAGAGCACGAACATCGTGGCAAACCACCACGCTGCCCCTTGGCGCGACAAAAATTCTGGCGGGTGAAAAAGGGCAAAGAACGCCAGCGCACAGAGCGGCGACCAAAACGCAATGTACGGTAGGCGTCGGCCGAACGGAGTACGGTGATCCGTGAGCCAACCGAGAAAAGGGTCGCTCAGCGCGTCGATGGCGCGGGCCACAGCAATGGCCATGGCGAGATAGCCCAGCGGCACAAGCACCACATCCGAATAAAACTTCGGCATGTGGATCAGGATCGGCACCAGCATCGCGGCGCCAGCAAAGCTTGGCGCTCCATATACCAGCAGTGTACCCAGCGAGACTCTTTCCTCCCGAGCCTCTCCTACGAGTGGCGCCGGCTGCTCTGCGGGCTCCTCTTCGGCAGGTGACACGACTCTCATGACTTTTGCCCAGTACCGGAGTCGATGCCTAAAATCACGTCATAACGAGTCAAGCGTCGCACATCGCCACTCTGGATGCGTCGCGCTCCCATTTCGATCGCGAGCGAGCGCCGGTCGAGAAAACTCCGAGCAGCGAGCCGCTTGGCTTCCGAGCGGCTCGCCTGGTGCAAAAGCTCCGCAGCAGCGACGACGTCGATGACCATTTCCGCGAGCCGTTTCGCGTTGAGCAACGCGTAGCGGGGGTCTTCGAGCAGCGACGGCAACGAGGTGCGAATCCACTTCTCGATCAAGGTTTCGATCCTGCCGCATTCCTCCGGATACGTCTGACGCAGTGCGGCTACTTCCCCAGCGATCTGGTCCAACAGGGTAAACAAACTACCCTTGCTCATCTCTTTCAGGGCGAAACTCGCTTGGATTTCCGACGTGCCCTCATAAATCGTCGTGATGATGGAATCGCAATGAAAATGGGCGACGGCAGACTCGGCCATGTATCCGAGGCCGCCGTGAATCTGAATTGCCTTGCGAGTGACATCGTTGCTGATTTCCGTCGCGTAGTACTTGCAAAGCGGTGTGAGAAGCCGCACCGTTTGGGTGAGTTGTTCCAGCTCTTGGTGCTGTTCCGGGGTGGGTAGCTCGCTTCCGCCACGCTCTAGTCTTCGTCGCAGGACCTCCAAACGATCTACCAGCGCGGCCGTGCGATACAGGAGAGCCCGTGCGGCTTGGAGGTTGATCGTCATCTGCGTCAGCATGGACTTCACGAGTGGCTGTTCGACAATTGGCTGATCGAACTGAATGCGCTGCTTGGCGTACGCGAGTGCCTCCTCGTATGCTGCATGTGCCACTCCCAAAGCTTGCGCCGCTACACCAAGTCGCGCATTGTTCATCAAGTCCAGCATGGCGCGGAACCCCTGCCCGCGCACACCCAAGATGAACCCTTCCGCGTGGTCGAATTCCACGACACAAGTCGGCGAGCCGTGCAGCCCCATTTTGCGTTCGACCCGAGTCACTTGCATCCGGTTGCGACTGCCGTCCGGCAATTCCGCAGGCACAAGAACGAGGCTCAAGCCGTTGGTGGTCCCGAGAGACTCGCGGAATGTCCCGGCCTCGCGGGCCAAAACCAAGTGGACCTCGGAGCCGCCATTGGTGATGAAAATTTTTTCCCCATCGACAAAATAGCGGCCGTTTTCCTCGCTCACTTTCGTAACGATCCCGCCCAAATCCGACCCCGCCTGAGGTTCGGTGAGGTCCATACTCCCTTGCCACTCACCCGAAGTGAGCTTCGGCAAGTAGCGCGCTTTGAGATCCGGCGAACCATACTTCTCGATATCGCCAGCCACGCCAGCTTGCAGCCCAACGATGGTCATTAAGCTCGAATTCGCGTGCGCCAGCATCTCCAAGTAAAACGTGTTGACCAAAAACGGTAGCCCGTACCCACCGTACTCGGGCGAAATGGGCAAACAAATCAAGCCAGCGCTGCGGAGCTTCTCGTAGCCATGGGCAATATGCGGCGGTACCTGGACGCGGCCATCCACAAGCATGGCTTCATCGTGCCAGTGCGCACGTGCATCGGCGTCGAGCTCTCTGCAAATCTCCTCGAGCGTCTCCAGCACGGAGACGTAAGTGCCCACCTCCTCCGGCACCGACACCCCTTCACGTCCTTGGAGGCGGAATAAATGATCCCAGTCGACGCGAGACTGAAGGAACCACCGCATGTCGTCGTGAAAAAAGTTCTGGCTCATCCTGGCCTCCTTTCGGCTTCGAAACCTTGCTTAAAGCCGGCATGGGCGTTCTGGTGGTGCTGGGCTCCAACATCGGCCCCGGAGCGCAGCAGCATGTGCTGGTAAAGCAGCACGGGTGTACCCGTTCCTACGGAACAAATTTGCTCGTCGGCGCAAGCCGTGGTGCCGTATAGTTCAACCTCGAGTTTGTCTCGCGCGAACGTGATCGCAGCAAAACCGTGCTTGGCAGCCGCGAACGTGGCTGTCTTGTCCTCGCGCACGGGAGAACAATACGCCCCACTACCCACGACAACCTCCAACGGCATGCCCACATTCCCCGGTTCGAACACCTGCAAGCTGTGGTCGTGGCCAGCCAGAAATATCGCCGCCATTCCACGGTGGCGGCCAAAGGCGCGCTCGAGCTCGCGCCGGTACCGCTGGTAGCGAAAGGAGTACGCCTCCTGGGAGAGGTCAGAAAACGGCCAAACGCGGGCAGCAGCCAAGAAATGAACGGGGAACAGTGCGAAGCTCAGCGGCTTGCGCAAACCGTCCGGGAAGGCCCCATCGTGAGTACCGAGGGTCCGCAGCGGGTGGTGCGCTACGACCACCTGCCATAATCCGCTTACACTTCCCGCTTCCAAAATTTCCTCCATCCTCCGAAGACTGGACTCGAGCATCTGGAAGTCCTGCAGCATGGCTTCGCTGTCGAGCAGCACGAGTTGGAGCTCCCCTCCTGGCAGGGGCACGGCTCGCGGCAAGCCGTAGTGGAAGTCCCACAAATCGCCCCAGTGCCGCTCAGATGGAAGAAATCGGTCGATGTTTTTCTGATTTTCAAGTCCCCACGAACCGCAACCGTGATCGTGATTCCCCGCAACAGCTTTCACGGGGATGCGCCGGTCGCGCAGGAAGGCGTATGGTTCCAACACTGCATCGAGTTGCCGTACGATCCGATGCGGCGCGTCATCCAACGCGTCGCACCTGCCCTCGGTTCCGGCGAGTCCCTTCGGGTAAAAATTGTCGCCCAGCAGCACAACGGTGGTCGGTACCTCGGGCACGTTTGCCAAGTACGAGCGTAACGCGGCGGCAACGATTTTGTTGCGGTCTTGATAATTGATCCCGAAGTCTCCAATGGCGATCAGCCGGGCGGTGCCTTGCACGTTTAGCTCCGACGGAGCAGAACTCTTTTGTAGACACCCGCGCACCGTCGGTAGACCAATCACGGCACAGCCACTCAGGCAGAACGCCACGAGCAAGACGAAAGCCCGGTAGATCCACCCGCGTGTCGTTCGCCGAACCACGATGTACGAGCTTACGCCTTCTTGTTCTGCATGTCCACGCAATTGCTGGTAGCTTCAGAGCACGGTAGAAGCTGCCGTATGAAACGGTTGAACGGAGAAGTGGCTCTGGTCACTGGTGGTGCCAGCGGCATCGGTCGGGCTGCGGCAGAAAAACTGGCAGCCTTGGGGGCTGCCGTTGCGATCGCCGACCGCAACGAAGAAGGCGCCCACAACGTTGCAGACGGGATCCGGAATCGCGGAGCCGCCGCCGTGGCAGTAACCATGGACGTCCGTGACCGAGAAGCCGTGTTTACCGGGGTTGCCTCGGTTCGCGAGGCCTTAGGACCAATCACGATCCTCGTCAGTGCGGCGGGATGGGATCGGATGCAAGCTTTCGTGGAGACACCCGCTGAGCTGTGGCACGAACTGGTAGCCATCAACCTCATGGGGGCAATTTACGTCACCCGTGCCGTGGTCGACGACATGATTCAGGCAACACGGGGCCGGCTGATTTATGTGAGTTCCGATGCGGCGCGGGTGGGAAGTACCGGGGAGGCCGTTTACGCTGCGGCCAAGGGAGGTTTGCTTTCTTTCGCCAAGACGCTCGCGCGCGAGCTCGCTCGCTATCAAGTCACCGCCAATGTGGTTTGCCCGGGCCCCACGGACACGCCGTTACTCCAAGAAATTCGGCAAAGCGAAGCGGGGGCAAAAATTCTCGCTGCCATGACCCGTTCCATCCCGCTTGGGCGGCTCGCCAAACCCGAAGACGTTGCCGCGGCTATTGCGTTTTTTGCCTCTCCAGAAGCCAGCTTCATCACTGGCCAGGTGCTGAGCGTCAGCGGCGGGCTCACGATGGTCGGTTAACCCAGCGCTTCACAGTTCAGGTCAGCGGTTCCGTGGCTCTTCTTGCCGCCGTTAGCCCGCTGGGCTAAGCGGTGGCCACCCATGAAGCAGTTGCTCCGGCTGGCTCTTTCCCTGTTCATTGCCGTTCCTCTTGCAGGCTGTGCGCGGATGGGGGCGTCGAACCAGGCGTGGAGCGGAGAGGCAACCGCGAGGCCTTTGCTCCTGCGCCAACTCCAAGTGCTGCCGACCGACGAGGGCGCACGCGCCGTGCTGTTACGCCTATCCCGCCCTCCTGAAGGAGTGCGTTACTCGGCCGGATCACGGCCAGCGCGTTTGGTGATCGAGGCGATGGCTGCAGACGCCGGAGGCGATTTGCCCGAACGACAGATGCCGCAAGACTCAGCGGCGCTTAAGGCTGTCCGGGTCGGACGAAAGAACGGAGTGCTAAAAATCGTCCTCGAATTCTCCGGCGAAGAGCCCCCGCCTTATTCCGTGCGAGAAATGGCCGACTGGATTCTCGTGCGTCTCGGCGGCTAGGGCGAGTTGGAGGCGTTCATGGATCGGCTTCGTCGATCAGCTAGGCACGTGATTGCATGGTGGGGTTTGGCCGTGCTCGCCGTGTACGGCGTTCCCAGCATGGGGCTTGCACAATTCACGAACCGACATTTGCAACAGCGCAACCGAGCGCAAAGTGGCAACGTGGACGAATCCATTCGCAAACTCAACGATCCCGACCCCGACAAGCGGCTGGAGGCGGTGCGGCAACTTGCCGCCTCGCGCGATCGCAAGGCGGTGGAGTATTTGATCCAGTCGCTTGGCGATTCCGACCTACGCGTCCGCGCCAAAGCAGTGGAAGCACTTGGCGAGATGCGGGCGTCGGACGCCACGCCCGTGCTGGTCCAGCAATTGTTCCTCCGCACCTGCGAGCCACCCATGAAGCAGCGCATTCTCGCTGCGCTAGGGAAAATTGGCGATCCACGTGCGGCCCGTCCCATCATGGAATTCTTGCAACTCGACAACGACGCGGCGATGCGTGGTACTGCGGTGTTCGCGCTCGGGGAAATTGGGGCAACCGAGGCGCTGGACATGCTGGAGCAAGTCGCGCTGTCCGATGCAGATCCGACGGTACGACGCCTCGCACGTGAAGCTGCCGCCAAGGTGCAGCACTATCAAACGGTAAAACAGCGCGAAGCAAAGGGCCCGACCGATACGTTCCTCCCCAAAGCCCCGGCGCCTCCTCCACGGTGAGGCGCGATTTGCACTGTATCCGGTTGCACGCACCCTGTCCTCTTCGTTAGGGAAGGGGGCCGCCGCAAGCCGCGTGCCCCAGTGGTGGAATGGCAGACACGGCAGACTCAAAATCTGCTCCGGGCAACCGGGTGGGGGTTCAAGTCCCTCCTGGGGCATTTGCCGGCCGAGGTCGGGTGCATCCGATTGTAGGACTGGGCTGCCTCGCCGTGGCGGCCTTCCTGTACGCGGTGGTGCCTTCCGTCCTCCTGGCCCTGCTGCAGGGGCAAAGGGGCTACGTACTGCTGCGTTCGGTGACGGACCAATTCGTAACTTTCACTCTAGCGTTAACGATGCTCCTTGGCGCAACACGCCTGCCAAGGCCGCGCAAAGCTGTCGCGGGGACCATCGTCTCCGCAGCTGCCACGTACGGCTTGGCTCTTTGGTTTTTAATCGGTTACTGGGTGTGGACGGGGCACCAGTTCGATATTCGTTTTGCGTTAGACGCTGGGGGCGACGTCCTTCGCACGCTGGAAAGCACACTGGGCCGCTTCTTCCTCCCTGCGATTGGTATGACGATCGCCCTGTTCGCTTGCCTCGCGCTTTTGTGGTGGCAAATCGCACGTTGGTTCGAGGAACGATCGGGGAACTTCTTTCGCTCGTGGACCATCTCCTTGCCCCTCGGGCTCCAAGCGCTTGTTTGGCATCTTTGCGCGCATGAGCAACGGATGGTGTGGCCGGAGCTGCACGCCTTGATCGAACAGGCACAAGAACACCCGGTCGTGGGACCGATTTTTCCGGACAGTCGCGAGTGGCAGACGCGAGGCGGAGAGTCGGTGTATGTGCTTCAGCTCGAGTCCGGCAATGCGTTGGCCCTGAGTGGCGCACTGGAGCTTGCTGGGCGTCGGTACGACGGTGATTACACGCCCAACCTTCGGCGGATCGCTCAAGATGGCGTTTTCTTCCCCATTTTCTGGGCCAACAGCGTTCAGTCGAACCGGGCGCTCGAGAACATTCTTTGCGGCATTGTCAACAATGCTGGGCCCGCTTTGTCGTACAACCCGGGCAAGATTGCTTCGGAGTGCCTACCCGCGGTTCTGCGGCGAGCCGGATACGCCACCATCTTCTATGTGGCATTCGACGACCCCGACTTCATGAACTACCGCAACTTCGCCAAAGCCATTGGGTTCGACGAATTCTATGACGCACCTTCGCTCGGGTTTCCCGCGCGCAAAGATTCCTGGGGAATCGATGACTGCACGTTTTACCGGTCGGTGTTCGCAAACCTGCGCAAGCGGCCCCCCGGCGAAAAGCGCTTCGTCTACATCGAGGTAAGCGCCCACCACTACCCTTTTGCCGGCCAAGCGCAGTACGCCCACCTCCATCCGTTCATCCTCCCTCAAAACCCCGTAGAGTGGTATTTGAACTCGTGGGTCGAGCAGGACCATTGCCTCGAAGTGTTTTACCACGAGTTCCGCGAGTTTACCGGCGGCAACGCGCATTTGTTCGTCACCCCTGATCATTCCTGGCCCGTCGGTACTCATGGCAACGTGCTGAACGACTTCGGGTGGTACGACGAGAACTTCGCGATCCCCTTCTTGTACGTGCCCCCTTTGGGGCGCAGAAGCGAATTCCGCGTGGGCGAGCAGGCTGATGCGCAACCGAGCCTAGCCGATCTGCCGGCCACCATTGTCGAATTACTCGACGGGGTACCGCGCAAGCATTCGTTTGCGCCTCTGCTCCAACGCCACCCGGCCGATGGGCGACAGCCATACGAGCCGTGCCATATCTTGGTGCAACCTTACAGTGGCGGCGCGATCGTGATCCAACGGCCGCGAGAGAAGTATGTCTACCACATCAACACCCAGCAGCTCGAACGATACGATCGTCGGCACGATCCGAACGAGCGCAACCCGGAAGTTGTTGCGGAAAACATTCCTTACTCGAGGGTCAAAGCTGACTACTACTGCGACCGGTACCTTCGGAGCGCCCAAGTATCGCCTTGAAGAAAGTCGGCTCGGTCACTCTCGAGCCTCCTGATTGGTGCCGCAACACGGGCAGAGTTCGCGCAGGTAGGCATACGAGTAAATGCCAGTTTCATGGCCGTCCTCCCAGCGCAAGCTCAGGGCGTACCGTCCAACGGCAAACACGCGCTCGAGCCGAGCATTCGTTACGGGCACGAACCTCCGGGTGCTTCCGTGTCCTTGGCACCCCGCACACGGGCACCAACCACGCAAATACGCCCACGGGTACCGACTGAGATGCCCGTCGCTCCACGCAATTTCCATCGTCTCGCTCCCGGCATCGCGGCGAACTTCTACTGGGTAGGGTGGTTGCGAACTGCCCGCACGAACCATTGCGCAACTCTCACGAAGCTGGGGGCGTCGGCTCAGGCTTACGGCCGATAACAATTACGTAGGTTTGATCCTCGGTGAACTCGAAACCAACCCAATTCGGATTCTCAGCCTTCTTCTGGCGATAAAACTCTCGGTATCCGCGGCCAGACTGGGTAATTTCGATCCCTGCTTTTTCCAACGCTTCCTGAGCAGTTCCCACGTATGCTGGCGGATCTTCGTCGGCAGCGAACACGTACACTCCAGGCTTCATGCGAAACCGCACGGTCGCATTGCCCTTGACCATCCAACCGGCTTCTTCGAACGCGCTTTGAAGTTGCTTCTGGAACGCTTGTGCCTCTGGATCGTTGGGCACAGTGGCAAACCACACCGGATTGGCCAGGCTCGAATTCGGGCCGCCGAGTGCCTGAATCAGCGTTGCCCGCTGCTCCGGCGTGAGCACGCGCGCCGAATCCGGACGCCTCTCACCGGCTGCAGGCACCTGGGGCCGGACCGAGGATTGTGACGCCGAAGCGCTCGGGGGACGGGCTTCCAGTTGTTTTCTGAGGCGCTCGATTTCCGCTTGCTGCTCCAGCAAGTACCAGCTCATTCCGGCAATCACCACCAAGGCTGTAAGCAAGGCAGGTAAGCTGAAATTTTTCATTCTGTTCCTCCCGGCCAGCACAATCTTGTAGCCTACCCTACGACGAAGAAACAACGTGCATGGATGCAGGCACCCGCGCGCGGCCGCCAAGTGCAGGTTGTCGGACAGGTTATCGGATCCGCGGACCACAGGTTATCGGATCCGCGGACCATCGTCGAATCGGTTACGCGAACGGTCGGTCCCCTTACGGGCAGCCCAAGACAAGACCCCGAGCGTGAGAAAACCCGCGAGGCGCCAAGCCGGGCACGTACGGGTACCCGACCCGTTGATCGCCGAGTACTCCTCGAATCGCGCGGAAACCCAATGCAGCCCCACTGTTGCCTTCAAACCTGCCCTGCCGCATCATTCGCCGTCTGGTGCGTTCTCGCGGCAACCGGCCACAAAGAGGTTAACACGATGGACTTGAACTACTCCCCTGAACACGAGGCGTTCCGCCGGCAATTTCGTGCTTGGTTACGCAAAAATCTCCCCGCGCGTGGCCGAAGCGAACAAATGTTGGCCTACGACGATCCCCGCCGAATCGCACGGGCCAAAGCATGGCAACGTAAATTGTACGAAGCAGGATATGTTGCGCTCACGTGGCCCAAGGAGTACGGCGGCCAAGGGCTCGACGTTGTCACTCAGGCCATCGTCGACGAGGAACTGGTGCGCGCTCGTGCGCCCGGGCTCATCGGGCAGATGGGTATCCAAATGGTGGGGCCGACTCTCATTCAGTACGGGAGCGAAGAACAGAAACGCCGCTTCCTTCCAAAGATCCTCACCGCCGAAGAAATTTGGTGCCAAGGTTACTCCGAGCCGGGCGCCGGGTCGGACCTGGCTTCGTTACAAACCCGTGCGGAGTTGGTCGGGGACGAGTTCATCGTCAACGGTCAGAAAATTTGGACTTCCAATGCCCAGTTTGCCGACTGGATGTTTTGCCTCGTGCGCACGGACCCCTCCGCACCGAAGCACCAAGGGATCTCGTACCTTCTGATCGACATGAGGTCCCCGGGGATCACGGTTCGCCCGCTGGTCCAAATGACTGGCGAGCGCGGCTTCAACGAGGTGTGGTTCGACAACGTCCGAGTGCCACGGAATCAATTGGTTGGCGGCTTGCACCAGGGATGGCAAGTTGCCAACGCCACCCTGGCACACGAACGGAACATGTTGGGTGCCGCCACCCGCACTCAAGAATTATTTGCGAAGTTGGTGCGCCTGGCAAAACTTTGTACGCGCGAGGCAAACTCGGCAATTGAAGACCCCGTGGTTCGCCAACGCCTTGCAGCCCTGGCAATGCGGGTGGAGGCGATGAAATACCACGCATACCGCCAACTCAGCGACTCGATCGCGGGACGCCCACGGGGGATCGCCGCCTCGGTGAACAAACTCGTTTCTACCGAACTCAACCACGATATCACCGCGTGTGCTCTGGATCTGCTTGGCAGCTACGCCACGCAAAGTGCGCACTCGAAGTTCGCGCTCGACCGTGGGGAATGGATGCGCGAGTTCATGTTCACCCTCGGCATGATCATCGGAGGGGGGACTTCGGAAATTCAGAAAAACATCATTAGCGAGCGTGGGCTTGGTTTGCCGCGGGAACCTAAAGGCACAGCGCTTCAAGATGGAGCACAACGATGAATTTCGGCCTTTCCCCCGAGCAAGAGCAACTGCAACACACCGCTCGCGACTTCTTGGCAAAGGAGTGGCCACCAAGCAGTGCGCACGCTCTGTTCGACGCGGAGAGCGAAGCTGCTCTCCGCCAGTTGTACCGCCGCATGGCGGAGCTTGGTTGGGTGGGATTGCTGGCCCCTCCAGAATTTGGCGGCTCTGGGGGCACGTTTCTCGACGCTGCCCTTTTGGCTGAGGAAATGGGCCGCGCCGCGGTGCCGGGTCCTTACTTGGCAAATACCCTTGCGCTTCTGTTACTGCGCGACGCGGGCAGCAAAGCTCTACGAAGCGAGTGGCTACCAGCGCTCACGCAGGGGCAGGCAATTGGCACTGTTGCGTGGTTCGAAGCCCAGGCATCGAGCTGGCCTTGCGCGCTGGAGACCCGCTGCACGGCAACCAGATTGGGGGTGCGTCTGAGCGGAACGAAGCGATTCGTGCTGGACGCGCATCTCGCTGACGTATTCCTGGTTGTCTGTACAGCTCCCGCGGGCAGGGCAAAAACCACCGTGGTCGTCCTCGTGCCAAACAATCAGCCGGGCATCACTGTACGCCCCATGGACGACGTGGATCGCACCCGGCGTGTGTACGAGGTCAGCTTCGAAGACGTCGCGGTGCCACGCAAGGCTGTGTTTGTCTCCGGAGAACGTGCAGTGAATGCCCTCACCCGCGTGTTCGATGCGGCTGCAGTGTTTCTCGCGGCAGATTCCCTGGGTGGCGCCCAACGATTGCTGGAGATGTCCGTTGCCTACGCCAAGGTGCGTACCCAGTTTGGCCGCCCCATCGGGTCGTTTCAGGCAGTGAAACACCGCTGCGCTGAGATGGTGGCCCAAATCGAACCAGCGCGCTCCCTGATGTGGTACGCTGCGCACACCCTCGACGCGATGCCGCGGCTGGCAACGTATGCGGCGTCGCTCGCGAAAGGCCACTTGGCCGACGTGTATGCTGCGGTCGCCGAGAGTGCCCTGCGCGTCCACGGTGGGATTGGCTTCACGTGGGAACACGACCTGCACATCTGGTTCAAACGGGCGCAGTGGAACCGCTATGCTTTTGGGACCCCCGAATGGCATCGCGAACGGGTCGCTCAGATGTGCCGGTGGTGAGAGAGTCCTCCTCTAGTCTTCGCTGCCCGCCGTTGCCCAATATCGGCTACCCTGCCTAAAATGCTTTCGCATGTCTGACCAGCCCGGTAAGCGGTTCACGATCGCGCTGCGCCCTGACGGTGTCCGCGTGGTTCCGACGCGCAACGGCACCAATTGGCGCCGCTGGTCCGTCGTTGCAACATTGTTGGTCATCTTTGTTGCGGCGGTTTGGTACCTGTCAAACCCAAGCAGCCCTCAAGCCCGGTCGGACGACGCAAAAAACTCGCACACGGTGGTCAGCCAACCCTTACGCAGCCGCGTCGAGCCTCCGCGACCCCCAAGTGCGCCGGCCATCCGCGTCCGCTTGAACCCAAAGTCGTCCATCGAACATGGCCTGCAAGCAGGTCGACACGACAGCCCGACCGACAAGCCGCACACGGCAGAAGAACCCAACGGCTCTCCTAGCACGGGGGCGACAAGTGCTTCCCACGATGAACCAAGTGGGATTGCACTCTTTCCACCGCCCGGGACCAACCCGCCGAAAAGCGGCTTAATCGTACCGGACAACTTCGAGCTGCCACCGGGTTATGCCCGGCATTATCAGGTCACGGACGATGGCAAGCCTCTGCCGCCAATCTTGATCTTTCATCCCGACGCAGAACTGTTCGATGCCAGCGGCAATCGCATCCCGCTTCCCCCGGACCTTGTTGTACCGCCTGAGCTGGCGCCTCCTGGACTTCCTCTCGAAGTCCTGCAGGTGCCCGACACGGTTGTGCCCTTCGTCGAGGTACCCAACGAAAGCGCTCGCCCTGGTGTCGATGCTGCGGAGTGAGGCTGGCTGCGCAGAGTTCCCGCGGCATGCAACGTGCCTGGACCGTAGCGTACGAGCCGTTTTTTGTCGGAGCAGCGTGCATTCTCGCGGGTGTCGCGCTGCTGTCGGCGTACGCCCGCGTCGCCTGGCCCTGGGCCGTTCTCGGGTGGGTCGGCCTCGTCCCGTGGTCATGGCTGTGGATGCGGCATCAGTCGCTCCGTGCCGCGTTCGCCACTAGCGTCGTCTGCTCGATCGCGTTCGTCGGGAGTACGTTCGACTGGTTCGCTCAGGCACTCGCCGAATATACGGGCCTCTCTGCAGTCACAGCCCGCATCGTTCTGTACCTTTCGAGTCCGCTTCTGGAACCTCAATTCATCGCCTTGGCTTTCGTACTGTTCGTACTCCGGCAAAGGCCCAAGCTCGTTTCGTTTGCTTCCACGATCCAACAAGCCCTGGCGGCAGCCGCGGTTTACACAGCTTGTGAACGAACCGTGCCCACCAAGTTTCTTGGCGACACGCTGGGTCTTGGCTTGCTCGGCGCGCTCCCTTGGGCCCAGGCTGCCGACCTTGGTGGCGTACATTTACTGACCTTTTTTTTGGTGTTCGCAAACGTCCTTCTTGCTCACGCCTGCGGGTCTCTTCATGCCCAGCATCCTCGAAGGTTCGCTGCGGCTCTGCTCGGAACAGTAGCAAGCCTCATGGCTGCATTGTGGGTGTACGGGAGCTGGCGGATTCGCAGCATTGATGGGCAAGCTGGGGAAAGAAACACAGCGGTGGTACGTGTTGGGGCTGTCCAAGGCAACATTTCGCATTACGACCAATTGCGCGAGGAGCTCGGCACCTTCGCTGCTGTGCGGCTGATCCTCGACCGTTACTTCACCCTGACCCGCCCACAGGTCGAACAAGCTGACTTCTGGGTATGGCCCGAAACCGTCTACCCAACAACGTTCGGGAAGCCCAAAAGTCCTGACGGAGCTCTGTTCGACCGAGAGATTGCTGCATTCGTGCAAATACACGCTCGGCCTCTGGTGCTTGGTGCATACGATCGGGACGATGTCGGCGAATACAACGCTGCGTTCTTTCTGATTCCCGATGCAGGGGCGGGTCTACACACGGAAGTGTACCGCAAGGTGTACCCGTTCCCATGGACGGAGCATGTACCTTCCTGGGCAGATTATGGTTTCGTGCGCCGTTGGCTTCCTTGGCTTGGGACATGGAAGCCCGGACGCGAAATCAAGGTTGTTTCGCTGCCCCTCGGAGAAGACCGTACGATCCGAGTAGCGCCCTTGATTTGCTACGACGCTCTTATGCCCGCGCTGTCGCACGCAGCCGCCCGCAGCGGTGCCGAATTGCTGCTCACAATGTCCAATGACTCTTGGTTCTCTGGGCTAGAAGGGAAGCGACTCTCACTCGTCGGCACCGTGTTTCGCAGCATCGAAACACACCGCCCACAAATTCGCGTCACCCCTACGGGGATCACAGCCGTGATCGACGCTGTTGGCCGATTTCGAATCCTCATGCCGCCCGACCGACCACAGGCTGCGATCGCCACGCTGGTCCTCCCACCGCCGCGTTGGTCGCTTGCCACGGAGGGAGGGCACCAGTGGTTCCTGATTGCGTGCCTCGCTGCCACTTTCATGGGCGCCGCATCGTGGCTCCGTTCAGGTCCACCAAAACGAAAGAGCGGCTCGTGTTCGACTCACCACAGAGCAAACTCCTCCGGGGCAACGGGGATCTCGTCGCTGCGTTAGCCGCCCTTCAATGGAGCTCCTTTCCACCGGTGGAGCCACGGAGCATTCACTGCTGGTTGTGCGGTAGGCTGATAGCTGGTAAGGAGAGAACGCTCTCGATTGCCCGGCTTTCATTCCAGCCGAGCAGATTGCGGGTTCGACATGAGCATCTGGCTGGGAGTAACGCAGCCGGCAGTCATCCGACCCGGAGCAAAATGAAACGGAACCAGCCCTCGTGGGCAAGATGAAGGAGGAAAAAAAATGGGTCGGAAACTATACGTCGGCAATTTGCCTTTCGAGGCCACCGATGCGGATTTGCATGCGTTGTTCTCGCAGGCGGGGCACTGCGACTCTGCCTCGGTGGTGACCGACCGGTACACAGGCCGTTCACGCGGCTTTGGTTTCGTTGAAATGAGCTCGGCCACGGAAGCAGCGCAGGCGATCGAGCAGTTCAACGGGACGTCCTTTATGGGCCGGAACATCACCGTGAGCGAAGCTCGGGAGCAAAGCAAGGGCCCCGGCGGACGCCCAAGCGGCCGCGGAGGACGCGGCAGCCGCCGCTAACTTGCTTCGTGTGCAACGGCGCCGAGCGGGCGCACAGCACCTCAAAACCGCGCGCCCGGCGTCATGCTCCGTGCGATTTAGCGTTGTTCGAACGCGTTAGCTCTGGGGCTTGCCAAAAGAGCGGGCGAAAAGGTCCTCGATCGCCGTGCGTCCGCTCGGCTCCAGGTACCGGGTCCCAGTCCCGCAAAAGTGGATGTGCGAGATCGTCGGCACTGCCTCTTCCCACCGCTCACCGAGCCAGTGAAACCAGGCGTTTTTCACTTGGTCGAAGACAAAAAGCGGCTTGTTGCACAGTTTCGCGAACTCCGCCCCCCAACCCGTTCCACCCTTGACGGTACCATCGGGCAAAATCGTTCCGACGACAAAGATCTCCTGCGCGCTGTTCACTTGGTACCAAATCGTTTGTAGCACCTTCTTGAAGTAATCCGTTTCTGGATAATGACGGTGCATGAGCTTGGAGACATACGCGAGGCTGACGTCGCCCTTTTGAAGCTCCTCGTGGGTCAGAACTCGCAAGCCGCGATGGCGCTCGATCTGGTGCCCTTCGAAAGTGAAGGTCACCTCTTCGATGCCGTAACGCTCGGCTGTCCCGCCAAAGCAGGCCTCGCTCCCTTTGAGCCCTCCGCTGAACAAAATGCAGTCTTTTGGATTTAGATTTCCCATGTTCCTCCCGCACGCCGGCGGCGTTTGTTGCGACCAAATCTTACAGTGGCTGGCGTTTCATCGCAAAACTACGGGCAGGCCGCAATTCACGCTCGAGTTCTCCAAACCAAACCAACGGTGCTAGCGAGTGCGCGCGAGTTCTTGTTGACGGGAACACCAAAGCGCGACAAGAGAGGGCTTCATGCACAGGTTCCGCGCGACCATTTGCAACAAGCGCCAGGGACTCGCGATTTTGGTGATTTGGGTATGCGTTGTTCTTGGTGCAGGCTGCGGGCACGATCACGAACCATTGGAGACGCCGGCATCGAGAGAATGGCTGCTTGGCGGAGCCTATTCCGTGCGCATCGACCAACGTACCGGCGACATGACCTTGCTCCGTGGAACCCAGGAACTCGTTCGCGTCCCCGTCTCCGGCTGGCAACTGGGCACGGTGCCGCGCGTGGATCCGCTTGTAAACTACGATCCGTATCCCTTGATCGTTCCGAGCCCTTTGTATGCCCCGCCCGAAGGCCTGGAGTGGGCTGCGCCAGTTTCCGTCGCTTTTACGAAGCTCTCCGCCAATAGCGTTAGCTTGGAACTCCTTTACACCGAAGACGCACGAGCTTCTCTGATCGTAGAGCATTTGGATAGCGGACGCTTTCGCGTTCGCTGGTTTCCCCCGGCGCAACTTCCTGTGGCCTACTTTCGTTTACGCTGCGCTGCGCCAGGAGAGCACGGTTACTACGGGCTCGGCGAATACTTCGACGACGTCAACCACCGTGGGAAAGTTCGCGCAATGCAAATCGAACTCGATCCGGAATTGGAAAGCCTTTACAACGAAGCACACGTCCCCGTTCCCTTTCTCATCGGTTCTGGCGGTTGGGGTCTCTTCGTCGCGTCGTATTCTCCGGCAGTGTTCGACGTAGAGCACGAAGAACCGGGGACCATCCAGGTGCTGGTCGGAACGGGCGAAGCGAGCACGCAAGGACTCGATCTCTATTTGTTCGCCGCTCCGACAGGCTTGGATGTTACGCGTCACTACTACGAAGTAACAGGCTTTCCCAAGCTTCCCCCGCGTTGGGCACTTGGACCCATCGTGTGGCGAGACGAGAACCGCGACCAATCTCAGTTCGAGCAAGACCTGCAAACCATGCGGGCATTGGATCTTCCGGCAACTGCGGTGTGGATCGACCGCCCTTACGCGACGGCGGTGAACTCGTTCGATTTCGATCCGGTGCGCTTTCCCACCCCTGAGGAGATGTTCGCGCTCGCGCGGAGACTTGGCTTCCGCGTGGCACTTTGGCACGCGCCCTACTTAGATAGTAGGGCCGCCGCCACGAAGGCGCTCCGAGACGAGGCAAATGCTCGGGGGTTCTTCCCGCCCCGCGTGGGCTTGCTCTTCAATTCCTGGGGTCGTCCGCTCGACTTCACAAACCCCGAAGCGCGCCATTGGTGGCAACAGCTACTGCGCAGGTACACCGAACTCGGAGTCGCCGGCTTTAAGCTCGATTACGGTGAAGACGTCGTGGTAGGACCATCGGCAACCCGCAACCGCTGGCTGTTTGCGGACGGGAGCGACGAGCGCACCATGCACGCCCGTTACCAGCTCTTTTATCATCAAACGTACGCGGAAGTTTTGCCTCCTGACGGCGGTTTCTTGTTGGTGCGCCACTCTACCTTCGGGGGACAGGTGTTCGGGCCAGTCATTTGGCCTGGCGATCTCGATGCCAGTTTTGCGCGCCATCGAGAGCGAGTCACGGAAAAGGGAACCACCTACGTAGCAGTGGGGGGACTGCCCGCGGCCGTTGTAGCCGGCTCGGGGCTCGGACCTTCAGGATTTCCATTTTTCGCTTCGGATACGGGAGGTTATCGCCACTCGCCGCCCGACAAAGAACTCTTTACTCGCTGGTTCCAGCACACCGCATTGTCACCAGCGATGCAAATCGGCACGAGCACGAACGACGTGGCGTGGGAGCCAACCGCGCTAAATGGGTTCGATGCAGAGATGCTCGATTGGTACCGAACTTACACGCGCCTTCACCTGCGGCTTTTTCCGTACCTATGGACCTACGCTCAGCGCTTGCAAACCGATGGGCGCGCAATTCAACGTCCGTTCGGCCTCGCATATCCGTCCACCGGAGCACATCCTTGGGATCAGTATCTCCTGGGCGACCACCTTCTCGTTGCGCCCGTGGTCGCGCGTGGACAAAGGGAGCGAGCGGTGTTCTTTCCACCCGGGAAGTGGATCGAGTGGTGGTCGGGCCGCACGTACGAGGGGCCAGGGGAACAGGTCGTACCCGCGCCTCTAGCCCATGCTCCGTTTTTTCTAAAACAAGGTGGAATCGTTCCGCTGCTCCGCCCGACAATCGATGCGCTCGTAGAAACCGAGGAACCCGGGCTCGTCGACTCTTACGCCGACACTCCTGGCGTGTTGTACGGACGCGTGTTTCCTGGACCCGAAGAAACGTCGTTCACGGTGTTCGACGGCACGCGATTGAGTCAATCGTTCCACGACCACATTCGCCAACGGTCGGTGGTACAACTCAGCTACACGCCGGGTACCGAGTTCAGACGCGGAGCCGTTCTCGAGTTGGTGGGGCTCGACGCCACCGCTGTATCTTCCGTGCGCATTGCGGGGGTACCCGTGCCTCTTTTAGAGACCCCTGAAAACCTGGAAAACGCCGCGGCAGGTTGGGCCTATCAGGACGGCAAGATCTGGGTTCGCCTGCCTGCCACAGGTGGAATCGCTGAGGTGCAACTCCAAGCCCTTCCGTGAGAATCGTTGATCGCTTGCACTCCGGTTCGTCTCCGGTGACCGGCGTCCCCTGGCCCTGGTTCTACGCAGGAGCCGACCTCTCGCCTAACGCTGCTGTTTCCAGGCTGAGGGTGCCTGCAGGTTTCGGGGGAAAGTGAGTTGCTTGCGTGTAAGCCGGGCGCCTCGGCGGGTTGGATGGCTGGGCGCCGCCGCGAAAAGACGCTTCCCTACGACCGCTCCGACCTACTTCGTATTCGAGGCGGGAGCCGGAGCGTTCTGGGCGACGTCCCCAACAGTGACCTGGGGACGGAGCGTGCTAAGCAATTTATCCCCGATCCCGCTGACGTTCTTGAGCTCGTCCACATTCTTGAACGGCCCGTGTTTTTCTCGATGCTCGATAATTGCTCGGGCCTTTGCCTCGCCAATGCCCTTGAGCGACATCAGTTCCGCCATGGTGGCGGTGTTGACGTTCACGGGCTTACCCTCCGCTGCCCAGCTCCCCGTGGCGAGCAAAAGCAAGAGCAGAAGCCCAAAGGTTACGATTCGTTTGCCCTGTACTCGTTTCATTTGCCGTACCTCCTTTTTGAGTGCCACAAGCTTAGTTGGCGCCCAACCATCCGAATCTGAAGGTACGGCAATTTCGACTTGTGGTCAATATATGTAAAGTCTCACCTACCACGCATACGCTTCTGGCGCCGGTCCCCCAGGACCAGGCCAGATGGCGTCGAGTTCGGCGAGTTGTGCTTCGTCCAGTTTCAAGGCCAGGGTCTCTACGGCATCGACCAACTGCTGCACAGTGCGGGGTCCGACAATGGGAGACGTCACACCGGGCTGGTGAAGCAACCACGCCAACGCAACCTTTGCAGGAGCCAGCCCGCGGCTTGCACAAAAAGATTCGTACTTTTGCAACGCGTCCCGGTAGCGTTCCCGTGCTTGCGCAATTCGGTCGCTTTGTCGTCTTCCGCCGCCAACTCCTGGTGTTCCCGCCAACAGGCCGCCAGCCAGCGGGCTCCATGGCAGCACGGCTACGCCTAGTGCTTGGCAAGCTGGCAGCACCTCCAGCTCCACGGTGCGTTGCGTCAAATTGTAGAGACTCTGTTCGCTCACGATACCCAGAAGCTGCCGCTCCTTGGCCACCGCGTTTGCCTGCACAATATGCCATGCTGCGAAATTACTGCTGCCTACGTACAGGATTTTCCCTTGTGCGATGAGCGTTTCCATTGCCTGCCAGATTTCTTCCCAAGGAGCATCCCGATCCACGTGATGCATTTGGTACAAGTCGATGTAGTCTGTACGCAAACGGCGCAAACTGTCTTCGCACGCCCGCACAATGTGGCGTGCAGACAAGCCACGGTCATTTGGGCCGCTTCCCATCCGGCCGAACACTTTGGTCGCCAACACCACTTGATGTCGGCGCCCCGAATTTTCCGCAAACCATCGGCCGATGATTTGTTCAGTGACCCCTTCTCCGGTTTTCCATCCATACACGTTTGCGGTGTCAAAAAACTGAATTCCCAGTTCCAGGGCCTTGTTCATGATTTCGAAACTCTCTGGCTCTGGAGTGACCGGGCCAAAATTCATCGTGCCCAAACAAATCCTGCTCACTCGCAAGGCCGTCCGGCCAAGTCGCACGTATTCCATTTCCAAACTCCTTCCTCTCACCGTGTCGGCCGTATTGTGTCGGCCTTCGTTTCGATACGCAAATCGATGCCCATCCCAAGTGCAGTCGGCGGAGCGTTCGTGCACGCGCCCTTCCCTTCTCCGCTCTTTGTACTAAGCTCCTGGCACCATGATCCGGAGTTCCGGATGCCGTTTTGCCGCAGCCGCCATCGCGGCGGCGCTGCACGTTTTCGCCGCGGTCGTCGCGCAAGCCGAGGAGCCCCCGAGCCATACCCCTCCGCGTCTCGGCCTGCTCGAAGGAGAAGTTTCCTTCTGGCGACCAGTACTTGGTGAATGGAGAGAGGCGCCCATCAACCTCCCGCTAGCACCTGGAGATGTACTGGCTACCGGCGCCCGCAGTCGCGCGGAACTCCAACTCCGCCCTCGCGTGTTCGTGCGCATCGGCTCGCAAAGCGAGGTGCAGGTCACGAGCCAGACCAACACCGCGATCCGCTTAGAACTTCACTACGGCGTGCTCGCACTCGATTTTCGGGATGGCTCCAAATCGATCGTGCCGGAATTCGCCCTCGGGTCGATCATGGTCGAACCGCTTTCTAGCGGATTTTATCGGATGGAACTTCGCGACAACCGGGCACGTGTGGTCACACGCAACGGTGCGCGCGCACTCGTCCGCACGAACGGCGAGACCCGCGAACTCGGACCGAGCTTTGAACTCACCGTGGACGCGGTTTCGCCACAGGCTTTGCTCGTGCGCGCCGCTGCCGAACCCGACGAGTGGGATCGCTGGAACCTCGCTCGCACGGATTCGCTTCTTCAGAAAACGGAGTACTCGCCGGAGGCGGAAGAACTCCTAGGCTTCCGGGACCTCGACCGGTACGGCGAGTGGGAACGTATCCCCGACTATGGACGTGTTTGGTTTCCCCCGGTTCCGCGGATCTGGGCTCCATACACCACAGGGCAGTGGCTCTGGGATCCCTTGTACGGCTGGACTTGGGTGGACGCCACGCCCTGGGGTTGGGCCCCGTTCCATTACGGCAGGTGGGTCTGGGTTGGCGGACGGTGGGGATGGACGCTGGGTCCAGTGTTCGCTCGCCCTGTGTACGCGCCCGCCCTCGTTGTGTTCTTTGTAGGCAAATCAGGCCTTATCGGCTTCGCCACGGGGACTCCTGTGGTCGCGTGGGCGCCGCTTGGCTGGGGCGAACCATGCATCCCGTGGTGGGGTCCAGCGTGGTTCGTTGGCCGGCCCTGGTGGGGTGGATGGCACGGCCCACACCGGTGGTCCCATGGTCGCGAGACCTTCGACCCGAATCATGGCAGTGTTTGGACCCATTTCGAGCACGTTCGGGAACGGCGCGGCTTGTCGGCGGCACAGTTCGATCGCTTCGGAATCGTTCCGGTGCCATCCGCGCGGCTGCAAAACGTGGAAATCGAGCGACTCGCATTGCCGGCCAGTGATTTTCCTCCTCAGCCAAAGCCGGCATCTCCGCCAACTCAGCGAGCGGAAATTCCGCCGAGACCAGACCGAGTGCTCTCCCGCGCCCCGCGGCCTTCAAGTTGGCTCTCCCGAGGCCCCGAGCTACGGGAACCACACCGCCGGAGTCCGGCCAGCAATCCATCGGTACGCGATACGAACGAAGAACCTACGGCTGCCCCGTTCGAACCGAACTTATCGGAACAACAACGGCCCCAACGTAGTACGGCCCGTTGGAGTCGATTTGCCCCACCGATTCGCGGTGGAGACGGGTCGGTCACAGAAGAAGAGTATCGGAGGTCGCCACATCGAGTTCCAAGCCGCCGCGAGCCGATTGCCCGGGACGAGGTCTTGCCTGGTGCAGAGAGCGAGCCCACGACTTCCATCCCCTGGCCAGGAGTGCACCAGGCTCCCCGCGCCCCCCAACCCGAGTTTCGCGACACCGGCGCGCTCGGGCGTCCAGCTCGGGCCTGGGAACGAAGGCATCAGGGAAACGACTCTTTCCGCCCAGGCCGCTTCCCCGGAGACATCGACGGCAGAATACGTTCGTGGAGTGAGGCACCGGCAGGCTTTGGTTTGCCGGAACATCGACCCCAGCGTGGGATCGGCTTCGGAACCGGCCCAAGGGAACAACTCCCAGCCTTCGCCGGCGACGGAGCTTCGGATTCGGCCCCATCACCAGGTAAGCGGAGAGAACTCCGTTTCCGGATTGAGCGCGACCCTGTGCATCGCAGCCGGTAGCCTGCACGCAGATCGGCTAGTCGACGTTCCAACCTCGCAGGATTGCTCGAACGACGTGCCGTTCTTGAAGCCGCACGAGAGCGCCGCTTCCAATCCAACGCAACCTCGTTGGCGCGCTCGCAGCACGGGGAGAGCGAGAAGGCGACCGAACCTCCCTGCATGCGTCTTACAGTTCCACGTGGGGATCATCGGGTCCTGAGGCGACCGCGCCACTGATGCGTGCAAGGCTTTCAAGCCCCGAGTGACTTGGACGCGAGCCACGGCCAAGGTGCTACCGCGTTCCTGAACTCTGGACGCTGACGCAAAGCGGCGAAGCAGCCAAGTCTACCAGCCTGAGAAGTGGTCGCACTGCACGAGAGGCGGTCCTCGTATGGGCGCGCTTCCTGAACGCGCGGAGGATGCACGCCTGCCTTTGGCCCCGCGTTGCTTGTCGAAGCCGAGTCAAACAGAATAGCCCTATGCAACGATTGCACACCCAATCTTGGCTCTCGTACCCGGCCGTGTTCCTGTCGGGACTCCTACTGGCTCCTTTTTCCCTTCCCGCCGAGCCCGCTCCCCTGCCAACCTTCCCGCCGACGACCTCGGCGGGGGCACCGCCTGCGACGCCGCAGGAGTCGGTCACGCAAACGTTTGGCGCCATCCCGGAGGAACTTGCGGGTCTCTGGCTGATGGTCACCAATGCAAAGTTAAGCCAGGGCAAGGTACGCAACAATTTCCAGCTCTATCGGATCCGCCACCTTGGCAATCGTTGGACCTTTCAACGCGCCGAAAAATCCAGCGATGTTCCGTCGCTCGCGCCTTTCGTGGACGCGGAAAAACAAACACAACCGTTTCGGCCCTCGAAACAGCAAATCGCCAAAGTAAGAAGCGACCACCGCCGCCTTGCAGCCCTCCCGTTGCATCCCGAGGCCAGCACGTTCCAAGTGGTTCATATCCGCACAGCGGAGGAAATCCCGGCTGATCCGCCGCCCCCGCCGGCGGCAGCCGGTGCGAAACTCGCCATAGAGTTTTTGGAGCGCCTGCCCACGAACGGCGCCCTTTCGGCAGTGTCGTTTTACGTCAAAAAGTTCAGCCGAGACGAGTTGGAAGGCCACATCCATGCACTGACGCTTGTCGGACTTGCCTCCGCGGTGACTCAAGGGGAGTTCTTCATGTACCGGATCGAGTAGCAAAAGATCCACGAGCCCAGACAAGACGACGAAAGTAAGTTGCGACCGGCTCGTCACCGCGCTATACGCGACTCCACAGCCACTGATCCCAGGCGGAGGGGCGGTGGAATCCGGAGGTCGGGAAGCGGGAGGCCGAAAACAAGTCAGGGCTCCCCATCAGCAGGCTGCACCGCATGAACCGACAACACAAGCATCAGGTAGAAAAAGCAGCCGTCGCCGCGAAGTTGCGCCGCATGGGATTTGACGTTCAAGAGGTCCCGCGCAACGGCAAGTTCGATCTTCTCGTGGATGGTCACATCCGAGTTGCACTGCGTGTTGCCTTTCCTGGAAGGTACGCGCACACCGTCACCGTGAACGGTCGCCGGTACGCATACGACTACAAGAGCTGGAACTTTAACTTTCACCGCCACGGCCGTTGGGATCGCCACTACTGCGACATTTTTGTGTGCATTGCGAAGCAACGGCGCGCGGAAGATGAGGTTTTCATCATTCCGGCAGAAGCGGTCTCTGGCCCAACTTTCAGCTTGCACGGTGCAACCAAGCCCTACCGTGGCCGCTACGCTCAGTATCGCAATCGCTGGAGCCTATTTTCTTCTTGGCCACGCCAAGGAGAGCCGTCCGGCTCCACAGTTGCAGAAGTAGCGTAGCTTAAGGACCTCCGTTCTGTCGGAGGCCAGGCAAGACCATTCTCGCAACTGGCGAGGCTTGGTTGTCGCGCAGCTGACCTCTGGAAGGCCCTGACCTGCAACTCGCCGAGGTGCAGCAGCCTGCCCTAGTGCTGACTCGTTTCCCTACGCGGAGCACAACGAGGGGCAAGGGCGGCGTTCTCACGTTGCCGACCAATGCGGTCAGCCACGCAATACGCAACAGGGGGTCCTCATCGTGCCCAGCTTTTCGCCCGCGTGTTGATCCTCGGATAAAAAAATCCAAACCTGAGGCGCTGGCCGCAACTGCTAAGCATCCGTTTGTCGAGGACTTCTCGTTTGCTTTGAGTAGTGCTGCGCTTTTTTTGTTGACACAAGCACCCTAAACGCAGTATGCATGCAAAGGGAGTGGACGGATGGGGGGCTGACGAGGGGCCCTTACGAGTAGGGAAAGTGAGTAGTTCAGCCGTGATAAAAGACCGACCTTGGACCCACGTCGAGCATTACAACGACAGGCCAAGTCCCTGTTTCCGTCACGTTCTTCGTCGACGGACACGGTCTCCCTGGACTGCCCTGGGAAACGAGCGAGCCTGGCTGGCTGGGAGTCAGGGCCAAATCCATGGAGGTACGTATGCAATACCTAAGCAACTGGTTGAGGGCGGTGCTACCGAAACCCCGCCGAGAGTCTAAACGTAGACGGCAAACTCGAAGCCGGGTCGACGTTGCGTCGGCTTTGGCTTTCGGGCTGGCGCTAGGCATCGCGGTGTCGTCACTGGTCGTGCCACTGCCGGCGCAGGGAGGCGACATCCCACCAGCAACGCCAAACATCGAAACCATTCCGAGCGGTTCGCTTGTGATCCCGATGGACAACGACAAGCAGAACATCGGCGTTCCGTTCAATCTGAAAGCCTACGGGTTGGTGCAAAGGCTGCTGAAATCGAACATTCCGGTAAAGTGGATCATTCGGGCTGGGAAAGGCAAAGACGCGGTCGATTTCTCGGCAACCGCAGAGCGGGTGTTGCCGAGCGCGCAAGCTGTAGCTCAGGTAGAATTCCGGGGCGGACCGTTCGTGGTCGAGGCACAGTTCGCCTCTCAGGCGATGGCCGTAGCCTCCAGCTTCGGAAACAACGTGGCGGTTTATCGTTTGGTTGAGGCCGCGCAAGCGGATGTGCGGTATACACTAGCGCAGCGCGCGTTTGTGTTCGTTGCCAATGACGACAACAACGCGACAATCCACACAGATGTTCTGAACGCCGCCGGCTTTGTCGCGGGTGAAGACTATGCCGTGTTGCAACGGCCCACCACTGCGGCGCAGCTCAACGGCAACCTCTGCGCTACGATCGTCACCGAACCCCACTACGATGGCAGCAGGGATGCAAACTACGACACGGTGGTCGCGGCGGTCAGGGACTTCCTGCTTTCCGGGGGCAATGTGCTGGCACAGTGCAAGGCCATCGAGAGCTACGAGAATCATTCCACTTTCGGGCACTTCCAGACGACAGGAGGGGTCGTGAAGCCCAGCGACCCAGGAACCGGCTTCGAGTATTTGGCTCCGGACCTGCCTTTCAGCCAATTCATCGGGGACCTGGCCGACCGCGGTGGTGCGATCCCCCGCTATGCTCTTGCTACAGGATCGAGTTTCACCAACGGGGGCCATCCACACGTGCAGCATGCAAGCACCACACCGCCGAAGTTCAAAGCGTCGCTATCCAAGCTTGGCAGCGGCGTCGGCTCACTCGTGTTTTACCTCGCCGGCCACGATTACCCTGGCTCTACGATCGAGGAAATCAACGGGCGCCGCATGTACTTGAACGCAGTTTTCCATCCGGCGCGACGACCAAGCCAATGTGGTTTTGAAATTCCGACGAGCACCCCAACACGAACGGCCACACCCACGCCCACCAACACTGCGGTGCCAACGTCGTCGCAGCTTGCGACACCGACAGCAACGAATCCTGGAGGGTTCAACCCAACGGCTACTTCCACCGGCACCCTTAATTCTTTCACGGCCACACCGACGCCTACGCCTGCCTCAGCTACTGCAACGCGTACGCCCTCGAACTCCGGGTCACCCACTGCAAGCCCAACGATTGGTCTTTGCGGCAACGGCGATCTCGACCCCGGAGAGACATGCGACGACGGCAACAATGTAAGCGGCGACTGCTGTAGCGCGGATTGCCGGCTCGAACCGGTGGGCGCCCCCTGTGACGACGGGCTTGCGTGCACCAGCGGCGACCAGTGCGACGGTTTTGGAGTTTGCCGCAGCGAGCCCTCTACCGGCCAGTATGCGATTTTGCGCTGGTCTCCCGGGGATCCGCTCGGAAGCTTTACCACCGTACTCGGGAGGCGCTCTCTGGTTGGCGGTCACGTGTGCACCGATGTCACAAAAATGGGGGGGCGCGCGCGGGTGCTCGGAGACCTGGTCGGCTTGATGACGAGCGGGAACGCACTCGTGTTCGGCAAGCTCACCCAGGTGGCAGGTACGGTGGTCACCGCTGGAGGGGCAATCGTGAACCCCCAGAACGCGCTGATCGGGGAATTCCGTGGCGCCGATTCGTCCGGAAGCGCTCCGGAACTGAGCGATTGCGCCTTGGCGCGCTCGAAAACCCAGTCTGCCCGGACCCAGCTCGGTCAATTACCCGCGGACCCGCAAACCACCTTCGGCGCAGTCAAGGTGAAACTCCGCAAGTCACTGCGGGTGCCGGCGTCCGGCACCTTCGGGGCCGGGACCGCGGTAGTGGATTTCGACGACCTGAAGATTGGTTCGAGCGGCACACTAGAGCTGGTCGGCGGACCGACCACTGAGGATGTCGTGATCCGGGTCAAAAACCGCCTCCGACTCGGTCGCCGAGCGAAAGTTCTCTTGAACGGCCTGAATCCAAACCAAGTCGTGTTCCTGGTGGACGGGCAAACGAACGTGGGTAGTTCTGCATACCTGCCCGCGACATTGATTGGAGGCGACAGAATTGCGGTGCGCCGGCGCGCCGCGGTGGAAGGCGGCCTCTTCGGCAAAACAGTGATCGTCGCTGGATCAGCCCGAGTGCAACGAGCGGGCTGGGTCGGCTGGTGCCGCTAAGTCGTATACGGGTCGCACGAAGCGAGGTCTGGGGTGGCAGCGGGAAGATGCTGCCACCCCAGTATCGTCTTCCGCCTCAGTCGCGAAAGTTTACGAACTGCAGAGGAAGTCCAAAGTCCTGCTCACGCAGGAGCCGGATGACCTCCTGGAGGTCATCTTTCTTCTTGCCGCTTACACGAACTTGGTCTGCCTGGATTTGCGCTTGCACCTTCAACTTACTGTCCTTGATGACCTTCACGATCTCTCGCGCGCGTTCCGGGTCGATCCCTTGTTGAATTTCAATGACCTGTCGAGCTCGGCCCCCGGCGGCTGGTTCGATGGGGGCATACTTCAGAGACTTCAGTGAGACCCCACGCCGCACCAACTTCGACTGCAACACGTCTACGACTGCCTTTACCTTGAACTCGCTTTCCGAAACGATCGTGATCGCTTTCTTGTCCCACGCGATTTCCGTTCGCGTGTCTTTAAAATCGTACCGCTGGGCAATCTCCTTGCGGGCCTGATTCACTGCGTTGTCCACTTCCTGGAGGTTGACTTGCGAAACCACGTCGAACGACGGCACACCTTCACCCTCCTCCCGTTATTCTCGGGGCGCCTCAAGTACATCCACTCCTGCAGGCACGGCAAATTCGAACAAAGTATCGCTTAGCCCTTGGTTCCGACGCACATTTTGGAACGTGAGCTTACTGCGGTTTCCCAGAGGGTCTTGCACCTCGGCACCGACGATGTCGAACGAGGTCGCGTCCACCAGCAACCAAAGCACCCCCACATCGGCCTCTTGGCGCTTCGGCTCCAGCCGCAGACGCAGACGCCCATCTTCGGCCCCCTCGAACGCTACGCGAAAATTCTCTGCAATCTTGCCCACACCGGTGAGGAAGGAAATGGGAGTGCTCGAACGAAACGCGCTGTCGAACGGCATCCGCAGAACTTGCTGATCCTCCGGACGATATATCCATAGCGTCTTGCCATCGCTCACGATGATTTCCCGGTCGCCATTCGCCAGCTCCCAACGCATCTTGCCGGGTTTCTTAAAGGCTACCGTCCCACGGGCCACAATCGTCTTATTGAGACGCACGACGTTCGTTTCCTGTATCACGTCGCCCGACAGGTCGGTGGTCGCATCGTAACGAGCCTGGACCGCCTGAACGATGGCGTCTGCCGCAGGCGGAGTCGCCGGAATTGCTCGCTCGCCAGACGCCGAGCCAGCCCGGACAAGCATGAGTCCGAGGGCAACCACAAAGCACGGGAACTTCCAACTTCTCATGGTTCTGGTGGTGGAGGAGCCAGGACCTCTCGCGGGCGCCCGTTTTCGCTCCGGCTTACAATTCCCTCGGCTTCCATTCGCTCCACCAAACGGGCCGCACGGTTATACCCCACGCGCAAGCGCCGCTGCAAAAACGAGATCGAGGCAATCCGTGTCTCGGTCACGATGCGCACCGCCTGGTCGTAAAGCTCGTCGCTCTCTGCGCCATCCCCGTTGGCCTCGACCGTTCCGCTTCCCTCCTCGCCATTGCCTCCTTCGAGCAGTCCGAATGCGTATTCCGGGCGCGCCTGACGCTTGACGAATTCAGCAACTCGGCGGATTTCCGCCTCGGTGACAAACGCCCCGTGCAGTCGTTCTATCTCGCCGCGTCCGGCCTGGTAAAACAACATGTCCCCCTCCCCCAGCAAACGTTCCGCACCGGCGCAATCCAAGATCGTACGTGAGTCGACCTTCGAAGCCACTTGGAACGAAATCCGTGCGGGAAAGTTGGCCTTGATGAGACCCGTGATCACATCCACGGACGGTCGCTGGGTGGCCACGATTAAATGGATACCGCAGGCGCGTGCCTTTTGAGCCAAACGAATGATCGGTGCTTCGACGTTCCGACCGGAGGTCATCATGAGATCCGCCAATTCGTCGATAATCACCACAATCTTCGGCAGGTGCTCGTGCTGCAAACCTGGGGCGAGCCCGTCGTCCGAAGCGCTGCTCGGGTCCACTGCCTCGGTAAGCTCCACGATTTCTTCCGCACCGTCGTCAAGGGTTAGCAAGGCATTGTATGCATCGATGTTCCGTACGCCTTTGTCCTTCAACAACAAGTAACGCCGGTCCATCTCTTTGCACAGATTGTTCAACACGACCACAGCGGCTTTCGGCTCGGTAACCACGGGAACCAACAGATGAGGCAAATCTTCGTAAAGCGATAATTCCAACATTTTGAGGTCGATCATCACAAAGCGGACATCTCGCGGTGAAGCCTTGCTCAAAATGCTCATGATCATCGCGTTCAGTGCCACGGACTTCCCCGTGCCGGTGGCTCCAGCAATCAACAGATGGGGCATCCGCGCCAGGTCCTCCACCCGAGGCACCCCGCTCGTGTTTTTACCCAAGGCCAGCGTGAGGACAGATTTCGCCTGCTGAAAGGCCTGACTTTCGATCACCTCGCTTAAGTAAACCTGCTCACGCGTCTGATTGGCCACTTCGATCCCAACAACGGACTTGCCCGGAATGGGCGCCACGATCCGCACCTTGGTGCGCAGTGCCATCGTAAGGTCATCTTGCAGCATCAAAATCCGGTTCACCCTGATCCCCGGAGCGGGGGCAACTTCGTACGTCGTGATCACCGGGCCCGGCTCTATGGCAACGACCTTCGCCTGGATCGAAAAGTACGCGAGCTTTGTCTCCAAAATATCTGCGCTACGCTTCAACTGGCCTTGGTCGATTCGATCGAGAACCTCTCGCGGCGGCGCATTCAAGAGTGACGGTGGCGGGAGTTCGTAAGAGCTCGAACCAAAGAGTGGCAAGGGACGCTGCAAGTCGCTTGGGCGGATCTTTGCCCTCTTTACCTCCTTCTCAGTGAGCTCCACGACGGGCAAGTCGCTCTCTACCCCTCGCCCCCGCCACCATCCGAGCAAACCGCTACCTGTGCTGCCGGTTACCGGAAGGTCCACGGCTCCCGCGGCTGGTCGAATTAGCGGCTCCGACCGTTTCTGACGCAACCGGCGAAGCAACCCAAGCGGCGCCGTCCCCAGCATGGAACTCACAGTTACCATCAACGCAATGAAGCACGCCACCAATGCACCCGCGATGCCGCACCATTCGCGCAACAAACCGCCAGTGAAGCCGCCAAACCAACCGGCAATGCCCCGGGTTCCTCGAGGATCCCACAGCCCCAACGCCGACGAAAGTAGCAGCAGCAAAATTCCCCAAGGGATCAGGCGGACCAGCGGAAAGTCTTCCAACCCTCCACGGACTAAACGGAAGCCTATCACTCCGAGCCCTACAGGAATGGTGTACACCGCGTAGCCAAACGTGCCCCCAAGAACTCGAGCCAAGGTGGCACCCAGAACGCCGCCCCAGGCACTTTCCGTAGCCAAGTGGTAAGAGACAAAACTGACGAGCGTGAACAACGCACCCGCCAACGTCAGCAGGCCAGCGATCTCTGCGTAGTACTGCGAACTCCCCGCAACTTCATCCGCAGAAATCCGACTCGATGTACGCTGGGCATACGCCATCGCTACATCTCCAGGACGAACGGCACGATCACCGGTCGCCGATCCAAAGCCCTTGCAAAGAACCTCCGCAACACACGGCGAACTTCCTCTTTGACTTCCTGGGCATCCGTCCGGGTTTCGGCGGGCATCTCTGCGAGACTCTCGAGCACGAGCTGTCGCGCCTGTTCCATCAGCGCCTCGGCCCCGACCTCGGGCAAAAATCCGCGCGAGACCAGATCGGGGCCAGCAATGACGTTGCCGGTTTGCTGGTCCAACGCGAGCACCGCCAGCACCAAGCCATCGGAGGACAAGTGGCGACGATCGCGCAGCACCACATCCACGACATCTCCAACACCCTTGCCGTCCACGAACACTCTGCCCGCTTTCACTGCATCGCGCTCGCGAGCACCTGTGCCATCGATTTCTAGCACCCTCCCGTTTTCCAACAGGAAGGTCTGCTCCGGCCGCAGTCCGACCTCCCACGCCAGTCGGCGGTGCGCAATCAAGTGTCGAAGCTCGCCGTGAATCGGCACGAAAAAGCGCGGCTTCGCTAACCTCAAGAGCAACTTGAGTTCTTCTTGGCTCGCGTGGCCGGAGACGTGTACCGGAGTGTTTTGCGAATGAAACACTTCGGCCCCGCGGCGCAACACATGATTGATCAAGTTGCTAATTTGCTTTTCGTTGCCCGGAATGACGCGTGACGACAAAACCACCGCGTCTCCAGGCCCCATGCTCATGGAGGGATGCCCCCCTTCGGCAATACGGATGAGCGCCGACATGGGCTCCCCTTGGCTCCCGGTCGTCAGCACGGTCACGCGCTCGCCAGTTAGGGCCTCCCGATCGCTGAGATCGAGAAACAGCGACGGTGGATACTCGAGATAACCAAGCTGTGTGGCGATCCGCAAACTATTCAACAGACTTCGTCCAACCACGGCGATGCGCCGTTGGTGAGCCAGCGAAAGTTCGATCGCTTGGGTCAACCGATGGATATGAGAGGCAAAAGTAGAGAAAAACACGCGGCCAGGGGTTGCCCGAAAGATCTCTTCCAGTGGCGCGCGAACCGATCGCTCCGAAGGCGTGTAACCCGGCCGTTCCGCGTTGGTAGAATCGGACAGCAGGAGCAAGACCCCCTCTTGCCCGTACTCCCCAAGCCGGTGAAGATTGGAGGGCCTGTCGTCGATCGGGGTTTGGTCGAATTTGAAGTCCCCGCTGTGCAGCACAACCCCGAGGGGCGTGCGGATCGCAAGAGCCACGGTGTCCACGAGCGAATGCGTGACGTGAATCGCCTCGATGACAAACGGCCCAAGCTCCCAGCGGTCCCCTGCAGAGAACACGTGCATTGGCACGCTCAACCCGTGCTCTTTCAGCCGCTCGACTACCAGGCCGTGGGCCATCGGCGTCGCATACACCGGAACGGAAAATTTGCGTAACGCAAACGGGAGTGCCCCCTGATGGTCTTCGTGACCGTGCGTCAGTACAAATCCTAGAAAGCGCTCCCCAAAGCCGTCCAAGTAAGACAAATCGGGAATGACCAAGTCGATTCCCAACATATGGGGCTCGGGGAACATCACCCCACAGTCAATGGCGATGGCGTAGCCGTTCCACTCCAACACCAGGCAGTTGAGCCCGATCTCCCCGAGCCCGCCGAGGGGGACCACGCGTAGAACTCCATCTGCCGCGTTCATGCTCTCCCCGACCCCTCCCCTCTCGGCCACACTTGGTTTGACACGCGAACCCTGTCCACGGACTCTTCAACTTGGCGAAGGTCTTTGCTGCAAACGACATCCTCCGCCAAGCGAGGGCGAATCATACTCCCATTCGGCCGCCTGGGCAAATCCGATTTCGCGCTCTTTGCTGCAGCCTAGTTCCTCAAGGGAACCTGCGAACCATATGGCAGGCTGATCGATTTCGGCTCCAAATACGCAAGCAGGCCTTCAGGACCCAGTTCGCGGCCGATCCCGCTCGCTTTGAAACCGCCAAAGGGCGCCCGAAATTCCAGCGTAAAACCATTGACGGTATACGTGCCAGTTCTGACCCTGCGTGCGATCTCGGTCCCCCGAGCGACGTCCTGGGTCCACACACTACCAGAAAGTCCGTAGTCCGATTCGTTGGCAATGCGCACCGCGTCCTCTTCGGTCTCGTAGGGAATGACCGCAGCGACGGGCCCAAAAATCTCCTCCTGTGCGATCCGCATTCGATTATCGACGTCCGCGAACACCGTCGGCTCGACATACCAGCCCTTTGCTAAGTGGCGAGGCCGTCCCCCGCCACAGACAACACGAGCGCCCTCTTCGCGGCCGATTCTCAAGTAGCCTTCGACCCGGTCGCGTTGTCGCGAGGAAACCAACGGACCGACCACCGTGTTCGGGTCCATCGGGTCCCCCACCGCGGCATCCCGGAACGCCTGAGCAAGAGCATCGACAAACTCCCCATAGCGACGGTTCGAAACCAACACGCGGGTTTGTGCCACGCACGCTTGGCCATTGTTCATCAGGATCGCGGGCACCAAACCGGCTATGGTGGATTCGAGCGGCGCATCGTCGAGTACGATGGCGGCCGACTTGCCGCCTAGCTCGAGGGTACATCGCTTCAGCCGCTCTCCACACAGCGACGCGATTCTTCGCCCTGCCTGGGTGCTGCCCGTGAAAGCAACTTTGTCAACTCCGGGATGGCAGACGAGGTATTCACCCACCTCGCGACCAGCGGGTACCACGTTCACCACCCCGGGAGGGAAACCAGCTCGTTCCACGAGCTCAGCCAGCACCAGGGCATCCACCGGTGTTTCTGGTGCCGGCTTCAGCACCACCGTGGCTCCTGCAACGAGCGCCGGCGCGAGTTTCAGCATCGTGGTAAACAACGGGACGTTCCACGGCACGATACACGCCGCAACTCCGACTGGCTCCCGGCGCACCAACACCGGCCCCATGAGCCCGTCGCGCAATTCTTCGAAAGCAAAGTTCCGCGCGAGCTCCACATAGTACTCGAGCACCATGTTGCTAGCCATGGTTTGCCCCAAGCGCGAAAAGCTAATGGGCGAGCCCATTTCCTGCGTAATCAGTACAGCAAGCTCCTCTTGGTGCTCGCGCAAGAGTTGTAGCAACCGTTCCAGCACTGCCGCTCGCGCAGCCGCACCCATGTGAGGCCAGTCGCCTCGATCGAACGCTGTTCGGGCTGCCGCCACGGCTCGATCGATGTCAGCCTCCGAAGCTTCCGGAACGGTGGCAACAACCTCCTCTGTGTGTGGCGAAATCACCGCGATGCTTCGCCCGGTCGACGGTCGTACCCACTCGCCGCCAACAAACAAACGGTCGAAACTTCTCAGCATGACGCATGCTCCTCGCAGAGCAGGCAGCTTAGAATGCGTACCAGGATTTGCCAGCTCATCCCCCGCGGCGATCGAGTTCTCGCTCGAGCACAGCCGAGGCCAAGTTGTCCCGATCCATCGTGGTGTCTGCCGGAAGCACCTCGTAGAAGCAAAGCTGCCGAACCACTCGTGCCATGATTGCCGTAAACTTGTACAACGCCAAAATCTCGTAATAGTCGAACTCTTTGGCAGAGAAGGTTGACTGCGTTTCCCACAGTCGGATCGTTGCTTCACGCGTTGGCAATCCATCCAATCGAGGCACTCCGAGCCCTTCGGCAAAGCAGCGATCGATTGCCCACCACCAAGCAAGGTCCTGAACGGGATCACCCAAACGCGCCATTTCCCAGTCGAGCAGCGCCACGCAGCGGCCGTCTCTGAAGATTTGATTTCCAAACCGCGCATCTCCCCAGCACAAGGCAACTTGCTCCTCGCGCGGCTGATGCCGATACAACCACTCCTCTGCTCGCGACAGCAGCGGATAGCGGCTGCGGTCCAATCCCCAGTCGATAAATTTCCGGTAGTCTTCCAACTGCTGGTCGAGAAAGCTGCTCCCCGGCTTCGGCTGCGGAAAGAGCCCGCGAATCGCTTCGGTGCATCGAGTTCGGTGAACCCTTGCCATCGCGGCAATACCTTCTTCCCAAAGCTGCCGTCGGGATCCTGGATCCAAGTCGAGCAACCATCCGCTGGTGTGGTAGGGAGGATTGTCCGGAGGAACGCGGCCGGACACGAAATCCATCACGTAAAAGACCCCGCCAACAAAGCGTGGATCGAGCTCCAACGAGAAGACGCTCGGTACCGGCGCAGTGCTCAGAGCCTGCAGTGCCTCCAGCAGCCGGTACTGCCGTTCCAAGTCGTATTCCGGAAAGACCGTGACTCCCTCAGGGTGTAGCTTCGCCACGAGCGTTTTCGGTTGCCTTCCGGAGGCTGGGTCCGGAAAAACCTCGAAGACAACCGTATCGCTCGAATAGCCGGTTTCGGCCGGACCGCGCAGGTTGTCCACGCGCACGCTGCCCCAATCCGGAAACTTGGTTCGAAACCAATCCTGCAACTGCCCTTGTAGCCGGGTGAAATCCCGTCTCGGCGGAGGCATCGCGGTTGCTCCTTCGCTCCCTCGCAATCGATTCTTCCATGCGACACTCAAGTGGCCGCAGCGCCGGAAAACGCATCCACCAGCCCGTAACGGCGAAAAGGCCCCCAAAAACCAAACTCGTGCAGCCCATAGCCCACCTGCCCGAAATTGGTCGTAAAGCGAGCCACTTGGTCGATCAAACCGTACTGACCGAAGCTCGTGATCTCGTCCAGCTGGCGAACCAGGCCTTGGACGACAAGAGGGCCTTGGTACATGCCGTGGCGCCAATCGGGGTCCATTCCGTAGCCAGTTCCCACGGCGACGAAAGCATTCAACAGCGGGGCCACCTCGACGACCAGTTCCCCTTCGGGGGCACGCGGGAAACGCAGCCTCGACCTGCGCACGAGCCGCGTGCCCGGCACAAGCTCGTGTTCATGCTCTGGGCGCCCCAGCGCTTCCGGCTCGCGGTTCGGGTCCACCCAAATCCGAACCGCTTCTTGCAATGGGCGATCACCGTCGTCCGTCTCGTTTACCATGTAGAGAATGGCGTGATCCGAGAACTGCATCGGGGCGTAGTTCCACATACCGGTGAGCGGCCCTTCGTTTTGTCGGATTCCCGGGTGCTCGGGCTCCCCAACGGGTCGGACCCCCCACGACCGGTCCCGTGTCCCCCACCAACGGTCCGGCGTTACGCGGAAGCGCTGGTCGCCAATTTGTAGCCATCCGCTCCAGAAACCTGTCTGCGCAAACCGCTGGGTGTCGAACAACACTCGCCCGTACTTGCGAATAAATTGTCGCGGCTCGAGGTACGCCGGCGTGTGCGCCAGCCACTGGAGGTCAAATGCAAGCGAGTAGTCTCCCGGCTCCAGTACCGCTCGTAGACGCTTCAACCCTTCCTGGACCTCGATGCGGAAAGGGCCAACGGTCAGATCTGCACGGTCGCCCAAGACCCGGGACGCACGCACCACATGGTGCGCTCCGGCATGCGTCGCACACGCAAACGCGTCCTGCACAGCCAAGTTGGGGTACTGCCCCATGCCCAAGATCAAGAACAGGGAGTCATCGCACGCGTGCAGGTTGAAGTAGTACCGGTCGTAAAAATTTCGGTCGCTGGTACCGACGTGCCGCACCACCTCGGGGACTTGGTGGACAGGGAAATCATCCCACACTGAAAGAGAAGAACGATTGTTCACCACGCCGTGCTTCAACCATAGCTCTCCACACTGGAGCAAGAGGGTCGTCTGGCCTGGACGCCCTATGCGAAACGACGGCCCCGCGGAACCTGTTCCCAGCTCGCTCACCACAACCCGAAACTATCCAGGAGACACCAAACCAGCACAGCCGTCCGATGCGATCACCACGAACCCGGGGGCACCTTCAACCCGGTCCTGCGCCGCACCCGTGCGGACGTGAGCGCAGCCTTACGCATGCCCGATCCGACCCAAACCCCTGTCCGGCCACCCAAAAGGGTTGCACCCTTCAGAAAACAGCAGGAGCCCCCCGGTGTGTCCGGCAGGCTCCTGCAATGCACTGCTGCTACGACACCACCCCTACCACAACACCCACGGAGCGTGGTTCACCACGGCCGAGGGGCGCACCCGGATGGGCGAGGCAGGACTCACCAAGGCCCCGGTGAGAATCGCATCACGTCGCACCGTCGGCGCACCTTGCGAGAAAATCGTCCCCTCCACCTCCGCGTTCATCCGCACCTCCCCGGTCCCTCCAACCAGGATCAACACCCGCTCCGCAGCAAGCCCTCCGGGACCCGCCGCAATTCCCTGCGTCACCAACTTGCTCCGCATCCGCGCCCGGAAATTCCCGCTCACCCGCAACACCACCGCCTCCGTGTTCCCATTCCCCTTGATGGTCAGCGTCCGGTTCGGCTTGATCGTCAGCGAACCGTAGTCGATCACCACCACCGACCCCGGAACAGTGCTGAACGGCGTGACATCCAGCGTGGTGTTGCTGCCGATCGTCACCGAACCGTACGAGGCATGCGCAGACAGCAATAGCAACGCTTGCCGCCGTTGCTCCGCCTTGTCGGCCGCACCTTGGCAGTCCCCGAGCAGCGCGTGCATGCCCGTCGTGTCCGTGCCGCCCGTGCACTGGCCATTGGTGCCAAAACTCACCGCACTCCCGGAGGTCACGCAAAGCCCGTTGACCACAGCATCTTTACCCACGGTTACTCCAGCGCTCCCCACAGCGTGGCTCCCCAACACCGAGGCCTGTTTCAGGCGCACCTTTTCTGCGCAGGCGGCGCCGTTGTTTGCCTGGGCGGTGTAGCCAAGCTCCGCCGTTGCCGTGGCGGTGCTTGGGGCTTCGAGCAGCACGTAGCCCTTCGGGCACTGGGCCGGTGGCAGGGCAGTGTGGGCACAGGAGCCGGAGCCGTTGCAAGCGTCGGCCGTGCACACGAGGCCATCGTCGCTGCATGGGGTGCCGAACGGGTCGAAGCAGTTGTCTTGCGCCTCGTTGCAGATCTGGTTGCACTCCGCCCCGCCGACGCACGGGTCGCCGCTGTGCTCACAGGTGCCGCTTCCGTCGCAGGTGTCGGTGCCGTTGCAGTACAGGCCGTCGTCGCAAGAGGTCCCTGAAGCCGCGTTCTCTACGAAGACGCAGCTTCCAGCACCGTCGCACCGGTCAGTGGTACACACGTTTTGGTCAAGATCACAAGGCGTTGTGTTCGGTGGGTCCGGCAAAGGCTCGCAAAGCCCAGTCGAGGGATTGCATTGTTCCCCAGCCTCACACGGGGGCACCGCGGGAGCGCAGGAAACAGGTGTGCCTGCTTGGCAACCCAACTGCGGATCGCAGCTCTCCACACCGTTGCAAACGTTCCCATCGTCACAGTTCAGCGGCGTGCCCGCCTGACAACCCAACTGCGGATCGCAGCTCTCCACGCCGTTGCAGACGTTCCCATCGTCGCAAGTCAGCGGCGTGCCCGCCTGACAACCATCGTCCGGATCGCAGCTCTCCACACCGTTGCAAACGTTCCCATCGTCGCAGGTCAGCGGCGTGCCCGCCTGACAACCATCGTCCGGATCGCAACTCTCCACGCCGTTGCAAACGTTCCCATCGTCGCAAGTCAGCGGCGTCCCCGCCTGACAACCCAACTGCGGATCGCAGCTCTCCACGCCGTTGCAAACGTCCCCATCGTCACAAGTCAGCGGCGTGCCCGCCTGACAACCCAACTGCGGATCGCAGCTCTCCACACCGTTGCAGACGTTCCCATCGTCACAGTTCAGCGGTATACCACCTACGCAACTCCCCTCGCCGTCGCACGCATCTTCTATCGTGCACGCGTCGCCATCGTCGCAGGGGCTCTCGACGGGTTCGAAATGGCACTGCGCGTCACAACAGTCACCGCCGATCGTGTTGCCGTCGTCGCATTCTTCCCCGGCTTCGACGACCTCGTTTCCGCACGTAGCGGCTGGTTCGCAAAGGCCGGTTTCCAAGTTGCACGATGCTCCCGGCTGAAACGTTCCGCCAACCTCCTGGGAACAAAAACTTTCCGTGACCGGGCTAGAGCAGGACCCGAAGTCCGAAGCTGCCGTTTCGCCAAAAACGCTCGAAAGGTATGAGTCGAATTGGCAGCACCCACATTGTGGGTTCGCACCGCCGCCCTGGCATAATCCGTCGATGCAGGTATCGTTTACGGTGCATGGGTCGAAATCGTCGCATGATGTACCGTCCGGGGCGGGACTTCCACCTGTGCAAACCTCACCTTGACAAGACTCTCCCACGGTACACGGATCCGAATCGTCACACGGGGTGCCGTCTGCCACCCCGGCACACGGATTCTGCACCACGGTTGCCCATACCGGGCGCACAGACCCGACGCCCAAGACCAAAGCAGCTCCGACGACGATGACAAACCAACTCCATGGACTCCGAGCGCCATTGCCTCGTTGTTTGTTCATAGCCTCCTCCTTTCGGCTATTCGCTTCGTCGTGGGCGGCGAGTGCACCAAACTGGGCCGCAAAGTCCACGCGTGCACCGTCGCACGCTCGAACCGCGCGGGATCGTACGCTTCGCTCAGCGCCGGAGTCAACAAACGAAGAGACAAAATTTCTTGGCGGGCGATCCTGAAGCCGGGCTCCGGTCACGTTGCCGCATGCAACTACGGGTGCCAATATGGCGGCGGCGATGGAGCGGGCGCAACCAAAACTGACACCGATGATAGAACAGTACCTCCGGCTCAAGGCAGAGTATCCGGATGCCCTACTGTTCTTTCGGTTGGGAGATTTTTACGAGCTGTTTTTCGACGATGCGGAACGCGCAGCCCCGATCCTCGACGTCGCGCTTACCACTCGGAGCCGCAAGGATGAGGTGCCGATTCCCATGTGTGGCGTTCCGCACTTCGCTGCACAGAGCTACATCGCCAAATTGCTTGCAGCCGGACTGAAAGTGGCCATTTGCGAGCAAATGGAAGACCCGGCAACGGCCAAGGGCTTGGTGCAACGTGCGGTCGTGCGGGTAGTCACCCCGGGAACGGTCACCGAGGAAGAGTACCTCGACCCCCGTCTTCCCAATTACCTTGTGGCAATCGCGCGCGAAACAGAGCGCGCCGCACTGGTGGCGGCCGATCTTTCGACCGGAGAGATGCAATTCCATGTCTGCGCTGAGCGGCAGTCGTTCTGGGACATGCTGAACCGCCTCGACCCGCGGGAGGTCCTGATCGACGAAGCAGACGCGACCCTTGCCCAAGAACTTCCGCAGCGAATCCCGACAAGCAGCGTGACGCGTCTGCCCACGGCCTCGTTTGCGCCGGACGCTGGCGCAGCTTGGCTCCGGGAGCGATCCACCGACGCGTACCCCGAACTTTTGTGCCGGGCGCTGGGCGCTGCACTCCAGTACCTCGAGCGGACCCACCGCGCCAGCCTGGCCCATCTTCGCTTGCCCGCGACCAGCGAAACACCACGCACGCTGTATCTTGACCGAGCCACTCAGCGAAATCTCGAATTGGTCACGAACCTCCGCGGTGAGGTTCGAGGGTCGCTGCTCTGGGTCCTCGATCACACACGCACAGCCATGGGCAGCCGAGAACTCCGCCGCTGGGTACTGGCGCCACTCGCCGACTTGCAGCGGATCGGCAGCCGGCTCGATGCGGTCGAAGAGCTCGTAGAGCGAGGCACCTGGCGACGAGCGCTCGAACAAGACCTCGCCCGACTCGGCGATCTCGAACGCCTCACCGCCCGCCTCGCCGCACGTCGCGTACAGCCCCGCGACTTGGTCCACCTGCGCCGTTCCTTGGACGCAGTGGCAACGCTCAAACTCGAACTCGCTCCCGCCGGAGCCGGGCTGCTGCGCCGGCTGAGCGAGGATTTGCACCCGCTGCCCGAGCTTGCCCAACGGCTCGAACAAGCATTGGTCGACGAGCCTCCGCACCAGCTTCACCAGGGCCCAACGATTCGCAACGGTTTCGATTCTCTGATCGACGAACTCCGCCACCTCGCCCATAGTGGCCGGCAAGTGCTTGCCGACCTAGAGGCTCGCGAGCGGGCCCGCACAGGCATCGCCTCGTTGAAGGTACGCTACAACAACGTCTTCGGCTACTACATCGAGGTTACCAAGCCCAATTTGCACCTCGTTCCGCCGGATTACCGGCGCAAGCAAACCACGGCCAACGCCGAACGCTTTGTCACTACCGAGCTCGAGGATTACGAGCAGCGCATTCTGGGTGCCGAAGAGCGGTTGCGGACACGCGAAGCGCAAGTGTTTGCTCAACTCGTCGAGGAGGCCGCGTCGGTGCAAGCGCGGCTCTCTGAGTCGGCGCGCGCACTGGCCACGTTGGATGCCCTTTGCGCCCTAGCCACCACGGCGGAGAAGCACCGCTATGTGCGACCACGCCTCCATCAGGGACGCGAACTGCGCATTCGTGACGGGCGGCACCCAGTGGTGGAAGCGATGGGCAATGCGTCCAGCTTCGTGCCCAACGACACGGAACTCGACCCGGAACAAGCGCAAATCGTCGTATTAACCGGTCCGAACATGGCCGGTAAATCCACTTACCTCCGCCAAGTAGCCTTGATCGTGTTGCTTGCCCAAATGGGGAGTTTCGTACCAGCGACAGAGGCGGAGATCGGCTTAGTCGATCGTCTGTTCACGCGCGTTGGCGCTTCCGACAACCTTGCTGAGGGCGAGTCGACCTTCATGGTGGAAATGAAGGAAACGGCCAACATCCTCAACCACCTCAGCGACCGCAGCCTGGTGATCCTCGACGAAATCGGGCGCGGCACCAGCACCTTCGATGGCATTTCCATCGCGTGGTCAGTGGCGGAATACCTACACGAGTCTCCCCGTCGCCCACTGGTTTTGTTTGCGACTCACTACCACGAACTCACCGACCTCGCCCGGGTACACCCGCGAATCCGCAACTGCTCGGTTGCAGTTCGCGAGTGGAAGGGAGAGGTGATTTTCCTTCGCCGGATCGTACCCGGAGCGGCCTCGAAAAGTTACGGCATCGAGGTGGCGCGGCTCGCCGGTGTCCCGGAGGCCGTTGTCCGCCGCGCGAAAGCAATCCTCGCGAATCTGGAACAAGCTGAACTGGATGCCACAGGCCAGCCACGCTTGGCCCGCGCGCACGAAGAACGAACCGAGGCCACGCAAATGCCCTTGTTCGTACCCGCCGTCGACCAGCTTCGCGACGAGCTTGCACAAATCGATGTCGAGCGGCTCACTCCCATCGAAGCCTTGCTCCGCCTCCACGAGCTCGTCACCCGCGCGCGTCAAGGGCCCTAACGGCCGCGTGCGAGGCTTGCACGTCGAAGAGCGCTCATGACGATCCAGCGCACAGGATCGCCCCGGGCCCGCGCCCAGGTGTCGCATCGCGCCCCGGCAAACTTTGAGCTTGCCCTGTTCGGCGGAAGCGAAACTTCCCGCATGAGCCTTGCACCCCCTGGCCCCTGCGATAGAGAAAGGCCAAAAAGCCAGGCATTGTATGAATCTACGCGCCGACGTTGCTGAGTTCCCCAAGCTCCCCCCGGCACCTCCGGAACTTCGTCTGGAGGGCGACTGGGGCCAAGCTGCTCGAGAGTACCTCGAAGCGGCGCGTGAGCGCTTGTTCGCCTGGCACGTTGCCGGAGCGAGTGGCACTGCGGTGGTGCAAGCCTTTACGGCAGCGGTCGATGCTCTCGTGCACACCTTGTTTCAAGCTTCCGTCGAAGAAGCGAGCCAGCGGTTTGCTCAACTGGATCAGCGCTTTGCACTTGTCGCCCAAGGAGGGTACGGGCGAGCCGAGCTGAACCCGTACTCGGACCTCGACTTGTTGTTCCTGTATCCCCACAAAGGGGAACCCTTCATCGAGTACGTTGCTGAGCGGATTCTCTATACGTTGTGGGATGCGCGGCTCACCGTGGGCAATGCGCTCCGGAATGTACGCGAGTGCCTGCGATTGGCCGCTAGCGATTTCAAGGTCAAGACTGCGTTGCTCGACGCTCGCCTGGTGTGCGGCGACCAGGCCTTGTACGAAGAATTTTCCCAGCGCATGGAGAAAGAAGTCCTCAGCCGCAACGCAGAACGATTTTTCGCCGAAGTGCTGGCCGAAATCGCCGCACGCCATCATCGCTACGGCGATTCGGTGTACTTGCTCGAACCCCAGATCAAAGAAGGTCAGGGAGGCTTGCGCGAACTGCACTCCGCGCTGTGGATGGCCAAGGTCAAATTCAAAACCAACCGCTTGGCAGAGCTCGTGCAGAAGGGCATTCTCACCGAACGAGAGCGCGAAGAAGTAGAGCAAGCACGCGAGTTTTTGTTCCGCGTGCGAAACTCGTTGCATTTCCTCGCCCGAGCACATCAAGACCAGCTCACCTTCGACTACCAAGAGAGAATCGCCGCTCTCCTCGGATACGAGGACAGTGCGCATCTAAAAGGCGTCGAGCAGTTCATGCGAGCTTATTATTTGTCGGCGGCAACGCTCGACCGCTTTGCCGCCGACATGATCGAACGCTGCGTGCGGCGCTCGCGATCGTACTTCCCGTTCAGTTGGGCACGTGTGCGGCGGATCCGTCCCGGAGTCACGATCGCTCACGATTTGCTCAGCATTGCCGGTCCGGAACTCCTTCAGGAAGACCCGAGCAATTTCGTACGCATCTTCCTCGACGCCCAACGCCACGAAGTGAAGATCTCGCGCGCGACCAAGCGACTCCTGCGGGAACACCTGCACTTGCTCGACGATACCTGGCGCTCGCACCCGAGCACGGTGGAAGCTTTCTTCCAAATCTTACGAGGTCGCAACGTTGCGGACACCCTGCGCGAGATGCACCAGGCAGGCGTGCTCGGGGCATTCCTTCCCGAGTTCGGAGCACTGACCTGCATGGTCTTGCACGACGTCTACCACATCTACACGGTCGACGAGCACTCTCTCCGCGCAGTTCAAGAACTCGAGTGGCTCCGCGCTGGCAAGTACCGCGAAGCCGTGCCGTTGCTAACCCACGTCATGCGCGACATCGATCGCGTCGACCTGCTCTTGCTCGGCATGCTCCTGCACGACATTGGCAAGGGCCGGGGCGGCGGCCACTCCGAGCGAGGCGCTGCCATGTGCGATGGCATTGCGGCGCGCCTGCATCTCAACCCCGACGAAGCTGCACAAGTGAAGTTTCTTGTGGCACAGCACTTAAACATGTCCCACCTGGCGCAGCGGCGCGATATCCACGACCCCCGGCTCATCATCGACTTTGCGCGCAGAGTGGAAACGTTGGACAATCTCAAGAGGCTTTATCTCTTGACCTTTGCCGACATGCGCGCCGTGGGCCCGAAAATTTGGAATAGTTGGCACGACATGCTGCTGGCGGAACTATACTTGCGCACGGCCGAAGTCTTCGAACGCGAGGCGTTCGTCGAAGAAGACTACCGCGATCGCGCCGCGCGCGTGCGCCAGCGGGTAGCCGCCGCCAGCACCGTCCCGGAAGCGATCCGCGAACGATTTCTGGCAGGCATGCCCGAGCGGTACTTCCTTTCGACCCCGGAGGAAACCATCCTCCACCATTTGGAGCTGTATCGCGACTACCAAGACCACCCTGGCGACGTGGTGTGCTCGGTCCGCCATTTCCGCGAGCGGGCGTTTAGCGAGTGGACCGTGGTGACTGCCGACCGACCGGGGCTGTTCTCGATGATTACCGGAGTGCTGCTGGCCGAAGGAATGAACATCCTCACCGCAAACATCCACACAAGCACTGCCGGTGTGGCCGTGGACGTGTTCCGCATCTCGCATGGCGACCATCCCGAGACGGTCACGCTCCCTGAACGCTGGAGCCGCGCCGAGGCGAACTTGCGGCAGGTGCTCCAAGGCAGCCTGGATGTCGAGGAACTGGTCGCGCGCGCCCGGCCGCGCCTTGGCCTGCCCCGACGTTATACGCCCAAGGTGCCGACGCAAATCGAAGTGGACAACCAGGTGTCGGACCACTACACGGTGCTCGACGTGTACACGCACGACCGCGTTGGGTTGCTGTTTACGATCACCAACACCCTCTACCACCTGGGATTGTCCATCCACCTCGCGAAAATCACCACCAACGTGGATCAAGTGCTCGACGTGTTTTACGTGACCGGGCCGGACGGAAAGAAAATCGTTGCCCCCGCGGAACTCGAACGCATCCGCTCGGTGCTGTACGAGCGCCTGACCGCCGAGGAGTCCGCTTCCGCCGAAGCAAAGGCGGCCGCCTCCGGGGCATAGCAACCAGAGGCGATGCCCCATGGGCGCACCTTGGCCACAGTCGTGGCACGAAGCGACCGACGCGTTCCTCCACTATCTCGCAGTGGAGCGTGGCGCTTCTCCGCACACGTTGGCCGCTTACAGCCACGACCTCGCGGAGTTTGTGCGTCACCTGGAGCAGCGCGAGGTGCTTCGACCGGAGCACTTAGCGGCTGCGGATGTCTCGAGCTTCTTGCACAGCCTGCAGCGCGCCGGGCTCAGCTCGCGTACTCGCGCGCGGCGCCTTTCAGCCGTGCGCAGCTTCTGTCGCTTTCTCGTGCGCGAGGGTTGGTTACGGCAAAACCCCGCTGAAGACGTTCAGAGCCCCCGGCTACCCCGTACCCTGCCACGCAGTCGCTCGGTGGAAGACATTGCCTCGCTCCTTCGCGACGACCCTGCGGACGACTTGCTTCTGCGACGGGACAAGACTCTCGTAGAACTGGTGTACGCAGCGGGTTTGCGCGTCTCCGAAGTTGCCAACTTAAAACTGTCCCAACTCAACCTGGAGGCTGGCTTTGTCGTGGTCACCGGGAAAGGTTCCAAGGAGCGAGCGGTCCCCATCGGGCGCTACGCTCGCGAACGGCTGCAAACGTACTTGCGCGACGTGCGTCCGCGCTTGGCTGGCGGGAAACCTAGCAGCTTCGTGTTTCTGTCGCGTCGCGGGCGGCCGTTGCGACGCCGCCACGTTGCGCGCCGGCTCGAACTTCTCGCCCGACGCGCAGGCCTCACTGGTAAGCTGAGTCCTCATACCCTCCGCCATTCGTTTGCGACCCACTTAGTGGAACGCGGAGCCGACTTGCGTGCCGTGCAAATGATGCTCGGTCATGCTGACCTAGGCACCACGCAGATTTACACCCACGTGGCGAGCGAACATTTACGCAACGTTCACCGGAAGTATCATCCCCGAGGCTGACGGCTCCCTCGGGCCTCGTGAGCAAGCAACCATTGCTTCCTCTCCGAACCTCCAGCGTATCCGCCGAGGCCACCGTCGCTAGCGATCACCCGGTGACAAGGGATCGCCAGCACGATGGGATTCTTGCCGACAGCCTGGCCGACAGCGCGGGCACCGATGGGATTGCCCACCGCTCGGGCCACCCCCGCATAACTTACGGTAGCTCCCGCCGGCAGTTTGCGCAGTTCTTCCCAAACGCGACGCTGAAAGCTCGTGCCACGCGGTTCCACAGCCAGCCCCTCCAGCGCGGCTACGTCACCCGCGAAGTAGCGGTCGAGCAACGCAGCAACGCGAGGCAACGGGCTCCGCTGGGGCCTCGGCTCGCTGGCGTACCAACGAGACCAGTGTGCTTCCAGGCGCTCGCGCTGTTCAGCCCAGTAAAGCAGGTGCAGGACTTCGTCCTCTGTCGCTACCACCCACAACGGGCCGAGTGGACTCGCGATTTGCCACTCTCGCCACCCGCCTGACCGACGTGCCGCAAGGTGCTCTCGTGCATGCCCCTGCCTCATGCCCGACCCCCACGTAGCGAGCGCTCGATTTCCCGTTGCGCGTCGCGCTCCCGCATGGCAGCGCGTTTGTCGTACAGCTTCTTCCCGCGCGCGAGCCCGAGCTCCACCTTGGCACGGCCATTTTTGAAATAAATTCGCAGCGGTACCAACGTGAGCCCCTTCTCCCGTACCTTGCCCGCCAGCCGGGCGATTTCTCGCTTGTGCAACAGCAGCTTTCGCGGGCGCACCGGGTCGTGACCAAACCGGGCTGCAGGCGTGTACTCGCTGATGTGCGCGTGCAGGAGCCAAACCTCGCCGTCCTTCACGCGGGCATAGCTATCTTTCAGTTGCCCTTTGCCCGCGCGCAGCGATTTCACCTCGCTTCCTGTAAGCACCAATCCGGCCTCGATGGTCTCTTCGATGTGGTAGTCGTGCCGCGCACGACGGTTCACCACGACGTCGCGTCGTTCAGACTTGTCCTTTTCTTTCGCCATGGACGCGACTTCCATAGCGTACCGAAGCCACCAACTCAGTCCCGTCTGCCATATCGATCGCGAGCGCTCGTTTACGCACCGGAAGGAACGGGCCCAGCAGTCGTGGTGCTCGGAGCAGCCATCGGGCAAAAGCACGCCCGCCCAGCGCCTACGCAAGCTGCCGGATCAAAACTTCACCGCTCCAGCCGCCAAGCCCCGCAGGTACGCACGCTGGGCTGCCAAAAACAGCACAATCGCTGGCAGCATGGTGATCACCGCGCTTGCCATCATCAGTTCGGTATCTTGAACATGCTCGGCGGCCAAGCTCGCGAGGGCCACGGGCAGGGTTTGCTTCGAGGCATCGCTGAGGACAATCAGTGGCCAGAGAAAGTCGTTCCACGTGCCCAAAAATGTGAACACTCCCAGGGTTACCAAAATGGGCCGACACAACGGGAGCCCGACGGACCAAAACACGCGAAGTTCGCTCGCGCCATCGACGCGCGCTGCATCGAGCAAAGCGTCGGGGATTCCAATCGCGTACTGGCGTACAAGAAAAATTCCGAAGACGCTCGCCAAGCTTGGTACGAGCACGCCCCAGTACGTGTCGATCCAACCGAAGGCGCGCAACAACAGGAACAATGGAAGCATACCCACTTGTCCTGGAACGACCAGCAAGAGCAAAAGCGACGAATACACGCGGTCGCGCCCGACAAATCGCAGTTTTGCCAAAGCATAACCTGCCAAGGCGTTGCAGGAGACGGACAGAGCCGTGGCCGCAGTGGCCACGAACAAACTGTTCGCAAAGTTGCGGCCCAAATCGAGACTCGCGAACAGCGCAGCAAAGTGCTGCAAGGTTGGCGCACTCGGCCACCACCGTGGCGGCAGTTGGCTTGCCTCGCCCGCCGGCATCACCGAGGCAAGGCCCATCCACACCAACGGCGCCAGCACCACCACAGCACCGAGGGTCAGTCCCGCGTGCAGACTCCACCACGCCCAACGACGCACACTGTTTGCCCGGTGGAGCCTCATCCGAACTCCCACCCCCTGTGCGCACGAATGCGAGTCAGGACAAGCGCAACGAGCACCAGGATCAGGAACAGCACCCAAGCAACGGCAGCTCCGTGCCCCACGTTCCACCATTGAAACCCGTTGCGATACATCAATAGCACCAGGCTCAACGTGGCATTGGCGGGTCCGCCCTGGGTCATCACGTACGGTTCCGCAAAAAGCTGAAAGGATCCAATCACCGTGATCAACGTGACAAAGCCGAGCGCCGGCTGGAGCATGGGAAGAGTAATGCGCCAAAACTGCTGCCAGCGCGAAGCGCCGTCCGTCGCAGCCGCCTCGTACAAACGCTCCGGAATGGCCTGCAAGGCAGCAATGAAGATGACCATGTGAAAGCCGAAGTTTTTCCAGACGGAAAAAATGACGATGGCAGGCAATGCCCAGTTTGGATCCCCCAACCAGTCCACCCGGGGCAATCCCAGCCAGCCCAAAAACGCATTCACAAGCCCCACCCGAGGATGGTACCAGGCGCGCCACACCACCGCTGCCGCCACCACAGTGGTGACCACGGGAAGAAAGAACACGGTGCGAAACACCGCTTGCAGCCGCGCGCTTCCGGACGTTACCGCGAGTGCCCCACCAAGCGCCACGAGAATGGTGAGCCCACCTCCAAACACCACGAAAACCAAGGTGTTTCTCAGAGCCAGCCAAAATAACGGCTCGGCCAACAACATCCGGTACTGGGCCAAGCCTACCCAGCGAAGGTTCTGCCAATGCGCCAGTGCGTAAATGTCGAAGTCAGTAAAGCTAAGCACGAGGCTTGCGCACACCGGAAGCACGAAAAACAACCCAATTGCCCCGAGTGCCGGGAACAAGAACAGCCAAGCGGTGAGTGCAACGGAATGGCGCATCGCAGGCTGTCCTTGCCTTATTCTGCGGCTTGCGTGCGCTGCAACAACCACCGGCGCTTCTCCAGCACTCGGTCGGCCTCCGCGTCGAGACGGGCCAACGCGGCCTCGGTGGAAAGTCGTTCGCGCACGACGAGTTCTGTGTACTGCACGAGAAGCCCAGCAATGCGCTCCCACTCTGGGACTTTGGGCGTTGGCCGCGCGTTCTCGAGTTGCAAGCGAAACGCGGTCAATCGCGAATCCGTTTGCAATCCAGGGTCTTCCCACGCGGTGCGGAGAACCGGCAAGTCTCCGGTCGTGCGGTAAAAGCGCACCTGCTCATCCGGCTGCAGCAGCGCGGCGATGAGTTCCCGTGCGGCTTCCGGATGCGCGCTCGAGCGAACCACCGCCAAGCTCGCGCCGCCCATCACCGAAACCGAGGGCAGCGCCGGATCCGGCACGGGCAACAAAGCTGTCGCCCACGACTCTTGCAGCTCGGGGGGCAGCCGGCGCCGAAACTCGCCCAGGTTCCACGGTCCGGTGACGTAAAAGGTAAACAAGCCCGCGGCAAAGTCTTGGTACACGTTGGCTACCTGAGCCTCGCCGGTAAACGGGGCAAGGCCATCACGAAACAACGACACGTAAAACGAAAAGGCACGGCGAAACGGTTCGCTTTGAAAGTTTCCACGCGTCTCATTTTCGCGCAGCAGGCTCGCCCCGACTTGCAACGCCAAGGCAACCAACAACTGCCATTCGTCCAGCGGAGCCAGAAGGCCATAGTGCCCCGCTCCTAGCTCCCGCACCTTCTGCATCGCCTGGCGCCATTCTTGCCACGTCCGCGGCGGCTGCTGGAACCCAGCACGCTCGAGGAGGTCTCGCCGGTAAAACAAGACACGCGTATCGACGTACCAAGGCACCGCGCACATGCGCCCGTCGATCATCACGGTGTCCAGCGCCCCAGGAAACAGGTCTCGCTCTCGCCAATCGCTAACCTCGCCACACGCAATGGCGCCCACTGCAGCGAACTCTGGCACCCACGTGCTGCCAAGCTGGATCACATCCGGCAAGGTGCCGGCGACAAACGCGGTAAGCAGCTTTTCGTGTGCCGCGCTCCACGGTAATCGCTGCACTTCCACCCGGCACCCGGCGACGATCGTACCGTGCACTGTCGCTGCCAGATACTCCCCTTCCTTGCCCATGGCCCAGACCCGCAGTACTTTGGGTACTTCCCCATGCCCCCGGCAATTCCCGACGCTTGCGGCTACGAACACCAACACCATTCCCCAAACCACTCGTCCCCACAGCCGGCGCGAAGCCAAGTTGCGCATTGCGTGCGTTCGTAGTCTGCAACGCCTGTGCAATCCAGTCATGCCGCACCGCACTCGCTCACGAGAAGGAGATGGCGTATGCAACGCGGCGTGGTGCGGCAAACCATCGAACGGTACTTTGGTTTTGCGGAGCACGGCACAACCTGGGCGCGGGAGGTGCTCGGCGGGGCCACGACGTTCGTAACCATGGCGTACATTATCGTCGTCAACCCCGCGATTCTGGCCAGCGCTGGGCTGCCCCGAGAAGCCTCGATTACGGCAACGATCCTGGTTGCAGCGGCGGGCTCGCTTGGCATGGGCGTGTACGCCCGCCGGCCTTTTGGAGTCGCACCGCTCATGGGAGAGAATGCTTTTGTTGCCGTCACCGTAATTGCGGTCCTCGGCGAACCCTGGCCAGTGGCGCTTGGAGCAGTGTTCTGGAGCGGAGTCGTCTTCGCTGTGCTCACCCTCAGTGGGGTTCGCCCATACTTGGCGGAGTCCATTCCGAACTCGCTCAAGCACGCCATGGCCACCGGTATCGGCTTGTTCCTGGCGTTTGTGGGAATGACCACATCAGGGCTGGTCGTCGCCAGCAGTACGGGCCCACCGGTCCGCTTTGGCGATCTGCGTGATCCCGCGGTCGCCTTGGCTGCGATCGGTTTCTTGTTCCTTTGCGTTCTTGTGGTGCGGCGCGTGCCCGGCGCGTTGATTGTCGGGATCCTGATCATGACCGCGGCGTCGGTTCCGTTCGGGCTCGCTGCTTGGCCAGCGCAGCTCGTTGCCTGGCCTGCAAGCCTGGAACCGATTGCCGGTAAACTAGATTTGTGGGGCGCGCTGCAAATCCGGGTATGGCCGGTGGTGCTCACCATTTTTGTGATGGTGTTCGTGGACACGCTTGCCACGCTCTATGGGCTGGCCATCCGTGCTCGGCTGCTCGATGCTCGCGGGCGTCTGCCAGACATCCAGCGACCGATGCTCGTGGATGCGTTGGCCACCTCGCTCGCTGCCCTGCTCGGTACCACCACGGCCGGGGCGTATGTCGAGTCGGCCAGTGGCATCGCTGCCGGTGGCCGCACCGGCGTGGTCGCCGTGGTGGTGGGGCTTCTGTTTTGCGCGAGCTTGTTCGTGTGGCCTGTAGTCGCGGCCATTCCCAAACACGCCTACGGCCCGGCGTTGATCATCGTTGGCTTGCTGATGCTGGAAGCTGTTCGCGGGATCGAGTTCGATGACTGGACCGAACTCGTGCCAGCGTTCGTCACCATCGTATTCATGATCTTCACGTTTCATCTTGGCATCGGCATGATGGCAGGTTTTGTCACTGCCCCGCTGATCAAACTCGCTGCTGGACGCCATCACGAAGTTCCGCCTGGGCTCTGGTTCCTCGCCGCAGGATCGATTGCTTTCTTCGCCTTCGCTCCGCACTGAGTCGTTGGCCCCGCGGATGTATCATTTCGTCGCTTGACATCGCTTTGCACCCCGTGGCAAACAACTCTTGTTCACATAGAAAACTGCGCCTGCCAACTACTGGTCGGCCTGTGCCCCAAGGGTGAAAGGAGAACGCCATGGAGAGGATCCAACGACGCTACACGGAAATCCTTCGCAGCTTCCTTTTCGGGCTGATGCTCGCTCTTCTCGCGAGCTGCAACGGGGCGGACGACGACCGCAGCCGCGTCACGCCGACAGTTTCTCCGACCTCTACGGCGCGCGCCACGGCCTCGAGCACACCGGTGCCCACTCCGACACCGGCGCCAACCCCGGCCCTCACGCGGGTCGACGGCTTAGTGGTTCTCCGCCGCGACGTCCCGACGGGGCCGCAAGATGCAGTGGCCCCGCCACCGGCAGGATGGGCCGAGGGTGCCGACGCAGAAATGTTCGATCGCGCCTTGGGGCGTGCCAGCCTTCGGCTTGTCGGACCGGTAACGGTGACCGCCGAAAGCAACCTCGACGGGACTTTCGCGATTCCGGCCATCCCACCTGGCAACTACCGACTCGAGATCGAGAAGGTGTTGAACGGCAATCTCGTACAGCTCGAAATGCCACTGAAGCTGGACTCGACTCACCCCACGCGAATCGTCGTTCAAGTTGGATGGGGCGAGTTCCGAGTAGTCGCGGATCGCGGGGCAGGCACTGCAATCGTTCAGGTGCGCGCCACCGGAAAGGAGCAATTGCGGCTGGAAAATGGCCGGTTGGTGGAACTCGTTCAAGACGGGCAACAGTGGCGCGACGATGATGGCGACGGCATCCTTTCCCCGATCTCCTGCACCCGCACGGTATGGGAGTGCGGCAGGGACTTCGCGTGTGACGATGGCAGCCCGTGCGTGTGCACTTCGAGTTGCCCGGCGTGCGACGACTGCGGCCCTGGGATTTGCGCACCGGGAGGTGCGAGCTACGCCTACCGTTGCGACCAATCGGACTCCTGCCCCCAACCGGGCGACGTGTGCGTGTGCGTCGCAAGCTGCCCCACTTGCGCAGATTGCAATCGGCGCGTGTGCGTTCCTGATTGTGCTCCTCTCGAGCTCAAGGAAATCGCAATCGAAGGAGCGCAAGAAGTGGTTGTCGGCCGTTCGATTGGCCTTCAAGCGCTGGCTCGCTTTTCCAACGGCAAGGTGATCGACGTGACGCGTTTGGTGACCTGGGCCGTGTCTGACGAGACCATGGCGAGCATCGACTCGTGGGGGCAACTTGCAGCGCGTGCGGTGGGCGCCGTGGAAGTAACAGCAAGGTTAGGCAGCGTTACCAGCGAGACCTTCCCCGTTCGCGTCGTGGAGCGGAGTTCTCTCGTCCGCATCGTGCTGCGGAACGCGTCCTGCTGGTGCCCGATTCTGGCACGGCCAGGTTCCGCGCCAAGCTTACCAGGAGCGGCGTTGCCGCCGTGTATTCTTCTCGATCAGCCGTCGCCTGACTTTCTCCCGATTCCGGGTTGTCGTGAGGTCGTTCAAGTTGGGCGAACACTGCAACTCGTTGCAGTGGGAGAGTTCGCCGATGGCTCGGCAGAAAACATCACGGACGAAGTACAATGGTCGATCGCGCCCCCAACCGTAGCAACAATCGAGCGCGGCCTCTTGCGGGCAACTGCGGCCGGTGAAGCCTCGATCACTGCTGCGCTCGGAACAGTTGCAAGCGAACCGCTCCGCATCCGGGTGGTCGAACAGCCGACACCGGTAACACTCCGCATTTTCGCCCAGACGGCCGTGCCGGCATTACCGGTGGAACCCAGTGATCCCACGGTACCTGCCGTACCTCCGCCGTGTCTCGACTGCGACGGCTCGGCGACGATTCTGATCGGTGACACCCTGCAGTTCACCGCTACCGTCGAGTACGATACAGGCGAGTGGGAAGAGGTGACCGACCGAGTCACGTGGCAAAGCAGCGACGAGGCTGTCGCAAGCTTCCCCTCACCGGGAATCCTTCAAGCCCATGCAGCGGGCACCGTGCGCGTCGACGCGGTTCTCGAGTCGCTTCGGAGCAATGCCATCGAAGTGCGCGTGGTCCCCGAGGCATCCGTAACCACATTGCACGTGTACCCGGAAAGTAGCGATCGCGTGGTCGCCACCGGAAGCTCGCTCTTTTTCCGGGCGACGGCCCTGTACGACCTCGGTTTTGCCCGCGACGTTACCGACACCGCAACCTGGCACAGTAGCGACCCGACCATCGCCTCGTTTTCCGCTGGAGGAGAGCTGACGGGCCGTGCACCTGGTCGCGTTCAAGTGTGGGCCGAGTTTGCGGGCACGACCAGCAACCGCGTGGAAATCGAAGTCTACACAACACACGACATCGTGTACTGCGACCCTTCCAAAGTGAACCGCGCTGTCTGGGCGGATGCGTTCAATCGGGTCGTCTTAGAGTCGGACTGCGATCACTACGACATCCCGAGCACGGTAACGCTGCGCTACACGGTCACCGAAACACAGCCTCACGGGGGCATCTTCGATCCTTGCCTGGACCTCTACGTGTACCGTGGCTTCGAACTCGTGCGCGTGCTGCGCGAGGAAGGCTGCGGGCAGCCTGTTCTCGGAGCAAACGAACCGGGGCGCGATCAAGAGGTGTTGCGCTACCAGACGCTTGCCTTCTGGGACTTACGCGACCAGCGCGGCGAGCTCGTGCCCCCTGGGATCTACCGCATTTATGGCCGATTCTTCCTTTACTACGATCCTGTCGTCTATTTGGACATCGCTGTGGGTTCGCCGTCGCCTCGACCCACACCCACCCCAACTTCTCTCACCTCTGGTTGCTACTTAGGTTCGTGCAGCGGGGGGCTCTTGGCGGGATTCGACCGCGATGCCTGTTGTGCCTACGCACGCACGGCACTTCACCCGTTCGCGGTGCTGTGGTGCGACCAAATCGTGGACGGTGTGTGCGCCGCCGGTGCGTGCCAATCGCCCTGCGAGGTGAAGCCCGCTTGCTGCCCGCCTGGGGCTCCATGCATTCCTGAGCTGCCTCCGTGTCCCAGCAACTGCTGTCCGCCTGGCACCTCGTGTGGCCCGGTGCTGCCGCCTTGCGAAGTTGGTTGCACGGGTGACGGTCGGGTTCCCAACTGCACCCCCGATCCGTCAGCGTTGTGTCCCGCAATTGCCGCGCCGGTGTGCGGTTGCGACGGGAGAACCTACGGCAACGCTTGCGAGCTTAGCGCCGCTTGTGTGCAACTTGCGCACGAAGGGCCCTGCGAAGCCGCACCGCGGTAAAACCGATTCAGAAAGGCAAAAGCAGCTCCGATTGGTCAGCGTTCGTGCACGATGTTCTCGAGCCAGCGTTGCATCTCCGAGGCAGGGACAAAGCCGGAGTGTTCGAACACCACGGCTCCGCGGTGAAATACGATGAAGTGGGGAATGCCCATCACTCCGTAACGAGCAGCCAGCTCGGGATAGCGATCGGTGTCAACCTTCAGCACGACTGCACGCCCTGCGAGCGAACGCGCCACTGCCGCAACTTCGGGAGCAGCGCGGCGACAAGGCCCGCACCAGGCGGCCCAAAAATCCACCAACACGGGAACGGGTGCTTGCTGGACAATCTCCTCGAAAGTTTGCGGATCGGCCTCGATCGGCTCGTCCACCGGTGGCAAGTCGGCGCGGCAGGCGCCACACCGGCCCCGGTCGGCCACGTGTCGCGCCGGCACGCGGTTCATTCGTCCACACTGACTACAGCGGCGAAGCATGGGTTCCTTCGTGGCAGAGCCGGGTACTCCTGCCAAGATGCATTTCCCGGTTTTGTCCGGTTTGCCCGCTCGGCTCTCCTATGGTACCAGCACGCGCCGGATCACGGGTTATGCCTACTCCTCGTTACATTGCCGTCGAGGGCCCCATCGGGGTCGGGAAAACCACCCTCGCGCGCTTGCTTGCGCAAGACTTGCAGGCCCGCGCGGTCCTCGAACAAGTTGAGGAAAACCCCTTCCTCAAGCGCTTTTACGAAGAGCCGCGCACCTGGGCGTTCCAGACTCAGCTGTTTTTCCTCCTTTCGCGGTATCGCCAACAAGCCGCACTGCGGCAAGCGGACTTATTCCACTCCGGGGTGGTCAGCGATTACCTTTTCGCCAAGGACCAAATCTTCGCCTCCATCAACCTTCAAGGAGAGGAACTCGCACTCTATCGCGAAATCTATCATTTGCTCGATTCCCGCTTGCCGAAACCGAATCTTGTAGTATACCTTCACGCTCGTCCAGACGTTTTAATAGAGCGGTTACGCAAGCGAGACCGTGATTACGAACGCCGCATTCCCCGTGCATACATTGAGGCGCTGGCTACAGCGTACCGGGAGTTTTTCTTCTACTTCACCGATGCGCCGTTGCTGGTGGCCGACGTTTCGGAAGTCGACTTTGTGGCCAATCCCGCGGATTTCACGGCTCTCGTGGACGAAATCCGCTCGATGGGAAAAGGAGTACAACATTACATTCCGCTTGGATCCAGATAACGCCAACCTGCGTGGTTGGAATGTTGGACCGAGACGGAGCGCATCGCAGCAAGGAATCGTGAAGCACCGCTGTTCGTCGAGCCGCGCGGTGACCTTTGGCACCGACTGGCCCATGGCACGCAGCGCACCTCCACGATGCTCCGCGCACGAAAGCCCTCCGGGTTCGGTCCGAGGAGGTGCTTTCGATGCAACCCAAGGTCACCGTACCGGAGATCCTCGCACGTAAGGGCAGCAGCGAGCCCATCGTCGCCCTGACCGCTTACGATTTTCCGTTCGCCCAACTGGTCGACGAGGCCGGGGTGGACGTGATCCTCGTCGGCGACTCTTTGGGCATGGTCGTGCAAGGGCTCGATACGACTCTGCCCGTGACTCTGGATGAGGTCATCTATCACTGCCGGGCAGTGGCTCGGGCGCGCAAGCGAGCGTTGTTGGTCGCCGATTTGCCTTTCGGCTCGTACCAGGCTTCAGCGCGCCTCGCGGTCACAAGCGCCGCGCGCCTTCTCAAAGAAGGTGGCGCCGAGGCCGTGAAATTAGAAGGCGGCGTCCCCATGGCGCGCACTGTTCGCGCGCTCGCCCAGGTGGACATTCCCGTGATGGGACACATCGGACTGACTCCCCAATCCGTCCACCGCATGGGCGGACATAAAGTCCAAGGACGCCGCCCGAGCGAACAAGAACGGCTCATCGAGGATGCCTTGGCCGTAGCCGAGGCCGGTGCCTTCGCGATCGTGCTCGAAGGCATCCCTCGGGAACTTGCCGCTGAGATTACGAGCAAGGTGCCAGTTCCAACGATCGGGATCGGTGCCGGACCGGAATGCGATGGGCAAATCCTGGTGCTCCACGACGTTCTCGGTCTCACTCCGGGACGCAGCCCTAAATTTGCCAAGCGCTACGCCAATTTGCGTGCGCTCGCGGCCGAGGCGGTCGGTGCATACGTTGCCGAAGTACGGCAGCGAACCTTTCCCGGAGAAGAGCACTCCTTCCATACACTCGTCGGAGTTCCCCGGGAGCGCGCCGCTGGAGGCCGTTCGTAAGCGTCCACTCATCGGCTGGCTATGCGCCTGATCACAGACATCGGCAGCATGCAACGTTGGGCCGACGAGCAGCGAGCAAGAGGCCGCCGCATCGGCTTTGTACCAACGATGGGCTTTCTGCACGAAGGCCATTTGAGCTTGGTACGGGTCGCCGCCGAGCGCACCGACGTGGTCGTGGTTTCCATTTTCGTCAATCCCCTCCAATTCGGTGCCAACGAGGATTTCGACCGCTACCCGCGGGACCTCGAAGGGGACCAGCGCAAGCTCGAAGGCGCAGGTACGGATGTCTTGTTCCTCCCCACGGCTGCCGAACTGTACCCTCCGAATTTCCAAACGAGTGTAGAGGTAGCTCACGTTACCCGCGGACTGTGTGGTGCGTCGCGACCGACCCATTTCCGCGGAGTCACAACCGTGGTGGCAAAGCTGTTCCTGGCAGTCAAACCTCACGTCGCGGTGTTCGGCGCGAAAGACTTCCAACAACTCGTCACTGTGCGCCAGATGGTGCGCGACTTGAACTTCGACGTGGAGATCGTCGGCGCCCCCATCGTCCGCGAACCCGATGGTTTGGCCATGAGTTCGCGCAACGCCTACCTCTCCCCTGACGAACGACTCGCTGCCCGATGCTTGTCCCAAGCACTGGCCCGCGCACAGGACGCCTTCGCGGCTGGTGAGCGTGCCGCGGCACGCTTGCGCCAACTTGCACGGAACCACATCGAAGCCGAACCGCTCGCTCGCATCGATTACGTGGAAGTCGTCGACGCAGAAACCCTCGAGCCCGTGGACACCGTTGCACGGCCGGCCCTGCTTGCGTTGGCGGTTTTTTTTGGCAGCACTCGCTTGATCGACAACTGTCTTCTCGACCCGGCACACGTCGGAAGTACACGACTAGAGAAACAAGAGGAAATCGAAACTCCATCGTTTACGGAGGACCACCGATGAGAACGATGCTACGAGGCAAGATCCATCGCGCCACGGTGACCGGCGCGGACTTGCACTACGAAGGAAGCGTGACCATCGACGCGGAGTTGCTCGAACGCGCAGACATCTTGCCGTACGAGCGTGTGGACATTTGGAACGTCACGAACGGCGAACGGTTTTCGACGTACGCCATCGCTGGCCAACGCGGCTCGGGAGTGGTGTGCATCAATGGCGCCGCCGCCCACAAAGCCCGGAAAGGAGATCTGGTCATCATTGCTGCCTTCGCAACAGTATCGGAAAGCGAGGCACGCACCTGGCGGCCGCGCTGCGTCTTTGTCGACGAGCACAACCGGCCAGTCGAAGAGCGGCCCGAGCGTGGGGGACAAGCCGAGCTTGCCGCCGCCTGGCAGTAACGAAGTTCCTCGGGTCGGGCGGCTCCTCCTGCTCCTGGCGGGTGGCGTGAGTTTGGCGGCGGGGGTGTGGGCTGGGTTGATACGTGGTGGCGTGCCCCTACCAGGAGGCCCAATCCCCTTTGCTGCTCTTCACGGTCCGTTCATGATTCCTGGGTTTCTCGGCACGCTGATTGGCCTAGAGAGGGCGGTCGGCGCAGGCGTTCGATGGCCATACGCTGCTCCGGCCGCAAGCACCTTGGGCACGGTCTTCCTCCTCGCCGGGGCTCCCGCGCTGTGGAGCAGCGCGACACACCTCGCGGCCAGCATCGTCCTCACGGCAACTATGTGCCGGCTTCTGTGGCAGCACCGGGCGTGGTACACGGCGCTGTTTGTCTTTGCAGCCTGCTGCCTTGCGATCGGTAATTTGCTGTGGCTTCGAGCCGCACCCATGCCCCTCGTCAGCTCATGGTGGGTCGCCTTTCTCGTCGGAACCATTGCGGGTGAGCGCATGGAACTCAGCCGCGTGGTGGCACCTCCAGCGTGGGCGCAACCTACGCTCGTCGCTAGTTTTTCCTTGCTCGTTCTAGGCACCCTTGCCGGAAGCCTCACAACCCCTGCAGGGGCTTTTCTGTTTGGCTTGGGTTTGCTGGCCATCGCGCTCGGGCTCATCCGGTTCGATGTCGCGTGGCGCACCCTCAAGCACACTGGTTTACCCCGTTTTGTGGCCCTTGCGCTGCTTTCCGGATTTGCCTGGCTTGCAGTGGCTGGGATCGTGGCGGCGCTGGATCCAGTTGCTCCGATCGGGGCCCGATACGATGCCGTGCTTCACGCCGTTTTCCTCGGATTTGTATTCGCGATGATTTTCGCTCACGCCCCGATGATCTTGCCTGCCGTGCTGGGAAAGCGCCTTCCTTTCCATCTCGCCTTTTACATTCCCCTCGTCGTGCTCCATCTTTCGGTGGGATTGCGCATCGGGGGCGATCTTCTGGGAAGCTGGTTTCCGCGTATGTGGGGCATGCTTGGCAACGTGGCTGCAATCGTGTTGTTTCTGATCACCGCGATGGTCCAAGCACTGCGCAGCGCCGAGGCGGCGCAGCCGCACCGCGCCCAGCTCCAGCGGTGAATCTTTGAGAAGGCGTCGCGAACCGTACCAGGCCGTAGAAGCGAAATGCTGCCCACACAGAGCAAGGTTGTCGCCTTTTTCAACGGAACGCTTCTCACGATGGACCCGCTCGTGAGCGCCAGCGAGGTTCTTCTTGTACGGGGCGACCGGATCGAAGCCGTGGGTGGGCGCGAGTTGCTCGCAAGGAATCCCGACGCGGTGCGCGTCGACCTCGCAGGATGCTGGCTCTGCCCGGGCTTGATCGACGCACACAACCACTTGTCCATCGCTGCTTTGCATCCACTATGGGCCGACCTCTCTACCGTTCGCACCGAGGAGGAGCTGGCGCATGCGTTACGCGAGCAAGCACGGCGCGACCCCGAGGCACCCTGGATTCGTGCTGCCAATTGGAACGAGGTGGAAACAGGCCTCCTGCCCGATCGGCACATGCTCGACCGGATTGGTTTGGACCGGCCTGTTCTGATTGCACACTACACTCTGCACCAAGGAGTCGTTTGCTCGCGGGGGCTCGACGCCTTGGGGATCGGACGTACCACTCCGGACCCCGAAGGTGGGATGATCGCTCGGGACTTCGACGGCTCCCCAAGCGGTTTGCTGATCGAGCGAGCGTGGAGCGACGCGCATGCACGCTCGGTTGCCCCGTACCGGAATCGGGATCGGCACGACGAATGGATTGCCCAGCGCGGACGGATGCTTTTACGCGAGGGAATCACCTGCGTTCACGATGCGGCGTGTTCGCCCGCTGCAGAGCGTGCCTACGCGCGCTTGGCCCGAGCACGGGCCTTGCCGCTTTCGGTACTCGCCATGCCGCACGCGGAGGCCATTCTTCAAGGCCAGGACGATCAGCGTTGGGATGGGCCAGTCACAGGCGAAGGAGACGAGTGGTTCCGAGTTGGCCCGATGAAGTTTTTCGCCGATGGTGGCATCGCTCCCGCGCTGGACGTTTGCAGTGGCGACTTACGCATGCAGATGGGCATCGAATTTGTCGATCTGGAACGGCACGTACAAAAAGCCGTCGAGCGGGGGTTCCACGTTGCCGTGCACGCCATCGGCAACGCAGGTCTCGAACGTGCCTTGAACGCATTCGAAGCAGCACAGCAAGCCTACCCGCATGCCCCCGCACGTCTTCGCGTGGAACATGCTTGCCTTGCGTCGAACGCGCAGTTACGGCGGCTCGCCGCATTGGGAGGGATCGCGGTGGTGCAGCCCGGCTTTCTCGACCATTTGGGTGAGGCTGTCGTGGATGTGCGCTTCGACAACGTCACATGGTTACCGTTCCGAGCCATTTTGGACGCCGGCGTCCCGCTTGCCGCATCGTCCGACGATCCGTGCGCTTTGCGTCCGCCTCTACTCACGTCGAGTCGCGGCACCACGCGGCGCACCCGGTCCGGGAAGATCCTCGATCCCGCTCAAGCCGTTGACTACGAGGACTGGCTCCGCGCCTATACGATCGGAGCTGCGTACGCCGGCGGGCAAGCAGACGAGCGCGGGTCGCTCACTCCGGGAAAACGGGCCGACTTGGTCGTGCTCCACGGCTCGCTCGATCCGGAGCCACCTCCACAGGTCGTGCAAACGTGGGTTGCCGGAAACCTCGTGTGGGGCCATTTGCTACCCACGCCTGAAGACAACCAATACCGGGTGGCGATTCCTGGCCCACCTTGACGAACCGTCGCCACGCGCGCGCCATGGGTGGCGCCGGAAGTTCATGGCCCAGCCGCACGGCTTGCCCACTCAACCGTGTAGTGGCAAGCGTCACTCGTCCGCGCGGACGAACATTCCGAAGCGCCAGTCTCGGGAAACAGTCCAGCGCTCGAGCGACTCCGCAGTACGCAGTTCGGAGCAACTGCACCGCTTTGCAATGCGCCACGGTGTCCACCCATGGCCGATCGTTTCTTCCCAGCCGCGCCGAGCTGTGTTAAAAACGCAAGCATTCCGCAAAGGGGCAATTCGATGGCACCAGCAACGCAGGCAATTTCAGAACGTCAACAACTGCAAGAAAAACTTTGGACCTACGCGCAACGAGCAGTCGTGTTGCTTGTTGCGGTTGGCGTCGGAGTTTTCATTGGTTTCCAATTGTGGGGCGAAGCTGCAAGCCTGCGCCAGGAAGTTCGCGAGCTGCGCGATCGCGTCGCCATGAGGGAGAAGGAGCGAGATACCTTGAAGAGCCAGATGGCGATTGTCGACCGAGACAAGAAGGAGCTGGAAAAGCGGTTTCAGGACCTGCAATCGCGTTGCGGCACACAGCTCGCTCCCTAAGCAAGCACCCCCTCGGTCACAATTGACAAGGTTTGGGCCCTCGTGTAGCTTGCAGCGTTCCTGAAATCAGGATCAATTTACTCGACTGGCACTGCGCATGTTCGACTTGTTGTCCGAGAAGCTGGACCAGACGATCCGCCGGCTTCGGGGGCTTGGGAAAATTACCGAACGGAACATCGAGGAGGCCGTACGGGACGTACGTTTGGCCTTGCTTGAGGCAGACGTGCATTTCCAGGTGGTCCGCGAGTTCACGGACAAGGTGCGCCAAAAGGCGCTCGGGCAAGAGGTCTTACAAAGCCTGACTCCGGCACAGCACTTCGTCAAAATTGTTTCCGAGGAGCTGACCCAGATCATGGGCGGGCAGGCTCGCCCGCTCGAACTCCACGGGCCGCCACCGCTGCCCGTGTTGGTCGTTGGCCTGCAAGGCTCCGGCAAGACGACCTCGGTGGCGAAACTGGCGTGGCATTTGGCCACAAACCTCGGGCGCAAGCCCTATCTTGCATCCGTCGATGTGTATCGGCCGGCTGCCATGGAGCAGCTCCGGATTTTGGCGGAACAACTGAGTCTGCCCGTACACCCCGCTTCCCCGGATGGCGACCCGGTGCGCATTGCAACGGATGCTGTTGCTGTAGCGCGCCAGCAAAATCGAGACACCGTAATCATCGACACTGCGGGCCGACTGCACATCGACACCGAACTCATGGACGAGCTTGCCCGCATCCAAGCGGCGGTCAAGCCGCAACACGTGCTGCTCGTAGTCGACGCGATGACCGGGCAAGACGCCTTGCAAATTGCGCGCGGGTTCCACGAGCGCCTCGGAGTCACAGGTGTCATCCTGACGAAGCTCGACAGCGATACACGCGGGGGAGCCGCTCTGTCGGTACGCTACGTGACCGGCGCCCCAATCTTGTTCGCCGGCACCGGAGAGAAGCTCGACCGCCTCGAAGTCTTCCATCCCGACCGCATGGCCCAGCGGATCCTAGGGATGGGCGACGTGTTGAGCTTGGTGGAGCGAGCCCAACGTGCGTACGACGCGAAGCAAGCCGAAGAGCTACAACGCAAACTCCGGCGGAACGAATTTACGATCGAGGATTTCCGGGAGCAGCTCCGAGCAATGCGCAAGATGGGGGCCATGGGCGAGTTGCTAGGGATGATTCCCGGGATGAAGAAATGGACTCGCGGGCTTGACCTCGACGCTGCCGAGGAAGAACTCAAGCGCGTCGAGGCAATTATCAATTCGATGACGAAAGCAGAACGACAAAATCATCTTCTGATCAATGCGAGTCGTCGGCGCCGAATTGCGCTGGGGAGTGGCACGAGCGTGGCGGAAGTCAATCGCTTCCTGAAGCAGTTCGAACAAACCCGCAAAATGATGAAACAAATGACCAAGGCTATGGGGCGGGGCGGGTTTCCGTCGCGGCTACGTTTCTCGTAAAAGCCTTCCGATTTCCAAGAGAGGAGTTTCTACCGTATGGCAACCACAATTCGCTTGGCTCGGCATGGGGCGAAGAAACGCCCATTTTACCGCATCGTTGTGGCCGACTCGCGCGCGCCACGAGACGGGCGGCGGTTGGACCAAATTGGCTACTACGATCCAACCACCAATCCGCCCTCCGTTCGGATCGACGAGGCGAAACTCAACTCGTGGTTGCAGCGCGGGGCACAATTGAGCCTGACAGTTCGCCAAATCGTCAAACGCGTTCGTCAAACCCAACCGGTGACGAGCGGGGGGAGCAATCCTGCACCACAACACGGGGAGGCAGAATCATGAAGGAACTTGTACAGCTCTTGGCAAAACACTTGGTGACCAAGCCGGACGCCGTTGAGGTGCGCGAAACGCAGGGGGAGACCGCCTCGGTCGTGGAGCTGAAGGTTGCGCGCGAGGATTTGGGGCGGATCATCGGCAAACAGGGGCGCACGGCGAAGTCCATTCGGACGATCCTGAATGCCGCCGCATCGCGTGCCAACCGGAAGGTCATTCTCGAAATCATCGAAGAGAAGTAAAGGCAGCTCGACGGCACCGCCGGACCTGCAAGCCGAGGCGAAGCCCCGCCTTCTTCGGGTAGGGAAAATCGTTGGTGTGCACGCACTCGCCGGTGAGGTGCGTGTGCTGCCAGACAATCCCGACTCGGAGGCTTTTGCACCAGGGCGTACACTGTTCCTCCGCCGCGGCCCCGAGCGGCGTTTGGCGGAAGTTGCTTCCGTACGGCCGCACAAGTGTTTTTTCCTCGTGCGCTTTGCAGGAGTGGAGAACCGCTCGGCCGCGGAAGCGTACCGCGGCTACGAGGTGTACGTCCGCACGGACGAACTGCCTCGGACCCGTCCGAACGAATATTACTACCATGAGCTCGTGGGCATGGAGGTGTTGGCTACGACGGGTGAGTTCCTCGGGCAGGTCGCCTCTGTGATGCCCACTGCGGGGGCCGATTTGCTCGTGATCCGCCACGGCGAACACGAATACTTCATTCCCATGGTCGCCGAGTTCGTCAGGTCGATCGACCGCCAAGCCCGAAGAATCCGGATCGAACTCCAGCCGGGGCTCCTCGACCAATGATGCGGTTTTACATCCTGACCTTGTTCCCGGAATTTTTCTCCTCCCCACTTGAAAGCTCCATGCTCAAGAAGGGTCAGGAGCGAGGGGCAATTTCTTTCACGCTCATCAACGTCCGCGACTTTGCCACCGACAAACACCGGGTGACGGACGATACGCCTTACGGGGGCGGCGAAGGGATGGTCATGAAACCGGAACCGGTCGTGGCCGCGCTGGAGTCGACCGGGACTGGTCCCAATCGCCCTCACCGGATTTTGTTGAGTCCTCAGGGGCGGGTGCTCACGCAGGACCACGTCCGAGAGCTGGCAAACAAGCCCGCCCTAGCGCTGGTGTGTGGACGTTACGAGGGCGTCGACGCGCGGGTAAGTATGTTCGTGGACGAAGAGCTTTCCATCGGCGATTACATCCTCTCCGGCGGGGAAGTGGCCGCCTTGGTCGTGATCGATGCAGTAGCCCGCCTGGTTCCGGGCGTGCTGGGCTCGCCAGCCTCGCTTCACTCCGAATCGTTCAACGAAGGTTTGCTCGAGTACCCTCAATACACTCGCCCGGTGGAGTTTCGCGGGTTGCGCGTTCCCGACATCTTGCTGTCGGGCGACCACGCTGCCATTGCCCGCTGGCGCCGACAAGAATCTCTGCGCCGCACCTGGGAGCGCCGACCAGACTTGCTCGCCCATGCTCGGCTCACCGACGAAGATCGCGCGTTCCTCCGCGAGCTCGAGGGAAAGTCGCGTGGCTAAGCTCTACCTTGCCTTGCTCCACCACCCCATGCTCGACAAGAATGGCGCGGTCGTCACCACCGCGCTCACAAATATGGACATCCACGACATTGCGCGCTCCGCTCTGACCTACGGCGTCCAGCGGTTTTACGTCGCGCATCCGGTGCGTGCACTGCGCCTCTTGGCCGAAAAAATCATCGAGCATTGGCAAGTAGGCTACGGTTCCACGTACAACTCCACGCGAAAAGAAGCCCTGAGCATCGTGGCTCTGGAAACAGACCTCGACGGGGTTTTGCTGTCGATCGAACGCGAAACGGGTCGTCGGCCTTACGTGGTCGGTACCTCCGCCAAGCAGGGACCCAATCGCATACCATTCTCCGAGTTGCGCAGCCGCCTGGAACACGATGACCGGCCGTACTTGCTCGTGCTCGGTACGGGATGGGGCTTCGCGCCCGAGCTCGTCGCCCGTTGCGACGTTTTTCTCGAGCCAATCACCGGACCCACGGAGTACAACCACCTTTCCGTCCGGTCCGCGGCCGCAATCATGCTTGACCGCCTTTGCGGCCCGCGCTAGCAACGTGGTTTCCGTTTTCACCGGAAGGCGAGGAGAGCCATGAACGTCATCGACGCAATCGAACAAAAGCAACTTCGCTCGGACATTCCCGACTTTCGCCCGGGCGATACGGTGCGGGTGCACTGCATCGTGGTGGAAGGGGACAAGGAACGCATCCAAGTGTTCGAAGGCGTGGTGTTGCGGCGATCGCGCGGGGCCAACCGAGCCACCTTTACCGTGCGAAAGGTATCCTACGGGGTCGGCGTGGAGCGCACGTTCCCGGTGCATTCCCCGCGCATCGAAAAGATCGAGATTGTTTCTCGCGGGAAGGTGCGGCGGGCAAAGTTGTACTATTTGCGCGAGCGCTCTGGCAAAGCCGCCCGGATCCAAGAGATCCAGTCGTAAGTTTCCTTTCGCGGACCGAGCCCGTCGGTGTCGGTGGGCTCGAGTTGGGGCGCGCACCAAGCCGAGCGCCACGCATCAAGCGTTGAGAGTGCGGGCTACAAAGCGAAGGATCGCCCGAGCGACCACGGCACGCTCGTAGTCCAAGCTCACGACGTGATAGCTGCGGCGAAGTTCCAGAGTTTCCACAAAGCCGCGTAGCCGGGTTTGCAGCCACTCGACTCCCTGCCAAGAGCACGTGTGATCCTGTCTTGATTGCACGATCAGCGTAGGTTGGTGTACGCGTTCAACCTCTCGGCGTACGATGCTTTGCAATTCCAGAAGCTCGCCAAGCGCACGCAAAGGGATCTGCTCGTAGCCAACTCGGTCGCGCCGGGCTTGCGGGTCGGCCAGGTCGCTTTGCCCTCTCGGCCAAAATGGGCGGATCCTTGCAAGCCACGGCAGCGCTGGCCGCACGCTTTCCAGCCAGCGAGCCCGCAAGAACAGTGCAGGCGCCAGTAACACGATCCCGCGTACCCAGTTGGGACGAGTTGCTGCCAGGTGCAACGCCAGCAAGCCGCCAAGCGATTGCCCAACGATCACCAGAGGCTCTTTTGCCGCTCCGATGATCGCGGCCGCTTCCTCGACGGTTCGGTACCAGTCTTGCCAACGTGTACGCGCAAGTTCCTCCACCGAGCTGGCATGCCCTGCCAGCACAGGCACCCACGCTGCGTACCCTTCGGCATGCACACACTCCGCAAGAAAGCGGCATTCCTCGGGGGTCGCAGTGAATCCGTGCAAAAAGAGGTGCGCTGGAACGTGCCCAGGATAGCTCAAGCCACGGAACTCAGCCGTTGCAGGCACTGCATCAGGTTTTGCCAACGAAGCTCGCTCTTGCACGATGCCAGCGAACGCCGTGCTTCAACGACGCCCGCGTCCCCCGGCTGCGGCAAGTTGTACCGGGTGAAGATCGATTTTTGCTTTGGACTGCAAGTAATTCGCGAACTCCTCGAGTACGTGCGCCCTTCTCTGCCCGGTCACCTGCTGGGCCAACTGTTCCTTTTGCTGGGCGAACTCCTCTTCGCTCGGCTCCGTGCGCTCGACCAATTCGATGACCACGAAGCTATCGCCAACTTGGAACACACGCCCCGCAAGCGCCGCGTCTTTCGTGAGACCAAACGCTGCCTGTTTGATCTCTTCACTGTCGCCAATCCGGGGGACAAACGCGCCTTCGCGAGTAAACGGAGAGGTTTCATCTACCTCCAGCCCTTTCGCCTGGGCGGTGGACCGAAGACTGGACTTCTTTGCCTCTTCAAGGAGCGCCTCCGCCATCTGCCGCGCTCGCTCGCGAGCTTTTTCCAAACGAGCCTGCTGCTGCACTTTCGCCTGCACGGCAGCAAACGGTGGAATCGCCGAGGGGATCCGCTCGGAAACCTTGAATACGACAAACCCTTCTGAGGTCGACACCACCGGGCCGACCTCTCCGGCTTGAGTTTGGAATGCCGCACGCGACAGCGGGTGATTGCTTCCCAGTCCTTCGACTGCATCATGCTCCGTGAACGGGGCTGGCGCTTTCAGCTCCAACCCGGAGCTGCGAGCAATCTCTGCGAGCGACTCGCCGTTGGCCGCGCGGCTCCGATCCTTCCCTGCTTGATCTTGGGCCAGTTGCCGTGCCTTTTCTTTCTGCAGCTTTTCGCGGATGGAGTCCCGAACTTCCTCGAGCGGCTGGGTGCGGGCCTCTTCTTTGGCTTCGACCTTGATGATGTGAAACCCAAAGTTGGTTTCCACCAAGTCGCTCACCGTCCCCGGAGGCAGGGAAAACGCGACAGCTTCGAACGCCGGTACCATTTGCCCGCGCGGGAAAAAGCCGAGATCGCCTCCCTGCGGACCGCTACCCGGGTCCTCGGAATATTTCTGCGCCAATTGGGCAAAGTCCTCTCCTTGGCGCGCCTTTTCCAACACTTCCGCGGCACGCTTGCGAACCGACTCCTTTTGCTCGCTCGTTGCCTTCGGATCCACTCGGAAAAGAATGTGACGCGCGTGCACCCGCTCCGGGAGACGGTATTCCTCCTCGTGCTTCTCGTAATACGCTTGGATGTCGGCGTCGCTCACCTCGGCACGAGCTAGAAACTTTTCTACGGGATAGGCGACGTACTCCACGCGCACGCGCTCAGGCTCGCGAAACTCTTCTTTGTGATCCTCGAAGTACTTCTCAGCCTCGCCCGGGGCGAGTTCCACTTCGTTCGCCAGCTTCGCGGCATCGAACTCGACAAACGCGACTCGCACCTGCTCTTTCTCGTACCGGAACCGCTGGCGCAAATCGTCTTCGCTCACTTGCACTCCCGCAAGCACGATGCCTTGAAGCTTGTTCACCAAGATGTCGCGGCGCACACTCTCTTCGAACTCGGCTGGAGTCAGGCGATTGGCTCGCAGCACGCGAAGATAAAACTCGCGGTCGAATCGCCCCTCTGGACGGAACGTGTCCATCTTGGCGATAAAGTCGCGCACTTCGTCGTCCGTGGCCTCGAGTCCTAGCCGCTGAGCTTCCTGATACATCAGTTCGGTGCGGATAAGCCGGTCCAGCGCCTGCCCGCGGATGTCCACTCCTTGCAAAAGCTCCGGACGGAACTGCTCGCCGTACAGCGTCCGGTAAAACTGCCGCACGTTTTCCTCTGCTCGTTCCAAATCCTTTTCCGTAATTGGCTTACCATTCACCTTGGCGACGGCGTTATATCGGCTGGTGCCACCGAGGCCGGCCCCGATTCCCCAGTAAACGAACACGGCAGCCAAGAGGCCAAACAACACCTTCACCCACGTGGCGGAAGCATTTCGCCGAATAAACTTGAGCATAGGGAAAACGACCTCGGCGCGCGACGATAGACGAGCCCCCAAAGGAACGCAATTCAGCGCAGTGGAGTGGCGTCCTGCTCCCCATCACACACGCAGCAGTCGCACGTGGTCCCCGGCGCGGCTCTCCATTCCCCTGGGGCGAACGCGTCGATTCGAAGCGCGTGAATTTCCTTCCCGAACAGTTCCCCCACAGCTTGATAAATCCGCCGATGGCGCTCCAGGCGCGATTGCCCCTCGAAGCGGGAGGTCACAACGCGAACGTAATAGTGGCCTGCCCCGCTCCGCGCTCCCGCATGCCCGACATGGGCAGCACTCTCGTCGAAAATCCACAAGTGTTCGGGGGTGAGGCTTGCATGCAGCAAGTCGCGCAACGCCTTCACCCGTGCGGAGCTGCCGGGCTTCTGCATGGGAGTGCACCTAACACTCCCGACCTCGTCTAAAAAGGCAGCAGCGGATGATGATTCGTTCGCACCCAGTACTGCACAACCTGAGAGAGAACTTGCAAATACTCGGCGAAGCTCGCTGGTTTCAGCACGTAACTATTCGCGCCAGCGCGGTAACACGCCTCGATCGTCCGAGGGTCCGCTGCCGAGCTGAAGACGACCACCGGCAGCAAACCGGTCGCTGGCGAAGAGCGGATTTCCCTCAGTACTTCGAGACCGTCCGCACCGGGCAAATGCAAATCTAGCAACACCACCAGCGGCAAGGACGAACGTGAGCCGCAGGCGCGCACCCACTCCAGAGCCTTTCGCCCATCCGAAACGAGACGCACAGACAAGCCCTCGAGGCCTCGCGGTAAGCACTCCAAGGCTAGCTCGCCATCGAGGGCGTCGTCCTCTACCCACAGCACATCGACCCGTTTCGCTACCCGCACGGCCAAGTTGCTCCCTAACATGCGATGTTCCTGGGCAAAGTACAAGCGCTTTTTACATGCTCCCCTCGGCAGGGAACATGAATAGGCGCGCCCCATGCGGCGGGAACTGTTCGATCTCCAGCGCGCCAGCGCGCAAGTCCGCGACCTGGCCGGTCCAGTGCTCGAACACATGGGCAAGCCCGGCGGCATTCGGAAGCCATTGCTGCACTGGAATCACGGCGGACGAGGGTTCGTCCGCAAAGTTCCAGACCGCTACGGCACACTGCTCGGACGAACGGGCAATCACAATTCCCGGAGGGTCGGCCTCCATCAAATCCGCGACGTACGGCTCGAACCGCACGTCGCGGCGAATGTCCAGCACCTGCTGCCAGCGTTCGAGTTCGCTCGGGGTCAGCAAAGAGAGCCGATCGCTCACAACCAACAACCCATCGGTGGCAACGACCGCGGTAGCCAAGGCACGGAATTCCTCCTCGGTCAATTTCGTGCGGTGCGAACGGACCATCAAACAGTCAGGGTCGTTCAGCCACCAACGCCGATGCAAAAACGCCCTGGTCAACGTGTTGCGAATCGCGTGCTTTGTCGCCACACCGTGCAAATCGCGCAGCACGGTGCGACTGAGGAAGTTGCTCCAAAACGGAGCCACGTCCGGACCGATTCGCATGGCATCCACGATGCCCACCGCAGGGCCGAGAGGGCAGCCACATCCGATCAGGAACGCTTGGTCGCCTGCCGCTGCCCGGATCGTCTCCAGGCCCCTACGCAAGGCGTGGGCCCGCGTGGCTTCCCGGTCGTAACGCACACCTGGCAGAGCCGCGGCGTACAAAAAATCAAGTTTCAGGAGCGAAAAACCCCAGCGGTGAACAACCGTTTCCACCACCTCGCGGATCCACTCCTGGACCTCGGGGTGGGTCGTGTCGAGCGCATAACAAGGACCGAGACCCCAAAGTGGATTCCACAGGGCAAATTGCAGTCTGCCGTCGTTGTCGCGGACAAACCACTCTGGATGCTCGGCCACCAACCGGGCATTGCTGCGGGCGATAAACGGCGCGAGCCAAATTCCCGGGACGAAGCCAGCCTCTCGTATTTCCGCGGCCAGCGGCGCTACCCCGCGAGGAAACTTCTTGCGGTCGGGCTCGAGCCAGTCCCCGACCGCTGCCTGGTAACCATCGTCGATTTGCACGTAATCAAAGGCCACGAGCGGGCGCAGGCGCTTGGCAGCATCGATGTTCTCGCGAATCGCTCCTACATCGATGTCGGTGAAATACTCGTACCACGAGCACCATCCAATCGGGCTCCGTTCCGGAACCCTTGCTTCCATGGCAAAACCGCTCCGCTCGGCGTACGCCGCTAGCAATGCGTAACCGTCGTCGCCGGCAGCCAACGCCAGTGGAGCCACTTCGAGTTTTTCCCCTGGACAGAGAGACTTGCCCTCGTAGCGCACCGTTGCTTCCCAACGGCCACAACGATCGCCTACGATGGCAACCTCGATGTCTGCAAATGCACGGCGCACATCGAGGAAGCCGGCAACCAGCACCTCGCGAGACCGAAGGTTGGCGATCGCGGTAAACGAGTCGGAACGGAAGTGCCCCGGACTCGCCGGCGAAGGCCGCGCAATGTCTATGAGACCGACCCGGAGCAAGAAGGACCACGGATCGGCATCCGTCTCGTGAGCACGGAAGCTCCGCGTGCCGGTCCACGACTGATAGCCATTGCGATACACGCTCCAGTGACGGGCGGACGGCCCGACGAAGACCTCGCCAAAATCCGGAAGCCACAACGGAGACGCTGTATACACGCGAAGCGGGCGCGACCCACGGTGCTCCAGCACGAGTCGGACAACCACGAACAAGCCCTCGCGGGTCACGGACACACGCAGCGCGAGGCCATCTTCGTTTGCCGCGGAATGTGCTCCACCCTCGGAACGTTCGAGATACGGTCGGTACCTGCGAGGCTCGCCTCCAACCTCGTAAAATACCGCCGGTCTTAACCCCTCGAGCCGTACCCGCCCGTCTGGGGTCCAAAAAAACAAGCGCCCGTCCCGAACCTCGTATTCCATCTCCTCGAACCCCGCTCCTCTCGTTTCCCGAATCGCCCCGCGCCACGCGGCAGCCCGCATCCTTCCCTACTTTCCAACCTTCGCCAAGGCCCAGAGGATGGGTTCACGATATCGCCGATCCCGGAGGCGGGTAGGCCAAGCTCCCCCGAATTGCGGCCGCCTCTTCTTCGGGAGGATACGGGAGCCACAGGCGGTGCTGTGCACGCCATTCCCGTACTTGCGTTTCTGCCGCTTGCTGCCGAGCGAGATCGATGCCGCTATCTGCACCGCAATACACCGTGTGCGACGGAAAGGCGAAGGCAGTCCCGCTTTCCGCCACGATGTCCATGATGCGCAAGAACAAGTCTTCGCGCACGGCGAGGAACTCCTCGTGTTCGCTCGTTTCGATATAGGCCAGCAGCTCGATATCGAGCGAGTAGGCGCCAAATCCCGCAAACCGCACGCGGGCGGGTTCTGGAGAAACCTTCGGGTGGGAGAGCAGCAGCTTCTTGAGTTCGACGAGCACGTAGCGAAGCTGGTCGGGCGTCGTCTCGTAACGCAGCCCTAAGGTAGCAGCTAAGCGAATGCGATCGCGGCGGCTGAAATTCTCGATTTGCATGGAAGCGAACTCCCCGTTGGGAATCGAGAGAACGGTTCGATCGAGTGTCCGGATCCTGGTCGACCGTAAGCCAATGTCCTCGACCACTCCGATCTTGTCGCCAATGCGGCACACTTCGCCCACCCGCACCGGCTGGTCGGCTACCAACGTAATCCCACCGAACAAATGCTCCAACGTTTTCTGCCCGGCCAAAGCAACCGCGAGGCCGCCAATCCCCAGACCTGCCAGCACGCTCGTGACATCGAATCCAAGGTTCTGTAACGCAGCGAGCAAGGTCAGCCCCGCGAGAAATACTTTCGTGGCCCGCCGACCCAACGGTAGCAGGGAGGCAACGGCCTGACGGTTGGTTGCTCGCTCTTCGATCGATCGAGCAACCACATCGACCGCGCGCATGAGCAACCACGCCACTGCCAGAACGATCCCCGCACCTGTGAGCCCTTGTACGAAGTGCGCACTGCGCACGGATAAGGCGAGGAGTGGAACCTGGCTTCGGAAAAGCACCAACGCCAACAATGCGTGCAGGGGCGCGCGCATGACCACTACGGCATCCTCGCTCAACGGCACCCAGGACTGCGACACGATGGTGCGGCCTACACGCACAAGGATGCGCGTGAGCACCCACGCAGCAGCCCACGAGATCGTGCCGAGCAGCAGAAAGCCAATCCATTGCCACAGCCGCACGCCCAAGAACATCCACTCGAAGAAGGGCTTTGGCAGGTATTCCTCGAGGGGGCCGTAACCAAACTCTTGGTACAAAGCGGGAATACGCGCCACCGTGTCGGCCGCCACTTTCCAAATCAGCACTCCATCCTCACGGGGCACCCGCTCCAGGAAGAGCCGCGTGGGCTTTTCTGCTGTCGGAACGACTGCCAGGCTCTCGCGGCGCGGGGGCAGTCCATCTTCTCGGTCGCCTTCAGGAGTGTCACTGAGCTGTTCGAGGTCGATCCATACCGTGCGGTCCAGCACCAAGCACAATTGTCGCGCAAGCACCGGACCAACGTCTTCCCGCTCGGTCACACGGATACGGCGCAAGTCGAGGAACTCTGCCGCGCGCTTGTAATCCATGGCGCCGCAAGCCGCGAACAACCCGCGCACGGCCGAGCGGGGAGTGCCACGATCGTAATCGTCCACCGGGCGTTGTACCGTTGGCGTCGGTGCGGGCCCGGGCGTGGCCTCTGCGCCTTGCGCTGCGCTCCCGGTGGGCGCAAGTCCGGCAACCAATAACCACCATGCGATCGTCCACCTCGCTCGCCACACGAAACGCTCCATCTCGATTTCCTCCTCCACAAGCCTGCCCGACACTCCGGTGTCGAGGCAAACACTGCACGGGCGAAAGAAACGGCAAACAGTTTCTTCGCTCCGGTGCAGGCGCTACAGCGGCTAGCCATGCTGACAATCGATGAGTTTGGCAAGGTAGAGCTCCGTGTGGCCACCGTGATTGCCGCCGAAATCCACCCAAAGGCGGATCGGCTGCTCGTCCTCCGGGTCGATCTCGGTACGGAACAGCGGCAAATCGTCGCCGGGATCCGCGCCCACTATGCACCCGAAGATCTGATCGGGAAGCAAATCGTCGTGGTAGCAAACCTGCAGCCAGCCGTCCTGCGCGGCATAGAAAGCCAAGGAATGCTCCTGGCGGCAAGCGACGACGAGGGCCGGTTAGCCCTTGTCACACCGGAGCGCCCCGTCGCATCCGGTGCTCGCGTTCGGTAGTTGCTGCCGACGGTTTTTTCCAACCCCCGGCCCACCTTGGTTGAGCGTCGGCCACGGGATAAAGGGCGAACTATCTCTCCCGAACAGGAGCGTGGTCTATGGCGATCGACTTTTCGTTTCCACCGGAAATCGAAGCAGTGCGCGCGCGGGTTCGCGACTTCGTGCGCGAAATCGTTCGGCCGCGCGAGCAGGAAATCGAGCAGCATCCTGGCGATCGTGCGTTTCTAATCCGGAAAATCGTGGAAATGCGCCAGGCCGCCCGCGAATGGGGCTTGTGGCTGCCGCACATGCCCAAAGAATATGGTGGCATGGGACTGGGTCACGTGGCGATGGCGGCGGTGCAGGCAGAAGCGGCCAAGTCGGCGTTCGGGCCCTACGCACTGAACGCTCAAGCCCCAGACGAAGGCAACATGCACACCCTGCTTCACTGGGGCACCGAGGAACAAAAAGAGAAGTATTTGCGGCCCCTGTGCGATGGTGTCATTCGCTCATGCTTTGCGATGACCGAGCCCGAGGTAGCTGGCTCGGACCCCACCCTGATTCAAACACGCGCGGTGCTGGACGGCGATGAATGGGTCATCAACGGGCACAAGTGGTTTATCTCCGGAGCTCGCGGGGCAAGCTTTGCCATCTTGATTGCGCGAACGGAAGACAATCCACCTGTACCTCAAGCCGCGAACTCCGCGTTCATCGTCGACTTGCCTGCCGAGGGATGGACCATCGTCCGCGACATCGAAACCATGGCGGGGAGCCACAACCACTGCGAAATCCGCATCGAAAACTTGCGCGTACCCCGGCAAAACATGCTCGGCCAACGTGGACAAGGGCATCTCTTGGGGCAAAGCCGCTTAGGGCCCGCGCGTCTTGCGCACTGCATGCGGTGGATCGGACAAGCCGAGATGGCACTGGACATGATGGTCGACCGGGCCCTGAAGCGGTATGCGCACGGTTCCTACCTGGCCGAAAAACAGGGCATCCAGTGGATGATCGCCGACTCGGCGATGGAGCTGTATCAATGCAAGCTCATGGTGTTGCACGCGGCGTACAAGATCGACCGAGGGGAAGACTTTCGCAGCGAGGTATCCATGGCCAAACACTTCGTCGCGAACGCCCTGAATCGGATCATCGATCGTGCCATCCAGGTGCACGGGGCGCTCGGGTACTCCATGGACACACCCCTTGCCCGAATGGCGCAACATGCCCGTTGGGCACGCTTTGCCGACGGTGCCGACGAAGTGCACCAATGGCGGATCGCACAACGTACGATTGAAGCATACAAGCGCGACGGAACGACGAAAGCCGCTACTGGTGGTCTGCCTGTGTAAGCCGCGCAGGAGCTGGCGTGGCACCGTGTGTCCGTCGCGTTCGATCGCGCGCACGGCGCTAGCGCTGGCACTAACGATTTGCGCGGGTTGCCAAACTCACACAGAACCGGCGCCGCTTCGCGGCGCTGACGTAGTCCTGATCGTCGTCGACACCTTGCGTGCCGATCACCTGGGTTTTTCGGGCTACCCTCGACCGACGTCGCCCTTCCTGGACAAGCTCGCTGCCGAGTCGGCGGTGTTCACGAACACGGTCGCGCCGTCGTCCTTCACACGCGAATCCGTAGCCGCGCTGTTCACCGGGCGCTGGCCGAGCTGCATTGGCGCCGTCGGTTGGAACGCGACACCCAAGGACTCCTCGACCACGCTTGCCGAAGACTTTGCCAACGCTGGGTACCGAACAGTCATGCTCACCCTCACGACCATGTTGTCGGATCCGGCCTTTGCGCGTGGTTTCCACCACGTGGAGCATCTCGCCCGCCAGTGGGGCGTGAGCCGTGCAGGCCCACAACTTACCCGGCGAGCGATCGAGCTTTGGCAAGAGCCACGAGCCCAGCCGCTGTTTTCGTACTTGCACTACTTGGATCCGCACGGCCCCTACGATCCGCCAGCGGAAGTGCTCGCCCGTTTCGAAGCGTTCGCCCCGGAAGCCGATGCGCTCGACTTGTATCGCGACATCCGCCCGCACCTGCCCGAGCTGCGTCGCTCAGGGTTCGGTATTGGCGACCCCCGCTTTCACGAGCTCGTGCGACGTTACGATGCGGAAATCGCCCACACGGATTTGGCGCTGAGGGAACTGTTTGCGGGTCTTCGCGCGCGCGACACCGGACGCCGGCTATTAGTCGTACTCACTGCGGATCACGGAGAGGAGTTTCTCGAGCACGGCTTCGTGGAGCACGCATGGACCCTGTATCAGGAAAGCGTACGGGTACCCCTCTTATTGTGGGCACCCGGGGTCATCCGACCTGAACACTCACCGCAACCAGCATCCCTGGTGGATGTCGCTCCCACCCTCCGCCAACTGGTCGGCCTGCGCGGCTCGGCCGACGACGGCGAAGTGCTGTTTGCTCCGGCCAAGGTGGGCCTCGGCGATCGGCCTCTCGGGGAACGCCTACGCTTCAGCGAGCTCGGCATTGCGGAACGAAACGTTGTCCGAGCGCTTTGGCGCGGGGAGTGGAAATACATCGCAGCCCGCCGGTGGCTTGCTCCGGAGGCTCGAGCCCAGTCCAGCCAAATCGAAGAACGTTTGCGCCAATCTGGCACCCTGCCTCCGCTTCCCACGGGGGACCGACTCGAGCACGAGGAGTTGTTCCACCTGGCCAGCGACCCCGCGGAGCAACGCGACCGCAAACACGAGGCCCCGGAGGAACTCGCGCGCATGCGCCAATTGGTCGAAGCGCACGAGCGGCGCTGCCCGTTCGCAGGCCCAGCGAGCCACCCGGCAGCGACTCTCGCACCACACGAAGCAGAAGCGCTCCGCCAACTTGGCTACTAAGTCCCGCTACCCATTTTTGTTCTGGCCGTTCGCCAATCCCCTTGCTAGCTTGGCGCCCGTGTTACGCGTGTTCCGCGGTGCCTCCTTCGCATGGTTCCTCGTTTGCGCAGCGGCAGCCCAGGCGCTCGTAGTTGCGGAGCGCGACTTTTCCGCGCTCGTTGCAAAGGCCGACCTGATTTTGGAGGGCACGGTGACGCGCATCGAAGAAGCACCGGACGAACGAGGTATTCAGCGGACCTTGGTACACTTATCCGATCTGCTCGTTCACAAAGGCGTTCCCGACTCCTCGGAGTTCGTGCTCGATATTGCTGGAGGAACCAAGGGCGGCTTTCGCGCCGAGATTCTCGATTTGCCAAGGTTTGCGGTTGGAGACCGGGTGCTGCTGTTCGTGCGTGGAAACGGCCACGCCGTGTTTCCTGTGGTCGGCGTGCATCAAGGCTACTTCCGGGTGGTACCGGACGATCGCGGCACCCCACGCGTGGTTCGCAGCGACGGGCTGCCGGTCATTGGGCGTTCCCGACGAGCCTTACGATTCCCGCGGAAAACGTCTGACACCGCCCGCGGGGTTCCACTCGATCAGTTTCGCGAGTGGATCCGAGACGAGCTGCAACGGCCAGCAGAGGCAAAGGAGCCCGAGTGAACGCAAAGCTCATTGCCCTAGCCGTTGTCGCGCTTGTCGCTGCCGACCCACGCAGTGCACTCGGGTGGGCATGCATCCGCGTGAATCCCAGGAACCCCGGAAGCCGCTGCATTTACTGGCCAAACGGAGCGGTGACCTTGAAGTCGTTCCTCGGTGCGCCAGCGCGTGGCCCGCTGCTCAATGGTACACGCACATGGGACGAAAACACGATCCTCGCCGCGAACGAGTGGAACGCGCAAAACGCCAAGGTGCGGATCCAGGTGCAGGTGGGGGGCAGCTTTTTCGACCCGTGCGGCAGGCAAGGTCCAAACCACGCCTGCGACAATACCGGACCTGCTGGCGATAACCCGGTGCTGTTTGCCAACGATTTCTGCGGCCGCGATTTTGGTGACATCATCGAGCTCACCAACAACTGCTATCGGCCAGACACGGGCACGATGGTGAATGCACCGGTGTTCGTAAACGCGCGCGTGCGCTGGAACGCGTACGACGGGCCGATCCGGTTCGACGTTTCCACCGGCGTTCCCGAACCCGTGTACGACATCCGCCGTGTGTTGCTGCACGAAATCGGACACGTTCTTGGCTTGGCGCATCCCGACGAAGCCACTCCGCCGCAGACAGTCGTCGCCATCATGAACTCGCGGGTGAGCAACATCGACCGCCTCCAGCCCGACGACATCGCGGGGTTGCAGGCAATTTACCCGCCGGAGCCGGGCCCGCCCCAGCCCACCCCTTCCCAAGGCTGCCAAATGGTCACCGGAGCAGCACCTCCAGGGTGGCCTGCGTTCGTATTCGCCATTGCCCTGATCATCGCGAGGCTCAGCCGTAAGCAGCAATCAGCGCGCTACCGAGCGCGATAACGGCTGCGCCCACGAGACGGTAACGCGTTTCCATCTCGCGTAGTACGAAGTGCGCGAGAATCACGCCGAACACGATGCTGCATTGGCGAAGCCCCAAAACGTAGCTCGCCGGCGCCGCTGCCAGCGCCCACAGAATCAACAGATACGAAAAGCCCCCAAGAATGCCGGTGGCCGCCACCCGAGGCGCGTTCCGCTGCCATTCTGCTCGCAGCCGCTGCGTTCGCGCTTGCCCCAAGAGAAACGCAATGACTGCTGTTTCACCCAAGCTTGCGCAGTACAAAAACGCGAGCGGATGCACGACGCGCACACCTTGCTTGTCGATCACGCTAAACGTCGCCACGAACACAGCCGTGATGAGGGCATAGCGCGTGACCGGTGCGGCGAACACCCAACGAAGTCCGTGCGTCCGCACGGCCGGCCACTGCAACACCACCACACCACCTCCCGCCAAAAGCGCACCCGCAACCCCCGCACCGTTCACTGGCTCGCGTGCCACGAGGACGTCCCACAACACCAGCAACACCGGGGCAGTGCGACTTAGTGGATACGCCACGGAAAGGTCCCCAGCATCGTAAGCACGGAGCAGGTACACCGCGTACGCAGCATGCACCAAAGCGGAAAGAACCACCCACGGCCACGCCCCAGCAGGCAGCCCGTAGGACCACACGATCCAGGCGGCCAGCGGAAAGTACGCCAAAGCAGCCACTACACCTTGGGCGAGGAAAAACGCCCAGCGATCGCGACTCCCCTTGTTGAACAGGTTCCACAGTGCGTGCAGAAACGACGACAACAAAACGGCGGCCAACGCCTCGCCTGACATGCGCCGCTGCTAGGCAGCCTGGTCAAGATTTGCAACGCACCTGTGGAACAGGCTAGCTAACGTTGGCCGAAACACGGCTCGGGTCATGATCCACGTCACCCATCTCGACCATTTTGTCCTCCGCGTTCGCGACCTGGAACGCTCGCTCGCATTTTACCGCTCGCTTTTGGGTCTCGAGGTGCTCTTTCTCGACGACTATCGCAGCGGCCAGCGCCCTTTTGTGTCGGTGCGCATTGGCGAGCAACTGCTGGATCTGGTTCCCGATCCGACGTTTGCCGGACCTGGCCCCGAGGCAAACAACGGGTTTCTCCACTTCTGCATTGGCGTCCGCGGCGCAGTGGCGGACCTGATTCCCGCCTTGCGTGGTGCGGGCGTGCCGGTGGTTGATGAAACACCTGCATGGCGCATGGGAGCACGCGGCTGGGGCTGGTCGGTCTATGTCCGCGATCCCGACGGCTACGTCGTCGAACTCAAGGAGACGGCGGAATGAAAGGACGATGTTGCCAGGTCGTGTTTCTTGTTAGCGCCTTCATCGCTGCTGGAATCCTGGCGCTACCGTGTATCGGCCAGGACATCGACTGGGAAGCCGTAGAGACCGAGGCCGCAACGCTTCTCAGCGAGTCGTTGCGCATCGACACAAGCAACCCGCCTGGCGAAGAACTTGCCGCCGCGCATTTTTGGGAGCGCGTGTTCCGCGCCGCCAAGCTCGAACCCCATGTATTCGAAACCGCCCCTGGTCGGGGAGGTGTGTGGGTCCGGTTGCCGGGCCGCACCAAGAAAGGCGCGTTGCTTTTGTTGCACCATCTCGACGTCGTGCCGGCTCGGCCGGAAGAATGGAAGCACCCACCCTTCGGCGGCGTTCAAGAAAACGGGTACGTGTACGGGCGCGGCGCCGTGGACGCCAAGGGCTTGGGCGTCGTGCAAGCGCTGGCCGTGCTGCTGCTCCATCGCCATGGCGCGCAACCGGTCCGCGACGTCGTGTTCGTCGCGACGCCGGACGAGGAGGCCGGTGGTAAGCTCGGGGCAGGCTGGTTCGTAGAGGAGTTGTTGCCCCAGCTCGGTCCCGTTGCGTTCGTACTGAACGAAGGTGGGCATATCCGACCCACGCCATCGGGTGAGCTAGCGTTCGAGGTCGCCGTCGCCGAAAAGACCCCGTTATGGTTGCGCTTGACTGCGCACGGGAAACCCGGACACGGCTCCACCCCGCCGGCGGAGACAGCCGTCACCAAGCTCGTCCGCGCACTTGCTCGCATCGTTGCCGCGGCGCCGGAGGTTCGCGTCACCGAGGAAGTCCAGCGATACTTTGCGGCGCTAGCTCCCTTTCACGTTGGGGAGCAAGCGAAGCACTTCGTCGACCTGCGGGCCGCGCTGCAGAACGAGCCGTTTCGGCAACAATTTTTGCTCGAGCCGCGGCAATCCGCGCTGGTGCAGGATACGTTGGCGGTCACCGTCATCCACGCTGGGCAAAAAACCAACGTCATCCCGGCGTCGGCCACGGCGGAACTCGATTGCCGGTTGCTCCCGGGCAGCGATCCTGAGTCCTTTGTTCGCCGCGTCGTCGAGTTGGTCGGCGATCCGACCATCCAAGTGGAAACGCTGCTGCATTTTCCGCCGTCGGCCTCACCGACCGACACCGTGCTGTACCAAACAATCGAGGCACTTGCCCGCAAAGAAAAGGGACGTGCGGTACCTGCGGTGCTCACGGGGTTTACGGATAGCCATTACTTCCGTGAGCGCGGCATTCCCAGCTACGGGTTCGCGCCGTTCGTGCTGACCGAGTCGGACTTACAAGGCATGCACGGTGTCGACGAGCGCATCAGTCGGGCAAACTTACGCGAGGGGACGCGCAGATTGGTCGAGCTCATTCGGGAGCTCCCATAACCTCGGGGCTCACGGCTCGAACAAGGTCGCGCGCAGGTAGTCGCGGTTCAAGCGAGCGATAAAGCGCACGCTAATTTGCTTCGGGCACACCGCTTCGCACTCGAACGTATTGCTGCACGCGCCGAAGCCTTCCCTGTCCATTTGCGCAACCATGTTCCGCACGCGCCGGTAACGCTCCGGTTGTCCTTGCGGCAGCAAGCCCAAGTGGGAAACTTTGGCCGCCACGAACAACATGGCCGACGCATTTTTGCAGGCAGCCACACATGCTCCGCAGCCAATGCAAGCGGCCGCGTCCATCGCAAGTTCCTGATTTTGTTTCGGCACCGGGATGGTGTTGGCGTCCGGCGCACCACCGGTATTCACCGAAATAAAGCCGCCGGCTTGCATGATCCGATCGAACGCGCTGCGGTCGACAATCAAATCCCGCAGCACCGGGAACGGCTTGGCCCGAAACGGTTCGACGGTGATCGTGTCGCCATCGCGAAAGTGGCGCATGTACAACTGGCAACTGGCCTTGCCGCGTCCGGGACCATGAGGGATGCCGTTGATCACGAGCGAACACGAACCGCAAATGCCCTCCCGGCAGTCGCTCTCGAATGCCACCGGCTCCTCGCCGCGCTCGATGAGTTCCCGGTTCAAGGCATCCAGCATTTCCAAAAAGGACATGTCGGGAACGACGTTGTCCTTGACGTACGTGACGAACGCCCCGGGAGAGGCCGCGTCTTTTTGTCGCCAGATGCGCAACGTCAGTCGCATTACTTGTAACTCCTGGTGGTGAGCTGCACGAATTCAAATCGCAAGGGCTCGATATGCCGCTCGGGCCGCTCGTTCGGACCCCGATATTCCCACGCGGCTACGTGGCAAAAGTTCTCGTCGTCGCGCTTGGCTTCGCCGTCTTCGGTTTGGAACTCCTCGCGAAAGTGGCCGCCACACGACTCCCGCCGCTCCAGCGCATCGAGACACATCAGCTCGGCAAACTCGAGAAAATCGGCCACGCGACCCGCCCTCTCCAAGGCTTGGTTGATACCCTCTGGGCCGCCAGTGACGCGAGCCTCTCTCCAAAACCGTTCCCGGATCTTCGGGATTTCCTCGAGCGCATGGCGCAAGCTTGCCTCGCTGCGCGACATGCCGCAGTGATCCCACAACAGCTTCCCTAGCTGGCGGTGAAACATGTCGACCGGGTACTTCCCGTTGATCTCGAACAAGCGCTGAATTCCCTTGCGGGTGCGCTCTTCGGCCTCGCGGAACTCCGCACTGTCGGGATTCGGTTTCGGCCGCTTCGACCGCGCTAAGTAGTCACCGATGGTATACGGGAGGATGAAATAGCCATCCGCCAACCCTTGCATGAGCGCACTAGCCCCAAGGCGATTGGCACCGTGATCGGAGAAGTTCGCCTCGCCAATGACAAACAACCCGGGGAGATTGCTCATGAGGTTATAATCGACCCACAAGCCGCCCATCGTGTAATGCACGGCGGGGTAGATCCGCATGGGCACCTTGTAAGGGTCCTCGTTCGTGATTTCGCGGTACATGTCGAACAAGTTCCCGTAACGTTCCCGAACCACGTCGATCCCCAGGCGCCGAATCGCGTCGCTGAAATCGAGGTAAACTCCCAAACCGCCCGGACCAACCCCGCGCCCTTCGTCGCACACACGTTTGGCAGCGCGTGAAGCGATGTCTCGTGGCGCGAGGTTCCCGTAGCTGGGGTACATGCGCTCGAGGTAGTAATCGCGGTCTTCCTCTGGGATTTGGTCGGGCGGGCGTGTGTCGCCTTTCTTTTTCGGGACCCAAACACGCCCATCGTTCCGGAGCGATTCGGACATGAGCGTGAGCTTGCTCTGGTGTTCGCCGCTCACCGGGATGCAAGTCGGATGGATCTGCGTGAAACACGGATTCGCAAAAAACGCCCCTCGCTTGTACGCCCGGTAGGTGGCGGTCACGTTGGAGTTCACGGCATTGGTGGAGAGGTAAAAGACGTTTCCGTAGCCCCCGGTTGCAAGCACCACCGCGTCGGCGGCGTGTCGCTGGATCTCGCCAGTCAACAAATTGCGGGCAATGATTCCTTTTGCATGGCCATCTACCACCACGAGGTCCAGCATTTCCGTTCGCGGGTACATCTTCACCTGGCCGAGACCGATTTGCCGGCACAAGGCCGAGTACGCGCCCAAAAGAAGCTGCTGGCCGGTTTGCCCCCGGGCATAAAACGTTCGCGACACTTGGGCGCCGCCAAAGGAACGGTTCGCAAGCAGTCCACCATACTCGCGGGCAAACGGCACTCCTTGAGCCACACATTGGTCGATGATGTTCACCGACACCTGTGCGAGACGGTACACATTCGCCTCGCGCGAGCGGAAGTCCCCGCCCTTGATCGTGTCGTAAAACAGCCGCCACACGCTATCGCCGTCATTCTGGTAGTTCTTTGCCGCATTGATCCCACCCTGTGCCGCGATGCTGTGCGCGCGGCGAGGGCTGTCGTGAAAGCAAAACGCAGACACTTGGTAGCCAAGCTCCGCGAGGCTCGCGGCCGCCGACGCACCCGCCAAGCCCGTACCCACGACAATCACGTGGTACTTGCGCTTGTTTGCCGGGTTCACCAACGCAAGCTCGTTGCGATGGCGATCCCATTTTTGCTCCAACGGGCCAGGAGGTACGCGTCCGTCCAGGATCATCTCATCTCACCTCACCGTCCCACCACGGGATAGGGAATCCACCCCGCGAGCACCGCCAACGGGATCGAGCAGTTGCCGAGAAACACGATGAGTCCCACGACCGGCCCGAGAAGCCGAATGACACGGTTGTACCGCGGATGATTCAGGCCAAAGGTCTGAAGAAAGCTCGAGACGCCGTGCTGCAAATGCAACATGAGGGGGATCATCGCGAGGAGGTAAAAGAACGAGACAAGCGGTTGGCGAAAGCCGAGTACGACCATGCCGTACACATCGTGCCGGCCCTGAGCATCGTGAAGCCGGAAGTGCTCGGGATGGGTGACGCCAAACGTGAAGTGAGCCAGGTGGTACAGCACAAACGTAAACAAGATCACCCCTCCCATGAACATCGTCCGCGCGGCGTAGCTGGTTACTTGGGGCGACCAGAGTTCGTACCCGTGCGGGCGCGCAGCGCGGTTCAGCTGGGTGATGCGCACGGCTGCCGTAATGTGCAGTGCAAACGCTGTGAGCAGCACCAGGCGCGCGATCCACAGTAGCGCAGGCTGGTGCCGAAGGGCCTCGGCGTAACCGTTGATGGCATCCGGCCCGAGGTAGATTTGCAAGTTGCCAAGCATGTGCACCACCACGAACCCGGACAAGACCAGCCCGGTGATGCCCATGAGCCACTTCATGCCCACTGTCGATCGAAATGCTGCACGAAGCCAAGTCATCGTTCGTGGCGCCTGTGGGGCGATACCTACCAAAGCTGAACGATCGTTCAACAGAAGCAGCGCACTAATCTTCTCATGCGTGCGATTAGCGTTTGCGTTCACCTGCTCGCGCGAGTAACGCCACGAATCTCGCCTCTTCGTGTCGATCGCGAGTGCCCTCCGCACCGAGCCCCGTGCATGGACATCGTCCCCCGCACTCCTCGGGGGCGCGAAAATCGCATCGTTGGCCCCATTGGATGCCGCGCTTGCTTGCAGGCAGCAAGGAGACAAACTACCAACGCGCGAGCGTCTCCACTGGATCGCGACGAGGAGCAAAGATGGACTTTTCGTTTTCCCCCAAAGTGCAGGAACTGCAACGCCGGCTGGAAGAATTCATGCAAGAGTACGTTTACCCAGCCGAGCGCGTCTATCACGAGCAACTCCAGGCAAACCGCTGGGCGCAGCCGCCGATCATGGAAGAACTCAAAGCCAAAGCGCGGGCGGCTGGACTGTGGAATTTGTTCCTCTCCCACAGCCCGCGGGGGCCTGGGTTGACGAATCTCGAATACGCGCCGCTTTGCGAAATCATGGGCCGCTCGCACATTGCGCCGGAGGTGTTCAACTGTGCCGCTCCCGACACCGGAAACATGGAGATCCTCGATCGCTACGGCACGCCCGAGCAGCAGCAACAATGGCTGGAGCCATTGCTCGCGGGCGAGATCCGCTCGGCATTTGCGATGACGGAGCCCGATGTCGCCTCGTCCGACGCTACGAACATTCAGTGCAGCATCCGTCGGGACGGAGACTTTTACGTCATCAATGGCCGCAAGTGGTGGACGTCGGGAGTGCTGCACCCCAACTGCAAGCTTCTCATCGTGATGGGGAAAACGAATCCCGACGCCCCACGGCACCAGCAACAGTCGCAAATCCTGGTGCCACGCGACACGCCGGGTGTACGTATCGTGCGCCACTTGCCGGTGTTTGGCTACGACGACGCCCCTCACGGGCACGGAGAGGTCGTGTTCGAAGATGTCCGCGTGCCGGCCAGCAACATTTTGCTCGGCGAGGGCCGGGGTTTCGAAATTGCGCAGGGACGACTCGGCCCTGGCCGCATCCATCACTGCATGCGGCTCATCGGCCTCGCCGAACGTGCGCTGGACGCCATGTGCAAGCGAGTGAAGCGGCGCGTTGCGTTCGGCAAACCTCTCGCGGAGCAAACTGTCACTCTCGAGCGCATTGCCGAGGCGCGCATTCGGATCGAACAGGCACGCCTGCTCGTGTTCAAAGCGGCGTACATGATGGACACCGTAGGCAACAAGGCCGCTCGCAAGGAAATCGCGATGATCAAGGTCGCTGCCCCCAACATGGCGTTGCAAGTCATCGATTGGGCGATCCAAGCCCACGGTGCTGCAGGAGTGTGCGACGACTTCGGGTTAGCGTACGCTTACGCCGGGGCCCGCACGTTGCGGATCGCTGACGGTCCCGACGAAGTGCACCGCAACCAGATTGCCAAGCTCGAACTGGCAGAGCACGATTGAACGGATGAAACGATTGCACCGGGACGACCTGTACGGCTGGTCGCAATTCAACGAAGAACGCGATTTGGACTTTCACTCTGTGCTGTGGGTTCGCCCCGAAGGAAATGTGGCGATCGATCCGCTGCCATTGACTGCCCACGATCGTGCCCACCTGCAGCGGCTTGGCGGAGTGGAATGGATCGTTTGCACGAATTCGGACCACGTGCGTGCCGCCGGCGCACTTGCCCAAGAAACGGGGGCGCGGATTGCTGGGCCTCGAGCGGAAGCAGAAACCTTTCCCCTACCTTGCCAACGTTGGCTTGGCGACGGAGAAGAACTCGTGCCGGGTCTGCTTGTTCTGGAACTCCACGGTTCGAAAACCCCCGGTGAACTCGCCTTGTGGATTGCGCCCGATACCCTCGTGACCGGCGACTTGGTGCGCTGCCATCGCGCGGGTTGGCTTTGTTTGCTGCCGGACACCAAATTGCGCGACCCGCATCAGGCTCGCCAATCAGTAGCGCGCCTCCTGCAGCTCCCTCGCGTCGACGCCGTGCTGGTCGGCGACGGATGGCCTGTGTTCCGCGACGGGCGGGCTCGACTGGAAGAACTTTGGAACTCCCTACAATCTCAGCAAACTGCCTAATCCCGCTTGCACCGTTCAGGCGCTGCTCGTCAGCCGGTACAATTTCGCTGCGTTGAGCCCACGCAACTTTCGCGCAGCATCGGCGGGCAACGAGCGGCAAGCTTCGTCGAGTTCCTCGACGTAATTCCCCGCATGGTCGCTATGCGGGAAATCGCTTGCCCACAAGAGGCGATCCTCGCCCACGGCCTCGACCACCGCCGGCAAGAAGCGTTCATCAGGGTCGGCAGCAATCCAGCATTGGCGCCGCACGTACACGCTCGGGGGTTCGCGCAGGGACATCGTTACCCGCAGTGCGCCGGCGTACAAAGCGTCCATTCGATCCATCCAGTACGGAAGCCAACCGCATCCCGACTCGAGGACGACGAGCTTCAAGCCCGGAAAACGGTCGAATGTGGCAAACTGGAAAAACGTGGAAAAGGCTTGCTGGACTGCCTGAGGAAACAGCAGTTGCAAGTACCAAATTTGCCCCGGAACAGCCTCAGGCCACGAGACACCGTCGAAGCGGTGGTGCACGCTGCGCGCGGGCGGGTCTACCCCGGTGTGGATGGCAATCGGTACGTCGAGTTCCTCCGCTGCGCGCCAGAGCGGATCGTGGTCCGGGTGCCCATGCGGTAGCCCATCGAGCGTGAACGGCAACACGAATCCGCCTCGCGCCCCGTTGGCAACCGCGCGGCGCAGCTCTTGGGCCGCGGCGTGCGCATCCCCCAAGCTCAAATGGGCAATGGGAATCAGCCGCCCTCCGGTATCGCGACAAAAGTCTTCGATCCAGCGGTTGTACGCTCGGCAGTGAGCGAGCGCGTACCCTGGGTCGGCAACCTCCGCTTCCCATTGCAACCCCAACGTCGGGTAGAGAACCGCGTGCGTGAGCCCCTCGGCGTCGAGGCGACGTATGCGGGCACCTGGGTCGTAAGCCGCTTCGGGAGCGTAGGCAAGGTAACGACCTGAAGTTGCGGCTTCCGCAAGCTCCTCGAGCGCCATTCCCATCCCACCAATGCCGCCTAGCATTTCCGGTGTGGTCAATCGCGCGGGCCGTCCGTCGATCTCGAGCATATCGCGTCCGTCCTGCCCGCGGCGGACGCGGATGGCGCGATCCCGGTACTCGGGGTCCACGTACCGTTCCCACAGGTCCGGAGGCTCGAGGACATGCCCGTCAGCATCGACCACGAACTCCATGAGCCCGTGCCTACTCCAGGAGAGGCGAACGAGTCAAACCCCGTAGAATCGTCCCGTCTCTTCGCCTCGAGGCGCTTCGTTTCTCCGGCACCGGCAGGAACCGGTGCACGCACGCGACGAGGATCACGCACTCACGAAACGACGCAGAGCGTGCAGTGGGGCCCAGTGTTGGGGGTGCGTCCGGGCGGTGGGCTCCATCCCCCGGGCACTGCCGTGTGCCCTTTGGTTCGACCGCACCAGCAGTCACAATCCCGTCCCTACCGACATTCGTCAGGAGTGCCTCTTCGAGCCTACACGTAGATTGAAGAACGGCTGGAACTATATCTCTTTTACAAGACCGCTAGCGGGTGACGCACCTTTACTGCGGCATGTTTACTGCGGCATGTTGGGGAGATGTGGTCCGGGCCGAAGTTCGAATCCCGCTGGCACTTCGAACTCGCTCGGGGGCGGCGTGCTCGGATCGACCTTGGTGACCACAGCGTGTACGCCGCTCATTTCCGTCTCCAAAGGAAATCCGGGAATCTGCCCAAAGGCTTCGTACACGCTGCCACCCCCAAACGGGTTGAGCTTCCCTAGGCGGCGCTGGCTCGCAAGCCAGTCGTCCCGCAGTTGATTGAACGCGGCGATGTCTTGCGTGGTGCATGCCTTCAGAAGCGGTTTTCCGTCGACTTCCGCCACGTATTCCTCGCAGCGGTAGCCAGCGATGGTTTTCGTTTGCCCGGTTTTGCGCACGGACGGTTTCGTGGCTGGCGCGGCGGACCCACGAGCGCGTTCGCCCATCATTTGCTCCACCATGCGGCGCTGTTCCGGCGGGAGGTTCTGTAGCTCCTTTTGCATTTTTCCTAGCGCTGCTTGCATTTGCGCCTGTGCCGTTTCCGCAGCACGCTCGAGTTCCGTCAACTTGATCTTCTGGTACGTGCGCTTCTTGGTATCGATGAAATACGCCTCGTCGCGGTCGAGCCGCACGAGGTACTGTTTGCCCTCTCCGTGCTGGTCGATTTTAAATCGTTGCCCAGCCGTGAGCACCCTCATCGTGGTGGGCTCCCCAGCATCTGCCGTCACTTTTGCTTCCCAGGTCAGGCCCCGGTCGAGCGCCGGAGCGCTGCCAGCAAGCAAGACCGCGCTGCCAACGACGCCCAGAAGGCAGCGCCAACCAGTGTGTTTTGCCATCATGGTTCTTCCCTCCGCAGCTCTCGAGTGTAACCGTCTTCGCAATGCCCCCGCCTAAGGTAGCCCCAAAATTTGCACAGAGGTCAGCGCTTTGTAACGCCGATTGAGGTTCATCAGGAGCGTCGTGATGCTCTCCAAGTGGTGCGCGTTGGCCAGCACGCCGGCATCCACGGGTCTCAGCTCCGGGATTCGTCGCACGAGGCCACTGACCCATTCATTCGCCTCGGGAAAATTTCCGCACAGAAGGATGTCCCCGTGCAAGCTTCGTTTCAAATCCATCAGCTCTTTCGCACTCGAGTTCTTAAAGCAGGCAACCACGCGGGAGTCTGCCAAAATTTCTTGAATGCGTTGGCCCGCCGAGCCCGCTGGAACCGCGACCAGGTGAAACACCCCCTCGCGAAGCTCCATCGGGTTCAAGGTGTCCATGACAATTTTACCTGCCAGCGTCTGGCGCAGCGGGGGAAGCAACGTTTCCACGCCTTCGTAGGGAAAGGTGAGCACGGCCACCTCGCACCATTCAGCAACCTCCGCGTTTTCCCCTGCTCCCACTCGCGCAGTCACTCCAGCCGCCTGCAACTTGCCTTCCAAAGCCGCAGCGACTTCCGCGGCGCGCTCCTTTTGCCGCGATCCGATCCGCACCTCTTCGCCGATCGAAGCAAATCGCAGTGCGAGCCCTTTTCCTTCCGGCCCCGTGCCACCTAGCAAGCCAATGCGTGCCATGCGCGTTCTTCTCCCAGGCCCGCCTTAACACAGCACCCCTGGAAGGCAAACCTAGAGACCCTTGCCGGGCCCAGCTCTCCCAGGTACACGCGAGGCATGGAACCAGGAAGACCAATCCGGCCCGCCGAAGGGAAACTTGGCGTTTTTCTCGTTGGTTTGGGCGCGGTCAGCAGCACCTTGATCGCCGGCGTCGAGCTCATCCGCCGGGGACTCGCGAAGCCCATCGGATCGCTCACGCAAATGGGAACGATTCGGCTGGGAAAGAGAACCGAACGCCGCGTGCCGCTGATTCGCGACTTCGTGCCCCTCGCGGCACTGGATGACCTTGTTTTCATCGCCTGGGATATCTTTCCCGACAACGCCTACGAAGCAGCCAAACGTGCCGGCGTGCTTGCAGAGCGTCACCTGGAAGCCGTGCGGCCAAGCTTGGAGCAAATCCAACCCCTGCCCGGAGTGTTCGACCAAGCTTATGTCAAACGCCTTCATGGCACGCACATCAAGCAAGGACGCAACAAGCGGGACTTGGCGGAGCAAGTGGAGCGCGACATTCTCGAGGCGTTTCAGCGCCATCGACTTGCCCGCGGAGTGATGATTTGGTGTGGCAGCACGGAGAGCTATCTGCGGCCCAGCAGCGTCCACGCAAGTTTGGCTGCGTTCGAAGCTGGCCTGGAAGCAAACGCTGCCGAGATCGCGCCAAGCATGATCTATGCGTACGCGGCGCTTCGCAGTGGAGTGCCGTTCGCGAACGGTGCGCCCAACCTCACGGTCGATATTCCCGCAATGGTCGAACTCGCACAGCAAAAGAACGTGCCCATTTGCGGCAAAGATTTCAAAACCGGACAAACCTTGATGAAAACCATCCTCGCGCCCGGACTCAAAGCACGTTTGCTTGGACTCACCGGTTGGTTTTCCACCAACATCCTCGGCAACCGCGACGGCGAGGTGCTGGACGAACCCTCGTCGTTCAAAACCAAGGAGGAAAGCAAGCTATCCGTGCTGGACGTGATTTTGAGGCAAGACCTGTATCCCGAGCTCTACGGAAACTACGTGCACCAAGTGCACATCCACTACTACCCTCCGCGCGGCGACAACAAAGAAGGATGGGACAACATCGATATTTTCGGCTGGCTCGGCTACCCGATGCAAATCAAAATCAATTTTCTCTGCCGCGATTCGATCTTGGCAGCGCCGCTGGTACTGGACTTGGCGCTGTTTCTCGATCTCGCACAGCGCGCGGGAATGCGTGGGATTCAGGAGTGGCTCTCGTTTTACTTCAAAAGCCCGCAAACCGCCCCCGGACTGTACCCCGAGCACGACCTTTTTATCCAGTTGATGAAACTCAAAAACACGTTGCGCTACTTGCGCGGCGAAGAATTGATTACGCACCTAGGGCTCGAGTACTACGACTGATTTCCGTGGGGCCGAAGCAGACCGACCAGGCAGCCGGGCTCGCGGGTAGACCCATCGGCGAGCGGAAAAATTCACCAGCTTTCTTGACTTGGAGGGCCGTTTCGTTGCACAAATAGCGCGATTTTTTTCGTGTTCTTGGGCTCACGCAGTTCGGTCATTGGCAAATGAATGAGGGGAGAGGAGAGTGAGGTTATGACGAAATCGCAACTCGTACAAAAACTTGCGGACGCGGCCGGAATCACCAAGAAGCAAGCAGACACGGTCTTGCAAACCCTGGTGGACGTCACCGTCAACACGGTCAAGAAGGGGGACCCAGTGAAGATCCCCGGCTTGGGCACTTTTCGCAAGGTGCAAACCAAAGCTCGAACGGGTCGCAACCCTCAAACCGGGGAACCCATTAAAATTCCAGCGCGCAAGAAGGTGCGGTTTTCTGTTGCTAAGAGCTTCAAGGAATCCGTTCTCGGAGCCAAGCCGAAAAAGTAGTTCGCTTCCGAGAGTCGCCGTTGTGACTGCAGGAACGGCCTTTCGGTACTCGTCTCTCCTGGGCGCCCACTCGTACTGTACACGGGTGTGGCGCCCAATCATTTTTGGCACGGAGCCCAGCCGTTGGTTTGGGAACTCCAAAGCTAACGCCCGGAGGGGGACCGCACGATGGAACGAGGTCACGGTTTGTTCGAGCTCGACGCACTGATGCCGGCACAGTTCTATGCCAACTTTCGGCAAGGCAGTGCTGCCTACCCGGAACGGAGGCTCATGCTGGCTGTGCTGCAAGATGCCCTCGAGTGCTACCGCAAGTATGCATTTGCGCAGGACCAACGCGGCCGCCAAATGTTCTCGGAAGCCGAGGAGTGGATCTTCAGCCGTGATCAGAAATGGTGGTACTCTTTCGAGAACATTTGTGACTTGCTGGGGTTCGACCCCGACTTTCTCCGACGTCAGGTGCAGGAGTGGCACACCCGTGCTAGCGCAGATCCGCATGCGTGGGCACGGAACCAAAAATTACCGCGGCGGCGCGTACGCGCTCGGTAGCGGAGCTGCGCGCCCGTTTCTCCCCGCCCCCGCGCTACTGCAACAAAACCTCTCTAAGGCCCGCGACGGCGGTGTCGTAGCGCGATGAAAGTCATTGGCCTTACCGGAGGCATTGGCACCGGTAAATCAGCCGCAGCCCAAATTCTCCAAGAACTAGGGGCGGAGGTGATCGACGCCGACAAGGTTGCCCACGAGCTCTACGCTCCAGGAACTTCAGGGTGGGAAGCTGTTGTCGGTGCGTTTGGACGAGAAGTCCTAGACCCTCAAGGTCGGATCGACCGGAAGCGACTCGCGGCGATTGTGTTCAAGGACCGCCAAGCCCGAGAACGGCTCGAACGCATCATGCACCCTCTCATCACCGAAGAAATTCGCCGGCGCATCGACGCGCTGCGTACCCGCGGCACCTCGCATGTCGTCGTGGAAGCTGCCCTGCTGATCGAAGCCGGCTGGCACAGCTTGGTCGACGAAGTCTGGTTGCTGACCGCTCCGCCCGAGGTCGTACACCACCGGCTCAAAGAGCTGCGTGGCATGGAACCAGGAGACATCGCCGCGCGCCAAAGCGCCCAACTCACAGACGAAGCTCGGCGCGTGTTCGCCCATCGCGTGATCGAAAACGCTGGCACCTTGAGCGAGTTGCGCGAGCAACTCGCCGCGGCCTTAGCAAGCGATTGCTAGTGGTTCCGGGGGCCTTTGGGCACCCCGCCTCATGCTGCGCGGCGGTAGGTTCGTGGGCCTCTTCTGCGCAACGGCTGGCGGGAACGCTTTTTCAATGCCGCACGCACAGCCGAAGGCGAGAGATTGAAGTACCGACACACGGAATCGAAGCTGAACACGCTGTAGTCCGGGTCGTAGGAAAAAATGTACGCGTCAGCATCCGCACGAATTGCTGGACAGGGATGGTCCAAATCGGCCACCGCTTGTTCCAGCACCGCCAACATCAGCAGCTCCTCGGCTGCCAATGCCCGCCGACGCGGCTCTACTGGCTGCAACGGACCTCGTGCCATCTTCCACCTCCTCATCCACTCTTCAGCCACAGCAACGAGAGTGCCAGGGCTCACGCAACCAACTGCCGCGTGCCTATTGCATACTTTGCCCGTGTTTGTACAGCGGGAACGGCGGGCAAATTACAAGTTTGGACAGGGGTCCACCTCGAACCAAGCGCAAACCTTCGGCAGCAGTGCTTCTCCCACCGCACGGTGACCCGAAGCTGAGAGATGCCAGTCGAGCTGCCAGTAGAGATCCGCCGCTGAGGTTTGCCGTGCCGCCTGCAAAGTCGGCAAAAGGTCCACGCTGTCGTCCGCTACCGCTTGGCCCTCGGCAACGAACCGCGCATGGATCTGCGACAGCCAGTCTTGGACTTCCTGCCTCGAGAGCCCAAGCGCATGCAACGCCGGCTCGGCCTGATTCCAAGCGGATTCCGATTCCACCTGCGGCTTCGTTGGCAGAACTGCAACGTAGAACCGCGCCCCACGACCGTGAACGCTGTCGCGAAAGCGGGCAAGGGTCCAGGATAGCCGCTGCCACGCTCGCGGCTCGCGGTCCGGCTTCTGCCGCAGAAACCACGGCTGCCACACCGCCTGCATGCAGCCCGGGCAGTGCCGCATCGCCGCGGCAAGCTCAGCCGGAGCGGCCGGGCCGAAAAGGCGGTCGAATCGCGCATGCAATAAAGTCCAGGAGCGAACGTGAACGGAAAGCCAATGATCCAGCATCCTTCCGAGGCCGCCAGACGCCCCTGGAACCTCGACACCGAAGCCTCCGTCGCTGGTCTCGCGCAGTGTCGGGAGCGAGAATGCCGGCCCATCACCCCAACCCCCGAAATCTTGTTTCTGCCCCAGAAGTTCCCCCAAGTCGTTCCCTGTATACAGGGCCAGGAGAACCGCGTCTGGTTGCAACGATGCACCGTACCGCTCCCACCACAGATACGAAAGTAGCGGCGAGTATCCGCTCGTGGCGGCATTGAGCACTTCCGTCGGTCGCACACGTCCGAGGGCGGACTCTACCAACGCGGCGTACGTTTCCGCATTTTCGACAATTCCCTCGGACTGCGAGTCTCCCAACACCAGGATGCGCAAAACACCGGGCGGCTTCTGCAACGCGGTGGGTGTATCGCGCCGTAGTCCCAGATTGTTCGTGCGCAGGATTTTCTTTTGCACCTTGCTTTCCAGCACGGGGACCACGCGCACAGAATCCGGTTCGAGTACGTATCCGACCGTAGCGTCTGCCCGAACAAAACTCCGAGCAACCCCGGTCCAGCGCAGCGCAAGCTCGCAAGCCCCCAACGCTAAGCTACTCGCCGCGACGACAAGAAGAAAATGGACTCCGAAGCGCCGCGCCCGCACCCTAGCAACCACGTTCGAGCAGCGCAGGAGCGACGACTTTCGCAAGCGACTGAGCTAGCTCTTGCAACAGATTTGGAATGTCGCACCCCGATGCAGCGGGATGGCCCCCGCCACCGAAACGCTTGGCTAACTGGGAGAGGTCCACCTTACAGTCCGGAGAGCGCCGAAAACTGACCGTCTGTGAGCGCAAGTCAAAAAAGGCAAACACCGACTGTTCTGCGTCTTTGTTCCACTCCTCCGCCACTTCGCTCGGGTAGCCGTCGCACACTGCCGTCACCAAGGTCACCCCGATTTCCTCTAACCTGTGCTCGGCTCGCGTGCGCGAGGCCAAGGCAATGCTCCGCGAAACGTCTTGCTGGGCGAGCACGTATGCGCTCCGCAAGCGCTCGCTCCATTGCCCGGTCTTCGCCAACAGCAGGAGTTCGTCATACGCCGCATTGCTGTTCAAGGCGTTCACAGCCAATGCGAGCGCGTGGGAGTCCGGAATCTCGTGCAACCACCGGTCGTTGTCATCCGCCATGGCCACGAGTCGAGCCAGTCCAGATGGCTCTGTCGGTAGTGGTCGCTTCTGACGTAAGTACTCGTAGGTCAGCCGAGACGCTGCAAACGATTCGTCTACGACGGTGCTCGAGAACGGCACGTGAATTCCGCCGCTGCGAAAGCGCTCCAACGCCGTTCGATGGTGATCGATCCAATGCAAATCCACCCCGCGCTTTTGCAGCCCAGTCAAATGCACATCCACTTGTGGGTCGGTCCACGAGATATCGGTGATCCACACTTCGTGCTCTGCGTCCGGCGGCTCACACTCCAGTTCGAGGAGCGTCCGATTTACGCTTGTGTTGCTGCAAAACACGGGTTTCACCTCGCAATCCGGGTGAAAACACGCCACCACCACAGCCGCAGTGACGCCGTCGAGACACTGCGGGCCGTGGCTCACGATGTGGACATACCGGCGATGCTTTCTTAGCGTCACAGCGTTCGATTATGGCGCAACGAGAGTCCGCGAGAAAGGAGGAAGACTTCATGAAGCTTCGAAACCGCACTGCCCTGATTACCGGCGCTGGTTCCGGGATCGGCCGAGCCATTGCCCTGCGGTTCGCTCAAGAAGGGGCCGACATCGCAGTCAACGATCTCCGCAAAGAAAGCGCTGCACGTGTCGCTGAGGAAATCCGTGCGCTCGGACGCGAAGCCCTGGTGCTGCCGGCTGATGTGTCGGACAGCGTCGAGGTGCAGGCGTTGTTCGAGCAGCTTTGTGGCCGGTGGCCGCGGCTCGACATTCTGGTCAACAACGCCGGCATTGTCGTTCTGGACCCCGCCGTCCAGCAGAAGCTCATACAGGTGCAGCTGGATCGCTGGAGCGGTCATCCGTCCTCCGGGCCGCTCGGAGTCACCGCACATATGAGCGACATGGAATGGCGGCGCACCCTCGCCGTGCACCTGGACGGCACGTTCTACTGCACGCGCGAGGCACTGAAAATCATGGAAGCACAAGGGTCGGGCAAGATCATCAATATGGCCTCGATTGCGGGCTTGGGGGGACTTGCGGGGGCGCCTGCCTATTCGGCGGCAAAAGCAGGGATCATTGGCTTCACGAAGGCCGTGGCGCGAGAAGCAATCTTGTCGGGAGTTTACGTGAACGCCATCGCACCCGGCTTCATCGATACGCCGCTGCTGGCCGACATGGAGCCACAACTCAAACGTGCCATCGCCCTGCAAGCACCGATGGGACGGTTCGGCACGCCCGAGGAAGTAGCCGCAGTCGCCGCCTTTTTGGCCAGCGACGAGGCTAGCTACTTGGTTGGTCAAGTGTTGTCCCCAAACGGCGGCCTTTACATGTAGCCGCTCTCGGGCTCGTGGTGCCTGGGCCCGTGATCCGCACGGTGTCTCCCGTGTTTTGCGTGCGGCTGGCGCGAAAAGAAGCACGTGTCCCTCGGCAAACGAGCAACATGTGCATCACGGATTGTTAACGGCCGCGGAAGATTGGTTTGCGCTTTTGCAGAAACGCCTCCACTCCCTCGCGATAATCCTCGCTGGCAAAGCAGCGCCGAATCTTTTCGCGGACTGCGACCGTGGCTTCTGGCACTGCAGTCATCAGGCTCCGGATTGCTGCCTTGTGAGCTGCAAGTGTCAGAGGCGCGCCCTCCGCAAGGCGAGCGACGTACGCACGCGTCTCCTGCCGTAGTTCGGTGCTGGGAACCACCCGCGTCACCAACCGCAAATTCGCTGCTTCGGTTGCGTCGATCACACGCCCGGAGAGCAAGATGTCAGCCGCGGCGGTCGGCCCGACCGTGTGCACCAAGGGAGCAATTCCGACCTCGAGTGGATACGAAAGACCGAGGCGCACTGCGGGCACGCAAAAGCGCGCATGTGCAGCAGCAAACCGGATGTCGCACGCCAACGCCAAGGCCACACCACCGCCAAAACACAAACCATTGATCATGGCCACCACCGGCTGGTCGAGATGTGCCAGTGCTGCGAGCGCTGCGTGACTCACCTGGTCGTACTCTTCCGCTTGGCGCGCATCCGCACGTGCAGCCGGAAACTCGCGAATGTCCGCGCCCGACACAAACGCCTCCTCGCCCGCGCCGGTCACCACCACAGCCCGCACGGGCTGTTCGGCAACCCATGCAGCCACCTCGCGAAGCTCCGCCCAGGTTTGCAAGCTCAACGCATTGCGACAGTCGGCACGGTCGATGGTGATCCACAGCACTTGTTCCTCTTGGTCGATCCGCAGATGTTCGCAGCGTGGTTTCATAGTCTGCCGTTTACCAAAAGCTCATCGCCGCAACACCCGAACGCCCCCAACTTGGCTTTTCCCTGCGGCGTCGCCTCCCGACGCAGCGCTGATGCTTGCCGTTTCGTTCCGGGCAGGCACAAGGTCCGCTCCTATGGGCATGGTGCTGGTCGTCACGACGATGCCTGGAACGTCGTTGGGCATCACCTCCGACACGCGTCCGGCACCATGAGTGAATCGGCGCTTTTCCTAGCCGTGCCGAACCTCAAGCGCGCTGTGCGCGGGCCTGTTGCCGGGGACCACGGTTCCTGCCCCAACCTCGGTTCTTGACCGCTGGGCGCCACCAACCATGCGACAACGGGCCCGTGCGTACCGCCGGAGAGACCTGCTCGCACAACCACTTCCGAAAGGTGCCGTCTCCTGCGTGTGCTTCACGGAGCGGCACCGGAGTGGCATTCGTGGCAGGGCGACTCCTTCCAGTCTGTACCCACGTCGGCCGGGTGCTCGAATTCCAGCCCTGCCGCGGAAGCCGCATACTGCTTGCGCTCAGGCGGCCCTTGTGCGCGAACGACATGGCAGAGATTGCAGTCGCTTCGAATCACGCGGCCATCGTCAGCCTCGTGGCGCCCGTCATGGCAACGAAAGCATCCGGGCGAGAACAGGTGACTAGCGTGCGGCGGGTACGCATCCCAACGCACTTTCATTTCCGGGAAGAAATTCTCCCGGTACATCCGCTGCAGCTCGGTGATCGTCTGCTCGATGGCTTCACGTTTTTGCTCTGCCACCTCCGGGAAGTTTTCCGCGTAGAACTGGCGCAGCCCAGACCCGAGGGCAGCCAACGCTGCGTCGGTTGTCGCGTATTCATCAGCCAACAACTCGATGGCGATTTGCTTCAGCGAAGGAAGAGTCGGATCCAGCGCCCCGGCAGCGAGTGCCCCGTTTACCAAGTCGCGGGGGGAACGAAAGATGTGCGCGGGCCGGTTGTGACAATCCATGCAGTCCATCTCCCGCCACGTGGCGCTCGCCGGCACCTCGCCTTCGGCATCAGCCGAACGGTACAACGTCGTCTCGCCAGTGAAGCGGTTCGTGGTGCGCACCCATGGGATGGTCGCTCTTTCCGGATCGGCGGCAACGTACTCTACGGTATGCTCGATTTGCATATGCCAGTGGATTCCCCCAGACCCGGGCACTCCGGGCCGACCCCCGCCAACGAACAGTTCCATGTCAGTTTCCCAGCGCGTGTTCTGCTCGTCCGCTAAAAAGTACACATATCGCCGCGCGATGTGGCCGGACTGTTTTTCCGGCCAGTGGCACGTCTGGCACGTTTCCGTAGCGGGTCGTAAGTTGTGCACGGGCACGGGGATGGGTCGGCGATAGGTGTCGGTCAGGTACGCGTATAGTTGGCGAAGCCCGGAAACCTTCGAGCGCAAGTACCAGTCGGCCCCGGAGCCTACGTGGCACTCCACGCAAGCCACTCGGGCGTGAGGGGAAACTTGGTAGGCTGTGTACTCCGGGCCCATCACCGCGTGGCACAACTCTCCGCAAAAGCGAACCGACTCCGTGGCTTCGTAAGCCTGAAAGGCGCCAAAGGCAGAAAGAAACAAAAAAGCTGTTCCCGCAACCGCCGCAGCCGCGAGCTTCAAACGCACCGGCGCATCGTTCAGATCGATCACTGGCCACGGCACCACCCACTCGCCCCCCATCCGGCGCCACCGGCGCCAGTTCCACCACCAGCCCCAAAACGCCACGGCCATCCCCGTGAGCATAATGGCCGGCGTCACGACAAAGATCACAATGCCCGCATACGGAGCCGAAGGCCCGGGGCTCAACGTGTCGTACACCCAAAGGAACACGAAGGACACGAACGCGAGCACCGCAATCGTGCAGCCCAAGAGTGTCCAAGGATTCCGCCACAATGCTGGCCGTGCGTTCATGGTCTCACCGAGAAGCCGAGCGCGTGTGGATGGCACGTAAAGCATGGGAACGTCAGGTGTGGCTCCCCCGTGCCATCGCTGCGGAAAAACCGCGTGTTCGTGTGGCATACTTCGCACAGGCCCGTGCCCGGCGTGGATGCTCCGGCAAAGCCGCCGTCAGCCACACCGCGCAGGTTATCGAACCGCACCGGCGCCGTACGGCCACTGGGGGTCGTGAGCTGTTCGCGAATCAAGAACAAGTTTTCACTGCCATGCGGCTCGTGACAAACAGCGCACTCGTACGCGGTTCCTTGGTTCGGGTCTTGGTGGGTTTTTCGGTCCGTGCCGTGACACGCAATGCACGAAACGATGCTTTGATGGCCTGGACCGAACCTCTCGCTGGTCGCCTCGGCGTGACAGAGTTCGCACGACACCTCGAGGCGCCCATGGGTAAACTCAAGGGCACGATTCGTGGTCGATCGGTGACAAAATGCACACGTACCAAACGTGCGTGCCGGGCCAGTGTCGTGACGAACGCCCACGAAACTCGGCACGAGCGCCGCACTGGGCAGAGAGCGGTGCCCAGGCCCGAACTCGGCCAACCGCTTTTCGTGGCAAAGCATACATCCCAAGTCGCCGGCATCGCTGGCTACCACGTTTTCCGCGATGTCCCGATGGCAGAAGGCACACGCACCGAACGGGCGGAGAGCCCCCAACTTGTGGTCCGCCCCGACAAAGGCCGGCACGAGGTCCGGATTGGTGCGCTCGCGGTGCCCCGGACCGTACTGCCCCGCCAGTTGCTCCCGGTGGCAAGTGGTGCATGCCAACTCCCCGACGACGGAGGCAATGTTGTTGGCGAAGCCCGCGTGGCAAAAAGCACAACTGCCGGAGGCTGCAGCATCCGGTAAAGGACGATGTGGATCGCGAGGCGCATCCGGCACCAAACTACGATCCGGTCGCCCACGGTGCCCAGCCCCGAAGCGCCCGGGCGCTCGATCTTCGTGGCAGGTAGAACACTCTAGTTCCGCGGGAGATCCCAACACCGTTTCGAGCGCCCTGGCTTCGGCATTGTGACAGAACGCACACGAACCCCACTGGGCCTCTTGGCCCGGCTGGTGGCCACGTGGCGCAGAACTCGGAACACGAGCTGTACCCGGCAGGTCGTAGTGGCCCGGGCCAAATCGGCCCACAGCTTGTTCCACATGGCACGTTGTACAGGTCAACTCACCCGGGGCGCCCAAGCGGTCTGCCATCGCTTTGCTTGCGGAATAGTGGCAAAGGCCGCAATTTCCCCATTGCTGTTCCTCCCTGCCTAGGACATGGGGTGGCGAAGGCGATGCCGGAACGATGGCAGCATCTGGCAAACTTCGATGGTTCGGTCCGAAATTCGGGGACAAGCTGGCGGTATGGCACGTCTCGCACTGCAGACGATCCGCAAAGACCAAGACGTCTGCGGCCGTTTGGTGGTGGCAGTAGGCGCACGCACCAAGTGCGGCTTCGACCCCGAGGCGATGACCTGAAGGGGGAAACGATGGCACCAACGAGACTGTAGGAATCGTTCGATGCCTCGGGCCAGCGAACCCTGGCCGGGCATCGACATGACAAACGACGCAATTCAAGCTGGCAGCTACGGGAAGCATGGCCGAGGATTCCGGGTCGTGACAAAAAGCACAGGCCCCGAAGGCGGACGCCACCGGCGGAGTAGTCCCGGCGTAACGCGGAGCACCCGGATCTCCGCAGCCCGCCGCAGCACCGAGCAACAGCCAGGAGATCAGCCGGTACAACTTCACCGCCCAGCCTCCTTGCGGTGGCAGGCAATGCACAATTGATTTTCGTCGATCGGAAGGCGCAAAAATCCCGTGGATTTCGGCGCAAATGAAATCTGGGCTTCGACCTCTGGGCGCGCTCGCAGTACTGTTTCGGCCCGACCTTCCGTCTCTTGGCGAATCCGAGCTGCCAAACCACCTTCTGGCAACGATCTTGGTGGGGCCAAGGTTTCTTCGGCCACACGAGGGTCGTGAAACAAATGGCACGTTCCGCAGTACATGCGGCCATCTTCAGCAAGAGGAAATTCGACTCCAGATTGTTCCTTGGAGGGCAGCCGCCGTTGAACCTGAACCGCGGTCGCGCGGAGATGCTCCACCGACCCGCTATGCAAGGTTCGGTCGTGACAGCTCAAGCAAGTCTCCTCTTTCGAGGACAACAAGTCCATGTCCTCATTGTGGCAGATGGCACACTTTTCCTCGTCTGGCTCGCCGTCGGGACGAAGCATCCAGTGCGGGTTTTCGTCTTCGGCCGCGCGCAACGCAGTTGCCGCGCAAAGCAAACCGATCGTCAATAGCCACGCACGTAAGCTCATGGCGCTACCCCGTTGGTTCCGTGGCACGACGCGCAACTCGCCTCGCCTTGATTGCGTACCAGGTTGCGAATGAATTCCAAGTCGAGATCCGCAACGCCGCTGCGGTTCACGAGGTGCAACCGCTGCGCCGGATGGCAAAAGAAACAATCCGCTCGTCCCCAGCCAGAAGGGTGCTCTTCGGCGACAAGCTCGAGACCCGCAGGCGAAGCGAACAGGTTTCCGTAATCCTCCCCCTGCGGAGCGGCATCCTCACCGCAGCCAGCGAGCGCAAGCAACAGCAGAAAGGTCCTTAAACGCCAAATCATCCAGCGCTCCCGATCCCGTTCTGCCGATGGCACTGAATGCAGAAATCCGCTCGATGGCAACTGCTGCAACTCATCGGGTTTGCCCAAGCTTCGATGGAATGGAAGAAGCGAAATCCGCGTTCGTGCACACGGGTTTCGATCGAATCCCGCCGCGCGTGGCAGTCGGCGCACTCTTGTTCGTGGTGGCAGTCCTGACAGCGTTCGTTGTCCGCGTGACTTGCCGCCGCGTGTGCCGTTTGCCAACCGGCGGCGTGGTCTTCGGGCAACAACGGCCACAAGTTCCGGTGGCAGGCATTGCAGCGCCGTGGCGCCGCCAACATTTTGTCCTCTCCCGGCAAATGGCAGGGATGACAGGCAGCGCTCCCTGGATGCTGCCCGTATGCCGAAAGGGTCTTCGCGAGTTCCTCGTCGTCGGTTTCGATCCGCAACGCAAAGGAATGGCAGTCGACGCACCTGATCCCGGCTTGATCGAGAGCGCGGCGATGTACGCCGTGATCGAAGCGATCGCGCGCGTCCCGGGTACTCCACCGCGTCCGTTCGACACTCCGTCGCTTGAGGTACGAGTTTTCCGGCAGCAGTTGCCGGCAGCCCACCGTGCCAAGCAACACGAACAGCATGGCGCAAGCTGCCAACTGCCAAGGCAACCGGACCCTCACCCTGCCCAACCTCCCGGCAATCGCAACACGGGTCGGTCGAGAGTCCGCGCTTCCCATCCGTCGCGATAGTGTACGTTGTACGTGAGGAAAAACCCCAGCCGAAATTCTTGATCGAATCGTGGGGAGCGGTTTCCCTCGACGTTCAGCTCGGCCAGCAGGCCGGGGAACAACTCGTACGCCACGCCCACGCGGCTGCTGACGACCGTGTCGGACTGATTCGTGATCTTGTCGAATCGCGCCACTTCGATTTTGCCTCGCAGGAGCACACGCTCGTACACTCGGTTTTCATAGTACGCACGGCCTGCTTGCAATTGTCCGCCCCGACTGTCGGTCGTGTAAAACTCCCAGCGCACCACCTCCAATCCGTCTCCTTCCGGAAGCCAGACGAACCCAACGCTGCCCCGGTGGCCATCGACAGCCCGTCCAGGTGTCTCCTCGAACCGTTGGAAGGCATAGTCCACGTACCACGACACATTGGGCTTCCAGCGAATCTGGAGTCCTGCTCGCCCCTGTTTCAGGCTGCTCGCAGAGAAGAGCTCGAAGAGAGGATCCGAAAAGCGATCGAGTCCGGGCAACACCTCTTTGGAGCGTTCCTGCGGCTTGTAATAGGCACCCTCCAAGCGGAGAAACACACGTGGATGTACGGCCACTCCGGAGCCCACGGTCGCTTGCTGTAGACTGGACTCCGCTGTGTCATAGGACGCGAGTGCGTACACGCGGGGACGACCAGCACGCTGCGCCACCGTGTGCTGCCACACGGCACCGGCTAGCTGGTTGACTCGCCGATGCTCGCGCTGCAACTGCAGGAAGCTCAAGGCAAGCGTGGCCTGCGGCGACCAACGCAAACGCACGCTTCCGCCGAACAACTGCTCGTCCTGCGAGACAATCTCCGGCCCGCGCAGCGGCTCGAAGTACCGGGGCTGCCCCCCGAACAAGGAAAATGCCCACCGGCCGCCGCGGTCGAAGCGGATACGACCGGCGTCCGCCACGTACAGAGCGCCCGGCGCGTCGTCGAGCGTTTGGCGCCCGAGAGACAATTCGATCCCCCGTGCGGGCACGCGAACAAATCCCAGATAAAAATCCGTCGCTCCGTCTGCTCGGCTCCAATCGCGAGCTAAACGGAAGTACGTCTCCCCGCCTACGCCGTGATGCAGGCTGCTGCCAAGCAGCGCACCGTACAGGTTCGATGGGACCTCGGTGGAGTCTGGCCGATCCCCCTCGCGCACCTGGCCCGTACCCAAGAGTCCGGCTCCGAACTCCACGGCATGCGATGGAGCCAAGGCGCTCAGTCCGACCGCCACCACGCAAACGACACCGCAAAGCGGTGAGCGCATCTTCCTCTCCCAGCCGTGCCAGCCTACTCTCACGTGGTTACGGTCCGAGCATCACCCGCCCATTCGGAGAAATCCTGCCATGCCGCATCCGTGGTGGGCGCCTTAGAAGACCCGCGCGTGCGCACCCGACACCGGGAAGCTCCGCCCCTCGGCGTGGCACACCGCACACGCCTCCTGCCCAGCGCTCGTGGTCTGCGTTGCCGCGTGCGCCGCTGCAGCAGTTCCATCGTGGCACGAGGTACAAGCTGCAGTGATCGGGCCAAGGCGGCCGTGAGCCACTTCACTGCCGGTGGCTGGATCCAGGTGGGTCAGCAACGAGCCGCGGGCGGGCCCCGGGAAGGGCGGGATCAAGTACGTTTGCGGCAGATGGCAAGTTTGGCAGTTGCGGCGATCTCCGGGGAAAAGCACCTCGGAGAAATCGAAGCGGGTAAAGTTCGTCGGCGGGAGCCCGAACCCGTAAACGACGTAGGGCTTTTGTTCGAGGTCCTCGCCCGTGTGAATTTTGTGAATCAGCACTTTGAAGTCGATGGTGGCAGTGTCTTCGCCTCGGGCTACGGCTTGTGGATCGCGCGCGCGGCGAGCGCCGTCGGTTTGCTCCGGGTTGTGACAAACAACGCAGTACTCGATGGAGTTGCGCAAATTTCCGTGAACGCTGAAATCCACCGAGAATTCCCCATGACACTGGGCACAGCGTTGGTCCTCCACCACCTCGCGGCGTACCACCGGTGCCGAACCATCCACGCTAAAGGTCACCACCTGGTTTCGTGCAGCTTCTTGGAACACTTTCGGCTCGATCGGATCGACTGCGGCCAGGGTGACCTGTCGCCGAGCTTCGGTTCCGATCGCCCACGTGCCCGTGGCATCCGCGGGCAAGGGAAATGGCAACCGGTACGTGAACGTACCCTGTGCGTCGGGACCAGTCAGCGTCCCAGCAGCTCCACCGCCTACTGCTGTGGCCACGAGCATCTTCGAGTATTCCGTGGTCGGGCCGCTCAGCGTGAAGGCCAGGCGGTTCAAGCCGGAAAGTTGCGTCAACGGAGTACCCGAGCGGTCCGTCACCCGGAACGAGACCAGCGGAACGAGCCCGGGATTGTGGTCTTCCAGCCCGGTGATTTGCACATCCAGCCCGGCCAGTTGCCGAGACCGACCGGGCACCACATGAGCTCCGGCGACAGACACGTCGAACTCCTTCCCCGAATCCGGCTCGTGACAGAACGCGCAGTCCCCATCGGCAAACCCCCGACCCTGAAAGTGGTTCGTCCCGGGCGGGCCAGCAGCGGTTTCCTGCAGCGATGGGTTCACATCGTCATGACACGCCGCGCAGGCCGCCGTGCTCGGGCGCGTGCGGTGGTACTCTGCGGTTGCTCCGTTGGCGTGACACACGGAGCAATCTTCGATTGCCCGAGGAAACCCGACACCAGTGACGCGGCCGTCCGGCTGCTTTTCTGCAAACACGATATCCTGTCGCAGGAAACTGCTGTAAATGGCGTACTTGGTGCCCGGAGCACCCCTTACGATCGATGGTAACTCCTTGCCTCGGTGGATCTTGTGCACCATGACGCCCATGTCGATGCTCGTACCCTTCGCATCGACCGCCTCTTCTGTGTGGCAAACCGTGCACAGGCGAAACTCGCGACGGTTTCCGTGAAGGATCAGCGGGTCGTGGCAGGTATTGCACTGGGCCGTGGTGCTGCCCTCACGAATGCGAGGTGTGCCGCCGGCCGGTACGAAGTCGAACACGGGATTGGAGCTTCGCAAGACGCCATCGAGGGTCCGGTCGACCTGCAGCGCAACCGTGTATGTGGCGTCTGCGATGACGTTCGCCACTTGGGTCCGGAACGTGTACCGGTATCGGCCACGCGCAGCATCGATGGTTTCCAGCGTTCCACCTGAATCGTAAGCAGGCCGGGTCCGATTGATATCGTTCACGTAGCGATCGAATTGCCGATTGAATTCCCCGCCTCCGGAGTACTGCTCGACGTGTGCCACGGTGAAGCGAACGCGGGCTTCGCGCGGGTTCTGGGTGGCCGAAAGGACAGGGGTCAGCGGCGCGCCAGCATCGTCGGTCAAGGTAAAGACCACCTGCAACTGCCCGTTTTCATTGAAGGCCGCACCTACGATCGCCGACTTGACCCCTTGCCCGACAGGCGTGGGCTCGACCGCAGGGGAGCCCGTCGGCGACGGCGTAGGAGAACCTTCCGGTGGCGTCGTGCCGGTTGGTGTCGGTGTGCCGGTCGGAATCTCGGTTGCCGTCGGCAACTCAGGTGTGGGCGTGGGGGTTGCCGGGCATCCTTCCAACGCGGCTCGCACGCCCTGCAGGATCTCGTCGACGGTCACCTCGCCATCGCCGCTGACGTCTGCGGCCCGACACACAGAGACCGAGCTGACCTGCAACGCAATGTTCACGGCAGAGACGATCTCGTTGATGTCGACGCGCCCATCTCCATTGCAATCGCCCGGGCAAACGGCGGCTGCCGGAGATGCGCTCCCGAGCATCGCTGCTGCGATGGCACCGAAGATTCCTTGCTTCCATCCACTCGTCGCAACCATCATCGTCCCCCCTCGAACTTTTGGGTCCCTTTACACTCCGTCCTCACAGCGTGGTCGCTTCCGGCGTACCCCGCTGCACTGTGCCGCGGCTCAACAAAGCTCACCACAAGCAGAAAGATCGCGTCAGCCATGCTCCATCCCTGCCACAGATTCGGGAAGCTGCGAAGACCTGCAAATGCAAGTTTGTGCAATCAACCCAGTTTGTGTGTGGCCCCGAAATGATGGTACTGGAGGCGACATGAGGCGGCTGCGCGGTCTGGCGCTAGGAGTTGTGGCCTTGGTGGCCTTGTCTGGAATTCAGGCTCGGGGGCAGTGCACAGGCGACTGCAACGGGGACGGGGAAGTCACCATCGACGAAGTCGTCCAGGCGGTCCGAATCCTCCTGCAGGAAGAGCAACGATCGGCCTGCCCAACAGCCGACGCTGATGGCAACGGGAATGTCACGATCGACGAAGTCGTGCGTGCGGTGCGCGCCGTCTTAGAAGGATGCCCCGGGCCGGTCGTGTATTACGACCGGGACGACCGTCGTCGCACGAATCCGTTTCCTGATGACTTTTGGCTCGTGGCCGATCCCCAACAGACGACGGGCGTGCGCCTCGACATCGCTCCGCCCGTGGCTACGGCCGACGTCAACGGCATCTTTCGCATTTTGCTGCGCGAAGTGAACCGCCTCGATGGTTTCAGCCCGATTGCCCACTTCGTGATCGAGCTGAGCGACGCTCCCGACCTCAGCTCTCTTCCCCTGACGCCCGCAGAATCGCTCGCGCACGAAGCAAGTATTGGTTTGTTCGATTTGACCGCGGGCTCTCCGACGTTCGGTGCGCGCGTGCCCTTCCGTGTGTTGGTCAGAAACGAACAAAACGTGCTGGGGATTCGCAGCCACTCGCTGTTGATTTTTCCGTCTGTCTCGCTCACCCCAGGGGGGCGCTACGGCTTCGTAGTAAGTTCTCGCCTGCGTGGCGCCAACGGTGAACGGTTTCGTCCGTCGCAATTCTTCCGGCGCGTGCTTGGCACCGAACAAGGCACGGATAGCGACGCGGTGCGCAAAGTGCGCGCGTTATCCCGGGAAGTGCTGGCGGCGGTTGCCACCCGCGAGCCCAACACCGCCGCAGGCGCGGTCCTCGCCGTTCGCTTGTCGGTTCGAAGCATGGAAAGCGTTGCTTCCGACTTACGCGCCATCAAGGAACAAGTGCTCGCCGCTCCACCGCCGCCCTTCGAGATCGTTTCGGTCACACCGGAACGCTCGCCTGACAGTCGGGTTGCCGCAATCGTTCGCGGAGTGTGGGAGGCGCCCGACTGGCGCGACGGGCTGTACTTTGCGCGTGGGCCCGACGGCAAACCGCGGCAAGTGAAAACCAACCGGGTACCGTTCGTACTCGCCCTGCCAAAGGCAAGCTTGCAGGGACCTGTTCCGCTCACCATGTACCAGCACGGCAACCCTGGCAGCGCCGAGCGGGAAGTTCCCATCGAGGCCCGCGATTACTTGGCCGGGGCCGGTTTTGCTGTGGCTGGTTTTACGGACAACTTGAACCGTGAAGTGAGCGCCGGAGCAGCAAGCTCGGAAGAAGCCATCACTCGGCAAGTGACAGCCGTCTTCTTCGCCCTCGTGCAAGATCGGAAGATTCCTGACTACTGGGTACAGCTCAATGCGGAACAACTCGCCTTTATCCGGCTGCTTCAAAGCCTCGGTTCGCTGGATTTGCTGCCTGCGGGCGCTCCGGATGGCGTTCCGGAACTCGACACACAGTTGCCGCTCACGTACGTGGGCATCAGTCAGGGCGCAAACTATGCGCCGGGGTTGTTGCCCTACGCTCCCGAAATCGCCGCGGCGGCTTTGGTGGTGGGAGGGGCACGCCTCACGGAAACACTCATTCACCAGCGGCCGGACGACTTCGTGCTTCTTCTCGGCCAAGTCTTTCCGAACATGACCCCCGCGGATGTTTGGGTTGCCATGTCGCTGTTCCAGCATGGGTTCGATCGTCAAGACGAACACAATCATGCTCGCTTCGTGTATCGCGAGCCGTTCGAGGTGGCGGGAACGCGCAAGAAGGCGAGCGTGCTTTTGACCGAAGGGCTCAACGACTCTCTCGTGCCCAACCACGCAACCGAAGCACTCGCCTGGCTGTTCGACCTTCCTCATTTGCGTCCGGTGCAACGGGCTGTGCCCTTTCTGATTCCGGTGGACGGGCCGCTGCAGGGCAACATCGATCCGCTCACCACGGCTGGGTTCTTCCAGTTCGTGCCGACTGGAATCGCCGATGTCCCACCCACACCTGGCTGCGCTGCTTTGCATCCCAGCATTGGCAGCGAAGGACATTACTGCGCACAGGACGCCAGAGAGGCGCGCGAGCAGCGCATTGAATTCCTCCGATCCGCACTGAACCACGGCGCACCACGCATCGTAGTCCCCATCGCTCCCTGAGCCAGCAAACGTTGGGGCTGGGGGCCACCCTCGGCCCCACAGCCCCGTCTGCATGGAAGGCTCTGCTCACCAGAAGAGCCCACGCATCCACCGCGGTGCGCGCTAAGCGGACAGTCTGACTGGAGAGTGCTTTTGAAACAATTCAAACGTGCGAGCGGCTGCCGCGTTGTGCAGAGTCACCTCACCGCCCACGGTTTGATGGATCAGGAGACGAACGGGCATTCCCCACCAACTCTTGAACTTATGGGTTCCCACTAACATGTGCCCAAAGGCATGCCGGTCCTGAATGTAGTGGGAAGCTGCTCCGAGGTGATAGAACTTGTCCCCTCCAGCTTGGATTCGACCGACGTGATACGCTTCAGCCCGCTTGGCAGCCAAATCGAAGTGGTCTTCGTTGTTGAGCCACCTAGACCACTTTCTCAACAACGGTTCACCCACAGCGTCCTGTTCTTCATTCGCTTGCACCATCGCTTCTACCTGCAGTGGACCAAACCCCGCCTCGGTAGCAGCTTTGCCAGTAATGGTATCGTGCGTCGGGGTGTTGCTCACTCGGCCCCATCCCGACGCTTTCTCGATGGTGTTCTGGAGTGCGTTCTCCGCAACGAAATGGTCGAACGCCAGCGTCCCGCCATATCCTCCCAGGATCCCAAGCGCTGTTACGGCACCATCTGAGAATCCAGCACCTTCGCCGATTGCTTTTGCGGCTTGCGAGGTGACCGTGCTGACCGCAGCCCGCGCTCCCACCTTGGCTAAACCTTCGACAGCCTGCATGAGACTGGTGAGTTTCACGTTCCCCGCGATGACGCTCGAAGTCAAGGCGACACTACTCGCGATAATCCCCAGCCCCACCGCCACAGCACCCGTAACAGCGCCGGCCAAGGCGGCTTGACCAATTTTCGACAGTGGTAGCCCTTGCGCAGCCGCAGCCATGGCGTTGATGGCCGCCGACAACAAGATGCCGATGACGATGACGGCAATGAACTCCAGAAACGCTCCACCGGCATCGGTGACGTTCACCGGACTCCAAGCAGCGTAGGCGTACGGGCTTCCGGATGAAAACACCGGGTCGAGGGAGGCGAACTGACCCAAGTCCGGGTCGTAGTATCGCGCCCCGGCGTACTGTAGGCCCGAAAAGGGCTCGCGTTCGTAACCTGTGAACTCGCGGCAACCATGGCTCGTGGCGCATTGCGTGGTTGGAATTCGTCGCCCATCAGCGTCGAAGTACCCAAGGATCCCGCCATATGGCGTGTAGCGCACGTGCACGACGACCCGGCCACCCGCGTCCGTGATCATCTGCGTCGAGCCAATGTGGTTAAGGTGGAAGAAGCGGAACTCGGAAAGCGAGCTTTGCGCCTCGGCAGGGGACACAAGTAGTGGCCAGGGCACGGTGCCAGCGGACCAGACCAGCAGTAGCAGGACGACTACGCCTGGCCGCACACGGATTCCCAAGCAGCGCACTCCTCGACCGGGCGCGAACAAAGTCACGAAGGCGGCAGTCAACAGGATCAAAGCCACGGTGGCGCCAACGTCCGGGCGCACAAATACGTGCAGCACAGGGTATCCGTTCGCTGCCCAGCGAGCCGTGATCCCAGCGAACGCGGAGTCTTCCGATCGAGCGAACGAGCCGTTCCCAACCCGCTGCGATGCGATCAAAATTTTCCCAGCGAAGTAAAACTTGGTCACGTAGCCAGGCTCGGCTTCGGTGAGGCCGAAGTAGTAGCGTTTCCAGGAGCTCCCAGCGCGTCGCTCGCCCACCCGCGTTCCGGTGTGATCGTAGTAAAACTCCACCATGCCGTCGTTAATGCTGGTCAACTGGTTGTCTGCATTGAATTCGAACCGGTAGCCGGGCTTCGCAACGCGGTTCCCGTTCGCATCGTACGAGAGGGGAGAGTCTCCCGAGTCCACGGCCGTGGCGCGATGTGGTCGGTAAGGGTCGTAGGAAAACCGGGTCCCTTCCTTACGCACCATATTTCCCAGCGCGTCGTATTCGTAGGAGATCGTGGCGTTGCTTTGCGACAGTGTACACCGGGTGAGCCGGCCAAGTTCGTCGTACGCAAACGCTTCGGAGCGGTCGAGCTCCGGCCTACCGGCAGTCGATCCCCGGTCGACAATCCGTTCGATCAACCCGGTTGCGGAGTAGTTTTCGTAGGCGAGGCTTTGTAAGCGTTCTGCCCCACGCACGGTTTCACTGGTGCGCAACCGGAAGGCGCCTGGCCCACTTGCATATGTGCGTACGTCTTTGGTGCCGTTGCCAAACCGAATCTCGCTCGGGCGGCCAAAAAGATCGTAGGTGATCTTGCGGGCGTAAATCCGGCTTCCCAACAGTGCGTACAACTGCCCAGCGCGGTCGTATTTGTGGCGCACGACTTCTCCGTCGGGATACCTAAGCGTAAGAACGTTCCCCACTTGATCGTACGTTCTCTGCACTGCTGCGGAGCTGACAGGCTCCCCTGGGAGCCCCAAGGTCAAGCGTGTCGCGATCGGACGCCCTTGGGCATCGTAATAAATCGAGGAAATCACCCAGCCTCCGCGGGCAGTGTCGCGTTCCTCGACACGAGTCACCCGGCCGACGGCGCCTTGAGCATCAGCCCCGAACCCAGCAGCGTCGACCAGGTCTACGTAGGTGTCGTAGCGATATGCAACCGCAGGTTCCTGGCCGCACCGCCAAGCGTACGTATCTCCCGGGGAGTGGTACTTCGCGACGATCCGATCCCTCTCGTCGTAACAAAAACTCGTGTGCCGGCCCGGCGCCGGGTCGTTTTCATAGACTCGGTTTCCGTTGGGATCGTACCCGTACATCCACGTGCCGGAATTGGGGTCTTCGCGACGCACCAGCAACCCGCGGGTGTCGTATTCATGGATGACCATCGTCGCGTAGTTCCACGCGCCTGTCTGGTCGGCTTGGGTGACCGTGAGCAAGCGGCCGAGCCCATCGTACGTGCGCAGGGTGCCTTGCAGCAATCTGCCGTCGGAAGACGAGCGAGCGGTGATTTCCACCACGCGGCCGAATGCGTCGCGGCGCTCTGTCGTAATGGCCCCTGGGCATGAACGAGCCACTGCACACGCGTCCCACGTTGTCGTGGTCCATGCCACGCTGTGGTCCTGGATGGTCACTGCTCCGTCTGGAAGCACCGTCCGAGTCGGTCGCCCGAGGGCGTCGTACGTGTAGCGCGTCCAACCAGACGAATTCGTGGGAACGACGTAGCGCCCTCCTCTGCCACGTACCACGAAGGGTGCCACCTTCGCTGCGTTCCACCCCATGCGGTCGTAGAACCGGGTGGCCTCGACAACCAAGGCCCTGCGGCCGTCGACGTACCCCTCCCGTTGCGACTGGATCGGCCGTCCGAGAGCATCGAACAACTCGTACCGCGAAATCCATCGCCGGTCGCCAACAAGCGTCCGTGTTTCGATGACCGTAGGCCGTCCAGGTGCCCCGAGCACGTGGGCAAACTCGCGATACGGGCGGCCCTGTGGGGCCTCGGGCAGCCACGTGGGATCGCCAGGGCGATATTCCGCGCGCAACCGGCAAAAGCCATCGTAACGCCACTCCGAAGCCAGGACGCCACTCGCTGGTGGCCGATAAGGCACCGACTCGCGGAGTTTCACCCCGCATGCTGGGTCGTACGCCTGGTCGACGACAAAGCCCATCGGGTCGACCGTCCGTACCGAATACGTGAACGTCGCCTCATCGTAAAACGTGTAGGTCCAGCGCCCCCAGGTGTCTGCTACGCGATAGACGTTCCCTTCCGGCGTGTAGTCGATTTCAGATAGGGTACACAGCCCGCCCCCAGGACATGTCGCGAACATCCACTGCATTCCTGGAGGCACCGGATCCACCCAAGCGAGCTTTCGCGTCAGATTTCCCGCACCGTCGTAGGAGTACCATTCGCGCTCGAGAATTTTCCCTTCCTCCACGGTCCAGGTTTCTGCAGCCCGATCCACCAAGTAACGCCATGGCTCGTCCCACGAGTAGTACACGGTCACGGTTTCCACGGCAGAGGTTCCGGTCCCGAAGCGCCGTGTGCGGGTAACGTTTCCGTATGCATCCCACGAGAGGTTCGTGCTGCCAGCCACGGTGCGGATCACGTAGTTCGTCGTGTCGTACCGCAGCGATTCTTCGAGCCGTGTCCAGAAGCGCTCCTCCTGGCTGCGCACTTGCGGGCACGCCACGCGCGGACAGGTAGACGGATCCGCTTGGCAATTGGGTTGCAGCGCCACGCACCCCCAGGACTCCGTTGCATAATGCAAGAGTTGGTCATCGGGGGTGAGGAGCAAGCTTGCTTCCTGTTTTCCTTTTCTCACAGCATCCTGGTGGAAAAAGCGCAGCTTCCGATGCCCGCTTGGTTGCAACTCGACCACGGTCCGAAAACCACGGAATTCTCTTGCCCCCGGCTCGTACAGACCAAACGCGTACAGAAGTTGCGTGCTCAGTTCATGTTCCCCGTCAGCTGAACATGCCGCGCTCGTGGCGCCGCACAAGCCATCCGTGCGCGTAATTTCCGCCACCGTCCATTGCACCCAAGGAAGGCGGTTCACCCCGTTGCGGTCGGTGTTGTCCCATACCGTGGAAGGCTCGTACTCCAAGATCGTGACGCTTCCGATCCCGTTTTCCGATTGGATCATCAAATCCGGTCGCAAACCGAACGAATTGCGCGCCACCATCGGAGCTGGCTCGGAAGAACAGCTCGTACCGTTGCTGCTCGGACACCAAGCACCCTGAGCGTGGTGATAGATCGCAAATTGCCCCGGGAAGCTGTCATCCGCGGAGGCTACGATCGCGTCCACCATTTGGTCTCCGTCGATATCGAAGGTGTCGCGATACGTGTACGTGACCTTGGCACCGGAGTAAGACCGCTCCTCGTGGTCGCGGATGCTCGGAAAACCGGTCGACCAAATGATCGGCGAGGGTGCAAATCCGGCACCCCGGTTCAGCCAGATCTTCCATTTTCCGGTGCCGTCACGGCTGCAGGCTTCGACTACGTCGGGAAGCCCGTCGCCGTTCATGTCCATGAGTTCGCGAACCGTGTCTCCCCGTCCTGAATCCAAGCTGTGCTGGATCCCGTTCCACCCGCACGGCGACTCTGGCAGCACCCACTCAACGGGCCCCACCGCGGAGTTTCCGGCGTTGATCATGACAAACCATTTGCCGGTGTACCGCGTACCAACGCGGAGATCGCGGGCCAAAATTTGGTCCGTCAAGCCGTCGCCGTTCATGTCGGCCATGCCGGCGACTTGCAACCCGTCTCGCGTTGTGTACCGCAGCAATCGCCACGGCGAGTCGAACCGCACCGGAGTGGTGGCAAAGCCCGTTCCGAGGTTGTGCCACACTTGAATCTCCCCGCCAACCACGGCCACGTAGTCTGGCCTTCCGTCACCGTTCATATCGATCACATCGGCCATGTCGGCGCTGCCGTGGCTGAACCCGATAAAGTCCATGTCGAGTTCCGTGCGGCGAATTTCCCCCGCTGGCGCCGGAAATAACACCGGCTGCTCGAACCGCCACTCTCCGCCAGGGTGGTCGGGCGGGCGGCCTCGGTACAGAAGCCAATAACGGTTGGACGGACGCCACGGATCACTGGAGACGTAATCCGGGAAGCCGTCTCCGTCCAAATCCATCACGTCGATGGTGGTGCGGACATTGGTTTCCCCAGTAAACGTATGCCGCAGCCCGGGGCAGTTATCCGTAAACGGACCCCATTCATCTTCCACCAAAGGGCGCACTCCCCAGCGAATCGGCTCGTTCGCAAATCCACCCGCACTGCCGAGGTACACGTCCCACCCAGCGCTCTCGATCGTGAAATCCGGGCGCCAACGAATGCAATCGCGGTTCACGTCAACCAGGTCCGCGAAGCCGTCGCCGTTGATGTCCAACACATCGCGGTACGTTGTTCGGTCCGGCCCCCATGCGACACTACGCCGAATCGATTTCCGGTCTCTCTCCAGGTCCTGTGGGTACGGGGTGCGATCCGTCTGGCGGGGCCAGATTGGCCAAGGGTAGTCCGGCTTGGGGATGACTTGCGGTGCCGCCCAGAACTTGGCCCAGTCTATGCGAAAGTCCCTGTACCAAAAGGTCGTGCTCGCGGGCTGGCCGTCGGCTCTTGCAAGGGCGTACCCACGGCCATCGTACAACGTGACCGCGGAGAGAAAAGAAACTCGGCCAACTCGTTGACGCCATGCGCCAGGCAAGTCGAACTCGTACTCGAGCCCGTAACTGCGCACCACTTGTCCGTTGAAGACGACTTCCACGCGGTCGAGCAAGCGATCGAGCTCGCGTGGGTAGCCCCCGATCGCGTCGATGATGCGGTCCTCACACGGGCGCCCAGACTGCTGGTTCCCTGGGCACGAAAAACCGGTCGTTCGCCATACGAACCGGACCTCGAAGGTTGGCTCGATCCCTACCCTCCGGTTCCCGGTGTACCGGATGCGCACGGGATACGAAGTGTCCAAACGAGCGTTGGTTTCGTAGTCGACGGTCAGGAAGTTGCCGTTAAGATCCTCGACCCGAGTCAGGTACCAACGAAACGTCGTGCAACCAGGAAGTGGAAACGTAGGCTCACGCCCTTCCGGCTTTCCGCCAAACTCGTACCTACGGCCGCTACGGTCCCACACCACCCACGAATTGATGATGGACACGTACTCGATCCGTAAAAACGACTCCTCCACGGTTGGCCAACACCGTTCTCCAACAAGGCGGCACTCCACTTGTGCGTTCGGCAGGACGAGTTGGAACGCGTCCGTCTCCCGCCCACAGAGGACAGCTCCGTCGCGTGTCGAGCGTTGGATTTGTCCCAGCGGGAGGTCCCACCCGTACCCGTAAGGACTAGGACCTCCATGACTCGTGTACACCAGCCGCAACGTCGGTTGAATGCCAGCGCGACCCGGAGGAACCACAATCGGGATCTCCGTAGTTGCCGATCCCACGAACATGTTTGCCTCTGGCGCCTTCCCTAACCCGGTAAACGGCGTGGAGCCGTCGCCCGTCTTCGACCCGTGAGCCGACGACTGACCAAAAGCAGGGCCCCCAACGAAGAGCCAAAGCATAAACCACACACGACCCACTGTTCGGTAAAACATTGTGCACCCCTTGCCTGGAAGGATTTGTCGCCGTGCCAGCACGGCGAGGCGCCGGCACGGCTGCCCCAAAAGCACCCCAGCGACTCAGGCCTTCTTTACGGCAACGAAGCTGGTGGCGGCGCTGGAACCGGATCGCGCGGCACGCGAATCTCCGGCCGCCCACTGGGATTCATGCGGTAACGCGTTCCCCCGTCCCGACTGCGCAACCGTAGTTCATGCCGGTTTTGCATTTGCTCGATTCGGCCACCCAAGCCCGATCGTACTTGGTCGCGGTTCAATAATCCCGGTTCCCGAACGGCTGCAGTCACGGGCACTGCCAACAACGCACTCGCCAGAAGCGCACCGCTAAGCCAGGCAAACTTCCGCGCCTCGCGCCGGACCGCACCGCCACGCCGCAATCGAAAACGCGCCCAAAAACCTGTGTTCTTCATAACCCACCTCCTGAACAAGGATGTTTGTCAAGTACGCAAGTTGCGGGCCAGCCAGTTCGTGTTGTCACGCCCTCAAGCAAGCACACGCGGTCCCACCCCCAGCGACTTGCAAGTGAAAACGTGTTGCTATCGCCGTGGATACTTCTACGGCGAATTGCAAAGAGGGCACGATTGGCTCTTGCGCCTTCGATGCGAATCGCTCCGCCCGTCCGGCGACGCGCAGAGCAAACACCGTCCATGCATCGACGGCCGACCGGGCGGTGTCGGGCGACTCGCGTTGCCAATCACGTTCATCCCAAGGCTGGCGCAAACCTTGCCACTCACCGCGCCCATTGAGCTGTCGAGCTGTGCCGGCAGCGCTCAGCGGTTGGCAATGATTTGGGCAAGCTTCACGACGGGTAACGAATCAGGAGCCGTATCGGCTCTCGCAGCTACTTCCATTTTGCGGCGCGCGTTGCTTTCGGGCGGCGACCTGCCAACCGCGCACAGCGCGATCGACTTGCTCCAGCGCGAAGTTGCGTCTTCAGCAGAGGGCGCGGGGTTGCGCCTCACGCGCCATTTGGCGCGCGCCTTCACGCTGCTGGCCGACCAACGTGCGGCCACAAGCCTCCTTGGGAACGAGACCAGCGTTCTAGCCAACGCGGTCGAGGACCTTCTCTGGCAAGCGGAGTGCGCGCTGTTGCAACCAAACGCAACTACAAGCATCGAAGCCTGGGAGGAGCGCTGGCTGCAGGGCCTACCGGCTCCGCTCGCGGCCTGCCTAGAAGCAGACGAGGCTTCGTTTACCGCTTCGCTCGACCGAGCACGCGAGCCAGCATCTTCTCGGTCATCCGTGGAAGAACCGTCGGAGGCAGAAAACGAACTCCTGCAGGCGTTTCTGGAAGAGATGAACGAAGGGCTCGACAAAGCGGAGCAGCTCTTGCTCGAGCTGGAGCGAACAGCCGAGCAGACATCCTTGCTCCATGGCCTCTTCCGCCAGTACCACACTTTGAAAGGCGCAGCGGCAGCGGTCGACTTGCACGACGCCGCAAGCCAACTCCACGAAGGCGAATCCTTGCTCCAAGCCTTGCGCGATGGCGAGCTCGAACTCCCAACCGCAAACGTCGTGGACTTCTTTTTGCGGCTGGGCGATTCCGTTCGCGCCATTGTGGACGAGGCCTGTGGCCGCCCCGTGACCACGTCGAAAATCACCGATCTCGACAGCGCCATTGCGGCATTGCTGCGCGGCGAACCAGCTTCGCCTGATCCCTCGGCGGTGCTTGCGCTTCCGGATCAGCGCGTCTCGATGGCTGCTCCGCCCTTAGCGACCCCAGCAGCAGCCACTGCCCCTGAGGAAAAAGGCGAATTCCCGCAGCTGGAAACGTTGCGAGCCAAGGCCGCGCGCGGAGAACTCGACCCAGAACTGTTGGCCGTTATCGAAGCATTGGAACGCCGTGCAGAGTTTTTCTCGACGATGGCGGCTTCTCTGCAAGCAGAGGTGCAACAACTGCGCACCGTGGCCATCGAAGAAGTGTTTCGCCGCCTGGGCCGTGCCGTCCGGGATGCTGCGAAACTCGAAGGCAAGCAAGTGCGCCTGGAGGTGGCCGGCGAAGACTTGCGCATCGCGAAGGATTGGGCCGAACCGCTAAGCGCGGCATTGCTCCACCTCGTCAGGAACGCCGTGGCCCACGGGATCGAGCCGCCCACGGAGCGGATTTGCCGCGGAAAACCTGGAGAGGGCCGCGTGCGGGTGGAGGCCTGCCGAGACGAAACGGGTCTGTGCATCTGGGTTGCCGACGACGGCCGCGGCATCGATTACGAGGCCATACGGAACAAGGCGGTCGCATTGGGCTGGCTCGATGCGGGCGCTCCCTGGAGCGAAGAGTTGCTCCTGTCTTTTCTTTTCCGCCCTGGTTTTTCCACTCGTTCCCAGGCCACTGAACTCGCAGGACGTGGTGTGGGCATGGACGTCGTCGCCACAGAAATCCGGCAGCTTGGGGGTGACGTTCACATCCGCTCCACTCCCGGAGCAGGCACCGTCGTGACCCTAGTCCTGCCTGAAAGCATTCGGAGGAACAGCGGATGAAATGGCGCGATGCCCTGCGGATGCCCGTTAGCGAGGCAGCCCGGGTAGGAGCCAAGCAGGTCGCACGGCTTCTGCAAACGGACGTGCGCGAGTTGTTCAGCACCAGCAACGCCAAAGCCCAACCAGCCTCCGCAGCGGCCCCTTCTTCGGAGTTCGCCCCGACTCTCTCCGAGCAGCCGCTGGGCCAGGCCGCGCAAGCCGCGCTTGCCGTTCGCCAGAACGTCGAACCGAACACGATCCGGCACCCAGAGCCACAAAGCTGGTGGAACCCTGGGGATCTCGCCTGCGAGCGTTACGAGGTCCAGCGCGTGCTTGCAGCGAACACCCGTTTCCGGGTGTATCTCGCGCGCCACGTGCAATGGAATTTGCCTGTTATCTTGAAGGTCCCGGGAGAGGACCTCGCAGGAAACAAATCGTTCGGCGAACAACTGATCCAAGCCAGCCAGCGGTGGACACAATGCGGACTGCATCCACACATTGCCTATTGCTTCACAAGCCACCGGGTTGGCCAGGTTCCTGTGCTCGTCATCGAGTACATCGAAGGCGGATCCCTGCGGCAGTGGCTCGCTAGCGGGCAGCTCGGCTCTCTCCGCACCGAGCTCGACGTAGCAATCCAAATTTGCCATGCCCTGGAGCACGCTCACAGCCGTGCCCTCGCACACGGCGGGCTCACCCCGGAAAACATCCTGTTCACGCCAAACGGCACTGTGCGCGTGACCGACTTTGGCATCACCCAGCGGCGCGAGGGGTACAGCGACCCGTACCTCGCGCCGGAAACGTGGGTCGATGACGGACCAAGCGACATCCCTAGCGATATTTTTGCGTTCGGAGTTTGCCTGTACGAACTGTTCTGCAATGGCCGCCCATACGAGCTTACGCGCGGACCTCGTCGCCGCTGCGCCGAACCGATCGGCCGCGCCGGCCAACGCCTGCCGGTTCCCCTTGGGGACTTGCTGCAGGCGTGCGTCGACTGGGAGCCGCTGCGCCGCCCCCGCTCCGTTCGCGACATCCGACTGGAACTTGCACGCCTCCGCGAAGAGCTGTTCCGCGCGCCCAGCCCGTTTGCCTCGTTGCCGCCAAACACGTGGGACGCTGACGGCTGGAACAACCAGGCACTCGTGGCACTGGACGCAGGCAACTTTCCAGATGCCGAGGCCGCGTTGGAAACCGCACGAAACATCGACCCTCACCATTTGGAAGCCAACTTCAACCTTGGGGTCCTGCGTTGGCACGCAGGAGTTGGTTCCGACGAAGCCGTACTGGACGCCCTCCGACAAGCTCGAGCCCCGCGGACCCAACCGTGGCTACCGCAGTATCTGAGCGCCCTCGTGGCACTGGAAAGCGGCGACGGCGCGCGCGCGCTCGAACTCTTGCAGGAGGTTGCTCCACATCTCCCCGGGGAAACAAACGCTCTCGAAGAGCTTGTGCGCGCTGCACGGCGTTGCCGCCCTGCTCACTCGCTTGCACGCGAACTCCAGGGGCACAGCCAGGTGGTCACCGCGGTCGCGATGACCGCCGACGGGAAATGGGCCATAACGGGCGCCGACGATCACCTTCTGTTCCTTTGGGACACGTTTACGGGCACGGCAGTTCGCTGCCTCGAAGGCCATCAGGCAAATATCACCAGCGTTGCCCTGACGCCCGACGGGCAACTTGCCTTGTCGGGAGCCGAGGACGGCACAGTGAAGCTCTGGGACCTCGCCCGCGGGCGTTGCACAAAGACCCTGCAGCTCCCAGGGAAAGTGTTCGCCCTCGCCGTCTCCGCCGATGGCCGCTACGCGGTAGCCAGCAGCGCTGGGTCCGACAACTTCCTTGGCATCGACGGCACGATCGTGGACCTTTGGGACTTGGAGAAAGAACGTCCCCTCCGACGCTTGGAAGGCCATTCCAGTGCCGTGAAAGCACTCGCCATGACCCCCGACGGCAAGCGCTTGGTAAGCGGCGGGGACGATCAGCGGGTGATCCTCTGGGATCTTTTGCGCGGACAGCCCCTCCGCGCCTTTCGCGGCCACGAACATTTCGTCTCCTCTGTCGCCCTGCGAAGCGATGGGCAACTCCTGCTTTCAGGAAGCTGGGATCGATCCGTACGGGTTTGGGATGCACGGAAAGGCCAGTGCGTCGCGGAACTGCGTGGACACTCCGGAATCGTCACATGCCTCGCGATGCGAGACGATGGCTCCGTCGCGGTGTCCGGAAGCTGGGATGGAACCCTCCGGGTTTGGGATCTTTCCCACTACCGCTGCATCCGAACGCTCCAAGGCCACCGAGGCATGGTTACCAGCGTCGCCGTTGCCGCCAGTGGTGGGATCCTGATCTCCGGAAGCTGGGATACCACGGCACGATTGTGGGACCTCCCACAGCCCGGACCGGAGGTGTGCGTCCCACGATTATCTCTCCGCTACGAATACGCTTCTCTGCCGGCGGAGGAAGCTTCTGCACAAGAACGGGCCGCCCTGGCACAGGCGGCGTTGTGCAACGGCGACCTGGCGTCAGCGGTGGGCGCATTCAACGAAGAGCTACGCCACTCCGTGTGCACCGACTCCTCGGTGCGCGAGCTGTTTCGTGCGTTGCAACCGCACAGCGAGATTGCCGGGTTGGAAGTTGCGGAACCGCTCGGCTCGCGCACCCTCGACGCTCCACTCGTGGCAGCGGCCTACGACAGCGAGACTGAATGCTGGTTCGTCGCCAGCACGAACGGCTCCCTACTTGCAATGGACACTGAGCTTCAAAAACCGGCGTCATCCTACAAAGTCGAAACGGAGGCGCTCTGCGCGCTGGCGTTGCATTCTCACGGAGGTCTGGGTGCGGTCGCAGGCTTCAACCGCAAGCTGTACGTGTTTCGCTCGAGCGCACCGGACACTCCTGTACGACTCGAAGGCCACCGGAGCATCGTCAGCACCTTGGCAATGGGTGGAGACGGAACGGTCGTGTCGGGGAGCTACGACCACACCGTGCGAGTCTGGGACCTGCGCACAAGCTCCTGCTCACGGATCTTTTCGGGGCACGAACGCCAAGTGACGACGCTCGCGGTGTCCCCCGATGGCTCCATCGTTGCCAGTGGAGATCTCGGAGGCACGGTGATTGTCTGGAACGCCGCCACCGGGAGCACGATCCACCGCTGGAACCCGACCAATGCGGCAGTTTCCAGTTTATGCTTTGCCGCGCAAGGCGAACTCGTCGTTGCCGGAGACGTCACCGGGATGGTCCGCGTTTGGAACCTTCACAGCGGGCGCTGCCAAAGCGAGTGCGTGCTGCACGAAGGCGCAATCACCAAAATGCTTGGCCTTTGGAATGACGCATGGCTGGTGAGCGGCAGCGTCGACGGACGCCTCCGGGCCTGGCGCGCCGAAGAACCCGCAAAAGCCACGATTCTATTTACAGCACCGGGGGCTATCACTGCGTTGGCGCAAACCGCGGATGGTGCCGCACTGCTGGTGGCGGACGCTTCGGCCCGCGCCACCCTCCTACCGCTGGCAGTGTCCTTGTCGCGCAAAGGATCCTGAGGCGCTCTCTCCACGGCGCTGGCCTGTTCTCACCGGAGGCGAAGCAGCGGTTGGAACTGCCCGAAAACGCCTGGTCGTGCTAGCAGCAAAAGCACCATCATGGCGTCGGAACGAATCCACTACACGTGCCAGTCGTGCGGCTATCGCGCCCCGCGCTGGCTCGGGCGGTGTCCCGACTGTGGAGAGTGGAACTCCCTGGTGGAGGAGCGTGCCGTTCCCGTCCGCGCGCGGAAGGATAGCACCGGCGCTGCGGCCCCGGCCGTACCCGTGCCACTTTCCGACGTCGACGCGGCCGCAACACCGCGCCTCGCAAGCGGCATCGACGAACTCGACCGGGTGCTTGGGGGCGGACTCGTGCCCGGATCGGTGGTTCTCATTGGCGGCGACCCTGGCATTGGCAAATCCACGTTGGTGCTCCAAGCCCTCGCCTCCTTAGCCCGCGCCGAACACCCGGCGCTGTATGTGTCTGGCGAGGAATCGCGCGAGCAAATCAAAATGCGTGCAGAGCGACTGAAACTCGCAAACCGACCAGTGCTGTTGCTTACCGAAACCCTCATCGAGAACGTCCTGCAGCATGCCCGTCAATGCCGCCCGCGCGTGCTGGCAATCGATTCCGTGCAAACCATGTGGAGTGCGGAGCTGGAATCGGCTCCGGGCAACGTGAGTCAAGTTCGCGAGTGCGCTGCCCGGTGTGTCCAACTCGCCAAAGAACTCTACATCCCCACCCTCCTGGTGGGGCACGTGACCAAAGAAGGGGCGTTTGCAGGCCCGCGCGTGCTGGAACACATGGTCGACACGGTGCTGTACTTCGAAGGCGATCGCAGCCATGCCTTCCGGATTTTACGCAGCGTGAAGAACCGTTTTGGATCCACGAACGAGATTGGCGTGTTCGAAATGAAGGAAGAAGGGCTCGTCCCCGTCGGCAATCCCTCGGCCCATTTCCTTTCCGAGCGCCCGCGCGGTGCCGCCGGTTCCGTGGTCGTGGCCTGTATGGAGGGCACACGGCCAGTGCTCGTGGAAGTGCAAGCTCTCGTCTCGCCAAGCGCGCTGGCGACTCCCCGGCGCACGACACTCGGCTTCGATCCCAACCGCGCGAGCGTGTTGGTGGCCGTGATGGAAAAAAAACTGGGCATCCAGCTATTTGGCCAAGACGTGTTCGTGAACGCTGCAGGTGGCATGCGCGTTAGCGAGCCGGCAGCCGATTTAGCCGTGATTGCGGCCCTGGGATCGAGCTACCTCGACCGCGCCCTCGACCCCGAGCTGGTGGTTTTCGGGGAGGTGGGCCTTGCGGGCGAAGTGCGCGGAGTGCAGCACGCGGCGCTGCGCGTGCAGGAGGCTGCACGACTCGGCTTCCGGCGCTGCTTGCTTCCCAGAACGAACTTGCGCCAAGTGGAACCAGGCTCGGACCTCGAGTGCACGGGCGTTGCCTCGCTTGACGAGGCGTGGGAGATTCTGTTCCAACGGTAGCTGCGCGGCAACAACGGACCGCGTGGTTCCCTCCTGAGCCCTGACCAGACCGAAGCACTTTTGCACCACGTTTGGGTTGCTTGCCCGCGCCGAGCATGGTAGGAACGCAGCCACTTTTCGCGGTTGGAGTGGTACGTGCGGTCGACCCGGAGGCGTCAACGCTGGTCCGTTCAAATTTCTTTCGCAGCGTGCGGGTGCGCTCTGCACACCTCGGCGGGAACCGGGGCGCCCTCCTCCGCAATCGATCGGGGTTTTGCACAGGCACCACACCAGCGTGTGTGGAGGAGGCGAGTCGCAGTGTAGACCATTCGATCTGCGGCCCGGCACCGACAGCACGTTCCGGGCTGTGGAGGTTCGCAAGGGAGGAGAAGAGGTGCTGACGAGAACGCCGGGAATCGTGATTGCTCTGGTAGCGGTGTGGACAATCACAGGCTGCAGCTCGATCAGACGCAACGACGCCGAGCGCCACTGGTGGCAATGGCAAAAGGCTGAGACGGCGTCGCCGGCGACCCTCGCGGATCGGTACGGTGTCTCAGTAGGGGAGCGAAAGCCCAAGCTTCGTGGAGAACAGTTGGGCCTCAAGTTCGACCACCCCAAGGTCGGCGATTTCGTCAGCAAATACCAAACGGACTTGCGCAACTTCTACGGGCGCGCCCTCGAGCGGAGCAGCCGATACCTGCCTCGGATCGAGTCGATCCTGCAGAAGGAAGGTGTCCCGACGGAGCTTGCCTATCTTCCGCTCATCGAAAGTGGATTTCGGCCCCATGCGGTGTCGCCTGCAAAGGCAGTCGGGCTCTGGCAATTCATCCCCGACACGGGACGCCGATACGGCCTCAGGATCGATCGGTTCGTCGACGAGCGGCGAGATCCGATCAAGTCGACGCGAGCGGCTGCCCGGTATCTCAAGGACCTGTACGGGATGTTTGGCGACTGGCACTTGAGCCTCGCCGCGTACAACACGGGAGAAGGACGAATTAGCCGGTTGCTGAGTGCGTCGGATGCGAGCGACTTCTGGGAACTCAGCGAGCGCGGGTACTTGTTCCGCGAAACCGAAGATTACGTGCCCGGCTTTCTTGCTGCCTTGCAAATTGCCTCGCATCCCGAGGCTTATGGTTTCAGCCGGCCAAAACCGGCTCCCCTCGAGTACGACCTGGTGCACATCGAACACGTGATGCCGCTGTCCGCCATCGCGCGTTGGAGCGAACATCCACTGTCCACGATCGAGGAGCTCAATCCCGCACTCGTTCGCGGCATCGTGCCGCCGGGCGGCTACACCGTTCGGGTGCCGGAAGGAACACGCGCTCAAGTACAGCGGGCGTACGCGCAGTTGACCCCGAGCGAGTTGCTCGCATTGCAACGCATTGCTCTTCCTCCGCCTCCTACACGCACCTGCCGTTCCAAAGGGAAGCGGGTCCCTTGCAAGCCGAGAACGAGCGTTGCTGTGGCTCGTTCGGGTGCGCCAAAGCTGGAAGCCAAAAAGCCCGCGCAAACGAAATCGACCACTAAAGCGGTGGCGTCACCGGCTCCGTCGAAAAGCGCCGTCTCGAAGGCTTCTGCTCCACCGCAGCGCAGCAAAGAGGGAGTGAAGCTGGCTCGGAGCAACAAGAGCGGACGCAAAGCACGGAATTGATTCCGTTGCGTCCGTCTCCTCGCTCGTCCCCTGAGATTTAGGGGAGATCGACCACCCAGCGATCGGACCAGCTTGTTTCCCCGAAACCGGCACGCGTCGCTCCGCCGGGTAGGTACACTGCGCTGCCAATTGCAGCCCCACCGAACCCGTGCCGAGGGACCGGCATGGCAACGTCCGACCTCCAAGTGTCCGTTGCAAATTCGTACACCTCCACGTGCGGGTAGACAAAGGAAGGGAAGTTCGCCGGGTTCACCTCTCCTCCGAACACCACCAACCAGTCCTTCAACACGGCGGCCGCATGGCCGCTGCGTGCCGTCAACATCGGCGAGCGAGGTTCCCAACGGTCGTTTGCCTCATCGTACCTGTACAAGGCTGCTGTGTTCTGCACGCCGGACGGATCGCGCCGTCCACCGACGGCGTACAGCGTGTCTCTCCAAACGACCGCGGCTAAGTGGTTGACCTCGTCCGGCAACGCAGCGCGGCGAAGCCAAACGCCAGACTGGAAATCCAGCATGTGATGCTGGTTCGAACTCCTTGCTCCCGTGCCTCCACCCACAACGTGGAGGAAGCCACCTCGTACCGCAGCGGCCGCCGCTCCAACGGCAACCGGCAGCGGCGCCAGTGCTTCCCAGCCGTCGGTGTCTGGATCGTACCGGAACACATCAGCTACAGGGATAAACCTCGCACCAACGTATCCACCGGCGGTGTATACGAATCGATCGTCCGCAACCGCCGCCACATGGTGCAAGGCACGCGGAAGCGGTGCCACGCGGTGCCACGCGAACGTGCGGGTATCGAATGCCTCCACAGTGGCCACTCCCACTGCCGCGCTCGTAATCCCGCCGATCACGTATACAACCCCATCCAGAGCAGCGACTCCGACCTCCTGGCGCGGCCCGCCGGCAAGCGGCGGCAGCGCTTCCCACCGGGGCTGCAGGCCGGTTGCGCAGACAGGTGCGGCAAGCACGGCGGAACTTACCGCGGCCACCACCTCGGCAACGGCCGGAACATCACCGACCGAAGGACACGGAGCCTCCCGAGAAAACAAACTGGCCACCACCCTCTCGATCTCCTCCCCACGTACCACGCCGTCACCGTCGCAATCTCCAGGGCACACACTTCGTCCCACCTGCTGCAACCCCGCCACGGGCACAGTCGCGACGACCAAGAAGATGATCGCAAACACCCAGCAAGCCCCAGCCGCCGCGCACGAGAAACGGAGGCTGGAGTTGACCGCAGCCGATGAGCACCAAACACACCTCGGACGTTTTATCCCGGGTCGAGGTCGACCCACACACTTGATGCACACGGGGAAGGTCCCTCCCGCATCCAGAACCTAGCGAGGTCTCGTACCAGCTTCTCGCCACCTAAGTCAAAAGATGCGTTGCCCCGTGTCGTCCCTACCGCTTTGATTCGCCTCCTCCGGCAAATGCTGCTTGCCGCACAATTCCGAGATCGCTTCGCACGGGAAGAAGCTTCGCAACCGTGCAAGCAATGGGGGAAGAATCGGGCATCGGGAATCGCAAGACAAGAAACCGATTCGCTGCCCTTGTATCGGCTCGGAATCCGGGCCTGGAAACGCTGTTCACCGCGCGGGGGAGGCCTGCCTCCTTGGAGAGCGCTCTTTTGCGTCGAGCGAACGATCACGCGGGGGCGCGGACGGCACCGCTGCGGTGCGGCTTCGCAACAATGATCGCAACCCGTAACCAAGGAGCGGTCGTTTACTTGATTGCCCGGATAGGCTGGGTTACTGTGCTCGCCTCGTAACGGAAAGAGGTGTCGCGGTGGGAAAAAGAACCTTGTTTTTGAGTCCGCCTTCGTTCGACCATTTCGATGGCGGTGCAGGATCGCGTTACCAAGCGAGGCGCGAGGTACGCTCCTTTTGGTATCCGACCTGGCTTGCGCAAGCCGCGGCGTTGCTCCCGGACAGCACACTGATCGATGCACCGCCGCATGACCTCACTGTCGAAGACGTGATCGAGCGTGCTGCCGGGCACGACCTGACCGTGATCCACACATCCACTCCGTCGTTGCGGTCGGACGCCAAGGTTGCTGCAGCCCTCAAAGAGGCGTACCCGAACATGCAAATTGCTTTTGTCGGCGCGCACACGATGGTGCTTCCAGAGCAAACGTTGCAACAAGCGCCCGCAGTCGACTTCGTGACACTGGGAGAATTCGATTACGTCATTCGCGACATTGCAGAGGGCCGCCCGTATCAAGAAGTGCCCGGCGTCGCCTATCGAGCTCCGGATGGCTCGATCGTGCGCACCGGTACTCGTCCGCCAATTCACGACCTGGACGCGTTCCCGTTCGTGGTGGACGTGTACAAGAAACACCTCACCATCGAGAACTACTACATCGGCTATCTCCAGCACCCTTACGTGTCGTTGTACACGGGGCGCGGGTGCCGGAGTAAATGCAGCTTTTGCCTCTGGCCCCAGACGATCGCCGGTCACGTATATCGCACGCGAAGCGCGGAGCACGTGATCGCCGAAATGGCCCATGCAAAGGAGATTTTTCCCCAGGTGCGGGAGTTCTTCTTCGACGACGACACGTTTACCGACGACCGCCCCCGAGCTGAGGAAATTGCCCGCGGTCTGGGCAAGCTGGGCATCACGTGGTCCTGCAACGCAAAGGCCAACGTGCCTTACGAAACCCTCAAGGTTCTCAAGGAGAATGGCCTACGCCTACTGTTGGTTGGTTTCGAAACTGGCAATCAACATATCCTGAACAACATCCGCAAAGGCACTCGGATCGACCGCGCCCGCGAGTTCATGCGCGACTGCCACAAATTGGGCATTCTCGTGCACGGCACCTTTATCATCGGGCTCCCAGGAGAAACCCCGGAAACAATCGCGCGCACCCTCGAGTTTGCCAAAGAGCTCGATCCGTACAGCCTGCAAGTGTCGCTAGCCGCTCCGTACCCAGGGACGGAGTTGTACCGACAAGCAAAGGAAAATGGCTGGCTCCCGCCAGACAAGGAAGACGACCTGGTCGAAGACCATGGGATCCAGCAAGCTGTGCTGAGTTATCCCGAGCTCTCGGCCGAGCAAATGGAGGAAGCGCTAGAGCATTTTTACAAGGCTTTTTACCTGCGCCCCCGGCCGATTTTGCGCATCCTCCGTGACATGCTGAAAGACCGCCGGGTGATGGTCCGCCGTTTGCGCGAGGCTCGCGAATTTTTCTCGTTCTTTGCTCAGAGGCGAGAACCAACTCCTGCGGCCTGAGCCACGCTGCGTGGCTGACGCTCGGGCGTTAGCGCCTCGAAGCCCAGCACAAGACCAGTTCCGAGACAACGCAACGTTGCCTGCGATCGGTGCCCCATGCCGCTCGAGCTAGCCATCGGTTTGTCGGCCTTGGCCAGTGCCCTCCTCAGCCTGGGGCTGTATCTCATGAAGCTTCGCGCGCCCGAACTTCCAGCGCTCGGCAGCGGCTTTCGCTGGACTACCTGGCGCGCGTTTTTGCGCGACAAACTTTGGCTTTCGGGGCTGCTGCTCCAAACCTTCGGCTACGCCTTGTATTTCGCCGTGCTCCGCTATGCGCCGCTGTCGCTGGTACACACGGCACTCACGGGAGGCTTGGTCCTGTTCCTGCTCCTCGCCGTGTTTTGGCTTGGGGAACACGCCGGAGTGCGCGAATGGGCGGGAGGCCTGCTTGTTACCGCCGGACTCGTCCTGTTGGGCCTATCGCTCGACGAGCAAAGTAGCCATGGGCCGTCGCCCGTTTACCTTGGCGGCTTCGTGGGCGCGTGTGCGCTTGTCGCCGCGCTGGCGCTTGTCTTGGACCGGCAACCGCACCGCCCTGTGGGCACCAGTATTGCGAGCGGCCTCTTGCTCGGACTTGCCGCCGTGTTTGCCAAGCTTCTGGCCACGACGGACTCGTTCACGCGTGCTCTTTCGAGCGCTCCGCTGTGGCTCACGCTCGGAGCCAACATCGGTGGCTTTGCCCTGATGCAATCAGCCCTGCAAAATGGCCGGGGCGTCGTCGTGGTGCCAATTTTCGCCATGCTTTCGGATGTCGTTCCCATTGTGGCTGGCATCATCCTCTTTGGGGAAACCCTCCCCAGAGAGCAGCCAGAGGCAACCTTCCGCCTGCTCGCCTTCGTTCTCGCGCTCACGGGCGGCGGCCTGCTTGCAACGACCAGCGAGCCGCATCACCGAGCTGCGACACCCAAGTCCGTGTAACGAATCAACTCGATTTGTTGGCGCTCGATCAGGCGGCGAATCTCGCGGCTGGTCAGTGCCCGGACCTCAGCCTCGCTTTCATAATGAGCCGGGCGCCAGCGTCGGGCCTCGTCATCGAGGAACGATGCGTGGGTGTAAATCTCCGTCACGCCTGCGGGGAGATGGGCAAGAACGAAGCGCAAGTACGGTTCCGTCATTCGCCCGGATTGATGCAGGCCGAACAAGTAGTCCGGGTAGCGAATGCCCGCCGCCTCGAGCCGCGGCCGCGCGTAACGAACCAACGCCCGAAAGATCGCGGCTTCGGTGAGCTTACGCCACCATTGCCAGCGGCTCGCCCGTAACGTGAGCCCAATCGGCTCGTAGGGTAAGCGCAAAGCACGGATTCCGTACTCGGAGGCGATGCGCACCAGCAAGTTCAAAACGGTCGGGTGCATGTGGATGTTCAAGTGGCCGTCCACGTGCGAAAGCTGCAGCCCAGTCGCGAGAAACTTCTCCACCTGAGCACGCACCTCCCGCTCGAGCAGGTCGTGTAGCGAGCGCTGGAAAAAGTATCTCAGTCCGGCCCACACTGCGGATCGCGGGAACTCTCCACTCGCACGGACAAGACCACCCGCGCTGGATGGCGGCAGCGTGGAAAATCCTTGCACCAGCACAAGGTGCAACCCGACACCCAGGCTCGGCAGCGCGCGCGCTAGCTCCACTGCTTCCTCGAAGGCTTGGCCATTCACCATGATGCTTGCGTTGGTGAGGATGCCTTCACGGTGGGCCGTGACGATGCCAGCGTTCACCGCTGGCGACAGGCCAAAGTCGTCAGCAGAGACAATGAGCCGCCGGTTTGCCGTCGATGCGTGTTTCACGAGTTGCTTAGCGTGTTTGCGGCGCCACGGCGCGCGGCGTCGCCCACTGCGCCTTCCACCACAGCGCCAGCCCAATCCCTGCCCAGACGAGTTCTCGGATGCGACGGAACACTCCCGCAGCCAACCCCTTGGCAGGGTCCAACGAGAGAATCGAAAAAATCAACACCTTGCCTCCTTCTTGGGTCCCCAATTTCCCCGGGACGAAAAACAAGATCCCGTCGAGGGTGGCCGAAAATACTTCGATCGCAGTCGCCAAGGCAAAGCTGCGAGGCAGGTCTAGCAGCCACAACACAATGTACATTTCGAGGATGCCCAGGGCCCAGCCCACGGCAAAGGAAGAAACGGCAAGCCAAAATCGGATTCCGTCGTGGTGCAGCGCGCGAATTTCGCGATCGAGCCGCTCTACCCGGCCTGCGTGTTCCGGCGACTGCAGCCAGCCAAACCACTGCGCCACCCGCAACAGGGGCCCGAACATCCCGCGACGCTGCCACCAAACGAAACCGCCGCAAGCAATCACGAACACCCCCACCATGCTCCACGCACCCAGGGTAACCGCGGGCGGCACCGCGAACTCGGTCGCCACGTAGGCAAGCCCGAACAAAATGAAGGCAACCTGTCCCAAGGTCTGCGCCACCTTGGCAACGCTCAACGACGCTGCAACCTGCACGCGGCCGGCCACGCCGCCCAACATGCGGAAGCGGACGAACTCGCCTCCAAGCGAGGCCGTCGGAGTGACGTAGTTAAACGCATCGCCCGCAATGCGAGCGCGAAGCAGTTGGGAGAAGGGCGGCGTGCGGGCGGCGCGGGGAAACGACCAATACCAGCCCCCGGTGTTCGCGAGAAACGCAAGGATCTCTTGGCCCACTACGAGCAGCAGCCCCCAACCAGCGAGACGCAGGTTCTCCTCGAGGTTGCCGATGCCAAAGCGATACAACAGCCAGGCAAACAAGCCGGCACCAAGAACCCCCAACACGCGCTCGAGCCAACGAACGATCGCAGAGCTACCGGCGAGCCGGATCGAGGGGGGATCGCTTTGGTTTACCGATCGCTTCACGAGCATCTTCGAAGGCCCAGTTGCCGAAACCTGCCTCCTGGCCAATCCCCGCTCCAGGGCCTGTCACTGTTCGCTGCTTGGATCGAACACACAGGGCGCACGATTTCGCGAGCCCACATCTTCCCAAATCGGCGCTTCTTCCCACGGCGGATGGGATTGCCTTGTTGGCACCTCGTGCCGGCAGTTCGCACGCGCCGCCAGCACCAACGCCATCGCGCCAACCATGTACGAACCAATTGCCGCTCCCCAAAGGAACCAATGGAGGCGGTCGACCAACCCGAGAACGACCAGCAGGTAGGAGAAGTCCCGATTCATCAAGCCTTCCAATGCGCTCTCGAACCACTGCCCTTGCACAGCGTTCCCGTTCGCAAGCTCCACAGCCGGCCGGCGATGCAAAAACACGTAACTTGCTACTCCCGCAAAGGCCAATCCGCCGAGAAGGAAACCAGGCAACCAAAGCGGCACGGTTGCGGGGTGCGCGCGTAACGAACCCAAACCAATGCCCAAGAAAATCGCGGCGTGGACCACGTTATCCGTAGTCACATCGAACACTTTGCCCCAAGCCGAGTCGCGATACGTCAAACGCGCCACTTCTCCGTCGCAACCGTCCAGCACGCAGGCCACCCAAAAGAGCACTGCGCCGCCGCAACCTGCCGCGTAGCTCCCACGGGCGAACAAATAGGCTGCCAGCAAACCCAGGCAGGTGCCAAACACGGTCAGGTGGTTTGGCCGCAACCATCGGAGGCGCACGAGGTAGCAGCTCATTCGCAGCGACAAACGACGATCCACCCAGTGCGCCAGAACACCGTCGGTCTCCGCCGTGTCGAGCCAAATTTTCCGGCTCAGGGCTTTTTCCGCTTCCGCGATGGCGGCAGGACTCGTGATGGGAATCGCAACCTCGTCGCTGCCAATCGCACGCACTGCTGCTCGTTGCAAAGATCGGTCGGACCAAAACTGCTCTTCGCCCGCAGCGAGAGCGGCGAGGAGAACCTCTCCCGAGCCCACCGCACCCACGGGAACGCCACCAGCTGCGAGGAGCTGGACCCCCTCCGCAAAGCCTTCCCGCAAGCGGTTCAAGACGCCTGGGGAAAAGACCCAATCGCTGCGCACTACTGCCCAAGCTTCGGAGGACGCCGGCACTTCGTTGGCCACCTCCAACGATGCCAAGCGGTTATCTTCGCGCCGGAGTTCGAGGATTTCTGCGGAGCCTGTCGGAGCCCATACGACCATGCGGACAAAGCCCGCCCGCATGGCGGCCAACAACGTGCGCTGCAGGACGCCCAAGCCAGCAACGCGTTGGAAGCTCCCCCACTTCGGAGGAAGCACCAGCAAGTTCCGCACTGCCGTACGGGGGCCAGTCATACGCGCGGAAGCTGCACAGACAACGTGCGTCCGTTTTCCTCGGCCGACCGATATGCGTGTTCCAACAAAGCGACGCACAAGCCGGCTTCGCGGATGTTTCCCACCGTCAACTCGGGAGCTCGCAAAGCCGAGCGAAACTCTCCGATCACGCCGTCGAACCAATCCGGATGATGGGAACCCACCGCAGGAGACGGGAGCTCGAGTTGGCGCTCGCGCTTACGCCCTCGTACGAACAAGCGCGAGTTTTCCAGCCGCAATTCCCCATGCTCGGCCGCGATGTGCCACACAGTCCGCCGCGTGGTGGCAGCCCACGTGAGATGAATCTTCCCGACGCAAGAAGAAAAAGCCAGTCGGCAGCGCGCCGTGTCTTCCACGGGCGCGTCCAGATAGCGCTGGCGTTCCACCGAGGCCGATATGGTACGCGGTGGCTCGCCCGCCAGTTCCGCCATCAAGTAAAACGCGTGCCAGCCGTGGTCGACCAAAATCCCTCCTCCGGCAAGCCCAGCATCTAGCCGCCAGAGACCACCAGCCCCCGGAGCACAACCGGCACGTAAAGTCTCCAACGTAATGGAATGCAACGCGCCGAACTCTTCTCGCTGCATCTCTGCGCGCAGTGCACGAAACGCCTCGGAAAATCGCCAGTTGTGGACGGTATGCAACACCACACCGGCGGCGCGTACAGCTCGCTGCATCTCCTCGAACTCGGCAAACGAGGTTGTCAGGGGTTTTTCGCAAAGGACGTGCACCCGGGCACGGGCCGCAGCAAGCACTTGGGCGGCGTGCATGGCTGGCGGAGTCGCGATGTCGACGAAGTCCACGTCCTCACGGGCCAGGAGCTCGTCCAACGAGTCGTAGAGCCGCACGCTCGGGATCGTTTCACGTGCGCACTGCTGGCGCATCGGGTCGGGCTCGCACACGGCAACAATGCGAAAGTCCGGTTGCCGGTGCCACGCGGGCCAGTGGCCCTGGGAGGCAACTTGACCAAATCCGACGATGGCTCCGCGCCACTGCGGCGTCATGAATGTCCTCGCACCAAGGGAGCGATTTCCGCGCAGGCTTCGTCGAGGATCGCCACGCCCTCCTGGGCCTCGTCTTCCGTTAGAATCAGGGGAGGATTGATCCGCACGCGCGAAAAGTAACCCATCAGCAACAGCCCACGCCGCAAAGCTGCCAAGAAGAACCGCTCCGTCAAAGCACTGGGTAGTGGCTCCTTCGTGCGCCGGTCCTGCACCAAATCGAGTCCGATCAGCAGCCCGCGCCCACGCACATCACCGATGAACGGATACTTCTCTTGCAAACCTCGCAGTCCCTCCAGCAATACTGCGCCAACTCGGTCTGCGTTCTCGACCAGGTGTTCCTCGATCACGGTTTCTACAGTGGCCAACGCCGCACTGGCTGCTAGCGGATTCCCTCCGTAACTCGACGACGAAGCACTCGGCTTGGAAAAAGGTTCGGCTTGCACCACTTCCGCACTCGCGACCAAGCCGCTGACCGGAAAGCCGTTGCCAAACCCTTTTCCAATCGTGAGCACGTCCGGAACCGTTGCCGTGTGCTCGCAGCCAAACATTTTTCCAGTGCGTCCAAACCCAGTGATCATCTCGTCGCAAATCAGCAAGGCATCGAACTCGCGCGCAATCTCCGCCACCCCCGGGAGAAACTCCGGCGGTGGTACCACATTGCCTGCGGTGCCTTGCATCGGCTCCACGACAATTGCCGCAACAGCCCCGGCAGTGCTCGTCCGAATGGAGCGGCGAGCAAACTCCAAGCAAAACAAGCCGCAGCTCGGGTACTGCATCTGGAACGCGCAGCGATAGCAATCGGCGTAGGGCACCAAGTGAGTCCCCGGAGCCAACGGCCCCCAGTGCTGCTTCCAGGTGTCGCCGATCAATCCCATCACGCCGCCAGTCTTGCCATGGAATCCACCCCAAAAGCCCACCACCTCGAATTTCTTCGTGTACGCTTTTGCCAGACGGATCGCTGCTTCCACAGCTTCCGCGCCCCCGCTGTACAGTTGCGTGCGGGCTTCGGGCACCGGAGCGATCTCCGCCAACAGTCGCAATAAGCGCAGGCGAGCTCGGCTGGTGAAGCTCCCAACGATCAGCCGCTCGAGTTGTTCGCGCACCGCCGTTGTAAACCGCGGGTGCGCGTGCCCTAAGCTCGCCACCCCCACACCAGCAAAGAAATCTAAATACGTGTTGCCATCGACATCGACCAGTCGGCAGCCCTCGCCATGACTAAAGGCCAGACGCGCGAGCTGCGCGATCCGCTGAATGCCCGGAGCTAAGTATCGCTGCTCCTCGGCAACCAGCGCTTGCGAACGGGGACCAGGTACGGTCCCGCACCCCTGGGAAACTTCTTCCGATAAACTCCGGACTTTCACGCGACCTTGGCCTTTTCAGCTCGAGCATGGGCGGCAATGGCCTCTGCCGCTCGCTGGCGGCACGCTGCGTAGCTAGGCCAATCGTTCAAGTCAATCAATTGACAGGACCCTGAAGCCCCGATGACGCAGTCGCCTCCGAACATTTCCAACCCGGACACGCGAGCAGCACGCCGAGCCAGTGCAGCCAGTGCACGCTGTTCGCCTACAGGCAGGGGGCCAGGATGGGCAACGAAAAAGAAACGCTCCGCCACACCGTAAAACTTTACCACCCGACCGGCAGCGTGCTGCTGGAGTACCGCCGTGCGAATCCCCCGAGCGCGTAAATTGCGCAGAACCCGCAACGCATCCTCGGAGCCCCGTACGAACCGTACGTCTCCTTCTTGCATGGCGTGCACGTCTCCACGTTTGACCCATCCCCCTTCGCAATCGAGCCAAGAAGGAAGCTTGCGCGCTGCAGTGGACACAACCACCGTTGTCGGCCAAGCCACGCCGGCGGCTTCCATCAGTTGGACCGTACGCTGGCGGTGGCAGTTTCGCACTGCCTCGACAGAATTCATGACCCTGATTCCGCGGGACTCCCACTCCAAAAGGCGTTCCAACGCATGCTCGCCTTGAGCCATGGTCAACACCACCGTGCGCGGTTGCAGTCGCGGCCAGCGTCGGTTGCGCGGATCCAGCACATCCACTGCGTACCGCTCGCGTCTGAGGAGCGCGGCTACGGCCAGCAAGATGGCCGCATCGTCCTCCACCTTCCCCGGAGAGTACTCAGGCTCTCGCAAGACACAAACGAAGTCAGGCATCGATGCGGTACTGAAGCTCGACGAACTCCGTCGCGGAGCGTACGTCTTCGGGGCGGTCGACATCCACGCACGGGCCTACGGGCAAGGCTCGGAGTTCGAGTCCCGAATCCAACAACAATGCAAAGAAGCTGCGGAGGGAAGTCAGCCCTGCCGCTCGGGCTCGAAGCACGTAGTCAAAAATGCAGCGGTCGAGGTGGTAAAAACCGGCGGTCACCCAGCCACTCTGTGCAGCCGACTCGCCCAAGGCCACGATTTGCCCGGTTCCGTCGAAGCGCACCCACAAGGGCTTCTCGTCGTCGACCAAGGACGTGACTGCCAACACGGCGCTTGCGCTGGCGTCGCCTCGTGCAGCCCGAACGAAGTCCGCCACGGTTTCTGGAGTGGTCAGGAGATCTGCCGTGGAAAGCAAAAACCGCTCGGAGTCGATCTTGTCCGCAAGCGCGAACAGGCTCTCCATGGAGCTGGGTGTGTCACGATACACGAACTCCAACTCGAGGTGTGGCCAGTACCGTCTGCTGTATGCTTCCACAGCGGATCCTGCGGTGTTGAGCACCACGGTGACCTTCGTAGCTCCAGCACCCGCGAGGCAACGCAACACGTATTCCCAAAGCGGCCGCCCAGCCACCGGCACCAACGGTTTCGGCAGGAGCCATCCAGCTTGGCGCAAGCGCTCGCCACGTCCTGCAGCAATCACTGCGGCGTGCATGGCAGGAATGCTTCCAGTTGCCGGAGCTCCGCAATCCGCACAGCTCCTGGAGGCAGTGCTCCGGCGATTTCCTCGTCCGCAGTGCGGGTAAGCCACGCAGCCTGTAGCCCAGCTGCCAGCGCACCGCGCACGTCGTGCACCAACGAGTCGCCGACGTGCAAGACCTCGTCGGCGCGCACACCGAGTGCACCGACCGCCAAGCCGAAAATTTCGGGAGCGGGTTTGCGCACCCCTACCAGGTTGGAATCGAGCACAACCGTAAACACCGACGTCAACCCGGCCTCATCGAGAATGCGAGGCAAATTTCCATAAAAGTTCGAAATCACCCCGAGCCGCACCCGGTGGCACCAGTGCTCCAACAGTGGCTTGTGCAAGGCCAGCGCGTTCCGCACGCTGCTTGCAAACTTCGCCGCAATCGTTTCGGCAGTGGAAGTCCACGGAATCCCCAACGCCTGTAGCTGCGCTGCGAAGTGGTAGCGCACGAGCTCGTCTAACCCAGCCCGCTGAAGGCGATCTTCTGCGTATGCGGCCCGCGTGGCGGCGCCAAAGGCCGCAGCGAAATCATCCCAACTCGGTTCGAGACCGGCCGCACGCACCAGACGCCAAAATCGTTCTCGCCAATGTTCCTGGCCGTCCAGCGTTCCACCAAAATCCAGCGTGACCGCGCGTACGTGCACCCGCGCGACGCTAGCGACTCTGCTGAAGTCGAGCAACAAACACGCGATCGTGCACTCGATGCACGGCACTGGCCCAACGCCGGCCCAGCGCGGCAAGCAAGCGCGAACCGCGGAAACCAGCGGCACGACGCCCCGAGGCCGCCGCGCAAATGCCCGTGGTTTCGTTGTGGAACTACGCTGCCCGAGCTTCTTGGCGTGGCCGAGCAGCCCCGCGTTTCCCCTTGGGCGCGCCCTGGTTTGACAAAGCAGGACATGCGAGAAAGACTACCCAAACCTTGGGCGCGAAAGGTACGGGAAAACCGATGAGTGCACTAGTGGAATGGTCGATGCGCACCCGACCCAACTTGCTCGCAGAACTCGGCGCGCACACATTCGACGTTCTCGTCATTGGCGGCGGGATCACGGGCGCAGGAGTGGCGCGCGAAGCAGCACTGCGCGGGCTACGCGTGGCGCTGGTCGAACGGCGCGATTTTGCGGTCGGAACCAGCAGCCGTTCCTCGAAACTCATTCACGGGGGTCTGCGCTACTTGCCTCAAGGAGACGTTGCTTTGGTGCGAGAGGCGGCAACGGAACGGAAAGTATTGCGCCGGCTCGCCCCGCATCTTGCGCAACCGATCCAAATGCTTGTGCCTGTATACAGCCGAGGAGCCTACCTCACCATCCGGGCTGGCCTGTTCACGTACGACCGGATGGCTGGCGTGGCCAAGGAAGAACGCAACCGCATGCTCAGCCGCGAAGAAGTGTTGACCCTCGAGCCGTTGCTGCGTGACGAGCGGTTGTACGGAGCTGGGCTGTACTACGAGTACTTGACGGACGACGCCCGGCTGGTGCTGGACACCCTCAAAGCAGCGGCAGCCTTCGGTGCCGTGATCACGAGCTACACTCCGGTCGTGCGCTTGCACCTCGAGCACGGGCGTGTTGCCGGTGCATGGATCGCTGACGCGTTCGGAGGAGCGGAGCACCTGGTGCGTGCACGCACCGTGGTCAACGCCGCTGGACCTTGGGTCGACGAGATTCGTGCGTTGCAAGATGGCGGAGAAACGCGCCGCTTGCACCTAACCAAAGGGATCCACCTGGTGTTGCCGCGGGAACGACTTCAGGTCGGTCGCTGCGTGGTCATGCGGGCACCTGACAAGCGCAGTGTCTTCGTGATCCCGCACGGGAGCGTGGTGTACTTGGGTACCACCGACACCGACTACACCGGGCGCCTCGACGATCCCCCGATCACGGTGGAAGATGCGGAATACCTGCTGAGCGCCGCGAATCAAACGTTCACCTGCGAACCGCTCGACCTCGACGACGTCATTGGCGCCTGGGCGGGCTTGCGCCCCCTGTTACACGAGGAGGGACGCAAACCGAGCGAAATCTCGCGGAAGGACGAAATCATGCTCGGCCCCACAGGCTTGATTTCCGTGGCCGGGGGCAAACTGACCACGTATCGGCGAATGGCCCAGCGCGTGTTGCGGCTCGTGCTCGCCCGCTTCGAAGAAGAGAAACGTGCACTGCCAGAACCACTGGGCGAAAGCGCAACGTCGCCGCTGAGCGGAGGAGACTTCGAGGGCAGCCTCGACGAACTCACGCGGGCGCTGGGGCAGCGTTGGAAACTCGTTCGGCCGGAAGTTTTGCAGCGGCTCACCGCACTTTACGGCCGCAATGCGGAGTGGATTGCCGGCGCGATTTCCGCCGATCCGGTCCTCGGCGAAGAAACCCCCGATGGCACGGGCCTCACACGCGCCGAGGTGCTTTACAACGTGCGCCAAGAAATGGCGTGCACGTTGGAAGACGTGCTCGAGCGACGCACTCGACTGTTCCTGTGGGACCGCCACAACGGCTTGCTCGCCGCTCCCGTGGTCGCACAGTGGATGGCCGAATGGCTGGGTTGGACGGATCAACAATGCGAGGAGCAGCTCGCCGGGTACCGCGCCCACGTTCAAGATGTGAAAAGCTTTCGCGACACGAAGCCCGCTCGGGCAGAGGAGGCCGGAGTTCATGCCTGAGGTCGCACACGAACAGCACTCCCGCGCGCTGCAAGAACTGCTCGGCGAATCCCAAGTTGCCACTGCTGGCGACGTTCTCGACGGGTATCGCCGCGACACGTGGTTCCTCAGCGTGTGGCGGGCAGCGCACGGGCAGCCGGCAGAGCGCCCGCTCGCAGTGGTTTTCCCCCGTACCGCCGAGGAAGTTCAGGAAATCGTGCGCTATGCCCTCACGCACCGGCTCGCCGTCGTTCCCTACGGAGGAGGATCCGGCGTCTGCGGGGCAATCGTGCCGGGCGACCGCTCCATCGTGGTGGACGTCCGGCGCATGGCGCGCATTGTAGAAATCAACGACCACGCCCTGTTGGCGCGTGTGCAAGCCGGCAAAATGGGCCAAGCCCTCGAGGACGAACTCCGGCAAGCGGGGTACACCTGCGGCCATTTTCCCCAATCCATTGCTCTGTCCACCGTCGGTGGTTGGGTCAGCACCCGCGCTGCTGGGCAGTATTCTACACGTTACGGCAACATCGAAGACTTGGTTCTGGGGCTCGAAGCGGTGCTGCCCGACGGCCGCCTGCTCCGCTTGCCCCCGCGTGTCCGTTGGGCAACCGGACCCGACCTGCGGCAACTGTTTCTCGGCGCCGAAGGTACGCTCGGGATCGTCACCGAAGTGAGCTTGAAAATCTTTCCCCTGCCCGAGAACACGCTCTTGCAATCGTTCAGCTTCCCCTCCATGGTTTCGGGCTTCGAAGCCATCCGCAACATTTTGCGGGCCGGGTGGCGGCCACCGGTCGTGCGGCTGTACGACGCAGTCGAGTCGGCGCGGTTGTTTCCGGAAGCAAGTACGGGCAACGATTGCTTGTTACTCCTCGTCTCCGAAGGCCCGGGCGCCCTGGTTGCCGCAGAGGCTGCAGCGTGCGCCGGTGTTTGCGCGGCCCTTGGGGGAGAGGCCCGCGGACCCGAACCGGTGCAGCATTGGCTCGACGAGAGAAACAAAGTACCAACGTTCGACACGTTCGTGGAAAAGGGCCTCGTGGTCGACACCATCGAGGTGTCCGCCACCTGGGACCGAATGGAGCAATTGTACCAAGGTGTGATCGCCGCGCTCCAACGGGTTCCCGGGATGCTGGTGGCCTCGGGCCACAGCTCCCACAGCTACGCACAAGGAACCAACTTGTACTTCACCTTCGTTGCCCGTCCGTCGGCGCGTGAACTCGGCGAGGCACTGTACCTCGACTGCTGGCGCGCCACCATGGAAGCCACGCTGCAGGCAGGTGGCTCCATCGCCCACCACCACGGCATCGGGCGAGTGCGCAAAGCCTGGCTCGTGCACGAACTCGGCGAGGGGGTGAGCTTGCTGCGCGAGGTGAAAGCTGCCGTCGACCCGGCTGGGCTCATGAACCCCGGCGCTCTCTTGCCCGAGCCATAAACGCTGCCGAACCCCGAGGTTGTCATGGCTGCGATCTTGGCAATTGACGAGGGCACCACAGGCGTTCGCGCTTACCTGTTCGATGCCGAGGGCCGGCTGCTTGCCGGAGCGTACAGAGAGATTTCGGCTACCTACCCCCAACCGGGCTGGGTAGAGCAAGACCCGGTAGCCATTTGGGAAGCTACACTCGCCGTGAGCCGCACCGCTCTTGCTCGGGCTGGAAGCTCGGCGCGCGATCTAGCGGCGATTGGCGTGTGTACACAGCGCGCCACAATTGTCGTTTGGGAGCGCGCCAGCGGCCAGCCGGTCTACCCGGCGATTGTGTGGCAAGACACGCGCACGGCAGAGCGTGCGGCTCAGTTGGCGCAGCAAGGGATTTTTACCAACGCGATGGCTTCGGCCACAAAACTCGAATGGATCCTCGACCACGTGCCCGACGCGCGCACACGGGCAGCGCGCGGAGAACTCCTGTGTGGCACGGTGGACTCCTGGCTGGTGTGGAACCTTACTGGCGGCAGCGCGCACGTAACCGACCACTCCAACGCATCGTGCACGACGCTGTACGACCCATTTCAAGGTTGCTGGTGGAACCACGCGTTGGAGACCCTTGGCATCCCCGACGCGATGTTGCCCGAGTTGCGAGCCTCGAGCGAAGTGTACGGGGTGACCGTTGCACAGCTGTTCGGTGTCCCGGTGCCAGTGGCTAGCGTGGCCGGCGACCAGCAGGCAGCGCTGTTCGGGGAACTCGGATGGCACAAAGGCGCAGCCAAGATCACGTTAGGCACCTCCGGCATGGCGGACTTGAATACCGGCCCCGAGGCGGCGTTCTCGCCGCACGGCGCCTATCCGTTGGTGCTGTGGAGTGTCGGCAACGAGCGGCCGTTTTGCCTCGAGGGCACCGTGATCGCTGCCGGTGCCGCTGTGCAGTGGCTCCGCGATGCGGTGGGATTGCTCGAGCGAATCGAAGACGCCAGCGCTGTGGCGGCGTCGGTTCCCGACAGTGGTGGAGTTTGGGCGGTCCCTGCTTTTCAAGGCTTGGGTACGCCGTACATGGAGGCGGGAGCGCGGGCAGTGATCGGTGGCCTCTCGCGCGGTGCTGGCCGCGCTCACATCGTCCGCGCAGTTCTGGAAGGAATCGCGTACCGCTGCCGCGAAGTGCTCACCACGTTGTACGGCGACGTGGGCTTGCCCATGCCGCCGCGCTTGCGAGTGGACGGTGGCGCGGCGGCAAACGATTTTCTCTTGCAGTCGCTTGCCGATGTTTTGGGTATCGAGGTGGAGCGGCCAGAATCGGTGCAAGCCTCGGTGCTGGGAGCGGCCTACCTTGCGGGCCTGGCAACAGGCGTTTGGCAAAGCCGAGAGGCGCTTCTCCACCATTGGAAGAGCGGCGGCGTGTTTGCACCGCGGTGGAGTGCAAGCGAACGGGAAGAGCGGTTTGCCGCTTGGCAGCGGGCCATTGCGGCTGCGCGACTCGGCGGGCTGTAAGCAACTCGCCTGCGCCGCAGGCGCTCAACTTGGCGAGGGAAACTTGCCGTGCCGCCGCAACAACTCGATCACTGCCACGTGCAGCGCGCCGTTGGTCGCAATGATTCCGGGCAGACGCGTTTCCTGCTGGTTGAAACGCAAGCGGCGTCCGTACCGGTCGGTCATCGTACCGCCTGCCGCCTCGATCAGCGCGGCCCCCGCGCAAATGTCCCACTCGTTTTTCGGGGTCAGACTGAACGTGGCGTCCGCACGACCGGCCGCAATCAAAGCCAGTTTGTACGCCACGCTGCCAGTGAGTTCCACTTGGATCTCGGGTTTGAATTCGTCCCACTCCCCGCGCTCGTTCTCGCTGCGACTCGCGAGAAAACGTGCTCGGGCCAAATCGTCCGTGGGTGAAACCTTCACTGGCTCACCGCCTAAGAAGGCACCCCGACCTGGAGCACCGGCAAAGAGTTCGTCGCGAATGGGGTTGTATTCCACCCCGAGCACAGGGTTACCATCGACGGCAAGCGCCACGCACACGACAAATTCTGGAATGTGCTCGAGGAACTCGCGCGAGCCATCGAGTGGATCCACAATCCATACGCGGCGTTTGTTCAGCCGCTCGGGCGAGTCGCGCGTTTCCTCCGATAGCCAGCCGTCGTCCGGAAATGCGGCGCGGACGTAACTCTCGATCACCCGGTTGGCTTCGAGATCGGCTTCCGAGACCGGGTTGTGCTTCCCGGCCTCTTTGTAGCGCACTGTGACTCTTCGCCGGTAATAATGTCGGACCACGTCGCCCGCCGCACGCGCTGCCTCGACGGCCACCGACCATTCCCGTTGCCAAGGAAACTCCATTGTCGCAGTTCCCTAGCCATGCGCCACCCAAACGTGCAAACCCACGCGCTCCTCGCGGATCGCAACACGGGGTGCTCGAGCCCGGACGTCCCAGGCTCAGCCCGTCAATGGCCGCGCATCGATGCCGTCATCGGCGAGCGAGTTCGGACCACCGTTTGCACTTCCGCAAACAGCTGATCGAGCGCTTGCTGCAATTCGCGCGCGTTGCAGTCGAGCTGCTGCAACAAGTCGCGTTGCTGCACCGCGTTGCCCGAGTCGCACGCACGCAAGAAGCGGCGCTGGAGTTCGGCACGCTCTCCCAGCAGGCGGTCGGCCCGTGCCAGAGAAAACAAACGTACCGTTCCACCGCATAGCTCGCTCGTGAGCGCAATCATGCGAGCCAACAGCGCTGCGTGGTGGTTCACGATCTCGCTCGCGAGCCGCCGCTGCCGTACCGGGTGCAGGTAAAATCCACCACGCAGTGCCTGTAACGCGGCATCGAACGCACCAGCACTCGACCACGCATCAGCCTGACTGGCACGCTGACGGTGCTGCTCGAAACGCCGAAACTCCCAAAGCTGCTCCAGCGGCTCCGCCGCCGCAGAGAACAGTAAGGTGATCAGGTACAAGGTCAGCGCCAACGACGCGACCACAATTACAGCGGAAAACAACGAAGTAATCATCCGCCACTCCTATTGGGGCTGAGATTCCACCGTACGCACGAAACGACCATCGAATTTCCTCGCAACCGGTAACAGTCAGCGCTGACGGTATTTGCCCCGTTTTTTTACCCGATGCAAGAGCCTGCTGGAGGTACCGTCCTGGGCAACCCACGAAGGGCCCTGGGGTACGATTGCGCGGGCACGGCACCGCCGTGCCCCTACAGCGAAGGGTGATCCACGTTACCTCCGGAAACGCCCAGGAATTCAGGAGCGCGTGTGCAAACGAGGTCCGACAGACGCGCGGCTTTCCAGAGGAGCTGCCGAATCTGAAGGACTACGGGTCTAGCCGATCGATCCGCCACTCGTCAGGGAACAACGGGTTGCGCCGGATGCGCTCCGTGCGGCGGCCGGTGCGGTCGTAAACGTCGAGCTCGTCTTTGAACAACGGGTTTTGCCGAACGGTTTTTTCACGGGTCCCCGACGGGGCGTACACATCGAGTTCGTCTTTGAATAGCGGGTTCTGGCGCACTGTGCCTTGCCGTTGCCCGGAATTGTCGTAGACGTCCCACTGATCGGGGAACAACGGATTGCGCCGAATGGTGCCCTCTCTGCGCCCGTCTTTCTCGATCACGTACTCGTCAGAGAACAGCGGATGTTTCCGCACCCGCGTGTCTTCCCACGCCCAAGCACTGAGCGAAAGTGCCGAAGCTAGCCATACAAACAACACGCGCTTTGCAAGTTCCCCAATGCCCCGGTTTGTCATGACCACAGCCTGACGCAACCGCACTACCGCGTCAAGCTCCCAGTGGCTGGCTCTCTCTTGGGATACTTCACCCGAGGTGCACGCTGCCCCCAGTGGGCTGCCTCCGGGAACCACGACTCGACGCGGCCCCGCTCGGCCACTGGCTGCAAACTTGCTGGAGGAGTAACGGGGCTGGCTACCCGCGTACTCAAGTTCCTGGTTGTGCGCGGTCTGGGAGATCCTCTTCATTGCGGCTGGCTGCATCTTCGCTGCGGTTCCGTGGTGCGCTTGAAGCACACACGCAAACCCAAGTCCGATCGCCTACCCGACGAGGGCGAGTGCTGTCGCCACAAAGACAGGTGCAGTCGCTAGGGCAAAAGAGCCCCCACCACCGGGCTCTCGCGCAAGCTCTTACCAACGGTGGTCCCGGCGCAAGGCGAACAGGAAAGCAAAGCCCACGAACATCGACGCGGCGCCGGTTGCCCCAGGAGCAATTGCGCACCCTCCATCCGAAGAGCCCCTCAACTCGTCCGCACGATACGTCCCTTGAGGGGTTCCATCGGTGCGCCAGGTGCGGCTCACTCGCCTACCGGTGGTCGTATCCCGTTCTTCCACCGAAAAGAACGCTAAACCATCGCGAACCGTGAACACAGGCCCATTGACGATTCCCTCGCAGCCATCGTCGTCCGGACGCCGAAGCTCCCGCCGCCGATCACCGAAGGCGCCCAAGAGAAATTCGACCCCCTCAACCCGTATGGAACCCGGCACCGTATCCTTGAGCAGCCGTGTGCCTTCAGGTGTTCCGTCCGTCACCCAAGGCTCTAAGCCCGTCACCCCATCGTTGGCCTTGAACAGTACCTTGTCTCCAAGCACCGCAAATCCCGGAACCACCGGGGCCGCCTCTCCACACTCGATGCCGTTTCTCGGGCCAGGCCAGATGTCGCGGAGCAGCCACGTGCCCTGCTCCGTGCCATCGCTGCGCCAAAGCTCGTAGCCATGCTCAGGCGTAAAACCTACGAAAATCAACACATTCCCTAGGGCCACCCAGGAAGGGTCCCCATCGGCGTTGTCAGCGCACACCCCAGGGACGCCAGAGGCACTTCCTGGACTGACGTCCTTGACCATCCAGGTCCCCTCGGTGGTTCCGTCACTGCGCCACAGCTCCTTCCCATGCACACCGTCACGGGCGACGAAGTACATGACATCGTCGATGACGATTGGTTGCGGACAACCCCCGAGGCCCCATCGTTCGCCGGGGTTGATGTCCTTGACAAGATGAGCCCCTCGCAAGCCAGGGCCCGTGGCACCCCACAGCTCGCACCCCCGGTAGTCCAGGCCATCGCAAATGTCTGGGCCAATGCCTGGCGGAGCGCAATTGGGATTATCCCCAAAGCACCCTTCCCCCTCTCGCGCCGAAAAAAGGACGAGCCCCCTCCTTAGCCTGACGATGAAATCGTCGCCATCGAAGCAGCTGACAAAGCACAGTTCCTCTGCAAGCGGATCCCGCGCTTCTTGCCCGCGCACTTCTTGGCCGCGCGCTGTGACACAAAGGGCTACCGGACCAATCAACGCCCCAAACACAGCCGAGGCACAGCGCCGCCTCACAGTTGCAGGCCGCGACCCTTGCCGCACGAGCCGCAGCCGCGTCCTAGCTCGCCGTAGAATTCCCACCAGTAGCGGGAGTACAGCAAGAAGAGCGCCAGCCTGGAATTCGGTCCAGCCACCGGCGAAAGTAGCAATGGAACCGGACGGCGAGACCTTCCGTACTCGGGTGTGTAGCGGATCGGCGAGGAAAACCGCTCCCGTGGAATCCACTGCAATGTCTGCTGGACTGCCAATTGGCGCCTCCACAGCTGCCAAACCGTCACCCACCGACGATGAAAATGCAAGGGAAATTTCCTCTGCGACAGCACCAGCCATGGGAATGCAAACGAGTATGAGCAAAATGCCCTGCCAACTGCGCCGTTTGTCTTGCATGCCTTTGACCCCTTGTTGTAGTCCCAGTCTGCCTCTTTTTTTTTTTAAAAGTCAAGAGCAGAATTTTTACTGAAGGCGTTTGCATCCCGCTCGGCCACTTACTGCGCTCTCGGCAGAGTGTAGACCGACGGAGACACTCGGTGAAACGATTGCCACTTCACCGTGGGCCGCACTCGACCTGGCGCGGAGTTCGTTCCCGGCATGGCGCGAACACCGCGTCGCCGTAACGCCTGCATGCCGGAACGGCGTGCAGCAGCGCTTCTGGGAAGGCGATCGTCTTACCTTTTCTCGTCTTGCGCGCCGGTGTCGTGCCTGTGATAGGGGCAGATCGAGGCGGCCCCTCACGAAGAGTTCGGCCATCTTGGCCCTGTTCTCGTAAAGGCGGAAGTCCGGTTTTGGGGAGGGGGCGGGTGTGCGACCGTGGCAAGGCTTACGAGTAGCACCGAGAAGTCCGCCTTGAGAATTGGGTCTACTCCAGAGTAAGGTACGGCTTCCATCGAAGGGTACGCGCGCGGGAGGGAAGGAACGGTATTTCCATGAAAGCACTGGTGCTCACGGGCGGAGCGGGCAGAACCCTGGTGCCTTTTTCGGCGACTCGGCCGAAGTCCATGACCGTCGTGGCTGGCGGCTCCCTCCTGCGGCGCACGTTGCAGCATTTGCGCGAGGCTGGGATCACCGACGTGACGATCGTGCTGGGCCAAAATGGGTCCGTGGTGGAGAACGCCTTTGGCGACGGCTCCTCGTTGGGGATCCACCTGAGCTACGTCCGGCAAGAACGGCCGCAAGGCATTGCCGACGCCATCTTGTGCGCTCGGGGCAAGTTCATGCCGGGCGAATCCTTCGTTCTTGTGTACGGCGACGTGGTCACCTCAGGGAACCCGTTCTTGCAGCTCCTGCAGTCGTTCAACACCTTCAAAAGCCCGATCGCTGGCGTCTGCTTGCCTGGGCCGCCTACGGGCCGTTACGGCAACGTGTACCTGAGTGGTACGCGGATCACCAAGATCGTCGAAAAGCCGCAAAGACCGGGCCTCGGGAACTACGTGCTTTCTGGGTTTTTCATCTTGCCCACCGACCTGTTTTCCTGGCTCGAAGAATCCGGCAAAGACATGGAGCGGGTGTTCGAGCGGCTGACGACTGGGGTGGGCATCCATGCTTCCATTTGGGAGGAGGGCTGGATCGACGTCGAGTTTCCCTGGGACGTGCTGGCCGCGAATCGCATGGTGATGGATACGTGGGAGGAGGCTCGGATCTCGCGCGACGCCAAGCTCGATACGAACGTGACGATCGTCGGACCGGTCCGCATCGAAGCCGGTTCCGTGGTGCGCGCCGGCGCAGTGCTGGCCGGTCCGTGCTACATCGGCCGCGATTGCTACGTGGGCAACAACGTACTCGTCCGCAGCTACTCTTCCCTCGGGCCTGGCTCCACCATTGGCTACGGCGTGGAGCTGAAAAACTGCGTGCTGTTCGGCGGCGCCCGCATCGGTCGGCTCTCGTTCGTTGGCGACAGCGTGGTGGGCGAACAGGTGGATATCGGGTCGGGCACGATGACGGTCAACGAAACCATGGATCGGAGCCCGATTGCCGTCAACATCCGCGGGACCATGGTAGAATCCGGGCTCACCAAACTCGGCGCCTTCATTGGCGACCGCGCCAAGATTGGTGCCGGCAATACCCTTGCCCCCGGTACGGTGATCGAAGCAGGCACGATCGTTCCCCATCACTTCACGGTACCGAACCCGAGGTGAACGCATGTGTGGCATTAGCGGGGTCGCGAGCTTTCATCCCATTCACGACCGGCTGTACGAGGGCGTGCACCAGCTCGAGTACCGCGGCTACGACTCGTGCGGTGTGGCGTTTCTGGAAAACCAGCATATCGAGGTCCGCAAAGACGTCGGCACCGTCGACGAAGTCGACAGCCGGGCCAGCCTCCGCAACCTCGCTGCCCATGTCGGCATCGCCCACACTCGTTGGGCAACCCATGGCAAGGTCACCCGCGAAAATGCCCACCCGCACTTGAGCTGCGATGGCCGGTTTGCCGTGGTGCATAACGGCATCATCGCGAACTTTCGCCGCTTGCGCGAACGCCTCGAACAAGCCGGGCACCGCTTCCGCTCGGAGACCGATACCGAGGTGATCGCACACCTCGTGGAAGAGCACTTTCGTCTTACCGGCGACGTGGAAAGCGCGTGGGTGGCCACGTTACGCGACCTTGAGGGCAGTTACGCCCTGGCGATGATTTCCACGTACGACCCGGAGCGTATTTACTGCGCACGCCACGAAAGCCCTCTGATCATCGGGCTTGGCAGCGATGCCAACTACGTTGGCTCGGACTTCAACGCGTTTATCGAGTACACGAAAAACACCGTCATTCTCGACGATGGCGAATACGGAATCGTGGCGAAGGACAGCTACGCCATCAAAAGCGTGCGCACCGGCGAGGTGATCGAGAAACCTGTGACGGTGATTCCGTGGGATCCGGAGTTGTCACGCAAGGGCGGATACCCGCACTTCATGCTCAAAGAAATCCACGAGCAGCCGCTGGCCGTGCGCACGGCCCTCGCGATGGAAGACCCGGCGATCGGCAAGGTAGTGGAGGCGCTCGACAGTGCCCGGCGGGTGTACGTCATCGGCGTCGGCACCACTTACTACGTGGCCCTGTACGGCCAGTACCTGTTCGCGGAACTTGCCGACCTCGACGTGCTGCCCGTGAGTTCCGATGAGTTCCGCTACCTGGACAAGAGCGACGCGAACACCCTGGTTCTGGCAATTTCGCAGTCCGGAGAAACTTACGACACGTTCACGAGCCTGCGCCATGCGAAGGACCGCGGGGCCCGCACTGCAGCCATCGTCAACGTAGTCGGCTCGTCTATCGCGCGCCTCGTCGACCACGTGATCCTGCAAGGATCGGGTCCGGAAGTGTGCGTCGTGAGTACCAAGGCAGCACTGGTTCAAATGGTGCTGCTGACTCGGCTTGCGATCGAGCTGGGCGCACGCCGTGGCCTCATCGACCGTTCGCGCCGCGACGAACTGTACTCCGCTCTACACCGTTTGCCTGGGGAAATCGAAACCTTGCTGAACGAGCAGTCGGGCATTCTGCGCGCCCTCGCGTACCGCCATGCCCACATGCACAATTGGCTCTTCCTCGGGCGTGGAATTTACTACCCCGTCGCCCTCGAGGCTGCGCTGAAAATGAAAGAGGTCACTTATCTGCATGTCGAGGGCATGGCCGGGGGCTTCCTCAAACATGGCACCCTCTCCTTGGTCGACGAACACTTGCGCACTCTGATTTTCGTGCCGCCCCGCACCTGCGGGGAGTTGTACAACCTCACGGTCTCGAGTGTGGAAGAGGTGCGCGCTCGCGGCGGTTTCGTGCTCGGGTTTGCTTTCGAAGATACTCCGGAACTGTTCGACGAAGCAGTGATGTTTCGTGCCTCCCATCCCCTCACGGCACCCCTGCTCCCCTTGGTCGGTGCGCAGTTGCTGGCTTACTTTACGGCCACGGCACTCAAGCGGAACGTGGACAAACCACGGTCCCTGGCCAAATCCGTTACGGTGGCGTAAGACCCACCTTCGTCCACGCCGGAGCTTGAGGCGTAGCCTCGGCCGAATCCGCCGGAAAGCATCGGGAGCGACCGGTCGAGCAGCGAGCGCCCTCGCCAAGCGCTGGCGAGTTTCACTGAATCTGCTTGCGGAACGAGACACTGGCCGCCGCCAAAATGGCCACGCCGAAGACCAGCAAAATCAAGCTCTCGTCCCACAGCTCTGCCCATCCCGCGTTCTTGAGAAAAATCCCTCGCACGATGGTGATGTAGTATTTGAGCGGAATGATGTACGTGAGGTACTGGATCGCTTCGGGCATACTGGAAATCGGGAACATGAAGCCCGAAAAAAACATGTTTGGCAGCAACAAAAACTGCCCGAGCATCGATGCTTGCTGCTGGGTATTGGAAACCGTGGACACGAACAGCCCCATTCCAAGGCACGTCATGATGAACAGCAGACTCAACGCCAGTAGCAAACCCAGCGAGCCTACCATTTGCACGCCAAACCAGTAGCGCCCGGCCAACATCACCGCGCCCATGTTGACATAACCGATTACGATGAACGGTAGCGCCTTTCCCAACACGAGCTCGCTGGCAGCGATCGGAGTCACGATCAGTTGTTCCATCGTGCCCCGTTCCTTCTCCCGCACGATGGCAATTGCGGTCAGCACGACGAGCGACTCCATCAACAACACGCAAATGATCGCGGGCACCATGTACCGCACACTGCGCAACTCTGGATTGAACCACACGCGCGGCTGAACCTCCACCACCGGATGCGCAACCACGCGGTCGCCCACGCCCCGGCCGGGGAACCGCACGTGCACCGCGCGCGTGAGCGTAATTTGTTCCAAGTAGGCCGAGGCAATCATGGCGATGTTCGAGTTACTGCCATCGAGCAATGCGGAGATTTCGGCCACCTTCCCGCGCCGAAGCTGCTCCGAAAAATTTGGCGGGATGGTCAGCACCACCTTCACCACCCCCCGATCGAGCAAGCGATTGGCATCGTTCACGCCCGAACAACTGGCAGCCACGCGGAAGTAGCCACTGTGAACGAGATGGTCCACGTATTCGCGGCTTGCCGCCGAACGGTCGTAATCGCACACCGCGATGGCAATGTCGGTAATGTCCGTGGCAACCACGTACCCGAAGATGAACAACTCGATGACCGGCATCAGCAGCACGAGAACGAACATCCGTCGGTCGCGCGCGAGCTGGATGAACTCCTTCCACACGACGTGGGCAATGCGAGACAACGCGGACCTCATCCGAGCTTCTCCTGAAACCGGCTTGCACTGAGCCACACGATGCCCACACAAAAAGCGGCCAACATCAGCGCCTCGGGCCACAGCACCTCCAACCCGACGCCCTTCAAGTAAATGCCGCGAATGGCGGTGACAAAATACCGGCCCGGGAAAAAGTAGGACAACACCCGAATCCCCACCGGCATATGCTCGAGCGGAAACACAAACCCCGACAGCAGCACCGCGGGCAAGAGCGAAATGAAAATTGCAGCGAGCATCGCCGACTGCATCGTGTCCGCCAGAGTCGACACGAACACTCCCGTTCCAAGCGAGGCCGTGAGGTACAGCACGGAAAACACCGCCAAGTGCCACAAGCTCCCCTTGATCGGCACGCCGAAGACCAAGTACCCCGCCGTGATGACAATCGCGAGATCGATCAAGGCGATCAGCACGTACGGAACGATCTTGCCAATCATCATCTCGAGCGGGCGAATGGGCGAGACGAGGATTTGCTCGATCGTTCCCCGCTCCTTTTCCTTGACGATGCTGAGCGCCGTGAGGATGGCCCCCACGATCATCATGATCACGGCGATCACCCCCGGTACAATGAAGTTCACGCTGAGCAACTCGGGGTTGTACCACACCCGGCTCGCTACCTGGATGGCGGGGCCAGCGCGCACCGGATCGACCACCTCGAGTCGCGCCCCGAAACTCGCCACCATGGCCAGGAGATAACTTTGCGCGATGGTCGCCGTGTTCGAATCTGCACCGTCGATCAAGGCTTGCACCGCTACCGGTTCCCCCGCACGCAACCGACGGGAAAAGTCGGGTGGAATCACCACTGCGGCGCGGCTGGCATCGGTGGTCAAATCACGCTGGACTTCTTCGTAGTCGCGGGCCACGCGCACGAGGCGAAAGTATCCGGAGCGCACCATTTGCTCGGCCAACAAACGACTGTGGCTGCTGCGGTCGTAATCCAACAGGGTCAGGGGAACGTTGTTCACGTCGTACCGAATTCCGTACCCGTACAGCAGCAGCATGCTGATCGGGTACAAAAACGTCAGCAGCAAACTGCGGCGATCGCGCAACACGTCGGTAAATTCGCGCCGCAAGATGGCCCGAATGGTACGCCACGACAACGAATACCGCCCACGCTTCACCGTTCCTGCACTCCGCTTTGCTCGATGATGGCCACGAACGCGTCTTCAAGCGAAGGCTCGATGCGCTCCACCGATCCCACGGTGATTCCATGCTGCGCGAGCAAGGGCGGCAGCGTTTCTGCTGCGCGCACCGGATCGCTGACGGAGACGTGCAACCGGTCGCCAAACAACGCCACCGCCAACACCCCTGGCGCTGCTTTGAGAAGCCCGTACGCGCCCATCAAGTCGGACGGAGAAATCTCCAACAGTGCATGGCGCACGCATTCGGTTTTCAACTGCGCCGGACTTCCGCACGCCACGACGCGACCGGCATAAATCAACGCTAGCTCGTCGCAATGTTCCGCTTCGTCCATGTAATGGGTGGTGACGAACACTGTTACCCCACGCTCCGAAAGCTCGGCAATCATCTCCCAGAAACGCCGGCGCGACAACGGATCGACGCCTGAAGTCGGCTCGTCGAGAAACAACAGCGGTGGCTCGTGCAAAATCGCGCAGCCAAGTGCAAGCCGCTGGCGCCATCCTGCGGCCAGCTCGCGCGTGAGCACGTGTTCGCGCCCGACCAAGCCCGCCATTTCCAGTGCCCAAGCGATCCGGCGGCGGCGCTGGCTGCCGTGCACGCTGTAGACTCCCGCGAAAAACTCGAGATTTTCCTGGACCGTGAGATCCTCGTAAAGCGAGAATTTTTGCGACATGTACCCAATGTGGTGTTTGAGTTCCTCGGTTTGGCTCCAAAGGTCGAAACCGCCCACGGTCCCGGCGCCTGCAGTCGGCCGTAAGATGCCGCACAACATGCGAATCGTCGTCGACTTCCCAGCTCCGTTCGGACCGAGAAACCCGAACACGATTCCGCGCGGCACCCGCAAGTCGATGTGATCCACGGCGACGAAATGATCGAACACCCGCGTCAGCCCGCGGATGTCCACCGCCCAACCATTGTCGGTCATCGCGTGCCCTCCCTGCACGCTTCGAAGCGCGTACCCGCGCTTGCTTTGCGCCACCACGCAAAGCTGCTATCAGCGGCCGGCACAACGAGTTTGCGGAGGTCTGGATATGGCGCGCATCGTTCTAGCATGCTTGTTCGCTTCGATCCTCGCTCCCGCTCGTCTTTGGGCAGAGGAGGCCAAGCACACCATGGTGCTGATGAAAACATCTCTGGGCGACATCAAGATCGAGCTGTTCGACGACAAAGCTCCGGTGACAGTGAAGAATTTTCTCGCCTACGTGAACGACAGATTTTACGATGGCACGATCTTTCATCGGGTCATCCCGAACTTCATGATCCAAGGCGGCGGATACGACAAGGACCTGCAACAAAAACCGACAAAACCACCCATCAAGAACGAGGCCAACAACGGGCTGAAGAACCAAGTCGGCACCATCGCCATGGCGCGAACGAGCGTGGTCGATAGCGCCACTTCGCAGTTTTTCATCAACGTGAAAGACAATGCGTTCCTCGACCACCGCGACGAAACCCCGGCGGGCTTTGGCTACGCCGTGTTCGGCAAGGTGGTGGAGGGGATGGACGTCGTGATGAAGATTGCGCAAGTACCCACGCAACGAGTCGGCATGCACGAAGCCGTACCGAAGGAACCGGTGATCATTCAGTCGGTTCGCGTCGTCGACAAGTGAGCGGAACACCGGGCCGGGCGGAGGCCGGAGTCATTTTCGACCTCGACGGCGTGCTTTTGGACTCCGAGGAGCTCCACTACCGCGCCTACAGCGAAGTCCTCGCACAATTTGGCGTGCAGGTGAGCCGCGAGGAATACGCGGTCCACTGGATTGGCGAAGGCACCGGCCCGGAGTACGCGGTGCATACGTATCGACTGCCCATCACTGCCGCCGACTTGCGCCGCCAGAAAGCTCCGCTGTACCGCAAGCTCCTGGAATCGAGCGTGTCGTTGATGCCGGGGGCGCGGGCAGCGGTGGATCGACTTGCCCCACACTTTCGCTTGGCCATCGCGACAAACTCGAGCCGCGCAGACGTTCACTGGGTTCTGGCCCGCTTCGGCCTAAAGGAGGCATTTCAAGCGGTGATCGCGCGGGAAGATTACCAGCACGCCAAGCCAGCCCCGGACGCCTACCTGGCAGCGCGCGCCGCACTCGAACTGCCCGCCGAACGCTGCTTGGTCCTCGAAGACTCCCCCCGCGGAGTGCGTGCAGCGCAGGCGGCCGGACTTGCCGTTGTGGCCGTGCCAAACGCGTTCACCGCCTGCTGTACGTTTCCCGAGGGGACGGAAATGGCCACGAGCTTGGATGTCGTCACGCCGGAATTCGTTCGCGCGCACTTGCGGTCGAGCTAAACCCCACCTGCATGGCGCAGCCCGGGAAATCCAGATAGAGAAAACTCGCCACCTTGCGTTGTGGCCACCGCGGTCGGGGTGGACCAATGCAAGGAGAACGAGCCCATGCACCGACGTAACGCCCGCACGCGAACCCTCTGCTTGCTTGCGATCCTTCTGGCCTCGGGGAGCGCACACTGCCAGCCCGAGTCGCGACGACTGCCGTACATCCCCCCAAAACTGCACAACTGGCCGCAGCCGTACCGCGGAGTGCCCGGACTCGAAGCGCACGTGTTCGTCACTGGATTCGTGGAACTCCCGGAGGCGCTCTTGGTCCGCGGAGGAGCGTGGACCCGCATGCGCCAGCTCCCGGTGACGTCCCTCGTACTGCAACATCCCCAGCAGGGGGTCCTCGTCGTCGATAGCGGGCTCAGCAAAGCGGTCGCGGCGGAAAAAGTCTGGCCGGGCTCGTTCCTGTTCCCCGCAGAGGGCTTGGTGCAACTCAAAGCAGCGGCGGACCTCTCCGAAGCTTTGCCGCGCGCCGGCATTCGCCCGGAGGCAGTTCGATGGATCGTGCAAACGAACTTGCGCGCGCTTCGCACCGGAAACCTGCGCGCGTTTCCGCGCGCAACCGTCGTCGCCACCACTGCCGAGCGCGACTACGCATCGCGCCAGCAAACTGGCTACGATCCCGCGCTTTGGGCGGGCGTGGAACAATGGCGTTCGGTGGATTTTACAGCCGCACAACCACTTGGAACCTTCGAACGAGCAGTCGACCTGCTCGGCGATGGCAGCGTGCAGCTCATCGATGGGCGTGGCCCGACTCCTGGGACGATGATCGTTCTCGTGAGACTCCCGCGCCGCGCGCTGTTGTGGGCAAGCGACGTCGTACCCACGTGGGGCACCCTACGCACGGCCCGCGAACCTTACGGCCTGTGGAACGGCGATGCTTGGTGGCTCACGTTCTGGCGGGTCAAACGCCTGGCCGATTTGGCACCCGAGGTGCAAATCGTGCCCGCGTTCGATTCGACGGGCAGTGGCGAACCGAGCTTCCCCGCCCGGTTCCACGAACTACCAACGCCGGCAACTTCTCCAACCCGCCGCCCCTCGCCAAACCCGTGGGAGCGCATCCTCCCGCGCCCGTGGTAACTCCATCTCTGGGTTACATGGTCTTTTGTTGGGCGCGCTTGCACGGGCAGCTACCCGCATCCTCCAGCTTGGGCGCTTGTTCCTGTCCTTGCTGTCCTTGCTGTCCTTGCTGCATTTGCGCTTGGGCTCGCGCAGCCGCGCACGCTCCGCAACAACCACCGCCCGGCATGCACCCTTCCGCAGTCTTCGGCTGCTCTGCCGATGGCGCGCCAGCCGGAACGCTGCCCTCTTCCGCGCGTAGCGCGGGAGCGGCAAACACCCAAAGCAACACAAGCATCCATGCAAATCGTTTCACGGGACCTCCTTTGCAAACGCCCTTGACGGTACCCTGTCACCGAGGCCCGCGCAATTCCCTAAATTCGAGCCGTCGCGCGACCGAGGCAGGCGCACGGCACCGCCGTGCCCGTACCAACACGAAGGCCTTGCCTCGGGCCCTCGCTTGAGAGCATGCTCGCACCCATGTGGCTTCGTCGGATGGTTGGCTTGTTCCTGCTCTTGTCCTTCGGTGGATGCGGAGACGACGGCGAACCGACGTCCGCTCCCAGCGCGGTCACCGTGCGCCTCGAGAAGGAGCACGTGGTTGTCACGTCGACAGCCGTGCAGGTCATCGTTCGCCGACAACCGTTTCTCCTGGCATTCCGCGAACGCAGCACAGGCCAACTCCTTACCCAAACCACCTCGGAGAGCGGCTTCTTTTACACTCGAGGCGACGCGTCGCCGGGGGTCCGATCTGTCAGCGCAGTGGAGCCTCGGCCCACGGGCGCGCGGATGCTCGTGCAAACGACGGAAGGTAAGGAAGGGAGCGTCGAGGTCGAGTTCTTGACCAGCCGCACGGTGCGAGTGCGTTTTGTGCCGCCGGAACCCGCAAGCACAACGGGCATCGGAGCTCGATGGCAGAGTCCGCCCGACGAGCGCATTTACGGGCTCACGGAGCGGCTGCGCGACTCTCCGGTGTTGCTACCAGGCATTGCCGACATTCCCGCCGAAGACACCCGCCCGCCCGAGGCTGGTTCCCTCGACCGGCGCGGCGAGCAGGTGGAAATGTTTATCCGGCCCACGATTGCCGTGTACGCGCCGTTCTACCAAAGTTCGCGGGGCTATGGCCTGAGCGTGGCTGGGACCATGCCGGGCATCTACGACCTCGCTGCATCGGATCCCGAGACATTGTCGTTCGTGTTCGAAACGGGAACGCGGCCGGAAAACCAACAACTCGCATTGCACTTCTTTTACGGGCCCGAGTTTGCCACCGTGCTCGACGAATACACCCGCCTCACTGGTCGCCCCAACGTGCCGCCCGACTGGGCCTTTTTGCATTGGCGCTGGCGCGACGAGTTGCCGGCTGGAGCCGCAGCTTCGCTCGACGGAGTCGCCGTGAATGCGGCGGTCGCCGAGGATGTGTTGCAGTACGAACAACTCGGCATCCCTGCTGGCGTGTACTTGCTCGACCGCCCAGTCCTGCAGGGAAACTTCGGGTTTGCCCGGTTCGCTTGGGACGAGCAGCGGCTTCCGAATGTGCGACACATGCTCGACGCCTTGCGGCGTCGGGGCTACCGGCTCGTGACCTGGAGTGCAGCCTGGGTGTGCGGTAGCGAACCAGGGGATAACGGCTACGAGGCGCAGCAGCTTGGTTTCATCGCCCCCATGCGGCGCACGGGCACGCCGTTTTGCGACGACGTGCGCGGCCGGAGTTTCATCCTTGACGTGACCAACCCGGCGGCACGCAGTTGGTTTGCCCAAAAATTAGCGGCGTTCCTGCGCAACGAAGGAATCCACGGTATCAAGCTCGACCGCGGCGAGGAGCACATTCCTTCCGAGCGCGACGACATTTGGGCCGACGGCCGCAACGGGCGCGAGGTGCACAACGATTACGTCGTCTTGCAAACCCGGATGCACCGCGAAGCACTCGACCTGGCGTGGCCCAACGAGGACTCCGTGCTTATCACGCGCTCCGGGTACACCGGGTCGCAGTCCGATAGCGTCGTTTGGGCTGGCGACACCGCGGGAAGCGAAAACTTCGGCTTGGGTCCCGGAACGGACCTCGGCCTTCGTAGCGCCATCATCCAGCAACAACGTGTGGCCTTCCTCGGTTTTCCCATCTGGGGCTCGGACACTGGTGGCTACTATCAGTTCAAAGACCGTGACGTCTTTGCCCGGTGGATCGAGTTCAGCACGTTCTCGGGAATCATGGAAATTGGCGGACAGGGGAGCCATGCACCTTGGGACATGCCAACCGAGCCACGGTACGACCCCGAAATGATCGAGATCTACCGCCGTTACACACGCCTGCGGCACGAGCTGGTGCCGTACATCGTGGCAGCCGCGCGGGAGGCGCGTAGTGGCATGCCGCTCGCGCGCCCGCTCGTCTTCCTGGATCGCAACGACCCCGAGCTGCAAGATCGCTGGGATCAGTACCTGTTCGGGCCAGACTTGCTTGTCGCCCCTGTTTGGCGCATCGGCCAGCGCTCCCGCGAGGTCTACTTCCCGCGCGGCCGATGGCGCAACTTTTGGGACGAGCGCCAAGTGTACGAGGGGCCTGCAAGAGTCACGTTTCCCGTACCGCTGGACACGATTCTCGTCTTCGTGCGCGGCGACGCCCCGCATCCGCTTGCGCGTGCCGGCGAGCGTTAACAGCCCGTTGAAAAAGTGGCCACTCGCAGTGCGCCTATGCGACCTCAAATCTTGCGCTCTCCCGAGACGATCGCGGCGTAGGTTGCCGGCGTGAGCGGCACGTACGCTCGCGCCTCGTCGTCGCGCACGAACAGCGGATCGCGCACCACCTTCGGGTCGTAGCCCTGTCGCTGCAACTCCAATTTGCGTTGCTTCAGCGTGCCGGTGACATCCATTTCTGGCACCAAGCGCACGAACAACGGGCGGGCGTAGCTCGGCAACTGCTCTGCCGTTGCGTAGAAGGCGCGTCCGTCGAACTCGGCCCCCGGCAGCAGCACGACGGCAGCCATACCGGCGCGGCCGTCGTGACCGGGAATGGTCACCCCATAGACATTGGTCTCGCTGACCCCAGGCGAGCGGTTCAAGATCGAGGCGACCTCTTGCGTGGACACATTTTCGCCTTTCCACCGGAAGGTGTCGCCAATGCGATCGACGAAGTAGTAATAGTAGTCCTCGTCGCGCCGGAGCAAATCGCCGCTGCGAAAGTAGGCATCCCCCGGCTCGAACGCGTTGCGCACGACCTTGCGCTCGCTCGCTTCGGGATCCGTGTACCCGTCGTACGGCATCGGTCCACCTCGGGTAATGCGCCCGAGCAACTCACCCACCTCGCCCACTGCGCATTCCACCAAAAACCCGTCGGGCCCGCGTACAAGCTCCCCACGCTCCACATCGTAACGCGCGAGTTTCAGCCGGTGGTGTTGAAACGGGTGTGCTCGCCCCACCGAGCCTACTCGCCCCCGCAAGTTGATCAGAGCAATGTTCCCCTCGGTTGCTCCATACATCTCCACGATTCGGGCAATTCCAAAGCGTTGCTGGAACGCCTCCCAGATCTCCGGGCGAAGCCCCGCACCCACAGCCAAGCGGAGGGAATGCTCGCGGTCGTCGGGGCGGGGCGGAAGCCGCAGCAAGTAGCGGCACAGTTCCCCCACGTACACGAACGCAGTTGCCCCGTGCCGACGCACATCGTCGAGAAAGGCGCTTGCACTGAAGCGGCGCCGCGACGCGAAGCCGCCCCCCGCGCGCAGTGCCACGGAAAAGCCGACAAAATTACTTTCGCCGTGGTACAGCGGCAGCGGGGCGTACATCACGTCGTCCGAGCCGATCCCTAGCAGCGCGGAAAGCCCGAGTCCGCCCATCATGAAGCGAGCATGGCGGACCACAGCGGCTTTGGGAAAACCAGTGGTGCCTGAAGTATAGATGTACAAGAACACGTGCCGGCCCTGGATGTCGGGAAGTTCCGGCTCGGTGGTGTCGGCACTCGTAACGGCAGACTCGAGCGGCTCCACGTGTGGCGGAAGCCCCGACGGGGACCCAAGCGCCCAAATGGTGTACTGCGCAGCCTCTGGAAGTTCCAGCAGCGCCGGCAGGCACGCGGCATCGACAAACACATGCCGCGCCCCCGAAGTGCGCAGCACGTGGGCCAGTGGTTCACCGCGCAAATGGGTGTTCAGCAATGCACCGATGGCCCCCCGCTTGGCCACTGCTCCTTCGGCAAACAAAAACTCGGGGCTATTCTCCATGAGGATCGCAATCGGCTCGCCAGGCGATACGCCAGCTTGACGCAACACCCAGGTCCACCGGTTGACCATCTCGTTGTACTCCCCGAACGAAACCGTTTCGTGTTCGAAGCGTAGGAACGTACGCCCAGGGAAGCGCTCCGCTTGTTCGCGAGCGAGGGTTCCTAAGGTTTCTCGGCCATCCGGGCCGCAGCGCCGGACCGCACGGCCTAGACGCAAAAGAACCGGAAGCTCGCGTAAGTCCTCCCAAAGCAGCCGCCAGTTCATGTCCTTCGCGCTTACCGTAATCGCGGAACTCGCGGCAACCGAGGGGGCCGCCCTACGACGTTCGGTGTACGCCTGGTGAGGTCGCCACCGGCCCCGCCCGCTCGAGGGGCACGGCTAGCGCAGGCAAGCAGGCTGCGATAAGCGATGCGCATGGCGATCTTGAAGGTTGCTCGGTTAGGTCACCCCATTTTGCGCACCGTCGCTGCACCAGTGGCGGCCGGAGAATTGCATAAGCCGGAAGTCCAACGGCTGATCGATGATATGATCGAGACCATGGCCGAGTACGATGGTGCTGGGTTGGCAGCGCCGCAGGTGCACGTGAGCAAGCAAATCACTGTGTACGCCATCAACGGCAACCCGCGGTACCCACACGCCCCTGCGATTCCTCTCACGGTCTTGGTGAATCCACGCATCACGGCACTGAGCGACGAACAAGAGGAAGATTGGGAAGGCTGTCTGAGCGTTCCCGACCTGCGCGGGAAGGTGCCGCGATACACCCGCGTGCGGGTGGAAGCCCTCGATCGCCACGGCAAGAAGCTCGAATTTGTCGCCGACGGATTTCATGCTCGGGTCGTGCAGCACGAAACCGATCACCTGTTTGGCAAAGTATACCTCGATCGCATGCGATCGTTCGAATCCCTGTCCTTCGTGCGCGAGTTCCTGCGCTACCACGCTGGCGCCACAGTGCCCGAAGAGTGACCTCGGATCCATGGACAAAACGGCAAATCGCACCTAGCACCTGCTGTGCGCCCTGCTGCGCGTATGCGGACCCTGCGGCGCTGCTGACGACATCGGAACGAACGCCCCACGCGCGGCCCGCCGCGCACCGCCACGAGACTCGGTCGCCTGCCATTTCGGCGACGCGCTGCACAGGCTCGTAACGTCCATTGCGATCGCACTTCTCGCTAGTCCCTAAAACCTTGTACGAAGCAATCTTGGCGCACGTCTTGCTGATCCCACCGCCATCATGAATGGCCGTTGGAGATACGCACGAAGGGGAGGCCGGCGGTTCGACTGGGGGTTTTCCTTAGTGGAATTGGTCACTGCCGTGGGGGTAGTCGCTATCGTGGCCGCGGTGGGGGTGCCGGAACTTGCCGCTTACAACGCGCAGTACCGCCTGACTTCAGCCGCGCGGCAGCTCGCCGTCGACCTAACGCGTGCGCGGATGAAGGCCATCGGCGAGAACCTTTATGTGCGAGTACAGTTCGGTTCCGACAGTGTGGGCAGCTTAGCCCAAGGGAACACGTACCAGTTGGCCGTCAGCAACGATGGCACGACCTACACGAACTTTGGCCAACCGGTAAAACTACCGTCCGGGGTTTCGTTTTACGCACTGCCAAGTCAGGTCAGCTTCAATCGCCAAGGTTTCGCAAGCGCCCCCACAACCCTGTGGGCTTACAATTCCCGCTATCAGTGGCGCGTGGTGACGCTCAACTCCCTCGGAAAAGCAACGGTGCAATGAAGTCGCTGGGCAGTCAGAAAGGCATCAGCTCCATCGAGGTCGTGGTGGCGCTTGGGCTCTTTGCCATTACCGCTGCCGGACTTGCGGCAACTACCATGAGCGTGACCCGACAATCCACGCGCATCAAGATCGCCACCGCAGCCTCGGCCCTGGTGGAGGAACTGGTGGAACAACTGCGGGCGCTCGATCCGGCTACAAAGCCGTGGCAACTCCAGCCGGGCACGTACAACGACCCCAACAATCCGTTGACCGCCGCCGGTGTTAGCGGGGGGCAGTTTGTACGATCCTGGATCGTAACAGCCAATACCCCAGCACTCGGAATCGCACGGGTAGAGGTTCAGGTTCAATTCACGGGTCCCACCGCATTTACCGCCTCAGGGGTGACGTACGTATGCACAACAGCAACGTGCAGCTAAAGAACCGCGCTCGCTTGCAGAGCCAGCTCGGATTTTCGCTCACCGATGCTTTGGTGGGGACCGCGCTAGGGCTAATCAGCATGGCCACGATTCTTGGCTTCTACCGTTTTCAGACGTACGGGCTGAGTGGCCATTCCGCTCAGCTCGACGTGCAAGGCACAGCCCGCACCATCGTGCAGCTCATGGTCAGCGAGATCCGGCGCGCCGGTGGCGACCCACTGTGCGCGAAAACATTCGAGGGCATCGCGGAAGCAAAGAGCGACCGGCTGCGGATTTTGAGCGACCTCAACGGCAGTGGAGCGATCGACGCGCCCGGAGAAGATGTGACGTACAGCTTGAATGTATCCAGTGGTGTCCTGACACGGTCCCTCGGCAGTACAAGCGACGCGCTTTCCGACAGTACCGTCCGGGTCACCAGTTTGCAGTTTCGGTACTTCAACGCGGCCGGTGCCGAACTCTCTCCTGGATCCAGCGGCCTCACCTCGACGCAGCGATCGCAAGTGCAACGCATTCGGGTCACGATCACTGTACAGCGCACGAACGTGGACCCACGGAACACGCAGCCTCTGACGGCCACGGTTTCCTCCGGGACCGATCTACGGAACCGCTTCTTCGTCAACAAGGTGGGATGCGTATGAGTGCCCGTGTGCGTGCACGCACTCAGGATTCCGGGTTTGTGCTCCCGAGCACTTTGATGCTGCTCCTGCTGCTCGTGACCATGGGCGCAGCGGCTGCGCTGTACACCTCGCTCGAGTTTCGCTCGACGAATCATCTGCAAACCGGCAACCAGGCATTGTTTGCCGCGGAAGCGGGAGCCTTGCGTGCGCTCAATGCGATGAATCAATCGGGTGTCACGCACTTTGCCAACGACATCGTCGCACGCTGGTCCACGCTGCTCGCACCCAACCCCCAGGCGCTGGCTGGCTACCCGCAGTTTACCTTTTCCGCTGCAGTGCAAGCTGACCCTACCAACCCCGCCGAACGCGGCTGGATTACGGCCACTGGCTGGGCGCCCTATAATGCGAAACGCACGGTTCGCATCGGTGTGCGTCGCGGACCCATCGGGCGAGGTATCGGTGCGGTGTACTTGGCTGCGGACAGCGTCAGCCCGAGCTTTTCGGGCAATGCATTCGAAATCGACGGGAACAACCACGACCCTTTTGGCAACCTGGTCGCCGGGACGGTGGCACCGGGCATTGCGACGCGAAATGACAACGTGACGGGAGCAGTCAAGAATGCCTTGAACACACAGCAAAAAGACAACGTTCGCGGGGCGGAGTTCTCGCTAAATCCCCTGAACCCGAGCGTGGTGACCACCGGCGGGCCGGATTGGTCGGACATCAACCGCATCATCAACACGATTTTGACTGACCCGCGTGTGGTGAACAACAACACCAGCAGAATCAACGGCAACGTGACCTTTGGCACCTTGCAAAACCCGCAAATTACTCGGCTCACCGCCTCCGACGTGACTATCCACGCCAATGGCAACGCCTCTGGCGCAGGCATTTTAATCGTGGATGGCTCGCTGACCATCAATGGCAACCTCAACTTCGTGGGTTGGGTCATTGTTCGCGGCAGCACCGTAATTAGCGGGCCGAGCAGCGATGACGAAACGGCCGTCCTTGGAAACGCCTCGTTAATGGGCTCGCTTTGGACGACGCACATGGTGATCCGCGTGGGCGGGAGCGCAATTCTCGACTTTTGCGAATCGTGCCTGAACCTGGTCGTGCCTCCAAGCGGGGGAGGGTACATGCCGAAAGCGATGATGGTCACTTCTTGGCAGGAGGTCCTCTAACATGCGCAGCTATCTGGGGCACACCTTGATTCTGGTCGCGTGTGTGACATTGGCGCCACTTTGTTTGGCCCAGTCCACTGACGAGCCGCCGGTGTTCGAACAGCCAGAAGATCCCCAGGCACGGCTCCAGGAACTCGACGACGTCGTGGTACAAAAACAAAAGGCGCTGTTTGCCGCGCGCATGCGTGGCGACCCTGAAGAAATCAAGAAGGCGCAGGAAGAATTCGAGGCCGTGCAAAAGCAGCGAAGTCGAGCGGTGCGGGCTCTCGAGCAGCACCGCTAAGCACAACTGCGCACCAGGACAGACCAGCAACGTCGCACTGAACGGGGTGCTGCGAGCCCACTGAGCGCCTGGACAATACTGGCAGGCTCGTGAGACGGAACGAGCATTCTTGGAGATGCCGAGCGAGCGGGGTGGTGGCAGGTACCGGCAAGCTGCGCAACGTCGGAGAACCACCACCGCATGCCGACACGGGAGTTGCCGCGCTCTCCCATGTGGCAGAGAGCGTAGGGGCGACTCAGGGGACATTTGGGCAGCTACTTCTTGAACACCGCTCGGATCCGCACGAGGCAGCGCAGCACCGGACCATCTTGCCAGTCGCGAACCTCACGCACCGCACCGGGTGCGAGTGCTTTGCGTCGTAGCTCGACCGGCACAATCGGCCTCCCTCCATCGAACCTGTTTTGCAGCAACGGACGATTACGGGGGACGTCGGGAACCTGGCGTTGCGGCAACTGTGGGTGCCGGCGACAAGAGGGCAACGACGCTCGATTCCCGCCACGGTCAGAGCAAGGACGAAACGAGCACAGTGGCAAAAACCTCTGCCAGGTTCTGGGATGTGGTGCTAACGACGCCTGCGTGCCGCCAGAGGAACGTTACGAAGTCCACATCGTTGGCTTTGCCAACGATGTGGCTCGGGCGCGAGTGCTCGAGCAACTCGGCCTGCTCGAAAATCTGCAGCGTGAACCCAAGTGCTTCGTGGTGGCATCGTGTCGTTCCCGTGACGAGGCCGAACAAGAACAGCAGCGCTGGCGTCGTCTTGGCGCACACGTGCGGATCGTGGCCCCGGCTTCCCCCAGCCCAGCCGAACCGCTTGGCAAGGAAACGCCCCCTCGCTCTTTGGCACGGGCTACGTTGCGTGCGCTCGCGATTGGCTCGCTCGCTGGCGTTGCCGCGTGGTGGCTTGGGGAACGAGCGATGCCGCGTGGAGTGTGGAAACTTCCCGGTAAGGTCGACGCGTCCGGGTCCCTCTCTCACCGCACCTCCCTGGACAAGACCTCCAACCCGCCGGTCTGGGCAACAACCATTCCGAACGACATCCACTCCGACGAGGCAGCCCGCCTCAACAATGAAGGGGTTGCCGCTGCGGAGCGCAAAGAATGGATGGCTGCGGCCGAGCATTTGCGAGCTGCCCTTCGTCTCGCGCCTGCGGCTACGGGCATTCAACGCAATTTGCAGCAAGTCCTCCTTGGTTGGGGAGTCGACGCCCTGCGCTCTGGCGACGTGGGAACGGCCGTGGATCGACTCGAAGAAGCTCGCCGTCTCGGCCCGGATGCACAGGTTTTTCTGTGGCTCGGTTACGCCTTCCAGCAACAGGGAGACCTGGGGAAAGCACAAGCCGCCTGGGAAGCCGGCCTCGAGCAGTTTCCGGAGCAGCCGGATCTTTTGCTTGCTCTCGGGGAACTTTGGGAACAACGCGACCAGCGTGAAAAGGCGCTCGATTATTTTTCTCGCGCCCGCGCTGCCGGGATCGACGGCCCCGAGCTGCAACGGAAGATGGAACGTCTCGGGAGAGAACTCGACGCCGAGTGGGAGTACCTACTCACCCGCAGCGCGCGGTTCGACGTGCGCCATCCCGAATCGGAACCGTCGCGCACGATCGAGTTCGTGCTCGCGAACTTCGAAGCCGCGTACGACCACTTGCTCCAACTCCTCGGGGTGGGACCCACGCCACCCATTAGCGTGGTGCTGTACCCGAAAGAGCAATTCCACGCCGTCACCCAATCGCCCGACTGGGCTGGCGGCGTGTTCAGCGGCCGGATCCAGTTGCCGGTGGGCGGACTGAACGAAGGGAACCGGCTGCAGTTGCAACGTGTAGCCCGGCACGAGCTGGCTCACGCATTGGTGAGCGAATGGAGTCGCCGCCGTGCCCCCGCCTGGCTGCAAGAAGGCATGGCGATGTGGTGCGAAGACGACCACCCTGGCGAGCGGTCGGACTGGGCTCTGTCTCGCCGAAGCGCGGATCCCTCGATCCGTTTGGCGGACTTGCCCCCGTCTTTTGCCCTGCTCGGTCCTGCCGAAGCCGAAGCCGCCTATGCCTCGAGCTACCTTGCCGTACTCCACCTTGCCGAACACTACGGCCCAAGGAAGCTCCTCGAGCTTTTGCGTGCGTCCGCCCAACAAGACTTTTCCACCGCGTTCCGCGAAACGTTCGGCCAAGACCTGAAAGACTTCGCCGAAGCCTTCTGACCGCTCTTCCCCTAGCCCGGCAGCGAGGTCCGGCGACGCGCGCAACGATCCCTCAGCGCCCCTTCTGGATTGCGCCCGAAACACGGAATCTGACTTTCCCTTTGGCGCGACGGGAATCGAGGTCGGGACTCGTCGTTCGTTCCGCGTGTGGCCCGTCGTGCATGTCCACGGCCCACGCATCCCGGCGCAGGGTCTACGAGAGGATGCGGGACGAAAGCTGGTTTTTCGCGAGTGGACCCCCTAGAAAACTTCGCCCCGATGCAACGCGTGATCGCCCACTACCACGAGATTGCCTTGAAGCAGCGCAATCGGCCCATGTTCGTGCGCCAGCTCGTGCGTAATATCGAAGGCATCCTCCGCGACATCGGCGTAAGCTGCGTGCGCTCTGCCGAAGGGCGCGTGGTCATTCACCTTCCCGAAAATGCCGACTGGGCGGTGATCCGCGAGCGTCTAGGCTGGGTGTTCGGGATTGCCAACTTCGTGCGCGGCCGAAAAAGCGGGCGCACGATCGCGGAACTCGCAGAAGCAGCGGTTGCGGAGCTGGCGGAAAAGCCGGCCGGCAGCTTCGCCTTGCGTGTCAAGCGGGCCGACAAGAGCTACCCCTTGCCATCGCCCGAAATCGCCCGGCAAGTCGGCAAACTCGTGCAGGAGCGGTTGGGTTGGCGCGTGGACCTGGAACATCCCGACGCCGAGGTGTTCATCGAGGTGTTGGCCCGGGAAGCGTTCGTGTCCGCAGAACGGCACGCGGGGCTGGGCGGCCTGCCGGTGGGCACTAGCGGCACGGTCCTTGCGCTCTTGAGTGGGGGCATCGACTCGCCAGTTGCTGCCTGGCGCATGATGGGCCGCGGGTGCCGGGTGGAGTTCGTGCACTTTCACGGCGCACCGTACCAAGACCGCCGCAGTTACGAAAAAGCCCAAGCGCTCGCTCGGCTCCTCGCTCGCTACCAGTTGCAATCGCGGCTGCACGCTGTGGCCTTCGGGGAAGTCCAACGACAAATCGTGGCGACGGTCGCTCGCCGCTACCGAGTGGTCCTCTACCGGCGCATGATGCTTCGCATTGCCGAGGCGCTCGCTGCGCGCGTACACGCGGAGGCGCTCGTGACCGGCGAGAGCCTCGGGCAAGTCGCCTCGCAAACGCTCGCAAACCTTGCCACCATCGAAGAAGCCGCACGAATGCTCGTGCTCCGACCTCTGGTGGCCATGGACAAGAACGAGATTCGCGCTCAGGCGGAACGGATTGGCACGTACGAGATTTCTATTCAGCCAGACCAGGACTGCTGCCAGCTCTTCGTTCCGCCGCAGCCAGCTACCCACATGTCCGTGGACGAAGCGCATCGAGCGGAAGCAACCTTGGACATTCCTACGTTGGTCTCGCTCGCTCTCGAGAACACAGAAACCACGGAGTTCCGGTTTCCCTGAGCCCAAGCCGTTGACAGAGCCGCGTGCGCTGGCGATTGAAGGGGCCTTCGATCGACGACCCAAGCAGACAAAAGAGAGGAACTGCCATGGCACAGTTGACTGGGGAAGAGTTTCGCGAAGCGGTGGGTCTGCTTGCGCGGGAGCTTGGCGTGCAGCGGTTGCGCGACAAGCTCGTGCACATGCGCGCGCTGGTCACGCGCCGCGGAGCCCCAAACGTGGAGCAGTTGGCCGAGCAACTGTACCTGCTTAGTGGTGGGCTCCGCCGCCAAACTCCGGCCACCATTGGCTTCTTTACCCTGTGGAACACGGTCTTGCACGAAAAGATCGGGGAAGAAGGAGAGGAGCGACTGGAAGCACTGGCCGAAAAAGTCAACGCGTGTCTCTCGGAAGACGAGCAAATCCTGCCCGAGAAAGAAGCCGAGCTCGAGCCGGCTTTGGCGGAATACGAGCAAGCCTTGTGTGCGGCGGTCGGACCCGACCTGGCTTACTTCGACATGTTGCTCAAGGCCGTGCCCGCCGTAGCGGAACGCTTGCGCCAACGACGCGCTCAAGCTGCGGCCGGGCGGTCGGCCCCCGACGCGCCGTAGCTTACAACCCCACGATCGACACGAAGCTGACGCACCGGCCAGGCGCGCCCCCCAAGTTGTGGGTGAGCCCTAGCTTCGGGTTGGGGATTTGGCGCGGACCCGCTTCGCCGCGCAGTTGCAGCCACATCTCGTACATCATCCGCAATCCACTCGCTCCGATCGGATGGCCAAAGCTCTTGAGGCCACCGTCGGGGTTCACCGGCTGCGGACCGTCGCCGTCGAAGCGCCCGTCGAGCACGTCGCGCCACGCTTGCCCGCGCGGAGAAAACCCCATGTCTTCCATCAGCACAAGCTCGGTGGGCGTGAAACAGTCGTGTACCTCCGCCATGCTGATTTCCTCGCGTGGGTTCGTCACGCCTGCCTGCCGGTAGGCGTCTTCCGCGCTCCGGACGACCTCGGGGAACGTGGTGAAGTCGTAGTTTTGGCTGAAATAACCCTCGGCCGGACCCGCCGCGAACGCCAGCGCTTTGATAAAAATCGGCTTGTCCGTGTACTTGTGCGCATCTTCTGCCCGGCACAAAATAGCAGCCGCAGCCCCGTCACTCACCCCGGAGCAATCGAAAATTCCAAGCATGCCTGCCACCGGCGGTGCCTTGCAAATCGTTTCCATCGACACTTCTTTGCGAAACTGCGCTTTCGGGTTGCGGGCTCCGTTCTTGTGGTTCTTCCACGCAATCCGGGCCAACACTTGCTTGAGGGTGTCTTCCGGTACGTCGTACTTCTTACAATATGCTGGCGCGAGCAAAGAAAACGTTGCTGGAGCAGTCATGCTAGAAATGGTGCCATCGTGCGGCGGGTTCGCCATGGCAAGACCGGAAAAGCCTGAGTCTTTGAGCTTTTCCACGCCAATTGCCATTACCAAGTCGTAGGCACCGCTGGCCACTGCGTAGGCAGCATTTCGCAGTGCTTCGCTGCCGGTCGCGCACATGTTTTCCAAGCGGGTCACCGGTTTGTATGGAATCTTCAGTGCCTCGGACAGCATCAGGCCGGAAAAACCACTGGCCATGGTGCCGAGCCAGTAAGCATCCACTTGGTCCGGCTCGATGTTTGCCGAAGCGTACGCTTCGCGCGCAGCCTCGATGAGCAAGTCCTCGGGACCTTTGTCCCAGTGCTCTCCGAACGGGGTACAACCCATTCCGACGATTGCCACACGGTCCTTGATTCCTTTGCTTGCCATGTTCTGTCCTCCTCGCTCGACGCCACACACTTAACGCATCGGGCGCGCCTTCCAAAAGTAGTTGTGCACGCCCTGCGCAGTGTAGAGGCGTCGGAAGGTCATCTCCAATTGGTCGCCAATTTTCACTTGCTTCGGGTCGACATCCGTAAGTTCGCAACTAAACCGGCCACCGCCTTCGTAATCGGCCACAGCCACGACAACGGGCGGCTGTAACGAGTACGCGAGGTAGTCGAGCGTGTACGTGGTCACGCGGCAGGACGTGTCGGCAAACCGCTCCTCGCGCATCTCGTCCACGGCGCCGCAGTGCACGCATACCCGCTGCGGGGGCAAGTGTCCGGTGTGGCAGCGCGTGCACCGCGAGCCAACGAACGCCATTTTCCACCGCTCGTGGCGCCGCATCACTGGCGCCGCGGGGCGCTCCGGGTCGGGGCGCCTCGGTGGCTCGAACGGCAAGATGCCGCGCCACTTCAGGTAAGTGGGATACGCTAAATCGTTGCGCTTCGACTCGATCCAGCGCTGCACGCTGCGCGGCTTCGGGGCGGAACGGATGCGCTCCGTCGTTTCGAACACCAAGGCATCGACGCCATCCGCCTCGCTCACCACGAGCACACGCTCTCCGGGCTGTGCACGGTCGAGCACGTGCGCGAGGGCCAGTCCGGCGTGTGCAGTGCCCGCACGGCCAATGCTTGCCGCTAGCGGGTCGGCTGCCTTTGCCGGATCGATCCCGAGAGCTCGCGGAAGCTGGGCCAACGTGCGTGGGTTCACGCCATCCAGCACCACGTGATCGATGGCCCCCGGATCGACCCCTGCTTCTGCCAGCGCTTTCTTTGCGGTGTCGACCACAGCCGGGCCCAATGTTTCGGCAGCAAACCGTTCCTCCCAGTAACGCGGGAAGCGCTCTTCCGGCACACGCCAAACGTCGAGGATCTCCACAGTGCAGGAAGCCTTCCCGAGCAAACGGGCAATCGACTCGCGCTCGTTCCCGAGCACGAAGGCCACGCCGGCATCGCCTCCTTGGGCTTCGCGCACACTACCCGGTGCACCAATCGAGAGATCGCCGGCGCAAACCAACACCTGGCGCGCTGCGTGCGCGAGGTCGAGGCCGAGCCCCAAAGCCGCCGCCCCCATCCGCGTGGAAGCACCAAGCTCGAAGGCCGCAATCGTTTCCGGAAGGTCGAGGGCAGCCTGCACCGTGGCCGCGTTGAGCTTTTCTGCGTAAGGCGGATTCGTGGTCGCGAAGATCAGCGTATCCACCCGCGTACCGCCGCGCAGCGCGTCGCGCGCTGCCTCCACTGCCAGCGAGGCAGCATCTTCGTCGTAGCTGGCGACCGCCCGCTCTCCCCGACCCGCACCAATGGCTTGGCGCTGAAGACGAAAATATGGAACGTAACTGCCGTAACGAACGATGCCGGACAAACGTACCCTCCTGTTGTCGAAATGAACGCCCCGCATTGTACCCAAGGCAGTGGCTCGAACAACCAGGCCTCGCCGAGATTTCGCACCCTTCGATCGGAAACCCGCACCAGTGATGCCCGATCTTCATTGCGCCGAAAGACCAGGGGCGGTTCGCGAACCGCCCCTACAATGCGCCGCGATGTCCGTGGAACGTGGTCGTGGGCGGCCACGTGCATGCGATGATTTTCAGGGGCACGGCTACGAACATTGGGCTAACGGTGTAGCCGGTAGATGGCGGGAACTTGTTCGGGGCTGTCGGTGCTGACTTCCAAGTCGTGCAGCAAGCCATCGCGAATGTCGTAAATGAGCCCGTGTACGGTCAGCTCCTGCCCGCTGGCCCAGGCCTTTTGCACGATGGTCGTGTGGCAGGTGTTGGCAACCTGCTGTCGTACGTTCAGTTCGCACAAGCGACGCAAGCGAGTGGCTTCGTCGAGAGCATCGAGTTCGGCGGCGTGCTCGAGGTACAGGTCTTTGATGCAGCGCAGCCAATTATCGATGAGTCCAAGCTCGCCATGCCCCATGGCGTGGGCCACACCGCCGCATCCGTAATGGCCACACACGATGATGTGGCGCACCCGCAGCACCTCCACTGCGTACTGCAGCACCGAGAGACAATTCAGGTCGCCATGCAACACGATGTTGGCCACGTTGCGGTGGACGAAAATTTCTCCCGGAAGCAAGCCCACGATTTCGTTTGCCGGCACACGACTGTCAGCACAACCAATCCACAAGTACTGAGGGGTTTGCTGGCGCGAGAGACGCAAAAAGAACTCGGGGTCGCGCGACGTCATGCTTGCTGCCCAGTTCCGGTTGTTTTCGAACAACGGCTCCAATGCTCGTGCCTTCATCCTTCACCTCCATTGGTCCAACTTCACACGGGGTCCCTTCTGACCAGCCACGGAAGAGCATCCAAGTCGGCGTTTCCGCCAGTCAAAACGACGGCCACGGTACGGCCCGCCCATACCCGGCGAACGCCCTCTTGCCGAAGGGCAGCCAGGGCTACCGCTGCGCTCGGTTCCACAACCCATTTGGTGCGCTCCCACAAGAGGCGCATCGCGCCGACGATCTCGGACTCCTCCACCACGATGACGTCCTCGACATGTTGGCGCAGAATGGCAAACGTGCGCTCGCTCAGTTGCGCACGTAGCCCATCGGCAATCGTGACCGGCGTCGTCACTTGTTGTCGCTCGCCCGATCGCAGCGAACGGGCCGCATCATCGGCGCCCGCAGGCTCCGCGGCGAACAGTCGCACCTTTGGCTGCCGCTGGTGAATGGCCAAACAGAGCCCGCTCAGCAGCCCTCCGCCACCCACGGGCGCGATCACGGCATCGAGTTCCGACACTTGCTCGAGCAACTCCAGGCCAGCGGTACCTTGTCCCGCGATCACGAGCGGCTCGTCGTAAGGATGCACGAAGTACGCGCCAGTTTCTTTTTGCACCTCGGCAGCCACGCGCTCGCGGTCGGCTAGGCTAGGCGCGCAAGGGACCACGTGCGCTCCGTAGGCAAGTGTGGCTTCCTTCTTCGCGGGCACGCTATCGGTCGGCATGACCACGTAGGCTCGGAGACCGCGTAACTGCGCCGCACGCGCAAGTGCTTGTGCATGATTTCCGGAGCTGTGGGTGACCACCCCCCCGCGTACTGCGGCTTCTGGCAGCGCCAACACTGCATTGCACGCGCCGCGAAACTTGAACGAGCCAGTTTTCTGGAACTGCTCGCACTTGAACCACACGTGCACCCCGAGTTCTCGGTCGATGCTGGCGCTTCGCTCCAATGGCGTCCGGTGCACGAACGGCGCGATCCGCTCGGCGGCGCGGGCGACATCGGTAAACTGCACATCCGCCATGCTGGGTCTTGGGCGCTCAGAACTGTTCCGGGTCCCACATCGGCGTCCAGTTATCCAGGGACAGTGCGCCGTCTACCACCAGCACCGCGCCGTTGATGTAGCGTGCGGCCGGCGAGCACAAAAACAGCACCGCGGCTGCAACTTCTTCCGGATCGGCCAGCCGGTGGGCGGGGATATCGCGAACCGCGAGAGTTTCGTAATCTGACACCTCTGCACGGCTGAACTCTTCTTCACGCAGGCCGCGAGTCGACACCGTTCCGGGAGCAAGGGCATTCACGGTCACGCCGTGTCGCGCCCAATAGTACGCCAGCGTGCGGGTGAGGTTGACCACCCCGGCGCGCGCAGCGCCGGAATGCGCAAAGGCGGGCGCACCCCGGTCGAAGGAGTAAATGTGGACGATGTTCACCGCCGCGCCAAAGCGCCGCTCGAGCATGTGGCGACCCACCCGGCTCAGCATGTTCCAGGTGCCATTCAAGTTCAGGTCGATGACCGCCCGCCACCCACGATCGCTGATGTCCAACGGGCGGGCCGGGAATTGTCCGCCCGCGTTGTTGATCAAAAAATCGATCGCGCCGAAGCGCTCGAGCGCACGCTGGACGAGCCGCTCGACTTGTTCCACCTCGCGCACGTTTGTCGGTACAGCCAAACAGGCGCTCCCCAAGGCGGCAATGTCGGCAGCGGTTTGCTCCAGGGGCTCTACCGTGCGCGCGGCAATCACCACGTTGGCCCCGAGGCGCGCGAAGGCCAATGCGATGGCACGCCCGATGCCACGCCCGCCGCCCGTCACCAACGCCGTGCGCCCGTGAAACAATCCCGGCGCGAAGACCTGCAACGCCGGATGGGTCGCTGGGTCATGGGCAGGAGTCGCAGGGTTTTCCTTCGGCGGACTCATGGGCGCGCTCCACGGGAACTGCCTTCCAGCCAGCGGGCACAGAGAACTCGTCCGCCGGCCAACTTTTTTGTTCAAACGCAACGATCTCGTGAACGGTGTAACCCTTCGGCGTGAGTACCTGCACCCGCACGGGTACACCGGAACCCATCCCCAAACGCAACGCGAGCTGGTCGAGAGATTCCGGCACAGGCTTCACCGCCTGCTGCAATTCACCGAAACTCGCCAGCACCGCACGCAGCCCGCGTGGCTCCTGAGCGATCCACACCAGCGCGGTGCCGTCAGAGGTCTGCAAGCGAAACGCACGCGCAGAAAATCCGTTGATGGCGCTGGTTTGTTCCAATGCTTCGAGCTGCGGCAGCGGCGTCGGGCTTTTTTCCGCCACCACCGGCTTGCGCCACTCGACGTACGCTTTTTCTTTCGGGTGCATCCACCACATCGCGCTCGAGTCCAAGTCGACCAACAAGTACGACGCCCCTTGAGAGCCGACGTGGTCCACGCGCAGGCGCCGCCCCCGCAACCGCACTGCCGACTCCTCTACCTGCACGCCACTGTCGGGGCTTCGGGCCAGGGCCAGAAAGCGCTCCATCGGCAGTGCGAACACCTTGTCCGGTTCCGTCGCGTCACCACCGAGAACCGCTACCAAGCGATTGGGCTCGACCCGCACCACTCGGGAGCGAACGATTCCCGAAGCTGGTTCCTGGCTGCCTTCAGCGCCAGCACTCTCGCACGGCAAGGCGAAGAAAACGACGGCTACCGCCATCCCCATGCTCGCAAGCAAACGTACGTTTCGGCGCGACATGCAGCCGCGTTCCTTAGCACGGCTTTACAACCGGACTCCAGACGGCCACTGTCGCCGCAGCTTCGGAGGCCAAGTTCGGCCGTGCTGAGAGCCCACCGTTCGGCGCGTGCGTCCGCGAACTCCGTAGGTTGTTCCCGAGCAGATCGCGTGCTTGCATAACTCGTTCGACATGTCGCTCGCGCAAGCCTTGGCTGCGGCGGTGGATCTCCTTTGGTCGTGCGACCCGCAGGTGATGCATGCGGCGTGGGTGTCCGTTTACGTCGCGCTCTCGGCAACCGGTCTCGCTACGCTCGCAGGGGTTCCTTTGGGAGTCCTGCTCGCCCGGCGGCAATTTCCCGGACGGAATGCGGCCGAGATCGGGGTCAAAACCCTGACCGCCATGCCCACCGTGGTGGTGGGGCTCGTTCTCTACGCACTCTTCTCGCGCAGCGGCCCGCTCGGGGTTTTCGAGTTGCTCTACACGCCGGCAGCGATGATCGTTGGACAAACGTTCCTCGTCGTGCCGTTGGTTGCCGCGCTGACCCTGACGTTGGTGGGCGAAGCCGACCCCCGCATCGAGGCCACAGCGCAAACGCTGGGTGCCTCTCGCTGGCAAGCGCTGGCCACGCTTTTGTACGAACTGCGGTACGGACTCGTTGGCGTAACGGTTGCCACTTTTGGGCGGCTTGTCTCCGAGCTCGGTGTAGCGTTGATGCTGGGTGGCAACATTCGCGGGGCAACGCGCACCTTGACCACTGCGATTGCGCTCGAAACGAGCAAAGGGGATTTTGCCCTGGCATTTGCCCTCGGATTGCTCCTCTTGCTGCTTGCCCTCGGCGTGAACCTTGTTGCCTGGTGGGCCAGCCCCAGATTGCTGCCATGAATGGTGCCGCCTTTGCCTTTTCTGTGCGCGGCCTCGAAGTGGAAATCGGGGCGGTTGCCGCGCTGCAAATCGACGTGCTCGAGGTGCCCGCGGGCCAAATTACGGCAGTGGTAGGTCCGAACGGGGCAGGAAAGACCACACTCCTCGAAGGGCTTGCGGGCCTACGCCGCGTCCGTGCACAACGGTTCCTGTTTTTCGGCGAACCTGTCATCCCCGGCACGTCCAGCTGGGAGGAGCTGCGTCGCCGCGCAACGTACGTGGCACAGCGGCCCTTGTTGTTCCGGCGCAGCGTGTACGCCAACTTGGCGTACGGGTTGCGCGTTCGCGGGGAGAACGACGAGGAACGCATCGAACGGGCCTTGGCACGGGTGGGGCTCGAGGGCTTTGGGTCGCGGCCCGCATGGAAACTGTCCACTGGCGAGGCCCAACGCGTGGCCATTGCGCGGGCACTGGCGATCGACCCGCCGGTGTACTTGTTCGACGAGCCGACGGCCAACTTGGACCGCGACTCTACCCCGGAGTTCGAAGCCCTCTTACGCGAGCTCGCTCAGCGAGGCCGCACCGTCGTGTTTTCCACCCATACCCTCGATCAAGCGTACCGGCTCGGGGATCGAATCGTGAGCCTCGAACATGGCCGTGTGGGTCCGTTCCCGCTCGTGAATCTCGTGCGCGGTCGACTCCGCGTCGACGGAGGCGAGGCCATTTTGCAGGCTGGGGGCATCGAGATCGTTCTCCCTACCGATCCCCCGGCAAAGGCCAACGCGAAGGTCGCGGTCGCCATCGACCCAGAAAGCATCCTCCTTTCGCGCGAGCCCTTGCGCTCTAGCGCACGCAACAGCTTCTCCGGAGTCGTGGTAGGGATCGAGGGAAGTGCGGCAGGGTTCTTGGTGCGCGTCGACTGTGGAGTGGAGTTTGTGGCACGGATCACTGCAAGAGCCTTTGCCGAACTCGGGCTGGCAATCGGACAGCCGGTGGTCGTCACTTTCAAGTCGAGCGCAGTGCACTGGATCGAACCGTCGGCTAGTTCCCACCACACTCGCTCTTGATACGCCGCTGCAAAGAAAGCTCCTCACCATGGCTCTCGCCGAACCGATCCTAGCGATTGTCGGTCCCACGGCCGCGGGGAAGACCGCGATCAGCATCGAGATTGCCGAGCGCTTTGAGGCAGAGGTCGTCAATGCCGACTCGCGGCAAGTGTACCGTGGGCTCGACATTGGCAGCGCCAAACCAGGGCGGAGCGAACGGCAACGGGTTCGTCACCACGTGCTGGACGTCGCCGACCCCGACGAAGAATTCCACTGCGCGCGCTTTCTCGAGCTTGCGGAAGCGGCCATTGACGAAGTGCAACGGCGCGGCCGGCGCGTACTCGTCGTGGGCGGCACCGGACTGTACGTGCGGGTGCTGCGGGGCGGACTGTTTCCTGGGCCAGCGCGCGACCCGACCTTGCGCGCCTCGCTGATCGCTCGCGAGGAGGCAGAGCCGGGACGCTTGCATGCGGACCTGGCCCAAGTGGACCCCGAAACCGCTACACGCCTGCATCCGCGCGATCATGTCCGCCTCGTGCGTGCACTCGAGGTGTATTACAAGACTGGCCGGCCGATGAGCTGGTGGCAACACCAACATCGCTTTGCGACGGGACGGCATCCGATGGTTCTTCTTGGCGTCGATGTTCCGCGGGCTGAGCTGTACAGGCGGATCGACGAACGCTGCAACGCGATGGTGGCCGCAGGCTTGGTCGACGAAGTGCGCAGCCTCTACGCGCGCGGGTACGACCCGTCGCTGCCCGCCCTGCAAAGTCTTGGCTATCGGGAGATCGGCGCGTACGTACGCGGGGAGGCTAGTCTGGACGAGGCTCTCTGTGCCATGGCCCGTGCGACCCGGCGTTTTGCGAAGCGGCAGCTCACCTGGTTCCGCCGCGAGCCCGTCGCCCTTTGGCTATCCCCCGAGCCCTCGGTGTGGATCGAAACCGTCCAGCGATGGTGGTCTCGTTCCTAAGGAACAACCACCAATGGCTCCCTGAGGCTGCGTGAAGCAAACCCGGGTCGGTGCCAACCGACGCCTCGCGTCGCGCGCTGCGCTCGATGACGCCCAGCACCAAGGTGCTGGTAAGTCGGATCCCTGTGTGCTTCAAAAATTCCTTCCCCTCGCGGAAATCCACGGTTCAGGAGGTTTACGATGCAAGAGGTTTTCATTGTCGAAGCTGCACGCACGCCCATCGGGCGGCGGAAAGGAGGGCTTTCGGGGCTGCACCCAGCAGCGTTGCTTGGAAAAATCCAGCGGGCCGTCATTGAGCGAGCCGGAATCGATCCCCGGCAAGTGGGTCAAGTCGTTGGAGGATGCGTGTCGCAGGTCGGCGAGCAGTCGTTTAACGTCACCCGTACGGCCTGGCTTAGCGAGGGATTGCCGATGGAGGTGCCGTCGACCACAGTGGACAGCCAGTGTGGGTCGAGCCAGCAAGCGACCTCGCTGGCAGCCGGGCTCGTGGGCGCCGGGATCGAAGACGTCGTTCTCGCCTGTGGGGTCGAGATGATGACCCGCGTACCTTTAGGTTCGAACATGCGCGGCGGTTCTCCGTTTCCGCCGTCGTATGCGGAGCACTACGCGTTCGCGACACAATTCCAAGGGGCCGAGATGATCGCCAAGGAATTTGGCATCACGCGCGAGGATACCGACCGCTTCGGGTTGCGCAGCCAAATGCTGGCCAACCAAGCTTGGCGCGAGGGGCGCTTTGCCCGAGAAGTCGTGCCCATCGAAGCACCCGTGGTCGACGAGAATGGCAACCCGACCGGGGAGACGCGCCGTGTCGAGCGCGACGAAGGCTTGCGGGAAACTTCGCTGGAAAAATTGGCTGCGTTGCAACCTGTCGAGCCTGGGGGCATCCACACCGCGGGGACGTCGTCGCAGGTCTCCGATGGGGCTGCCGCGGTTTTGCTCGCATCGCCGCGTGCGGTACAGCGGCTCGGGTTGCGCCCGCGGGCCCGAATCGTTGCCACCACGTTAGTGGGCGTCGATCCGGTCACCATGCTCAAAGGGCCCATCCCTGCAACGCGTAAACTGCTGGAGCTCACCGGACTAAAAATCGACGATATCGACGTGTTCGAGGTCAACGAAGCGTTCGCGTCGGTGGTGCTTGCCTGGATGAAAGCCTGCGAGCCCAACCCCGAGCGGGTGAACCCGAACGGCGGAGCCATCGCGCTCGGCCATCCGACCGGATGCACGGGTGCGCGCCTCATCACCACGGCTCTCCACGAACTCGAGCGCACCCAAGGGCGGTATGCGCTGATTTCCATGTGTTGCGGCGGCGGCCTGGGAACCGGCACGATCATCGAGCGGCTGTAACCTCCCCCGTGGCAGAACGAGCGCACATCCCGGAGCCCGCGTGGCAACTGACCGCGAGCGAGTACGTCGCTCGGACTGGCGGCGACGCAGCCGTTGCGCGCCGCCAGTACGCGGCTGCGGTCCGCGAAGTTCGGCCAGAGATGCTCCCGGTGCTTTCATCCGTGCGCGAGGCGAGCGGAGTGATCAAGTTTGCCGCACTCCTCGCGGATGGCGCACTGGTCGAGAGCGTGATCGTTCCGATGGACAGCTACCGTGGCTCGCGCTGGCGTACCCTTTGCGTGTCCACTCAAGTCGGCTGCCGCATGGGGTGCACGTTTTGCGAAACCGGGCGCATGGGCTTGGTGCGCAACTTGTCGGCCGCCGAAATCGTTGCCCAGCGCTTGCTCGCACGCGCCATTCTTGTTTCCCGTGGGGAACAGGCATGCGGGCCGTACCGCTACGACAGCGACGGCATTCGGAACATCGTGTTCATGGGCATGGGCGAGCCACTCGACAACTTCGACAACCTCGTTCGGGCGATCGAGATCCTCTCCGACCCTGCGGGGCTGGCATTCCCGCACTCGCACATGACGTTGTCGACGGTTGGCTTGGCCTCCGGCCTCGCCAAGCTTGCCGAGCGTGCACGGCGGGATCCGCGCTGGCAAAAGCTCCGCCTGGCCATCTCGCTGCACGCTGCGAACGATGCCCTGCGTAGCCGCCTTGTTCCCGTCAATCGGGCGGTACCGCTCGACGAACTGAAGCGACTTTTACTCGAGTACCCGCTGCCTCGGAGAGGGCTGTTTCTGGTCCAGTACGTGCTGCTTCGCGGCATCAACGACTCGCTGGAACACGCCACGGAATTGGCGCGCTGGTGCAGCGGCTTGCCGTGCGTGGTGAACCTGATTCCTTACAACCCCCAGCGAGACGCTCCGTTTGCCGCCCCGGACGAGTCGGTAGTGATGGCGTTCTTGCGCAAGCTGCGGGCCGAAGGTGTGTTCACGAAGCGAAGAGTCACGCAAGGCCAAGACATCGCCGCAGCTTGCGGCCAATTGGCGACTCCAATGATGAGCGCGCACTCAGGCCAACTTGCGGTGCTGTGAGCGCCCATCCAACTGGGTTCGAGAGCCGCACACCATCCAACGAGTGAGGCCGAGGGCTACGGTCGAGCGCATCGCCCTCTGGGGCCGGGCTGTGGCCCTCGAATTGTTGGCAACCGGCCGCCTCTCCAGGGCGACCTGCGATGGTTTCTTCCTCGTTGGCCCCGCTCGCCACAGCACCCAGAGAAGCCAGTCATGGCGTCGTTCGCCGGCAGGAACTTGGTCCCCTTTTTTGTTTCGCCGTTACTGACAGAGGCGTTCGAGCTCGGAAGGAAACGGGACCGGAGGAGCAACCCGCGGCGAACGTGCGAGCACGAATCGCATGCCTCCACACGCGGCGCGGCGCAAGTTCGGGTCCGGAACTGCATCGAGGAAACGACGTGCCTGCTCCGTGCTTCGGGTTGCGATGTATGCATCTGCAAGCCCCCAGCCGAGCCCCCCGAAGGCACGCCGTCGGCACTCCACGTCTTCGAACCGTGCCAGGTGCGCGACCGCCTGTTCCGGGCTTCCCGCGCGGCTAAATTCGGCGACTCCGTACACCAGGCAGCCGCGAAGGTATTCTTCCCGGAAGCTCGGAGCGGCAACTCCTTGGCCGTACAGCGGAGCCAAGTTTGCCACACCCGCACCGAGAAGCACGGCGACAATCGCCGAATCGCACCAGCGGCCGAACGTCGCGACGGCCACGTCCACGCCCGCACCCGCAAGCAGGAACAGCAACACCAAGAGCGGCGCGAAGAAGCGACTGTAGTAGTACCCTTCGCCGGGCAGCAGAGGGATCCGTCCGATCGCCAGCACGCACGCAGAACCGACGGCCGCGAGCGCGACGACCGGAACCATGGCCGGTACGCGCCCGGCAAGAATGCGCCACTGACGGTGCGACCAAACAAGGAGAGGCAGTGCGGCAAACGCCGCCAATGCGGCAACGAGCAAGCTGCCGTTCACCGCCGGGCCCAACGAATCAGGGAGCTGCGCCAACATCCCCAGCAGACCCAGCCGAGCGTCGGAATCCGCACCTGGGGTTTCGGGCAACCCCACACGTCGAAGCCAAAGCAGCGCTCCGTGCGGCCGCAGGTATACGTTCTGGTACAACCAAGGCAGCGCCCCCAACGAGATGCCGATTCCCAAAGCTAACGCCCGGCGCCAGCGGGGACCCGTTGCAAAGCGAGCGCCGGCGCACAACGCTGCGCTCCAGCCAACCGACAAGTACGACATCCACGTGGCCGTAGCTGCGGCACTACCGATCAGAATCCAACGTGCGGGGGAAGGCTTCTTCGCCCGCAACGCACCTGCCAGCCACACGGTTCCAAGGAGTGCGGGCAGCACGGCCTCGGGGTGCGAGCCTACGAGGGTGACTTGCAAGCGAGCGAAGTCCGGGCTCGCACCTACCCAGAGAAACCCGCCCGCCACCGCCGCCCGTGGAGAAAAGATACTCCAGGCCGCCCACAGGAATACGGCAAAGCTGATCGTCCACCACACGAGCAGCATCCATTTCAGCGCGAGCACCGAGGGTTCGACCCAACGCAGCCAAACAGCGCCCGCGAGGATCAGGGGAACGGAGCCGCCGTGGTTCAGGTCGTCCTGGTAGTCCCACACCCGCGCCCATCCTTCATCTTGCACGCGCAAGGCGCTGAACAGGAACACCGGCTCTTCCCAGTTTCTGATCCGCTCGCTCGAGGTGAGGAGCAGAAACGCACGCGATGCAACAAAGGCGAGGAAGAGCACCATCACCAGGATCTTCTCCCGGCGCGGGGGAGATTCGGCCGTCCCTCGGTGCGAGAACCGTTGCATGGAAATCGCGCGTGTTGTCATAGACCCATTTGCGGCAAAAACGAACCGCCTTCTGCCCACCACAGCGGAGGGCCGGGGAATTGTCCCTTGCGTGAAACACCTACGACTCAACGAATCGGTCGGCGGCGTTCTCCGCGCCATTGGCTCACTCAATCCACGCACAGCGGTACGGGATGCCGCGCCCCGAATAAGACTAGGGCATTCAGCGGGGACAAAGGTGACGAGCGGGAGACGCAAATCGGGCCATTCAACCTTCTCGCTCCGGGGCCTTAGGCACCGGATGCCAGCACCGTGTTTTCGGTGTAGCCCGCCGAGTATCACCGACCTTCATCTTTCGACGCACGAGTTCCATTGCGCTCTGGTTTCGCATCCTTTGCCCTTGGCCGGGGCGGAGCAAACTTACCTTGCCTTCGTTCGTGCATTCGGGTAGCTGGACTTCATTGTGTCGCGGTGTCGCGAGGCTTCGGGTCGGGTACGAGTTGTCGTCGGGTTGCTCGCGTTGATCGTGGGCTGCGGGACGAGCATCCGTGCATGGGCAACCGTAGCCTTCACGAGCGCGCGGTTTTCCGATGGTATGGTCTTGCAAGCGGCCATGCCGAACCCGATTTGGGGGCTGGCCGACGCCGGCGAGGCAGTCACGGTTACCTTTGCAGGGCAAACGAAAACCACCCTCGCAGATTCCAGTGGCCGCTGGGAGGTCGTTTTGGACCCGCTGTCGCCCTCCGCCACGGGGCGGTCTTTGCGGGTCGTGGGCCGCGACAACGTAATGGAGCTGAACGACGTGGTCGTGGGCGAGGTGTGGTTGTGCAGCGGGCAATCGAACATGGTGATCAACCCGCCGAGTTCGACCGACCTCGACCGCTACCCGCTGGTGCGCACGTTCAAGTCGCGGCGGTGGGGCGAACGGCCGGCTGGAGCGGCTTTTTGGTTCGGGGTGGAACTTCATGAGCGGCTGGGCGTACCGGTGGGCATTATCAATGAAGCTGTGGGCGGTTCGAACATCCGTTTTTGGTTTGGCACGTCCATTACCGGTCCTGCCGGCGATGGGTTGGAAGACCGCATCCGCACGGAAGGAAGATTGTACGCGCGCAAAATCAAGCCGCTCTTTCCGCTGGCGCTTCGCGGCGTTTGCTGGTGGCAAGGAGAGGCGGACGACAGCCGCCCCAGCCAGTACGAGCTAGCGTTGCCGGCGCTCATTCGCTCCTGGAGGGAAGACTTCGGCCGACCCAACTTGCCGTTTATCTTCGTGCAGCTCCCCACTGGCGGCGGACTTCGCTTTGGCGAATTCCCGTCGTCGCTCCCTTCGGTGCAGCCCATGCAACTCATCGGGCCGCGAATGCGCGACGCCTACTTGAAGACACTCGCGCTGCCAAACACAGGGATGGTGATCACGCTCGATTTGCCCGGCGGTACCCATCCACGCGAGAAAGAGTTGTACGGGCGGCGCATGGCTCTCGTGGCACTCGGAACCGTGTACGGCACCATCACCGGGAATTACTCCGGCCCCGTGTTCTCCCATGTGCAGCGCGAAGGGAACAAGCTCCGCGTGTTCTTCCGGCCACGGACTGCCATCGGCCTGCAAGCAGGCGGAGGAGTCCCCTTGCAAGGCTTTGCCATCTCTGCAGACGGCGAAACGTACCACTGGGCAAACGCGATCATCGATGGTTCGCAAGTGCTTGTGTGGCACGATGCTATCTCCAACCCGGTATCTGTACGGTACGCGTACGACAACTTCCCGCGTTGGGCGAACTTGTTCAACGCCGACGGCTGGGCGGCAGCTCCGTTCTCCTCCGATGCCCAGCCGGGTCCGGGCGGAACTCCCGAGCCCACTTCGACGGCGACCGCGACGCCCACCCCAGCTCCCCCGACCTTGTCACCGACGCGCACCAACACGCCGACAAACACCGTGCCGCCGCCGCCAACGAGTACTCCTACGCAAACGGGAACTCCCACACGAACCGGCACGCCTACACGCACTCCCACTTCCACCGCGACCCCGACGGTTACCCCGACGGCCACCCGTACACCCACGCCGACGCCGACCATTCCGCTCGCGTGCGTGAACGGAACCGGCTTGCGGGGAGCCTTGCTCCGGGTGTTACGCAACAGCGATCCCAGTGGCGACGAGATGCTTTTGATTACCGGCAACGCAGGTATTTTCTTCCCGCCCATCACCTTGCCGGTGGCAGATCGTGGCTTGTTGTTCCAGGTGGCAGACCGCAGCGGGAACATCATCTTTAGCCGTCAAGTACCCGGAGGAGACAACTGGACGGTTCGCCAAGCACTCGGCGGCTACCTGTTCCTGTATCGCGATCCGACCGGCACCTTGGCGCCCGGAATTACGCGAGTCAAAGTGCTGAGTCGCGACGGTTCGACGGTGCAGTTCAGTATTACGGGCAAGAATTCCAACTTCACTATTGGCTCGTATCAGTTGCCGTTGCGCCTGGCGGTGGTGTTCGGCGACCGAAGCGACGGCCAAGTAGGCCGCTGCGGGGAAATCCATTTCGGCCCCGAGTCGTCGACGCACTGCAGCTTCTCCCTGCTCGGCAACACGGTACTGTGTCGCTGAGAATCGCGTGCGCGGCTTGGCGCATCCAGCAAACACAACTGCGGCGGTGAACACGGGCCCTCTACCAGCGGTGGCACCGGCACTCCCGGAACGATGAGCATTTCCCGGCCCTCGCCGACAACCTCCGTATCGCGCCGAGCGGTGCCGTTTATCGTGCTTCTCGGCACGGTGAGCTTGTTTGCCGACATTACCTATGAAGGTGCGCGGAGCGTGACCGGGCCCTATCTCGGTTTGCTGGGGGCCAGTGCGGCTGCCGTTAGCGTCGTGGCGGGCGGAGGAGAGCTGCTGGGCTACGTTTTGCGCCTGTGGGCGGGGGTTCTCGCCGACCGTACCCGCCGTTACTGGACGCTGACCGGCGTGGGGTACACGTTGAACCTGCTCTCGGTTCCCGCCCTTGCGCTCACCGGGCACTGGGTTCCGGCAGCGTTGCTCGTCTTGTTGGAGCGAACCGGAAAGGCACTGCGCACGCCGGCTCGGGATGCGATGCTTTCCTTTGCCAGTTCCCGCACCGGCCATGGGTGGGGCTTTGGGCTGCACGAAGCCATGGACCAAATCGGGGCAGCCACGGGACCGTTGTTCGTCGCGGCCGTCATTGCCCAACATTCCGAGTATCGACGCGCGTTTGCCTGGCTCCTCGTCCCAGCTGGAGCCGCGTTGCTGTTCTTGCTGATCGCGCGCCTGTTGTTTCCGCAGCCCCGAGATCTCCACATCGAGACCGAAACCCTGGGCGATGGCCATCTTCCACGTGCCTTTTGGGTGTACTTAGCCGGAGCGGCTTGCGTGGCTGCTGGCTATGTGGACTACCCGCTCATTGCCTTTCACTTCCAACACAGTGGACACGTAGCCCCTGCCTGGATCGCGATTTTGTATGCCGTTGCCATGGCAGTGGACGGCGTGGCCGCGCTTGCGTTCGGTCGGTGGTTCGATCGCTACGGCTTGCATGTTCTCATCGCTGCAGCAGCTTTGTCGGCCATATTTCCGGCGCTCGTTTTTTCGCCCGAGTTTTCCACGACCGTGGCTGGAGTCGTGCTCTGGGGCGTCGGGCTTGGAGCGCAAGAATCGGTACTGCGAGCGGCCGTTGCCCGACTCACCCCAGTCACACACCGAGCCAGTGCCTTCGGCATTTTCAACATGGTGTTTGGCCTTGCGTGGTTTGCCGGCAGCGCGGTTGCCGGGCTGCTGTACAGCTACTCGCTCATCGCGGTCGTGGCGTTTGCGACCGTAGCTCAATTGGCAGCGATTCCCTTTTTCTGGCAAGCCGGAAACCAGCTCGGCCCCACGCAAGCACGACGGTCTGGACCAACAGCCACCGCCTAGCTTCTTTTAGAAGTGGCTGCCAAGTGCGCCTCGGATCGCACAGGCAGCGGGAGCGCGGGTCGTAGCGGGGGTGTTGCCGCACAGCACAGCTCAGCTCGCCCCGGGGTCACCAATGCACCCGTGAAGCACCCACCGGCGCCAACGGGAACGCGAAGTAGAGCTGGGTTTTTCCTACAGGCCACACGGTGCCTCATACGCGCACGGCCAGCATGACGACGGAGAGGCGATCCGGGGTCCGCGCCCGGTTCCGCCTGTGTGGAAAGCTACGTTCCCGCAGTTCACGACGGAAGTGGTCGAACCGTCCCCACACCTTCGGCGCGGCAACGTGTCTACGGACCTTCTACGCCAGCGGAAAGTGGAACCGGGTGGGAATCACCAACAAACTGGCAATGCCCACCTGTTCAACGGGCTGCTACTCCGAGGCGGCACCGTTCGGGCCGCTGCCCGCTCTGGTACCCTCGATGCGGTGGAGAACGCCGGGCACTTCTTCCAAGGATCGGACCCGAGGTGCCGGCACGTTCAGGTCTCCCATCGCTACGAAGTGCATTCCCGCGGCGCGCGCCGCAACGAAATCCGACTCGGCGTCGCCCACATACACTGCCTGTGCGGGATCGACACCGAGCCGTTGGAGGCAGAGCTCCAACATGTCCGGGTGCGGCTTGGGACGGTCGACATCGCGAATCCCCACGGTCGTTTCCAAGTACGGCTCCAGACCGAAACGCCGCACGACCTCTCGCGCCGTGTACCCACGGTTGGTTGCCATCGCCAAGCGGTACGCTGAGCGAAGTTTCTGCAAGGTCCGGTGCAACCCGGATGCTGGGCGCATGAGCGCGTAAAACGGCTCGTAATCGGTGGCCGCGGCGATCTCTTTGGCGCGCAGTACTTTCTCGGAGTCGCCCCCGAAGACGTGCTCGAAAAATTGCAGTGTCGACCCCCGATGCGCGAGCAACGCTTGCTCTGCCGTCATTGGCGGGTAGCCCATCTCTGCCAAAATGGCGTTGTAGTAGGCAATGTTCGCCTCCAAGGAGTCGAACAACACTCCGTCGCAGTCGAAAACGACCGCCACGATTCGGGGTGAAATTCCTCTACACGCGCTCACGTTTGCCACGTTCCTCATGCCCCTGCAGCGCGCGTCGTGCACCTTCTAACTGCCACAGGGCGCGCAAGCGATCGTACGTCAGAACGAACCATAAGAGCTGGGGTGCGAGCACAAAGCTCAACAAACCACTAAACACCCCTACGGTATCGGTGAGCAAATTCGGCGTCGCTAGCACCACCGGATACAGCAGCAGCACCGCTAGATGGATGACGAAAAAAATTCCCATACCGAAAAGCGCCCGAACCACCGCCTGACCAACACCAAGTCCAGGGGTGGCCACGATGAGAGCCGCCAGAGGCACCTGCGCGATGGATAGAAACCCGGGATCGATTTGCAACGGGATGCTTTGACTTCCTTTGCGGAACGTTCCAGGGTCGTCGCCGCTTCCAGGCACCTCGATCCACCATCCCGTCAGCGCCGGACTGAGCACACGCGCTCCCCACAGCGCCGCCGCACGATACCCGCGCGCAAAACCGGTCGTGCCCCAGAGAACCAGCAGCACTGTAAAGGCACCCAAAAAACCAAGCGCAAAGCGGACTTTCATCGCTGCACGCGTTGCACCCACGTCATCGCGTAGAGGGTGGTGAGCATCAAAAACACCCCCTGCCACACGTACTCGTGAAAGTAGTCGAACAACCCCGGATACAACTCGACCAACCGCACTAACGTCGCAATGCGAGCAATATTGACCACCGTCAGGGCAGGGATCCCCACAGCGATGCCCGCAAGCTTGTGCCACCAAGGCGCCGGATAGGCCACAATGAAGCTGCACAGCACAGCAAACACGAACAGCCCTGTACACTCGTGGTTGACCTGCAAGCTTGCCGTCCCCGTGACAATCACGTTTCCCTGCTGCACTTCCGCCCGCGCTCCGGCAACCTGGGCCATCGCGGTTGCAGCCGCAGCGATCGTCCGTTCTGCCAAACCGAGGCGATTTTGTAGCTCGGTGGCGGCAGCGAATACACTAAAAGCCAGCAAACTACCGAAAAACAATGCAACAAACCGCAACAAGGCTTTGGACATCGTGCGACTCCGGTGCGCGGACTACGCAGTTCCACTGGTCGAGGCGAGCACTCTGCTTGAGCGTGGGACGCTGCGGCGGCGCCAAACGAGGAAACACGCAACAGCGGTAGCCACGCTGGCCACCCATGCTAGCCCGTCGCCCACCGCCCCGTACACCGTCGTCTCCTCCAGCAACTTGGCCTCGCCTCGCACCACTTCTTCCGTAAACAATCGCCCTTCGGCTCGCACCCGACCCGCCGCATCGACGATGCTGGTGACCCCGGTGTTCGAGCCGCGCAAGAGATAACGACGGTTTTCGATCGCGCGCCAGATTGCCAGCGCCTGGTGTTGATACGGTGCGGCGCTGTCGCCGTACCAGGCGTCGTTCAAGATGGTCACCAGGACGTTGGCCCCGGCACGTGTGGTTTTGCGCGGCATCGTGCCCACAATGTCTTCGAAGCAAATCAGTTGCCCGACTCGTGCACCATTTCCGAGAGCGAACACGCGTTCCTCTTTGCCAGCCGTGAGCCGCCCTGTAGCCGGGCTTAACGCGTACACGGCTGGCACCAGTTCGCCCCCGGGGATGTATTCTCCGAACGGCATCAAGATCCGTTTGTCGTATCGCCCAGCGAGGCGCCCTCCCGGTTGCATCCAAAACGCGCTGTTCAGTTGCTCCACCTTGTCGGACCCCACGAACCGGTACGCAAGACCGCCAAAAATCAGATCGGTCGCCAGTTCTGGGAAAGGGTTCTCTTTGCCAACAAGGGTTTGTGCTTCTGCCGGGATCCATTCCTGGTGCACGGTCTCGGGCCAGACCAATAAATCGACGTCCTGCTGCACGGCGCGACTGAGCTGTCGGTACTTTTCCAGGTTGACCTCGAAGTACCGGATGTCACCCTTTTCGGCGATGCCGACATTGCCTTGCACGAGGGCCACCCGCATTCCGGGCGCGCGTTCGATCGCAGTTTCCACCTGGGGGAGGCGATACCACCCGTAACACCACAACGCTGCCAGTGCGGTTGCGGGACCTACCAGGAGCGAGGAACGGCGCCGCACATACGCGGCGGCCAAGCCAGCCGCCCACCAGACCATGACGAAGCTCAGCAGGTACGGCCCGGCCAAGTCGCCACTTTGAATCAACCGCAGGGCGTGCATTTGACTGTTCGCCAACCGCCACGGAAACAAGTTCGGAAACCAATACTCCAAGCTCACCCAAGCCGCAGCCACAGCCACGGGCCACAGGGCGAAGACTCGAGCTTGATACGCGAACCACGTGAACGCAGCGAACTGCAGCGCAGTAAATGCAGTGAGGAGCGCGTACACGACCCCAGCCAACAAATACGGGAAGCCCCCGAACACATGGATCGTATAGACGAGCCAGTAAAATGCTGGCAAGTTCGTAGCCAGTCCGCAGAGCCAGCCAAGCCGAGCAGCGGCAGCAGGAGTTCGGGCCTTTAGCGCGGTCACCAGAAGAGGCACGAACGCGAACCAGGCAACCGGGTACAGCTCGAACCAAAGGAAACTTGCGGCAACGAGAAGGCCAGAAAGCAGCGCCGCACCAGTGGCAACAAGCGCGCCTCCGGTACGACGGCAGAATTCGGTGTGGGCGTCTCCGTTTTGGTGCTCCGCAGTTCGGCGATCGTAATTTCCGCGCTCGTGCGTCACAACGACAGCGCGTTTAGCGCAATCCGCACCGCGCTGCGAACTCGTGACCGTCTACCCTCAACGCTTTCGAGCCTCGCCTTCGTCCGCGGCAAGCAAGGCATGATGGCGCGCTTGCGGAACAGAAAGCAGCGGTAAGTGGCGGAGCTTCGCCACCTCTTCGGGAGAAAAGGGGGTCCATTCCATGCCCGTGGGAGCCGGATCGAATTGCGCGACGATCCAATTGAGCAAAGTGGCCAAGCGGGCATCGTCGAGTTCCGCATGCGCCACACCCGGAACCCGCAAAAGATACGCGCGTCCCTCCGGGGTGAGGACAAATCGGTGGAGGTTGCCTGCAAACGGAGGTGCGCCGCCGGCAGACCCGCTGCCGTCTGGCCGGTGACATCCTTGGCAGTGCAAAACATAGTCTGCCCAAGGGTCGGCCGAGGCACGCTCGGCAAGTCCGCACAGCAGAGCCAAAACCACCATCCACAAGCGCGCTCGCACGCTCACACGCCCTCGGTGGCCTCCCCCAGGACGATTGCCGTCGAACAGTGGTACACCACGTTATTGATGCCGTGGCACCAGTTGATGTCGTTGCTGCGCTGCGGGTAGTACACGGGTTTGTCGCCCTCGTTGCGGTGGCAGTAACACAACCCGCAGACATGTTTTGCGCAGCAATCGTTGTAAGAAATAATGTAGAGCTTCCCGTCAGCAGGGTTCCGGCAGGTACCAATCCATGTCACGGGCGACTGAATCGTTCCTGGCGGGCACGAACGTTGGGTCCCCCCGCAACAACTGCACAAAAAGCCATCGATGGCGCAGTGCCGCCAGTACTCGCAACGCGATGGGTCGCCTGCAGGCGTGTCGACCCCAGGCTCGCCTGGAATGGCCTCTCTGCGCGCAGTGGCCGCCCGCGCCACGGGAAGCAGCGGAGTTGCACTCGCCCCCACCAGGAGTGCGGCTACCCGGGCGAGAAAACTTCGCCGCGAAGTCCGCGCCGCCAAAAGGCGCGCCCAGCGCGCCAACCCGCGATCGAGCAACGATAACCAGTTTGGATCCCGGTTCACGGCTGCTTGCCTACCCCGTAGCGCGCTCGCGTTGCAAGTACTCTTGCACCGATCCGACGCCCTGCCGATACGCCTCGAACAAACTCTCGATGTGTTCCCGCGTATTCACGATTCCCTTTGCTCGAACGGTTCCGGACGGATCCAACAACACAGCGTACGGGAGCCTGGGGACCTGATAAGCAAGCCCGAGTTCGGTCGACAACACGTAGGCAAAGCGACCGGCAAACGACGCGGCGAGCGCGCGGTGTTCCTCCGGGGTTCCCTCGCTGGCAAGAACGATGTCCAGCCAATGGTGTTCGGTGCGGCGCACGGCCTCCAGCACGGGGAGCAGCTCCTTGCAAACGGGACATTGCGGGGCCACCCAAACAACAAGCATGCTGCGCCCGTCGGGCCGCTCTCCTCCTATCCGTACTGGCACCCCATTCACAATGTCCTGCAACTCGAACACAGGCGGTTTCGTGCCGACCCGCGGTTCCTCTCGTGGCACGAGCGCTCCCACCGGCGCAATGCGCGCATGCAGCACGCCAACTTGGCGCACGAGTGCCAGCACAACCACGAGAAGCACGAGCACCACGCACCACAAGAGCAGCTGCGACACCAGCAACGCGGTGAGCATCCCTCAGTCCGGCCTCGAGAAATTGCCCTCGTGTTCTGGTCGCCGCGCCCGTGGCGCGGAGGCCAACGCATCGATGGCAAGGTACAGCAGCATCGCGGCCGCACTGCCCGCGAGAACCGTAACGGTGTCGAGCCACGTCCACTCCCGGGGCAACGGCGTGACGGTGGCGGAAGCAAACAGCACAGCCAACATTGCGTTGCGGACAACCAAGCCCCATCCAATGCTGCCCCCATGTCGTGCGGGCGCGCCACAACCGCAAGCATGGTCGGTGCGTCCAGCGCGAATCTCGCGGACCAGTGCGCCCGCGTACACACACAACAAGATCACGCTTCCCCAAGCTGGCAGCGCAATGTTCGGCCACACACCAAAGGCCAGCGCAAGCGTGCTTTCCGCAACCACCAGCAAGGCAAGAAGCACTCCGTGCAACCGCGGCACAGGGATTTCGTACGCTGCGAAGATGCGTAGGAACTCCTTTGGTTCTCGCAGCTTGTGGAACGCTGCCAATCCCCACAACCATACGCCAAAGATGCGCACGAGGGCTTGGTACGCCGCATCCATTGCTCACGACCCCTCCCCGAGATACGGAGCGAAGAGCAAGTCCGTGGTCCAGCCGATCGGCTGCACCCGACGGAGAAACTCCCCCGTGCGAGCATCGTAAATTCCCAACGCCCCCGCGTACTCGCAGGCAGTCACCAAAAGAGGGGCGGAATCCTGGCTCACTGTGATTGCCGTAACCAAGGGCGGGATCCAACGGTCTAACACCCGTTCCCAAATCCATGGCAGCGGCCAACGCCATGACGCATCGGGCTCGATCGCGAATCCGTAAATGGTCGCTCCCGGGAAACGCAGGGGGATTCGTTGGAGCCGCTTAGCGGAGGCAAGGTCGTACACCCACACCTCGCTTCCCGGTTCCTTGTGCGTGTCCTTTTCCCCTTGGTGCATGAGGACGTACAAGCGCCCAAGGCGCTCGTGCGCTGCAAGATGCTGGTTGCCTCCGGTACGCCAGGAGGCGCGGCGGTCGGCCTCGTCGGTCAGCTGCCAAGTGGGCAGAAAGCGAAGTTCCGGGCCGCTGACGTCCACGGGGTGCACCACCCCTTCGAAGGATACGAAGTACCAAACGGAACCAGCACGGACGGCTTTTTCCGTAACTGGATCCTTGCGCGGATCGAAAAAGGGCTGGGTGCGGGTGCGTCGGCGTTCGTTCCCGTCGTCGTCCAGCTCGAGCACGAACGCTGCTCCGTCCGGGCAGAGAGAAAAAAACCGCCGTGGTCCGGCAGCGTAGGCCAAGCTGCAACCCGGTGTGTCGATTTCTGCAACGAAACGGCGCCGTTCGACATCGACGATGCTGAGCGAGGTTCCGGTGGTCCAGTTGAACACCGCAACGAAGCGCTCATCGTCGGAAAGCGCGACGTGATTCAGCGCAATGCGATTGAGCGCACGTTTTGGGGGAATCGGGATTTCCGCAACAAACCCGAGCGTTTGCGTATCGTAAATCTCCAGGACGTCCGTGCGCTCACCGCGGGTTCGACGCGAGTAGTATGTCGCTGGTACGTAGATCTCCGGACGCCGCCGAGAAAACAGAGGTTGAAACGTGCCATATCCCCCGGGCACGCTGCCCAGAAAGAGGCCTCGTTGCACGTCGACGACGCTCGTGCGCTCGAGCACCAAGTCGGTCGCAAACACCCAGTGCGGCTGCGGTGGCGAGGGAAGACGTTCTACTTGCCCGGTCTTCTCGGGTGCAACCTGCGCCTGCAGCGTGGCTGCTACCAAGGCCACGCCGCACACCCACCACGCTCGCATCCAGTTCTTCTTGCACACGGCTATTTGCGTACCACGCACTGCGCGGAATTGGCAATCGAGAGTTCGCCACGACTACCCGCAGGAACGATCCAGCGCCGGCCTGCGTGGCCCACCAATCCAGTTGGCGTGATGTTGAAGGGCAGGAACGCCTGATTCGACGCACGCGTAGGAGCGCACGAGCCGTACGACGGAAGCCAGTTCCACCGTGCGCCTGGTTCCAGGTTCCTTCCCGTACCGCCGCTACGATCGGTGGCTTCCCGTTGGCAAAACGGCCAAGCCCAGCCGCTTCACTGTTTCGGTGGCGCGTTGGTGCCTTCCAACGCAACGAGGATTTCGCACCGAGCGAATAGCAAACGCGTGCAGCTCGAGCGGCTTAGCCTGTTCTCTGCCGGGGCATGGTGGCTCGCACCATGCGACCACGAGACGCCCAGGAACCCGGACCTCACACGAGCAAACCTGACGAATGCGAAGATCACGCCTCCAGAGCGCCTTCGTTGCCCGGGCCGCCTGCGTTCGAACTCACTGAGGCTTTTGATCGCTGCGCGCAAGCTGTTCGATTTCGGCTGGTTGCAGCGGGCGATTCAAGATCCGGACGTCGGTCATTTCGCCTGCCGCGGGCGTACCGGAGGGCAGCTTCGAGCCCACGAACGCACGCGGCTCTTCTCCGAGGTTCGGGGCCACATCGAATGTGTTCTGAGAAACCGGCTTTCCATCCACGAACAACTGCAAGCGCCCTTGAACCCACGTGGCCGTAACTTGGTGCCACTCCCCTGGTTTCCACTCGTCGATGGGCAAGCCGACCCCACGCTCGCGTCCGTCGGGATCGAAAAACTCGAAGCGCAGGAAGTTCACGTTTTTCGCCACGCGAATCGCTTGGTTGCCCTCGCCAATTTGCACGAACACCGCGTCGTTTTGGTCGTTCGACTGCCAATCAGGCTTGAGCCAAAATGCCATGCTCCCAGCGTCGCCAGCAATTTTCCCGACGCCTTCGAGTGGCACCTGCGTTTCCGTGACGTAGCGCTTGTCCTTGCCGCTCTCGAAGGCAACTTCGGGCGGTGGCTCGGACCCTGGCTCCCCTGCGGCCGCGACTTGCGCCTGCCCGGTAACGCCGTGTGTGGGTTTCAGCGATTGGACCTTCTCGGCGGTCTCTCCCGAGGGCGCGGTGATTTCCACTTGGCCGCCTTCCCGTTCGCCACCGACAGGTTCTCCTACCCCACTGCCGCGGGGCTTGAGCGCCGCCACTCCTTGTGCCCCGCCCGACCCGCTGGCCGCAAGCGCACCTTCTCCTGGCCGCTGCTCTCCGACGGGACCGGCCTCTCTTCCCGCAACGCGCGCCCCGGCCTGTTGACCGCCGCCTCGCAGTTCAAACGTGCCTCCCTGCTGCACCGCGCTTCTCGACGAAGCCCCATGGTCGCCTTCCCGCGCAAGCCACCAATACGCCGCCGCACCGACGACCAACACTCCCGCAATTCCTGCAACGACCACAAGCCTGGGCTGCATACGGCGCTGTATCGTGGAGAGTGCCGTGCACGTTGTCAATACTGACTTGTCACGGAGCGCAGTTACGCTCTCCCTTGAACGGCGCGGCCTCGTCGACCGGTCTTCATGACGGAAAACACCAACGCCGGGTGCCCCGTAGGCCCCGACTCGGACACCGTGCGCAGTCGCGGTTCGGCGTCGACATTCCATCGCCCACTCTCTGCCCGGATGCGCTTGCCATGCCGAGCTTCACTGGTGCAAGTCTGGCGGCTGCTTGGTATGACCAAGCCATGCTTACGGATTTCCCCTTTCAAGAACTCTTCCCCCTTGGGAAGGACGACACCCCCTACCGTCGACTGGATGGCGAGTGGGTCGCCACCGACCGCTTCCGCGGCGAAAAGATCTTGATCGTCGAGGCCGAAGGATTGCGCACGCTCGCTGCCACGGCCATGCGGGACATCGCCCATCTCTTTCGTCCCGGGCACCTCGCCCAGCTTCGCGCCATTCTCGACGACCCCGAAGCGTCGGCAAACGACCGGTTCGTTGCCTGGAACATGTTGCGCAATGCGTGCGTGGCCGCGGGAATGGTCCTGCCGTCGTGCCAAGACACCGGCACGGCCATCGTGTTCGGAAAAAAAGGACAGCAGGTGTGGACCGTTGGCGCTCACGACGAAATCGCACTCGCCCGCGGTGTGTACGACACCTACACCAGCGACAACTTGCGCTACTCGCAGCTTGCGCCGCTCACGATGTACGAAGAGGTCAACACCAAGTCGAACTTGCCAGCGCAAATCGAGATCCTGAGCGTTCCTGGCGACCGATACAACTTCCTGTTCATTGCCAAGGGCGGAGGGTCGGCGAACAAAACGTTCTTGTTTCAGGAAACGAAAGCGGTGCTGAATCCGCAGTCGCTGAAAGCCTTTCTGCGCGACAAATTGCGGCTGCTCGGAACCGCAGCCTGCCCGCCTTACCACCTTGCCATCGTGGTCGGCGGCCTCTCCGCGGAAATGACTCTCAAGACCGTCAAGCTCGCGTCCTGTCGCGCGTTAGATGCGTTGCCCACGCGCGGCAACGAGCGCGGGCACGCTCTGCGCGACCCGGAACTCGAGCAAGAAGTGCTGCGCATGGCACAGGAAACGCACATTGGTGCGCAGTTTGGCGGCAAGTATTTTTGTCTCGACGTTCGGGTGATTCGCTTGCCGCGTCACGGAGCCAGTTGTCCCATTGGCATTGGCGTGTCGTGCTCGGCCGACCGACAAGCGAAGGCCTACATTTCAGCGGACGGCATTTTTCTCGAACAGCTCGAAACGCACCCGGAACGGTTTCTTCCGGAGATCGACGAGCGGCAACTCAGCGCCGAAGTGGTGCCGATCGACTTGCGCAAACCAATGGACGAAATTCGCCGCGAGTTGTCGAAATACCCCATCAAGACACGACTCGCACTTACGGGCCCCATGATCGTGGCGCGAGACATCGCGCATGCCAAGCTCAAGGAGCGCCTCGAGCGTGGGGAAGGGCTTCCTCAATACTTCAAGGATCATCCGATTTACTACGCTGGCCCGGCGAAAACGCCCCAAGGGTACGTTTCCGGGTCGTTCGGGCCCACGACGGCGGGACGCATGGACGCGTATCTCCCGCTCTTCATGCAGCACGGGGGCAGCTACGTAACCGTGGCCAAGGGCAATCGCTCGCCCATCGTCACCGAAGCGTGCAAAAAGTATGGCGGCTTCTACCTCGGCAGCATTGGCGGCCCAGCGGCAGTGCTGGCGCAAGAAAACATCAAAAAGGTCGAGCTGGTCGAGTATCCAGAGCTCGGCATGGAGGCCATTTACCGCATCGAGGTGGAAAATTTTCCGGCCTTCATCGTCATCGACGACAAAGGCAACGACTTTTTCGCGCAGCTTTAATCGGCGTGAGCTTTGGCGCGCTCAGCGAAACGCCGCAATGACCTCTTCGAGCGCTTGGAACTGCCCACCCCGGGTCGACGACGGCACCAAGATCGGTGTTTTCACTCCGGCTGCGCGCCATGCCTCGACGCCTTCGCGCACTTCCACAGGGCTACCGAACAACGTGCAATCGCGCAGCCAACGGTCGCTCATCAACGCAGGTACGCGATCGTACTCGCGGGCGGCAAGTGCCTTTTGGATTGCCTGCATTTCTTCCACGTATCCTGCTTCCATCCAGTAGCGCTGGTAGTTCGGCAACATGACGTAACCGACGAGGGTCTTCCGCAGCACTTGCGCGGCGGCTGCTGGGTCCTCGTCGATGCACGTGGGAATCATGTTGCCCACGAAGAAATCCGGATCCGTAGCGCGCTCGCCGAGGTAGGTCAGCGACTGCCGCATGTGCGAGCGGCACGCATTTGCCCAAATCGCCCCGCTAGCGATCCGCGCGGCGAGACGGATCATCGGCGGGCGCAAACTTGCAAGCACAATGGGAGGAAGCTCGCCCCACCGCTCTGCACCTTCGCGTAGTGCCCCGACAAAACGCTCCACATCGGCGACGGGCTTGCCTGGCTGAATGCCGAGTCGCTGCAACACCGGCCCGTGACTCACGCCAATGCCAAAGCGGAAGCGTCCGGGTGCAAGTTCGTGGAGCATCGTGACGGTGAGGGCGTAATCGTGTGGGTGCCGGGTGTAAATGTTGGCAATGGCGGTGCCGAAGGGAATGTTCTTGGTCACCAAGGCAATGGCGGTACACAGGCCCAAACCGTCACCGAAGCTCGGGCAGTAAATGCCGGCGAAGCCCTCGCGCTCGATCGTTCGAGCCATCTCCAAGGCGGCGCGCCGCTTGCCGCGCATCGCCGCCAAGCTCAACGCTGGCTTTGGTTCCATCGACCCGCACTCCTACAGCTCGTCTTCCTCGATCTCGTCGAGTTCCCCCCATTCGATCTTGCACTTTTCCGAGCAAAAGTAATGGGGCCAGCTCTCTACGACCACCACTTCCGCTCGCTCTTTCACCACGGGCAAGCCGCAGTGCTCGCAGGCAATCATTTCGGGCATCGTTCTTCTCCTTCTTGCTTGACTCACTGGCGGCTTTTCGCCGCGTGGCGCCGGGTCGGAACCGGCGTCTTTTTCTCGAACAGGCGCGCCAACTCGTCTTGCTCCGACCAATACCACCGGACCCGCTTCCCGGCTTGGAACGCACGCACACCGCGGCCGGCGACGACGCGTCCGATGCATTGCCCCACCACACCGGAGCGAGCCCACGCTTGTTGCAGCGAGGGCCAAACCTCTTCGGGAACGGTCGCCAATAACATTCCGGAGCTAATGAGTCCCAAAGGATCCACGCCAAAATGCGTGCACAAAGCCACTGTTTCCGGCAGGAGGGGGATCCGATCCAAGTCCACTTCCAAGCCCCGTTCCGAAGCGTACGCCAACTCCGCAAGCCCCGCTCGCACCCCGCCTTCCGTAGGGTCGTGCATGGCAGTGGCCCCCATCCGGGCTGCCAGCAGCGCCTCGGGCACGATGGAAATCCCCGGCCTGCGGTGCAAGCGAGCGGCTCGGCGAGCTTTTGTCGGCCCGAGCACACGGGCGGCATCCTGAGGGTACGTACGGGCGAGAATCGCCGTACCTTCCAGCGCCGCGGCCTTCGAGCAAACAAGCAAATTGCCCACTTGGGCTCCCAGCGCCGTCACCAGCTCTCCCTTTCGCGCCACGCCCTGCATGTCGCCCGCGACGACCGGTTGCTGGACCACAGGTGTGACTTCGGTGTGGCCGCCTGTTACCGCCACGCCCACACTTTTCGCAGCCGCATCCACGTCGCGCATGAGCCGCCGCGCCGTTTCCACGCTGGCGCCAACGGGCAGCAACAATGTTACTTGGAACCACGCTGGCGCGCAGCCCATCACCGCAACGTCGTTCGCGTTCACGTGTACTGCGTACCAGCCGGCTTCATCGCCCGTGAATGTTACGGGGTCGCTCTTAAGCACGAGCAGTCGCTCGCCCAAGTCAACCACGGCGGCGTCGCGACCAAAGGCCGGTCCGTGAACCACACGGTGGTCCAGTGCTCCCCGGTAGCGCACGAGGCTCTCCAGGATCCGGCGAGGCAATTTTCCAGGCAGCAAGCCGGTAAGTTGCCGAGCCACGGAGTTCGCTCCAGCGCTTTCAGAAAGGCTCTTTGGGCCGACGGTGGCTGTCACGCCGGCGCTCCAAGAAGCGGCGCAGTTCCACAGTCAAGGCATCGAAGGCCGCGTGGATGGCGTCGCCCATATCGGCAGCGGTTTTGTGCGCAGTCAACGTTTCCCCAGGGACATGCAGCAGGAGCCGCACTTCTTCCGCTCCCCGTAAATGGTGGGGGTTATGGACCAGGGTTACATTCAGCCGCAACAGTTCGTTGTGAAGCTCCTGCAGCTTCGCCACCCCCCGGTCGATGAGCTCCTTCCATCGCGGATGCAATTGCGTGTGTTGCGACTGAATCTCGAGATGCATGACACGCCGTTCCTTTCTATCCCGATGCTTCGGCTTCCTCCCCGACCCACGCCGAGCTTGCCCAGTGTACCAAACTTGCCGTCGCTGCCAACCTCTGGAACCGAAGCGCTGCTGGAACCGAAGCGCTGCGGGTCTCGGAAGCAAGTCGCGCGCGGCTTGCGCGTACCCTGTGCAAGGCAGAGGTGCGTGTCTGCAACGCTCGCCATGCAAAAACGCCACTGTGGCGAGGCTTGTTGGAAACTTGCCGCGCATCCGTGCTGATTCCAAAGAGTGGCACGCCATCTGCTGTACGCACTCCATGCGTCCGAGGAGGTCGGCCATGAAGCACAGCGGCAGCACAACGAAGGCAGGGGTCGTGCTCCAAGCACAACTTGTGCGCATCGGCACCGAGGTGTTTGCCATTTACGGTGACGAGGAGCACGGTTTTGCAGTCGACCCTGAGGATTTCTCTTCGGCAGTACCGAACAGTTTCCGGTATTATTCCCTGGACGAGCTGTATTTCGCGCTCGTGAATCTCAGTGCCGCGCCTGAAGGGCGCGCCTGAGAAGCGCGAGCCGAAAAGCGGCGGCGAGGCGGAACACTGACAGTGCTCCTCCTCTCGTTCAAGCGCCCCGCCGCCGCTTGGCAGCCTGGTGGCCTGGCGATTTCGAGGTGGGTCCGGCGTCTCCCCCACCCCCTCCTGCTTCGAGGTCAGCCAGGCCGCCAGCATGAGCCCGACAGCGGCTGCGCTTTGGTGCGCGCGCATGTGCATGAGAGAACGTCTTTGCTATGGGCTCCGGCGTGTCGCACTCTTTACCGTACTACCTCCCGATCGGCGACGAGGTGGAAGTCTTTCGCGCCGCCTATGCGTGCCGGCTGCCAGTCTTGCTCAAAGGCCCCACTGGTTGCGGCAAAACCCGGTTCGTGGAGTACATGGCGGCTCTGTTGCTGCCTCAAAGTCAAAACGGGGTGCCTTCGCTCATCACCGTTGCGTGCCACGAAGACCTCACCGGCAGCGACCTTGTCGGCCGCTACTTGATCAAAGGAGACGAAACCGTCTGGGTGGACGGCCCACTCACGCAAGCGGTACGCCACGGGTCGATTTGTTACCTCGACGAAATTGTCGAGGCACGGAAAGACACGATCGTCTTGATTCACCCGCTCACCGACCATCGCCGCATCCTACCGATCGACAAACGTGGCGAAATCCTCGAGGCGCATCCCGACTTTCTGCTCGTCATTTCGTACAACCCAGGCTACCAAAGCGTGCTCAAAGACCTAAAGCACTCCACCCGCCAACGGTTCGTCACCATCGAGTTCGATTACCCCCCGCGCGACAAGGAAGCGCAAATCATTGCCCACGAATCCGGAGTCGATGTGGAAACGGCTTTGACCTTGGCCACGCTCGGGGAGAAGGTACGGCACCTGAAGGCATCGGGCTTGGAAGAAGGCGTAAGCACTCGGCTCCTGATTTACGCTGCCCAATTGATGTCTCGCGGCGTCCGTGCGCGCCGTGCCTGCCGTGTAGCAGTGAGCGCTGCGCTCACCGACGACCCCGAAGCACAACGCGCCATCGACGAACTCATCGGCGCCTTGTTCCCCTAATTCGGGAACGAATCGGCCACTGAGATCCCCGTGCGTCCGTCATGCCCAGTTCCTCGCGAGGTCGCGACTTGTCGAACCACAGTGCCAACAACAATTCTTCCAGCGCTTCCACGGTGTTGGAGAGCCTGCTGACTCCAGCCCGCGCCAAAGAGCTCGCGGAAGCACTACCACCTCCCAGCTTGGCTCGGCTCCTCGAGCTCGCTGCCTCTCACACTCCGTCGGCGCCAGCGTTCGCTGCGAAGTTCCTGGAGACCGCAGCCCGGGTTCACGAACGGGAACCAGCCAGCCTGCCCACCTGGCTGGACGCCTTCGAACTCTTGCAACAAGCACCCAGCGTTGCCCGCCCTGGATTGGAAGCGTTTCTCGAAGCAAGCAAGCGCCGGCTCCAGGTAGCCACGTTGTGCCGCTGGGCCGAGCAGGCCAGAGCAATTGCCCGGCATTCTCCTTACCTTGGCAGCGAATATCTCGTCGCCACCCGAACCCTACTCGGTGATCCGGGCGGCCAAGCGGAAGCCCTGGCAACGCTCGTATCGCGGTTTCTGCACAACGAAGGACCACGAGGGGAATTCGTGGTGCGGGCGCTCCTTCGAGGACTGCCCTCGAGCCGTGCAGAAATCGATGCAGGCGTTTTCGCCTTGTGGGCCACCCTTGGTCTTCGCCTGGAGCAGCCGCAGCGCGGCTGGGCTTTTTTTGCCGGCGCACCACCAGCACTTTGGCGGCTGCACCGAGAGGAGCAACGTTTGGTGCTCCAGGCCTTGAGCGCCGTCACCAGTAACGACCTGGCATGGCAACTCTACTGCACGTTGCCAAATGCACTGCTGGCCTTTCCCCGCCCGCTCAGGCAACGGATGGCCGCCGTTTTTGCGGCCTCGGTGCCTGCCGCCCCTGCAGAGTGGCTCGATGTGGTGCCGGTCGCACCCGCGCTTCTATCCAGTTTGCCCACGAGCACACGGAACGCCGCAGTCGCGGCCATGGAGAAGGTTGCGGCCGTGTTCCCGGCGGCAGTGCCGGGGATGCTCCGCCGCATCCCGCAAATTTACGAGTGCGCGACCGAAGAACAGGCGGCACGCTGGGTCGCCACCGGCCTGGAACTTTGTGGCCAAGACGCAACGCTCGCCCGGGCGTACTTTGGCCTGGAAACGCGCACGAGTGTGCGCGTGTTAGGCGCTTCCCCCACCGCCGCAGTGTTCAGCGAGGTACAGTCGTGGCTGCGCAAATTTACCCACATGCTTGCGGCAACCTCCGTGACCCTACGGCCCAACCCTGGGTGGACGTTGCGACCACCGCTCGAGGGGCTGTTCGAAGAGCGAATTGCCGAGGTTCCCGACCGCATCGACTTTTTCCCCACGCACGAGGAGAACCTCGGGCTGTACCGTTTCCTTGCCATGCAAATTGCCGGGCGGTTCGCTTGCGGCACAGCGCCCGAGGCGCCGGCGGTGTGGCCTCGCTGGAAAACAGAACTCGAAAGCGATGCTTCCCGGGCTCATCTTCACGATTGGTTTTTGTTGGCCGAAGGGGTGCGAGTCGGAGTCCAAATGGCGGAGCGATTTCCTGGTTGGAGCGCGCAACAACGGTCCTTGTTGGCTTGCTTTTGCCTTCGTGCCCGTGAGATCGACGCCGGTAAACAACCCTCGCTTCTCGACTGGCTCCTCGCTTGGGAACTTGCTGGCGAGCCGCTCGAAGTCTTACCAGGGCCGTTGCAAGTTGCGGGGGCCCTCGTACGCACGCTATCGGCGCCGCTGCGCGACCCTGGAGCCACGGTCGACGATTCGTGGAACGTGGCGCAGTTGCTCGAGCAGGCCTTCCGTCGCTTGTTCGCAGGCGCAGCCGAGGCGGACTGTGCTCCGGCAAGCGAGGTGCCGAACTACCTCGTTCCTGTCGACCTCTTCGACGGCGATGGTCCGATTCCTGACAGTGTACCAGCGGAAACCAGCAGCTCTGGATTGGACCGCGACGTGTCAGACTTCCAAGCGGAAATCACTTCCAGCGAGGAACAAGCAGGGTCTGGAACTTCCCTCTCCGCCGATGCGTTGGAGGCACTCATGCGTGCCGGCGTTCCGATCGAACTCCGTCAGGGACGCTCTCTGAGCATCGAGGGCTTGGGACTGTACATCAACGACCTGCTCGGCAAGCTCCCGCAGGAGCAGCTTGTGGAATTGCAAAGCCTGCTCGACACGGAAGGAGAGCCTGCACCCCGAGTGAGGCGGTGGCTCGCGACCCCCGCGAACGGCGACGCGTACTACTACGACGAGTGGGACTACTTGTTGAACGACTACCGCCCGGCGTGGTGTCGGTTGGTGGAAATGCCCGTCGAAGGCGATGGTGGCGAGTTCTTTCAGCGCACGCTTGCGGCTTATTCCGCGCTGCTTCCTGCGGTTCGCCGCGAGTTCCAAAAGATTCGTCCGGACGCTTACGAAGTGGTGCGCGGATTGGAAGCAGGGGAGGACTTCGACCTCAACGCAGTCGTCGACGCCCGCAGCGACCGCCGCGCTCGGCGCGCACCATCGACAAAGCTTTACGTGGCGCGCCAACGGGAACAGCGCGATGTCGCCGTGTTGTTTCTCGTCGACATGAGTGCCAGTACGGACGAGCCGGTGGACGGTGTCGGCGCCTCGCGGGCAGCAGCCGGGGCTGCCTCTCGCAACTCCCGCCGGATCATCGATATCACCAAAGAAGCGCTCGTGATCATGGCGGAAGCCCTGGAGGAGCTGGGCGATGCGTACGCCATTTATGGATTTTCCGGCCACGGACGCGCTCAAGTGGAATTTTACACGGTTAAGTCGTTTCGCGAGGGGTTGAGCGCTGCGGTGCGCGGCCGAATTGGCGCACTGGAACCAAAACGCAGCACCCGCATGGGCACAGCACTCCGCCACGCGCTCGCAAAAATGGCGCACGTGAGCGCGCGTTCGCGCCACATCCTGTTGCTCAGCGACGGATTTCCGCAGGACTTCGATTACGGCCAAGACCGCCGCAGCAACACCTACGGACTACGCGATACCACCGCAGCGCTTCGCGAGTGCGAGGCTAAAGGGGTGACCCCATTTTGCATTACTGTCGACCGTGCCGGCCACGACTACCTGCGGGAAATGTGTCCTCAATCGCGGTACCTCGTGATCGACGATATTACGTCGTTGCCGCGCGAGTTACCGAAAATCTACCAGCGCGTCGTCACTACTTCGAAACTCGCGCTTACGGCAGCAAGCTTCGCGAACCCTCACGCCGTGGGTCGACGTTCTTCACGCAGGTAGGCTGAGTTTCGGCAACGGGCGCTGCTCCAGCCATCGCACGAGCAACGCCCCTTGCGGTATTTGCTCGACGTTGGCCAGCTCTGCCAAAACGTCTCCATGACAAGGGTGCGGCGCGCAGCGGCAACCCAAGCGCTGGCCGCGCAAGCTCCACACCGCACGCAACAATCCTGGCTGACGGATCACCCGTCGACAGTATTGTGCAATGACTTCTTCCCGCGTGCCGTGAAAGCCAATGTGAAACGGGTTCGCCCACTGGGTCGGCCTGCCGATGTACACATCGAATTCCTCCCTGCGGCAGTGCACCACCCGCGCGGGTGGCCGAGGATCGAGGCGCGCACGCTGCGTGGCATCTCGCCACGCGCGCTCGAAGGCACGCCAGTGCGCCGGCCGCTCGTGGTCCAAGACCAGAGGAAGCTTGTGCCCCAGAGCTTGTTCGGCTTGTGCCACGGAGTACGAGACGCCGGCAAAATACGCCACCGGAGGCGGCTCCGGAGTCACATGCGGAGCATAGGTGGGGTCCACCACCCGCCCGTCGAATTCGCACCAGCCGTGCTCGATGACGTACGGGACCGGACCGGATGTTACCACCCATCCCTCGACGTAACGTGCTCCCTTTCCCAAGTGGCTCACGGCCAGCGCCGCATTGCGCCAGCAGCGCCGGTGCTGCGCCCGTACCCGCCGCGCAAGCTGCGTCGATGCCTCCGTATCAAACACAACATTCGTCAACGCCAACATCGCCCGAAAACCCCGGCCGGTGTTCCTTACTTCGTTGGCAGACTGTCAGTCAAGCGTCGCCACACTACGTCCTCCACGACGTGCACCGCCTCCACACGGAACCCGTTTTCTCAGCCGCGCTGCGCGTGCGGACCCGGAACATCACGCCGGAAGCATGCCGACTACACTGGTAGTTGGCTCTCCCTTTTTCTTCTTTTCGAGTTCCCGAAATCGTGGTAGCAAGCGGGTGCGTAGTCGTTTTCTGTACACCTCGACGTCTCGTGGGGCAGCAATGGAAAGCGTTGACCGCAACGAGCGAAGCTCGTATCGGCGGCTAGTTGCAGCGCTCGTGATTGCCAGCATCCTAACGGCTGCGTCGCCAGCCCCTGCCGACTATGGCCCGTTGCAATGGTTCTATAAAACCTGCCACGGATCGTTTGCCGACGGAATGGCGACATCCTTTAGCCTGATGGTTGCGCTTCCCTTCGGGTCGGCGTGTTCGGTCCCACTTCTCCCAGCGGACATCGCCTACGAGATCGCCCATCCAGAAACCAAATTCGGGTACTACACGGAAAAAGTTTGCATGTATCCGCTGGTAGGGGTGGCCGCTGCTTCCTATGCGGTTTTCGGCGCGCCCTTTTTCGCCCTGCAGTGGTTGTTGTGGGATGCGTATCTCGAGCCGTGCCCCGAAGGCTGGCGCAAAGGGGCAAAGCAGCCGGAGACAAAGCCGGCAGAGCAAGAGTAAGGACCCGCCAGCGGTTGTCGGTTCCCCCGCTTCTCGCGTAGTAGATTGCGGCCGCAAGCGAACCGCAGGTACCCCTTCGTCCAACAAGACAGCCTGTACGCTCGCCGCTTGGCTAGCGAGCGCCACCTGCTCTACTGCTTGACTGCGACAGCTCAGAGCTCTGTTGATCGTCCCGCGTGTACCAATAGGCCCAGGCGATCAGCACAGCCTGGAATGGCAGCCGCACCCAATTCCAGATGCCAGCCCCTTCGCTGCGACCGAACAAGGGAACATTGTTCCACGCGATATGCACGTTGGCGGGAAATACGGCAATCAACAACGCGATGGTGCCCCACGCAGCGATGCGGCGCGTGGGCGGAAACAGGACGCCGACGCCGCACAGCACTTCTGCCACGCCGGAAAGGAAGACCAACTCGCGGTGCCAGGGTAAATACGGCGGCATCATGGGCAGGTATGTTTCTGGAGAAACGAAATGCATCGTCCCGGCGACGATGTAAAAGGCGCCCATCACCCAAAGCAGAACGGCTTTTGTGCGGCTCATCGCTCAGTTTCCATCACACTGTTTGCAGTGAGTCAAACAACGTCGGCATGCCCTCTGCCGCTGCACTTTCGCGGACCCCGTTGCTGCGGTAGATAGCCGCGCCATGGGTGACAAGAATTTTCGTCTTCCACGCACGATCGTGCCGCGGCGTTACGGCTTGAGGATTTCCGCCGATCTCGATCGGTGGGAGTTTCACGGGAGCGCGAACATCGACGTGCAGGTTCTCGAATCCACACGCACAGTATTCCTGCACGCCCTCGACCTCGAGATCGACGCGGCCTCCGCGTTTTATGCGGGAACGATGCATGATGCAGACGAGATGCAGATCGATACCGACGCAGAAACGGTCACCCTGAAGTTCGCGGAACCACTGCCCACAGGATCGGTGCGCCTCGACTTGCGCTTTCGCGGCCGCATCCTCGATCGACTGCGTGGTTTTTATCGCTCGGAGAAAGACGGCTTGCGCTACGCTGCCACCCAATTCGAAGCGGCGGACGCCCGCCGAGCCTTCCCGTGTTTCGACGAGCCAGCGTTCAAAGCGCGATTCGCCCTGGTGCTCGAGGTGCCGGCAGGCAACGTGGCCATCGCGAACGGAGCCGAGGTTGCACGGCGTACGCTACCCGACGGCCGCACCGAGTTTCGTTTCAGCGAAACCCCGCCAATTTCCACGTATCTGGTTGCGTGGTGCATCGGGCCGTTCGAGTCGACCCCAGTCGCTTTCACGCCCAGCGGGGTTCCCGTCCGCGTTTGGCTTCCGCGCGGATTGGCTGAAAAAGGGATCTTTGCACGCGACGCCCACGTGCAGTCGCTGGCTGCACTCGAAGAGTACACCGCGATCCCGTATCCCTACGCCAAGGTCGACGCCATTGGCGTGCCAGATTTCGAAGCCGGAGCCATGGAAAACCCGGGAGCCATCACCTACCGGCTCACGTTGATCGCCGCCGATCCGGAGCGCGCCTCGATCCCCACGCGCAAGGGCATCTTTGCCACTGCGGCGCACGAACTCACCCACATGTGGTGGGGAGACCTCGTGACCATGGCTTGGTGGGACGACCTTTGGCTCAACGAATCGTTTGCGACGTTTGTCGGGTCGAAGGTCACAGCGGAGCTCAATCCGCAGTGGGGGTTGTGGCGCGACTTTGTTGCGAGCTTGCAGCGTCCGTTCCAGTTGGACGCACTCTCCTCCACGCATCCCATTTCGTTCGACGTTGCCAACGCCAAGCAAGCTGCGGAACGATTCGACGTCATCACCTACTGGAAGGGTGCCGCCGTGGTGCGCATGATCGAAAACTTCCTAGGTGCAGACGTGTTTCGCCAAGGAGTCCGCGCGTACTTGCAGCAGTACCGCGAGAACAACGCCACGGCAGACGACTTTTGGCGGGCCTTGGAAACAGCCTCGGGACGCGAAGTTGCAGGGCTTGCTTCCGCCTGGATCCGGCAGGCAGGTCATCCCGTGCTCCAACTGCGCACCCGGTTCACGCACGATGGAGTGGAAATCGAAGGAGAACAACGGCGCTTTTTTGCCGACCCGGCACAGCACGAGACTGGAGACGGGACGTTGTGGCCTGTGCCTGTCGTGTGGAAGTATCGTACGGCGCGCGGCATCGAGGAACAGCGGATTCTGTGGGCAGGCCGGCGCACGAGTGTCCACTTGCCCGGTGCCCTTTGGGTGTATCCTAACGGCGGAGCAAGCGGGTTTTATCGCTACGTGCTCGACGACGCCGCGTTGGATGCGCTCGCCAAGGCTCTCGCACACGATCTAGCACCTCACGAACGGTTGAATCTGCTCGACAACCAGTGGGCGCTGTTGCGTAGCGGCCGCGTTGGTTTGTCCAGCTACATGCGCCTGCTGGATGGCTTTGCCGGCGAAAACGACCGCGCCGTCACCAGCCTTTTGGTGGAACAGCTCGGCTGGCTTGCGTTGCACGTGGTGGAAGAACCCACCGAGGCGGCGTTCCGCGAGCTTGTCGAGCGGTTGTTCCAACCACAGTGGCAAAGCCTCGGCTGGGAGACACGCCCCACCGACAGCGACGATGACCGAATGCGCCGCGCTGCCGTGTTAACGGCCCTCGGGCAAATCGCTCGCGTGCCCGGCGTACGGCAGGAGGCTCGCGAGCGCCTGGAACGCTATTGGAAAGATCCTGGATCCCTCGATCCGAACTTGGTGGGCGTCGTCGCCTCGCTGGCCGCGATCGATGGCGACCGCCAACTGTACGACCGCTACCTGGAACACAAGCGCCATGCGTCGCGCGACCCCGAGGAAGAGTACCGTTTCTTGATGGCGCTTGCGGGCTTCGAGCAACCCGAACTTGTCCAGCGCACTCTCGAACTCTCGCTGAGCGAAGAAGTGCGCGCCCAAGACCGCCCCTTCTTGCTCGCGGGGCTCCTGGGCCGACGCGCCTCTCGCCCGGCAGCCTGGAAGTTCGTCCGCGCCCAGTGGCAAACCCTCGCCGAACTGCTCGATCCGATGCTCCTGCAAAACCTCATTCGCGCACTCAGCCAACTCACTTACGAGCCTGCAGCGAGCGAAGTGTGCTCTTTTCTCACCGCGCACGTTCGCGAGGAAACCCGCGAGACGACTGCCCAGGTTTGCGAGCAACTGCGGCTCGATGCACAGACGGTACAACGGCTACGCGCGGAGCTTCCCCAGGCTCTCGGAGCCAGGGGCTGACCCGCGGCTTGCAAACACGCAACCGGCCTTCTCGCGCGATTCTACGCGCCTCCACGGCTCGCACCACGAGCCAAGGCGCCGGCCACCAAATGGGCGACCCGTAAGGGTTCGGGCAACCGCCCCCAAATTGCGGTGCGCTCGAGCAGCAGTCGTGCCTCTTCAGGAGACACATTCCACCGCTGCACGTACACCCCTGCAATTGGCTCCATCGGACCCAAACCTTCGATGCGTTTCCACTTTACGACTCCGTCCGGCACTGCCTCGAGCAACGCGCGACGAAGTTTTTCCCAGTTTGGCTGCCGCCGAGCGACCACCAACACGGGTCGCCGCGTTTCCTGCGCAAGCCGCGGTACATCGACCACGTTGAAGCCAGCAAACGTCACTCCTTGCAACAGTACCACTTGGATGTGCTGGTAAAACCGCGAATCACGCACCAACTTGGCAAACACGGCGGTGGCATCGTCGCCGTCGCGTTCTACAGAGTCGAGGAGAATCCCATCGAGCCGAGTCGCAGCGTACACGGCTCCCACTACAGGCACCCGACCATGCTGGCGCCGGTAAAACGGCGCATCGTCGAAGCCAACCGAGTTCGACAGCCGCCGGATTCGAATGGCCAGAAGCTCCTTGTTTGCCGCGCGCCGCGACAGGTGCCGCACGAACCCGGCACCACGTCAAGGCACTCGGGCTGTGACGATCCATGCGGCGCCGGGCATGCGGATTCCGCTTGCCGTGGCGTAGGGCTGCAATGCCTCGGTGACACTCGTGGCCACACGCTGGCGCAATTCCGATCCCGCAGTTCGCAAGAGTTTTCCGGCAGGCCCCATCTGCAACAAGAAATCCACCACCGCTTCGAGCGGTTCCGTGCCGCCGATGGAAAGCTCCTCGCGGACGTCGTGGAAAACCAGGTCCTGATAACCAGCGCGCTCGAGGATGCCCCGCACTTTGTCCCGATTCGCAAACGCGAACGGCCCGGGAGCGTCGGGATTGGGCACCTCCACGCCGGACACGTGCTGCAACACCGCCATCATCGGCACAGCCATCCACGGGTTCTCGGTCACAGCCTGCCAGCACACGAACGATAAACGGGCGCCGCGACATGCCGCCGTGCGCAGGTTGGCAAACGCTTCGACCGGGTCGGAAAAAAACATGACGCCGAAGCGTGAAAAGAGGACATGAAATTTCCCCTCCGGAAAACGGTACGTCTGCGCGTCGCCGCGCACGAAGACCACGTTCTCCAGGTCCTCTGCTTCGGCGCGCTCTCGTGCCCGCTCGAGCATCGGCGTCGACAAGTCGATTCCCAGCACTCGGCCTTCAGGGCCCACCCGCCTCGCCAACTCGATCGTGGTGTCGCCGCAACCGCAGCCAATATCGAGCACTTGTTCTCCCTGGGCAACTCCAGCAAGGTCCATGGCTTTGTGGCCAAGCGGGCGGATTTGCGCGTCCAGGAACTGCTGATAGCGAACCCACTTCGCCCCCGCTTCTGTGTTCCAGTACTGCTCTTGGTCCGTGTTCACTACGCGCATGCGCCACCTCCACTGTGGAGAAACGACAATGCGTGCTCAGTTAGCCTTGCGGCGGTGCAGGCGAAACTCCTCGGAGCACGCATCTTCCGGGTCGAGCTGCACGGTAATGTGCGTGATGCCAAAGCGGTCGCGCAGCGCGGTTTGCACCTGCTCCAGCAGCGCGCGATGGTCGATCCCGTCGCGCACCACCAGGTGCGCGGTGAGTTCGTACATACCCGAGGTCATGGTCCAAACGTGCAGATCGTGCACCTCGAGCACGCCCGGATACTCTCGCAGAAGCGCATCGACCGCACTCAAGCTCAATTCGCGCGGCGTTCCCATCATGAGAATATCCAACGATTCTCGCACCACGCCCCAAGAGCTGTACAAGATCAGTCCGCCAATCCCCACGCTCACAGCGGCATCCGCCCAGTGCCAGCCCCAAATCCACACTCCCAGGCCTGCCAACAAAGCACCAACCGAACCCAGCGCGTCGCCGAGCACGTGCACGAACGCAGCCCGGATATTGAGATTCTCCCGGCTGCCACGGCGCAACAGGGCCAGCACCAGCACGTTGACCCCAAGCCCCAGGGAGGCCACGGCCACCATCCCTTGGGCATGCACTTCCGGGGTCTCCCACAAGCGCAACGCCGCCTCCCGCCAAAGGAACCCCACCACGAGCCACATGGCCAGCCCGTTCACGAACGCAGCGACAATCTCGAGCCGATGGTACCCAAAGGTTTTCGTTTCGGTCGGCGGCCGGGTTGCTAGCCAGGAGGCAATCAAGGCGATGCCGAGGGCAGCCACGTCAGAAAGCATGTGGCTCGCATCGGAAAGCAACGCGAGGCTGTTCGCCCACCAGCCGCCAATGGCCTCCACGAGACAAAAGACTGCCGTGATTGCAAGCACGAGCGTCAAGGTCCGCGTACTGAGAGAAGAATTGTGGCGGTGTGGGTGGCTTCGCACTGTGCCGGCCCCTTGTGGAGGCGCCTCGGGTACCGAGGCGAACCGCTAATCGCTGCCTTCGCGCAATTGGCGCTTCCAGTCGAGCAGTCGCGCTTTGGCAGCCCACGCCTCAGCCTCGGCCACGTTGCCCGCACGCTGGTAAATCCGGGACACATTGGTGTACACGAGCTCTTCCTCGGGCGCGAGTTCCACCGCTTTCTTGGCAGCCGCAATGGCTTCGTCCCACTGTTCCTTATCGGCAAGCGCCATGGACAAGCCTTCCCACGCATCGGCAAAGTTCGGATCCGCTTCGATCGCGGCGCGGTAACAAGCGATGGCGCCATCGAGATCTCCGGCCGCAATGCAGTCGACTGCGCGATCGAACAGTTCCTCGGCGCTGGGCATCGATGCTTCCTTCCTTCGCTCGGCCCGACTCTATGCGAGCAAAGCTGTCGTGACAAGCACGGCACAGCCGACGACGCCACACCGCGAGCCGCAATGGGTGGAACTCGTTTCGGGCTCGTCCTTGGCACGACAGCGCAAGCCGCAGAGGACCTACGAGGGCGCTGCACGGTTTGAATGAGCACCCGGCGCCGCCGGGGGCTCGACCATGTCGCGCACAATTTGTTCCCCGTTCGCCGGGCTGCTAGCAAGGGCGCGATGGCGCTCTGCCGACGGAGGTAGAGCGCGTTCTCATTTTGATGGAACGAGAGGGAAACACCTTCGAGGCAGTTTGCGAACGGGCTGCCACGCTCGCAGCCGGAAGCCAGCCCTCGCGGCTCTGCATTCAAGGGCTCAAGGGCGGGGCACGAAGCTTTTTTTTGCGCGCGCTCGCGCGCGACGCACGGCGACCGTTGTTAGTGGTCACGCGCGATCCCGCAACGGCGGAACATCTGTACGACGAACTGTCGTGGTGGATGGGGGAAAGCGACACTCTCGGGCCTACGGATCGACGCGTCCATTTGCTGCCGGCGTACGACGTGCCACCGTTCGAAGAGCTCTCGCCGGCGCCCGAAGTAGTCGCCCAACGGGTGCACGCACTTTACCAGCTGTTGCATGGAAAAGCGCCCGTGGTGGTGGCGCCCGTCGAAGCGCTGCTTCGCAAGGTGCCGCCCCGGGCCGCTTCCCTCCACCGCTGGAAGTATTTGGTCCCTGGAGACGACGTCGACCGCGACGCGCTTGCTCAGGACCTCATTCGCTGGGGGTACCGCCGCGTGGAGCTGGTCGAAGATCGTGGTGACTTTGCGCTCCGCGGCGCCATTGTCGACGTATTTCCCCCGGGGTACGCACTCCCCCTGCGTATTCAACTCGATGGCGACATCGTCCACACCGTGACCCAATTCGATCCGGGGAGTCAAAGGTCGCTTTCCGAAGTCCACGAGCTGCTGGTGCTTCCCATGCTCGAGTTCGACCGCGATGCGCTGTTCACCCCAACCGTTGCGCGCATCGTCGAAGAACGCGCCTTCGCCCTCGACGTGGCCCGCGAGGAGCGGTTGCGTCTGCTCGCTGGACTCGATAGCGGCACGGTGTTCCCTGGCGTGGAACGGCTTCTGCCGCTTGCCTATCCCGAGCCCTTGGAAAGCGTCGCTCACTACCTTCCGGAGAACACGCTGCTTTGTTTCGACGGGCCAGCAGCCATCGAGGTGGCGCTGGAAGCGTCGAGCAACGATACGTCGAACCGGGCGGAGGCGTGCGCCGCCGCCCAGCGCTTTTTCCTCCCAGCGGAAGCACTCTACCTCGACGCAAAGCAGTGGCGCCACGAATACGAAGCGTTTGCACGGGTCGAGCTCGAGGAGCTCGAGTTGTTGGTGCCCGCCGCGGGAACGGCACCGGTGGCCGTGCCTTGCCACAGCGTCCGCGATGCGCGCGTGGAGCGGATTCCCGGACGTCGCGAAGTGACTTTTGCCACCGTGGCGGCAAAAGTGCGCGAATGGCTCCGGAACGGGTACCGCGTGGCGATCGTCGTTCACCACAGTGCCCAGGCCACGCGCTTGCAACACTTGTTCGAGAACCACGGAGTGCACGTCACTTTGGCAAGCACCGTCGACGAGGCCCTCAGCAAGGCTCCCACGTCCGACGTTCTCTTCGTGTTTGGCCAGCTAGGCAGCGGGTTTCGCCTGCCCGAATGCAAACTCGCGGTCCTGACAGAAGCCGAAATTCTCGGCACCGAGCGACAACGGCGCCGCCAGCAACGCATCGAAATTGGCCAGTTGCTGCGGAACTTGAGCGAGCTCAAGCCCGGGGACTACGTGGTCCACCTGGACTATGGCGTCGGGCGCTACCGTGGGCTCAAGCAACTCTCCATCAACGGCGTGGTCAACGACTACTTGCTTCTCGAATACGCCGGTGAGGATCGGCTCTATATCCCATCCGACCGCATTGGCGTGCTGCAAAAGTACATCGGAACCGATGCCAACCCGCCGGCACTCGACAAACTTGGCAGTACGCGCTGGACGCGGGTGAAACAAAAAACCAAGGAATCCATCCTCGCCATGGCGCGCGAGTTGATCGACATTTACGCCCACCGCGAAGCCATGGAGCGCAAGCCCTACCCGCCGCCAGATGCGTACTACCAGCAGTTCGAAGCTGCCTTTCCCTTCGAGGAAACCGAGGATCAACTGCGGGCAATCGAAGACGTGCTAGCCGACATGCAAAAGCCCAAGCCCATGGACCGCCTTGTTTGTGGCGACGTCGGTTTTGGCAAAACCGAGGTTGCCATGCGCGCCGCCTTTCTTGCGGTGATGGCCGGCCGACAAGTTGCCGTGCTCGTGCCGACGACCGTCCTGGCGCAGCAACACTTGCATACGTTTCGACAGCGCTTCCAGGGCTACCCTGTGCGGATCGAAATGCTCTCGCGGTTTCACTCGACAAAAGAAAACGCGGCCATTATCGCTGGCCTCGCCGAAGGTACGGTGGACATCGTCATCGGCACCCACCGCTTGCTGCAAAAGGACGTCCGCTTCCGCCAGTTGGGGTTGCTCATCATCGACGAAGAGCATCGTTTCGGCGTGAAACACAAGGAAGCGATCAAACAAATGCGCAAGCTTGTCGATTGTCTCACCCTGACGGCCACACCTATTCCGCGTACGCTGCAAATGGCGCTTCTTGGCATTCGCGACTTGTCCGTCATCGAAACGCCACCGATCGACCGGCTGGCGGTTCGCACGTACGTGACGCGCTACGACGAGCAGGTCATTCGCGAAGCCTTGCTGCGCGAAAAAGCCCGCGGCGGGCAAGCGTTTTTCGTGCACAACCGCGTGGAGTCCATCGAGATCCGCGCCCGGCGCCTGCGGCAACTCGTGCCTGAATGCTCTTTTGCCGTGGCCCATGGGCAAATGAGCGAACGGGAGCTCGAGCGGGTGATGACGGATTTCGTCGAACGCCGGTTCGATGTTCTCGTGTGCTCGGCCATCATCGAATCGGGGCTCGATATCCCCACCGCGAACACGATCATCATCGATCGGGCCGATCATTTTGGCCTCGCGCAGCTCTACCAATTGCGTGGCCGCGTTGGCCGGTCGCACGAACGCGCCTACGCGTACTTGCTGATCCCCGGGGAAGAACTCATCACGCGCGAGGCACAAATGCGGTTGCGCGCCTTGCAGGAACTCGACGACCTCGGAGGTGGGTTCCGCCTGGCCACGACCGACTTGGAAATTCGCGGCGCCGGCAACTTGCTTGGGAAGCAGCAATCCGGGCAAATTGCCGCTGTGGGGTTCGAACTCTACCAGCAAATGCTGGCCGAGGCGGTGCAGGAACTCCGCGGCGAATCGATCGAAGTCGAGGTAGAACCCGAAATGCAACTGGGCATTAGCGCCTACGTTCCGGCAGAGTACGTGCCGGACGAAAACCAGCGCCTGATTTTGTATCGCCGCTTGTCGGCCGCGCGCACCCGGCGAGACATCGACGAACTCGCTGCCGAACTGCGCGATCGCTACGGGCCCATGCCACCGCCGGTCGATTCGCTCTTGCGGGTCATGGACTTGCGGCGCGTGCTCAAGCAACACAGCGTGCAGTCGGTGCACGTGCGCGACGGAGAAGTCACCTTGCACTTTCACCCGCACGCAAGCGTGGATGTGGAACGGCTGATTCAGCTCGTCCGCAGCGGCAAGGGGCGCTTTGCCATCCCCGCGGACTTTCAGTTGCGCTTTCGTGCCGCGGCCCGCGACAGCGATGGCCTCCTCGAGGAAATTGCGGAAGTGCTCGAAAAGGTGGCCGGACCCGTACGCGAGCGCCAGGAGGTTGCCTATGCGTAGCATCACGTGCGATGGCCGCCGCACCTTGCTTTCCGCGCGGCCGGCATGCACAGGGCTCCTCGGACTCCTGGCTCTCAGTGCGGCGGCTTTGCTGCTCGCTCTGCCGGTGCGCGCGGAACGCCTCAACGCGGTAGTGGCTACGGTGGACGGAGAACCGGTGACGCTTTACGAGGTTCGGCAATTTGCCAAGACCAGTTTACGCCTTCGCCAGTCGAGCACGCTTTCCGAGGCCGAAGTGCTCCGTGCCTTGATTACCGACAAGATCGTGGAACGCGAAGTACAGCAAAAAGGCATCATCGTGCGCGACGAGGATGTGGACGCCTACATTCGCTCGATCAAGGAACGGAACCGCATCGACGACCGGCAACTCGAAGAAGCCCTGCGCGCGCAAGGGATGGACCTGGCTACGTACCGCAAGCAAGTGCGCGAGGACCTCGCACGCCAACAGTTACTCGCGCGCGAAATTCGCGGCAAAGTGACGGTCACGCCCGAAGACATCGAACGGTACTTCGAAGAACACAAGGAGGAGTACACGGGTCCGGCACGGGTTCGCATCGCCCACATTTTTTTCCAGTTGCCACCCGATGCCACGGGCGATCGTGTGGCAGCCGTGCGCGCACGCGCGGAGGAGGTCTTTCGGCAGATCCGCGATGGCCTCGACTTTGCCGTGGCGGCGCAGCGATACTCGGAAGACAAAACCGGCAAAGAAGGCGGCGACTTGGGGTGGTTCAAACCCGGGGAACTCCTGGACGAGTTGGAAGAAACCCAACAGCGGCTCAAGGTGGGCGAAATCAGCGAGCCCGTGCGCACGCGGCTTGGGATCCACATCGTCCGGGTGCTAGCCCGCGAGCAAGAGGGCAAAATCGACCGTTCTGCCTTGGAAGAGGAAGTCCGCCAGAAGCTTTACAACCAAGCGCTCGAAGAACGTTTCCAGCGCTGGCTCAACGAGGACCTGTACAAACTCCACCATGTCGAGATCTTCGAGTAAGCCCGCTTCAGCGCACGCTGCCCGCGTTCGTGTCGCGGTGAGCATGGGGGACCCGGCTGGCATTGGTCCGGAAGTGACGCTGAAAGCACTGCGACATCCCGCCGTTCGCCGCGCAGTCGAACCCGTCTTGGTAGGCGATCCGCGTGTGTTCGAGCGCCTTGCCGAGCGACACGGCTGGCACTTGCGCTTTGCGCCCTTCGATCCCGAAGGCGTGCCCCCGCAGCGTGGGGTACCAGTGTTCGAAGTGCCCATGCACGGACCGGTCCCTGAGCCCGGGCTTCCGCGCACTCGCGCGACCCGTGCGCGCTGTGGCGATGCCTCGTACCGGGCCTTGCTTGGGGCAGTCGACCTGGTGCGGAGCGGGCGGGCGCACGCACTCGTGACCGCCCCGATTGCCAAGGCCCATTGGGCCCTCGCAGGCCACGATGCTCCGGGGCACACGGAGCTGTTGGCGCGCGTTTGCGGAGGCGTGCCAGTGCGCATGATGATGGCTGGACCACGGTTGCGCGTGGTGCTCATGACCACGCACCTCCCCCTTGCCCTCGTGCCCCAGAGGCTGACCAGCGAGCTTGCGGACGAAACCATTCGCATCACCGCCGCCGCGCTGCGCGAGCGCTTCGGCATGCCCTCCCCGCGCCTCGCGATCGCAGGGGTGAACCCGCACGCGGGCGAAGGAGGCTTGTTCGGCTCGGAAGACGAGCAAATTTTGCGGCCTGCGGTTCAACGTGCGCGGCGTCGAGGCATCGACGTGACCGGGCCGCTCCCAGCGGATACCGTGTTTTTTCACGCTGCAGAGGGGGCGTTCGACGCGGTCCTTTCCCCGTACCACGATCAAGGGCTGGGGCCGTTCAAGCTGCTGCACTTTCGCGACGGCGTGAACGTCACCCTCGGTTTGCCTTTCGTGCGTACTTCGCCCGACCACGGCACGGCGTTCGACATTGCCGGACAAGATCGCGCCGACCCTGAAAGCATGGTCCAGGCGCTGCTGCTCGCCGCCAAGATGGCCGAGCGATCCTTACGGCGTCAGGGAAAGTAAAAGTCGAGGTCGGCCAGCAACCGCGGCAACGCGATTTGGCCGTGTGCGGGGCGCACGCTCGTGTACACCCATCGCGACCCCAAAAGCGGCAAGAGCAAGCGCGATAGCGGCCCGAGCGGACCCATGGCCATCGTGACCACAGGAAACTGGCGGTGGGCCCACGTGAATTGCGCAAGCCGCCACACATGCTCTGCCTTCGCCGCATGGGTAGCCAGTTTCACCACATCCGCCCCTCGAGCCCGCGCTCGACGGAACAGCTCCTCGAGCTGCGGGAACGTCGGCGTACGCTGAAAGTTGTGGTACGACAACACGACGAGACGCCCGGACCCTCGAGCCTCTTGGAAAAGTTGCTCGAACTTCGCGGCGCAACGAATTTCCACATCGATGGCTGCCACGTGCGGCAAGGCGGCCTCCCACAAACTCGCTCGGGTAGGGTCATCGAGGAACGTCGCCCCACCCTCTGCCGCGCTGCGTACCGTGGCCAGCAACGGGCGACCGGAACGGGCGAGCGCCCGTGCCACCGTCTCTACGCCTCCGGTATCGGGCCGAGCGAACTGATCGATCCGAAGTTCCACGAGGTCGACGCCCGGACGTATCGCCCGACGAGCGCGGCGTACATCGTCTTGCACCGCTAGGACGACACGCGGGCGCTGGCCGGCTTCGCCTACGAGGCGCGACAACACGCTTCGACTCTCGTCCCGCTGCTTCCCTTCCTTTGCCATCGCCACGGATTTCCTCCGTGCTCCTACAAGACCGCACCGCGTTCGCGCAACTCGGCGTGCAGAATGCCGGCACCGAGCCACCGTGGCACCGGCGAATTTCCGCCCCGACAGCACAAGACGGCCGAGGCCCAAACCCGCAACGAACCCGATCGGCGCCTGCTCGGAGGGGCAAGCCTTGCGCCCGCGCAAACGATCAGGCGCGAGGGGCAGGCCCTGTTCTTGCCCTAACGCAACCGAAGCCCCTCGAGGCCACCCACAAGGGCTGCCGCCCCGGACGTAGGCCGGGTGCACTGATGACCTGGAAGCCACGCGGTCCGCCACGGCCGGGTGCCGGTACGCATCCAGGGCGCACGTTGGGTTCGGCAGGATCCGGCAGCCGGGACGCACGGAACGGCGCGCCGCTGCAGCGATTGCGTTCAACGGCGCCGGGGGCGTGGAAACGGCGCCCTCTGACGGCACAGGCGCACGCCTACGTTCCGCAGGGCTCGCGGCACGATTCGCTTGGTCACCACGGCGTGGTTGCTGCGACGTGCACCCGACATTGCCCCTCCCAGCCCCTGCCGGCAATGCGCTCTCGTCGTCGATCCGCTCGGGTAGACTTCCCCGCGTCGAGCATTCCCGCCGTCACGCGGCGAAGGACCGCTTCGGACCTTCCGCAAGCATCGAGCGCAACGTGCCGGCTGGGAGCGGTGTGGCATCGCGACACGATGCTGGGATCCCGTGCCTCGTCTTGAATCGGCTTCGCTTTCTCGTCCGCAGGCGAACTCGGGAGCATGCAGCCCCTGTTTGCCACAGCGCCCCGCGTCGTGCACGCGCAGGCGATTCCGGGCAGTTGCCGCTTGGGTCGTCGTGGCAGCGGGTCCGTTTTGCTTCGGAGCGTCCGGGGTTCTAGAGAAGGCTTCTCCGAACAGGTGCACTGCGATGGCCGAGGTCCCAACCAGCGAGCGAACACGCGTTCTCCCCGCAAGCGACGACGAGACCATGCGCGAAACGGCCCGCCGGGCTGCGTGGTTTTTCGTGTGGAGCGTGTTCTTTTCCCTGACGTTGGGGGCCACGCTTGGAACGGCTTTGTGGCTTTCGCTGACCTTGCAAACCAACCTGCTTGGTCCGCTAGCGCCGGGAAACACGCGTATAGCTCACGGGTACGCCCAGGTGTTTGGATTTGCAGCCTTGTTCGTGTGCGGCGTCGCGTACCACGTGTTGCCGCGCCTGAGTGGACGCCCATGGCATCGAAGTCCGCTGCTGAGCGTGACGCTTTGGGGACTCGTACTTGGCGCCGCCACGGCAAGCTTGGCAGCCCTGTTCGGGGCGCACTGGCGTTGGCTCCTCTTGGGGCATCTCGGACTTGTCACCGGTGCAAGTGCGTTCGCCTGGACGATCACGACCCACCTCCGCGGTGCGCGCGTCGCGGTGCCATTGCCAGCATATCTCCAACTCGGTTGCTGGTGGCTTGTCGGCGCAACCGCGGCACCGCTGTTGTTCCCCGCGCTTCTCGTGCACGCACACAATGTCCTGTGGGAAGCGGTTCTGTGGGGATTCGCGACCAACTGGATTTACGGAATGAGTCTCCGCATTTTGCCCGCGGCGCTCGGGCTGCCTTGGCAAAGCCAGCGAGCGGACTGGCTCGTCCTCGCCTTGCACCAGCTCGCTGTGGCATCGTGGTGCACCGGGGTTGCAGGAACGGAGCTCGGGGCGGGCCCAGCGGCAACGATTTCGCTCCGCGTTGGCGGCATTTTGCTTGCCGTTGCCGTCGCTGCGTACGTGTACCGGGTGGGCTTCTTGCAAACCGTGCGTGTTCCGGTTGCGCATCCCATGCCCGGAACGGAGAAGTTCCTGGTGGCCGCCTACGGATGGCTCGGGGTCGCGGCCGTTTGTGCGCCCCTGGCAGTGGGGAGCGGCCTTGCGCCACACACGGGCCCAGCCTTCGATTTTGCGCGCCACGCGTTCACCATCGGGTTTTTGACTCAAATGATCGTGGGAGTATCGATGCGGGTCATCCCCACAGCAGCAGGAATCCCCATCTGGAGCGAACGGCTGCGCGACGCCACGTTTTTCTTGCTCAACGTAGCGGTGGTTTTGCGCGCCGGCGAAGCCGCCGCCGCGTGGGGAGGAAACCTTGCGTGGTACCATTGGTCGGCTTTGTCGGGCCCGGTAGCCTGGAGCGGCTTTGTCGCGTTTGCGTGGAACTTGATCATGAGCGTGCGGCAGAGGTCTCGCAACACGAGCAATCGCTCTCCAGACTCTCCGCCAGAGCGCGCGCATGGCCGCTGACGCTTGCGCCTCGCTCTTGCGTCCCCAAACACAGGCGCCCCGGCCTCGGGGCGCGTCCCGTGCCCGCCGTCGCCCCTCAAGAAGCGAGCAGTGGAACGAGCTCTTCGAGTCGGGCGCGAATGGCGTCTCGCGCTGCCCGAAACTGCTGCAATCGCTCCTCTGCGCTCCGCCCCTCGAGATTTGCCGCAGGGTCGGGAACGGGCCAGTGCAATCGGTGGCGCGCCCGGAGGAACACCGGGCAAACCTCTTCGGCGCAGAGGGTTACGACAATGTCGATGTCCTCGTTCTCAAACTTGTTCACGTGCTTGGAGCGCTGACCGGAAATATCGATGCCCAACTCCCGCATCGCTTCGATGGCCAGGGGATGCACGAACCGCGGGGCGCTGCCGGCGCTCGCCACCTGCACGGCGCTGCCGAAACGCGCGCGGGCGAGGCCTTCGGCCATTTGGCTTCGCGCGGAATTGGCCACGCAAAGAAACAAAATTTTTTTGTCGGGCATGGCGAGCCCCTAGCAAGCACCCGCGGGCAAGGCGAGGCGGGACATGAGGCTGAACGACGCGCCTAGTTTCGCAGCCTCTGGGAACTGTGGTGACTTTGGATTCCGACTCGCACGACGCGCCTGCACGCCGGCATCCTGGTGCTCGGCCATCGGCCAATCGGTTTTGGCGGCTGCTCGACCGCTAACGCGCCCCGAGGAAGCGGGAAAACGAGTGCAAATCCGCGTCGGTGACTGGCGTTGCCCCAGCGGCTACCAGTCCGGGGTTTTCTCCGTTCCACGACAAGACGGGGCGGCCTTGGTCGAGGGCGGTCAGGCACACCCGCTCGATTTGCCCGCCCGGCCGTGCATGCAGGGCGAAGACGACGTCTGCCAAGGCTACGACCAGTGCATCGCGGCGAGGGCCGTTGTGACCCACTGCGTGGTCGAGCAAGCGGAACGGCGACAGGACGAGTTGCCCACGGGCCAGCGCCTCCGCGTTGCCTTCCCGTGCGTGGGTGCAGGGGTCGCAGTCGAGCTCGGGGCCGAGGGCAGCGAACAATCCCCGATCGAGAACGACCACGCGGGGAACACCCAACGCGCGGCACGCAATGGCGACCAGACGGTAGGTGGCCTTGCCGGCGCTGGTGACCACGGCAAACCCTTCCCGCGCTGCCAGTTCTACTGCCCGGCGCACACCCACAACCATCTCTTCCGTCGGCGCGCGCGAGTGCAGCACTGCCAACGTAGGTCTCTGGAGGCAAGTCACGTCACCCACCACAAACAGGAGCGGGGGCGGGGGTGAGCCGTACAGCTGCAGGCGCTCGGGGTAGTGGCGGTCGAGCAGGGTCCACGCCTGTCCTCCGTGGGCGACAAGCTTGGTGGCCAGCCATTCGCACCGCCGACGGTGCGCCTCTCGGTGCCGCTCGAGGCAGCGCAGTGCGGGCTCTGGCAACGGAAACTCGCGCCGCAACACCGGGCCGGGCAGGTGGAAAAACATCGCCAAGCTATGCCCGCGTTCCTGGCAGCGCTCCAGGATTTCCAGGGCGGTCCGTTCCCCCACGTGCGGGAGCTCTGAAAGAAGCACCGCGTACAGCGGGAGTTCCTTGTTCATCGCAGTTCCCCGTGGTACGCGTTTGCAACAGCAGGAGCGTAGCAAGGATGCACGACGGCACCGTTACGGCACGCGGGCTTCGGTTTCATTACGTGGAATGGGGCGAGAGCGGACGGCCGCCCATCGTGTGCTTGCATGGCATCACTCAAACCGCGCATAGTTGGGACGAAGTCGCTGCCGGGCTCGCTGCCAACTACCGGGTGATTTCCATCGATCAACGCGGACACGGAGATTCGGATTGGGCGCCCGATGGCGATTACACCCGCCACACGCAAGCAGCCGACCTCGAAGCCATTCGCTTGGCGCTCGGCCTCGAGGAGTTCGTGCTTGCGGGAATGTCCATGGGGGGCATCAATGCCATCACGTACACCGCTCAGCACCCCGAGCACGTGCGGGCGCTGATTGTCGTGGACGTCAGTCCGGAGATCGAGGCGCGCGGGGTCGAGCACATCCGCCAGTTCATTCAGCAGGAAGATGTGTTGCCCGATTTCGAGGACTTCGTGGCGCGCGCTCATGCGTTCAACCCGCGACGGTCTCTCGACAACATTCGCAGCCGCTTGCGGTACAACCTCAAACAACTGCCAGACGGCCGTTGGACTTGGAAATACGATCCGTACCTGCGGAGCCCGGACCGCGCCTTTCGCACGTCGCTGCTCGCGGGCTTGTGGGAGGACGTGCGCAAAATCCGTTGCCCGACGCTCATCGTAAAAGGAGCCGAAAGCGACATCCTCTCGCCTGCGGCAGCGCAAAAACTCCAAGCCGCAATTCCCAAGAGCGAACTTGTCACCATCCCTGGGGCAGGCCACTCGGTGATGGGCGACAACCCCGAAGCGTTCGTGGCTGCGACCCAAGCGTTCTTGGCGCGCCTGTAAACGTCGCTTTGCGACCGGGCCCAGAGGCTCGTTGCCGTAAAGCGGTGCACCACTGTCTCTCCCGCACTGTTCACCAGTACCCATCCCGAGCGAAACTCACGTAGCGGCCGTGCCCGATCACGATATGGTCGAGCACACGCACCCCCATGAGTTCGCCCACCTCCCGAAGCCGCCGCGTGATCGCCACATCCTCGGGGCTCGGAGTGGGATCGCCGCTCGGGTGGTTGTGCACGAACACCACGGCTGCAGCCGCCTCGCGTACCACGGGTTCGAAGACGTCCCGCGGGCACACCACCGTGGTGGTGAGCGAGCCTTGCGAGACCCTCACGTCCCGAATCTTGCGGTGCCGGTTATCCAGCAGAACCGCGTAAAACGACTCTTTTTTCTCGCTCGCAAGCCGCTCGCGGAAGTGGGCATATACGTCGGCCGGATCGCGAAACACCTCCCCGGGTTGCCACTGGTGTTCTCCGTATCGTTTGCAGAGCTCCACCAATGCCAAGAGCTGCGCGGCTTTCGCCGGCCCGAGCCCGGGAATTTGGCGGACCTCGCCAAAGACCGCCGTTGCCAGGGAGCGGATTTTGCCAAACCGCGCAAGCACGGCACGGCCTAGGTCCACCGCGCTGTACCCCCGCCCCCCTTGCCGGAAAATCACCGCCAACAGTTCCGCTTCCGTGAGGGCTTGGGGGCCTTGGGTCAAGAGCTTTTCGCGCGGCCGGTCGTCCTCGGGCCAAGACTTAATGGTTCGCTTCATACGGGAATGGTTTTATCTTACTCTTGCAAATCTGTTAAGTCCCCTAGACCGCCTCTCTTCTTTTTCTGATGAGCCAGATCCCGTGCAACCGCTCATGCTAGGGCTCTCTCGGCGAGTCTGTTCCCACGTTCGCTTGGTGCGTTGGCGGGCGTACGATTCGCGAACCTGGAAACGGCCTTCACCCGTTGGAGCGGGCCCGCCTCGGTTTGCGTTCACAACCGGTTGCCGATCACGAGCCCGCAAGAGCGTAGGCCGCGCACGGAACATGCACGAGAACCTCTGCGTTCGAGGCGCCAGGGGCATTGTGCCGTTTAGGAGGATTGCCAGGTGTACGAGCCACGCAACAAGGCAGCGGCGCGTGTCGTCTCCTGTTCCTGATCATCTCTCGGCTGCATTTCATCGAGTTCTCGAAGATGTACGCGAGACGGAGCATTAGAATATTGCATCCTATGCTGCAAAAATTTTTACTTGCAAAGGTTCGAACCCGATTTCATTTTCTCGGCCACGAACTTTTTTTAGGGGGTTCCTCCCATGTCTTGGCAACTGATGTCTACCAGGTTCGCTCTTCGCTGGCAGTTTTGGGGCTTTGTTCGGCTGCGCCGGAACGAAGCGTGCAGCCGCTTGGCAGTTTTGGCTCAGGCGCATCTGCCGCGTTGTCAGGGGCGGACCACTCCGACAACAATCTCGCAGTTTTCCTGGCGGCGACTCCTGTGCGGGGGCGCAGCGGTGGTATTGTTGGCGTTGGTCGTTTCTTCGAGAGCCGACGCGGTTGGGTGCTGTGCCTGCAACCTGTGTAACGTTTGCTACGACAATCCAACTGGCAACAGCCAGTGCCAAAGTTTTTGCGACACCCAGTGCGGTGGCGGTGGCGGAACATGGGTCGGAGGTGCGGGGAATACGTGTGCCAATGGGTGCGGAGGGCTGTACTCGAGTCCGACCCCAACCCGCACGCCGACCGCTACAGCAACGAACACTCCGACCCGGACCTTGTCCGCAACTCCAACGAGCACTCCCACCATTACGGCCACGTTTACGCCGACGCTGTCGCCGACGGTAACCCTTACGGCCACAAACACGAACACCCCCACCTCGACACCAAGTCCATCGTCGACTCCGACGCTCACGCCAACGCACTCGCCCACGCTGACACCCACGCACACCCCGACCGTTACTCCGACCAACTCGCCGTCGCCTACTCCCTCTCACACACCAACGTCCACCGCTACACCGACGAGCACGCCAAGCTCCACTCCAACCGAAACCGCCACACCGACGATCACCCCCACCTTCACCCCTACTGACACCCCCACCTCGACACCGAGTCCATCATCGACTCCCACCGTCA